>Ga0160471_100008_pt1 | contig 518930 bp, 455 predicted proteins | sample HID1973K_E11MG_FD_108268 | JGI IMG/M metagenome (GOLD analysis project Ga0160471, IMG submission 108268) | Enriched mosquito-associated microbial communities from UW Madison campus, WI, USA - HID1973K_E11 MG | ecosystem: Host-associated > Arthropoda: Insects > Digestive system > Unclassified ... | reverse complement strand
GCCGTCTGCCTGATCGTCACGGCGGTGATCATGCTCGTGCGCGGCTAGCCTGCCGCCGGCTTGCGGAAGACCAGGCTGAAGTTGTTCGCCGGCATCGGGATGGGCGCGTCGCAGGTCATGCCTTGGGCAGCCCCGAGGGCGATCACCGCTTCCATGTCGCGCACGCCCCATTCGGCATCGGCGGCACGCAGCTGCGCGTCGAAGGCTTCGTTGCTGGGCGCCGTGTGGGCGCCGTCGCGCTTGTAGGGGCCGTAGAGATAGAGCACGCCGCCCGGCCCGAGCCGCTTGCCGGCGCCGGCGAACAGCGCCTCGGCGGCCGCCCACGGCGAGATGTGGACCATATTGATACAGACGATGGCGGCCACGGCGTCGATGCCCCAGGGTTCCGCGCGCACGTCGAGGGCCAGCGGCGGCAGCACGTTCGTCGCCCCGGCGTGGGCCGCCCAGGCCGCGATCGACTCGCGCCAGGTGGCATCGGGGTCGCTCGGCTGCCAGGTGATGCCCGGCAGCGCGGCGGCAAAGTGCGCGGCGTGCTGGCCGGTGCCGCTGGCAATCTCGAGCACCGTGCCGCTGGCCGGCAGCACCTTGCGCAGCACGGCAAGGATCGGCTCCCGGTTGCGCTCGGTGGCAGGCGCCATGCGGCGCGCGGCGAGGTCGGGGGACGGGCGGTTCATGGGCGCTCCTGTTTTCGCGGGTGACAGGCGCAAGGGTAGCAGGCGCGGCGCCCCGGCGCGGTCAGACCCGGACGGCGCAGCGCCCCGGCTGCGCTACACTCCCCTCCTGCCCAGTCACCCCGCCGGTTTCGGCCGATTTTCGCCGCCTTGCCCACCTACACGCTTGCCACCCCCGTCCACTCGGACCTCGAGATCCGCAAGAGCCGCTTTATCGGCCTGGCCACGCCCGTGCCGGACCGCGAGGCCGCCATGGCAGTGCTCCAGGACCTGCGCGCGCAGCACCCGGGGGCCACGCATGTGTGCTGGGCGCTGCTGGCGGGTGGACAGTCGGGCATGTCCGATGACGGCGAGCCGTCTGGCACGGCGGGCCGGCCGATCCTCGAAGTGCTGCGCCACCATGATCTCGATGGCGTGCTGGCGGCGGTGATCCGCTACTACGGCGGGGTCAAGCTCGGCGCGGGTGGACTCGTGCGCGCCTATACCGATGCGATCGCCGCCGCGCTCAAGGACGCCGAGCGCGTCGAGCGCATCGCCTACGCCACGCTGGATGTCGAGGTGGACTATGCCGACGAACCGCGCGTGCGCCGCTGGATCGAATCGATGGCTGGCGAGGGCTGCATGCTGGCCGACACCCAGTACGGCGCGCTGGCCCGGCTGGTGATCCGCCTGCCGGCCACGCTGCGCGATTCCGCCATCGCCACCCTGCGCGACGCCACCCATGGCCGCGCCCAGTTTCCGGAAGCCAATGCCTGATCCGGACGACATCACCACCCACGACAGCGCTGAATTCACCGCCCGCGTGCTGCCCGGCGAGACGCACTACGCCGCGCCGGCCGCGCTGAGCCTGTTGGAGGCGGCCTTGCTCGAAGGCGTCGCCCTGCCCAGCTCCTGCCGCAACGGCACCTGCCGGGCCTGCATCAGCCAGCTTCACGCGGGGAGCGTGCGCTATCGGATCGAATGGCCGGGACTCAGTGCGGATGAAAAGGACGAGGGCCTGATCCTGCCGTGCGTGGCGTGTCCGACCAGCGACGTGGCCTTCGAGCCGGTCGGCACGAACTAAACCCCGGGGTAAGTCACCCCATCAAGCCAGCCCGCGCCCGTTCACGGAGAAGAAGCGCAGGGCGATCTTCAGCGCATCGGGGCCGGTCGGGTCGGCGAAGGCCTGCCCCGGCGCGCCACCGCTCCAGGCGTGGCGCAGCCCCTCCACCTTGACCAGCCGCATAAAGGGCCGCACGCCGGCCTGCCAGTCGAAGACATCCACCGCACGCCGGGTGCCGCGCCGCACGCGCCGGGGCGGCATGGCCTTGGGGGCGGGCGCGCCGGGCGGCAGCAGCTCCAGCCACAGGGCAGCGGCCGACGTGGCGTTGTCGTAGGTGACCACGGTGTCGTCATCGCCATGCAGCAGCAGCAGCGGGGGCGGACGCCGGCCCGCCAGCGCCAGCCGGGCCGCCACGGCGTCCGGTACGCGCTCGCCGCGCATGGCTCGCGGGGCCTGGGCCGCGTTGACGGCGCTGTAGGGCACCGCGCCCGAGTGCGAACCCACGGCGGCAAAACGATCCGGATAGCGCAGGCCGAGCATCATCGCCATCGCCCCGCCCGCAGACAGCCCCAGCGTGCAGACCCGTTCGCCGATGATGGCGTAGCGCCGGCAGACATGGTCGATCATCGACATCAGCAGCGCCGCCTCGGATGCGCCCCGGGCGTCCGGCCGGAACCAGTTCCAGCAGCGCTGCGAGTTCGCCTGCACCGACTGCTCGGGCATCAGCACCACCCAGCGCGCATCGCGCGCCACGGTGGTCACGCGCGCGCAGGCGGCAAAGCTGGCGGCGTCCTGCCCGCAGCCGTGCAGCAGCACCAGCAGCGGCGCGGGTCGCGCGGCGCTCACGCCTGGCGGCACGAAGATCCGGTAGCGCCGCTGGCCCAGCGCGCCCAGGCCAAGGGTGAAGCCCCAGACCCCCTCCTCCCAGACCCCGCCGCCCTTGCTGACCGGCGACGGCGCCGGCGTGACCACGCCGGTCAGCGCCCTGTGCGCAGCCTTGCCCACGGCGCGGCCCACGGCCTCGCTGACCGCACTGCTTTGTTGCTTGGCCGTCTTCAGCACGGAATTGGTCACCGTGCGTTGCAGGCGCCGGGCGCTACGCGCCGCCTGCTTGCCCAGCGTTGCCCACAGTTGGGTAGTACCCCTGCGCCGTGTCATGCCGCATCGCCCTTTCGTCGTCTGGTGCCGTGGCGGATGCCACGCTGCGATCCTGCACCAGTATCGGGGGCGATTGTGTCAGGTTTTCATGCCATGTCCGGTCAGACGATGCCGCGCAGGGCCAGATCCGCCCCCAGCAACAGCAATCCGCAGAAGAACAGGCGCCGGAAGCGCTCCGCGCTGATCCGGTGCCGCAGCCACTGGCCGAGGAACATCCCGCCCAGCGCGGGCACCAGCGCCAGCAGCGAGGCCCCGAGCACCGGCGTATGGAGCAGCGCGCCGCCCAGCGCCAGGCTCACCGCCAGCGCGATGGTCGAGACCGTGAACGACAGCCCCAGCGCCTGCACCATGCTCTCCTTGTCGAGGCCGAGCCCCTGCAGGTAAGGCACGGCGGGAATGACGAAGACCCCGGTCACGGCGGTGATCGCCCCCGTAACCAGCCCGGCCAGCGGCGCCATCCAGCGTTCCGCCCGGGGCGGCACGACCAGCCGCACGGCGGCGAGGCCCATCACGGCATAGACGATCAGCGCCACGCCGAGCGCGTTGGTGGCGTGGTCCATCATCCTGGCCGGCACCAGCGCGGCGCAAAGCCACGTGCCGGCGCAGATGGTGACCAGCATCGGCCACAGCCGCAGCAGCAGCTGACCGAAGCGCGGGCCGCTGAACAGCTGCACGACGTTGGTCACCATGGACGGCGCCACCAGCAGCGCGGCGGCCTGCACGGGCGGCATGACCAGCCCGAGCAGGCCCACCGCCACGGTCGGCAGGCCAAGGCCCACCACGCCCTTGACGAAGCCGGCCAGCAGGAAGGTCAGGCCGATAAACGCGAATTCAGGACCTACGTGGAACATCGACAAACTCCTTCAGCGGGGGGCGGGCATGCCGGTGGGCACCTCGGCGTGGACCGCCCGGCTGTCCGCCGGCGCCTCGTCGCGCTCGTTCAGGCCGTAGTCGCGCAGCACCTGGGCCACGCGCAGCCGGTAGTTGGCGAACACGCCGCCGCGCCCGGCCGCCTGCGCCTGGCGGTGGTCTAGCGTGTTGCGCCATGCCATGACCGCCGCTTCGTCGCGGAAGAACGAGAGGGACAGCAGCTTGCCCGGCGTGGTCAGGCTCTGGAAGCGCTCCACCGAGATAAAGCCATCGATGGCCTCAAGTGTCGGCTTCAGGTGGGCGGCGATGTCGAGATAGGCGTCCTGGCGGCCCGGCGCGGGTTCGACTTCGAAGATCACGGCAATCATGGGGGCTCCTCTATTTATTAGTGGGATGGTGCGAACAGCGGAATGCGGGCGTTCACGGACGGACGATAGCGCAAGCCGGCCAGCAGGCGGCGCGGGTCGACATCGCGCTGGAGCAGGCTGTCGACGGTGGTTGCTGCTAGAAGACGCGCCAGCGCGTCGCCGGGGCAGCCGTGGCGGCCGGTGCCGAAGGTCCAGGGGCGGTCGGGGCGCGCCCCCGCCGGGTCGTGCGATGCGGCGGCCAGCAGCACCAGCACGGCATCGCCAGCCTTCAGGGATTCGCCGCAGAGCGTGGCGTCCGCCGCCAGGAAGCGGCGCGTGTTCTGCACCGGCGGATCGGTACAGGCGACGTCCGCGACAAGTTCGTCCAGATCGCCCGATGCTTCGCCCAACCGCCCCAGCCGCACCAGCGTATTCCCAACCAGCCCGGCCGTGGCCTCGCACGCCTGGATCATCAGGCCGATGGCGTTGGCCAGCAGCGTGGCGGGGTCGATATCGGCGTCGATAGCGGTGTCGATAGCGGCCTGCGACATCGCCGCGAGCAAGCCGCCGGGGGCGGCATGCTCCCCCGCCCAGCGCGTCAGCCATTGCGCGGCCACGGCGCCCGCCTCCACATCGGCAGGCCGGGCGAGCGGTGACATGGCCGCGGCGAACGTCGCCACGAAGCCCGCCACCCGCGTGGACACATGGCCGGCTTCGTCCCGCTCCAGCGGCAGCCCGAGCAGGTCCGCCACGCAGAGCACGGGCAGCGTGAACATCCAGCGATTGGCCTCGTGGGCGTCGTCCGCCTCCGCGCGCGGCAGGTGTGCGGCCAGCGCGCGGGCGCGGGTGCGGGCATCCGGAAGGTCGATGCCGGCCATCGCCCGCATGACCACGGCCTTGAGCGCCGCATGGGGCGCGCCGTCGGTCATGCGCACCAGCCGGCCGAACAGGGCGCCCGCCGGGGTGCCGGCCAGCGCGGGCGGCACCGGCTGGGCCACCGGGCGGACCCGGCAGTCGGGATGGGCGAGGACCTCGGCGGCCGCGTCGGCGCTGGCGGCCACCCACAGGCCCAGCGCGGCATCGTGGTAGAACGGCCGCGTGGCGGCCAGGTGCCGGTAGTACGGATAGGGGTCGGGATCGGTAACGGCGGCAATCGGATCGGCAACGTACATGGGGGCGGCTCCGTGGCGAATGGATGCAGTGTGCGTCACGCCGTGCCGCCGATGCTTCATGGCGACGTGAAACGTCGAATGCCGGCGGGCAGGCCGGGCGAGGGCGCAGGCGGGCGCGGGCGGGCTCGGGCATGTTTTGTGCGCCGCTCTGCCCGCACTGGCAGCCGCCCCGCTCGGCCGGCCCGCGCCGTGTAAGAACTGCGCGCAACCGTCGCCACATTGCAATTTCTGGCGTCCCCGCCCACGGACGATAACAAGGACCCCACCCCATGGAAGACTTCCGCGACCATCAGCCTCTCAAGCTATCGCGGCGCGAACTGCTCAAGGCGAGCGCGGTCACGGTGACCGCCGCCGCCGTGCCGGGCGCCGCCACCGGCCAGCCCGCCGCCGCGCCCTCCCCCGCCACCACGCGCCCGCCCATCTCCCACAAGGTGTCGCTGATCGTCAACGGCCAGCGGCGCGACCTCGACCTCGACACCCGCACCACGCTGCTGGACGCCCTGCGCGAACACCTGCACCTGACCGGCACCAAGAAAGGCTGCGACCACGGCCAGTGCGGCGCGTGCACGGTCATCGTCGATGGGCGCCGGCTGAACTCCTGCCTGACGCTCGCCGTGATGCACCACGAGGCCAAGATCACGACGATCGAGGGTCTGGGCACGCCCGAGCGCATGCATCCGATGCAGGTGGCCTTCGTGAAGCATGACGGCTACCAGTGCGGCTACTGCACGCCCGGCCAGATCTGTTCCGCCGTGGCCGTGCTCGACGAGATCCAGGCCGGCATCCCGAGCCACGTCAGCGCGGACCTCAACGCGCGCCCGCCCCTGAGCGCCGAGGAGATCCGCGAGCGGATGAGCGGCAACATCTGCCGCTGCGGCGCCTATTCCAACATCCTCGACGCCATCGGCGACGTCGCCGGGAGAAAAGCATGATCCCCTTTACCTACGAACGCGCCCAGTCGCCGGCGCAGGCCGCCGCGTCCGCCACGCGCATCCCGGGCAGCCGCTTCATCGCGGGCGGCACCAATCTGCTCGATCTGATGAAACTCGGCATCGAGACCCCGCTGCACCTGATCGACGTGAACGGCCTGGCGCTGGACAAGATCGAGGCCACCTCCCAGGGCGGGCTGCGCATCGGCGCGCTGGTCCGCAACACCGACCTCGCCGCCGACCCGCGCGTGCGGCGCGACTACGGCGTGCTGGCGCGCGCGCTGCTGGCCGGCGCCTCCGGGCAGCTGCGCAACCGCGCCACCACGGCGGGCAACCTGCTGCAACGCACGCGCTGCCCCTATTTCTACGATACCGACCAGCCCTGCAACAAGCGCGTGCCGGGCAGCGGCTGCGCGGCCATCGGCGGCGTGACGCGGCAGCATGCGGTCATCGGCGCCAGCAACGCGTGCATCGCCACGCATCCGAGCGACATGGCCGTGGCGATGCGCGTGCTCGACGCCTCGGTGGAGACTGTCAACCCGAAGGGCGCCGTGCGCGTCATCCCGATCCTCGATTTCCACAAGCTGCCGGGCAACACGCCGCATATCGAGACCGCGCTGGAGCCGGGCGAGCTGATCACCGCCGTGACGCTGCCCCCGCCCATCGGCGGCGCGCAGTTGTACCGGAAGGTGCGCGACCGGGCCTCGTACGCGTTCGCGCTGGTGTCCGTGGCCGCCATCGTGCAGCGCGACGGCACCGGCCGCGTGGCCGTGGGCGGCGTGGCGCACCGGCCGTGGCGCCTGGAAGCCGCCGAGACCGAGTTGCCGCGCGGCGCCCAGGCCGTGACCCAGCGCCTGTTCGCGGACGCCCGGCCCACCCACGACAACGCCTTCAAGGTGCCGCTGTTCCAGCGCACCCTCGCCGCCGTGCTGGCGCAGGCCCGCACCTGACCGGAGGAGACGGACGATGAAATTCGACACCCCCGCCACCACCAATCCGATCGACCAGCTTCGCGTGGTCGGCAAACCCACGGACCGTATCGACGGTCCCCACAAGGCCACCGGCACGGCGCCCTACGCCTACGAGCGGCACGACGTGGCGCGCAACCAGGCCTATGGCTATGTGCTGGGCGCCGGCATCGGACGCGGCCGCATCGTGTCGATGGACACCGCCACCGCGCGTCGCGCGCCCGGCGTGCTGGCCATCGTCACAGCCGCGAATGCCGGCAAGCTCGGCAAGGGCCAGCGCAATACCGCGAAGCTGCTCGGCGGCCCGGAGATCCAGCACTATCACCAGGCCGTGGCGCTGGTGGTAGCGGAGACCTTCGAGCAGGCCCGCGCGGCGGCGCAGATGATCCGCGTGCGCTATACCGCCGAGAAAGGCGCGTTCGACCTGGCCGCCGCGCGCGATACGGCCGTCGCGCCGAAGGGCGATGACTTTTCGGGCAAGCCGGAGACGGCCGTCGGCGACTTCGCCGGCAGCTTTGCGGCAGCGCCGGTGCAGCTGGACGCCACCTACACCACGCCCGACCAGTCGCACGCGATGATGGAGCCGCACGCCTCCATCGCCGCCTGGAACGGCGACAAGCTCACGTTGTGGACGGCCAACCAGATGATCGCCTGGGGCCGCGAAGACCTGGCGGCCACGCTCGGCATCCCCAAGGAGAACGTGCGCGTGATCTCGCCCTATATCGGCGGTGGCTTCGGCGGCAAGCTGTTCGTGCGGGCCGAGGCGCTGCTCGCGGCGCTGGGCGCGCGCGCGGCCAAGCGGCCCGTGAAGGTGGCGCTGACGCGGCCCCTGATGTTCAACAACACCACGCACCGGCCAGCGACGATCCAGCGCATCCGCATCGGCACCACGCGGGACGGCAAGATCACGGCCATCGCCCATGAAAGCTGGTCGGGCGACCTGCCGGGCGGCGGGCCCGAGACCGCCGTGCAGCAGACGCGCCTGCTCTACGCCGGCGCCAACCGGATGACCGCGCTGCGACTGGCCACGCTGGACCTGCCCGAAGGCAACGCCATGCGCGCGCCGGGCGAGGCGCCGGGCATGATGGCGCTGGAGATCGCCATCGACGAGATCGCCGAGAAGGCCGGCATCGACCCCGTGCAGTTCCGCATCCTCAACGACACGCAGGTCGATCCGGAGAAGCCGGCGCGGCCGTTCTCGCAGCGGCAGTTCGTCCAATGCCTGCGGCTGGGCGCCGAGCGCTTCGGCTGGCAGGCGCGCAATCCCAAACCCGGTGCGACCAAGGCGGGGCAATGGCTGGTCGGCATGGGCGTGGCGTCGGCCTTCCGGAACAACCTCGTCATGAAGTCCGGCGCGCGCGTGGGGGTGGACAAGGGCGGCCGGGTCATCGTGGAGACCGATATGACCGATATCGGCACGGGCAGCTATACGGTCATCGCCCAGACGGCGGCCGAGATGCTGGGCGTGCCGATCGAACAGGTGGTGGTGCGGCTGGGCGATTCGTCGTTCCCGGTGTCGGCGGGGTCCGGCGGGCAGTGGGGCGCCAACAGTTCGACGTCAGGCGTCTATGCCGCCTGCGTGAAGCTGCGCCAACTGCTGGCCGAGCGTGCCGGCCTGAGCGGCACGGACGCGGTGTTCGAGGGTGGCCAGATTCGCGCCGGGGGCCGCAGCGTGCCGCTGGCACAGGCGGCGGGGGACGGCGTGACCGCCGAGGACACCCTGGAATTCGGCGATCTCGACAAGAAGTACCAGCAATCGACCTTCGGCGCGCATTTCGTCGAGGTGGGCGTGGACATGGCAACCGCCGAGATCCGCGTGCGCCGCATGCTGGCCGTCTGCGCGGCGGGGCGGATCCTGAATCCGAAGTCGGCACGCAGCCAGGTGATCGGCGCCATGACGATGGGCGTGGGCGCCGCCTTGATGGAGGAACTTGCCATCGACAAGCGCGTGGGCTTTTTCGTCAATCACGACCTCGCCGGCTACGAGGTGCCCGTGCACGCCGATATTCCCCACCAGGACGTGATTTTCCTGGACGAGGTGGATCCCATTTCCTCGCCGATGAAAGCGAAGGGCGTGGGAGAACTCGGCATTTGCGGGGTGGGCGCGGCGGTGGCCAATGCCATCTACCACGCCACCGGCGTGCGGGTGCGTGACTACCCGATCACGCTGGACAAACTCCTGGCGGGGATGCCGGCGATGGCCTGATTCGTCGCCATATGCCCGTCCACCCGTCCGTCAGGCCTTGCGCGACGGACGGGCATTGCGCAGTGCCGAAGGCCGCACTTCCTGCAGCGATCGCAGCGAGCGCTGTGCGTCCTCCACCGCTTCGAGCCCCTCCCGCAGCCGCGTGCAAGCGTAGCCAAGGCGCGCCTGCACCTCGGTATCCAGTGAAGACAGACGCTCCAGGGCGTCCAGTTCCGTCTGCAAGTGGCCAATCATTCTTCGTAATTGCGCCGTGCTATGAGATGCGAGTGACTGGATGGCCATTCGTAATCCCCTGTGGCTAAGGATGCAAAATGAGAAGGGCAGTGCCCATCCTAATACCCTAGGGCGAGCCACCCAGAATTCCAGCGCTGTTACATATATGTTGGGAGCGCTCCCCGGGTAATCCGGCATTGCGCTGGGAGTGAGCAGCCCCTTTCGCTGTCAAGCCTGCTGGCTCTGTATTTCTTGCATGGTCGACCGGCACATGGATAATAAATGACAATCGCGAGATTGCGTTATGTCGATCGGGAAAATAAATATCAGACTCCGCAGGAAAATAAATCCCCCGTCCTGACGATAATCCACTTTCTCAACCCTCTCGCATCACATACACTGCCCTTCAAATCCACCCGATAATCCTCTGATAATCCAATATCACCCATTATCAAACATATTGGATTCAGTTTCCGATCCATGGGAAATTGCCGATGCCCGTTCCGTCCCGAGTTCGCATCGCTGTACTCCTGTTGTTCGCCACCGCCTTCCGGCCCCTTCATGCGACTGACCTGACGAGTTCGGAGGTGGGCTACAAGCTGAGCCGGGCCGACAATCCGTTCGTCGTGGTACCCGGCGCGATCATCGACACGCGTGGGAACGGCGCCGTTGCCATCGACGCATCGGGCAGCTCCGGCTGGGCACTGACCAACAACGGCACCGTCTATGGCGGCTACAACGCGGTGCACCTCCCCCTGGGCACCTTGACCAACTTCGGCGTGCTGGCGAGCCCCGGCACCACCGCGGTGGCGATGTTCGCTGGCGGCACCGTGGTGAACCACGCCGGCGCGGTGATCGCCGGCAAGCTCGACGGCATCTACCTCGGGCAGTCCGGCAGCATCGTGATCAATGCCGGCGACATCGCCGGCGACGTGTTCGACTACTCCAGCACGCAGGCCGCCATCCATTTCGCCGAGAGCGGCACCGTGGTCAATCTGGCGACGGGCCGCATCGTCGGGCATGCGCACGGCATCCTGGCCACGCCTGCCCTCACCCTCGACAACGCCGGCTTGATTGCGTCGGACGAGGGCGCAGCCATCGACCTGCACTCGGGCCCCAGCGCGCCGGCCTCCATCGTCAACAGCGGCACGATCAACGGGCGCAGCGGCGTGGCCATCGCCTTCGGCCCGGCGGACGACCGGCTCGAGATCAGCGGCACCTCGCGGATCACCGGCGTCGTGGACGGTGGCGCGGCGGGCAGCGCCGGCAACATGCTGGTGCTCGGCGGCGCCGACGCTGGCAGCTTCGACCTCTCCGCGCTCGGCCCCGCCGCGCAGTACCGGAACTTCGGCATCCTCCAGAAGCAGGGCGCCAGCATCTGGACACTGACGGGCGCGAACCTCGACGAGCAGGCGTGGCAGGTCGGCGGCGGCGGCTTCGTGGTGGCCGGGCAGCTCACCGGCAGCCTGACCGCCCAGCCCGGCGTCACCGGCCTCTATATAGAAGTGGCGCCGGGCGGAGCGCTCCAGTCGCCGACAACCAGCGCCATCACCCTCAACGGCGGGAGCCAGATCGTCAATGCCGGCACGATCACGGCCAGCGGCGCGGGCGTCCCGGCCATCCGGATCGGTGGCGCGGATGGTCCCGCCAGCGTGGTCAACCAGCCGGGGGCGACGATTGCCGGCAGCCAGGGGCCGGCCATCGTGGCGGGCGCCAACGTCGCCATCGTCAACGCGGGCACGCTGAGCGGCAGCGGCGTCGCCGTGCAGTTCACCGGGGCAAATAGCACGTTGACGCTCGATACCGGCAGCGCCTTATCGGGCGACCTCGACGGTGGCAACGGCGCCCGCAACGCCCTGATTCTGCAGGGCAGCGGCAGCCTGCCCGGCCGCGCCTATAACTTCCCCAATTTTTATATGCGCGGCACGGACTGGTTGCTCGACGGCACCGCGGAGATCGGGACATCGGCCACGGTCGAGACCGGCACCCTGCGCGTGAACGGCACGCTCGCCAGCCCGGCCGTGGCGGTGTCGCCCGGCGCGGCGCTGGCCGGCACGGGCACGGTACAGGGCGCCGTCAGCGTGCAGGGCATCGTCGCGCCCGGGAACACCGTCTTGCCGACTACGCCGAGGGCGCCGCTGTCGGTCGGCACGCTGTCTGTCGTGGGCAGCTACAGCCAGGCGGCCGGCGCCGTGTATCAGGTCGATGTCTCGCCCACCAGCAACGACCTGATCGACGTCACCGGCCCCGCCGCGCTGGCCGGCGGCATGGTGCAGGCCCGTCTGCGCGCGCTGTCGCTGCGTCCTGCCGATACGTACCGCATCCTGTCGGCCTCGGGCGGGCTGACCGGCACGTTCGCGGGCGTGACCACGCTCAATCCGTTCGCCACGCCGTCCCTGGCCTACGATGCCGGGAATGCCTACCTCGTGGTCGCACGCGGCTTCGCCCTGGCCGGCGGTACACCGAACGAGATCGCCGTGGAAACTGCCCTGGACCGCGACGCCTTCGCCGCAGGCACCAACAACGCGCCGAGCCGGGACTTCCTGTCGGTGGCGGTCGAACTGTTCAATCAGGAAGGTGCAGGAGCCTACGCGGCGATCGACCAGTTGAGCGCGGAAGCCTACGCCGCGCTGCCGAACGCCCACTACGCGGCGGCGCGGGCGGGCATGAACGCCATCGACACCCGGCTTGCGGACAACACCTGCACCGGCGCGGCACCGGCGGCGCGCTTCTGCGCATGGGCCACAGTGCTGGGCAACACCGGCCGCATCGGCGGGTATGACACGTGGCTGTCGCAGGACATCAACCTGGCGGGCGTCATGGCCGGAGTCGACTATCAATGGACGCCGGCGTTCACCGGCGGGATGGCATTCGGCTACCTCCACGGCAATACCTTCACCCACGGCCTGCCGGTGCACGGCCAGTTCGACAGCTACCAGGCCGTGCTCTATGGCCGCTACACGGCAGGCCGTTTCTGGTTCCGGCAGGCACTGGGCTACGCGCGCAATATCGACGATATGCGTCGCGACATCACGTTCACCGAGGTGCCCCGTACGGCCACGGGCGGCGCGCACGGCAATCAGTTCTTCACCGCCCTGCGCACCGGCGTGGACCTGCCGCTGGCCCTGCCCGGCGTGCTGTCACCGTTTGCCGGCGCGGAGTTGCAGTCTGTGAAGTTGTCCGGCACGGTGGAATCCGGGGCGGACAGCGTCAACCTTGTGCTGCCTTCGCGCACGACGCATTCGGTCCGGTCGCTGCTCGGCACCGAGTGGCGCCATCTGTTCGACGGACCGGGCGGCGCGTGGCGTATCGACGCCGCGGCGGCCTGGGTCCACACCTTCGGCACGAACACGCTGGCCATCAACGCGCGCTACGCCGGCGCCCCCGCCACCGACTTCACGGTGCACGGCAGCGGCCAGAACCGCAATGCCGCTCAACTGCGGCTGGGCATGAGCGTCAGTCCCACGCCGCGTAGCCGATTGTCCATTCGCTACGACGGCGAACTCGGCACCCACGGCAGCACGCATGGCGGCGCGGTGGGCTTCTCCTATCACTGGTAGGTCCAGCGACTCGCAGATTATTCAAATCGATGTCGACGAAGGGGGTGGCCTGACAGCAGAGAGATTGCATTTTCAGGAAACAGCGATGGTGACATCACGGCTAAGCGGCTAACGTAGGCCAACGGTGTTCACACAGATCGCATATGCAAACAAATATTCCGCTGGAGGTTGAGACAGACCATCCGAGCCACCTCGGCACCCATCCCGCCGAGATGGAGGCTGCCCTGCTCAGGAATCGGTACTGCAAGACCATGGCCGAGTTCTTCGAAGCACCGGCCACCGTATCGCTATCGCGCGTGGCGCGGGCGATGTACCGACTGGGCCGGGTTCGCCAATGGCAGGCCATCAATGCCACCGCGCGCGGTGCGCCCGCGCCGAATACGGCCAGCCTGCGGTCCGGCGTGCTCGAAAGCCTGGCCGGCTCGCACGCCATGGTCGTGCACCGCAAGCACTGGTACGGCACCCACTATAACAAGACCGATCTGTCCGATCTGGCGCTCCAGGTGGCGATGCTGCTTGCGCTCGACTGGCGCGATCTGGCGGCGTTCGCGCTGCGGGAATGGTTTGGCGAGCACTCCGAACTCGACAATCTCTACCAGCCCACGCTGAGCGGCGTCACCGGCATGATCATCCGGGTGGCCGGGCAGGCGCTCGATGTCGAGGTGCCCGGGGCCGCGTTCCGCCCCACGGAATCGCCGCTTGCCGATATGGCCTTGCACTGGCGCGACAACGAAACCGCGTTCGTGGAACTGGCGCTACAACTGGCCGACCGCCATCTCGCGCAAAGCCACGGCCATTCGCCCACGGCACTCGCGGACTTCGACCAGCCCATCGAACAGGCCGTGCCGGTGGAACTGCTGATGCTGCTGCGCCTGCGCGGCTATGCGGCCACGCCGCGCTGGCTGGCCGTCCATCCGGCGCTGGCGCATCCGGCCGCGGTGCTGTGCACGGCGGCCTCCCCGGTGCCCTCGCAGCGCTGCGAACAGTTCGTCATGCAGATGGTCCGCCTCCTGCCCGAGTACCAGGCATTGCGCACGGCCCTCGCGGCGCAGCAGGCCAGCCTGCGCGCCAATCGTCCCCGATAGCTCTCCCCCTCACCCGCCGGCCGCCACGCGCCGGCGGGGCCTTGACCACGCCAGCATGACCTGTTCGGAGACAACGTTATGACCTTGATGGCCAATCGCATCGCCGTCGCAGACGACCACCCTCTCATCCTCAAGGCATTGCATGACTGCCTCGCCGCCACGCCTGGGTTCGAGGTGATCTGCGCATGCGCAAACGGCGGCGCGTTGATCCATGCGCTGGCCGATGCCGAACTCGACATCATCGTGACAGACTTCGCCATGGGGCAGGCAGACCGCAGTGTCGACGGCTTCAACCTGCTGCGGCAGCTCATCGCGCGCCATCCCGACGCCCGCATCGTGGTGATCAGCGGCCAGATGAACCCGGGCATCGTGGCCCGTGCCATGCACCTCGGCGTGCGCGCGTTCGTCAGCAAGCAGGATGAACTCGACGAGGTGGTCCAGGCCTGCGTGCACGTGACCACCACGGACGAGTGCTTCTATTCCTCGACCATCCGCACGCTGCTGAACGCCTCCGGCGCCATGAAGAAGGCAGTCCACGACCTGACCCTGCGCGAGACGGAAGTGGTGCGCCTCTACGTCCAGGGCTTGCAGTTACAGGAGATCGCCACCCGGGTCGGGCGGTCGATCAGCACCGTCTCATCGCAGAAATCCACGGCCATGGACAAGCTCGGGGTCAAGAAGAACACCGACCTGATCCGCTACGCCTACGAACACGGTGTGATCTAGGCGCCGCGCCCTGCCGCGCGTTCCTGCAGGAACGCGATCAGCGTGGCCACGGCGCGCGTCTGGTAGCGCGCCGGCATGTAGAGCAGGTACATGGTGGTCCGGAGGAAAGATAAATCCTCCGGCGGCAGCGGCAGGCGCAGCAGCGCCCCCGTGGCGAGGTCCTGATCCACCATGTAGTGCGGCACCAGTCCCACCCCCAGCCCCTGGAGGATGGCATCGCGCAGGAAGAAGAAGTTCGCCGACATCAGCCTGGGCCGAATGTCGAGCTGCCGGCTTGCCGGGCCCGGCCTCCCCGCCGCGTGCAGCTTCTGGCCCGTCAGTTCCGAGGTGATCAGCGGCAGGTCCTTGAATTGCTCGAGGGTCTGCGGCATGCCGTAGGTGCGCACCAGATCCGGCGTCGCGCAGGCCACATATTCGACGTCGCCCAGGCTGCAGGCCACGGCGTTGGTGGGCGCGTCGCCCATCACGCGGACGGAGAAGTCCACCGCGCCCTTGATCAGGTCGTCGATGTCGTTGTCGAACACCACGTTCAGCGTGATGGCCGGATACAGGTTCATGAACGCGATGAACCACGCGGACATGGTGTGCTGGCCGAAGCCGCTCGGCACGCTGAGCCGGACCGTGCCGCTCAACCGCTTCCCCAGACTCTGGACCGACTCCTGCGCCGCCATCACTTCGTGGCGGATGGCCCGGGCATGCTCATACAACTGCCAGCCGAGTTCCGTCGGTTCCAGTTGCCGCGTGCTGCGTCGCAGCAATTCCGCGTTAATCTGCCGCTCGAAGTGGTTGAGGCGCTTGCTGACGTTGGCGCGGCTCATGCCGAGCTGCGCCGCGGCGCGGCTGAGATTGCCGGCCTCGATGATGTCCACGAGCAGGGACAGCCCGTTCAGGTCCATTGTCAACTTTCCGTAGTCATATGCGTTGCGGATCGGTAGCAATTGTCAAGCATACGGAACATATAGACAATGCGCTGACAGGAGACACAGACAATGGAATTACAGAATCAGGCCGCGCCGTTGCCGTTGGCAGGCGTGCGCATCCTTGACCTCTCGCGCGTACTGGCCGGGCCGATGTGTGCGATGGCGCTGGCAGACCTCGGCGCCGATGTCATCAAGGTCGAGCACCCCGCGCGCGGCGACGACACCCGCGACTGGGGCGTGCGGATCGGCACGCGCAATACCTCCTATTTCAATAGCGCCAACCGCAACAAGCGCTCGGTCACCCTGGACTTGCAGAGCGAAGAGGGCGTGCAGCTGGCGCGCCAGCTGGCCGCGCGCAGCGACGTGGTGATCCAGAACTTCAAGGTCGGTGGCGCCGAAAAGCTGGGCCTTGGCTACGAACAGCTCAGCGCGGACAATGCGGGCCTCGTCTATTGCTCGATCTCCGGCTACGCGCGCTTCACGCCGGAGGCCGAGCGTCCCGGCTACGACCTCGTGGTGCAGGGCGAAGCCGGCGTAATGGCCACCAACGGCGAGGCCGGGCAAGGTCCGCTGAAGTTTGGCGTCGCGGCCGTGGACATGTTCACCGGCATGTACGCCGGGCAGGCGATCCTGGCGGCGCTGTTCGCGCGCCACACCACCGGACGCGGACGCCATGTGCAGATGGCCCTCTATGACTGCGGGCTGATGATCACGTCGTACTACGGCATGGAAGCGCTGCTCAAGGCCGGCGATCCGCCGAAGTTCGGCAACGCCCATCCGTCCATCGTTCCTTACGGCGTCTTCGAGGCCGCCGACGGCCCGCTCGTGATCACCGTGGGTAACAACGGCCAGTTCCAGCGATTCTGCCGCGAAGTCATCGGTCGTCCCGAATGGGCGGAAGATCCGCGATTTGCGACGAACACGACGCGCTCGGCCCATCGCGACACCCTACTGGCCGCACTGCGCGAGACCCTGCGGCGCTTCACCCGGGCCGAATTGCTGCAACGGCTGACCGCCGCGCAGATTCCGTGCGGCGAGGTGCTGGGCATGCTCGACGCGCTACAGTCCCAACGCACCGCCGACGCGGGGCTGCTGCACCATTTCCACGACACCGAGGCCGGCGCGCAGGCCGTGCTGGCCCCGCCCTATGCGATGGATGGCCAACGCCTGCCCGTGCGGCGCCCGCCGCCCCATATGGGCGAGCACACCACGGAAATCTTCAAGGAAGTGCTACAACTCGACGACAACGCTATCGCGGGCCTGCGATCCCGAGGCGTGATCTGATCCCGATATTTCGATTCAAAACTGGAGACAAAACCCATGACCAAGCTGCGACTCAGCCGCCGCCAGATCCTCAAGGCCGGCGCCGCGGCCTCCCTGGCATCGATGATGCCCGCCGTGCTCGCCAAGACCGGCTGGCCGGAGAAGTTCATCAAGATGACCGTCGCGTTCCCGGCGGGCGGCCCCACGGACACCGCCGCCCGGATCGTGGCCCAGAAGCTGTCGGAGCGGCTCGGGCAGCAGGTCATCATCGAGAACAAGCCGGGTGCGTCGGGTTCCATCGGCACGGCCAGCTTTATCAAGAGCCCGGCCGATGGCTACAGCCTGTCGATGTTCGGCATGCCGGCGCTGCTGGCACCGCTGATGTACAAGAACAACGCCTATGACGTGAAGAAGGACTTCCTGTCCGTGGCCACGGTCTATGTGCTGCCGATGGCCATCGTCATCAATCCCGCCGTGGTGCCCGGCGTGGAGACCCTGCCGGACCTGATCCGCTTCGCCAAGGCCAGCAAGACGCCGCTGAACTACACCAGCTCGGGCACCGGCAGCTTCGGGCACCTGGCCATGGAGCAGCTCAAGGACCTGGGCGGCTTCGACATGCAGCACGTGCCGTACCGCGGCAGTGCGCCGGCCGTTGCGGACCTGCTGGGCGGACAGGTGGGCATCATGTTCGCCGACGTAGTGGCCGCCCTGCCCCACATCCGCGCCGGCAAGCTCAAGGCGATCGCCCTGAGTTCGCCCAATGCCAAGGTGCTGCTGACCGGCGTGAAGACGGTGTCCGAACAGGGCTTCCCGGGCTTCGACTTCGACTCCTGGGGCGGCCTGATCGCGCCGCTGGAGACGCCGCAGGCCATTGTGGACCGCATTGCCCGCGAGACCCGCGACATCGTCACCAGCGACAAGGAACTGCAGCAGAAGCTGGTAAGTGCCGGCGCCATCGCCTCGTTCCAGGACGGCAAGCAGATGCAGGCACGCCTGAACAAGGACTACGACCGCTGGAGCGCCATCGTCAAGGCGAAGAACATCACCGCCATGTAAGGCGAATTAAGCTGGCATCGCCCCGCCATCCACGGCCTCCGGGGAAAGCTGCTCGGCGTTTCGGATCCCGAACGGGATATGGACGCATGGCAGGGTCCCGGCGGCCGGTTCCAGATGCAGGCGCTGGTCGTCGAAAAAAATGTGCGGCTGGAGCACTTCCAGGACGAGCCGCTTCTCCACCCCGCCCAGAAAGAACGCCTCGTTGACCGAGATGCCCCAGTGGCGCATGGTGTTGACCACGCGTTCATGCGCCGGCGCGTTGCGCGCGGTGACGATCGCCACGCTCAACTTCTGCTTGTACTGCGGGTCCCGCTGCACGCGCTCGCTCTCGAGCGCCTGGATCACCGCCAGTTTCTTCAGGAACGGCGCCAGGGGTCCCGGATTGTGGGGGATGTCGATGTGTTTCTGCTCGTGCTGAAGGAATGCGTCGAGCTGGCCGTTGTGGAAAACGGCCTCGGCCGCATCGTCGGCAATCACCCCGTCAAAGTCGAAGGCCAGCCGTAGCTCGTCAGACTCCGTATCGGCGGGCAAGGTGCCAGCCAGAACCTGGCCGGCCGCATGCCCAGCCAGGATCGCCTGGCGGACATCGGTCTGATTTGCGGAAAGGAACAGGCTGATGTTCAGGGCTTCGATATAGCGCTGCGGCGCGCCGCCCTGCAGAAACAGGGCACGACTGATATCCAGCCCATGAGCCTTGATCGACTCCATCACCCGCATGCCGGTGTCGGGATCATTCCTGGAGAGCAGGATCACCTCCACCAGCGGATCACCCGGACGCAGTTCGTTGAGCGATAGCAGTCGTCGAATGAAGGGAAATGCCACGCCCGGGCGCAACGGCACGTGCTGGTGCTTGCGTTGGTAGTCGCGGTAGGCTTCCTCGCCGTCGCCGCGGAAAATCTTGTCGGACTCGTCGAGATCGAACAGCGCACTCGACGCGAGCCCCAGTACCAGCCGGTTGGTCAGATCGTAAGGCATAGGTGATTGTTGCTCGCAAGGGGTCAGGCCCCGCCGTGAAATCGAAAGATGCTAAGTCTATCCGGACAGCAAGCGCCATCAGTGCGAGGAGACGTACTCAGCGTCATGGAACACCGGGGGGACCGCAAACCCTTCTCGCATTCGCTTCGCCTCCGCCGCCGGGGTCAAGCCAAAAAGTCTTCTAAATTCTCTGCTGAATTGTGATGGACTTGTGTAGCCCACGGCACGGCCAGCCGCTTCTGCGGTCAGATCTTGACGCACCATTAGCAGGCGAGCCTGATGCAGGCGCGTCGACTTTAGATACTGCATGGGTGACGTCTGCGTGATCGCCTTGAAATGGCTGTGGAAGGTAGGAATACTCATGCCGGCTTCCAGTGCGAGTTGCGACAGGTCGAGCGGTTCCGCGTAATCGGCATGAATGCGGCGCAGCGCCCGGCCGATCTTTCCATACTGACCTTTCATCGCAAGCGCCTCTCGCATGGCGCTTCCCTGCTCCCCGGTGAGTACCCGGAAATACAGTTCTCGCAGCAGTCCGGGACCCAACACGGCTGCCTCGAGCGGTCGGTTCATCGCCTCCAGGAAGCGCAATACCGATGCGCGCATGTCCGCATCCATTGGACTTGACATCATGGCCTGCGGTGGCTGCGCGCGCTCGGCCACCGACTGCCGGTCGATCTGCAGCATCAACTCGGCGGCGACCGCAAAATCCAGGTGCAAATACATCGCGAGAAGGGGATGCGCCGGCGTCGCGTCCGTCTCCATATCGAATGGAACGGGAACTGAGACGGCGAGGTAGTGCTGCGCGTCGTAGACATAGCGCTTGTCACCGAAGTAACCACGCTTGCGGCCCTGGCAAACGATGACAATTCCCGGATCGTAAAGAACCGGAGTACGCGACAAGGCGCGATCGGAGCGCAGTATTCGGACCCCGGGGAGCGCCGTGAGGTTGTATCCCTCGTTGTGCGCCAATGCGCCGAGCAGATCGACCAATCGTCGTTGCCCGCCGTCTGACGAAGACGGATGATTACCCGTATCACTCTTCGAATACATAGTTTTAGGCAAGAAAAACAGGAGATTGGCGCTTATATCACTGATTTCTGCAGAATAACATGCGCTCTCCAGTCTACCGAACGGAGAAGCTCAAATGGCATCCAGCAAACGCTTGCTCATTACCGGCGTCAGCAGCGGCTTTGGTCGTGCGCTCGCTCAAGAGGCGCTGGCGGCCGGCCACCGCGTGGTCGGCACGGTGAGAAGCGCGCGAGCGAAGCAAGACTTCGAAGCGCTATCCATCGACAGGGCTTTCGCCCGCATACTCGACGTGACCGAATTCGACGCCATCGACGGCGTCGTTGCGGAGATCGAATCGAACGTCGGCCCCATCGATGTCCTCGTCAACAACGCGGGCTACGGGCATGAAGGCATTCTGGAAGAGTCGCCTTTGTCCGAGATGCGCCGACAGTTCGACGTGAACGTGTTCGGCGCAGTCGCCATGATGAAGGCCGTGCTGCCTTTCATGCGTGAACGCCGGCGCGGTCATGTTCTTAACATTACGTCTATGGGCGGCTACATCACGATGCCCGGTATTGCTTACTACTGTGGGAGCAAGTTCGCTCTGGAAGGCATCTCGGACGCGCTTGCCAAGGAAGTGCAGCCCTTCGGTATTGCGGTTACCGCTGTCGCGCCGGGCTCGTTTCGCACCGACTGGGCGGGTCGATCGATGACCCGCACGCCACGCTCAATCCCCGACTACGACGCTATCTTCGAACCGGTTCGCGAGGCACGTATCGAGAAGAGCGGAAAGCAGTTGGGAGATCCCGCAAAGGCAGCGCGTGCGATGCTCGCCGTGATCGATGCAGATCAGCCGCCCGCGCATCTTCTGCTTGGTAGCGACGCACTCCAACTCGTGCGAAGCAAGCTGTCTGCTGCAGCAAGCGAACTCTGCGCCTGGGAACACGTCACAGTGTCGACCGACGGTTGAGCGGCCTTGAACGGGTCAACTCAATTCCTTTGCCAGATATTCGCCAGTGCGGCTCGTCGCCACGCTGGTGATATCGGTGGGGCGGCCGCTAGCCACGACGCGGCCGCCCTGCTCTCCGGCGCCCGGACCCATGTCGATCACCCAATCCGCCTGGGCCACGACACGCATGTCGTGCTCGACAACGACCACGGTATTGCCCGCATCCACCAGCTCCTGTAGTTGCAGGAGCAGGCGGTCCACATCGGCCGGATGCAGTCCGTTGGTGGGTTCGTCCAGCACGTAGAGCGTGTCGCCGCGCTGGGCGCGCTGCAGTTCGGTGGCCAGTTTGATCCGCTGTGCCTCGCCACCCGACAGCTCGGTGGCCGGCTGCCCCAATCGAAGGTATCCCAATCCGATGTCCTGCAACGCCTTCAGCGATCGCATCACCGAAGGCTCATCCGCAAAGACTTCGCATGCCGCATCGACGGTCAGGTCGAGGATCTCGGCAATATTCCGGCCTTGCCAGGTGATTTCCAGCGTCTGCGCCTGATAGCGCGTGCCGTGGCAGGCGGTACACGGCGCATACACACTCGGCAGGAACAGCAGCTCCACGCTGACGAAGCCCTCGCCTTCACATGTGGGGCAACGGCCTTGGGCGACGTTGAAGGAAAATCGTCCCGGCGTATAGCGCCGCTTGCGCGCGGCGGGGGTGTCGGCAAACAGCTTGCGGACATGATCGAACAGCCCGGTATAGGTAGCGAGGTTCGATCGCGGGGTGCGGCCAATGGGCTTCTGGTCGACGCGCACCAGACGGCGCACCGCCTCCAGGTCGCCCGCCACGCGCCCACTTGTCGGCGTATCCGTCACCGCGAACAGTGGATCGCGCTCCTCGTCGGCATCGCTATCGTTGGCGCGGCCAAGATGCCGGTTCACCAACTCCGGCAGGGCCTGGCTGATCAGGCTCGACTTCCCCGATCCCGAGACACCCGTCACCGCCACGAAGCACCCCAGTGGTATCGCCGCATCGATCTTGTGGAGATTGTTGCGGGCGACATGCACGAGCTTGAGCCACCCAGCGGGTTCGCGGGGTTCTCGCAGCGGCACCTGTTGCTCGCCAAACAGATACGCTGCGGTACGCGATGCCTGCACCGCGGCAAGCCCGTCGAGCGGCCCGCTGTAGAGCACGTGGCCGCCGCCCTCGCCAGCGGCCGGCCCCACGTCTACGATCCAGTCCGCGTGACGCATGGTCTGTGTGTCATGTTCGACCACGAACAGCGAGTTGCCGGCGGCCTTCAATCGTCGCAACGCCACCAGCAGCGCTTCGCCATCGGCGGGATGCAGCCCGGCCGAGGGCTCGTCGAGCACATAGACCACGCCGAACAGTTGGGAAGATAGCTGCGTGGCCAGCCGCAGCCGTTGCAATTCGCCCGATGACAGCGTCGGCGTGCTGCGGTCCAGCGACAGATACCCGAGCCCGAGATCGATGAGCGTGGAAACCCGCTCCATCAGCTCTTCCGCGATGCGCTGCGCGGCCAGCCGCTTTTCGTCGGAGAGGTTGGGCGTGCGTCGCACGTCGGGCGCCGCCTTGTGTGCGGATCCCCCTGCCGCCACGCGCCGCGCCGTGGCGGCGCGCATCGCCTTCGTGCTCAGCACCGCGCCGGAGATTGCCTCGGGGCTCGCCCACTCGCCGTGCGCAATCGGCCGCATGATCTCCGCCACGCGGGCAAGCGGAAGGTTCGCGAACGTGCCGATGTCCATGCCCGCAAACGTCACCGATAGCGCTTCCTTCTTGAGCCGCTTGCCGTGACAGGCCGGGCATTCGCGTCCAATCATGTATTGCGAAACGCGCTTCTTCATCAGCGCGCTCTGCGTCGTGGCGAAGGTCTGCAGAACATAGCGACGGGCGCCCGTGAACGTGCCCTGATAGCTCGGCTCCATCTTGCGCTTGAGCGCGGCGCGCACCTCCTTGGGCGTGAATCCTGCGTACACCGGCACCGTGGGCTGTTCTTCGGTGAACAGGATCCAGTCACGGTCCTTCTTCGGCAGCTCGCGCCACGGCTTGTCCACGTCGTAACCGAGCGTCACCAGGATGTCGCGCAGGTTCTGCCCGTGCCATGCGGGCGGCCACGCCGCGATGGCGCGCTCGCGTATCGACAAGGTATCGTCGGGCACCATCGACTGCTCGGTCACATCATAGATGCGCCCCAGACCATGGCACGTGGGGCAGGCGCCCTCCACCGTGTTGGGCGAGAAGTCCTCGGCGTACAGCATCGGCTGCCGGGACGGATAAGTGCCCGCGCGCGAATAGAGCATGCGGACAAGACTCCCCAGCGTGGCGACGCTTCCAACCGTGGAACGTGCATTCGGCGTACCGCGTTGCTGCTGGAGCGCGACGGCGGGCGGCAGCCCTTCGATCGCATCCACCTCCGGCACGCCAACCTGCTCGATCAGCCGTCTGGCATAGGGGGCCACCGACTCGAAGTAGCGCCGCTGCGCTTCCGCGTAAAGCGTGCCGAATGCCAGGGAGGACTTGCCGGACCCCGAGACCCCGGTAAATACGACCAGCGCGTTGCGTGGGATATCGACATCGACGTTCTTGAGGTTGTGCTCACGGGCCCCGCGCACGCGGACGAAGTTGTCCGCCGCGTGACCGGACGCGGCCGGAAACGTGTCGTCGGGTGTCAGTGGGTGCCGGCGGTATTCATCCTTCATGCGATTTGTCTGTCTGAAAGCGGCGCCCTTGCAGAAATTTCCGACTGAATCTTCATCTTTCCTGCGGATCCGAGGGGGCGCTTGGCGATGGTCTCAACAAGGCAGGAAACATGCCAAATCGGATTGGAGTGAAGAGACCGCCGCAAAGACGCCTGCTCGACATCTACTGCGGCCCGCCCCTACTCCTCGTCCATTTCGGCAAATCTCTCGACCAAAAACTCGATCAATGCGCGTACGGCTGGCAAGACGCCGCGCCGGGACGGGAATACGACGTGAAGCAGTTCGGCGCGAGGTGCCCAGTCCGGCAGGAGCCGTACCAGCTGCCCCCTGTTCAACTGCTCACGTACCATCATCACCGGCAGTTGGCCGATACCGACACCTGCCAGTGCTGCGGCTCGCAGTGCAATCATATCGCCTGTCACCAGGCGCGGGCGATGTCGCACCACCGCCTGCGCCCCATCCGGACCAAACAGCGTCCAGGCGTATTCCGCCTGCGTTGCGCCCAGTGCAAGGCTTGGCAGGTCGGCGAGATCAGCCGGCGCGCGTGGCAGCTCGCGCTGCCCTTCTACCAGGGCGCTACTGGCCACCAGACATTGCCTGCGTTCCGCCAGCACGCGGATGACAAGGTCGCTGTCTTGCAATGGCGCCGGCCTGACGCGGATGGAAACATCCACAGCATCGCCGACCGGATCCACGCGCCGATTGGTCGCTTCCAGATGCACGATCACCTGCGGGTGCGCGGCCATGAACCTGGCCAGCATGTCGCCGACGTGCGCGTGCAGCAATGCCACCGGACAGGTCACCCTGACGGTACCGCGCGGCTCGGCGCGCGTCAGCTCCACGGCTTCCTGTGCAGCCTCGGCCTCCATCAGCATCGCCTTGCAATGCTCGTAGTAGGTGCGGCCAATCTCGGTCATGGTGAAGCGGCGCGTCGAGCGCTGGATCAGCCGAACGCCGAGTCGTTCCTCCAGGACGGCGATGCGCCGGCTAAGCCGGGACTTGGGCATTCCCAGTGCGCGGCCAGCCGGCGCGAATCCGCCGTGCTCAACCGCCTGCACATAGAAGTAGAGGTCATTTAGGTCCTGCACGCCACTTCCTTCTCCCTTCATCGTTCACCAGATAGGACTATGACGTCCAATCTAGCACTCTAGTGCGTCCCGCGTCCCAATCCTATGCTTTCTCCATCCGACGAATGGTCGCTAGCGGCCAGACCTTCCACACGGTGCGATGCCACCGCCCCTTACCCAGGAGACCCATCATGTCCCAACCCGCCAACTTCAACGGCAAGCGACCTGTCATCGACCCGGACGACTCGGCGATGCTGCTGATCGATCATCAGAGCGGTCTCTTCCAGACCGTAGGCGATATGCCCATGCCGGAACTGCGCCAGCGCGCCGCCGCCCTGGCAAAGATGGCGACGCTGTGCAAACTGCCGGTCATTACTACGGCTTCCGTGCCACAAGGGCCCAATGGCCCGCTGATTCCGGAGATTCACGAGAACGCACCGCACGCGAAGTACGTCGCGCGCAAAGGCGAAATCAATGCATGGGACAACCCCGAATTCGTCGCCGCCGTGGAAGCGACAGGCAAGAAAACCCTGATCATCGCCGGCACCATCACGAGTGTGTGCATGGCGTTCCCGTCCATCAGCGCCGTGGCTGACGGGTACCGGGTTTTCGCCGTAGTGGATGCTTCCGGCACCTACTCGAAGATGGCGCAGGAAATCACGCTGGCCCGCGTGGTGCAGGCCGGTGTGGTACCGATGGATACCGCCGGCGTGGCCTCCGAACTGCAACGCACGTGGCATCGCGATGACGCGCAGCAATGGGCGGAGATCTACACGAAGATCTTCCCGGCCTACCAGTTGCTGATTGAAAGCTACGCGAAGGCGCAAGACGTGCAGAAGAAGGGCGAGGCGCTGGACTCCGCGCGCTAAGCGTCGGAACCGGCATGGCCCTGGCGGCCCTGCCGGTTCCTTGATCGCAGGAGTGGTCAATGTCACGCATGTCGATAAGAGCGTCCGCGCCGCCGGTGGTACTGGCCTGCGTTCTCGCGGGCATGTCGTCCAATGGATGCGCCCAGCCGTCACCGCCCCCATACAATTTTCTTCGCTACGACGAGGATTACAGCTATCTGCGAGATCCGGCGCGCCGTAGCGACCCCTGGGACGCGATCAAGTATCGGCCGCTCGGTTCACCGGACATCTATCTGAGCCTGGGCGGAGAGATTCGAGAGCGCTTCGAATCCTACTCGGCGCCGAACTTCGGCGTGCCGGGCCCGTCGGCGGACGGCTACCTGTTGCATCGCCTCCTCCTCCATGCCGACGTGCATGCTGGCGACTATCTGCGCGCATTCGTGCAACTCGGCAATCATCTGGCGCCGGGCAAGGAGGTCGCCATACCGCCTTACGAAGACCGGGTGGACGTGCAACAGGCGTTTGTCGATGTGCATGTGCCAAAGGCAGGCAGCACGATGGACACCGCCTTGCTGCGGGTCGGGCGTCAGGAAATGGCATTCGGCGCGCAACGGCTGGTGTCGGTGCGGGATGCGCCAAACGTCCGGCGCGCCTTCGATGGTGTCCGCGTGGGTGGTGCTACAAACAGCGGCGTGAAGATCGATGCGTTTGCCACGCGGCCGGTGCTGCTGAAGGCGGGCGATTTCGACGATCGGCCCAATCAGTCGCAGGCCTTTTGGGGCGTCTACTCGACCTTCCCCAAGACCTTTGTGCCGTCATCGGGCATCGACGTCTACTACCTTGGCTTCGAGAACAACCACGCGCTGTACAGCATCGGAACCGGCGTGGAGCGACGGCATTCCGTTGGTGGGCGGGTCTTTGGCACGCACGGTCAGTGGGACTGGGATTGGGAAGCCCTGGGACAGTTTGGCAGTTTTGGCGCGCAGGACTTGCTTGCCTGGGGCTTCTCCACCGACACCGGCTATGGATTTTCCGTCGCCGACTGGAAGGCGCGTGCGGGCATCAAGGCCACCATCGGCAGCGGTGATACCAATCCGCGCGACGGAAAGCTGGGCACGTATGGCGGCCTGTTTCCAAAACTGGCGTACTTCAATCAGGCAGGACTACTGGGTGCATCGAATGTCATGGACCTACAGCCGTCCCTGACGCTAAAGCCGATTCCGCGACTCAAGCTGACCCTGTCCTGGGACTTTATCTGGCGACAGACGACCAACGATGCCGTCTACACGAGCGTGGCCACGCCCATTCCCGGCACGGCGGGTCGCGCCGGGCGCTACACGGGCAGCCAACTTGCCTTTGACGTGTACTGGCAGGTGGACCGGCACATTGTCATGAATGCCGGCCTGGTGCATGTCGACGTGGCAAAAGTCCTCAGCGCCGTGGGCGGCCACAATACAAACTTCGTCTACCTGTCGGCGGCGTACACGTTCTGAACCGTCTGATGGCCCCGCTGCGGGGTCAATGCGACTTTGCCTTGTGTTCCAGATGATCGAAAGCGACGTCCTCCACGCGGGAGACCTTGTTTGCCAGTCGGAACTGGAACCAGAAGAGGGCAACTACCGCCAACATCGCAAGGCTGCCAAGTGCAAATCTGAGCCACATCTTTATCCTCGATTGATATCGTACGGTGACAAATCAAGCGTATGCGGACTCAGATACAAGCTGCATCAAGATGGCGTCGAGCGCGATAAAAATCCTGTTAAGTTTGTCTCAATGCATCAACAAGCCGCGACAGAGCACCGAAACGCCGCTGATGCAGAGAAGGACCAAGAGCGCGCGACGCACCGCGTCGGGCGAGATCCGACGACGCAGGCGAGAACCTATCGCCAGGCCGACGAGGCCGAATGGCAGGGCGAACACGGCACTGCGCAGCAAATCACTCTGAAACAGCAATCCGCTGTATGCAAATGCTGTCAGGCGCACCAGCGCACTCACCATGATGACAGCCGCGATGGTCGAGCGAAACTCGTCGATCCGCGGAAGTCGCCGGGACAGGTACATGGTGTAGACCGGACCTCCGGTGCCGAACAATGCGCTGAACACACCGCCCACGACGCCGGCCGGCACTGACCACCCCCTCGCCGCCTCTTCCTCCCGATGCGCGCCGCCAAGGAGCGTCCGCCCCGTCATGATGAGCACAAAGAGTCCCAACCCGACAAGCAGCCAGCGGGACTCGACCTTGGCCAGTACGGTCGTACCGAGCGCCACGCCCACCATCATGAACGGGATCAGGCGGGACAGCTCTTGACGAGACACAGCGCTCCAGTTGCGCAGGCCAACCATTGTGGTCGTCACAAGATCGAGCAGAAGCAGCAGCGGCACCACGAACTGCAGCGGGATGAACTGCACCAGGATCGGCACGGCGACCATCGCCGCACCGAAGCCGGTGAGTCCGAACACCGTGTAGGCGCCAACCACTGTTGCCCCGAGGGCTGCGTAATGTTCAGTGCCCATGCCCTGTGCCCGTCCTAGTTGGCGGAGATCTTTCGCTTTGTCACCAGCGGCTTCCAGCGCCCCGATTCCTGGGCAATCTCCTCGGGAAGACGACCTTTCGGCGTGATCGTCCTGGCCATGCCTTGCGCGGCCAGATAGCGCTGCATGCCCGGTTCTGCAGCGGCGCGCTCCAGGTCGGCATACATTTTCGCCGTCAACGCCTTTGGCGTGCCGGCCGGCGCCATCAGCGCGAACCAGCCATAGAACGTAAAGCCCTCCAGCCCCGCCTCCGCGACAGTCGGCACGTCAGGAAGCAGCGCGGACCGTTCGTTGCCCGTCACGGCAAGCGCGCGAAGGCGGCCGCCCTTGAGGAGCGGGGAGATGGCATTGATGTTCCCCACTGTCATGTCTACCGTGCCCGCCATCAGGTCCGCATAGGCCGGTCCTTCGCCCTTGTACGGCACATGCACGACGTCGATGCCGGCAGCGTCGGCAAACGCTTCACTGGCGATATGCACCTGGCTACCGTTGCCTGCCGACGCGAAGGTCAATTTTCCCGGGTTGGCCTTTGCATAAGCGATGAGCTCGGTCATCGTTTTCGCCGGAATCTTCGTGTTGACCGTCACCACCATCGGCCCACTGGCGATCTTGCTGATCATCTCGAAGCTTTCAGCCGAGTAGGGAAGCTTCTGATAGATGAACGGGTTGACCGTGAACATGCTGCCGGAGGCGAGCAGCAGCGTGTAGCCATCCGGCACGGATTTGGCTACGGCTTCCGCGCCCACGGCACCGCCTGCACCCGGGCGGTTGTCCACGACAACGGGCTGCTTCCATTGCTTGCCCAGTTCCACGGCCACCGCACGTGCAAGCAGATCGGTCGCGCCGCCCGCGGCAAACGGCACTACCAGACGAATCGGCTTGCCCGGCCATTCCTCCGCGTGAGCCGGCACCATGGCTAGCGGAGCAATCGCGAACGCAAACATGGCTGCCGCGGTCGATGTGTTGTATCGCCTGGCGTCCGCATCGCCGCACAGCTCTTTCACAACGGGATGCTGACGTATCCGGCTCAACCCGTGCCGCCCTCGTCCAAACCAATGCCAGATGGCCTTGCCAGTGCTTGCTGCGTTCATCGTTGTCTCCTTTGTGTGGCGTCGCTTTCGTATGCGACTTTCGTATACGTCCTTACCGCATGCGTCAGCCCTTCTGCACCAGCTTCGGGCGGCCGTCGTCCGGTGTGCTGGCGGGTGTCGTGACAGCGGTCAATGCGTCCAGCAGCAACCTCGACAGATGCGCACGGGGGTTGTCGCGCGGCACCAGAATCCCGATGCGACGCATCAGCGGCGGCGAGCCGAACGGAATGGTGCGAATCGACGCCGGAAATTCGTTCTCGACGCCACGGGCCGGCACCACTGACGATCCCAGGCCATTGGCGACCATCGCGATGACGCCTTCGAGCGTGTCGATCTCCATGGTCGAACGGACGGCGATCTGTCGTCGCACCATTTCTTCCTGAACGAGCAGGCCCACGCGCGCCGTGCGATTGAATCGCACATAAGGCGTGGTTTCCAGCACACCCTTGTCCGAATCGCCGCGCGTAGTGGCGTGGGTGATCACGACAAACTCTTCGTTGAAGAAAGGCATGAACTGCAGGTCCAGGCGTGGAACCTCCGGCTCGGTGACAACGGCGACATCGAGTTGCCGCCGGTGCACCGCCCGTTCCAGATCGTGTGTCAGGCCCGTGGTCAGGTGAATGTCGATGCGATGACCCTGCTGGTGCAGGCGCTTCAAGGCCAGCGGCAACACCCCGGAGACGCAGGTGTGAACCGAGCCGAGCTTGAGCACACCGCCGGCCGCATCGCGCTTGAGGGCCGCGCTCATGCTCTCCCAGTGGGTCAGCAGGTCTCGGGCGCGGTTTGTGAAGGCGAGGCCGGCATCCGTCAACACCGGCGGCCTGCGGCTACGATCGAAGATCGTGATGCCCAACTCTTCTTCGAGTGAGCGCATTTGCATGCTGACGGCCGATACCGTCAGGCCGATAGCATTGCCGGCCTCCGCGAAGCTGCCCCGGTCGGCGATGGCTACCAGCGTGTAGAGCGTCTTGACGTCCATGTCGAACTCTAGATGCCCAGCAGGCGGCGGGCGTTGCCACCCATCACCTTTTCGAGGTTCTCGGGACGGATCGGCAATGTTTCGAACCACTGCTTGTAGTCCCGTACCGGGCAGAATGGGAACGAGCTTGCGTACAGCATGCGGTCTGCGAGGAAGGAATCCGCGGCCTTGACGTATTCCTCCCAGCCTGGCATCCGCGAGAAGTACATGTCCGGTGAAAGGTACATATTCGGGCGGCGGAACGCGATGTGCAGGATCTCGGTCACCCAGGGCCAGCCGCCGTGCGCAACGACGACCTTCAGCTTAGGGAAGTCCGCCAGCACGCGATCAGTGCGCACGGGGTCGGAGTAGCTCAAGTCCGGGCCGGCTGTTCCGCCTACCATCATGATCACCGGCACCTCCAGATCCTCGCAGTGCGCGTAGATCGGATAGAGACGTCGATCGTCCGCGTACATGGGAACCGGGTAGGAGCCGGGCTCGATATTGATGGCCTTGAACCCGTGGGCGACCGCATCCGAAATGGTCTTGCACGCCGCCACGCGGTTCGTCGGATCGATCGAGGCGGCACCGATGAAGCGCTCCGGATAGTCGCCCACGATGCGTGCGACGTCTTCATTGGAGACGCTTCCCAGCGTGCCGGCAAGGCGACCGACCACCACGCCCCTGTCGACCCCGCCTTCGTCCATCTCCTTGAGCAGCAGTTCCATGGACTGTCGTTGCGCTGCGGGGGAAGGCTCGAAGCCAACGGTCCGGGTAAAGCCGTCGCGCCGCTCGCCGGCCGAGTACATCAACGTGTCGAGAAAGCCGCCGACCGGCGGGCGGAGTCTGAAATCAATGATCATGTCGTCTTCCTGGCTGGTTGGATGCGGGAATGGCCTTACATCACCTCGTTCTTGCGATCGTCGGTCTCGCCGTACCGGTGCAGCGCCGGCGGCTTGAGGCCGGCGTAGAGCTTGTCGATCCCGGCGTTGATGACCTCCGCGTGCTGCGCAAACAGCGAATTGCCTTCCAGGTCGCTCTCGACGATAAACGGACCGAAGTTCTCGACGTCGAACATCCACATCGCCTGTGCAATGCCGAGTTCATCCAGCCAGAACACGTCCTGCACACGCTTGATGCCGCGCCCAAGCAGCGCGCCCGTGCCATAGCCGACGGTTGTGAGGTAGATCGCCCCGCCGGGCGCCAGCACGCGCTTGTAGTCGTCGGCGGGCATGCCACCCTTGCCGATAAAGATGCGGCACCCCGTCTTCTCCATCCACTTGGGAATCCATTTGGAGAAGCGGAAGCTTGCCGTCGCGGTCACCGCGCCTACGTTGTAGCCGCCGTCCTCGTTGGGCGCCGCAGCCGGTGAACAGTGGAAGTTCACGTTGCTGAGCCCGCGCAGTTCCACCGGTGCCTCCACGCCCTCATCGAGCACCTTCTTGTAGATGCCTTCCCGGGCGGTATAGACCAGGCCGGTCAAGTAGACGGCCGAGCCCAGCTCAAGTCTTGCGAGGTCTTCCGTCGTGGCTGGCAGATTGATGTGGAAGACCTTCAGTTCATCGTCTTGGGGGCTTACCATTCGACCGTCTCCCTGCGCAGGTATGGGGTGAACCACTGGGGGTCCGTGCGATATTCGATGTTGCCGTCCGGGTGAATCCGGGCCGTTGCCCGCCGCGACGACAGGCAGAACGTGTGGAGGCTGATCGGCATCCCGCCCGTGTGGGTGTGGCCTACCTCGATATGGCAGTCCACCACCATCGACGAGCCCACGAAGCCCATGGCACCCATGCCGATCGAGTTGCCCAGCGTCATCAGTTCGCGCTCGAGTTCGGCGATCTTGGGATCGGGATTGCGGTCGCCCACCACGCGCAGGCAGGCCGCCTGCTTGCCAAGCTGCATGCAGGTATCCTTCGAGCCGCCCAGGCCGATGCCGACGATGGCGGGCTGGCATGCCAGCCCGCGCTTGCCGAAGGCAATCAGCGTATCGAGCACGAATCGCTTGATACCGTCGATGCCGTCGCCGGGGAACAGCATCCGGTAGTCGGTGCCGAACAGCCCGCCCTTGTGCACGGTCGTGATGTCGACCCAGTCGGCGTCGGGCTCGAACGACCACTCGATCTCCGGCGCATTGATGCCGACGTTATTGTTGTTGTCCGTGCGCCAGAGCGGGTGCACGCGATTGGGCCGCAGCGGCACCGCCAGCGTGGCATCGGCCGTGGCCTTGCGCAGCGCGCGCTCGACCGCGACGAAGCCGCGCTGCACCGAAGCGTTGTTGCCAACCTTGACGTAGTAGCGTGGGAGCCCGGTATCGGCACACATGGGGCGCCGGTCCTGGTCCGCCGCTTCCCAGTTGTCCTGCATGGCGTGGATCACGAAGCGCGGCAGCTTGCCGGTCTCGGTCTTCTGCAACGCCTGGATGCCTTGCTTGTAGTCTTTGGGGATCTCGATCGCCGCGCGTTTCATGATCTCGAACGCGGCTTCCTCGACCCGATCGATGGAGATGGTCATCGTAGCGGTCCTCTATGCAGCAACTTTTGGGGGTTGACCGGCCTCACCGGTAATCAGGGACGTGCCTGGCGTCACGATGTCGAACTTCACCGGCACCATATCCAGACGAATATCGTCGCCGTCCGCGGTCACTCGGGTGTAGCGGCTGCCGTGCAAATCGCCGGGCTCCGGGAAGTCCTCGCGGAAGTGGGCGCCCCGGCTGTTCTCGCGCGCCAATGCGGAAACGGTGATCACGCGGGACATGTCCACGAGGCTCTGCAGATTGAGCCAGTCATGCCAGGTGACGTTGTAGCGGCGGTCGCCATCCGGAACGCCCATGGCCAGCAGCGCCGCGTTGTGCGAAGCGATGGAATCCAGTCCCCGGCGCATCGCCGCCTCGTGACGCAGTACGCCGACGTCGTCCCACATCGTCTGGGCGAGCGCATCGCGCAAATCGTGAATGGCGCCGGGAGCCTTCGAGAACGGATACTCGGCACGCTCGATACCGCGCAGGATGACGCGCTTGTCCGGCTCCTTCCAATGCTGCACACCGGTGGCATACGCAGCCATCGAATCGCCGGCGATGCCGCCGAATACCGTCGAGTTCGCCACGCCATTGCCGCCCAGGCGATTGGCGCCGTGCACGCCGCCGCAATCCTCCCCGGCCGCAAACAGTCCCGGCGAAGCCGTGCTGCAATCCACATCGAACTCCACGCCGCCCATCAGATAATGAGCGGTGGGCACCACCTCCACGCGACCGCCGGCCAGGTCAAAGCCACAATCCTTGCAGCGGTTGACCATGCCGGGGAACGTCTTGGCCACCTTCTCGGGTCCAAGGTGGCTCATCTGGATGTAGATCCCACCCATCGGGCCGGTCCGGCCTGCGCGCATTTCGGCGTAGATGCCCCGGCTGACCACGTCGCGCGTCGCGCGCTCGCCGCGTGCGTCATAGTTGGTCATGAAACGGTCACCGTTGCCATTGACCAGCCAACCGCCGGCACCGCGCAGGCCCTCTTCGAGCACCGTGCCGGTCATGCGGGTATCCGGGCCTCCCAGCAGTCCCGTCGGGTGGAACTGCACCATCTCCATGTCGCGCAGGCTCAGCCCGTAGCGCATGGCCATCGCCAGGCCGTCGCAGGTCTTGTCGCCGGATGGCGTGTGGTAGCGGTACATCGTCGGGCCCGCCCCCGTGGCCAGCAGCACCGCCTTGGCCTGTACGAAGCGGTAGGTGCCGCGCCGCATGTCGATGAACAGCACGCCGGCGATGCCGGAGCCATCGGCGGCCGGGATCAGCTCGATGGCGCGGTGCTCCTCCAGCTCTTCCACATCCAGGGCCCGCACCTGTTCCATCAGGCGATTGATGATCTCGATGCCGGTCAGGTCCGCCTTGTGGACGGTGCGGTCAAAGCTCTGGCCCGCGAAAGCCTTCTGGTGCAGCGTGCCGTCGGGGTTGCGGTCAAAGAAGCAGCCGATCTCGTTCTCGAGTTCCCGCACGCGCTCGACCGCGCCTTCGACCAGCCGCCAGGCCAGATCCTGGCGCGGCAGCCATTTGCCGCCCTCGATGGTGTCCATGAAATGGCGTTCGACCGAATCGCCTGTGGACAGCGCCACGTTGTATCCGCCCTGCACCATCCGCGTGCAACCGCACTTGCCGAGCAGGCCCTTCACCGCCACGGAAACCTTGAGCGCAGGATTGGCCTTCTTGGCATGCAGGGCGGCAAACAGCCCTGCCCCGCCCGTGCCAAGAATCAGGATGTCCGTCTTGTGGTTCTCGATCTGCATTTCAAATAACCCCCAGGGCAAAGATCACGCCGACGCACAGCGACAGCACACCACCCCAACTGATCCACGACAGGCGCGCGTCTCGGGTGGTACTCCATGGCAGGAGTTCAAGCGCCAGCAGTCGCAGGCCAAAGCACATGTGGATGGACAACAGCAGCACCAGGCCCCATTCGCCGAACTTGACGGCGCCCATGTCGGCGAATTTCAGGAACGCGTCCATACGCGCCTGTTGCTCCAGCGCGAGTCCAAGGACATAGAAGTGCGCGGGCAGGAAGACGCCAAGCGCCAGCCCCGACAGGCGGTGACCAAGGAAGGCCCAGTAGGCGCGGTGGTTTCTCGGAGACTTCATGACAGCAGGCCTCCCACTGCGGCAACCGCGCGCAGGCCCATCGACAGCAGCAAGAGGCCGAAGGCGAAGCAGCACACCGACGCGGCGCCGCGGCTCAGGCGCGCCCATTCGATCAAGATGTTGCGCAGCCCGATCGGCACGTGCACCGCCACGCTGATCACGAACAGGGAATAGAACGGAATCCAGAAAAGACTGCCCTGCGTGCGCGCGAGAATCTCGGCGGCGGTCAGGCCGCCTCGCACTGCATAGAGGATGATCCCCAGATGTACCAGCACGAACGGCGCCATGGCCATCGCGCTGAGGCGCTGAAGGGCGAACAGACGCTGCTCCATGATCAGTCCCCTCCCTTCAGGAATTGCAGCAGGGCATTCTTCTTCAGGCCGGCAATGCTTCCCGTCGGGCTCAGGCTGACCGGGCAGTGCGTCATGCAATTGCCCTGCGTATGGCAGGAATTGCAGCCGCTGCCGGAAGTCGCCTTCTTCAGCACGTCCTTGGGGTCCGCATGACGTTCGTCGTTGAAGAGGGTCCATGCGCGATTCAACGCGGCGGGACCGAGGTACTCCTTGTCCCATGCCACCACGTCGCAGGACGCATAGCAAACGCCGCAGTTGATGCATTCGATGGCAGCGTCGGCCATCTTTCGCTTCTTGCTGGTCGGGGATACCGCGGCCGGGGGCTCATGGCGCGTCGCGGTGCCCACGAAGGTGCTGCCGGCCTTCTTCCATTTGTCGAAGAACTCCGACATGTCGACCACGAGGTCCTTGATGCGCGGCATGTTGCGCAACGGCTCGATGACGATCACGCCATCCTCTTCTACGCGGCTGACGTGGGTGCGGCATGTCCAGCGCGGCTTGCCGTTCACCGTCATCGCGCAGGATCCGCATACCCCAACCCGGCACGCGAAGCGGTAGGACAGGGTTGGTTCGATACGCCGCTGCACTTCGGTCACCACGTCGAGAACGGTCTGGTTCTCGCGCCATGGCACCTCATAGGTCGTGAAATTGCCGTCCTCGGTGCCGCGGGCAATACGTACCTTCAGCGTGCGTTGCGCGGGCTTTGTCGCCTCCATCACTTTTCCCCTGAGTCTTTTGTGGGTGGGTGTTGAAGCGAGTTTAAGTAATCGATATTTCTGAATCAATATTAAATAACTTGATATTTTTTGAACTAAAAGGCGAAAAGCGCCTTGTAGTCGACGTATTGCGCGACGCGCGTCAGATCAGGGTTGGGGGCGTTGAGGTAAACCCTTGCGCGAAGGACTCTCGCAAGTACTCCACGAAGACTTGCGAGACCCGCGAGGCATGCGCGGAGTAGGGGCGGATGGCGTAGAGCCAATCCCCGAAGGCACCCGCTGAACGCCATTCCGGCAGGACCTCGACGAGCCGTCCGGTTTCCAGCGCCGATTGGGCGCTGAAGTCCGGAAGCAGCGCGATGCCCAGGCCTTCGATTGCGGCATCGCGCAAGGCTTCGCTGTTATTCACGGACAAGGGACCCGTCACCGGCACCGTCACGGGATCGGCATGTCGGACATTGCGCTCCGCCACCGCAGGAACAAAGGTCCATGTGGCCGCGCCCTGCAGCCGTGGATAGTGAAGGCATGCATGGCCCATCAAGGCTTGCGGCGTCTCCGGCGTCCCCCTGCTCCGCAGGTACGCACGGCTTGCCACCAGCACCGAGCGCGTGGCCGCGAGGGTCCATGCGACGTGGGTCTCCGGCGGGGTCGATGTATGCCTGACGGCGATGTCAAAGCCCTCCTGCGCCAGCGGCCGCAATCGATCCGACATATCCAACTCAAGCTGGATCTGCGGATAACGGCGCAGGAAATCGGGCAGACGAGGTATCAGTTGTTGCCTGGCAAAAGCCACTGGCGCCGTCACGCGAAGAAACCCCCTGGGTGCGCCCGCCAGGTCGCGCACCTGGGCGTAGCCCGTTGCGATCTGCTCGAACGCGCCACGCATGGACTCGACCATTTGCCGCCCCGCATCCGTCAACGAAGCGCTGCGGGTAGTCCGCTGCACCAGGGTAATGCCGGCGGCCTTCTCGAGATCCGTAATGTGCTGGCTCATCGAGGCCTTGCTGACGCCAAGGCGTGCGGCAGCTTTGCTGAAACTGCCTTGCTGATGCAGCACCACAAGCCAATGCAGGTGCTCCCAAAGGTCCTCCACGTGGTCCTTGCGCATCCAGACACTCCTTAATCGGCACTTTTTTGATGGGACTTTTCGTATCTATAACATGGCAGTGGCTAAATTTCCTGAACAATATGTTCGGCGGTGGGTGACTACCCCGCGGGAGCGGCCATCCATACACTCCAGTCATCGATCACGCGGCGGGTATGTCGATCCCCGCCCGACACTGACAGGAGATGACCATGACTGCGCCCTATACCCACCCCGCCGAGGTGATTCACTTTGTTTCCGGCGAACCGTATCAAGGCAACGGCGAGCGGTCGCAGGCCGTGTTCAATCCTGCTACTGGCGCGGTCGCGCGCCAGGTTCGACTGGGCACGGCGCAGGACGTCGATGTAGCCGTCGCATCCGCCGCCGCAGCGTTTCCGAAGTGGGCCGATACCCCGCCGATTCGCCGGGCGCGCGTCATGTTCAAGTTCCTCGAACTGATGAACCGGCACAAGGACGAACTTGCCGCGATCATTACCGCCGAGCACGGCAAGGTGCTCAGCGATGCGGCCGGTGAAGTCAGCCGCGGCATCGACATCATCGAATTTGCATGCGGTGTTCCCCAACTGCTCAAGGGCGACTTCACCGACCAGGTCTCCACCGGCATGGACAACTGGACGCTGCGCCAGCCGCTGGGCGTTGTGGCAGGCATCACGCCGTTCAATTTCCCTTGCATGGTGCCGTGCTGGATGTTCCCGGTCGCCATCGCCACCGGCAACTGCTTCATCCTGAAGCCAAGCGAGCGCGATCCTTCGGCATCGCTCTTCATGGCCCGCCTGCTCAAGGAAGCCGGACTGCCCGATGGCGTTTTCAACGTCGTGCAAGGTGACAAGACGGTGGTCGACGCCCTGCTCCATCACCGGGAGGTCAAGGCCGTGAGCTTCGTCGGCTCGACGCCGATTGCGAACTACATCTACGAGACGGGCGCGCGGCTCGGCAAGCGGGTGCAGGCCCTGGGCGGTGCAAAGAACCACATGGTGGTCATGCCCGACGCCGATATCGACCAGGCCGTCGATGGACTGATCGGTGCCGCATACGGCTCGGCGGGCGAGCGCTGCATGGCCATCTCCGTGGCCGTGCTCGTCGGCGACGTGGCGGACAAGATCATGCCGAAGCTGGAAGCGCGCGCACGGGAACTCATCATCAAGAACGGCATGGAAGCTGACGCCGAGATGGGCCCCGTCGTGACCGGCCAGGCGCTCGAACGCATCGAGAACTACGTGGCGCTCGGCGTGCAGGAAGGCGCGAAGCTTGTTGTCGATGGCCGCAACTACAAGGTGCCCGGCCATGAGCAGGGGTTCTTTACCGGCGGAACGCTGTTCGACAACGTCACTCCCGAAATGCGTATCTACAAGGAAGAGATCTTCGGCCCCGTGCTGTCGTGTGTGCGCGTAGACGATTTCGCGCAAGCGGTAAAGCTGGTCAACGAGCACGAGTTCGGCAACGGCGTGGCCTGCTACACGCGGGATGGGCAAGTGGCGCGCGAATTCGCCCGTCGTATCGAAGTTGGCATGGTCGGCATCAACGTGCCGATCCCCGTGCCGATGGCGTGGCACGGCTTCGGCGGCTGGAAGCGCTCGCTGTTTGGCGACATGCACGCGTATGGCGAAGAAGGCGTCCGGTTCTACACCCGGCAGAAGAGCATCATGCAACGCTGGCCCAACGACACCGCGCGCGGCGCCGAGTTCGCCATGCCCACTGCAAACTGATGTCGATGGGGCGTGTACACTTTCCGCCCCGGCCCCAGTTGCCACGATAGCCCGCCCGCAGGAGAGATGTGCCGCAAGCCAATCTCAAGCGATTCGATCTGAATCTTCTGGTTGTGTTTCTTGAATTGTGGGAGACGCGGAGCGTCACGCGCACCAGTGAAAAGCTGTCGCTGACCCAGCCCGCCGTGAGCCAGGCGCTCAAGCGCCTGCGCACGGCGCTGGGCGACGACCTCTTCCTGCAAAGCCGCGCCGGCTTGCAGCCGACAGCGCGGGCCCAGCAACTGGTGATTCCGGTGCGGCGGGCGCTGGACGAACTCGGTGGGTCGCTGTTTGCGGAAGGCGTCTTCGATCCCGCCGTCGCCGTCCGTGAGTTCCATATCGCCACAAGCGAGATCGTGGAACTGTCGATCGCCCCGCTGCTGGCCAAGGCGCTTCGCGACGAAGCGCCGAACGTCGTGCTGCGGCTCCGCGCCATGCCCGACACGCGTACAGCCTGCACCATGCTTGAGGATGGCGATCTTCAGTTGATACTCAGTACGCGCGATATCCAGGGCCAGGCGATCCAGAACGAAACGCTGGGAGAAGTACCCCTGGTGGCGCTGCTTGCGACGTCGATAGGCCCGGCGGAGCGCGTTCTGCCGATGTCGCTGTACCTGTCCATTCCACACGTCGTCATGCAGCCGCTCGACCATCGGGGCAGCATCGTCGATCACGTCCTCGCCCGGCAGGGCCTGAGAAGACCCATTGCCGCCGTGGTCCAGAATTACATGGTCATGGCGCTGGTCGCCGCACAATGCGGTTATATCTGCCATCTCCCAAAGGCAGCCGCGACGCAATTCGCCGGCATTTTAGGGCTTACCGTCTACAATTTACCGATTGAAGTGCCGCCATCGCAGCTTATTATGACTTCGCACACCCGGTTTCAATCGGACCCGGGTGTGGCCTGGTTATCGGCCCGCGCCAGCGAAATACTGAAGAACTGGCAACTGGACCAGTAAGCAGTATTTGAAAATGTGCTGCCGGGGGGATCTCCACGGCAAGCAACGCCAGCGAGGCGCATGGGTGTTAACCCGAAACCTGCTACGGCCCCGCACCGTCCGACTTCCGTTCCCCGAGCTTCCGCACCGCGCCTCCTCTCGCCGCTGTCCCTTGCTGCGGCGACGTTTGCACGCCCGTACCCGTGCCTCCGCGCGGGGGCCGGAGGCAGGGCATAACGCAGCCTAATGCCTCGAATCAAATCTGATTATTTTTCTTTTCCCTGAGGCATCGTTAAGCTTCCCCTCATCTTCCGGTGACGATTTTTCCTGATTTACAAATCGATAATGCCGGCTTGAAACGGGAGACTCAAATTGAATAGCAGTAGCAAGAAACTGAAAATGGGCTGGTTCTGCCCCACCAACGGCGACCTGACCGCCTTCGGTGATCCGTCGAAAGCGATCCCCCGCACGCTGGACCATTTTCTGAAAGTCGCGGCAAATGCCGAAAATGCCGGCTTCGAATATATCCTCATTCCGGTCGGCCAGGGCTGCTGGGAAGCCTGGACTGCGGCGTCGTTCATTGCCGCAAACCTGAAGAAGATCAAGCCGCTGGTTGCGATCAAGCCCGGCTTCGTCCATCCGGTCACACAGGCCAAGATGATTGCGACATTCAGCCAGTTCACCGGCAACCGCCTCTATCTGAATCTGATTGCCGGCCTAAGCGAAGCCGAGGCAGTGGCCGAGGGCCAGCCGGCCTCCAAGGAGGCGCGATACCGCAAGCTGGAAGAGGAAACTGTGCTGCTCAAGCGTCTGTTGAGCGAAACCAAGGTCAACTTCGAAGGTGAGTTCTATCGCGTGAACGAGCCGGTCATCATTCCGGAATTGCCCGGTGGCTGCCCGGACTTCTTCCTCGGCGGCGGCTCGGATCAGGCCATCGAGATCTCGGCAAAACACTCGGCGGTGCACCTGTTCTGGGGCGACTATCCCTCGGCCATTGCGGAACAGATCCGGCAGATCAAGGATCGCGCGGCAAAGTACAACCGCGAGAACGAACTGGAGTACGCGATGCGCCTGCAGGTCATTTGCCGCGAGAGCGAGCAGGAGGCATGGGACTTCGCGCACCAGCTCGTCGAGAAGGCGGAAGCACAGAAGCTGGCCAAGCAACAGCGCGACCAGGGCATGGATTCCGTGGCCAACAATCGGCAGCGGACGCTGGCAACCGTGGCCGACGGCAAGCTCACGCCGCACCTGTGGACGGGCATCAACGATGTCCGCGCGGGTGCCGGCGTAGCGGTGGTAGGCAATCCGGAACAGGTCGCGGCGCAGTTGCGGGAATTCGTCGACGCGGGCTGCAGCGGCTTCTGTCTGTCGGGCTATCCGCACGGCAAGGAAGCGGAAATCTTCGGCCGGCACGTGATGCCGCGCCTGATGAACTGATCAGCCCCTCGGAGACCCTCATGTTTCGTCGTTTCATTCCTGGCACCCGCTGCCTGCTTTCTGCGCTCGCCCTGGTGGCTCCCGCCGCTGGCGCCAGCGAGAGCTACCCGTCCCATCCCATCAAGATGATCGTTCCCTATCCTGCCGGCGGCGGCACGGACGTGCTGGTCCGCACCGTCATGCAGGAGATGAGCAAGACCCTGGGCCAGAGCATCGTTGTCATCAACCGGCCCGGCGCCGGCGGCAAGATCGGCGTCGCCGCCTTGAAAGTGGAGAAGCCCGACGGCTACACCATGGGGCTGAGCAGTACCTCGACCATGGCGGTGTATCCGGCCATTGAACCCAAACTCTCCTACGACCCGATCAAGAGCTTCGTTCACGGCGGCATGATCGCCAAGACGCCGGGTGTGCTGCTGGCATCGCGGTCGCTGCCGGCGGACAACCTTGACGATCTGAAGAAGCTGCTCGCCGCAAAACCAGACGACTACGTGATTGCCTCGGGCACGCCCACCACGTTCCTGTCGGCCGAAATGTACAAGCAGGCCATCAAGTCGAAAATGCAGACGGTGCAGTACAACGGCAGCCCGCCGGTGCTGCTCGATCTGGTTCCCGGCCGCGTCCACCTGACCTTCATGATTGCCGGCGCCGCCATCCCCGAGATCAAGAACGGCACGGTGAAAGCATTGGCGATAACCTGGGACAAGCGCATCCCGCAGTTGCCGGAAGTGCCCACCATGAAGGAAGCCGGCATGGGACAAGTCGAGGCTACCACCTGGATCGGCATCGCATTCCCGGCCGGAACGCCAGCGCCCATCGTGAACAAGGTCAACGCCGCGATGAACCAGGCGCTGCAACAACCGCAAGTCGCCAAGCGCCTGGTCGAACTCGGCTACTTCGCCGAGGGCGGATCACCCGAACAGCACACTAGGACCGTGGCATCGGAGCTGACGCTCTGGTCGAAGATCTACACGAACGCCGGGTCGCCCGGCATGCAGTAAGCCTGGCACAGCGTGTGCGGCCACATGGCCGCACACCCGCCATCGTCGGAGGATGACAATGAGCAACGACAATGCGTTTGACAGCAAGCAGTTCCGCAAGGCGCTGGGCAGCTTCGTCACGGGCGTGACCGTAGTGACCACCCGGGGCGCGGACGGCAAGGATGCAGGCCTGACCGCCAACAGCTTCAACTCGGCTTCCCTCACCCCACCCATGGTGCTGTGGAGCCTGGACAAGAAGTCATCGAACTTTGCCACGTTCATGGAGACCGATCACTTTGCCGTGCATATCCTTGCGGCAGGTCAGGAAGCCGTGTCGAACCAGTTCGCCAAGAGCGGCACGGACCGCTTCGCCGGGCTGCAGGTCGAGCGTGGCGCGGGGCAGGTGCCGTTGCTGGACGGCTGCGCCGCGCGCTTCCAGTGCCGCACCACATACCGGTACGAAGGTGGCGACCACATCATCTTCGTTGGCGAAGTCCTGTCATTCGACAGCACCGGCCATGCGCCGCTGGCATTCCACGGCGGCAGATATGGCAGGCTCCAGCCGCCGCTCGTGGCAGTGCCGACCCATCGCGTCACGGACGACGACGACTTCCTCGGCTTCATGCTGCGCCGCGCCTATGCGCAGTTGATGATGCCCCTGCTGGCCGATGTGCGGCGGCGCGGCCTGAACGACCTCCATCGCAGCATCCTGACCGTCCTGAGCATGGGCGATGGCCGCAGCGTGGCGGAAGTCAGCCGGCTGGTCGAGATTGGCGGACATCTGGCCAGCGAGGAGCACTTCCAGGATCTGGCGATGCAAGGCCTGATCACGATCGACCACGGCATGGACGGTGGCGTGGTCCGCTTCACCGAGGCAGGCCGGCAGTGTGCCGGCGATCATATGGTCGCGAAGAAGACTGCCGAAACGGATGCCACCCACGGCTTTACCCAGGACGAGGTGCAGTTGCTGAAGAACCTGTTGCAGCGCGTGATCGGCAACACCGCTGCCGGCTTGCCCGATTTCTGGCGCAAGGAGAACTTCTGGCGCGACAACAATATCTGGGGCGCCACCCCGGCCAACGCGCCTGAAGGCGCCGGTGTGCAGCCTTGAAGCTCTACTTCTCCCCGTTCTCGCCCTACGTGCGCAAGTGTCTGGTCGTGGCGCACGAGCTAGGCCTGCACTCACGCATCCAACTGCTGCCTGCCAACGTCCACCCCGTCCAACGCGATCGCGAGGTCATCGCCAGGAATCCGCTTGGCAAGGTGCCCACCTTTATCGCGGACGATGGACTGGTCCTGTATGACAGCCGCGTGATCTGCGAGTACCTCGACGAACTGGCGCGCGGCACGCTGTTTCCACGCAGCGGCCCCCAGCGCTGGACGACCCTGACGCTGCAGTCGCTCGGTGACGGCATCCTCGATGGCGCCGTGTTGGCGCGCTATGAAGAAGCGGCCCGCCCGGAGGCGCTCCGCTGGGCCGAATGGCGTGCAGGTCAACTCGACAAGGCAGAAACCTCGCTGGCCTGGCTCGATGCGAATCCGGACCTGCTGTCGGTCGAGGCGATCGACATCGGCAGCCTGACCCTTGCCTGCGCGTTGTGGTACCTCAACCTGCGCTTCTCCGACCTCGGCTGGCGCCAACGCTACCCGGCCGTGGCGGGCTGGTATGCGGAGGTATCCCGGCGTCCGTCGCTGCAGATGACCTGGTCGCTCTGACCGCCTTCCCCGCAAGGGACCTTCTTCCATGACGCGCGGCGCCGTGCGCGCCGGCGTCATTCAATGTGGCAATCCAATATGCAAGCCTCATCCCAACAGGGCGCGCTCGCGGGCATCAAGGTGCTCGATCTCACGCGCGTGCTGGCCGGCCCGTGGTGCACCCAGATCCTCGCGGACCTCGGCGCCGACGTGACCAAGATCGAACGGCCCGGCGTGGGCGATGATACGCGCGCCTGGGGCCCCCCGTTCCTGAAAGATGCCGACGGACGCGACACCGACCAGTCCACCTACTTCACCTGCTGCAACCGCAACAAGCGTTCGGTCACCATCGATATGGCGACCCCCGAGGGCCAGGCACTGCTCCGCCAGATGGCGGCGCAAAGCGATATCGTGGTGGAGAACTTCAAGACCGGCGGCCTGCAGCAGTTTGGCCTCGACTTCGACAGCCTGCGCGCCGTGAACCCACGGCTGGTGTACTGCAGCGTGACAGGCTTCGGCAATGATGGCCCGTACGCCATGCGCGCGGGCTACGACCTGCTCGTCCAGGCCAGCAGTGGCCTGATGAGCATTACCGGGCAGCCTGACGACGTGCCCGGCGGCGGCCCTTTGCGCGTTGGCGTAGCGCTGACGGACCTGTTCACTGGCGTCTATGCCAGCACCGCCATCCTCGCTGCGCTGGAGGTGCGCCATCGCACGGGCGTCGGCCAGCACATCGACATGGCGCTGCTGGATGTCGGCATCGCACTTCTCGCCAACCAGGCCAGCGCGTTCCTGAACACCGGCCTGATCCCGCAGCGCCAAGGCAACAGCAATCCGAGTCTGGCGCCCTACCAGGACTTCCCCACGCGCGACGGCGCGATGATCCTGGCAATCGGCAACGACGGGCAGTTCCAGCGCTTCTGCAGGGCGGCCGACCAGCCCTCCCTGGCCAGCGATCCGCGCTTTGCCACCAACACGCTGCGCGTGGAGCACCGCGAGGCGCTGATCCAGGCCATGGAGGCCGTGACGCGCTCGCGCAGCACCGCCGAGTGGATCGCGATGCTCGAGCATCGTGCCGTGCCCTGCGGTCCGGTCAATGACATCGCACAGGCGTTCGACGATCCGCAAGTCAAGGCCCGCAAGCTTGCCGTGAAACTGCCGCGCGCCGCTGGCGATGGCATCGCCGCCATCTCCGGCGTAGCCAGCCCCCTGCGGCTATCGGACACGCCCCCGGTGTTGCGTTACGCGCCGCCGGGGCTTGGGCAGCATACGGACGAAGTGCTGGCGGAGTTTGGCATGTCCCCTTCGCAGATCGCGGAACTGCGCGACGCACGCGTGATCTAGCGCACTTGCATCCCCAACCATTCGAGCATGACTATCTCTTCGACTTACACCGACACCCGCCTCCTGATCGACAACGCATGGTGCGACGCCGCCAGCGGCAAGACCGTGGACGTCATCAACCCTGCCTCGGGCAAGGTGATTGGACGCGTGGCACACGCCAGCATCATCGATCTGGACCGCGCCCTGGCTGCGGCCCAGCGCGGATTCCAGGCATGGCGGGCGATACCCGCCAGCGAGCGCGCGGCCACCATGCGCCGCGCTGCCAGCCTGCTGCGTGAGCGCGCCGATACCATCGCCAGCCTGCTGACACAGGAACAGGGCAAGCCGCTCCCCCAGGCGCGCAGCGAGGTACTCGCCGGTGCGGACATCATCGATTGGTTCGCCGACGAAGGCATGCGCACCTATGGCCGCATCGTGCCCTCCCGCAACCCTGCCGCACAGCAACTGGTCCTCAAGGAGCCCGTGGGCCCCGTGGCCGCCTTTACGCCGTGGAATTTCCCGATCAACCAAGTCGTGCGCAAACTCGGCGCCGCGCTAGCCAGCGGTTGCTCCTTCGTGGTCAAGGCGCCGGAGGAAACTCCAGCGTCACCCGCCGCGCTGCTGCAGACCTTCGTGGATGCTGGCGTACCCCCCGGCACCGTCGGTCTGGTGTTTGGCAATCCGGCGGAGATTTCCGCCTATCTGATCCCGCACCCCATCATCCGCAAGGTCACCTTCACCGGCTCGACCCCGATCGGCAAGCAGCTGGCGGCGCTGGCCGGCGCCCATATGAAGCGCGTCACGATGGAGTTGGGCGGGCACGCACCGGTCATCGTGGCGGAAGATGCCGACGTCGACCTGGCCGTGATGGCGTCCGGCGCCGCGAAGTTTCGCAACGCCGGGCAGATCTGCATCGCCCCCACGCGTTTCCTGGTCCATCACAGCCTGAAGGATGCATTCACGGAGCGCATGGTGCGCCTTGCGCGGGACCTGAAACTCGGCAATGGTCTGATCGAAGGGACTACGCTCGGCCCGCTTGCCAATGCACGTCGCGTCGACGCGATGGAACGGATGATCGAGAACGCCGTGCACAGCGGCGCGACGCTCGCAACCGGTGGCGAGCGAGTCGGCATGACGGGGAACTTCTTCATGCCGACTGTACTGACCGATGTCCCACAGCATGCCGACGTATTCAACAACGAGCCGTTCGGTCCCGTAGTGGCGATTCGCGGCTTCGACACGCTTGATGAAGCCATTTCCGAAGCCAATCGTCTGGAATACGGGCTCGCGGGTTATGCGTTCACGAAATCCATTCGCACTGTTCAGCAGATCTCGCAGCAGATGGAAGTCGGCATGCTGTGGATCAACCAGCCGGCGGTCAGCTCGGCCGAGATGCCCTTCGGCGGCGTCAAGGACTCCGGCTACGGCACAGAAGGTGGCCCCGAAGCGATGGAGGCGTACCTCGTCACGAAGGCAGTGTCCATCGTGGCTGGATAATCCGTTGCAAGAGAACCGATAACGCCATGCTATCGACAATTCCGGAACTGGTCGCGGACCTCGCCGCGGGCAAGCTGGTCATCCTGGTCGATGACGCGGATCGCGAGAACGAAGGCGATCTGGTGATCGCCGCCGACCTTGTCACCCCAGAGACGATCAACTTCATGGCCACGCATGCGCGCGGCCTCATCTGTTTGACACTGACCGAGGCGCATTGTCAGCGCCTGGCGCTACCGCCGATGACCCTCAACAACGGCGCTGCACACGACACGGCGTTTACGGTGTCGATTGAAGCTGCCAGCGGTGTCACCTCCGGCATCTCGGCCGCCGACCGCGCGAAGACTGTGCGGACCGCCGTGGCGGCGGGCGCGACGGCGCAGGATCTGGTGCAACCAGGCCACATCTTTCCCCTGCGGGCGCGTGAAGGCGGGGTGCTGATGCGTCCCGGGCATACAGAGGCAGGCTGTGACCTGGCCGGCCTCGCCGGCCTGTCGCGCGCTGCGGTCATCTGCGAGATCATGAATGACGATGGCACCATGGCGCGACTGCCGGACCTCGCAGGTTTTGCGAGCCGGCATGGCCTCAAGATGGGCACAATTGCAGACCTGATCACGTTCCGCACCGCAACCGAAGTGCTGGTCGAACGGCTTTCTGATCGAATGGTTCGTACCGCCTACGGCATATTCCGCTGTACGCGGTTCCGGGACAGATTCGGCGGTGATCATGTTGCGCTCGCGTGCGGGCGTTGGTCGCCAGAGGATCAGGTTCCGGTAGGCGTTCATGAGGGGGGATCAATTCTGGACCTAATGGACCTGGAGGTCAGTTGGCACTCGCGGTCTCTGCCAGACACCTTGGCAAAGCTCCAGACCACGGGGCGCGGCATCGCACTGCTTGTCAACTGCGACGAGGCCACGACGGCGCCCCGTTCGACGCCGGCTTTAGGAGCCGCCAGAGCGTCATGCGACCCGAATCTCGAGGCGCTGCGACTGCGCGGCATCTGCGCCCAGATTCTGGAAAGGCTGGATATCGGCAACATGACGCTGTTGACCGATCCATGCGGGCTATCCAGTCTCAACGATCATGGCCCTACCGCGGTACCCTCGCCAGAAATGGCATAGGCAAGGCGTAACGAATAAGAAAAAGAAGGCCACGATCCTTGCGGACAGCGGCCTGTTCAAAACGGGGTAGAAGGACGGGGAATCCTTCTGCCACCCATGCTAAGCCTGATGCGGTGCTCTCCGCATCGGGCAACCTTGATCTGCCGCAGAGTTCACGCGCCGATATCTTTCCGATCCGGTGCCAGAGCGTCCAGCTTCGCAGGCTTTTCCGACACAGCGCGGGAATGAATCGCATGCAACGCCGCCATGTCGAGAAGCTGTACGCTCCGATGCCGGATGCTGATCAAGCCAGCGTCGGATAGCCTGGAGAACAGCCGGCTGATGGTTTCCAGCTTCAGTCCGAGATAGCTGCCGATCTCCTCGCGCGTCATACGGAGCCGGAACTCTTTCGCAGCGAACCCGCGCGCGGAAAGTCGCGCCGAGAAATCGAGGAGGAAGGAGACCAGCCGTTCCTCGGCACTCAGCACGCCCAGAATAGCCAGCTTGCGATGGTCTTCCCGCACCTCGGTGGAGAGCAGCCGCAGGATATTGTCGTGCAGCGAGGGAAGGTTGCCGGCAAGGGCGCGTAGCGCGGACGCATTGATGCGGCACAGTCTCGCGTCTTCCAGCGCAATGGCGTGGGTCATCTGCTGGGCCGACACAAGACTCTCAAGTCCGATCAGTTCGCCCGGCAGGTGAAATCCCACTATCTGTACCCGGCCATCGTGCGTTGTGACCTGCGTCTTCAGCGTCCCCACACGAATCGCGAAGATTGCCTCGACGGGGTCCCCCGGCATATAGAGCGTTTCGCCCTTCTGCAAGCTGATACGCCCGTGTACCAGCGAGTCGATGCGTTCACTGTCCCGGCGTGTCATGCCGCCAGGCAGACAGAAGTTGGCAAAGGTGCAGGATGAACAGCGGGGCATTTCTGAGGTGTCGTAGTGGCGTTGGGGCGACGCACCTCCAGGCCGGCGTGTCATCCGCCAGTCAAGCAAGTGCGCGAGACGTTGAAGAACCACGCGCCTCAGAAGGATTGCCAGGTATCGGCATCCGCCGTCGCGGGTTCGGCACGGTTGGCTGCCGGAGATTTCATCCTCACAGGCGTCGGCCGGGTACCGGCGATCCTCAGACGCGGCGCGGACAGCGCGCGGGCACCTTCCGACGGACGCGGGCGTGTCGCGCCCGCATCGCCGGCGAGCTGGAAGAACATGATCTCGGTCTGCATCCGTGAGGCTTGCTCCTCGAGCGACTGCGCCGCCGCCGAGATTTGCTCCACGAGGGCGGCATTTTGCTGCGTGACCGTGTCAATCTCGCTGATCGCCTGGTGCACCTGTGCCACACCGCGACTCTGCTCGTCCGACGCCGCTGCAATCTCACCCACGATGTCCGACACCATGTTAATCACCCGCACCGTTTCCTGCATGGTTGTGCCAACTTCCGCGGCCTGATGGGCGCCGGCATCGACGATCGTCGACGACTGGTCGATCAGTTCCTTGATTTGCTTGGCCGCCGTGGACGATCGCTGTGCCAGTGTTCGCACTTCCCCGGCGACCACGGCGAAACCACGGCCCTGCTCTCCGGCACGCGCGGCTTCCACCGCTGCATTTAGCGCCAGTATGTTCGTCTGGAATGCGATCCCCTCGATCATGCTGGTGATCTCTGCAATCTTCCCCGAGCTATCGGCGATCCGATCCATCGTCTGGACCATCTCAGCCATGGCGCGATTGTTGGCGTCGGACAGGTCCGTAGCGTTCTTTGCCAGTGCGTTGGCCTGCCTGGCGTTGTCGGCATTCTGCTTCACAGTCTCGGTGATCTCGGACATCGTTGCCGCGGTCTGCTCCAGCGCTGCGGCCTGCTGTTCGGTCCGGGCGGAGAGATCAAGGTTTCCGGAAGCAATCTGCCCGGACGCCACCATCACGGAATCGCTGGACGAGCGGATGCCGCGTACCGTGGAAACCAGCTTCTCGTCCATGTCGTTCAACGTGCCGATCAGTTTCCCGAACTCGTCGCGAGATTCCACCCGCACGGGCTCGCCAAGCCGGCCCGCCGAGACGCGACCGGCAAGCTCCCCCGCCCGGGCGAGTGGCCGGGTGACGGCGCGCACCAGCAGCGCCGGCACGACCAGCGCGATCAATGCCCCCGCGATCATGATCGAGATGGAAGCCATGCGGCTTCGGTTGGCCAGCGCAACGCTGTCGCTGGCACTTTGCCCAGCCTGGCTGACGTTGTCGCGCATGTCGTCGTCCAGGCTCTCGTTCAGGTGGTCCGCTGCGGGCGCCAGGCGCTGGGCCTGACGCTCGTACGCCGCGTCGAAGTCGCCGGCGCGGATCAGGCTGAGCACCTGTTCGGACTCCTCGGAGAACGTCACGAGATGGGCAGCGATCGTCTCGGCAATGGCTCGCTCACTGTCCGAACTGATGCCGTCGGGATAGTAGTGACGCCAGCTCTTGTCGAGCGCGGTGCGTGCCTTCTCGATATCGGCCGCCAGGCGCTGCGTGGCCTCGGGGTTCTTTTCCACCTGGGCGCGCCAGAGGTCGAGACGAATGCGCAGGGTTGCCGCACGAACCGACGCCACGTCGATGATCGGTGACGTATTGGAGTAATAGAGGTCGTGCATATGCGATCCCAGCGTCGTGATGCCCCAATAGCCGAAGACACCGAGGGAGCCGGTCAGGACGAACATCAGCACGAATCCGGCAATCAGCCTGGCTTTGATGGTAAGGAGAAGTTGCTTCATCGATAGGAGCGACCGCCGGCGCACCGTTGACCTGCGCGACGCAGATCCGGTGTCCCTTGGACGATTCAGGGAGTCAGGAAAAGACGGGACAGTCTTCGGCCAATCGCACGCGCCGCATGTCTATCCACAGAGAACAACGAGGAGGCCCGTTGTTCGAAGGCTATCGTATAGGCGCGGTTGTCACACCGGTAGGCGCACCTTGACTGAAGTCAAGCTTCCGGTCAATTTCGAGCGCCGTCCACCGACTGGCTGGGCACGAACGTCCCCGTGGAAACGGACTGCAACGCGTCGCGATCAAGGATCGCGATATGCCGCGAGCGCACCGCGATGAAGCCGGTGTTCGCGAGCCGTGTCAGGACGCGGCTGACCGTTTCGAGCTTGAGCCCAAGATAGTTGCCGATATCGTCGCGCGTCATGCGCAGGAGAAACTCCGACGCCGCGTATCCCCTTGCGGCAAGACGGCTGGAGTAGTCCAGCAGGAAGGTGGCAATTCGCTCGTCGGCGCTCATCAGCACGAGCATCGTCGCGAGTTCGCGGTCGCGCCGGGACGATTCTCCGAAATTCTCCACCAGCCGGTGGTGCAAGGCGGCGAACTCGGTGGCACGGGTCTTGAGTGCGTCGGCAGGGATCTCGCACAGGCTGGCGTCCTCGAGCGCCGTCGCACTGACCGGATGCGTGGCGCTGGCAAGGCTGTCCAGGCCAACGATCTCCCCGGGCAGATGGAAGCCGGCCACCTTCTCCCGCCCATTCCGGGAGGTGAAGTGCGTCTTGAGCGTACCGGCGCGCACCGCGTAGATCGAGCGCGCGGCGTCGCCGGCGCTATACGCGGCGTCGCGCTTCGGCAACCGCACGCGCCGCCTGACCAGCGGCGCCACCCGTATCACATCGGGCCGGCTCATGCCCGCAGGCAGGCAAAAATGACAAAGCTGACAGGTCGTGCAATGAGTCATGGGCGAGTTGGGGAGCGTGTGTGCCCGCGAAGCGGGCCGCGGGGCCGGGTCGGCGCTTGATAGCGCCAATCGCTGCACGTATTGTTGCAACCCCCGCCGCACAAATACAATGAGAACGCTGTCCTTCGCTATGTCGTAAACCTCATGGATGGACATTCATGGACTGGACCCAGCGTTTGCGTATACGTCAGCTCCACGTTTTGGCAGAGTTGTACAACACACGCAACATGAGTCGTACGGCTGCCCGCCTGAATATGACGCAGCCGGCGCTTTCCAAGTGGCTGGCCGAGCTGGAAAGCGACCTTGGCGTAACGTTGTTCGAACGCCATGCCAAGGGACTGATTCCCACGCCGTTCAGCGACATGCTGATCGTCCATGCCAAGGCGATCCTTTCGGAAATCAACCGCACGCAGCAGGACATGGCCCTGATGGCGGCCGGCGCAATCGGCCATCTCGCGCTCGGGGCGACACCTGGCGTGGCGGCGTCGAAGGTGGTCGCCGGGTCGATTGTCGCGCTGCGCCTGCGGTTTCCCGACGTCTTCATCACGCTGAGCGAAGGCGTCCTGCAGGACATGGTGCAGCGTCTACGCGAAGGTCAGCTCGACTACGTCATCGGACGCATGGATGCGCGCGTATCGTGCAACGCCCTCGCCTATGGCGCTGTATGAAGAGTCGATTCGCGTCATTGCGGCCACGAATCATCCGCTTGCCGGCAAGGCTGAGGTCTCGTGGGCAGACACCCGCCCGTACGGCTGGATCGGCATGCCCAAGGGCAGCCACCTGCGCGACGAGCTCGACTTCGAGCTAGCCGCCGCCTTCGAGCCCTCGGGCCGGGTCTGCGTCGAAACCTCGTCCGTGCTGCCAACGCTGGCCATCGTCCGACAAAGCGAACTGCTAGGCCTCGCTTCAGCCAGGGTCGCGGCGGTGTTCTCCGGCTGGGGCGTGATCAGCGTGCTGGCGCTGCCTTATGCAGGGCGCAGCGGTGTTGGCATGTTGAGTCGGAAGGAAGCGGAACTTACGCCGATACGTCGCGCATTTCGGGAAGGGGTGCTGGCTGCGGCCGCGCAGATGCCCCCCTGACGACGGTGCAAGCGATTCAGCGACGGGTGGGCGCACCGAGAACCAGCGCCCGGTTAGCGGCCTGTAATTCGAGCGACGTGACGATACGCTGCAGCATGTTCTCCGCGCGGAAAGGCAGGTCGAGAAAGGCGCAACCATAGTGGGCACCGTTCGCGTCATCCGTGTCGGCAAGCCAGCATCCCATCACCTTGACATGGGCATGCAGCTGACCCAGCGCGCCAAAGTGCATGCTGGCAGCGCGGACCTCGGCGCCTTTTGCGAGCGCCAGAACGCTGCCGGCCGGCCCTCGCAACCGCACGCCGGACAATGAGAGATCGACGATCGTCGTACGCAACGACACGCCCGTACCCAGAGGCAGCACGCATGTGAAGCCGGCATCTGCGCTGACCGCCGCACGGAAATGGCGCCTCCGCTGCACGTAGTACAACGACGCGGGGAATGGCACCTCGAAAGCCAGGCGCCCCCTGTGCTTGGTCTTGCGGAGCATTCCCGTCTGGAACACGACCGGGGCGCCGCGAATGGCACCGTGAAAGCGATTGACCGCGGACACCGTCAGCGCTTGTTCGTCGACTGCCTGCATGCCTCGCTCGAGCAACAGCCGGTGATTGGGCAGGTCCGCACACAGCACGCGCGCGTCGACGGTAGCTCCGGATTGCGTGTGAATCGTGAGCGCGGTGCCGAGCCATGCAATATCGCTAAGGACAGCACCGATCTCGATATCGTCGTTCATGCGGAAATCGTCGTCGATGTCCGCAATTGCCATGGTGCCGGCGACCGCTGGACTTCGTTCCTTTAATTCGCCCATCGGACACCTGCAGCGTCGGTCCGCAGTGCATCCACGCACAGCGCCGGGACCGGGATATCGACATGCGATTGCACGTCTCCTGTCCTGCGCCTTGTTTTCGCCACACGTGGCGGTGGCGCGCACAGGCCGCACACGAAATTCCGCTGCAGATCATAGGCGTGACGCACATACCGCCCCCCGCAGCCAGTGCAGGTACACAGTTGCAGCGTGTTGCTTTCCACGAACCGAACTAGTGTCCAGGCTCGCGTGAAGCTGAGGGCGGCCTCCTCACCGATCAACGCTGCCTGCTCCGCATACAAGCGATAGGCGGCGAGCACCCGTTCGATTCTGGAAAGCGAACTACGCGCTTCGAGGAATCCGTATGCCGAAAGGAAGAGCGACGCATGAGCGTTCGGCCGCCATGACAGGAACCAGTCCGGCGAAAACGGCAGTTGGCCCTTGGGCGGCGACACGCCAAGCAGTTCCTTGTAGAGACGGATCAGCCGCTCGCGCGACATTGACACCTCCGCCTCGAGGACCTGGAGCCTGGCGCCGAACGTGATCATTGCCGCAGCCAGCCGCAGTTCATCGGCATCGCGCAGGAGGCTCTTTCGCGCCAGCAATGTTCTGACAGGTCGAGGGATAGCGCTGGTCAATTGATCGACTCCACAGGTTGCGCCATCAGGAGGATGGCAAGCTGCATCTGTTGCAGGTCGTGCTGGGGTGTCTCGGACGCCAAGCCGGCCAGCAGCGCATGGTCATCGAAACGGAAGCGGCATAGCAGCATGCTGGTGCGCGAGATCTTGATCAGCTGCGTCGGCGTCATCGCGGCGATCAGACTGGCGATCTCCTGGCTCACACCAAGCCGCAGCATCGCTTCGGCCTGGTCTTCGCGAATCATGCGCTGCGCAAGCAACAGGTATGAGAGGTTGAGTTCGGTAATGGCGTTCATGCTGTAGTCCCGTATGGAGCGGCCTGTGTGGGAGGGGGCCGACCAAGATCGCCAAATCTTAAGAGATACCTCATCCCTCTCCAGTGGTCTTTTCGTTGGAACCTTGTGTTGACGCAAAGTTCGCCCGAGTCGCGCGGCGGTGAGATCACGCCAGATGGAATCCACCGAAACCTTGGACCAGATCAAGGTTGCGGATGTGCCCGCAGGGGGCTTTCAGGATAATTGCGTCCCACCTCATCCATACCCTGGATGTCCCGCAAGACAACTTCCAGATACTCGCTCACCCCATGCCTGGTCATTCGCAACGTGTACAAGTTCGCAAGACACCGAACCGGAAGGCGCAGCCCGTCCATGCCGTTGGGCTGCTGCGCGCGGGATGCCTGGAGATGCACTACCAGCCGATCCTCGACCTGGTCTCGAACCGTATCGGCAAGGTCGAGGCCCTCGCGCGCCTGCGTGACGACGACCGGCTGGTCCCGCCTGGCGAATTCCTGCCACAGTTCGGTAACGAGGCCCTCTATGAACTGTTCGTGCTCGGACTCGACGTCGCACTGCGCGACCGCAACCACTGGCTGATGCATGGCGTGCAGGTCGACCTTTCCCTGAACCTGCCACCTGCCGGCCTGGTGGATCATCGCTACTTCGACGCCACGTGCCGCGCATTGGCACGTCACGGCTGCCCGCCCTCCGCGTTGACGCTGGAGTTGCTGGAAGGCCGGGATATCGGCAGCACAGCGTGCGCAGCGGAGCAGTTCCGGCGCTTTTCCGCCCTGGGTGTCCTTCTGGCGGAGGACGATCTCGGCTCCGGGCACAGCAGCCTCAGACGGCTCCGGGAGTTGGCCTTCGACTGGATCAAGATCGATCGGGGCGTCGTGCAACGCACCGACCACAACAACGTCGAGGTACTGCAGTTCGTATATCAGCTCACGCGTCTGGGGCATGGGCTGGGTAAGTCGGTGATAGTGGAAGGCGTGGAGGATCCGGATCTGGTCGAAGCGGTGCGCATCCTCGGCGCCGATGCCGTGCAAGGCTATGGCATTGCCCGACCGATGCCAGTGCATGGCATTCTCGAAAGCTTGCGGGCGCAGACGCGACTGGCGATTGGCACGGGGTCGGCATCGGCGCTGTCACGCCTCGCGAGATTGCTACTGGCAGAGGAAAACCTGCATGCCTGCCAGCGGCACACGTTGAAGGCTACCGCGCGGCCCACTGTCCCCGCACGCTTTGTAGACACTTGCGATGGTGGTTCCGAGATTGCCGTGGCGCAGGCGTGTGACGCGTGTCAGCGTGAACGCTTCCAGGCCGATGTCGATGCCATCTACCCGGCCAACCCCGCCCATACCGATTCGAAACGTGCGTTAGTCCACGCCGCGATGCATCACGGCGTACACAGCCCGGCCTACCGGCAGGCCAGGCTCCACCTGGCGCACACGACTTGACGCCGGATCAGGCCGCCCGCCGTGGCTGCACGTCACTGAAGCAATAGCAATTCTTGCCAGAACGCTTGGCCGTGTACATGTTCTCGTCGGCAATGGACAACAGCTTGTCATGCTCGACGGAATCGTCCGGATACAGGCTGATGCCAACGCTGGCTGTGACAGAAATCCGCTGATCGTGGTTCGCTCCGAGGTCGCCAATGGCCAACACCAGCTTTTCGGCCAGCGGCGCCACGCAAGCGACCTCAGTGACATCCTCGATAACCATCGCGAACTCGTCACCGCCAAGGCGCGCCACCGTGTCCGATTCGCGCAGTGCCGCCTTCAGGCATTGCGCCACTGCGATCAAGGTCGCGTCTCCCACGCCGTGCCCCAGGGCGTCGTTGACCCCCTTGAATCCGTCGAGATCGAGGAACATGACGGCAACATGCGTTCCGGCGCGCCGCGCCCGGGCGATGGCCTGAGTGAGCCGCTCTCCCAACAGCGTGCGATTGGCCAATCCGGTCAGGGCGTCGTGGGTGGCCATGTATCCCAGTTGGTCTTGCACCAACTGGCGTTGCGTGATGTCCGCGCAGACAGCGACGAAGTTGGAGAGCTCGCCCCGAGGACCGCGGATGCCATTGATCGCCAGCGATCCGTAGTAGATCGCGCCGTCCTTGCGGCGGTTCCATAGTTCTCCCCGCCACTGACCCCGCTCACGGAGCGCCTGCCACATGTCGCGATAGAACTCGGGCGAGTGTCGCCCTGAACTGAACAGACGCGGCGTGCTGCCGATCAGCTCCGATTCACTGTAGCCGGTAAGGCGTACGAACGCCGGGTTGACCTTTTCGATATTGCCGCGTGCATCGGTGATCATCACGCCATCCTGCGTGAGCTCGAATGCCTGCTCCACCAGCCAAAGGCTGTAACGCGATGTCCTGCGCGCGTCGTCGCGCTCCCGCAGCAGTCGCACGGTGAAGGCGAAGAATACGGCAAGGCAGATGCCGAGCAGCGCCACTGCGATCTCGAAGCTTCGCTCCAGCATCTGCGCGCTGTCTCGCGCCAGCCTGCCTGCTTGCTCGACATTGGCCTCGACGACCTCCAGCATCAACCGGTCGATCTGCTCCAGGAACTCGAGGTGCCCGTCCAGGTAGGTACGCGCGGCGTCATGCTGGCCAGCGGCAATCAGGTGCGCCGTCGTCAGGATCAGCTCGCGAAACTGTGGCAATCTGTTGAGTAGCGCGGCCGCGGCCACCTTCTCGCGATCGCTGCTGACGCCGGCGGGGAAGTATTCGGTCCAGGCGGTGTTCATTGTCGCCAGAGCACTGCTGACGGCTGGGACAATGGCGCGGTCATCGTGGGGACTGGGCTTGGCGATGGCTCTCCACAGTTGCCGACGCGCGTCAATACAACTCGCGCGCAGCACCGCAAGCTCGCCTACTGGCAACGTGTTGCTGATATAGATGGCGTTGACGTAGCTGTCGAACCGCTTCATGACCACAAGCCCGCCGGCCACGAGCAGCGCCGTGACGAGGACACCGCACGCCATCGTGCGGATCAACCCAAACCGAAGTGAGTAGAGATATGTCGTCTTCATTGCCACGCGCCGTGTCGATAGTGGCCATGACTTTCGACATTGGCCCGCAGAGACATTGCAAGTTAGCGACAAACCGCTGCACCCCCTATACGCCGGATTGACACAAGTCATAGGTCAGAAGTGTTTCAGCGTTGCGGGGCAAGCATCGTCCGGGAGCTATGGAAGACGTCTCACTGAAATCGTCACAACTTTGCGTGAGGTCAATCTTGACAATCCTTCTGCGCCGGTGGCTACCGTTAGAACAGGCATGACGACTGACTTCGCCGATGAAATGCCAGGAACAGTGACTGAACATGCCGAGATGAACGTGAGCGGACCAGACGATCGTCCCGCCACTGCGCGGCAACTGCTGGACGGAGAACTTGTCCGTAGCATCGAGATCCTCGCCAACACGTCGATACAACAGGGCGCCCACCTGCTCGTGATGCGGCAATTGTTGCTCGTGCTGTGCGATCACGCTCCCGCTTCCCTTAAGGCAGAGATCACGCAGGCATTCCGCTGCGGTATCGAGGACGTCCTGTCGAGGACGGACGACAAGGCAATGCCGGCGAGCTTCTACAGCACGCTGCTGGGGGAATTCAACGCCTATATGCGTTGCCTTTGAGAGCCTTTCATCCGGGGATCCTGTCCTGACGGCCACGATACACGGATTGTCCTGCAGCGCCGAAGTACTATGATCTGACATATGCACAACGTTAATGTCAGAACCTTCGACCTGAACCTGTTGGCCGTCTTTGTGGTGCTCTGGGAGACCCGCAGTGTCACGCGCGCGAGCGAGAAGCTGTCGCTGACGCAGCCTGCTGTCAGTCACGCGCTGCGCAGACTGCGTGAGGCCATTGGCGATGAGCTTTTCGTCAGCACGAAAGCGGGGCTGGTGCCGACCTCACGCAGCGAAGCCCTGATCGCGCCAATCCGGGCCGCCCTGGAGCAGATCGGAACGGCACTCAAAGCGCAGGCGTCTTTCGACCCTGCCCTCGCGCAACGCGCCTTCCACATCGCTGCGGGTGATCTGTTCGAATTTTCGGTCATGCCGCAGCTCGTGGAGCATGTGGCAGCGCAAGCGCCGGGTATCGTGATACGGATCGCGCCGGTTCCCGAACACGGACAGGCGGCGCAAATGCTGGAGTCGGGTGAGCTCGATGCCGTGATCGGGGCGGAGCCGTTAGACGGGATGGGCTTTTGCAGCGAGATTCTCGACCAGATCAGCCTGACCACCATGATATGGAAGCGCGAGCACCTCACGCGCCGCCGTTTTCCCCTGCCGCTCTACCTGAAGCGGCCCCACGTCCTCATCCGATCGCGGCAAGCCACCATCGTGGACCAGACGCTGGCCGCACGCGGAGAGCGCCGGCAGATCGGTGCAGTCGTTCAAAATTTCATGGCGATGCCCATGATCGCAGCGAGGACGGGATACATCTGCAACGTCCCGTCGCGCCTGGCAGTGACCTTCGCCGAATTGTTCGACCTGAGCATGCACGCGCCGCCCATCGACTTCAGCCCCTCACCGCTCTACATGTCTTGGCACAAGCGCCATGAGTCCGACCCCGCTCACGCGTGGCTGCTCGCGCAGGTGCGCGCCATGGTGCCTGGCGACTGATTGTTCGGCTGAAAGCAAAACGAAAGCCATCGACAGATAACGATAGGCAATCTTATTCGTTGGCATCCCGCACACCCGCGCCTACGATGGCGCCTTCTTAAGTGTTGCACGGCTGAAATCGCGCGCTCCGGTCACGCGCTGACCAATCCGCGCTGCAGCGCTGTTTTAAGCATCGAGAAGACATGACGCGCGACGGGATTGACCGCATTGGGACGTGCCCAAAGGTAATAGGTGACATCGGGCAACCGCGGCAGGCCGTCGGCTTCGCCGAGGATGCGCATGTCCGCCGCCAGCAGGTCGATGCTGCGTGCGGTGATGCCCAGCCCGCCGCGCAGCGCCGCCTTGATGCCGATCAGGCTGGGCGCCAGATACGCAATGCGCCAGGGCACGCCGGCCTGCGTCAGCGCTTCGAGCGACAGCTTGCGAAACAGGCTCGGCTCGTCGGCCAGAATCAACGGCACCGCCGTACCACGCTCGTAGACGAAATCCGCCGAGCAGACCCAGATCGTCGGGGTGGTCCGCAGCACGATGCCGTCGAGCGTGTTGTCTTCGCGCGTGGAAACCGTCAGGTCGATCTCGCCGCGTCGCAGGGAATCCATCAGGAATGGGCTTCGCCCCACGTGGATCTCCAGCCGCAGGGCGGGAGAGGATCGCGCGATGTGCGACAGCAGCCCCGGCAGGATGGTGTCGGCCACGTCATGCGGCGCGCCGATGCGGAGGGAGCCGGTCAGGTCGCCCTCGCGCAGCATGCGCAGGGCTTCGTCGTTGATCGTCAGCAACTGCCGCGCGTACTCCAGCAGCTTCTTGCCATGACGCGTCAGGTGCTTGCCACGCCCCTGGCGTTCGAACAGCGGCAGCCCGATCTGCTCTTCCAGCCGCTGCATCTGCTGGGTCACGGCCGATTGGGTGCGCTGCACGGTTTCGGCGGCAGCGCCAAAGGTCTCGTGGTCGGCGATGGCCACCAGGGTGCGAAGCAAGTCCAGGTCAAGATTACGCATTCATTAGACCTGCTAATGGATTTTCGTTGCGCATTAAGTGGTTTTCAGGACAGGTGTTCATTACAGTGAAACACGACACACCGTTCTACCCGTCAAAAACAACGATTGCAAGGATTGATCGCAACATGTCCATCGCACAACAGCGCCAGGCAGCCGTCGGAGACACCATTGAATCCATTAGGAACATCGTAGACAGGGGCGGCGTGACTCGCGCCAGTCTGGCCGATGTCCTGACCCATGTGGAAGACCTGGCCGCGCACACCGAATTCTGGGCCGAGGCCGATTACCCGCCCCCGGAGCCCGGCGAGCGCCAGGCGCGCTACCTCATCGCCGAGGATCCGGACAAGACCTACGCGCTTTACCTGAACGTCATGCGCCCCGGCAAGCGCATTCCGCCGCACAACCACACCACATGGGCCTGCGTGGCCGGCGTCAGCGGCGTGGAATTCAACGACGTCTACGCGCGCACGGACGATGGCAGCCAGCCAGGCGTGGGCACGCTCGAGCACTCGCGCACGGTAGAGGTGGGGCCGCGCCACGGCATCGCCCTGCTGCCGGATGACATTCACTCGGTCGAGATCCGCGGTGACGACGTCATCCGCCACCTGCATATGTACGGCCGCGCGCTGGAAACGCTGACCGACCGGCTGACGTTCGACCTCGAGACCGGACGCTGCCAGATCATGAACATGGGCGTACAGACCCGCCGGTAACCACAGCCGCCTGAGGGGGGCCTGCGCCAGACAAGGCCGCCCCCCGACTCCTGACACAGCACGCCGAATTTTCCTCTCTGCGGAGAGGACGGCCCCCTATCGCCCGGAATTTCATGAGCCATCCACACCACACCGCTGTCGACGCCGCCACCCTGAAAGGCTGGCTGCACGATGCCGACGAAATCGCGCTGTTCGACGTGCGAGAGCACGGCCAATACGGCGAAGGCCATCCGTTCTACGCCGTGCCGCTGCCATTCAGCCGCCTGGAACTCGATGTCGGGCGACTGGCGCCGCGCACTGACGCGCGCATCGTGCTGGCCGACAATGGCGACGGCGTGGCGCAAGCCGCCGCCAGTGCGCTGGCGCGGCTCGGCTACACGGCGCTGTTCGTGCTCGACGGCGGCATGCCGGCATGGCAGGCCGCCGGCTACACCCTCTTCGCCGGGGTCAACCTGCCTTCGAAGACGTTCGGCGAACTGGCCGAGCATCACTACGGCACGCCGCGCGTCTCGGCGGCCGAGCTTGCCGCGATGCAGGCCGGCCCGAACGCCCCGGTTGTGCTCGATGGCCGCCCGATCAGCGAATTCCGCAAGATGAACATCCCGGGCGCCATCTGCTGCCCCAATGGCGAGCTGGCCTATCGCCTGCGCGATCTGGTGCCCGATCCCGCCACGCCGATCGTCATCAATTGCGCGGGACGCACGCGCAGCATCATCGGCGCACAGTCGCTGATCAACGTCGGTGTCAGCAACCCGGTCTACGCGCTCGAAAACGGCACGCAGGGCTGGTATCTGAACGACTTCACGCTCGAACACGGCGGCACGGCCCGGTATCCGGACAACGCCACCCCGCGCGACCTCGACGCCGCGCGCCATGCCGCACAGTCGCTGGCCGCGCGCTTCAACGTGCCGCACATCGCTGCGGCGCAGGCCATCGGCTGGCTGGCGGACCGGTCGCGCACCACCTACCTGTGCGACGTGCGCACAGCCGAGGAATTCGCTGCGCAGACCCTGCCCGGCGCGCAGCACACGCCGGGCGGCCAGCTGATGCAGGCCACCGACCAGTACGTCGGCGTACGCCGGGCGCGGTTGGTGCTGTTCGATGCGGAAGGCGTCCGTGCGACGGTGGTGGCGAGCTGGCTGCGCCAGATGGGCCACGACGCCGTGGTCCTCGATGGCGGGCTGCAGGCCGGGCTGGCGGCCGGCGTCAAGGCCGCGCAAGGGCCCACGCATGGAGCGATCTCGCCGGAGGCCGTCAGCGTTGCGGCACTGGCCGCCGGTCTCGTGGACCGGTCGATGCTGGCCATCGATCTGCGCGGCAGCATGAGCTTCCGCGCCGGCCATATCGCCGGGAGCCAGTGGACCACGCGCGCGCGGCTCGCGCATGACCTGCATGGCGTGCCGCACGACACCACACTGGTGCTCGTCGGTGATGCCGATGGCGACGATCCGGCCGACATCGCCGTGCGCGACCTCCATGCGCTCGGCTATCCCGATGTGCGGCGCCTGCAAGGCGGCCTGCACGCATGGCGCACCGCTGGCCTGCCGACCCATCAGGGCGCCGACACGCTGCCCGATGCGCGCTGCATCGACTACCTGTTCTTCGTCCACGACCGCCACGACGGCAACAAGGCCGCCGCGCGCCAGTACCTGGCGTGGGAAACCGGCCTGATCGCGCAGCTGGACGCGCAGGAACTGGCCACATTCCACTTCCCGCCCATCGCCTGATTTCATCTCACCCCTGCACCGCCGCCCTAAACCTGCCATAGAAGAACGAGGTCGCCCCATGTCACGCCCGATGTCATCCCGTCTTTCGCAGTACCTGGTTGCAGCACTCGCCGTCACCGCCGCTGTCACGACGAGCCTTGCGTCGGCACAGCAGCCGCTGGCCCCGGTGAATGGCTTCCCGACGCAGCCGCTGCGCATCGTGTCGCCCTTCCCCGCCGGCGGCGGCAACGATGCCGTCTCACGGGTGGTGGCCACGCGCCTCTCGCAGGTGCTGGGCCAGAGCGCCGTCATCGACAACCGTGGCGGCGCAGGGGGCAACATCGGCACGCGCTATGCGGCGGAATCGAAGGCGGACGGCTATACGGTGCTGACCTCGCAAGTGTCGATCATGGCGGTGAACCCGACGCTCTATCGCTCGCCGGGCTTCGACCCCGTCAAGCAGTTCATCCCGGTCACGCAGATCAACGCGGCACCGCTGGCTATCGTGGTATCGGCCAACGCCCCGTGGAAGACCTTCGAGGAGCTGGCCACCCAGGCCAAGGCGCAGCCACAGAAGATCACTTACGCCACGCCCGGCAACGGCACGCTGTCGCATCTGGTGGGCGTGGTGCTGGACAAGGACAGCAACGTGTCGCTGCAGCATGTGCCGTACAAGGGCGCGGGGCCGGCCATCAACGACCTGCTTGGCGGACAGGTGGATGTGCTGATCACGTCGACCTCCTCGGTGGCGGGCTTCATCCAGACCGGCCGCATGCGGGCATTGGCCGTCACCAGCCCGCGCCGTCTCGGGGTATTCACCAAGGTGCCGACGCTTGAAGACCTGGGCTATCGCAATGCACGATTCGAGGACTGGTACGGCTTCTTCGTGCCGGCCGGCACGTCGCCGGAACGCGTGGCGCTGCTGAATCGCGCCATCGTGCAGGTGCTGCAGATGCCGGACGTGGTGAAGACAATCAACGAAGGCGGCAGCGACGTGGTGGGCAACACGCCGGAGGCCTTCGCGGCGCAGTTGAAGCTGGACATCTCGCGCTGGTCGCAGATCGTCAAGCTCTCCGGCGCGCACGTCGACTGACCCCCGATCCGGCATTAGCACAACAGGGCACGGTCCTTGCGACGTCCCGTACAACCATGAGCCATCCCCCCAGGCCAACCATGACACCATCGCTTCCTACCCGCCTTGCCCATGCCGGACGCACATATGCCGTGCAAGGCGGCCAGCCCGTGAACCCGCCGGTGGTGCGCGCCAGCACCGTCCTGTTCGATTCCGTGGCGCAGCAACGCGAAATGCGTGCGCGCCGCGATACCGAGCGGCTGTTCACCTACGGCGCGCGCGGCAATCCGACCAACTTCGCGCTGGAAGACATGGTGACCATGCTCGAGGGCGGCTATCGCACGCGGCTGTTTCCCTCGGGGCTGGCCGCTGCCGCGATGACCATCCTCGCCTACGTGCGGCCGGGACAACATGTGTTGCTGCCCGATTGCGTCTACGAGCCCGTGCGCAACCTGGCCAACGGCTTCCTGCGCCAGCACGGCATCGCCACTGATTTCTATGCGGCGGATGGGTCCGATCTCGACGCGAAGCTGCGGCCCGAAACGCGACTGGTCTATGTGGAAGCGCCCGGCTCGCTGGTCTATGAGATGTGCGACCTGCCGGCACTGGCCGCCCGTGCCCACGCCCATGGGGCGCTGGTTGCGGCGGACAACACCTGGGGTTCTGGCCTGCTGTACCGGCCGCTGGAACTCGGCGCCGATATCTCGCTGTTGGCGGCCACCAAATATCTCGGCGGCCATTCCGACGTGATGATGGGCACCGTCTGCACCACCGAGGCGGCGTGGCCGGAACTGGCGACGATGGCCGATGCGTTCGGCATCACGGTGAGCCCGGACGACGCGTATCTGGTGCAACGCGGCATCCGCACGCTTGGCGCCCGTCTGGCACAGCATCAGCAGAGTGCCCTCGCAGTGGCCCACTGGCTGCTCGATCGTCCCGAAGTGGCCGACGTCTTCTGCCCTGCCCTGCCGCACGATCCCAACCATGCCCTCTGGCAACGCGACTGCCACGGCACCAACGGCCTGCTGTCGTTCACGTTGCGCTCGCAGGCACCGGTGGCGCCGGAGCGGTTCGTCGACAGTCTCACGCTGTTCGGCATCGGCGCCTCCTGGGGCGGCTTCGAGAGCCTGGCCGTGCTGGCCGACATGCGCCGCGCGCGCAGCGTCACGGACTGGGCCGCCCATGGCACCGTGATCCGCCTGCACATCGGCCTGGAAGGCGTGCCCGACCTGCTGGCCGACCTCGACCAGGCCTTCGCCGCGATTGCCGATATAGCCGATCTACCCCTCACACATCAGGAGTCTTCCCATGCCCATCATCGGTGACTGGCTGCGCCAGCAATCCGGCCCGGCCCGCACCAGCGGGCAACTTCCCGTTGGCTCGATGGCCTCGGGGATGTCCGTCACGCTGCCCTATGTCGCGGTGCGCGGCGCACAACCGGGCCGCACGCTATGGCTGCACGGCCAGGTGCATGGCGACGAAATCAACGGCATGGTGGCCGCACTGCGCTTCGCGCGCAGCCTCGATCCCGCCACCCTGCGCGGCAATGTCGTGGTGACGCCCACGGGCAATCCGCAAGCGCTGGACGCGCGCCGCAAGCGCAATCCCTACGACGAACTCGATCTCGACCAGACATATCCGGGTAACGCCGGTGGACTCGTCTCGGAACGTCTCGCCCATGCCCTGATGAGCGAAATCCGTGGCGTGGCGGACGTGCTGATCAACCTCCATACGATGAACCCGCTGTTCGACGCGCGGCCCTACACGGTCTACAAGGTGCACCCGGACAGCCGCGTCACCGAGGCCGATGTACTGGCCGCAATGGCGCCGTTTCATCCGCATGTTGCCTGCCAGCAGGACGTCGGCGGCAAGGGCGAACTTCCCGGCAATATCGCTGGCGCGCTCGACTATCAGTGCCTGGCCGCCGGCGTCTGCGCGTTCATGCTCGAACTGGGCAGCGGCAGCCGCTTCGAGGCCGACAACATCGCAGTGGCGGAAACCGGCTTCCACACACTGGCCGTGCAGATGGGCATCCTCGATGCCACGCCGGACAGACCGGCCAAGCCGGCTGCCACCAGCCTGCGACGCGTCAAGCGGCGCGGCTGGATCACGGCCGACGAAGGTGGTCTGTTCCTTCCGGCTGCGCGCGCGGGCGATCTGGTCGCGGAAGGCGCATCGATTGGCGACACGCTGAAGCTCGATGCGTCGCTCACACCCGTGAAGCCGCTATCACGCGATGGCGTGCTGATCGGCCTGCGTAGCGATCCCGTCGTCCATACCGGCGAGCGCCTGGCGTTCGTGGCCTGGGAATGGGACACGGTGTCGATTCCCTGACTTGCAGCGTCCCGCCATGCGGCGAAGTGAAGTTTTACTGGTTGACCGGAGTTTGATCATGTTTGCACGCGCGTTGCGCCTTCTCGTTCCCTTCCTTGCCGTCACCGCGCCGCTCGCCGCCCATGCGGCCTGGCCCGATGCATCGAAGCCAATCCGCGTAGTGGTGGGCTTCCCGCCCGGCGGCGGCGCCGATGCGCTCGCGCGCGCCATTGCGCCCGCGCTGTCGGAGCACCTCAAAGCCAATGTCATCATCGACAACCGTCCCGGCGCGGGCGGACTGATCGCCACGGATCTGGTCGCGAAGTCCGCGCCGGACGGCTATACGCTGTACGTCGCCACGCCGGGCTCGTTCACGATCTGGCCGAACCTGCGCAAGCTGAACTACGACCCGCAGAAGGACTTCGCACCGATCAGCGTGCTGGTCACGATGCCCAATGTGCTGGTCACAGGCGCCGATGCGCCCTACAAGGACGTACACGGCATGCTCGCGGCCCTGCGCAGCGCCAATGGCAAGTTCTCGTACGCGTCGGGTGGCAACGGCACCATCGGCCAGATCGCGGCCGAGCAGTTCAAGATGCTGACGGGGCTGCAGATGCAGCATGTGCCGTACAAGGGCACCACGCCCGCGCTGACCGATGTGATGGGTGGCATCGTGCCGATCACGTTCTCGGATCCCTCGGCAAAGCCGCTGATCGCCTCGGGAAAGCTGCGTGCGCTGGCCGTGACCACCGCCACGCGCTCGCCGCAGTTCCCTGGCGTGCCGACCGTCGCGGAATCGGGCGTTCCCGGTTATGACGTCACCAACTGGTACGGGCTGGTGGCGCCCGCCGGCACGCCGGCCGAGGTCATCGCGCAGTTGAACAAGGCACTCGTGAAAGTGATGGCCGATCCGGACATCCGACAGCGTCTGGCGGTTTCCGGCATGGACGCCACGTCGGACACGCCGCAGCAGTTCGCCAAGCTGCTGAATACGGAGCGCGCCAAATGGGGCGACCTGATCCGCAAGGCTGGCATCCAGGGCGATTGAGACCGTGACGATTCGCCGCTACCCGCAACTGGCGCATTGGGGCGCCTTCACGGCAGTCGTGGAAGACGGCCGGTTGATCCGCTGCGAGCCATTCGCGGCGGATCCCAACCCCTCGCCGTTGCTCGAATCGATCGCGCCGATGGTCTACTCGCCCACCCGCATTCGCACGCCGATGGTGCGGCGCGGCTGGCTCGACAAGCGCGAGGCTGCCGATGGCCACGCACGCGGACGCGATGATTTCGTCGAAGTGTCGTGGGATGTGGCGCTCGATCTCGTCGCCAGCGAGATTACGCGGGTCCGCGACGCCCATGGTCCGTCCGGCGTGTTCGGTGGATCGTACGGCTGGTCGTCGGCAGGCCGGCTGCACCATGCGCGTTCACTGATCCGCCGGTTTCATTTCAGCGGCGGCGGCTGTGTCGATCAGGTCGGCAACTACAGCTGGGGCACGGCGCAGTTCCTGTTGCCGCATGTGATTGGCACTGACCGCCCGCTGACCGGCCGCGTGACCGCATGGCCCAGCCTGATCGCGAACACCGAGATCTTCATCGCCTTTGGCGGGCTGGCGCTCAAGAATGGCCAGGTCTCATCCGGCGGCGCGGCCGAGCACACGCAGGAAGGCTGGCTGCGCAAGCTGGCTGCCAGTGGCGCCACGGTCATCAACATCAGCCCCACCCGCGACGACTGCCCCGACTTTCTTGGCGCCGAATGGATTCCGATTCGCCCGAACACCGATGTTGCGCTGATGCTCGCGCTGGCCTACGAGTTGCGCCGCGCCGATGCGCACGACACGGCGTTCCTGCAGACGCACTGCAGCGGCTGGGCTGAACTCGAAGGCTATCTGCTCGGACACAGCGACGGCTCGCCAAAGACACCGGCCTGGGCCGCTGCCATCACTGGCATTCGCGCGGAGCGCATCGAACAACTGGCGACGCAGCTCGCGGGCAAGCGTAGCTACATCACCTGCAGCTTTGCCGTGCAACGCCAGCACCGCGGCGAGCAGCCGTACTGGATGGCCATTGCGCTGGCGGCCATGCTCGGCCAGATCGGCCTGCCCGGCGGCGGCTTCGGCTTCGGCCATGGGTCCATGAACGGCGTCGGCAATCCGCGCGTGGCCACACCGGGGCCGGAGATGCCGGTCGGGCGCAACCCGGCCCAGCTGGACATTCCCTGCGCGCGGCTCTCGGACATGCTGCTCCATCCGGGCACCCCCTATCGCTTCCGCGGCGAAACCCGCCACTACCCCGACGTGAAGCTGATTCACTGGGCCGGCGGCAATCCGTTTCATCATCACCAGCAGCTGTCGCGGCTGCGCGAGGCGTGGGCGCGCCCACAGACCGTCATCGTCCAGGACATCTGCTGGACTGCCACGGCGCGCCATGCGGACATCGTGCTGCCCGTCACCACGGCGCTCGAGCGCAACGACATTGGCGGATCGTCGCGCGATCGATACGTGCTGGCGATGCATCAGGCCATTGCGCCGCTGCATCAGGCGCGCAGCGATCTCGACATCTTTACCGATCTGTCGGACCGACTGGGGTACCGCGAAGCCTTCACCGAGAACCGCGACGAGAAGGGTTGGCTCGCCGCCATCTACGCGCGATGCCGGGACGCCCAAGCGCAGGCCGGCATCGAACTCCCGGCATTCGAGCAGTTCTGGCGCACCGGCCACGTCGCGCTGCCGCCGCCGACGGAGGACTTCGTGCTGTTCGACGATTTCCGTCACGACCCCGCCGCGCATCCCTTGCGCACGCCGAGCGGCCGCATCGAACTCGCCAGCCCGACCCTCGGGACCCTGTCGGACGATTGCGGCACGCATCCGAACTGGCAACCGCCCGTGGAATGGCTTGGCGCCCCGGCGGCCGACACGTATCCGCTGCATCTCGTTTCCGTCCAGCCCGCCGATCGGCTGCACAGCCAGCTCGATCCTGCGCCGCTGGCGCAAGCCGGGAAGATTGCGGGGGCGGAGCGGATTACGCTCCATCCCGGGGATGCGGCGGCGCGCGGATTGCATCCCGGCATGCGGGTGCGCGTGCACAACGCGCGGGGCGCGCTTTCCGCCGGACTGGCGATCAGCGACGGCGTCACGCGCGGCGTGGCCGTGATGGCCACCGGCGCCTGGTACGACCCCGATCCGGATGGCGTGGACCGCGCCGGCGCCGCAAATACCCTCACGCTGGACATCGGCACATCAGACCTGACGCAGGGACCGAATGCCATGAGCTGCCTGGTGGAGGTGTCGCGGGATAGCTGAAGCTGCGGCGCCTCGTCAGTCCTGGATACTTCGTTGCCGTCGGCATTCCAGGCCCCTAGTTGTCGTTGACTGTCAGTTCCTTGTCGGCCGAGTCGACGACGAACACAGCCAGCAGCTTCGCGGGCTTTGTCTTGCTTGCATTGCGGCTTACCGGATGACGTGAACCCGGCGTCTCGAAGAAGCTCTCCCCCGCCTTGTACACACGTTCCGGCTCGTCATTCACCTTGCTCGCAATGCTGCCCGAGACGACATATGCATAGATGAACGACGACTTGGCGTGGCGCAAGGCCGGTCGCCGCACAGGCGCGTTCGGTCGAGACGGCCTGGACGAGCCCTTGATCGTGGCGGCGCTGGACGCGCTGACCAGGGTGTGGGGCTAGCATCGGCGCACTGTTGCGGGATGCATTTCGCATCATGTGCTGCCGCGCGGCACGACCTCGAAGCCCAGGTCTTCCGTCATCGGTTGCGCGCGCTCGTCCTCCTGCCGGGACACGATCAGCTCCGCGCTACGGACGCCGATGCGATAACGAGGAAAACGCACCGTTGTGATGGGCGGCACCATTTGTTGCATGAGGTCGTTGTCGTCCGACCCCGCGATGGCAATATCCCCCGGCACGCGCAAACCACGGCGCGTGCACTCGAGGATGGCGCCGGCCGCAAGCACGTCACCGGCCAGGAACAGGGCCTGTACCGAGGTGTCCCGGCGCATAAGTTCCGCTAGTGCATGGCTGCCGTTTTCCAGGCCCTCGCCCACTTCCAGCACCATCGCCGGATCGACCTCGATGCCCGCCGCGCGCAGTCCGTCGAAAAAGCCGTCGCGCCGCTCGCGCAAGCGCTCGTTATCGCTGATGGGAAGACTGGCAAATCCAAACCTGCGATATCCCCGCGATAGCAGATGGTTCGCCATGGCCCGCCCCGATTCCCGATTCGAGTAACTGACGGCCATATCGATCGGCTGCGTCGTCAGGTTGCCGGTTTCCACGCAGGGCACGCCGGCATCCTGGAGCAGGTGGCGGGCCGCTTCCGTATGCGTGGTGTTGTGCAGGATGAGGCCACATGGCCGCTGGGACAGGTAGGCCGAGATCAACGCTTCCTCGCGCTCCAGCGAATACCCGCTGTCCGAAATCATCAGGTGCAGGCCGTGGCGCTGCAGGACATCGGAGATGCCCTGGATCGTCTCCGCATACAGCGCGTTCCTGAGGCTGGGGACGATCAAGCCGACCAGGCTGGTGCGCCGCGAAGCCAGGCTGCCGGCCACGCGATTGGGTACATAACGCACCGCGCGGATGACGGACTGCACCTGCTCGAGGGTCTCGGGCTTCACGAGGTGCGGCGCGCTGAGGACACGCGAGACGGTCATCGGCGAGACGCCGGCCAGGCGTGCCACCTCCTTCATGGAGAGTTGCCCCGTCGGCTGGGGCTGCGTTGGGTCAACTGGGGCGGACATTGAGATAGTGGACGTTAGACCGCTTGCGGCTTTCGCAGTGTAGCAGCAAGGTTTATCGGGAAATCACTTATATGGTAGCGCTACCAACTCTTCCTATGATAGCGCTACCATTCCCTATACCACCGGAGCTTTCCATGAGTCGCAACCAGCGCTTCCGAGCCTTGTTCCAGGCCGGCGACCCCTTTGTCTGCATGGGTGCCTACGACGCGCTTACCGCGAAACTGGCCGAAGCGGCCGGCGCCAAGGCATTGTTTGTCAGCGGCTTCGTCGCGTGTGGCGTCGAGGCTGGCGAACCGGATATGGGGGCGCTGTCCCAGCGCGACATGTTCGAGCACATCCGCCGTGTTTGCCGTGCCACCACCCTCCCCGTCTTTGCCGACGCCGACACCGGTTATGGCGGCATGCTCGATGTGCAGCGCACCATCCGGCTCTGGGAGGAGGCCGGCGCCTCTTGCCTGCACCTGGAAGACCAGTCGCTCCCGAAGAAATGTGGCCACTTCGCGGGCAAACAGCTCATCAGCCGTCACGAGATGGTGCAGAAGCTGCGCGCCATGGTCGATGCACGGCAGGATCCCGATTTCTTCATCGTCGGGCGGACCGACGCCATCGCGGTCAATGGCCTGGATGACGCCATCGCGCGCCTGATCGCCTATGCGGAGGCCGGAGCAGACGGACTCTATGCCGATGCGGTCGAAAGCACGGAGCAGATGCGGGAGATCAGCCGCCAGCTCAAGCCGCTTGGCAAGCCGCTGTTGTTCAACATGGTCACGTCGGGCAAGAGCCCTCGTCTCACGCTGAAACAGATTGGGGAACTCGGCTTCGGGTTCGCACTGTGTCCCGTCGAGCCGCTGCTGGCGATGCACAAGGCCGTGAAGGACATGATGGAAACGTTCCTGCGCAGCGGCGGCGACGTGAGCGCCATCGCCCACATGCTCACGCCATTCGAGGAATACAACGATTTTGTTGGCTTGCACGAGGCAATCGCGCAAGAAGCTCGCTACACCGAGGGCTAAAGCCCCATCGACCGAGGAGACAATGTATGAAGAATGCCCTGATGCCAGCCGTGCTCGCGGGCGCGATGCTCGTCAACTTTGCTCCCGGCGTTGCGGCCCAGGAGTGGCAACCCACGAAGCCCATCCGGATGGTGATTCCGTCCACCCCCGGCGGTGGCACAGACTTTATCGGACGCACCCTCAGCGCCAGGCTATCCGAAGTCCCTGGGTGGCGGGTGGTGCCCGAAAACCGCCCGGGCGCGGCCGGCACCCTTGGGTTGGCCGAGGCCGCGCGCGCGCAGCCGGACGGATATGAGCTGGTCATTGGCCAGACCGCCAACGTCGCGCTGGCGCCCTGGTTGATGAAGCTGACGTTCGACCCGGTAAAAGACCTGACGCCGATCGCCTTTGCCGTGGAAGCGCCGATGGTGCTGCTCGTCAACGCTTCGTCGCCGTACAAGACCTGGGCCGAGCTTGCGGCTGCCGCGAAAGCAAGCGGCAAGCCAGTTTCCTTCGCGACATCCGGCACCGGCAGCGTAGCGCACGTGGCCGGGGTGATGTTGCAGAACACGGCGGGCATCAAGCTTCAGCACGTGCCGTACAAGGGCTCGTCACCCGCCATTGCCGACCTGATGGGCGGGCATGTCGACCTCGCGGGAACGTCGGTGGCATCGGCCATCAGCCTTGTCCAGTCCGGCAAGGTGCGCGCGCTCGCCGTGACATCGCAGAAACGCAGCCAGGTCCTGCCAAACGTGCCGGCGCTGGCCGAACTCGGCTACCCGAATTTCCATCAGGTCGAGTGGTACGGCGTGTTCGCGCCACCAAACCTGCCGCCGGCGATTGCGGAACGCCTCAACAAGGAGATCAACAGGGTGCTGCAGGACCCGGACGTGCGCAACACCATTGTGGTCCAGGGCCAGGAACCGCGAACGGAAACCCGCGCGGCATTCGGCGCGTTGGTGCGGAACGACAGTACGAAAGCGAAGGAGATCGTCTCGCAAGCCGGCATCACACTCGAATGAACACGGCACTGCCGTGGCCGCGCCCAGGCTTGGATCCGTTCATCGTGATGAACGGCGCAGGTAACACTACGAGCGGCCGTCCGGTCAATCCCTGCAGTAGCCTTCGCCCTGGCGAACCGTCAGACAGTTCTTCTTCCCGGCGAGCCATTTCATACCGGTCTCGGCGCCGTTGGTGGCGCGAATGACCTCCTTGGTCCCGTCGCGCTCGAATTCGATCGCGCCGTCGGCATACCGGCCCTCGAACTGGCGCGGGCCATCGAGGTTCTGCACGGTGACGTCGTACTTGCCATGGCCGCCGGCAAGCTCGAGTAACGTGCCTTCGGGGCCCGTCCACTTGCCGAGCCATTCATCGGTGCGCGGTGCGCTGGCCGTAGCTGGCGTGTCTGCCGTCTTCTGTGAAGACGCGTTGCGGTCCGAGCATCCTGCCACGGACACGATGGCGATCAGCAATGCGGCGAGGGATAGATGGGTTGTCTTCATCAGTCGATTGACGTGGGAATGCATGCGCGAATTCTCGCACGGCTGAAAACGAGATGATGCGCGTCTACCACTTGCGGGCGAGCCATCTGGCACTGTATATTTATACAGTAGTCACGACATCCCGGAAAACTGGCCGCCCAAGCCCAGCCCGAGCGTCGTCTCCGCTTTCCCCCCACATCGAAAGGCAATCATGTTCGTGGACCGCACCGAAATCATCAACGCCGCCAAGACACTGCGCGCCAGCCAGGAAGAATCCAGGTACAGCAAGCTCGTCGCGCTCGCGAACAAGCAGCTCAAGGCTATGCAGGCAGCGATCCAGAAGGGCAAGGAAGAATTCGAGACCACTCTGGTACTCGATATCAACGAAGACAATCCGCAGGCAGTGGTGGAACCACGCGCGCAACGGCTGGCCGACGACCTCCGGGCACAGGGCTACACCGCAATGGTTACCACGTTTGCGGACGCCAGCACCGACCGCAAGGACTGGATGCCCAATATCACGATCGTCGTCGGCCTGGGCGACATGGGCGCCGAAGCCGATAACGCGATCGCCGAAAGCACGGTGACCGAGGAAACCGAAGCAATGTCCTGACAGTTGCCGGGCGATGCAGGATGCCTGTTCCCTGCTGCTTCGATCCCAGTTCTTACGCCTGCATGCCTCCTGCTCTTCTCGGCTTGACGGGATAAAAAACGGCGCCAATCGATGGCGCCGTGAGTACTGCATGGTTCTGCGATTATCGGATCAGAACCGATGACGCATGCCGAGAAACACCCCAACGCTGTCGTCATGTCCGCCGTACGGGCCGTTCATGCTCGCGCTGACCTTGTTGTAGGTCGCCGCGAGGTAGGTGTCGGTCCGTTTGGAGAAGAAGTAGTCGCCAACGAGGAATGCGGACAGCTTGTGGCCGCTCCCTCCCGCCGCGTTGACGTTGTTGGCGGCATCGTAGATTGCGGCCGCCTTCACGACCACGGCTTGCGTGACCTGGTACGTGGTGCCGAACTGGAACACGTGGTCCGTTCTTGCGGCCGTGCCAGTGCCGATGTTGGTGATACCCGGGTTGGCGTAGAACTGCGCATTGGTGCCGTAGGTCGGCGCGAAGTCCTGGCTGGCGGATGGGGCGAACGCTGCATCCCGCCGCGTGTAAAGGTAGTAGCTGTGGAGCGTAACGGGACCCATCACGTATGACGCGCCAACGCCGGCGTTGGTCTGCTTGTTCCTGGCGGGATCTCGCGCCTGCTGGCCCACCAGACCCAGACCGAGCGGCCCGCGGGTATAGCCCACGCCCGCCGCATAGGTCGAACCCGCCGATGCACCGCCTGCAAGTTCGCCAGCCGAGTAGGCCGCCTCCACCTTCAGCGGTCCCACGACCTGCTGATATTTGAGCGAGTTGTCGAGCCGCGAGCCTTCCAGCAACTGCACCCAGACGTCGCTCGCGCCGGTATTGCCCCAGCCAATGGTGTCGAACGGGAGCAGGATATCGAACGGCACGCTGTACTGGCGGCCGAGCGTGATCTGCCCGTAGTCTGCATTGAGCCCGACCCAGGCCTGACGGCCGAACAACCGCCCGCCCTGCAGCGACACCCCGGCGTCCGGGCTAAACCCCGACTCCAGCCTGAAGACCGCAGAAGTACCGCCCCCAAGGTCCTCGCTGCCCAGAATCCCCCAACGCGATCCGTTGAAGAAGCCCGGCACGACGCCCACAGCGCCGCCACTGCCCGTGGCGCGCCCCGCCGCGTTCGTCGCAGCCACCTGATGCGATTGATAGGCAATCGCCGTATCGATCAGTCCGTATAGCGTGACCGATGTCTGAGCATGCGCGGCGCCCGCAACCGTCAGCATGATGCCAAATGTGGAAATCTTCTTCATGACGTCAGCCCACCCGTCGTGCTGGCCTTTGTCATGGCTCCCTTGCCGTCCATTCCGTCTCCTCCTCTTGTTTTACCGCCCTTGAATTGGTTTCCAATGTAAATTACATGATGGACATCGTCAACTATATGGGCGTGGCAATCTGTCGCTTGCCGTGGACAATGCAGTTAGAATCGTTGACAGATTCAACTAACGGGAGCCTTCGCCAATGAGCGCAACGAAACGCAACGCCGGTGCCGCGCCGCGGATCATTACCGACCTGCTTTCCTCACGTCTGCACAACCTGGCAGGCCTCTCCGCCGCGAGCGCATCGTTGCGCGTGCAGCGCAAGTTCGGGCTGACACTGCTGGAATGGCGATCGATTGGCATGCTCGGCGCGCACGCACCGCTTTCCTTGAAGGAGCTCGCACGACGCGCCGCATTGGACAAGAGCTATGCCAGCCGCACCGTATCGGGTCTAATCGAGCGCGGACTGATCGTCAGCGAGCGTAGCGATACCGATGCCCGCGCGGTGCTGCTGAGCCTGACCAAGGCCGGCGATGCGCTCTACCGAAAGGTGATCGTTGACGCCAACGCGCGTAACGAGCGGCTGCTGAGTCCGCTCAGCGCCGAGCAGCGCAAACAGTTGATGGAAATGCTGTCGATGCTCACCACCAGCGCGCGCGACGTGCTGGACGAAGAGCGGCGGGCCGCCGCGGGAGAGACCATCGACGAAGCGGAGACCCCGGCGCCCGCGGCTGACGCCGCCACGGAACAGGGTGGCGGCGCCGACCTCGATCTCGCCGAAATCCGCTCTCTGGTGTCGCGCCTCAACCGGCTGGTGGGTGGCTCAGGCGGCGTGTAATACGGCGCGTAGCGGGTTCAGGCCGCTACGCAACACCCGGCTGTGCAACGGTCGACCGAGCACGGCTTCGCATTGCTGCGCAACCGCCAGCATGCCGTCCAGATCAATGCCGGTTCGGACGCCCATCGCGTCAAGCAGCGCCACCCAGTCCTCGGTGCACACGTTTCCGGTATGTCCGCCCCCGTACTGCACCTTGGCGGGATGACCGCCCACGCCGCCCATCGCGCAATCGAAGTGAGTCACCCCGGCTTCCAGCGCGGCAACATAGTTAACCAGGCCAGTGCCACGTGTGTCATGGAAATGCGCAATCGGGGTAACGTCCGGGAAGGCCTTCCGCATGGCGCGGAACAACGCACGCACGGTTAGGGGCGTCGCCATGCCGGTCGTGTCGCCGAGCGTCACGAACCTGACACCGGCATCGCGAAACCGCCCCACATCGCGCAGGACTTCCTGCGGATCGACATGGCCCTCGAACGGGCAGCCGAACGCGACCGAGATCGTGCCGATCATGCGGAAGCGCCCGCGCGCCGCATCTGCCATCGCGCGAATGTTCAACCACTGATCGTCCCGGCTGCGCTTGAGGTTGCGCTCCGAGTGCGACGACGAGGCCGACACCAGCAGGCTCACCTCGGTGGCCCCGAAACCGGCCTCCAGGTCCGCGAGCGCGCGTTGCACCGCGTGGCCGTTAGCGCATGTCGCCTTGTACATCACGCCTTCTCGGCGTGGCAGCGTACGCAGTAGCTCGGTAGCATCCGCAAACTGCGGCACGACCTTCGGATTCGAGTACGACGTGGCCTCCACGCGGGGAAAGCCGATGGCCGCAAATCGATCGACGAGGGCCACCTTGGTTTCGGTGGACACAAAATCGGGCTCATGCTGCAACCCATCGCGGGCAAAGCACTCACAGAGGACGACTTCGGCAGTCATGGATGTCTCCGACGCGGGATTCATGGGTTCGACGGGTGAAACAACGCGATGGCGTGCTCGCGCAGCTTGTTCTTCTGCACCTTGCCGCTGGCGGTCATGCCGATGCGCTCGAAGTCCGTCACGATGGCGGCGTAGCGCGGGGTACGGAAATTTGCCATGCGCGGCCTGGCCCATGCCAGCAACGTCTCGGCATCCAGCGTCGCGCCGGCCTTGAGCGTGACGAACGCGGCCGGCACTTCGCCCAGCCTCGCGTCGGGCACCCCCACCACCTGGGCTGAAGCCACGGCGGGATGGGACAGCAGGGCCTGTTCCACTTCGGCAGGCGCCACGTTCTCACCGCCGACGCGGAACACGTCCTTGAGCCGGCCGACCAGCCGCAGGCGTCCATCGGTGCGCAACGCCCCAAGATCGCCGGTGCGCAGCCAGCCGTCCGCGGTGAATACCTTGGCGTTCGCCTCGGGCTGCTTGTAGTAGCCCCGCATGACGCCCCAGCCCTTGACCTGGATCTCGCCCACCTCGTCGACGCCACAGACGACGCCCGACGCCTCATCGATGATCCGCACCGCCACGCCTTCATGCGGGAGCGCGAACCCACCCACGCGCAGCGCTGCATCGTCGCGCCAGTCATTGATCACGACGTTGGGCGACGCCTCCGACAGCCCATACGCCCAGCAAATCGTCTCGATGCCCATCTCGTCGATGATGCGCTGCATCGTGTCGGCGCCTGCCGCGGCCCATCCACCGCGCAGATGCAAACGCGAGCGGTCGAACGACGGGTGGGAGATCAGCATCTGGAACAACGTCTCATTGCCCGAGATGAACGTGCAGCGCTCCCGCTCCATCATCGCCAGCGCGGCGCCGGCATCGAACGTCGGCAGGGTGGCGATGCTCGCGCCCGCGCACAGCGCGCAAAGGAGCGACAGCGTGGAGCCGGCCACATGAAAGAACGGCCGACAGTTGAAATAGCAATCCGATGCTTCGATGCCAAGCCGCTGCCCGACAGCCGAGGCGTTGCGCAGCATATTGTCGTGCGTGAGCATCACGCCCTTCGGGTACGCCGTGGTGCCCGACGTGAACTGGATCAGCAGCAGGTCATCCGGCGTCACGGCGCGCATGGCATCCGCGAGCGCTTCATCGCTCAGGGCATCGCCGGCGGCGAGAAATGCCTCCCAGCCGGTCCCAGCGTGCGGCACATCGTTGCCGACCACCACCACGTCGCCGAGCAGTGGCAGCGCCTGCCCCGGCAGTTCATGGTCGACAGCGGGTTCCACCTCGCGGAGGAAACCCATGAAATCGATCTTCAGGAAGCGGTCCGCCAGGATCAGCAGCCGCACATCGGACTGGCGCAGGCAGTACTCGATTTCCGCAGCCTTGAAGCGGGTGTTGACCGGCACGGTCACGGCACCGATCAGCGCAGCGCCGTAGAAGCTCGCCACCCAATTCACATCGTTACCGCACAGCAGGCCGACGAATTCTCCGCGCTTCACGCCGCGCGCCAGCAGCGCCTTGGCAACGCGGCGCGATTGCGCTTCGAGGTCGCGCCACGTGGCGGCCCCGTCAGGCGTGACCAACGCGCGCCGCGCCCCACCCAGGCTGGCCTGCTGCGCCAGCACTGCTGCCAATGTGCGAGGTTCCCACGTCATGCTCTACCTCCAAATCCACCAATTCCCGCCCGCCAGTCGGAGCGGGCCAGGTTCTCTTCGATTGCCAGAAGTTCTTCCGCCAGCGCACCGCGCGGGCCCAGCTCGATGCCGCGATCGATGCAGCGTTTGGCCAGGCGCATGCCCAGCGGCGGTGCCTTGGCGATGCTTGCCGCCATGGCGGCCACTTCGGCGTCCAGGCTCTCAGGCGCGACAATGCGCGTGACGAGGCCGACGTCCTGCGCTTCCGCCGCCGTCAGTCGTCGTCCGGTGAACATCATGTCCTTGGCCAGCCGCTTGCCGACGATCCGCGCCAGTCGCTGGGTTGCACCCACGGTGCCCCACTGCGCCTCAGGCGTCCAGAACGTAGCGTCGGGCGTGGCAACTGCAAGGTCGCAGGCCGCAGCAATCTCCACGCCAGAACCGGCCGCCGAACCGGCTACCACCGCGATCACTGGCATCGGCAGGCGTTCCAGCGCGTCGTAGGCAAAGAATCCACGCATGCGGCGGGCCAGCACCTGCGCTTCATCCATCGTCTTGCGCTCCTTGAGGTCGGCGCCGGCGCAGAACGCCGGACCGGCAGCGCGCACCAGCACCACGCGCACGTCCGGATCGGCGGCAGCCGCCGTGGCGGCGGCCTGCAACCCCTCGCACATGGCCAGGTTCAGCGCATTGCGGCTATCCGGCCGGTTCAGCGTGATGGTGGCAACGCCGCCTTCCACCGCGTAGAGCACGGCGGGGGCTGTGCCCGTTTCGTTCGATTCAGTCATGGTTATCTCGATACGCCTCGGTCTGGCTACACCTTAGATGGCCTTGGCTTCGCGCAGGGCCTTCACGCGTTCGGCGTCCATGCCCAGCCAGTCGCGCAGCACGTCGCCCGTATGCTCGCCAAGCAGCGGGGGCCGTCCCACCTCGGGGTTGTCCCAGCCGTCGAAGCGCAGCGGCACTGGCAGCGCCTGAAACGTGCCGATGACAGGATGATCGAATTCCGCCACCATGCCCCGCGCTTGCACATGGGGATCGGACAGGACTTCATCCACCGACTTGATCGGGCCGGCGGGCACACCCGCGTTGTCCATGGCCTCGCACAGCGCGGCACCCTCACACGCCGCGATGGCCTCGGTCAGCCGCTGCATCACTTCATCGCGCCGGCGCACGCGGCCGGCGTTCGTCTGGAGTTCCGGATCGGCGCCCCATGTCTCGAGTTTCAGCACCTGGCAGAGCGGCACCCAGTGCTGGTCGCTCGCCGTAATATGGAGCCAGCGGCCGCACGCAGCCTGGAAACTCGCCGATGGCACGCGGCCGGGGTGCTCCGTGCCCATGCGCGGCGGCACTTCGTGCAGCGTGAACCAACGCGCCGCCGCCAGCGTGAGCAGGCTGACCTGTGCGTCGAACATCGAAAGATCGATGTGACAGCCCTGCCCTGACGCACTGCGGCCTTGCAGCGCCGAGAGCACGGCGATGGCGGCCCACAGGCCGGACGTCAGGTCTGCCATCGGCAAGCCGGGCTTCACGGGCCCACCGCCGCGCTCGCCGGTCAGGCTCATCAGCCCGCCCATCGCCTGGAACACGGTGTCGTAGCCCTTGCGCGCGGCGTAGGGGCCGGTCTGCCCGAACCCGGTACAGGAAAGATAGACCAGCTTCGGATTGATCTCGCGCAGCGTCTCGGGGCCGAGTCCATAGCGCTTGAGCGTGCCGACCGGGAAGTTCTCGATCACCACATCGACCTTGGCCGCCAGATCCCGCACGATCTGTTGCCCCGCCTCATTGCGCAGGTTGACCGTGATCGACTGCTTGCTCCGATTGAACGCCATGAAGTAGGCGCTTTCGCTCCCCCCCTCGGCCTCCACCTGCGGTTCGAAACTGCGGGTCTCGTCACCGGCGCCGGGCTGCTCGACCTTGATCACCGTGGCACCGAGTTCCGCAAGGATCATCGAGGCGAACGGGCAGGCCAGCACCCGCGAGAGGTCGAGAATCGTGATGTGTTCGAGTGGCTTGTTCATGGCGCGCTACCGCTCCGTCCGCACAAAGCTGCGCATGCGCTTGTTGGCTTCGCGCCCGACCTCCAGACCCGCTTCCAGCGGCAGGTCCACCACGCGGTGGAACGTCTGCTTGGTGGTGGCCATGGCCGCACGACTGACCTCTGCCAGACGACTGGCCAGCGCCATGGTCTCCTCCATCAGCAGGTGGTCGTCATGCACGGCGTTGACCATGCCCAGCGCGACAGCGCGCTCCGCATCGATCGATTCGCCGGTGGCCACGAGGTGAAATGCCGCCTTGCGGCCAATCTGCCGCGTCAGATTGGGCAGGACGATCGCGGCCACGATGCCATGCTTCACTTCCGGATAGCCGATGCGGGCCGAGCGCGCGGCGAGGGCCAGATCGCATGCAATGGCCAGCCCTGCACCACCGCCCATCGCGAAGCCGTTGATGGCGGCAATCACCGGCTTGCTCATCCGCGAGACGCTGAGATGCAACTGCATCGTCAGCGCGGCGCGCTCTTCCACGCGCGACATCTGGTCCGAGGTCAGGTCCTTGAACTCGCCGATGTCGGCACCGGCGCAGAAGGCCGAGCCATTGCCCGTGAGCACGACGACGTGCACGGCATCATCGGCTTCGGCCGCCGCCAACGCCTCCACCAGCCCACGCGTCAGGGCATTGTTCAGCGCGTTGCGCTTTTCCGGGCGGTTCATGCGCAGCACGCGCACCTGGCCGACATCCTCAATCTGCAGTTCGCTCATGTCCCCACCTCTCTACTTCCATTGATTTGCCATACGCGCCATCGCTTCGCGCGTCTCTGCCGCAATGCGTTCGACCAACACGCCGGCGGGCACTAGCCCATCGATCAGCGCGGCGCTCTGGCCCGCCTCGACCTTGCCCTGCTCGACATCGCCATCCAGGGCGGCCATCTTGAGCGACCGGCTGCCGAACAGCGCCTCGAGCGCCTCGCGCGGCTGACCTGCCCGTTCCGCCGCCTCGTACTCGTCGGTGAACGCATTGCGCACCGCACGAATCGGCAGGCCACGCCAGCCCACGAGCGTGGTATCGCCCACCCCGGCCGCCAGCACCTTCTCCTTGTAGGCGTCGTGCAGCGAGGCCTCGGGGGTCAGGAGGAAGCGTGTCCCCATCTGCACGGCATCCGCGCCGAGGCAAAGCATGGCCGCAACGCCCGCGCCATCGGCAATCCCGCCGCCGGCCACGATCGGCAAGTCAACGGCACGCGCAATCAATCGCACCAGCACCAGCGTGCTCGTACCGCTGGGCGGCGGATGTCCACCCGCCTCGCCGCCCACCACGACCAGCCCATCGACGCCGGCGGACGCCGCCTTGCGCGCATGGTCGGGATGCGCCACCACGTGTAGCCACTTGACCCCGGCGGCCTTGAAGCGGTCGATGTGTTCGCGCGGACTGCCTTGCGACGCGATGAGGATCGGCACGCCTTCGTCCAGCACGATCTGCAGATGCTCGGCCGCCCGTTTGTTGTACAGGGCGACGTTGACCGCGAACGGCGCATCGGTGATCTCGCGCACTTCGCGAATCGCACGGCGCAGGTCGTCGGGCCGCATCGGGCCAGCCGCGATCACGCCCAGGCCGCCGGCCTTCGACACCGCCCCGACGAGCGGAGAACTCGACGACGCCCAGCTCATGCCCGCCTGGATGATGGGGTAGCGGATCCCAAGCAATTCGGTGATTCGCGTCTTGATGCTCATCTGTTGATTCCTCTGCAAAAGCGGTTACTCCGCGGTGATGCCTGCTGCCTTGATCACCGGCCCCCATCGCCCCTGCTCGGACTTGATCAGCGCGCGGTAGGCGTCGGGAGTGCTGGACTGTGCGATACCGCCCTGCTCGGCAAACTTCTCGATGAGGTCGGGGGTACGCAATGCGGCGGTGACGGCATCGACGATCTTGCGGGACACATCGTCGGGCAGGCCACGTGGCGCGACGATGCCGTACGCCCCTGCGGCAAGCACCTTCGGCAAGCCGGCTTCGGCCGCCGTGGGCACATCGGGAAGCGCCGCGAGCCGCTTGGTGTCCGTCACCATCAGCGCGCGAAGCTTGCCGCCCTTGATCAGGTGCGCGACCGCCGGGACTTCGGCGATGAACATGTCCACCTGTCCGCCCATCAGGTCCTGCACGGCGGGCGCGCCGCCCTTGTATGGCACGTGGCGCAGGCGGATGCCCGCTTCGCGCTGGAATAGCGCGCCAACCACGTGCGTGCTGCTACCCACGCCCGCAGACGCAACGGTGAACTTCTCCGGCTCGCGCTTGGCCGCTGCCTGCAGATCCGCGACCGATTTGAAGGGAGAGCTGGCATTGACCACCAGCAGGTTCGGGGTGGAGACCATCGTGCTCAGGTAGGCCACGTCCTTGAGCGGGTCGAATGGCATCTTGGGAGAAATGAACGGTGCGTAGACCATCGCGCCCGTACCGGCCATGCCCAGCGTATAGCCGTCTGCCGTGGCACGCGTCACGCCCGAGATACCCACGAGCCCCCCGGCGCCGGGCCGGTTCTCCACGACGATCGTCTGTCCGATCCGCGTGGTCATGGACTTGGCGAGCGTGCGCGCCATCACGTCAGCCGGCCCGCCGGCCGCGAACGGCACCACCAGAACGATCGGCCGGTCCGGATAGGCCGCCTGCGCAGGGCTGACCGTCAACAGGGCAGCCGTCCACAGCGAGTACATCATCAGGCGCAACATCATGTCTCCTTTATTAGAACTGCCTGGATATTTGTGGACATAGTATTTTATATCGTTGCGTTTGTCCACTATATGGTTGTACGCATCTCGCTCTATACTTCATCCGTCGTTTCACTCCGCACTGAACTATGGAATACGCTCCTGGCATCAGCCAGCTTGCTGGGCTGCTGGCCGACCCCGGCCGTGCGGCCATGTTGTGGGCGTTGATGGATGGCAGCGCGCGGCCGGCCGGCGAACTGGCGATGATTGCCGGGCTATCGGCCTCGTCCACCAGCGGCCATCTCGCCCGCATGTCCGAAGGCGGCCTGCTCGCCGTGGAGACGCGTGGGCGCAATCGCTATTACCGGCTGGCCACGCCGGAAATTGGTGTGGCCATCGAGGCGCTTGCGTCGGCGTCGCTGGCCAGCCAGCCGCCGCGCGTGCGTGCCGTGCCGGTCTCCCGCACGGCGCCGCCGGCGCTGCGGCAGGCTCGCACCTGTTATGACCATCTGGCTGGGGAACTTGCGGTGGGTCTTTTCGAACGAATGTCCGAAGCGGGCTGGCTGATCGTGTCGGGCAGCGCCGTCGACCTCAGCGCCCCCGGCGCGGAGGCGATGGGGCAGCTTGGCATCGACCTGGGCGCCACCCGCCGCAAGCGCCGGCAGTTCGCCTGCACCTGCCCGGACTGGAGCGAACGCAAGCCCCATCTGGGCGGGGCGCTCGGCGCGGCGCTGCTCGACAGCCTGCTGGCACGCGGGTGGATCGAGCGTACGGACACGTCGCGCGCCCTGCGCGTGACGCCTCGCGGCCAGCGCGAAATCGTGAACGTGGCAGCCTGACGGATATGAATACCGAAGCCAGAGGAGGAGCAGATGGCAATTGAACTGGACGACGACGCGCAAGACGCCATCAGCCGGCTATTCGCGCTGATTAACCTCGGCGACAGCGCCCAGACCAGCCGGCAGTTTTCGCTGTTCGAGGAAGCGCTGGAAGACGCCGAGGAAGACGAGATCGATGCCGCCGGCCTGCTGTGGCAGGTCAAGGACATCATCGATTGGGAATCCGGCTTTTATGTCGACTGGAAAGACGCCGAGTCCTTTATCGGCTGCCTGAACCAGCTTTGCGAGCGGATCGACCTCGAGGTGGACTGGGGCACCGAGGACACCGAGGACGAAGACTTCCTGGAGGGCACGAGCGTGCCCGAGCTGATGGAGATCGTCGCCACGCAGCTACGCATGGCCGGCTACACGCTCTGGAACTGGGATACCGGCGGCGACGCCTACGGCGGCTGGATCACGCGCAGCGAAGACGACGAAGAGATACTCGAGATCGCCGACACGCTCGGCTTCGACATCCGTCCCGGCGACCAGCCCTACTGACCGACCGGCTCGCCTGGAAACTCAGTCGAGCCCGATCACCACCGCGCCGCCGTCACCGTCCGGGGTATCGGCGATGTCGGCGCTGTCCGATCCATCCGTGCCCGCCAGCGCCTTGGCGCGCGGTGCCGGGCGCCGGGTCTCCGGCACGCCCAGCGTTTCCTCGAGCACAGTGAGGAAGGCCCGCACGCTCGGCGGCATCAGCTTGCGCGCGGGCATCAGCACGTACACCTTCAGCGGCGACGACGTATAGCCGGGCAGCACGCGCACCAGTTGGCCGTGGACCAGATGCTCGTGCACGAAGCGGGGCGACATGCGCGCCACGCCCAGCCCATCCAGCGCGGCCTTGAGCCGGACTTCAGCGTTATGCGTGGAGATGCGCGGCGAGACGTCCATGGCGAAGGTCTCCACGCCATCGCGCAGAAATTCCCATTGCACATCGTCGAGGTTGCCGAGCGTCGGCCAGCCCTTCAGGTCCTGCGGCGCGCGCGGCAGGCCGTGCTCGCGGATCAGCGCGGGCGCCGCATAGAACGCACGCTCGATCAGCACCACGCGCTTGCTCGCGAACGAGCTGTCGTGGAGGTTGGTGTCGGTCATGACGAAGGCGAGGTCATAGCCGTGGCGAATCAGGTCGGGCTGGTCCCAGCTCATGTCCAGTTCCACATGCAGCGACGGGTGCAGCTTAAGTAACCTGGAGAGCGAGGCGGACAGGTGCTGCGAACCCACCTCGTAAGGCGTGGCGATGCGCAGCGTGCCGCTGACCTCGGCACTCACCGAGGCGGCCTCGGCGCTGATCTCGCGCAACTCGCCAAACAGGGGCGCCACGCGGTCATAGAGCTGCTGGCCGCGCTGGGTCACGCGCACGCGCCGCGTGGTCCGCTCGAACAGGCGCACACCAAGCTGGGTTTCCAGCCGGGCAACCGCCGCGCTGGCCGATGACTTGGGCACTTCCGCCAGTTCGGCGCCCTGCGTGAAGCCGCCCCCTTCCACCACGCGGCAGAAGATTTCCCAGTCTTTCCAGTCGATCGATTTCATGCAGACACCTTCGTCACCCACGCCCTGTGGGCGAGGCGGAATTGTCCCACAGCCCGGACAATCCCGCTGCCGACGTTCACGCCGATAGCCGCCGCGCCGGGCGGCGCGCACGGCATTTGATGCAGGTCATCGTGCGGGAAAACATTGATTGGGAATTGTTCTTGTTACCGCGTACGATTCCGGCATCCGCCCCGGATGGGGCTTCTTGCGGGAGCTGCAATGCTGAAAGTGGCCGTACTTCTCATCGCCGGTGCGTTTTCCACGGGGGCCTTCGCGGGCGCCAAGTGCGACAAGCATCCGAAGTCCGAATGGATGCCCGAGGCCGACGCCAAGGCCAAGATCGCGGCCCAGGGCTACAACATCAAGAAGTTCAAGGTGGACGGCAACTGCTACGAGATCTATGGCACCACCAAGGACGGCAAGAAGGCCGAGATCTACTTCGACACGAAGACGCTCGACATCGTGAAGTCCGAGATCGAGAAGTAAGCATGTCGGTGCCGGCCGGCCAGCTGCGCAATACCACCACGCTCCGCGTCTGGGACGTGGTGGTGCGGCTCACGCACTGGAGCGTGGCGGCCATCGTCTGCTACGACCTCATCGACGATTCCGGCGACCAGATGCACCGCGTGCTGGGCTACGTGGCCGCCGGACTTGTGCTGTTTCGCATTCTCTGGGGCTTCATCGGCAGCGAACACGCGCGCTTCCGCGCCTGGCTGCCGCGCCCCGCCGGCGTGCTGGCCCATGCCCGGGCCATGGCCCGACGCCGCACGCCGCGCTTCATCAGCCACACCCCGCTCGGCGCGGTGATGATGCTGGCGATGTGGACCCTGATCCTGCTGCTCGCCGTTACCGGCTGGCTCTCCCGCTTCGACGCGTTCTGGGGCGAGGACTGGCCCATCGACATCCATCGCTGGCTCTCCAACACGCTGCTCGGGCTGGTGGTGGTGCACGCGCTGGTGGCCATCGTTACCAGCGTGGCCGGCAAGGAAAACCTGGTCGGGGCGATGATCACCGGCCGCAAGCCGCGCGACCTCGACTAACCTGGGGTTGCCGCGCCGGCGCCGCCCGTGGCATAGTAGCCCCGTCATACCGCATCACCCGCCATACCCGTTTTACCCGCGTTATCGGGAGAGACTGTGCCTGCCGCCCGGCAGGCCGGCGCCGAAGGAGCAACCGCCCCGGAAACTCTCAGGCCAAAGGACCGGTAACGCCATTGCACTCTGAAGAACCCCGGCTCGCGTCAGCCGACGGTACCGAAGGAGCAAGCGATGCGCCCGCGCGCATCGTGAATCTCTCAGGTCAAGGACAGAGGGGGCGTGCGTCGCGCATGGTGCGCCACGTACCCCCCATCCACGACGTCCTGGAAGACCTGACAACATGAAGACAATCGCTGTCATCGGCGGTGGCATCACCGGCGTGACGACCGCTTACGCCCTCGCCAAACGTGGTTTCGCGGTCACACTGCTCGAGCGCCATCGCTACGCCGCCATGGAAACCTCGTTCGCCAATGGCGGCCAGCTCTCCGCGTCGAACGCCGAGGTCTGGACCCACCGCTCCACGCTGGTCAAGGGCATCAAGTGGATGCTCCGCAACGACGCGCCGCTGCTCGTGAACCCCCGCCCCACCTGGCATAAGCTGAGCTGGTTCGCCGAGTTCATCGCCGCCATGCCGCACTACCGGGCCAACACGATCGAGACCGCCCGCCTGGCCATCGCCGCCCGCGCGCACCTGTTCGGCTGGGCCGAGGCGGAAGGCATCGACTTCGACCTCAAGCGGCAGGGCATCCTCCATATCTACCGGGACAAGGCCGGCTTCGACCATGCCGGCGAGGTCTCCACGCTGCTGGCCGAGGGCGGCCTGCCGCGCCGCGCGGTCACGCCCGAGGAAATGCGTGCGATCGAGCCGACGCTGGCCGGCCAGTACTACGGCGGCTACTACACCGAGAGCGACGCCACCGGCGACATCCACAAGTTCACCTCCGGCCTGGCCGCGGCGGCCCAGCGGCTGGGCGTGGTCACGCGCTACAGCCAGGACGTGCAGGCGGTCAACTCGGACGGCCGCACGGTCACCATCACCGTCCGCGACGGTAATCAGACAAGTTCGACAACCTTCGACGCCGTAGTGGTCTGCGCCGGCGTGGCCAGCCGGCAGTTCGCCACGCAACTGGGCGACCGCGTGAACATCTACCCGGTGAAGGGCTATTCGATCACGGTGAACTTGCCCGACGCCGCCAGTCAGGCTGCGGCGCCCACGGTCAGCCTGCTCGACGACGAGACCAAGCTCGTGACCAGCCGGCTCGGCGTGGACCGTTTCCGCGTGGCCGGCACGGCCGAGTTCAACGGCATCGACCGCGACATCCGCGCGGACCGCATCCGGCCGCTGATCGACTGGGTCAACACCTGCTTCCCCGGCGTGAGCACGCGCAGCGTGGTGCCGTGGGCAGGGCTGCGGCCGATGATGCCGAACATGATGCCGCGCGTGGGGCGCGGCCGGCAGGCCAACGTGTTCTACAACACGGGCCACGGGCATCTGGGGTGGACGTTGTCGGCGGTGACGGCCGAGATGGTGGGCGATGTCATCCGGCAGGCGGCGGTACCGCGTGCTTTCTCCCCTCTCCCGCTTGCGGGAGAGGGGTTGGGGGAGAGGGCCGGCGTGACCGGACGCGATATCGCTGCCTGAACCGCCAGCCCTCTCCCCCGCCCCTCTCCCTGAGGGAGAGGGGCGACAACCATCGCGCCAACGAAAAAGGCCCCGCTTGCGCGGGGCCTTTTTCTTCAATCTTGGTGCCCAGGAGAGGACTCGAACCTCCACAGTGTTGCCACCGCTAGGACCTGAACCTAGTGCGTCTACCAATTCCGCCACCTGGGCAAGGTGAGCGGCGCATTCTACAGGAGCTTGCGGATTTTGCAAGCCCCGGCGCGTGCCACTATGCCTGCAGGCCCATGTAGATCTTCCCGTCCTGGACGAAGCGATTGCGCCCGGCGCGCTTGGCCTGGTACATCGCGCTGTCCGCGCGGTGCAGCAGCGGCTCCAGCCGTGGCGCGTCCGGCACCGTACAGGCCGCGCCCACGCTAATCGTGACGAAGGGCTGCACTGGCGTGCCGTTGTGCGGGATCTCCAGGTCGCGCACCGCCGCCACCATGCGGCGCGCCACGTTGCGCGTCTCGTCCTGCGAGGCGTCCGGCAGCACCACCGCGAATTCCTCGCCGCCCAGCCGCGCGCAGAACTGCTCGCCCACCAGCACGCTGGTCAGCGCGGTCGCCACCCGGCGCAGGCAATCGTCGCCGCAGGGGTGGCCGTACAGGTCGTTGTATTGCTTGAAAAGGTCCACGTCGAGAATCAGCAGCCCGATCGGCTCGCCCGCCTCGTAGGCCCGGGTCACGGCCAGCAGCGACTCGCGCTGGAAGAAACGCCGGTTGGGGATGCCGGTCAGCGCGTCGATGTCGAGGTCCGCCTCCACGCGCGAGAGCTTCGCCTCGGTCTGGCCGAGCTGGGCCGTCAGCGCCAGTTCGCGCGACTGGTAGCGGCTGATGTCGCGCATGAAGACCAGCGTGCCGATGCGCTTGCCGTCCAGCCGCATCACCGGCTCCGCCGTCACCTCGTAGTGCGCGCCCTGGGGAATGTAGGGGATGGCGCCGACGTCGGCCCCTGCCTCGCGCGGCTGGCGCAGCGCCTCGTCCCATACGGCCGGCATCGGCTGCCCCCGGCGCAGGTCGGGCACCAGCCGCAGGGCGGCCGGGTTGAACTCGACGAGCCGCCCCTTCGCGTCGACGATCACGCAGCCGTCGCCAATCGTGTCGAACACGCGCAGCCGCGCGTAGTGGCCGATGTCGTCCAGATGGGTACGCAGCGCACAGATCCAGACCACCACCGTCATCAGGGAAAACGTGGCCGGGGTCAGGTCGCCGCCGAGCGGGCTGGTCCAGCGCTGCAGGTAGGCCATGTGGGTGAGCAGCGGCAAGGTGAGGCTGCTGGCCACGATGGCCCGGTCCCGCCGGGTCAGCGCCGCATTGGGCACCTCGGCCGTGAGCAGGAAAACCAGGCTTAGCAGCAGCATGAAGTAGGTCCACGCCGCCACCACCACGTAGCCGGGGCCATGGTGGAAGATCGCGCCCGGCGAGACGCCGGCCGGCATCAGGTCGATGCGCGTCCAGATCAGGTGATGCCGCTCGTTGGTCAGCACCAGCACCACCGACGCCACGGCGGCCAGCACCGGCAGCCACAGGCGCGACCACGGCACCACGTAGCGCGGCCGGCTCAGGTGGATCATCGCCACCAGCCAGCCGATGGGCACCATCACGATGCCCGCGTACTGGGCCTTGGCCCAGAAGATGCGCCCGTCCAGATCGGTCGAGCTGACTTCGAGCAGCCGGCCGCCGCTCCAGATGGCCACGCCGCCGGCCAGCACGAGGAAAGCCTTGATCGTGGGATCGTCGCGGCGCGGCCAGGTGGCGATAACCATGCCCACGCTGCACACCACGGCTATGGTCAGGCAAAGGACAAGAGGGTACGAGGGCATGAGAACGGCGGGGAACCTGATAATAGCCGCCGCGCCCGACATGGCGGAGGCGCCCCATTATAGGGGCTAGCCGGGGCGCCACCCCATCGCCCTCACTTACTTGGAGCGGCTGCGGTCCCCGCCGCGCGAGTCCATGATGATCATGGTGCGGTCCAGCACGCCGGCGTCATCGAAATAGACGCTGAAGTGCGCCGGCAGGTTGCCGGCCATGTACATCCGATAGCTCCATGCCTCGCGCTTCATCAGGGCGAAGTACTGCACCGGCTCGCGCGGGAGGCCGAAGCGCTCGGCGATGTCGCGCTTGGTCCAGACCCCGGGGCGCGCCTCGTAGATCTCCTTCTCGGTCAGGGTCTGGCGGAAGCCGGCCAGCTTGCCGGCGGCGTCGAAGTCGGCCGCGTAGACCTCGAAGCCGTAGGGCTGCTTGGAATAGATCCAGCGCTGGGTGCCGTCGGCCAGTTGGTAGGTCTCGGTCGGGTTGCCGAATGTCTCGCGTACCGAGCTTTGCGGGCTGCCGAGCATCGACTGGGCGGTCTGCACCGGCTGGAGCGTGGCGCAGCCGCCGAGGACCACGGCGGCCAGGGCGGCAAGGAGGGCGACGCGGACGGCGCGCCCGGAAATCGGGTTGGGCATGGCATGTCTCCAGAGTCCATGCCAAGCATAGCCCAGGCGGCCGAACTCAGCGTTGCGGCTGCGACCAGCCCGCGCGGACGATCTCCCGGTCGTCGATCGGCCAGTGCAGCGCGGCGGCCACCACCCCGAGCGCCATCGCCCCCATCCACACCAGGTCGTAGGAGCGCGTGGCCTCGAACACCACCCCGCCCAGCCAGACCCCGAGGAACGAGCCAAGCTGATGGCCGAAGAACACGAAGCCGAACAGCGTGGTGATGTAGCGCACGCCGAAGACCTGCGAGACGATGCCGCTGGTCAGCGGCACGGTGCCGAGCCAGAGGAAGCCCATCACCGCCGCAAACCCGTAAAGCGTGGCGGCGCTGAGGGGCAGCAGCACGAACAGCGCCATCGCCGCCGTTCGTACTAAATAGATACCGGCCAGCAGATACTTGCGCGAATGCCGCCCGCCCAGCACGCCGAACCAGTACGTCCCGGCGATATTGGCCAGCGCGATGATCGCCAGCGCCGCCATGCCTTCGGACGGCTGCATGCCCTTGTCCCGCAGGTAGGCCGGCAGGTGATTGGCGATAAAAGCCAACTGAAAGCCACATGCGAGGAAGCCGAGGTTGAGCAGCCAGAAGCCCGAATGGCGGAAGGCCTCGCGCACCGCCCCGAGCAGCGGCGGCTGGGCGCCCCCGGCACCGGCACCGCTGGCGGGGTGCGTCCGATCCTGGAATGGCAGCGCCAGCGGGAGCATGGCGGCGGCGGTCACGGCCAGGATGACCAGCGCGCCGCGCCAGCCGGCCTGGAGGATCATCACCTGCGCGCCCGGCACCAGCAGGAACTGGCCGATGCCACCCATCGCGCCGGCGAGCCCCAGCGCCCGGCTGCGCTGCGCCGGCGCGATCATCCGGCTCAAGGCGCCGTAGACCACGCCGAAGGTGGTGCCGGACAGCGCCACGCCCACGCACAGCCCCGCCGACCAGACGAAGGCCGCCGGCGTGGCCGCCTGTGCCATCAGGAACAGGCCGACCGCGTACAGCGACAGCCCGGCCAGCATCACCCGGGCGGAGCCGAAGCGGTCCGCCACCATGCCCGTGAAGGGCTGGGCCAGCCCCCAGGTCAGGTTCTGCACGGCCATGGCGAAGGCGAAGGTCTCGCGCGTCCAGCCCCGGTCCGTGATGATCGGCAGCATGAACAGGCCCTGCACGTGGCGCGCACCGAGCGCCAGCCCCATCACCAGCCCGCCGGCCAGCAGCAGGAACCAGGCGGTGCGCCACCAGGGTGGCGAACCGGTCGGCAATGCGCCGGCGGCATGGGAGGCGGGGCGTTGGGTCATGTCGGGAGGATGGGACGATCGGGTTGGGAGATCGCTCTATTTCAGGCGATCGGGGGCGCAGGCTCAAGCGACATTTCCGCCCTCCTGCCATGCGTGGTGGTCATGGCAGCGGGGGCCGAGCCGTGCTTTAATCCCAACACCTTCCCCACCCATCCCGCCATGTCCGTCCCGCTCGCCCGGCTGTTCCCGCTCGATCTGCTCAGGGGCTTCGTGGCCGTGGGCCGGCGCATGAGCATCACCCAGGCAGCGGACGACCTGTGCCTGACGCAGTCCGCCGTCAGCCGGCAGATCCGCGCGCTGGAAGACCACCTCCAGGTTCGGCTGTTCGTGCGCCAGCATCGCGGCGTGGCCTTCACGCCCGAAGGCGAGCGGCTGTTCCGCAGCGCAGATGGCGCGGTGCAGCAACTCCAGGACGTGGCCGGCGAACTGCGCAAGCGCGATGGCCGCCAGCCGGTGACCGTGACGGCCAGCATCGGCGTGGCGGGGCTGTGGCTGCTGCCGCGCCTGGGCAGCCTGCAGCGCGCCCATCCGCAGTTGGACGTGCGGCTCTCCGCCAGCAACCAGATCAGCGACCTGCGCGCGGACGGCATCGACCTCGCCATCCGCTATTGCCGCGAGGCCGACGCCCCGGCGGACGCGATCCGCCTGTTCGACGAAACCATCGCCCCGGTCGCCCATCCCTCGCTCGGCGCGCACCGGCTGACCGCCGTGGAAGACCTCGCCCAGCTGCCCCTGCTGGAATTCGATGACCCGCGCCCGTGGCTGCACTGGCGCAGCTGGCTCGGCGCGCACGGCTACCGGCAGGCCAGCCGGCGCGGCATCCTGCGATTCAACCAATATGACCAGATGATTCACGCGGCGCTGGCCGGCCAGGGCGTGGCGCTCGGGCGGCTGGAACTGATCCAGCCGCTGATCGCGGGCGGGCAACTGGCGGTCGTCGATATGCCCGGCGCCGCGCTGGCCAGCCCCAACGCCTTCTGGCTGATCCACGCCACCGACCACCCACGCGAAGACGTGGCGCGCGTGGCCGCCTGGATTCGCGCCGAGGCGGCCCGGGTGGCGCCCGCCTCAGCGCAGCGGCAGGCTGTGCCAGCGCCACCGGGGCCGTAACGGCTGCATCGGCGGGGCAGTCACCCGGCACACGGTCACGGCGCCATGGCCCAGCGCGGTCAGGAAATAGGTGGCGTCCTCGGTCACGCGGTGCCGCTGGCCAGCCGTCAGCACGATATCCGGCGAGCGCCGCGGCCGGGCGCCTTCCAGCGTCAGCCACAGCGTGCCCCCGGCGCAGGCCAGTTCGGCCCCGGCGCGCAAGGCCATGGGCAGGCAGTCATTCTCGATCATCAGGGTGTAGGTCATCATGGGCTCCGGCAACGCTTTTATCGTCGCCGACCGGCCGGGCCGGTGCCATGAGGGTTGCGGCGCGCTGGCATGACTTTCGCGCCGACTTTTACGCTGACTTTCGCGCACGGCTGTCAACTTCCGGCTGGAGATGCCGATAGAATGCGGTGTCGGCGCGCATTCCGCGCCGTCTTGCCACCGATTGCCATGGACCCGATTTCGTTCGAATTTGTCACCGTCGAGGAAGCCAGGAAGATTCTCGACGGCGAGGTGCCGACTACCGGCACCGTGGACTGGCGCGACGCCCGCCAGCCGCCGGACCCGGCCACGCAGGCGCTGACGCCCGCCGCGCTGAAGTGGCTCGCGCAGCTACCGCGCGAGGTGCGCCCCTTCGAGCTGTTCCACACCTATCCGCGCATCGCCAACCAGCTTGCCGCGCTGGCTGGCCAGCAGGGCTACCCCACCCCGGTCACGCTCTTCCTGGCCGACCTGCTGATCGACAAGCGCGGGGGCCGGCAAGGCTTTCCGGGCGGCATCGCCCCGGAACTGTCGCGGCTGCAGGAGCACCTGCTCCAGTCCGCCGAGCCGCCCGGCGCCGATCCCACCCTAGCCCTATAGCTGATCCTCCACCGGCAGCACGCGCAGGATGCCGATGCCCATGTGCTGCCACACGCTCATGCCGGGCTCGCTGTCCACGGTGGAGAGCTGCCCCTTCTCGCGCGTGGTCCAGTTCATGGACTCCCCGCCGCCCTCGCTCTTGCGCAGTTCCACCTTGTAGGCGATGTCGAGTAGCCCGTCATCCATGCTCTTGACCAGCCGTTCGGCCAGCGCGGGGCTGTCCAGCACCACGCCCATCTCCGTATTGAGCTTGATCGAGCGCGGATCCAGGTTCAGGGAGCCGATGAACAGCAGCCGCCGGTCCACCACATAGGTCTTGGCGTGCAGGCTGGCGCGGCTGGAGGCGAACATCCGGCTCTTGCGCGCCTGGCTGCGCGCCAGTTCGGCGTTGGCGGTGGGCTTCAGTTCATAGAGGTCGATGCCGGCCCGCAGCAGCGCCTTGCGCCGCGGCGCGTAGCCGGCGTGCACGGCGGCCACGTCCGTGGCGGCGAACGAGTTGGTCAGCACGCGGATCTTCACCCCCCGCTTGGCGATGCCGGCCAGCCAGGCCATGTTCTCGTCATCGGGCACGAAATAGGGCGACACCAGCACCAGCTCGCGCTCCGCCTTTTCCATCATCGCGCGCAACTGCGGAATGGCGTGGGAGGTGGGGTCGTCGGGGTCTTCCTCCACCTTCTCGGCCTTGTCCGAGATGACGCGCGCCCCGCCCCAGTAGCCGGGCAGATGGCCCAGCTCGATGCCGCGCACCAGCCCCGAGTCGAGCAGCTCCTGCACGAACTCGCTGGCGCGCACCTGGTCTCCGCGCGCCTCGATGGCCTTGCGGAAGGCCCGCAACTCGTCCGGCGCCTCCTTGCCCTCGGGCACCAGCGTGGCCACCGGGTAGGCGCTCTCGCTGTTCCAGTATTCGTCGAACACGGCGCTCGCGGCCGGCACGGCGGGGCCGGCCACCATCACGTCCAGATCGCTGAAATCCATGTCCGGCTTGGCCGAGAAATAGGCGTCGCCGATATTGCGCCCGCCGACGATGGTGACGAGGTTATCCACCGTCATCTGCTTGTTGTGCATGCGGCGGTTAAGCCGGCCGAAATCAAACGCCAGTTCGAACCAGCGCGCGCGGCGGCTGGCGAACGGGTTGAAGATGCGCACTTCGATATTGGGATGGGAATCGACCGCCGCCCAGGTCTTGTCCTGCTTCTCGGTGTGGATGTCATCCATCAGGATGCGCACGCGCACGCCCCGGTCGGCCGCGTCGATCAGGTCGCCCATCAGCACGCTGCCGGTTTGGTCGATGTCGAAGATGTAGTACTGGATGTCCAGCGTCTTCTGGGCGGCGCGCGCCAGCGCCATGCGGGCGGCCAGCGCGTCCGGCCCGGCGCCGAGCGGGTAGAAGACCGACTTTCCGGGGTTCTGCGCCAGCCGGGGCGCCAGGGTGCGGGCCAGCAGCGTGCCGCTGGTGTCCTTGGCCGCGTAGCTGGGGGTGCGGCCGGCATTGGCAGGCAGGCTCGCGCAGCCGGCCAGCACGGCCAGGCAGAACGAGGCCAGCAGCAGCGCCGCCAGCGAGCGGCCGCGCCGCCAGCCGGTCCAGTCCGGCCCGCCCACCCCGTCCATCCAGAGCCTCAGCATCGGCGCCATGGTCCGCTCTCCTAGAAGATCCCCGTCAGGCCATCTTGCTGCATTGCGGGATCGGCTCTGCGTCCGAACCCTTTTCATCTTCCTTCCACCTTATACCGCCGCCTCCGCCTGCGGGAGGGTGCACGCGCGGTAGTAGCCGCGCACGATCTGCTGGGCCACCGGCAGGCGCGCGCTCACGGGCACCGGGAACCGTACGATGGCGTCCACCCGCTCCGCGTCCACGGGATCGAACAGCACGCGCGGCTCGAACTGCGACAGGTCCACGAAGCGCATGTCGCCGTAGCGGCGCAGCGTGCGGCCGGCCTCTTCCATGAACGGCTCGCACGCCTGGCGCGCCACGGCCAGCAGCTGCGCCTCCACCACGTCCGGGTCCATGCCCACCGCCAGCGGAATGCGCACCATGTCCAGCGTGTACTTGCCGGCCTGCGAATGGTTGCGCACGGCCGTGGTCATCAACAGGCTGTTCGGCACCTGCACCGTGAAACCCGTGTACTGGCGCGTGGGCGCCACCTCCACCAGCGTGGTCGACATGACATCCATGTCGATGACCTCCCCGCCGAACGGCCCGATCTCGACCAGATCGCCCAGTTGGTAGGGGCGCGTGATCATTCGCATGAACGCGCCCAGGAAACACATCACCAGTTCCTTGCCGACCAGGATCAGGGCCGCCGCGAACGCCGCCAGCGAAATGGCCACGCTCTTCAGCTCCGACACCCAGATGCCGAGCAACAGCAGGAACATCACCGCCGCCACCACGTTGCGCGACGCCACGGTCCAGGCGCGATAGGCGCCCCGGTTGTCCGCCTGCAGCCGCCCCGAGAAGAAGCGGTTGATCAGCTTGACCACCAGCGTGCCGGCCAGGACCACCACCATGCTGGCAACCACGTTGATCAGGAGACTGTCGTTGGCGTTGAAGTGCATGGGGGCGTCCGGGGCACGCGCCGATGGGGTCTGTAACACATTGTTGCAAACCGCGGCGCGGGGGCGGCGCCAGCTAATCCGATGCCGATGCCGCCCACCCGGATTCTATCCACACGCCACTGTGCCGGGCGCGCGATGGCGCCGACAGGGGTCGGCGTCTGGTTTGCGTGTAGGCGTTTTCTTAGGTGCGCCAGCCCAGTCCGAGCGCCTTCTGCAGCGAGACGTAGTCCTTGAGCAGGTTGGCATCGCCCGAAATCCGGTCCTGCTGGGCCACCACGCGGGTGCGCTCCACGTCCAGCCATTCGAGCATGCTGGCGGTGCCCGCCCGGTAGCGCTGCTGCTGGAGCGTGGAGGCGCGCTCGGCGGACGCCTCCACGCGGCGCAGCACCACCACGTTGTCGCGCTGGTGCCCGTAGCGGGAGAGCGCCACGTCGGCGTCGCGCAGCGCCTTGAGCACCACGCTTTCGTAGCTGGCCTCGGCCTCGTCCCGGCCGGCCTCGGCGTTATCGACACTCGCCGCCACCCGGCCAAAATCGAGGATGTTCCATTGCAGGCGCGGCAGCGTCAGCCACGTGCCGTTCTCCTTGCGGACGAGGTGGCCGGGGTCCATCGCACTGAAGCCGAGCGAGCCCAGCAGCGATACCTTCGGGAACCAGTCCGCCTTGCGCTCGCCGATCTGCGCCGTGCGCGAGGCCAGCCGGCGTTCGGCCACGCGGATGTCCGGCCGGGCCTTGAGCAGCGTGGCGGGATCGCCCACGGCCACGGTCTCCGGCAGCACCGGCAGGTCGCGCGAGGGACCCAGCGCGGTGTCGAGCGTGCCGGGCGGGCGGCCGGTCAGCAGTGCAAGTTGATCGAACGATTCGATCAAACCCGCTTCCACCGGCGCGATGCGGGCGCGCGTGTTCTCCAGTTGCGTCAGCAGCCGTTCCACTTCCAGTTCGGAGGCCACGCCGCGCGCGCGGCGCTGGCGGGTCAGGTCGAGCATGTCGGCCTCGAGCGTCTCGGACGCGCGCAGATGGGCCAGGCTGGCCTGCTGCTCGCGCAGCGTGACGTAGGCCTGCGCCACTTCGGCGGCCAGTTGCACGTGGGCGTCGGCCAGTTCGGCATCGGCGGCCTCGGCCTCGGCGGATGCCGCTTCGATGGCGCGGCGCGTGCCGCCGAACAGGTCGAGTTCCCAACTGGCATCGAACCCGGCGATATAGAGCGACAGCGGCCCCCGGCCGCCGCCACCCCCACCTTCCCCGCCGAACGAGGCGAGGTCCGGCTCGCGCGTGCGCAGCATGGCGGCGCTGGCGTTCACCTTCGGCATCAGGTTGGCGCGATTGCCGGCCAGCCCGGCGCGGGCTTGCCGCACGCGGGCGCGCGAGGCGCGGATGTCCGGGCTGTCACGCAGCGCGGTTTCGATCAGGTTGGCCAGCAGCGGGTCGCCCAGCGCGCGCCACCAGTCGGCCACGTCAGGCTGGCGAGCCTCGGCCAGTTTCGGTGCGTGCGGGAAGGTGCCGGCCGCCACCGCATTGCCGGCCACTTCCGGGGCGGTGCGGTAGTCGGGGCCCACGGTGCAGCCGGCGGCGGCCAGGGCGGCAACAAGGAGAATCAGCGCCGGCCGGGCGGCGCGAAGGGGTGCGTACATATTAGGTACCGCTTTATTTATCGATTTAGTGACCGGCTTCGACCGGGGCTGCGCCCGGACGAGGCGCCTTCAGCAGCAGCGCCAGCGGCACGCAGCACAGCAGCGCCAGCCCGAGGGCGTAGAAGGTTTCCGAGAACGTCATCACCGCAGCCTGCCGGGCGATCTCGCCGGACAACTGCGCCACGGCCTGCAGGCTGGCGTGGGCGTAGTCGCCGCCCTGCGCCACGAAGCTGGCGATGCTGGAGGACATATGCTCCTGCCCGATCGAACTATTGGCCGTGACCGATTCGCGGATCACCGCGTCGTGGTAGGCGTTGCGGCGGTCGATCAGCGTGCCAAGCAGCGCCAGCCCGATCGAGCCGCCCAGGTTGCGGGCCATGTTGTAGAGCCCGGCGGCGTCGCCGGCCTCATGGGTGGCCACGGCCGCCATCGACGCCTGATTCAGCGGCATCATCGCCAAAATCTGCCCGAAGCCGCGCAGGATCTGCGACAGCGTGAAGTCATGCCCCACGCTGTCCGTCGTCAGGCTGATGTCGAGCATGCAGCTGCCGAAGAAGCACACCAGCCCGGTGATGACCAGCCAGCGGCTGTCCACCTTGCCGAGCAGGCGCGGCAGCACCGGCATCATCAGGAACGCCGGCAGCCCGGACAGCAGCATGATCCCGCCGGCCTGCTCGGCGTTGTAGCCGGCAATCGTCGCCAGGAACTGCGGCAGCAGGTAGGACACGCCGTACAGCCCCGCCCCGACCACCGAGACGATCAGAATCACGCTCGCGTAATTCTTGTTCAGCAGCAGGCGCAGCCGCACGATGGGCGTCTTGGCCGTGAACTGGGCGACGAACATCATCCCCAGCCCGATGGCCGACAGCGCGGAGAGGTAGACGATAGTCGCCGACTCGAACCACTGCTCGCGCTGGCCCTCCTCAAGCACCACGGTCAGCGAACTGAGGCCGATGGCCAGCCCGATAATGCCGAGCCAGTCCGCCTTGATGAACGCCGACAGGTCCGCGCGTTCCTGCTTGAGCCCGAAGTACAGCAGCGGCACCAGCACGGCGGTCACCGGCAGGTTCAGGAAGAAACACCAGCGCCAGTTCACGTTCTCGGCCAGCCAGCCGCCCACCACGGGGCCCAGCAGCGGCCCGAGCAGCACGATCAGGCCGAACATCGACATGCCGATCGGCATCTGGTGGCGCGGCAGCCGGGTGCGGACGATGGTCTGCGCGGTGGGGATCATCGCCCCGCCGGCAAAGCCCTGCCCGATCCGGCCGATGACCATCTCCGGCAGCGAATGGGACAGGCCGCACATCATCGAGAACGCCGTGAACAGCAGCGCGTTCCACATCAGGAAGCGGCGCAGCCCGAACACCCGCGTCAGCCACGCGGTGAGCGGGATGATGACGATCTCGGCCATCAGGTAGCCGGTGGAGACCCACGTGCCCTCGGTGCCGGCCGCGCCGATCTGGCCCTGGATCTGTGGCAGCGCCGAGTTGGTGATGGAGATGTCGAGCGTGGCCAGCAGTGCGCCGAGCGAGCCGGCGGCCACGGCGATCCAGTCGGCGGCGGTGGCGTTGGCGGGCTTGTCGTTCGGTGGCGTGGCGGGGGCAGCCCCGGCGGGGAGCGCCGCTTCAGCCATGGCGGGCCTCGCCGGCGCGGGCTTGCACCGGATGCATGTCGCGCGTATCGACATCCACCACCACGGAGAGGCCCGGCATCAGCACCGCGCGCGCCTCCGGCGTCACATCGACATGAATCCGCACCGGCACGCGCTGGACGATCTTGGTGAAGTTGCCGGTGGCGTTCTGCGCCGGCAGCAGCGCGAACTGCGAGCCGGTGCCGGGCGAGAGGCTGTCCACCACGCCGTGGAGGTCTTCACCGGGCAGCGCATCCACATGCAGCGTCACGCGCTGGCCGGGACGCATGCGCCCGACCTGCGTTTCCTTGAAATTGGCGGTCAGGTAGAGGTCCTGCACCGGCACCACGGTCAGCAGGCGGGTGCCGGGCTGGGCGAACTGGCCCACGCGCACGCCCTTGTCGGCCACGCGGCCGGCGTTGGTGGCGCGGACCACGGTGTCGTCCAGGTCGAGCCGGGCCTGCCGCGCGCTGGCCTGTCCCACCTCCAGTTGCGCCTGCGCCTGCTGGAGCCGCGCCTGCAGCGTCACCACCTGGCTCTGCTCCACGCGCAGCGCGGCCTCGTTGGCAGCCAGCGTGGTACCGGCGCGGGTCTGGGCGTTGCGCAGTTCGGCGGTGCGTTCCTCGGTCTCGGCACCGGACTTCACCAGCGGCGCGTAGCGCTCCACCTGCGAGGCGGCGTAGCGGGCGTTGGCGCGCGCGCCTTCCACCTCGGCGCCGGCCTGGGCGATGCGGGCCTTCTGCTGGGCGAGGTCAGCCTCGGCCCGCGCCACGTCCGCCTGGCGCGAGGCCACGGTGGCCTGCGCCTCATCGAAGGCAGCCTGGTACTGGCGATTGTCCAGCCGCACCAGCGCCTGGCCGGCGATGACCTGCTGGTTGTCGCGCACGAAGACTTCGGCCACGTAGCCGCTCACCTTCGGCGCCACCGTCACGCTGTCCGCCTGGAGGTAGGCATCGTCGGTGCTTTCGATAAAGCGGCCTACCAGCCACCAGCGCACACCGAACACCACGGCGGCCAGCAGCGCGAGCGCGCCCAGGGCGAGCAGCACGGTGCGGCGGCGGGAGACGGCACGCGGCTTGCGCGTGGAAGATCCAGTGGATGCAGGGAGGCCGGCAGCCGGATGGGCGGCGGCAGAAGATTGGGGGGCGGACATGGGGGCGCGGGGCTTCGACAGCACTATTGAGGGCGATTCGCGCAATTATTCCACTTGGAATAAATGTGTCAACTGATATATTTCTGCCTGCCCACGGACTGAGGAAAACGCAACATGGCCCGACACAAGCCCGCAACCGAAGGCGGCTACCAGCGCGGCGAGGAAACGCGCGCGCGGATCATCGACGCCGCGCTGCGGCTCTTTGGCGCGCACGGTTTCGACGGGGCCTCCACGCGCGACATCGCCCGCGAGGCCGGGGTCAACGCGCCCGCGCTCCAGTACTACTTCGACAATAAGGAAGGCGTGTACCTGGCGTGCATCGACTACTTCGTGGACCGCGCCTGGGGCCTGCTGGCCGATGTGGTGATCGCCGCCGAGGCCGTCGTGGCCCGTCCGGACGCCACCGACGCCGAGTTGATCGATGCCTACCTGGGCCTGCAACTGCGCTTCACCACCTTCCTGCATGAATGCCCGGACACCGACCACTGGCGCCAGTTCATGGCGCGCGAGCGCGCCGGGCTCGGGCCGCCGGCCGCGTTCGAGCGCATCGACGCGGGCATCAACCGCCGCATTTTCGCGGTGACGTCGCAGGTGATCGGGCGCCTGACCGGTCAGCCGGCCACGGACGAGGCGACGCGCATCCGCACCATCGCCATCGACAGCCAGGTGGCGGCCTTCAAGGTCATGCGCCGCCACGTGCTCAAGGCGCTGCACTGGGAGTCCTTTGGTGAAGCCGAGACCGCCCGGGTGCAGGAAGTGATCCGCGAGCAGACGCAAACGTTGCTCGAAGCGCTCGTTGCGCAGCGCAATGCAAAGGATCTACGAGGCTAGAGCGTTTACTCTAATCCTCGACGTGGCAGGACGGAACCTTTATGGTTATGTATAAAAATCAATGACTTAGGTCGTCACACCATCCAGCCTGCCGGGGCAAATCGCCCACTTTTCGAAGGAAATACGATGGCGCGGCGCAAAAAGTCCTTGCTTGTCTATCTAGTAGTAGATAATATTCGAGCCATGGACAGCGCTGCATCACCCGGCAAACAGAAACAAGCCCCGCGATGCAGTCCCGGTCCACGCAGTACAAGTAGTCAATCAGTACCGGAAGGCGGTCTTTTTTTTAGCCCTGATCCTCTACCTACCAGTAGATAGCAGCAAAGAAAAAGCCCCGCCACAACGCAGCAAAACAACGCAGCACCGACGGCCCCGCGATCCACCTCCAACCGAGATCGCCCGGCCCAAACGAAGACAAGGAGCCACACCATGAACGCCAAGACCATCCTTACCGCCGCCGCCCTCGCCGCCGCCTTCGTCACTGGCGCTGCGCAAGCCGCTCCCGCCAACAAGACTGGTGAAGTCTACGGCTACAGCTACCGCGTGAACGACGCCCGCAACGCCTTCACCGATGGCGCCCGCGCCAGCGGCGTGAACGAACCGCGTAACCCGTATGTCGATGGTGCCCGCGTTGGCAAGGCTGACCCGTTCACCGACGGTGCCCGCACCGTTGCCGGCCTGGATCGTACCGGTGTCTCGGCCAGCCCGGCCCGCACCGCCGACCCGTACCTGGACGGCGCCCGCCAAGGCAAGTTCGACCCGTTCAGCGAAGGCGCCAACGCCTGAGTCCCGCCCGATGACGGCGGATTGGAAGTACGTCAGACAAACGGAGCAGTAGCCTCGGGGCTCCCCGAGGCGGGCTCCGGGTTGTCATTCCTGGAGTCCATCATGACTTTCCGTAACAGTGCAGCAATCGTAGGCGGCTGGGTGGCCGTCGTCGTGGCGAGCGGTTCCGCCGCCGCCGTGGTCGCGCAGACGCTGATCTGAGCACCAGCGTGATTTGCTCCCCTCTCCCTCTGGGAGAGGGGAAAAAGGCATCAGCCCTGCAAGACGCCGAGAAATGCCGGCAGCGCGTAGGGCTTGCGCAGCGTGACCGCGTTTGGCAAGGCGGCACGCTGCACGGGCGTGAGCACCACGTCGTAGCCGCTCACGAAGATCACCCGCAGCGCCGGTTGCAGCCGGCAGGCATCCATCGCCAGGTCCACGCCCGAGGCGCCGGACAGGCCCACATCGGTCAGCAGCACATCGACCGGCCCTTCGCGCAGCACGGCCATCGCTTCGGCATCGGTGCTCGCTTCCACCACACTTAGTCCGAACGTCCGCATCAGCTCCGCGGTGCTGGCGCGCACCAGCGCGTCGTCCTCGACGAAGAGGATGCGTTGCGGTGCCAGTTGCACCACGGGTGGCATCTCCGGCATCGCCAGTTCCGGCGAACCCAGTGCCTCCGCCGGCGCCGGCCCCAGTTCGGCCCCGCCGCTCACCAGCACGTGGCGCACCTTGCGCGCGAGCGCTTCGCGCGTGTACGGCTTGCTGAGCAGTTCGATGCCCTCGTCGAGCCGCCCGCTGTGGACGATGGCGTTGTCCGTATAGCCCGAGGTGAACAGCACCGCGATGCCGGGCAGCCGCTCGCGCACCTTGCGCGCCATTTCCGTGCTGCGCAGCGGGCCGGGCATGACCACGTCGCTGAACAGCAGGTCCACCGGCACGCCGCTTTCGACGATGGCCAGCGCGCTCAGCGCGTCGCGCGCCTTCAGCACGCGGTAGCCCAGGCTGGCCAGCATCTCCACCACGGTCGCGCGGACGTCCTCGTCATCCTCCACCACCAGCACGGTCTCCGTGCCGCCGCCCGCCGGGCCGGCCTCGACATCGGTCTCGAGGTCTTCCTCCTCGCGCACGCGCGGCAGGTAAAGCCGCACCGTGGTGCCCTGCCCCGACTCGCTGTAGATCTTCACATGCCCGCCGGACTGCCTGACGAAGCCGTACACCATGCTCAGGCCCAGCCCGGTGCCCTGCCCCTCGGGCTTGGTGGTGAAGAACGGCTCGAACACCTGCGCCTGGATCTCGGGCGACATGCCCGTGCCGGTATCGGTCACCGCCACCATCACATACTGGCCGCGCGCCACGTCGGCATTGCGGCGCGCGTAGTCATCGTCAAGCACCGCGTTGCCGGCCTCGATGGTCAGCCGGCCGTGGCCGCTCATCGCGTCCCGCGCGTTGATCGCCAGGTTTAGCAGCGCGTTTTCCACCTGGAACGGGTCCACCAGCGTATTCCACAGGCCGCCCGCCACCACGGTCTCGATCTCGATGCCATCGCCGAGCGCCCGCCGCAGCATGTCGTCCAGCCCGCGGATAAAGCGGCCCAGGTTCACCACCTTCGGCGCCAGCGGCTGGCGCCGGCCGAAGGCCAGCAGTTGGGACGCCAGCTTGGCCCCGCGCGCCACCCCGGCCAGCGCGTTGCGCACGCGTGCCTCGGGGCGCTCGTTGCCGGACACATCGCGCGCCAGCAGTTGCAGGTTGCCGCCAATCACCTGGAGCAGGTTGTTGAAGTCGTGCGCCACGCCGCCGGTCAGCTTGCCGATGGCTTCCATCTTCTGCGCCATGCGCAGCGCCTCGTCGGCATGGCGCAGCGCCTCGGCCGCTTCCTTGTCGCTGGTGACGTCGCGGCCCACGCCGTGGATGCGGCCCGTGGCGGGGTCCACCGTGAGCGTCCACGCCACCCAGCGCAGCCCGCCATCGGCCCGCGCCATGCGGCATTCGTAGCGCACCGCCGTGCCATCGTGGCGCAGCGCGATCATCTGCTCGGTCACGGCCACGAGGTCGTCCGGGTGCACGAAAGCCATGCACGAGCGGCCCAGCAGCGCGCTATCCGCATAGCCGAGCGTGCGTCGCCAGGACGGGCTGAAGCGCTCCAGCACGCCGTCGAAGCTGGCCACCATCAACAGGTCTTCGCTCAGTTCCCAGAGGCGGTCCCGGTCTGCCACGGTCTCCGCTACGCGGCGTTCGAGCGAGTCGTTCAGCTCGCGCAGCGCCTCCTGCGCCCGGGTGCGCATGGCGATTTCCTCGCGCAGGCGGCGTTCGGTGGTGCGGCGCAGGTGCGACAACTGGAGATTGCTGGCCACACGCGCCAGCAACTCGCGCGAGGTGAACGGCTTGGTCAGGTAGTCGTCCGCGCCGGTGGCCAGGCCGCTGACGCGCGCTTCCTCGCCCGCGCGGGCGGAGAGCAGCACCACGGGGGTCTCGCGCAGCGCCGCGTCGGCGCGCACGGCCTGCACCAGGCCGAAGCCGTCCAGGCGCGGCATCATCACGTCCGAGACGATCAGGTCCGGCGCGCGCGTGCGGGCCATGTCCAGCGCCTCCTGGCCATCGGCGGCCACCTCCACCGTGTGGCCGGCCCCGGCCAGGATGCGGCGCATGTATTCGCGCAGGTCGGCGTTGTCATCGACGATCATCACATGTCCGCGCACCGCGCCGGGCACCGCTTCCTGCGGGGGGGTGAGCATGGCGAGCGCCGCAGCCGGCATCACCTCCGCCTCGGGGGTCCAGCGCCGCGCGGCTTCCACGTAGGCCAGCGCCTGCTGGCTGGCGTGGGTCGACAGGTTTGACGCAGCCCCGGGCGCGGCGGGCTGCGGCGCGGCCGCCCGGGCCGTGCGCGGCAGGGTGACCACGAAGCGCGTGCCTTCGCCCACCTCGCTTTCCACGCGGATCACGCCGTCGTGCAGGCGCACCAGTTCCAGTACCAGCGCCAGGCCGATGCCGCTGCCCTCGATCGACCGGCCCACGGCGCCGGACACCCGGTGGAAACGCTCGAACAGCCGGGGCAGTTCATCCCCCGCAATGCCGATGCCGGTGTCGCGGATGCTCAGTTCCACGCCGCCGTCCTCCGCCTCGCGCACCGCCACCGCAATCGCCCCGGTGTAGGTGAACTTGAACGCGTTGGAGAGCAGGTTCAGGACGATGGTCTCCCACATGTCGCGGTCCACCGCCACCGGGAAGCCCAGCGGCGCGCATTCCACCACCAGCTGCAGGCCGGCGCCCTCGATGGCCGAGCGGAACAGCGAGGCCAGTTCGGCCGTGAACGCGGGCAGGTCGGTGGGCTGGGGATGCTTCTGCACCCGGCCGGCCTCGATCCGCGAGAAATCGAGCAGTGCATTGACCAGCTTCAGCAGCCGCAGGCCGTTGCGGTGGGTGATCTCCACCAACTGGCGATCGGCGTCGTCAGGGCCGGCGGTCTCGTCCGCACGGTTCAGCAGTTCCTCGAGCGGCCCGAGCATCAGCGTCAGCGGCGTGCGGAACTCATGGCTGATATTCGAGAAGAAGGTGGTCTTGGCGCGGTCGATCTCGGCCAGCGCCTCGGCGCGGCGGCGCTCTTCCTCGTAGGCGTGCGCGTAGCTGATGGCCTGGCCGATCTGGCCCGCCACGAGGTCGAGGAAGGCGCGGTAGCGGTCGCCAAACAGCCGGCACGGGTTCAGGCCCACCACCAGCACGCCGCTGCGCGTGGTCTCGCCCGAAGGCGTGACCGGCACCACGGCCGCGTGGCGCGGCGTGAACTGCCAGGCGCCGCCGGGCAGCGTCGCCCCCCCGAAGCGCGTGGACAGGTCTTCCACCAGCATCACCTCGCCCTGCGCCAGCACCTCGGCAAACGGCCAGGGGCCGCCGCCGGTGCGGATCTCGGCCGGCGCGGCCGGATGGCCCACCTCGATGCCATGGTGGCCGCACAGCGTGGCCGTGCCGGCGCCGCGCTCGCCCAGATAGAGCAGCGCGAAGGGAATGTCATAGGGATTGGCGCCCAGCGCGCGCAGGCTCAGCGCGCAGGCTTCGTCCCAGGAACGGGCATTGGTGGCCGACGAGGCCAGTTCGCGCAGCAGCTTCAGCTGGCGCTCGGCCACCACGCGCTCGGTGTCGTCGCTGTTGGCGCAGATGATGCCGCCCGTGCCGCCGTGGTCGTCGGGCACAGGGCTGTAGGAGAAGGTGTAGTAGGTCTCCTCCGGGTAGCCGTTGCGCTCCATGATGAGCAGCTTCTGCTCGACGAAGCTGCCCTCGCTGCCCTCCATGGCCGTGGTCAGCATCGGCCCGATCTCGTGCCAGATCTCGCTCCAGACGCGCTCGGTCGGCTCGCCCAGCGACGCCGGATGCTTGCCGCCGATGATCGCCTTGTACGGGTCGTTATAGAAGAAGCGCAGATCGGCGCCCCAGCCCACCCAGATCGGCTGGCGGGACGTCAGCATGATGCGGATGGCCGTCTTCAGGCTTTGCGGCCACGTCTCGGGCGTGCCCAGCGGCGTGCGCGACCAGTCGAAGTCGCGGATCAGTGCGCCCATCTCCCCGCCACCCGCGAGGAAGGCAGGGGCGATGCCCTCGGCATGCAGCGGCGGCACATTGCCCACCGTGTTCTTCATGGAACCTCCGGATTCCGGCATGTATCTTTTTCTTCACTTTCTCGGCATGCGCCGCATGGTGCATTGTCAGCGTGCGGGCGCTTCTATAGTCTGCCGGGAAACACTGCGTCAGAAAACCACCCTTGCCGACTATGGAAGCCACGGCCTCCCCATACCTGATCGCCATCCTGATCACCGCCACGCTGACCATTATCTGCGTGGCTGTGCACTACGAAGCCCTGCGCCTGATCTCGGCCATGCACCCGCGCCACTGGAGCGGCAAGGTCAACATCGGCGTCATGATCCTGCTCATCATCCTGGCCCACGTGCTGGAAGCCGTGCTGTTCAGCACCGGCTACTGGCTCGGGGCGGACGTGTTCGGTATCGGCGAACTCAAGGGCCTGCACGATCATGGGGCAGCGGCCTATGTCTATTTCTCGCTGGAAACCTTCACCACGCAGAGTATCGGCGACGTCATCCCGATGGGCCAGTTGCGGCTGCTGGCGTCGGTGCAGCCGCTGGTGGGGCTGATGCTGATCGGCTGGTCCACCTCCTTTACGTTCCTGGTGATGCGGCGCGACTGGCGTACGGACGAACTGGCTGACCGCGACTAAGATGCGGCCACGGTGACTGGATGGTAGGCAACGGGGGCCGCCGGTGAAATCGGCGTCCTTCCTACACGCTTGTGGGATTCGAGGAAGTTGCGCGGGCGGCGCGCCGGTGAAAAGATGATTTGCCGTCATGCGAACCACAACAATCAACGGGAGGACCCTGACGTGTCCAGACATCCGGAAGCCCACACACCACCGCTGGCCGGGTGGCTCGCCGCGCTGCTGCTCGCGCTGGCCCTGCTGCACGCGCCGGCCGCCCGGGCGCAGACGCCCGCGCCGCTGGCCGAATGGCAGTACTCGGTGGGGGTGCCGCTGGTGGAGATGTTCCAGGGCCAGCCCGAGGGCTGGAAATTCCGGCTCGGCGCGGCCATGACCGTGCGCCCGCGCTACGACGGCGCGCACGACTACTACGTCTTCGGCGGGCCGACCATCGACATCCGCTACGCCGACAAGTTTTTCGCCTCCACCGGCGAAGGGCTGGGCTGGAACATCGTCTCCAATGACCACTGGCGCGCGGGCATCGCCCTGACCTACGACCTGGGCCGCCGCGAGAAGAAGGACCACGACAACCTGGCCGGCATGGGCAATATCGGCATGGCGGCGGAGACCAAGATGTTTGTCGACTACGTGGTGTCGAAGTCGTTCCCGCTGGTGATCCGGGCCAACGCGCGGCGCCAGTTCGGCGGCGCCAACGGCTGGATTGGCGACCTGGGCGCCTATATGCCGCTGCCGGGCAGCTCCGAGAAATTCTTCTGGTTCGCCGGCCCGACCATGACCGTGGCCGATTCGGCCTACATGGGCCGCTGGTTCGGCGTGACGCCCGAGCAGGCGGCACGCTCCGGCCACCCGGAATACCGTGCCAGCGGCGGGATCAAGTCCTATGGCGGCGGCGTCTCGGCCATCTGGTTCATCAACAAGCACTGGTTCGCCACGGCGGACTTCGGGGTATCGGCGCTGGTCGGCGATGCGAAGAACAGCCCGATCGTGCAGCGCACGACCAACCTGACCGGGGATATTTCGGTGGTTTATCAGTTCTGAGCGAGGGGAGGCGCCTGCCCTCTCCCCCGGCCCCTCTCCCGGGGGGAGAGGGGAGGAACACCCTCGGTTTGCTCCCCACTCCCGCCTGCTGGATACGTGGGTTTGCTCCCCTCTCCCGCCTGCGGGAGAGGGGCCGGGGGAGAGGGGCAGCGCGTCAGACGAAGTCAGCCCGCCCGGCGCAGGTAGCCCTCCACCACACTGCGCAGGCCCGGCAGCTTGCCGGTGAAGAAATGCCCGGCGGCCGGCAGGACCACCACCGGCAGTTCCTGCGGCCGGGCCCAGTCGAAGACATTGATCAGCGGCACGCGCTCGTCGCGCTCGCCATGCACCACCAGCGTGTGGGCCGGCACGGGCGGGGTGTCGTAGCGGAGCGTCTCGGACAGCGCGCCAGCCGGCATGCCGGTCAGGATCAGATGCTGGATCGATTCCACGGCCGAATCTCCCGCCTCGGTCAGGCGCGCCACCATCAGCGTCTGCACGAAAGCGCCGAACGAGAACCCGGCCAGCGCCACTGGCAGGCCCGGATATTCGGCCTGCAGATGGCGCAGCACGGCTTCCACATCGGTGGACTCGCCGGGGCCGCCATCGTAGGCCCCTTCGCTCCGCCCCACGCCCCGGTAGTTCGGCCGCATCGTCACGAAACCATGGGCCTGGAGCGTGCGCGCCAGCAGTTGGGGAATCTTGTGCTCGGCGGTGCCGCCCTGCCCCGGGTGGGGGTGCGCGACCACGGCAATGCCAACGGGCGGGCCGGCGGGAGTGTCCAGCAGGGTTTCGATCTGGCCGGCGGGGCCGGCAATGAATAGGGAGGTGGAAGCGGACGTGGTGTAGGCGGAAGACATAAAGCGGGGGCGACGGATGGATGTGCATCCGCAGCATACCCGTTCCCGCCGGGAACGATCAATGGTGCTGACTGGCCTTGACCACCGACGCGATCTCCTGGCGCCGCACGCTGACCACGTCGTCCAGCTCCAGGCCTTCGGCCACGACCAGCATTTCGGCACCGCGCGTGATGGCATGAATCACGCCGTACCACAGCTCCGGTCCGGCCACCGCCGTCAGGCGGACGCTGAACTCGGTTTCCATATCCTGGCTGCAAACCGTCACCAGGTCGCCGACCTCGGGCATGGCGGCCTTCTCCGCCAGCAGGGATTCCCGGGCCGCCACCGTCAGTGGCATCTGCGCAATGCCGCGCGCAAACCTCGCTTGCATGGCTGTCTCTCCTGCGCGTTGTTTTCCCTACAAGAATATATAGGCGTGTCCCGAAAAGGCACGGTAAACCGTCCCGCGCCGGACATAAGCGATGCGGACGCCGCCCCCCGGCGGGTGCCCGGCGCCTTCCCGGCGCCTCTCAGGTGGCGTGTCAGACGGCGCCGGATTGTGCCCTGCGCCATGGCATCCATAATGGAAGGATCATACGATCCAGGAGAACCATCATGCAGACCAACCTCCATGTCGTGCCGCACGGCACCGGTTGGGACGTGATCCATGAGGGCGCCCGCTACGCCGAGTCGCACCATGCCACGCAGGATGAGGCCATCCAGGCCGGCACCGGACTGGCCCGGCGCCAGAAAGTGGAGTTGCTGATCCATGGCGTCGACGGCAAGATCCGCGCACGCGACAGCTACGGCCATGATCCGAGGGAGGTGGCTGGCTAGGTGGGCTGGATGACCCCCTGCGTCCCGCAGCATGCCCGGGGCAGCGTCACGGTGAAGACCGTGGTGCCCGAGGCCGCCGACGAGGCCGCCTCGACACTTCCGCCGTGCAACGCGGCCAGCTCCCGCGAGATATAGAGCCCCAGGCCCAGCCCCTCGGCGCTGTCTCCGCCGCCCGAGCGGAACGCTTCGAAGACATGCGGCAGGGTCGCCCCATCGATCACGCCGCCATTGGTCACCGTCACCGTCAGGCGCTCGGCGGCCGTGCCGTCCACGGCCACCACCACCGGCACCGCCGGGTCCCCATGATGCAGGGCGTTGCTGACGAGGTTCGACAGCACCTGCGAGATCAGGTCCGGATCGATGGTCGCCAGCGTATCTCCCACGGTTTCCAGTACCACGCGCTCCTTGCCGTGAGACGCCTCGCATTCATCGACGATGGCCGCGCAGATCGCGCGCAGGTCTTCCTGGCGCGGCTCCAGCTTGACGCGCCCGCCGTGCAGCCGCGCCACGTGCAGCAGCTGGTCCACCATGCGTGCCATGCGCTGGCTGCTGCGCGAGATGCGGTCGGTGGCCGGCTTGAGCTTCTCCTCGCCCCCGAACCGCCCCAGGAACGACGCCGACGCGATGATCGCCGACAGCGGCGTACGCAGGTCGTGCGCGAGCACCGCCATCAGCATCTCGTTGGTCTTGAGCAGTTGCTGGGCGGTTTCGAGTTGCTCGGCCAGTTGCTGCTTCTGCTGGGCCAATTGCACGAATACATCGACCTTGGCCGCCAGCACGCGCGCGTCGATCGGCTTGAACAGGAAGTCGACCGCGCCGGTGGCGTAGCCGCGGAACGCCCGCGCGCTGTCCTCCCCGGCCGCCGTCAGGAACAGGATGGGGATATGGCTGGTGCGCTTGCTGCCGCGCATCAGTTCGGCCAGCTCGAAGCCGTCCATCTCGGGCATGTGCACATCGAGGATGGCCAGCCCGAAGTCGTGCTCGAGCAGCAGTTCCAGCGCCTGCGCGCCGGAATTGGCGTGGACGATCTGTACATCGGGCTTGGCCAGCACGGCATCGAGGGCCGTGAGGTTGGCGGCGATGTCGTCGACGGCGAGGATCTTGATCGGAGCTTGCATGGTCAGGGTCATTCAGAAAACTGGGCCAGGCGTTGGCCGATTTGTTCCAGTGTCAGCACGCGGTCTGCCGCGCCACGGTCGATGGCCTCCTGCGGCATGGTTTCCACGGCGGCACTGCCGGGCGACTGCACCCACGCCCGGCCACCCGCCGCGCGGATCATCGCCAGGCCGCGCGCGCCATCGTCGTTGGCGCCCGAGAGCAGCACGCCGAGCACCCGGGCGCGCCACGCCACCGCCGCCGACTCGAACAGCACGTCGATGGAAGGCCGCGAGAAACGCACCGGCGGCTCTACGGAGAGCGCCAGTTCGACGTCCTCCGGCGCCTCCGGCACCCGCTCCACGAGCAGGTGGTAGTCCGGCGGCGCCAGGTAGACGTGGCCCGGCCGCACCGGCATCTTGTCCTCGGCCTCGCACACGGGCAGCGCGCAGCGCGCGCCGAACAGCTCGGGCAGCAGGCTGGGCTGGTTCGGATGCTGGTGCATCACGATCAGCAGCGCCGGCCGGAAGCCCGCCGGCACCATCGGCAGCAGCACGGACAACGCCTCGACGCCACCGGCCGACGCGCCGATCACCACGGCGTCGCACCCTTGCGTATCCATCAGCCCTGCCATCGCGCCTCCTTCACAGCTTGCGGTACAGCCGCTCGCGCGGCACCAGTGGCTCGAAATCCCCGGCGTGGGCGCTGAAGTGCAGGCTCTCCTTGCTCCCCAGCCCCAGGAAGCCGCGCCGCGCCAGCGCGTCGTGGAACAGGCCGATGGCGCGGTCCTGCAGCGCGCGGTCGAAGTAGATCAGCACATTGCGGCACGAAATCAGCTGGGCCTCCTGGAACACGCTGTCGGTGGCCAGGCTGTGGTCGGCAAACACCGACTGGCGGATCAGCCCGGCGCTGAACTTGGCCTTCCCATAGGCTGCATGATAGTAGTCCGAGAGCGAGCGCCGCCCGCCCGCCGCCAGGTAGTTGGCGCCGAACGCCCGCAGGCGCCCCGCATCGTACACACCCGCCCGGGCGATGGCCAGCGCGTCGGGGTTGATGTCCGTGGCGTAGAACACCGTGCGCTCGGCCAGCCCCTCCTCCTCGAACAGGATGGCCAGCGACCACAATTCCTCGCCGCTGCTGCACCCGGCCACCCAGACATTGATCGACGGATAGGTCTGGAGCACCGGCACCACATGCTCGCGGATGGCGCGGAAGTAGGACGGGTCCCGGAACATCTCGCTGACCTGCACCGTCAGGTACTGCAGCATGCGCGCAAACAGTGCCGGGTCGCGCAGCATGCGGTCCTGGAGTTGCGACAGCGTCGCAAAGCCCAGATCGTGCAGCGCCTGCTGCAACCGCCGCCGCACCGAGGCCCGCGCGTAGTGCCGGAAATCGTGCTGGTACTTGCGGAAGATGGCCTCCAGCAGCAGTTCCAGTTCGATTTCGAAATTGGCGTCGGGCAGCGCCGTCTCGCCGTGATCCACCACCGGCACGGGCAGCGGTAACGACAGCGGCGGCAGCGGCGCGGTGTCCGGGGTCTTCAACTTTCGTGGAGCCATACGCGGCACAGGGACAGCAGTTGATCCACATCAATCGGCTTGGCGATGTAGTCGTTCGCCCCGGCGCGCAGGCACGCCTCGCGGTCGGACGGCATGGCCTTGGCGGTCAGCGCGATGATCGGCAGCCGCCCGTACTCGGGCATCTGGCGGATATGGCGCATGGCCGTGATGCCGTCCATCTCCGGCATCATGATGTCCATCAGGACGAGGTCCACGTCCTTGTGGCGCGCCAGCATGTCCAGCGCCTCGCGCCCGCTGCGGGCGATCTCCACGGTGGCCCCGAGCGGCTCGATCACCTTGGACAGCGCGAAGATGTTGCGCGCGTCGTCCTCCACCAGCAGCAGCTTGCGGCCGTCGAAGGCGTCGTCACGGCTGCGCGCGGCGCGCAGCATGCGCTGCTGCTCGGGCGGCAACTGGGACTCCACGCTGTGCAGGAACAGCGTCACTTCGTCCAGCAGCCGGTCCGGCGAGCGCGCGCCCTTGATGATGATCGACTTCGAATAGCGGCGCAGGCGCTGCTCGTCCTCGGCCGACAGCTGCCGCCCGGTGTAGACGATGACCGGCGGCATCTGCGCGGCGCCATCGCTGGCCATGTGGGCGAGCAGGTCGTGGCCGGTGCCGTCCGGCAGCACCATGTCCATCACCACGCAGTCGAACGCGGCGCCGGCCAGCGCCTCGCGCGCGCCGGCCACGGTGCCGGCGGTGACGATCTCGGCCTGGACCGATTGCAGCAGCGCGCGGATGCTCTCGCGCAGCGCCGGGTCATCCTCGATCACCAGCACGCGGCGCTGGCCCGGCGCCATGCGCGCCTCCAGCCCCCGCATCACCTCGGCCAGCTTGTTGCGCTCGCTCGGCTTGAAGGTGTAGCCGATGGCGCCGCGATGCAGCGCGGCCTCGGCGTGGTCGCTGACCGAGATCAGGTGCGTGGGGATGTGGCGCGTGGCCGGGTCGTGCTTGAGCCAGTCCAGCAGCGTCAGGCCCGACTGGTCCGGCAGCGCCACGTCGAGCAGGATGCCGCAGGGCTGGTGGTGGCGCGCCAGTTCCAGCCCGTGGCTCGACGTGGTGGCATGGATGCAGTCGAAATCCAGCTCGTGGGCCAGGTCGTAGAGGATGCCGGCGAAGTCGATATCGTCTTCCACGACCAGGATCAGGCGATTGCCGCGCGTGCGGTGGTCGCGGTCGTCGGCAATCGGCTGCGGATAGCCGGACGGCGATGGGCCTGGCCCGGCTTCGGACGCCTCCGGGGCCGGAATCGGCGCTGCCCGGGCGGCGGGCGAGAGCGGCATGGCCTGTGACGGCGGGGCCTGCACCTGCTCGGGGGCGGCCGGCGGCGTGACCAGCCCGGCCTGCGTGGCGGCATCCGCCACCAGCGTGCGCGGTACGGTCAGCGAGAACACGCTGCCCTGGCCCGGCTCGCTCGCCACGGCAATCACGCCACCCAGCAGCCGCGCCAGCTCGCGCGAGATCGACAAGCCCAGCCCGGTACCGCCGTAGCGGCGGCTGGTGGTGCCGTCGGCCTGCTGGAAGGCCTCGAAAATGACCTGCTGCTTGTCACGCGGAATGCCGATGCCGGTGTCGCGCACCTCGAAACGGATCGCATCGTCGCCCTGCGCGACCAGCGCCAGCGTGACCGAGCCCTTCTCCGTGAACTTGAAGGCATTGGATAGCAGATTCTTGAGGATTTGCTGCAGGCGCTGGCTGTCCGTGACGATGGCGTCAGGCAGGCCCGGCATCCGCTCCACGCGGAAGGCCACGCCCTTCTGCTCGCCCACATGGTCGAACATCTGCGAAATCCGGGCGGTGAAGGCGTCCAGTTCCACCGGCTCCGGCTCGATGGTCAGGTGGCCGGCCTCGATCTTGGAGAGGTCGAGGATGTCGTTGATCAGGTTCAGCAGGTCGGTATTGGCCGCGTGGATGGTGGCCGCGTAGCGGACCTGCTCGCCGGTCAGCGTGCCGTCCTTGTTCTCCTGCAGCAGCTTCGCCAGGATCAGCGCGCTGTTCAGCGGCGTGCGCAGCTCGTGCGACATATTCGCCAGGAACTCGCTCTTGTACTGGTTCGAGCGCTCCAGCGCCCGGGCGTTGGCGGCCAGTTCGGCCTGGAAGGCGAGCATCTCGCGCTTCTGCGTCTCCAGCCGCTGGGTGTGCTCCTCCAGCTGGACGTTGGTCTGTTCGAGTTCCGCCTGCTGGGTTTCCAGCCGCGCCTGGGAGTCCATCAGCGCACGGCCGCGCTCCTCCAGTTCCTCGTTGGAGACGCGCAGCTCCTCCTGCTGGACCTGCAATTCCTCGCTCTGGCGCTGGGTTTCGCCGAGCAGGTGCTCCAGCCGGCCCCGGTAGCTCGCGGCGCGCAGCGTCATGCCGACTGGCTCACCGATGCGCTCAAGCAGTTCCACCACATCGGCAGTCCCGCGCCGGGACGTGATAAAGCCCAGTTCGATCACCCCGACGACCTCGCCCTCGGCGGTCAGCGGCGCGGCCACGATCTCGGTGGGAGTCGTGCGGCCCAGCGCGGAGGCCACCGGCAGGTAGTCGGGCGGCAGCCCGCCCACGGCGATCACCCGGTTCTCGGTCACGGCCTGGCCGGCCAGCGTCTCGCCGGGGGCGAGGGTGGCCGGCGCGCGGTCAGCATCGGCCAATGCCCAGGTGGCCAGCCGGTGCAGGCGGCCGTCGTCGCACTGATAGACCACGCCTACGCGGGCGTCGAGCGCCGACGCCAGCGCACGCACCAGCGCATCGCCGACATTGCCGGCCGATTGCGCCGAGCGCACCTCCTGGTGAATCTTCACCTGGGCCTGCTGCACCCACATCAGCCGCTGGATGGCGCCCTGGCCCACCAGGTAGCGGTAGATCACCACGGCCAGGAACCAGTTCACCAGGAAGCCGATGGACCGGTTGGTGATGGCGATGATGGGCGCGGCGCCGGGCGGCGAGACCACGTAGCCCACCGCCAGCAGCAGCGAACTGACCGCCGCCACGATCAGCGGCAGGCGCGGGTTGTCCGCGTAGATCGACAGGCAAATCGGGATCAGATAGAACAGCCACGCGGCCAGGCCGAGCGGCGTGAACGCATCCGCCGCGAAGACCACGGCAAGCGAGACGGGCACCAGGATCGTGCCAAACAGGAAGCGTTGCAGGGAAGTCGGTTGCATACCGGCAGGATCGATGGGATGAAAGCGGGCGGGCGCGGCGGCAGGCGTCCCGGCCCCCCGCCAGCATGGATGCCGGCCAGGGCGCCTTATCGTACCTTGCGACGGGCGCCGTGGCTGTCGGTGTCGCGCCGACAATTGCTGCACCGCAGCGCCGCTACAATCGGCCGATCGCCGCCTTGCCGGCACCCCCGGATCCGCCAATGTTCCCGGACGACCCCGCCGCCCACGCCTTGGCCCATGTGGCCGCGCGCAGCCACGGCGCGCCGCTGCACCCAGACTGGCGCGTCACGCTCAATTTCCACCCGGACCGGCTCCACGCCGGCGTGCCGCTGCTCGCGGCCATGGCCGCCGACGGCGTCTATCGCTCCCAGTTCGAGACCGGCACCAGCAACGGCGGGCTGACCGCCCACCCCGGCGGGGACCGCTGGCACTGGGAAAGCCGGATGTTCGGCCAGGCCTACGACGCCGCGCCGCCAGCCGACCGCCCCAAGTACGGCGCGCTCAACCATCGCCATCGGCCCGAAGGGGGCTCGCCGCGCTTCGGCGCCTGCCACCTGCGGCTGGCGGCGGACGTGCTGGCGCGGACCACCTTCTGTTACCCGGACAGCGTGTTCGATCCGGTGCATTTCGGCGTGGCCGGACGGCTGGATCTGGTAGACCGGCTGCGCGCCGCGCCGCCGGACGATCCGCTCGACCACTATATAGAAGCGCATGTACACGGCCCGCTGGTGCTGGCGCGCGACGTGGAGGCGCTCGTGCTCGATCCGTCGTTCCGGGGCACCGAGACCGAGACGCTGGCCCGCGCCCTGCCCTGCGCCGTCGAATGGCACGCGGGATTCTCGGCGAATGCCGATGACTTGCGGGCCGAACGCGACTATCGCGACTATCGCGGCGCCCACATCGCCGAACTGGCCACGACGCTGGCCGGGAGTGAGCCGCTCACCCCGGCCCGGATCGGCGCAGCCGCCCGCGCGGGCCGCCACGATCCCCAGTTGCTGAAGAAGGTCTGGCACTGCCTGGCGCGCTTCGGGAATCGGAATTAGTCACATCACCAGCAGCACCACCCCGCAGATACCCAGCGCCGCCGTCCAGATCCAGTCGAGATTGACCCAGCCGGTCCGCAGGAAGGCCACGCCGACGCGGTCGTAGACCAGCAGCGCCACGGCGCAGATGGCGGCGAGCATCGTTGCCGTGTGCAGGCCCAGCGCCAGCATGGCCGGGCCGAGCGCGTCGGCGGCGTCGAACTGGGTGGCGCCCGGCGTGGCGCAGATCGGCATCAGCGCCGGCACCAGCATCAGCCCGGCCCCGTGCATGCCGGCCATCAGGAACGACCACGCCGCCAGCCCCAGCATGCCAGCCCGCATGCCCACGCGCGGCCGCATGCGGTGCCCGCGCACCATGTGCCAGATCGCCCAACCCAGCAGCACCGCCCCGGCCACCCGCGCGAAGCCGGTGTGCGGCAGCACGCTGCCCAGCCAGAGTGCCACGCCCACGGCCAGCGCCACCGCCGCCGCGTGGCCGAGCGCAATCGGCACCAGCGACCACAGCACCACGCGGCGCTGGCCCCGATGCAGGCCCAGCGCCACGGCGAACAGCCATCCCATGGCCGGGTTCAGGCCGTGGAACAGGCCCAGCGCGGCAATCGTCAGCCAGGGCCACCAGGCAGTCCATGTCGCCGCCCAGGTTGGCGTCCACGTCAGCATGCGCGGCCCCCGCGAAGGCTAGGGAAAGCAGTAGGAATCCGAGGAGCAGTCGCCGCCCTGCAGGCGCACCTGGTGCGGACGATGGCTCTTGGGCCAATCGAGGAAGAAGCGCGGATCGAAGGCGATGCCCCCGTCGGGCGCGGCATCGAGCTTGACCATCCAGCCGTCCAGCCCCTCGGGGTAGAACTGCGGATCGACCGCGCCATAGAGAGAATTGGTGAAATAGACGCGCCGGCCGTCCCGGCTGACCTCCACCATCTGCGGGCCGCCGTTCAGGCTGCGGCCCGGCGCGCCCGGATGCCCGGCCCGCGAGACGATGCCGCCGATCCGCACCTTGCCGGTCAGCTTCGGGGCGAAGGGGTCGGAGACGTCGTACTGGAGCAAATCCCCTGTGCCCCAGCAGGACACGTAGAGGAAACGGTCGTCCATCGACAGGTCGATGTCCGTGACCAGCGGCGGCACCGCGCCAAACCCCTTGAGCATCGGCGGAAGCTGGTCCGGGTCGGCCGGCTCGGCGGGGATGTCGATGATCTTCTTCACCGCCCATTTGTCGCCATCGCGGTACCAGGTCCAGATCGACGAGGACAGGTCCTTCAGGCACAGCACGCAGTTGACGAAGCCGTACGCCTTGGTCGGGTCGTGCGCGGGGCGCAGTTCGAAGACCAGCTGGTAGTCCGGGCCGAAATCGATCTCCTGAAGATGCTTGCGCCCCGTGAAATCCCAGAAATGGAGCTTCCGGCCGTAGCGCGCGCCGAGCAGGATGTCGGCGACCAGGCCGTCCTCGATCATGTCCGGCGTGCCCCACTCGCTTGTCACGAGCGTGTCATAGCCCAGGTGCCACCATCCGTCATAGGCGAAATGCTGGGGACCGCGCTCCACCTCCCATTGGCCGAGCGGGTCGAAGCTCTGGGCGTCCAGCATGGCGATGCCGCCCGGCCCCTTGCCCTCGGCATTGCCCAGCGCCGTCACATAGATGCCGCCCGGGCCGCAATGCACCGTGTGGGGGCGGCTGTAGCCGGTGCGCTCGGCCAGTTCCTCGGGCTCGATCACCCGGCTGATGACGGGCTGGCGCGGGTCCGGGCCGGTATCGAGGATATAGATACGAGAGGAACGCAGGCCCGGCACCACGAGGTAGCGCCGTTCCATATGAGGATGCGGCGCGTTGGGACACAGGCAGGACGAGCAGGCATTCCACCCGAAATGATGCAGTTCGTCGCCGGCATGGGTCATGGTCACCTGCCCGACGATCTGCGCGTACGTGGCCGAGTCGGGGTCCACGTCCACCACGGCGATGCCGTCCGGCTGCTGGCGCCCGGGGTCGAACATCGCCACGTAGGCCAGGGTCTCGGGCGGCGCCTTGGCGGCCAGCCGCGGAGACGGGTAAAAGCTCGGGTCGGGCTTCCAGGTGGCCATGATTCGCCTCCGGTGGACTGCGGGCTTGAACTATAGGACATGGCCGGCCCATGTGACGCCCATGATCCTTGGGTTCAGACGGCCTATCCCAAGGTGTTATGGCGGGTATCGACCCTTTCTCTGCACCATAGGCGTTCTCCTAATTTGCTGAAATCGCGGATCGAAAAGACTGACACCTATCGCCTTTATTGATCAATACGATATGACTTGTCGTAGTCGTTCTGCGATAGTGCTTTCAACACCCCCTGCCCACAAAGGAATTGTCATGAACAAACTTACGACCGCTTTCGGCGCGCCCGTCGTCGATAACCAGAACATTCAGACCGCTGGTCCGCGCGGACCGGCCCTGTTGCAGGACGTATGGTTCCTGGAAAAGCTGGCCCACTTCGACCGCGAGGTCATCCCCGAGCGCCGCATGCACGCCAAGGGCTCGGGCGCCTATGGCACGTTCACGGTCACGCATGACATCACCCAGTACACGCGCGCCAAGCTGTTCTCCGAAATCGGCAAGAAAACCGAGCTGTTCCTGCGCTTCTCGTCGGTGGCTGGCGAGCGCGGCGCGGCCGATGCCGAGCGGGATATCCGTGGTTTCGCGATGAAGTTCTATACCGAGGAAGGCAACTGGGATCTGGTGGGCAACAACACCCCGGTCTTCTTCCTGCGTGACCCGCTGAAGTTCCCCGACCTGAACCACGCCGTCAAGCGCGACCCGCGCACCGGCCTGCGCAGCGCCGACAACAACTGGGATTTCTGGACCGGCCTGCCCGAGGCGCTGCACCAGGTCACCATCGTCATGAGCGATCGCGGCATCCCCAGTTCGTGGCGCCACATGCATGGCTTCGGCAGCCATACCTACAGCTTCATCAACGCCAACTACGAGCGCCACTGGGTGAAGTTCCACTTCCGGACGGAGCAGGGCATCCAGAACCTGACCGACGCCGAAGCCGCCGAGGTGACTGGCCGCGACCGCGAGCACCACCAGCGCGACCTGTACGAATCCATCGAGCGTGGCGAGTTCCCGCGCTGGAAGCTGTACATCCAGATCATGACGGAAGCCGAGGCGGGCAAGTACCGCGTCAACCCGTTCGACCTGACCAAGATCTGGTCGAAGAAGGACTTCCCGCTGATCGAAGTGGGCGTGATGGAGCTGAACCGCAACCCCGAGAACCATTTCGCCGAGGTGGAGCAGGCCGCGTTCGCGCCGTCGACCATCGTGCCGGGGATCGGCTTCTCGCCGGACAAGATGCTGCAGGGCCGCCTGTTCTCGTATGGCGACACCCAGCGCTACCGCCTGGGCGTGAACCATTCGATGATCCCGGTCAACTCGCCGAAGGCCGCCAAGTTCGTGAACAGCTATCACCGCGACGGCCGCATGCGCATCGACGACAACCAGGGCGGCAAGACCTCCTACGAGCCGAACACGCGCGGCGAGTGGGTGGAGCAGCCGGACTTCCGCGAGCCGCCGCTGACGCTGGAAGGCACCGCCGACCACTGGAACCATCGCGTGGACGACGACTACTTCTCGCAGCCGGGCGACCTGTTCCGACTGATGACGCCGGCCCAGCAGCAGGTGCTGTTCGATAACACGGCCCGCGCCATCAAGGGCGTGTCGCGCCATATCCAGCAGCGCCATATCGAGCACTGCACCAAGGCCGACCCGGCCTACGGCCAGGGCGTGGCGGCTGCGATCGAGCGGATCGAAGGCCAGAAGTAAGCGCTAACCGGGCTACCGGACGATCGGGCACTCCGGGGCTGCGGCCCCGGGCTCCCCGGACACCGCAGGACAGGACAACAGGACAACGCCATGGACCAGACATCGACCCCACCCACCGGCACCATGACGGCGGAAGAGGAATCCCGCATGGTGGCCGCGCTGGGCGAAGTATTCGACCTCGCGCGCCAGGGCGACGCAGCGGCGCTGTCCGCGCTGATCGCGCGCGGCATGCCGGCCAACCTGCGCAATGAAAAGGGCGACAGCCTGCTGATGCTGGCCGCCTACCACGGTCATGTGGACACCGTGCTGGCGCTGCTCCAGGCCGGCGCCTCGCCGGACCTGCGCAATGCGGCCGGGCAGACGCCGCTGGCAGGCGCTGCGTTCAAGGGTTTCAGGGAAGTGATCGAAGCACTACTTGCGCATGGCGCCGATGTGGAAGGAGCCTCGCCGGACGGCCGCACCGCGCTGATGACGGCGGCGATGTTCAATCGCACCGAAATCGTCGATCTGCTGATCGCGCACGGCGCCAACCCGGACGCGCGCGACCACCGCGGCCTCTCCGCCGCCGATGCCGCCGCCGTCATGGGCGCCGGCCGCGCGGCCACCCAGCTGGGCGGGCCGCACCACTAGGTCTTATCGGTCAATCTGGCTCAGCCACGGCCGACGAACGGCATCTTGGTGGCCATCACGGTCATGAACTGCACATTGGCCTCCAGCGGCAGGTTCGCCATGTGCAGGACCGAACTGGCGATGTGCGCCACATCCATCAGCGGTTCCGGGCGAATCTCGCCATTGGCCTGCGGCACGCCGCGCGCCATGCGGTTGGCCATGTCGGTGCCGGCGTTGCCGATGTCGATCTGGCCACAGGCGATGTCCCAGGCGCGGCCATCGAGCGACAGGCTCTTGGTCAGCCCCGTGATGGCATGCTTGGTGGCCGTGTAGGGCACCGTGTTCGGGCGCGGGGCGTGGGCCGAAATCGACCCGTTATTGATGATCCGCCCGCCGCGCGGGTCCTGCGACTTCATCAGCGCGAACGCGCCGCGCGCGCACAGGAAGGCGCCGGTCAGATTGGTATCGACCACGGCCTTCCACTGCTCGACCGACAGTTCATCGATGGAAATGGCCGGGGCGTTGATGCCGGCGTTATTGAACAGCACGTCCAGCCGGCCGAAGCGCTCGCGCACCCGGGCGTAGAGCTGGTCGACCGAGGCCGGGTCGCTCACATCGCACTGCACGGCCAGCGCGGTCTGGCCAGCGGCGGCGGCTTCGGCCGCCAGCGCCTCGAGTGTGGCGGCGGTCCGGCCGGCCAGCACCACCTGGTAGCCGTCGGCCAGCAGCGCCTGCGCCACGGCCTTGCCGATACCCCGGGCCGCGCCCGTGACCAGTGCGACTTTGCTTCCTTGCGTCATGCCTTGTCTCCTGTTTTCGTAGCTGCCGATGATAGTCCGACGCGCCTGAAAATGCCTTGGGAGCCATTCCCGGCGTCGCATTTTCGTGATGATCTAAAGATATAACAACAAAGCATTTGGCCGGCGGGGCGCCTTCCCGTAGCATGCGGCAGTCTTTTCTTGCGGACAGGGCCGATTGCGCCCGGTCCACGCGCAATTTTCTTTCAATCGCCCCCAATCAATGTCTGCCGATCTTGCCCTGTCGCCCGCCGCGACGCAGGCCGCCGCCCAGGCGGCCGCGCCCGCCCGTGCGACCATCCGTTCCGCCGCCGATGTGGCCAAGCTGGTCAACCAGGGCGGCGCCGCCGTCAGCAATGCCCGCATCGTCGTGGCCATCGCGCTGGGCGGCATCTTCCTCGATGCCTATGACCTCGGCGCCCTGGCCTTCGGCCTGAAGGACGTCACCCGCGAATTCAACCTGTCGCCCGCCGGCACCGGCATGGTGGCATCGGCCATCACGTTCGGCGCCATCGTCGGCGCCTTCCTGGGCGGCTATTTCACCGACCGCATCGGCCGCTACCGCGTGTTCATGGCCGACATGGTGTTCTTCGTCGTGGCCGCCATCGCCTGCGCGTTTGCCCCCAACGAATACGTGCTGGCCGGCGCGCGCTTCGTCATGGGGCTGGGGGTCGGCATCGACCTCCCTGTCGCCATGGCCTTCCTGGCCGAGTTCTCCAAGCTCCAGGGCAAGGGCAACAAGGCGTCCCGGGTGGCGATGTGGTGCCCGACCTGGTACGCGGCCATCTGCGTGTCCTATCTGTTAGTGCTGCTCTGCTACTCGGTGCTGCCGGAATCGCACGGCAACCTGCTCTGGCGCATCATCCTCGGCTTCGGCGCCGTGCCGGCGCTGGTCATCATCGCCGTGCGCAGCCGCTACATGAGCGAATCGCCGGTGTGGGCCGCCAACCAGGGCGACCTGGAAGGCGCCGCCAAGATCCTGCGCCAGTCCTACGGCATCGACGCCGTAGTGGCCCCGGACGCCGTGGCCGAGCCGCCCAAGCGCCCCGCCTCCTGGCGCAACTACGGGCTGCTGCTCAAGGGCGTGTACGCGCGGCGCACGGTGCTGGCCACGGTGATGTCGATTGCCTCGTCGTTCGCCTATAACGCCGTGGCGTTCGGCCTGCCGGTGATCATCGCCAGCTTCCTGGCGCAGTCGATGCTGACCACGATCCTGGTCTCGCTGGCGCTGAACCTGCTGTTCGCCTTCGTCGGCGGCCTGATCGGCGTGCACCTGGTGCCGAAGACCGGCGCCTGGAAGCTGACCGTGACCGGCTACGCCTTCCAGCTCGCCGCGCTGATCGGCCTGGCGCTGGTCGGCAAGCCCCACGGCGCCCCCGAAGTGGTCGCCGCCATCGCCTTCCTGGCCGTGTTCCTGCTGGGCCAGGGCTTCGGCCCGGGCGCGCACACCATGACCTACGCCTCGCTGAGCTACCCGACGTCGCTGCGCGGCGTGGGCGTCGGCTTCAACCAGACGCTGATGCGCGCCAGCTCCACGGCATCGCTGTTCCTGTTCCCGGTGCTGGCCGCCGCGCTGAGCACCAAGGTGTTCTGGGTCATCGCCCTGGCCCCGCTGGCCGGCCTGGTCGCCCTGCTGGCCATCCGCTGGGAGCCGGCCAACTACGACGTGGACGCCGAAGACTTCTGATTTGCCGATCCGCCCGCCGATGGGGAGCCGGTAGGTTCCCCACAGGTCTGCGCCAAAAAGAAACCCCACGCTTGAGAGAGCGTGGGGTTTTTACATTTTGGACACACACCGTGGGGTGTTGCCGACAGTGGGCATAGTGGCCATTGCCCATATTCTGTATATACGACAAGATGCCAACACAGCATCACTTCAAACCAGATCATTCCCAAGAAATCGCGTAAAACGCGACGCCGCGCCCCCTGACCACACGGTTAACTCGCCCAACAAGCGTATTGTCGTATATACAAATAGGGGGTAGCATTTGAAGATCGTCATCTCACCAGCCATCGCAAAGAAGCTTGTGGCGAAGCACGGCGGCATTCGCGATGTGGAGATCCGGCAAGCCTTTGCAAACCGGGTGGGGCAGATCCTCGTGGATGACCGCGAGGAACACGCCTCGGACCCGCCCACGCACTGGTTCTGCGCGAAGACGGACACTGGCCGCATGCTCAAGATCGTCTACGTCAGAAGGGACGACACTATTTTTCTCAAGACCGCGTATGAACCGGCACTGCCCACCGTGGCGTTCTACCGGCGCATGTGCCTGGCCGGGCGGTCATGAATCAACCTTTGCAACAGGAGTAGCACATGAGCAACGCCAAGAAAATTCCGGGAACCGTCGAAGCGTGGGAGCTGGGTGACCTCGGGGAGGACGAGGCACACGCCGTCGTCGCACCCGACGAATCCGCGGCACTGGACCGGGCGCTTGGCCTGCAGGCAGTGTCGATCCGCCTGCAAAAATCGCTGATCAGCGATTTCAAGTTCCTCGCCGAAGAGCACGGCATGGGCTACCAGCCGCTCATGCGCGAGGCGCTGCGCCGCTTTGCGGAAGCAGAAATGAAGCGCCTCGCGGTCAAGTACGCCAACGAACGGCGGCGTGGCGCGGCCGAGCAGGGGGACAGCAAGCCCAAGCGGCCGAAGGCGGCCTGACCAAGGTTTGGCGCGCTCTACGAACCGGCCTGCGCCTCCAGCCACGACGCCAGCGTCCCGACCACGCCCTTGGCGAACATCGTGAACACCGGCTCGCTGACAAACCCCGTGTGTGGCGTAACAACCACATCCGTACGCCCGCGCAGCGGATGATCGGCGGGCACCGGCTCCACGTCGAAGACATCCAGCGCCGCCATGGCAGGGCGATGCCGGTCCAGCGCGCGCGGCAGGGCTTCCATGTCGATCAGGGCCGAGCGGGAGGTGTTGACCAGCAGCGCGTCGGCCCGCATCAGCGCCAGCCGCTCGGCGTTGATCAGCCGCGTGGTTTCCGCCGTCGGCACCAGATGCAGGCTGACCACGCGCGAGGTGGAGAGCAGCGCCTCCAGGCTCACCGCCGTCACCCCCTCTGCCGCCGCGCGCTCGGGCGTCATGCGCGGGCTCCACGTCACCACTTCCATGCCGAGCGCCTTGCCGACACGCGCCACGCGCTTGCCGATCTCGCCCAGGCCGATCAGGCCCAGCCGCTCGCCGTGCAGCACGCCGGGCAGCGGCAGCGCCTCCGCCGGCCGCCAGCCGCCGAGCCGCATCGTCGCCATCTGCATTTCCAGCTGGCGCGTGGCCGCCAAAATCAGCGCCCACGTCATCTCGCAGGTGGACTCCTTGGACGGCCCCCATTCCGTATTGGCGACGGGGATGCCGCGCGCGCGCAGCGCCTCCACGTCGAGCGTGGTGTTACGCGTGCCGGTGAAGACCACGTAGCGCAGCCGCTCGGCCATCCGCAGCGTGGCGGCATCCAGCGGGGTGCGGTCCCGCACCAGCACCAGCACTTCCACCTCGCGCAGCACGGCGGCCAGCGCCTCCCCGCGCAGCGGGGCGTGGTGGAAGGCCACGTCCGCCTGCGCCTGGATGGCCGACCAGTCCGCCAGCCGGGTCAGGGCGCGCTCGTAGTCGCCCAGTACCGCAATCCGGGGGCGCGCCATGTTACGGACGCGCCAGCGCGGTGATCGTGCCGACGTTGGCGGTCTCGCCCAGCTTCCAGCAGGCATCGATCAGCTTGGCTACCTGCGCCGCGCCGAGCACCGGGTCGGCCAGCGCGTGGAACTTGGCGTCCAGGTTGGCATCGGTCATCGGGCGTTGCAGCGAGCCGATGGCGTGCTCCACCGTCACCGCGATCTCGCGGCCGTTCTTGAGCACGGCCTTGACGATGGAAGCGGCCTCGTCGACGTTCGCGTCGGCCGTCGCCACCACCTTGCGGCGCAGCGCCACCACGTCCTCACGGGTGACGATGTGGTCCGAGAACTCCTCCTCGGCGGCGCGACCGAAGATCAGGCCCGCCGCGCAGCCGTGGTAGACGCTGAACTTGGCGAGCAGGCCATCGGTCGGCTCCTTCTTGCCGGTCAGCTCCAGCACCAGCGGGTGCACGCGCAGTTCGATGCGCTCCACGTCCTCGGCCTTCACGCCCTGCTCGCGCAGCTGCACGCAGGCGTCGATGCTGGGGTGGATCACGATGCCGCAGGCAAACGGCTTGTAGGTATTGAACGAGATCTCGAAGCGGCTGCCCAGCTCGTCGGTAATCTCGTTCCAGTCGGTCTTGGCCGAAATCACCTGCATGAAGCCGCGCGGCGCCTCCAGCGCCTTCGCGCTCGACGTGTAGCCGTGCCGCGCCATCAGCGCCGACATCAGCCCGGCGCGCGCCGCGCCGCCCGGGTGGAACGGCTTGGTCATGGTGCCGAACTGCTCGCGCAGACCCACCGGCTGGGAAGCGGCGATGCCCAGCGCCATCGTCGTACGGTCCTCGTCCAGCCCAAGCAGGCGCGAGCAGGCTGCCGCCGCGCCCAGCATGCCGGTGGAACCGGTGATGTGCCAGCCACGGTCGTAGTGGTCCGGGTACATGGCGTTGCCCACGCGGCAGGCCACGTCGATGCCCAGCACCACGGCATCGGTCACGGCACGGCCGCTGGCGCCAGTGTGCTCGGCCAGCGCCAGCACGGCGGATGCCACCGGGCCGGCCGGGTGGATGATGGTCTTCAGGTGCGTATCGTCGAAATCGAACGTATGCGAGGTAATGCCATTCACCAGCGCGGCGCTGGCCATGTCCACCTTGTCGCGGCGGCCCAGCACGGTGGCTTGCGGCGCCGGCTGCAGTTCCGCCACGGCGGCCAGCGCGGCCACGGCGGACTCATGCCCGGCCGCGCCCACGGCGCAGCCCAGCCAGTTCATGAAGGTGCGATGGGCTTCGTGGTCCACCTCGCGGCTCCAGCCTTGCGACGGATGCGTGGCCACGAATTTTCCGAGGATGCGCGTGACCGGCGGGGCGTTGTGGTCGGCGGCGACATGGGTATTGCGTGCCATGGGATAGGGGTCCTTGTTCAGTGAATCGAAAAATGGGGGCTGGCTTGCAGGCAGCCGAGCCGGTCAGGTATCGAGATGGATGCCGCGGTCCTTGGCGAGCTTGCTCCAGCGGTTCACCTCGTCGGCGATATAGCGGCGGAACTGGTCGGGCGTCATCGGCGTGGGCTGGAGCGCCTCCGAGGACAGCTTGTCAGCCAGGTCCGGGCTCTTGAGCACCGTGTTGAGCGAACTGTTGAGCTTGGCGACGATATCGGCGGGCATGCCGGCCGGGCCGACCACGCCGTACCACTGCTGGGCGTCGAAGCCCTTGAGCCCGGCTTCCTCCAGCGTCGGCACGTCCTTGAGCAGCGGGTGGCGCGCGTGGCCGGTCACGGCCAGCGGCCTCACGCGGCCCGAGCGGATATGCGGCAGCGCGGCGGAAAGCCCCGGGAACATCGCCTGCGTCTGGCCGCCAATCAGGTCGTTGAACGCCGGGGCAATGCCCCGGTACGCCGCGTGGGTCATCTTCACGTTGACCTGCTGGGCGAACAACTCCATCGACAGATGCGTCAGCGACCCCGGCCCGGACGAGCCGTACGCCACCGCGCCGGACTTCTTCGCATAGGCGATGAACTCGGCCAACGTGGACGCCGGCACGCCGGCGCTCACCACCAGCACATTGGGCGTGCCGCCGATCATGCCGATGGCGGTGAAGTCCTTAAGCGGGTCGTAGGGCACCTTGCGGGTGGCGGGATTGGTGCCGTGCGTGGCGACGTAGCCCTGCATCAGGCTGTAGCCGTCCGGGGCGGCCTTGGCGGTCATCTGGCAGGCAATCACCCCGCCGCCGCCGGCCTGGTTCTCGACCACGATGGACTGGCCGAGCACGCGGCCCCAGCGGTCCGCCACGGTGCGGCCGATCAGGTCCGAGCCGCCGCCGGCCGATACCGGCACCACGTAGCGCAGCGGCTTGTTGGGAAACGGGTCTTGCGCCTCGGCAAAGCCGGGCATGGCGAGCAGCATCGCGCCAGCCTTGAGCAGGCTGCGGCGGGTGGCATTCATGTCTCCTCCACTTGCATGACACCGCGGGAAGCGTACCGGGTGCCTTTTTTTCGGGATGGGGCCGATGGCCGGCTGGGCCGGCGGGGCCCTGGCTTTGGCTGAACGCATCATGGACGCCCGCCGCGCGTCTGTGAATTGCAAATTTCCTCTCGATTGATGCATGGTGTGCATCAATGGGGAGTCGTCATGGTGCACCCTGAGTTGACACGGACCGGCGGCCTGCGAATACTCCACATCGCCAGCCCGCGCCCCGATCATGTCCATGCTCATGGGTGGCAGGGTTAGAGACGTCATTCACCGCTGTCACACATCCAAGCAAGGACGACCATGAAAAGACTCCGCACGCTCCTCTGTGCCGCCGTGGTGGCGGGACTCGCCGGTTGCGCATCGACCCTCTCCGGCACGGGCGCCGACGCGCCCAAGCCCACCGCGCCGGGGCAGATCACCGCCGGCAAGACCGAAGTGCTCTGGCTCGGCCAGGCCGCCATGCGCATCACCACGCCGGGCGGCAAGGTCATCATGATCGACCCCTGGCTGACCGGAAATCCCAAGACGCCGGCCAACTTCAAGCAGCTGGGCGCGCTCGGCAAGATCGACCTGATCCTGGTCACCCACGCCCACGGCGACCACCTCGGCGACGCCGCGGCGCTGTCGCAGCTCAACAACGCGCCTATCTGGAACGGCGGCGGCATGGGCCAGACCCTGGTCGCGCTGGGCATGGTGCCGGCGGCGATGTCGCAGCGCTTCAACAAGAGCGGCACGGTGGCACCGTTCGGGCCGCAGGGGCCGAAAATCACCGCCGTCCACGCCGAGCACTCGTCCGAACTGGTCTGGAAGAACCCGGCCACGAACAAGGATGAAGTGCACTACGGCGGTGAACCGGTCGGGTACATCATCGAGATGGAGAACGGCTTCAAGGTCTGGCACATGGGCGATACCGGCCTGTACGGCGACATGCGCATGATCGGCGAGATGATCAAGCCGGACCTGGTGCTGATTCCGATTGGCGGGCACTTCACGATGGGGCCGAAAGAGGCCGCCGTGGCCGTGCGCGACATGATCAAGCCCAGGTACGCCATCCCGATGCACTACCTGACCACGCCGCAGCTGGCCGGCACGCCGGCCCAGTTCACGGCCGCGCTGGGGGTCACCGGCACGCAGGTGATCGTGCCGGAGCCGGGCCAGAAGGTGGACTTCTGATGAACCGGACGCGACGCCTGATCGGCACCGCCGGCGCCGCAGCCATCGCGCTGGCGCTGTCCGGCTGTGCCACGCCGGGCGGACCGGCAGCCGCCGGCAACCCGGACGCACGCGCCGCCGCCACGGAACTCGGCGGCACTGGCAAGCTACGCGCCGCCATCAACCTCGGCAACCCGATCCTGGCGGGCCGGGCGGCCAACGGCGAGCTTCAGGGCGTGTCCGTCGACCTGGCCCGCGAGGCCGCGCGCCGGCTGAACCTGCCGCTGGAACTGGTGGCGTTCCAGTCGGCAGGCAGCGTGGTGGAGGCGGTGAAGGGGCGGCAGGTCGATCTGGCCTTCGTCGCCATCGACCCGGTGCGCGCGGCGGACATGGAATACACCGCGCCCTACGTGATCATCGAAGGCGCCTACCTCGTGCGCAACGACGCCGCGCTGCAGCGCAACGAGGACGTGGACCGCCCCGGCACGCGCATCGTGGTGGGTCGGGGCAGCGCCTACGACCTGTTCCTCACGCGCGAGATCAAGGCGGCCACGCTGGTGCGCGCGCCGACCTCCCCCGCCGTGACGGACATGTTCCTGGCCGAGCGGCTCGACGTGGCGGCCGGCGTAAAGCAGCAGCTGGAAGCCGACGCACGGCGCGTGGGCGGCGTGCGGCTGCTGCCGGGCCGCTTCATGGTCATCGAGCAGGCCATGGGCGTGCCCAAGGGCCGCACCGCCGCGCAGGCGTGGCTGAGCAGCTATATCGAGGAGATGAAGGCCAGCGGCTTCGTGGCGGCGGCGCTGCAACGGCACCGCATCGAAGGGGCGGGCGTGGCGCCGCCCCGGCAGCCCTGACGCTATCGCCAGTTGCTATCGGCCTTAATCGATTCCCCACATAATTCCCGGCTTCCGCCACCGCCCTTTTTCCCTCTCCATGAGCCAGCCCGACCAGCCCGATCACCCCGAACACCCGCTCCAGGCCGCCTTCCTGCGGCACGAACAATCGCTGGCGCCGGCCGGGCGCATGGTCGGCGAGGACGACAGCGCCGTGTACCGCACGCTGCTGGAGTCCACCAAGGCCATTCCGTGGAAGATCGACTGGGCGACCATGGCATTCGCCTATATCGGCCCGCAGATCGAGGCGCTGCTCGGCTGGGCGCCGTCGTCCTGGAAGACCGTCAACGACTGGGCCGACCGCATGCACCCGGACGACCGCGAGGCCGTGGTGAACTTCTGCGTGGCGCAGTCGCAGGCGGGCACCGACCACGAGGCCGACTACCGGGCGCTCACGCGCGACGGCGGCTATGTCTGGCTGCGGGATGTGGTCCACGTGGTGCGCAAGCCCAGCGGCGAGGTGGAGTCGCTGATCGGCTTCATGTTCGACATCAGCGAACGCAAGCGCACCGAGGAACAGCTCGCCCAGTTGCAGAAGGAGCTGGAGCGGCTCTCGTTCACGGACGGGCTGACCGGCGTGGGCAACCGCCGCATGTTCGACACCGTGGTCGAACGCGAATGGGCCGCCCTGCAGGACGCCGGCAAGCCGCTGTCGCTGATCCTGATGGATGTGGATTTCTTCAAGGCCTACAACGACTACTACGGCCACCTGCAGGGCGATGACTGCCTGCGCAAGGTGGCGGCGCTGCTGGCCGATGCGGTGGGCGCCGAGCACTTCGTGGGCCGCTTTGGCGGCGAGGAGTTCGTGGCCGTGCTGCCGGGCACCGACGCGGACACAGCCGTGACGATTGCCGAGCGCTGCCGCACGATGATCGCCGACGCGGCCATCCCCCACCTGCGCTCCCCCTACGAACAGCGCGTAACGGCCAGCTTCGGCGTGGGCACCACGCTGCCGGTGCCGGGCGCGGAGCCCACTGCCTTCATCAACCTCGTGGACGCGCAGTTGTATCACGCGAAGGACAATGGCCGGAACCGCATCGCCGCCGTGGATCGGGCCGGCATGCAGGGCGAAGGCTTCCGGACGCACTCGCGCTGAACCTACCCCCAACGGGTGTTGGCGCACGGCCATCGGCACGCGCCGCACCTGTTGGCTGGCACCCGCCAGCCAGGCGCCCGATAGCGCGGTTTTGCGCCAGCCACGGCACATTCGGGCGAGATTTTCGATTGGCACGGCCCCTGCGTAGGAAGGGAGGAACGCGCGATTGCGTTCCTTGCCCTTCCTACCCTGTCCCAATCGGAGTTCGACCCATGTACTACCGCTTTCTTCCCTTCCTCATCGGCGTCGCCATCGCCACCGCCCTTGCCGCCCAGCTTGCCCAGGCCGCCAGCCCGCGTGACAGCCTGTTCGCCGGCGACAAATACGGCTACAACTTCCGCGTCGATTCGCGCGATGTCTACAGCGACGGCGCCCGTGGCCGCTTCGACGTCTACACCGACGGCGCCCGCGACGTGACACCGCCCTCGCGCGACCAGGACAGCTCGCGTTTCCTGTCGGGCATGGACCGGCGTGGGGTGTCCGCCGAGCCGTCACGCCAGTTCGACGTCTACACGGATGGCGCGCTGGCTTGACTGCCCCCCGCCTGCGCCAGCGGCTTGCGTAACTTGCGTGATAGTGTGCCGTCCATGACCCATTTCCTGGCGGAACTGGATGGACGCACTGATTACCGCCGCCGCGCGGGCGCTGGCGGCGGGTGACCCGCTCGGCGCGCTGAACCGCGTGGCCCTGCGCGAGGACGCGCCGGCGCTGGCGTTGCGCGGCATCGCCATGGCCCAGCTTGGCGATCTCGCGCGTGCCCGGCTGCTGGTGCGCCGCGCCGCCCGCGCCTTCGGCCAGAAGGAGGCCGTGGCCCGGGCGCGCTGCGTGGTGGCCGAAGCCGAGATCGCGCTGGTTTCCCGCGATCTCGGCTGGCCAGCCAAATCGCTCGGCGCCGCGCAGGCCACGCTGGCGGCGCACGGCGACCTCGCCAATGCCGCCCACGCCCGGCAACTCGAAATCCGCCATCTGCTGCTGATTGGCCGGCTCGATGCCGCCGAGGCCGCGCTCGCCACGCTCGACCCCACCCCCTTCCCACCCGCCTCGCGCGCCGCGCACGAACTGATCGTGGCCGGCATCGCCCTGCGCCGGCTGCGCACCCAGACCGCGCGCGAGGCCCTCGCCCGGGCCAGTCAGGCGGCGCGCCAGGCCGCCATTCCCGGGCTCTCGGCCGAGGTCGAGCAGGCCGTCCGGCTGCTCGACGCCCCCGCCGCGCGGCAGATCACGCCGGACGGCGACTGGCCGCTGCGGCTCGACGAGGTGGAGGCGCTGCTAGCCTCCAAGGCGCTGGTGATCGATGGCTGCCGTCATGTCGTGCAGGCCGACGGCACGGCCATCTCGCTGGCGCGGCGGCCGGTGCTGCTGACGCTGGCGCGGGCGCTCGGCGAAGCCTGGCCGGCCGATGTGCCCCGGGACGCCCTGATCGCCCGGGCCTTCCGTACCCGCCATATCGACGGCTCCCACCGCGCGCGGCTGCGCGTGGAAATCGGCCGGCTGCGCGCGATGCTGGGCGCGCTGGCGCGGGTGGAGGCCACCCCGGACGGCTTCGCGCTGGTGCCACTGGAGCCACCGCCCGCCCGGCAGGTGGTGGTGCTGGCGCGGCCGGTCGAGGAAAAGCACGGTGCCGTGCTGGCCTTGCTGGGCGATGGCGAGTCGTGGTCCAGTTCCGCCCTCGCCCTGGCGCTGGGCGCCAGCCAGCGCACCGCCCAGCGCGCGCTGGACGCGCTGGCCGCCGACGGCAAGGTTGAGGCGTTCGGCCGGGGCCGCGCCCGGCGCTGGCTGAGCACCCCCGTGCCCGGATTCACGACGACCTTGTTACTCCCCACCCCGCTGCCGAATCACTAGGATGAAGGCATGTTTCAACCAACGAGGGAATCCACCCATGAAACGACAGCCCGCTGAAATCCTCCGTGAATACGGCCCCTTCCCCGGCGTCGAGGCCGTCCACGGCGTCACCTACGACGGCAAGCGCGTCTGGTTCGCCTCGGGCGACGCGCTCCACGTGCTCGACCCGGCCACGGGCCAGACGCTGCGCACCCTCGACGTGACCGCCAATGCCGGCACCGCCTTCGACGGCAAGCACCTGTACCAGATCGCCGAGCGCCAGATCCAGAAAATCGACCCGCAGACCGGGGAGGTTGTCGCCACCATCCCCGCCCCGGGCGACGGCAACGACTCGGGCATGGCCTGGGCCGAAGGCACGCTGTGGGTGGGCCAGTGGCAGGCGCGCAAGATCCACCAGATCGACCCGGAGACCGGCAAGGTCCTGCGCACCATCGAGTCCAACCGCTTTGTCACGGGCGTGACGTGGGTGGACGGCGAGCTGTGGCATGGCACCTGGGAGAGCGAGGAAAGCGATCTGCGGCGCGTCGATCCGGCCTCGGGCGAGGTGCTGGAGCGGCTGGATATGCCGGCCGGCGTGGGCGTGTCCGGGCTGGAGTCCGATGGCGCCGACCAGTTCTTCTGCGGCGGCGGCACGAGCGGCAAGCTGCGCGCCGTGCGCCGGCCACGGAAGGGCTGACAAACGGGGCTGAAAGCCCGCGGCGCACAAAGCGCCATTTTCGTTGCGATGTCAATCCCCCCACCGGCGCCCACCCCCGGGCGCCGCGCGCCTGTTGTAGCGGCGCCGACGCCGCGCATTCCTTGCCCCGCGCGGCGTTCAGCCTGATGCCGGCTCGTATTAGAATCGCCGGTGTCGATCCGTTCGGCATGCAACAGAACCAGTGGTCATGTTCCGGGTGCGGGAAGGCCCCGGACTGGTTCCGATCTGCCTGCCAGAACACGCGTTACCCATCGAGACCCACTCAACAGTTATCAGGCCAGCGTCCAAGGGGATTCCGGGCTGAGGAAGACATGACCTCGTTTGCATATGATGTTGCCCTGGCGCCGGAGCCCGCGGAAAGCGGGACTGCCGGCGACCGCCCTGCCGGGCGCGAGGCCTGGGCGCTGCTGGAAGCTTCCGGCGCGCTGGCCATGCGGGTCGATGTCCAGGGTCGCATCCTCCAGGCCACCGAAGCCACGGCTGACCTGCTCGTATACCCCCACGAATACCTGCTGCGCACGTCGGTGCTCGACGTCATCGCCCCGGAATCGCGCGATAGCGTGGCCGCCCTGCTCCAGGCCTGCGCGCGCGACCGCGCCGCCCGCCGCGAGCGCGTGCGCTTTGCCGGCGGCATCGGCGGCGGCTGGCTGGACCTGCGCATCGCGCACCAGCCCGGCGAGGGCAACACCCCGGCGAGCCTGCTGCTGTTCGGCCATGACGTCACGGACTGGGTCGAGAACGAGCGCCAGCTCAACGCCCGCGCCTTCCTGGACCCGCTGACCGGCGTCGGCAACCGGGCCTTCATCCGTCGGCGCATCGAGCAGTACATGGCCGGCGCCGCCAGCGCGCGCGTGCCGTTCGCCGTGGCGCTGATGGACCTGGACGGCTTCAAGAACATCAACGATTCGCTCGGCCACGAGTTCGGCGACGCGCTGCTCAAGGAAGTCGGCGCCCGCCTGCAGGACACCGTGCGCTCCCAGCAGAGCGTGGCGCGCCTGGGTGGCGATGAATTCGTGCTGATGCTCGATGGCCTGGAGTCCGAGGCCGAGGCCATCCGCATTCTCGAGCGCGTGATCCACGTCTGCCGCCAGCCCTTCCTGCTGGGCGGCTGCCATGTGCGGATCACCACCAGCATCGGGCTGGCCTTCTCGTCGGCCGCGTCCGGCAACGTCCAGCCGGAGTCGGAGTCGCACTGGCTGCGCCGCGCCGACCTGGCCATGTACGAGGCCAAGGCGCTGGGCAAGAACCGCTATTGCGTCTATTCGCCCGAGCTGGACCGCCGGCTGGACGAGCAGTTCCGCATCGAGCAGAGCATGTTCGAGGCGGTGCAGAACGGCGAATTCCTGCTCCACTACCAGCCCATCGTCTGGCCCGCCACGGGCGAGGTCTGCGCCGTGGAGGCGCTGATGCGCTGGGACCACGCGGGCGAGTTCATCCGCCCCGACGTCTTCATTCCCGTGGCCGAGAAGAACGGCCTGATCAAGCATCTGGGCGCCTGGGCGCTGCGCTGCGCCTGCGCCCAGTTGGCCGCGTGGGATGCCCAGGGGCTCCAGGTCGGCCATATGTCGGTCAACGTCTCCGCCGTGCAGTTCCTGCACCCGGGGTTCTTCGAGAGCGTGCGCAACGCCATCCAGGACGCCGGCATCAGCGCCGACCGCCTGGTGCTGGAGATCACCGAAAGCGCGCTGATGACCGACCCCAAGGCCGCCGAGGACCTGCTGATGTCCCTGCGCGCGCTGGGCCTGCGCTTTGCCGTGGATGACTTCGGCACCGGCTATTCCAGCCTCTCCTACCTGCGCCGCTTCCCGCTGTCCGCGCTCAAGGTGGACCGCAGCTTCGTCGCGGACATGGTCGATTCCCCGCATGCGCGCACCATCGTCTCGGCGGTGCTGTCGCTGGCGCGCGAGCTGGGTCTGGTCGCCATCGCCGAGGGCGTGGAAACCGACGCGCAGGGCGAGCTGCTGGCCGCCCAGGGCTGCAACCTCGTGCAAGGCTGGCGCTACGCGCGCGCGCTGAGCCCGCTCGACTTCGAGCAGGCCCTCGCGGACGGCCGCCTGATGCTGGGCCGCGACGAAGTGTTCTCGCGGCAGGTGGCTGGATGACCATGCTGTCCAAGGAACAATTCTTCGAGTCGCTGTGGACCCGCATGGCGCAGCAGGGGGACTTCCCGACCCTGCAGTACTGTGTCGACAACATCTTCCAGACGCTCAACGGCGATCTCACCGTGGGCGAGATGGCCACCAGCGTGCTGTCCGACTTCAGCCTGTCGCAGAAGGTGATCCGGCTGGCCAACTCGGCGATGTACCGCTCGTTCGGCGGCGAGGTCACCACGGTGTCCCGCGCCATCCTGGTGCTCGGCGTGGAGGCCATCAGCCACCTGACGCTGGGCATCCAGCTGCTCGACTACTTCCACGGCGTGGCGTCGCAGCGCCCGCAAGCCACCAAGGGGCTCCAGCGCGCGCTGGTGGCGGGCGAGATCACCCGGGCGCTGTCGCATGCGCGCGGCATCAACGAGGGCGAGGAAGCGGTCGTCTGCACGTTGATGCACCACATGAGCCGGCTGCTGGTGGTGTTCTACTTCCCGGACGAGTGGGAGCGCGTGGAGGCGATGTGCGCCACGCACCCGATGACCGAGAACGAGGCCTGCCAGGAGGTGCTGGGCGTCTCGATGGAGGAGATCGCCGAGGCCGCCGCGCGCAAGTGGCGCCTGCCGGGGATCATCGCCCATGCCATGAAGCCGCGCCTGATGTCGCCGGACACGGTGCTGGAAACCCATGCCGACTGGCTGGCCGCCATCGCCCATGTCTCGGCCCAGGCCGCCGCTGCCATGGTGCGCGACGGCACGCAGGAGTCGGTGCAGGACCTGCTCACCGCCCACGCCAAGATGCTGGGCCTGACCACCGGCGACGTGGCGATTGCCGTGCGCCAGGCCGATTCGCTCAATACCTCGATCACCCGCGCCGAGGCCCCGGCCGAGGCGGCGGCGCCCGCCGGCGCCAGCAGCGATCCGGAAGACATGCTGCGGCGGCTGCGCCAGGGGCTGGACGAGGTGCGGCGCGAGGGCGCCGGGCTGTCGGTGTCCCAGCTGGCGCCGATGGTGCTGGAAACCACGATGCGCGCGATGAACTTCTCGCGCTGCTTCCTGATGATGCTGAACCCGGCCACCAAGCGCTTCCACGCGCGGCTGGGCTTTGGCGAGGGCATGCGTGACAAGCTGACGGCCCTGTCCTTCGAGGAAGGCTTCGTGCCCGACGTGTTCCACTTCGCCGGGCTGGCCGACAAGCCGCTGCTGATCGAGGATGCGTTCGACCCGAGCATCGCCCACCGGATTCCGCGCTGGTACCGCGACGCCATGCCGGACGCGAAGTCGATCCTGCTGGCGCCGGTGCGCATGCGCAACCGCTGCATCGCGCTGATCTATGGCGACTGGGGCGCCACGCGCTGCGCCTGGGAACTCGGCGAGCCCGAACTCAATGCCGTGGACGAGTTGATGCGCGAGATCGCCGCCGGCGTGCTGCGCGCCGCGCCGCAGCGCGCGGAGCCCTAACCAGCCTGAATCAGTGCCGCGTGGCCTTGCGCTGGGCCTTGTCGGCGTACATCGCCGCATCGGCCTGCGCCAGCAGCTCATGCACCGTGGCGTGGCGGGACGGATCGAACTCGGTCAGCCCCACGCTGAAACGCAGGCGGTAGCCACGCGCGTTCTGCGCATTCCACGCATCCACGTTTCGATGCAGGCGCGCCAGCGCCTCGCCACAGCCGGCAGCATCGGTATTGGTCAGCAGCGCGGCGAATTCGTCGCCGCCGAGCCGCCCCACCACATCCGAATCCCGGAACGCCTGCCGCAGCGCGGCACCGAACGCGGTCAGCGCGCGGTCGCCCTCGGCATGGCCGAACTGGTCGTTGATCGGCTTGAAGCCGTCCATGTCGAAGAACACCAGCGTGGCCGGCCGGTCCAGCCGGCGGCACAGCTCGATGGCATGCTGGCTCAGCACCGTGAAGCCGCGCCGGTTGGAGAGCGCGGTCAGCTCGTCCATGCTGGCCAGGTGCACGGCGGCCAGCTCCTGCTCGGCCATGCGGGCCAGGTCGTGCAGCAGCGCGCGGTCGTCGTCGTCGAAGGTGCGCGGCTGGCGGTCGATCAGGCAGAGCGTGCCGAGCTTGGTGCCGTTGTGCGCCACCAGCGGGCAGCCGGCGTAGAAGCGGATATGCGGATCGCCGGTGACCAGCGGGTTGTCGTGGAAGCGCGGGTCCAGGCGGGCGTCGGGAATCAGCAGGATGCCGTCGCCGGCAATCGCGTGGCCGCAGAACGAGGTGTTGCGCGGCGCCTCGGTCTGGTCCAGGCCCTCGCAGGCCTTGAACCACTGACGGTTGGCATCGACCAGGCTGACCACCGCGATCGGCACGTCAAACAGCCGTTTGGCGAGCCGGGTCAGGCGGTCGAACCGTTCCTCGGCCGGGGTGTCGAGGATGTTGAGCGATCTCAGCGTGGCGAGACGCAGGGTTTCATCGGGCGGAATCGGGGGCGGCTGCATGGGCGGTTCCTGAGCGCGCGCCGGGCGGGTCCCGGCGGCTAGGGATCGTGCCTGTGTTAACGGCCAAATCGTACGCCGCCTGCAGGCTTGCCGCCCACGTGCACACCGATTGTTTCAATTTTTTGCGAGGTCGGGAGCACCTTCTATTCGCCCCGGCTGGCCCGGTCCATCAACACGCGCACACTGTCCGCCCGCGTCTCGGCACAGGCCACCGCCTCCGGCAGCACCATGCCGGCGAGCCGCGTCAGCACGTTGCCGGGCGGCATCTCCACCGCCAGCCGCACACCGCAGGCGCGCGCCAGCAGCATGGTCTCGTGCCAGCGCACCGGCAGCGCCATGTTGGCGGCGAGATCCGCCGCGATGCGTGCCGGGTCGCGTAGCTCGCGCGCGGCGCTGGCGCTGAACAGCCGCAGCGTGGGCCGGCGCAGCGTGACCGGCGCGAACGCCTGTGCGAGGCTCGCGGCGGCATCGTCCAGCAGCGGGCAGTGGGACGGCACGGCGATCGCCACCCGCTTGGCGCCATGCGCACCGGCCTCCTGCGCCAGCGCCGCCACGCGGGCCATCGCCACGTCCGCCCCGGCGATGACCAACTGCGTCGGCGCGTTGAAATTGGCGACGTAGACCGGCAGACCGGTCGCCCGGACCCGCGTCACGATGGCTTCCAGCGCCGGGGCTTCGAGCCCGAGGATGGCGGTCATGCCGAAGCCCTGCGGGTAGGCGTCCGCCATCAGCCGGCCCCGCAGCGCCACCAGCCGCACCGCGTCGTCATAGGCCAGCGCGCCGGCCACCACGGCCGCCGCGTAGGCGCCGATCGACAGCCCGGCCACGGCCTCCGGCCGGGCGCCGTCCGCCATCAGCGCGCGCGCCGTGGCCACGCCCGCCGCCAGCAGGCAGAGCTGGACCGATACGGTGGATTCCAGGCTGTCGGCGGTGTCGAGCGCCATCACGTCATGGCCCAGCGCGTCGCTGGTCTGGGCGAGCGTCTCGTGCACGGCGCGATGGTCGGGCAGGCTGTGGAGCATGCCGGGGCGCTGTGCGCCTTGTCCGGGGAAGGTCAGCAGCGTGCTCATGCCGTCTGCCACGGGTCCGTGCAGCGCACCGGGCCGGTGGCGGTCTTCAGCAGCACGCGGCCGCCGGTGCGCAGGCGCTCCAGCAGGGCAAAGCCGCCGTGAGGCGTGGCGATCTGGATATCGAGCCGCGTCTCCTTGCAATCGTCGATCAGCGCCGCCAGCCATTGTTCGTCGGCCTGAGCCAGCGGCGCGGCGGCGTCGATCAGCAGGTCCACATCGCTGCCGGGATGGAGCACATCGAGCCCGGACGCGAGCGTGAACCCGGCCGCGCCGGTCACGCCCCAGTGCAGGCCGCGCGCATCGAGCAGCGGGGCGATCCGCGCCAGCGTGCGCAGCGCCGGGAGCGCCAGTCGGCGCGGGTGATCCTGCCAGCGCGCCGCCCCGGCGATGGCGAACGGCGACATCACCCGATCGCACTGGGACGCATCGATCCACGTGGCGTGGCGCTCCTCGCGCCGCCGGCCGCGCAGCCCCACCGGGATGCAGCTATCGCGCAGCAGATCGCGCCGCACCACTCCGGGCGCCACCGCCAGCCACGTGGCATCGACCCACGCCGGCAGCGGCTGGCTGGCCGCGAACGCCGGGGCGTCGCGCAGCCAGATCAGGTCGTGCGGCTGGAGTGGGCGGGGGAGCGCAGCGTCCGGCACGGTGTCATCCCTGCCACTGCCGGGCGAGCACCTCGCGCACGCGCGCCGACGCCTGCCGGTTCTCGCCGCCCAGCCGGCTGCGCAGGTCGCGCTCGGGGTCGGCGTCGATATCGGCCAGCGCAGCTTCCAGCGCCGTGCGCACCGTGGCGACGTCACCGGCTTCGGGCGCCTCGGCCCGGGCGACCGGCACGCGCCGCCACAGCAGGCCCAGCGTGGCGTAGTTGTCGATGTCGTAGGCCATCGGCGGTACGGTGGCCGCGAAGGCTTCGAGGTCCTCCACGCTGCGCATGGTGATGCGCGCCGCCGCTTCCTTGCCCATCGCATGCACCTGCACGCCGGGGTCCGCCAGCGCGACGATGCGGTTGGCCTGATAGCCGTGCGCGAGGAAGGCGCCCGACATGGCCTTGCCCACCAGCAGCGCGATCACCGGATGCCCCTGCAGGCGCGCGGTGGCGTAGGCATCCGCCGCGCTGGCCAGCGACTGGTGGATGCCGAACGCTTCCTCGCGCCGGCCGTAGGCCTGGCTCGGGGTATCCACCACGGCGACGATGGCGCGCTTGACCGGCGCGTCGCGGTCCGCCTGCACGGCGTCATGGACGGCGCGCGCGAGCGTCCAGCCCTCGCGCAGCCCCACCTCGCCATGGCGGGCGCGCGGGAACGGGCTGGCGGCATCGGGCACCACCGCGATCCAGCGCACGGGCCGGCCCGCCAGTTCGCCATCGGCCACCTGGATCGAGGCCGGATAGTCGGTCAGGCGCGATGCGCCCTGGCTCAAGGCGGCGAGCCAAATGGCGCCCCGGGAGTTCGATTCAGTCGATTCGGTCGTCATGACGGTTCTCCAAACACGGCGCGCACGGTGGCCGCATCGGCCTGCCGCGCGGGGTCATAGTCGGCCAGCCGCTGCAGATAGGACGCATACGCGGCACTGCGCGGCGGGGTGGGTGGCTGATTGGGCGGCTCGGCGACGAGGGCCGCCACGGTGGCGCGGATCGCCGCGCTGTCATCGTCGACATAGCGGTCCGCCAGCCCGGTAGCGATGCGCTGCTCGCCGCCGGTCAGGCTCCAGATCAGCGGCCGGTCGCGCGAGTCGTACTCGGCAATGCCGGCCTCCTGCTCGATCACGGCCGGCCCGTTCAGGCCCAGCCGCGCCTCACGCGTGACCACCAGCGTGCTGCACAGTCCGGCCGCAATCGACATCCCGCCGAAACACCCCACCTGCCCCGCAATCACGCCGATCACCGGCTGGTAGCGGCGCAGATCGACGATGCCCGCGTGGATCTCGGCGATGGCGGCGAGGCCGAGGTTGGCCTCCTGCAACCGCACGCCGCCGGTCTCGAACAGGATCACCGCGCGCGTCGGGGTGCCCTGTCGGTTGTCCTGCGCGGCCAGTTCCAGCGCGCCGGCAATCTTGGCGCCGCCCACTTCGCCCAGGCTGCCGCCCTGAAAGGCGCCTTCGATGGCCAGCACGACGGTGGGATGCCCGTCGATGGTGCCCTTGGCGACGATCACGCCGTCATCGGCCTGCGGCACCACGCCCTGACGCGCGAGCCAGGTCGAAGTCAGGCCGTCGAACGGCCCCGCCAGTTCGCGGAAGGTGCCGGGGTCCAGCAGCGCATGGGCGCGCGCGCGGGCGCCCAGTTCGACAAAACTCTCGCGCGACAGCAGTGCGGGCTGGCTCATGGCTGCCCCTTGCTGTCATCCAACGCCTCGAACGCCTCGGCCAGCCGCATGCCCACCACGCCCGGCGTGGCGCCGAAGTCGTGGATGCGGATACGCATGGCGGCGCGCGGCTCGGCGCTGAAGACGCGCGTGAGTTGGGCGTCCCAGACGCGGCCGTAGCCGTCCACCGAGGTGGTCACCTGGATCGAGGTCTTGCCGGCGTCGCCGGGTTCGATCATCACTTCAAGGTCGCCGGAACCGACCACGCCCACCAGCACGCGCTGGCTGGCCGGTGCGCCGGCGGGATATTCGAACTGGAGTTGTTCCATCATCGGTCTCCGTGGGGGAGCGCCGGCCCGGTGGGCAGGCGATCGAGAAATAACGTGGCGGCGAGCAGGTCGGCGGCGCCGCCGGGGGAGGCGTTGCGCGCCAGCATGCCGGCTTCGAGCCGATGCAGCAGCCGCCGGCCCGGCAGCGTGCCGATGCCGCCCGCCGCCAGCACGGCAGCGGCGCCGGCCTGCATCGTGGCCAGCCCTTCGCGGCCGGCGCGGGCCAGCACGCAGGTATCGTCGAGCCCGGCCATGATCGCCAGCAGCGCATTAACGCGCGCGGTGGGCTCCGCATCGCCGCGCGCGCGGCTGGCGCGCAGCGTCGGCAAACCCCGCTGCACGACATGCGGGAAGCCGGCCTCGGCCTGCCCGCGCGCGCCACCTACCTGATACGCTTGCCGCGCCAGTTCGCCCTTGTTGCCGGTGTGCGCGGGGCGATGCCGGTCTGGCAGCTGGGCGATGGCCCCGGCCGCGTCGGCCACGGCGTGGGCATCCGCACCCTCCGGCAGCAGCCCGGCGGCGCCGGCCAGCAGGCCCAGGCACCAGATCGCGCCGCGATGGGTGTTGACGCCGCCGGTGGCGCGCAGCATCGTCGCCTCCGCCGCGCGGCCCAGCGCGCCGAGTTGTTCGCGCAGGGGTCGATCGACGCCGGAGGATTCCCGCCCCGCCTCCGCCATCGCGGCGAAGCCGCCGCGCAGGCTGCGCGCGGACGCCACCATCAGCGCCAGCGTCAGGTCGCGGTGGGCGCCGCTGCCGCGCGCATCCACCAGCCCGGGCTTGGGCGACAACATCGCCTCGTCGATCAACACCGCTTCGGCCAGTGCGCCGATGGCGCCGGCGCGGTCTTCGGTGAGCGCTACCGCATGGATTGGGACGGCCATCACCAGCTCCGGAAACGTGCCGGCGGCTCGTACAGCCCGCCCGACCACTCGACCAGATCGGCCATGCTCTTGGCCGCCAGCAGCGAGCGCGTGGCATCGGCGCGATGCACGCCGAGGTCTTCCGGCAGTGCGATCAACCCGTCGCTGCGCATCTGGCGCGTGGTGGCCGGATCGTGGCGCATGCCAATCGGCGTGACGCCGGCCACCGCCGCGATCATCCGGCGGCGCTGCTCGATCGACGTCGCCTTATATAAATAGGCGATGCCTTCCTCGGTCAGCACGTGCGTGACGTCATCGCCATAAATCATCACCGGCGCCAGCGGCATGCCGGCATCCTTGGCCACCTGCACAGCGTCCATGGACTCCACGAAGGTCGGCTTGCCGCCCGCCTGGAAGGTTTCGACCATCTGCACCACCAGCTTGCGGCCCCGCGCGAGCGGGTCGTCAGTCTCGATCAGGTCGAGCCAGGCCGGGGTGGCGTGGCGACGTCCGCCCGGCTGGTGGCCCATGTTCGGCGCGCCACCGAAGCCCGAAAGCCGGCCGCGCGTGACCGTCGACGAATGCCCGTCGCCATCGATCTGGAGCGTGGAGCCGATAAACAGGTCCACCGCATACTGGCCGGCGAGCTGGCAGAAGGCCCGGTTGGAGCGCATCGCGCCGTCCGCGCCGGTGAAGAAGACGTCCGGCCGGGCCGACACGTAGTTCTCCATGCCCAGTTCGCTGCCGAAGCTGTGCACGCTCTCGACCCAGCCCGATTCGATCGCCGGGATCAGCGTGGGGTGCGGATTCAGCGTCCAGTGCTTGCAGATCTTGCCCTTGAGCCCGAGCGATTCGCCGTAGGTCGGCAGGATCAGTTCGATGGCGGCCGTGTTGAAGCCGATGCCGTGGTTCAGCGACTGCACCTTGTGCCGCTCGTAGATGCCACGGATGGCCATCATCGCCATCAGCACGTGCACCGGCTTGATCAGGCGCGGGTCGCGCGTGAACAGCGGCTCGCAGAAGAACGGCTTGTCGGCCTGCACCACGTAGTCGATCCACGAGCCGGGGATGTCCACGCGCGGCAGGTCGGCCGGGTCGTCCACGATCTCGTTGACCTGGGCGATCACCAGGCCGTCGCGGAACGCGGCGGCTTCCACCAGCGCGGGCGTGTCCTCGGTGCTGGCGCCGGTGTAGAGGTTGCCGGCGCGGTCGGCCTTGTAGCCGGCAATCAGCACGATCTGTGGTGTCAGATCCACATACAGCCGGGCGTACAGCTCGATATAGGTGTGGATGGCGCCGACTTCGAGCAGCCCATCCTCAAGGAACTGCGAGATCCGCACGCTCTGCGTGCCGGCATAGGCGAAGTCGAGCTTGCGCGCGATGCCGCGCTCGAACAGGTCCAGATGTTCGACGCGGCTGACGCTCGGAATGATCATGTGCAGGTCGTGCACGGTGGCCGGGTCTACCTCGGCCAGCGCACGGGACAGGAAGTCCGCCTGCTTCTGGTTGTTGCCCTCGAGCACCACGCGGTCGCCCGGGGCGGTCACGGCTTCGAGGAAGGGGACGATGTTGTCGGTGGCAACCACCTTGCCATCGGCCAGCCGGGCGCCAAGGCCCTGGCGGCGGCGCTTCTCAACGCGGCGGGTGTCCCATTGGCGGGGAGTGGGGGAATCTGGCATCGCGGCTCCGGACATGCGGCATGACTGTCGATGTGGGCCACGATACGCCGGGGGCCATGGTCAAACAATGACACCCGGCGGCGGATCGTTACGGTGAGAGAAATGACGGGACCGCCACTTCCCTCTGTCCGGGCTCGGCTAGTTGCTGTTAGGCGGATCCGGGGCGAAGCGGTTGAACACATAGTCGCGGTTCTTGACGACCGTGTGGCAGGCGAAGCAGGCCTGTTGCTTGGTGGCGTCCGAGGGCTTGCCGTCATCGAACTGCACGTAGCCCCAGCCGCCGGTGGCGGCGTACTTGGTCGAATCCCGCACCATGAACTGGAGGCCGTTCTTCGGGTGCCCGGCCACGTGGGACTGGGCCTTGCCGAAGGCTTCCGCGCTCTCCGCCAGCGCGTCGTAGCTCCAGGCGAGCCGGGCGATGATGGCGCCGTCGGGCAGCGGGTACTTGCCGCTGCGCAGGGCCACGACCGCCGCCTCGTTGCCGAGGATGGCGCGCAGGTCGTCGGTGGCGCCTTCCTCGCGGGCCACCGAGATCAGCGTCCACGCGCGGTAGCCGGGCGGGATCTTGTCCGGCACGGCTACCTTGCTGAGGTCCTGATTGGCTATCTTGGCGACCGGCTTGGCCGCCTGCATGCTGTCTTTCCCGGCGGCTTCCTTCGCCGTCTCCGCCAGCCCAACGCCCGCGCCAGCCAACGCCGTCACGGCCAGCGCCATCCCTACGATTTTTTTCATGGTTTGTCCTCCGGTGTGCAGGCGCCATCGTCACGCCAATTGGCCGCGCGGCATTGAACAGGCGGTCGGATTTGTCCGGAATGAACGTTGCGCAGCGTCGCGCCGTTTGCGCCACATCAAGCACCGAACTTTCTTAACGGCCGCGCAAGAAGTTTTACTTCCGCCGACTGGGCGTTGCGGCGATCATGACCGCGTCCTTGAATCCGGCCAGGAAGAGGTAGCGATGCGCGCCCATGGCATCCTGAATTCCGCGCGATGTGTGGTGATGTTGGCGATGTTGGCGATGTTGGCGATGATGGGGATGGTGGGCCTCGCCCCGGCGCCGGCCCACGCCCAGACCGGTCCCACGTTCGGCATCGTGGGCGCCAACGTCCAGAAGCAGGCCAATGCGGTGCTGACGCTGATGTCGTTCGCCGTGGTGCCTGACCTCGCCTCCAGTTCGCTCTCCATCAGCAACACCAGCACCGACAACCCCGCCCTGACGCTCTGGCAGCTCGGCGGCGGTTTCACCTTGAGCCAGTCGTTCCCGCTCTACCTGGAGGGGTCGATTGCCTACAACCGCTACGACCCGACCTTCGTGGCCTCCAACGGCCAGGAGACCCGCAAGCTGCCGACCAAGTGGAATACCTTCGCGGGCACGGTCGGCGTCGGCTGGGATTTCCCGCTCATCGACAGCAAGGAACTGGTGTTCCGGCCGATCTTCAATGCCTCGATCGGCCGCGTGGCCAGCGACCTCTCCGTCGCCAAGTTCGCGGTGGAACATGTGACCGACCAGGAGATCGCCTTCCTGGACAACGGCGCCATGAACGCCTACGGGCTGGGCGGGTCGGTGATGCTGGACTGGGAAAGCCACCGCAACGAGCGCGATGTCGATGTGGAGCTGCGCTACACCAACATCTACCTGCGCAGCTTTGGCACCACGGGGGGCATGAACGCCTCCGCCGCCGCCCAGACCGCCAGCCTCTACGCCCGCTGGCGCGCGCCCACCGGCCTGCGTGCGCTGGACCGGCCGGTGCGCTATGTGCTCGAACTGTCCCACTCGCACTACTTCGGCAATCAGGCCGGCGCGCTGGGCTTCAGCCAGCTCACCACGGTCGGCACCGGGCTGGAACTCGACACCAGCGCACATGAAGTATTCGTCACCCGCATCCGGGGCGTGTTCCGCTACGTCTTCGGCAACAACGTGCACGGCCTGTCGTTCGGGCTGGCGGCCAGCTTCTAGGGCCCGGCTCAGCGCACAGCGGAGCCCTCGGCGGTCCGCGCCACTTCGATCCGGTTGCCGCCGAGCGATTTGGCGCGATACAGCGCCTGGTCGGCGGCGGCCAGCGCGTCGGCCAGCGGCGGCACCTCGGTCTCGAAGTGGGCCAGCCCGATGCTGACCGTGGCCGGAATGCCGAGACCGAGGCCGTGGATCTGGTGCGGGATGGTGTCGGCGAAGCGCGTGGCCACGGCCTCGCCGAGCGCCCGGGCGCGGCGCGCGTCGTCGCCGGTCAGCAGGGCGGCGAACTCCTCGCCGCCGATGCGCCCGAGCAGCGCGTGCGGCCCCAGCACACGCCGGGCGATTTCCGCGAACGACTTCAGCACCTGGTCGCCAGTCTGGTGACCGTACACGTCGTTGACGGCCTTGAAGCGGTCGAGGTCGAACGCCAGCACGGCCACCGGCCGGCTCCCTTCGCCACCGAAGAGGCGGGCGCCCTGCTCGAAGAACCAGCGGCGGTTGCCCAGCCGGGTCAGGTAGTCGGTCTGGGCTTCCTGCAGGAGCTGGCCGTGGGCCTCGTCACGGATCAGCTTGAGCAGCGCCATCGGCAGGAGGACCGAGTACAGCACCCCTTCGTAGACCGTGAGCTTGCTGGCGGCGGCCTGCATCGCCGGCCCGTAGGCAGAAACCAGCCACGGCAGGATCAGGGCCCGCGCGAAATAGACCACGGCATGGATGCCCGCCACGACCACGATGATGTGGCGCGAACGGAGCGCCTTCATCGCCTCGCAACGCAGCATCTCGCGCGCTGTCATGGCGCTGATCAGCGCGATCGGCAGGGCGCTGACGTAGTTCCACATGAGGTCCAGCCGCTGCGCGCCCCAGCCGGCCCACACCAGCGCGTCCACGATCAGTATCCCCACCGACGCCGCGCGATACTGCCGCCCGCTCAGCGAAGCGATGCCGCCGAGGACCAGCAGGTACCCGGTAAGGATGACGAGATTGCTGACGGCGGAGCCCATCGCCCCGGGCACGCTGCGCCGGACCAGCACCAGCGCGCAGCCGATGGCGAGCGTCGTGAAACCGGCCGCGAGAATCCGCAGCGTGCGGCTGCGGCGGGGATTGGTCCGATGCTCCCAGAACGTCATGCCGGCACTGGCCAGAAGCGTCCCGATGGCGAGGAGATAAAGGGTGAGGAGGTCTACGTACATCCCAAATGTAAAGACATTGCGCCGACGCATCGCGCCGGCTGCCGAATTTTACGTGGAAACCCGCCCGCGGGATGGTGCTTGATACGCCGGTGATTGGTGTCTGTTCGGTGCCTGTTCGGTGCCTGTGCGGTGCCTACTCGCGGATCAGGTCGATGAGCGCGCGCAGGCCGGCCGGCACGTGGCGGCGGCCCGGGTAGTACAGGCACAGGCCATCGAGCGGCGGCGTCCAGCCTTCCAGCACGCGCACCAGCGTGCCGGCCTGCAGGTCGGCGGCCACGTTCCACTCGCTCAGGTAGGCCAGCCCCAGCCCGGCGCGGGCGGCCTGCTGCGTCAGGCCGGGCTCGTCGAGGGTCAGCGCGCCTTTGACGTCGACGCGCACCGCCTCGCCATGCCGCGCGAATTCCCACTGGTAGATCGCCCCGCTCGGCATGCGCGTGCGGATGCAGGCGTGCGCGTGCAGGTCGGCGGGCGTGCGCGGCGGCTTGTGCCGGGCGAAGTAGTCCGGGCTGCCGACCACGGCGAAGCGCTGGGTATCGCCGAAGGGCACGGCGATCATGTCCTGCGGCAGGGTTTCGGCGAGGCGGATGCCGGCATCGAAGCCGTCGGCGACGATGTCGATCAGCCGCCCTTCCGTGACGATATCGAGCGTCATGGCCGGATAGCGCTGCAGGAAGGCGATGAACAGCGGCATCACCTGCCGCGCGGCGCCCGCCGAGGTGTTGATGCGCAACTGGCCCGACACGGTGTCGCGCAGGCTCCCCGCCTGCTCGATCGCGCCCCGGATCGTGGACAGCGCCGGCGCGATGCTGTCCACGAACTGCGCGCCGGCCGCCGTCAGCGACACGCTGCGGGTGGTGCGATGGAACAGCCGCACGCCGATGCGCGACTCCAGCGCCGCCACCGCGTGGCTGAGCGCGGACGTGGAGACGCCCAGCTCCGCCGCTGCCGCCCGAAAGCTGCGATGCCGCGCCACCGCCAGCACCGCCTCCAGTTCACCGAGGCCAGAGGATTTCATTATCCTGATTTCTTCATCATCACATCCCGCATTGTATGGCTAGTCAACACAATGGCGCAGAGCTAACTTGTGCTTCAGCCCGCGTTTTTCGCGCTTTGCTTAAGATGCTTTTCCGCTACCCCGGAGACCCACCATGCAGATCATCGACAAGATTTATATCGACGGTGCCTTCGTCACCCCGCACGGCGACGAGATGTTCGACCTGTTCAACCCGGCCACCGAACAGGTGATCGGCCAGGTGCGCCTGGCCGACGCGCAGGACGCCCGGGACGCCATCGCCGCCGCCAAACGGGCGTTCCCGGCCTTCTCCCGCACCAGCCAGCGCGCGCGCGTGGACCTGCTGAAGCGCATGCACGCCGCCGTGCTGGCGAAGGAAGACGAACTGTACGAGGCGATCACCGAGGAGTACGGCGCGCCGGTGTCCCGGGGCCGCTGGATGGCCCGGCATGCGAGCAACGTGCTGATCGACGCGGCCAATGTGCTCGAGCAGTACACGTTCACGCGCCGCGTGGGCGGCGCCGAGGTGGTGATGCAGCCGATGGGCGTGGCCGGGCTGATCACGCCGTGGAACAGCGACGCGGGCTTTATCTGCGGCAAGCTGGCTGCCGCCGTGGCCGCCGGCTGCACCGCCGTCATCAAGCCGAGCGAGATGAGCGCGATGCAGACCCGCATCGTCACCGAGGCGCTGCACGCGGCGGACGTGCCGCCCGGCGTGTTCAATATCGTCACAGGGCGCGGCGATGTGGTCGGCGCCGAGATCAGCACGCATCCCGATGTGACCAAGGTGTCGTTCACGGGCTCCACGGCGGTCGGCAAGACCATCCTGCGTGTGGCGGCGGACACGCTGAAGCGGGTGACGCTGGAGTTGGGTGGCAAGTCGCCCGTGGTCGTGCTCGACGATGCGAACTTCGACGAAGCCGTGCCGATGGCCATGGACGCCGGCTTTATGAACAGCGGGCAGGCGTGCATCGCCGGCACGCGGATTCTGGTGCCGGAACACCGGCTTGCCGAGTTCGAGGCGCACGTGCGCGACATCGTGGCGGCCACGCAAGCCGGCGATCCGCGCGATCCGCAGACGACGGTCGGGCCGATGGTCAGCCAGAAGCAGTGGGAGCGCGTGCAGCGCTATATCCGCATCGGCATTGACGAAGGCGCGCGGCTGGTGGCGGGCGGCGAAGGCCGGCCGGAGGGGCTGGACGCAGGCTGGTTCGTGCGCCCGACCGTCTTCAGCGATGTGACCAACGACATGACGATTGCGCGCGAGGAGATCTTCGGACCGGTACTGTCGATCATTACCTACCGGGACGAGGAGGAGGCCATCGCCATCGCCAACGACACCAGCTACGGCTTGCAGGCTTACGTGCTGTCGACGGATGTCCAGCGGGCGCACGCGGTGGCGTCGCGCATCGAGGCCGGGCGGGTCCTCGTCAACACGCTCGCCCACGACCCGGCGGCGCCGTTCGGCGGCCTGAAGCAGTCGGGCATTGGCCGCGAATACGGCGTCTATGGGCTGGAAGCGTTCCTGGAGACCAAGGCGGTGCTGAACGTGCCGGCGTAGTCAGGGGCGCTGTCGGGGCGGGCGGGCTCAGCCCGCCCAGGCATGCCGCACCAGCAGCGCCGACAGGACGAACATGGTGACGCCGACCAGCGCGTCGAGCACGCGCCATGCCTTGGGCCGGGCGAACCACGGCGCCAGGAAGCGCGCGCCAAACCCCAGCAGCCCAAACCAGCACAGGCTGGCGGAACTGGCGCCCGCCACGAACCAACCGCGGAGCGCAGCCGGCTGCTGGGCGCCGATGCTGCCCACCAGCAGCACGGTATCTAAATAGACATGCGGATTGAGCAGCGTGAAGGCCGCCGCCTGCGCCAATATCGCGCCTCGGCTAAGACTCTTCGCACCCTTCTCCCCCTCCGACGCCTGCAGCCGGTGCGCCTGCCCCGCGCGCCGCAGCGCCCGCCAGCCATAGACGGCCAGAAAGATCGCGCCGGCCAGCGCCAGTAAGCGCGCAAGGCCCGGGCGCTCGCCCAGCGCCTGGGCCATGCCCATGACGCCGGCGGCAATCAGCAAGGCATCCGCCACCGCGCAGAGCAGGACCACGCTGCCCACATGCTCCCGGCGCAGGCCCTGACGCAGCACGAACGCGTTCTGCGCGCCGATGGCGACGATCAGGCCGAAGCTCAGGGCCAGGCCCTGCAGGGCGACGGATAAAGGGAGCGAAGGAGTGGGCAGTGCGGAAATCATGCGCGCAGCTTGCCTGCTCTGGAAAATGTAGACAAACTATCTTTTCTTCATTCGATGTAGTTTCGCTAATCTCATGCTCGATTACGCCGCCCTGTCCGCCTTGGCCGCCGTGGTGCGCGAAGGCAGCTTCGAGCGTGCGGCCCGCGCGCTGCACGTGACCCCATCGGCCATTTCCCAACGCATTCGCCTGCTGGAGGAGCGCGTGGGCTGCGCGCTGGTGATCCGCGACCAGCCCTGCCGGGCCACGGAAACCGGGCGCCGCCTGTGCCAGCACGTGGACCGCGTGCGGATGCTCGAACATGAATTGCAGGGGACGTTGCCGTCACTTGCGGCGGAGGGGCTGGCGCGGGTGGCGCTGCCCGTCGCGATCAATGCCGACAGTCTGGCGACGTGGGCCGCGCCGGCGATTGCGACGTTTGCCGCGCAACATCCCGTCCTGATGGAGGTGGCGGTGGACGATCAGGACCACACCACCGAATGGCTGCGCAGCGGCGCCGTGCTGGCTGCCGTGACCGCCGCCGCCCGCCCTGCCGCTGGCTGCGAAAGCCGTCCGCTGGGCGCCATGCGCTATCTGGCGGCTGCCAGCCCGGCCTTCGTGCAACGCCATTTCGCCGCCGGCGTGGGTGCCGGCAGTCTGGCGGCGGCGCCGAGTCTGGTGTTCAACAACAAGGATGCGTTGCAGGCGACCTGGGTGCGGCGCCTGTGCCATCGGCATGTGGAACTGCCCCGGCACACGCTGCCGTCGTCGCAGGCGTTTGTCACGGCGGCCGTGGCCGGCATGGGCTGGGGCCTGCATCCGCAGAGCCTGATCGCCGGGCATCTCGCAGACGGCACGCTGGTCGAACTGGTGCCGGACACCCCGCTGGACGTGCCCCTGCACTGGCACTACGCCCGCGCGGCATCGGCCTTGATCGACGGCCTGAGCCGGGAAGTGATGGCCGCCGCCCGGACCGGTCTGTTACCGCCCTGACCGGCCCGGCGGCGGCTTTCCGCTGTTACGGCGTGGTCACGCCATCGTCGGCGAACTCGACCCGATTCCGGCCGCGCTCCTTGCTGCGGTACAGGGCCGTGTCGGCGCGGGCGATCATGCCGTGGATGGTGTCGCCCGGCTGCACGCAGGCCACGCCCAGGCTCGCGGTCATCCGGCCCGTCACCGCAAAGTCCTGCTCGGCCAGCGCATTACGCAGCCGGTGGGCGAAGTACACGGCGTCCTGCAGGGCAGTATCGGCGCAGATCAGCAGGAATTCTTCGCCGCCCCAGCGCCCGAGGGTGTCCGTCGGCCGCTTGACCGCCATGATCAGGTCGGCGATCTCGACCAGCACGCGGTCGCCCACCTGATGGCCGTAGGTGTCGTTGACCGACTTGAAGCGGTCCACGTCGATCAGCAGGATCGAGAACGGCTTGCCTTCGACACGGCTGCGCGCCAGCGCGCCGGCCAGTGCATCGTCGAGATGCCGCCGGTTGAACACCCCGGTGAGCTGGTCGGTCTTGGAGAGCGCCTCAAGCAGGCGGTTTTTCTCCATCAATTCCAGTTCCGCCTCCGTGCGCAGGGCAATGATCAGCCGGAGCCGGCGCAGGACCGAGTTGAAGCCGTCGATCACGCTATCGAACTCGGTGCGACCCAGCCGGGCAAGTTCGTCGAGATGGTCGCCATGGCTGGAGGACAGTTCGAACAGCGCCTCCCGCAGATGCTCGAGCGGCCGGAACACCATCCGCAGGCCGAAGGTCAGCAGGATGACCAGCGCTACGTCGATCACGGCGACCTCGGTGATCCCCTGGATCATGGCCGCGCGCTGGGTCTTCTGCATGGTGTCGCGCGTGAAGCGGACCACGGCCGTGCCGATGGCCTGGCTGCGCCGCTCGGCGTCGATGTCATCCGGGGGATAGAGCGTGACTTCCGCCAGCACGTCATGCCCGCTGGCCGCGCAGAATGGCCCGGCCGGGGCGGCGGTGGCCGTGCGCTGCACCGCCGCGTACACCTCCTCCCGGTCCGGGGAGAAGACGCAGGCCTCGGTGACCTCGGGATGGATCAGCGTGGATTCCAGCTGCGTGCGCAGGGTCCCCACGTTCAGCGCCCAGGTGGGCGCGGCCAGGCTCTGCTTGAGGCCGTCCAACACCTCGCCACGGGTCCGCTCGAAGCGCTGCTCCAGGTCCTGGTGCAGCAGCCATTGCCGATGCATGGCGAACGCGCCCAGCGTTGTCGTGGTGGCAACGATGAACAGCACGATCATCCTGTTCCGGATCGAACGAACCGGTGGCAGCAGTGGCATGGAATGCGCAATCCTGAGGGGTCGCGGCGCGGGCTATTGGTCCGCCGCCTGGTCGAACAATTGCCGGAACCTGGCGAGTTCCGGGTGCGATTCCTCGTACTTCTTGCTGAATCCGACGTGCACGGTCTCGGTCTTGATGGTCATCGCCCGTCGGGACTTGTAGCGCATGCGCTCCGGAATGCCCTGCGCTTCCAGCGTGACCAGCGCCTCGTTGATGACCACGGTGGGATTCACCACGCAGTCGATCTCCTGCACCAGCATCTTCTTGACCAGGTCGTGGAACTCATGCCCCTCCACGAGCTGGATCTTGCCCTCCCGCGCCAGCTGGAAAAAGCGCGGGCCGGGGGCGAGGTAGCCGCGCTGGTTGCCGAACTTCAGCCCGGCGAAGTCGTCCGGATAGCGATGGAAGGTGCGGCCCTCGATCGAATCGCGGTTGCAGTGCACCGCCACTTCCTCGCTATAGAACGGCTTGGAGTGATTCAGGAACGGCCGCTCCCTGGGCCGGTAATAGACGCCGAGCACGCCGGCGCTGTTGCCGTTCCGGGCCTCCTCCACCACCCGCGCCCAGGGGGCAAAGCGGACCTGCACCTTGAATTCGGGAATCCGCTTCAGGACGCGATTGATGTTGTCGATATAGGCGCCCTTGGGAATCCCGTTTTCCTCGTAGGACTGGGGTCGCTGGCCGGCCTCCGAGTACAGGACGATGGTGGTCTGCGCCTGGGTGGGCGCTGCAGGCGGCGCGGCGCGGGCCTGGGCGGCGGCCTGCGCGTGCCAGATCCCCAGCACCAATGGCGCCATTACGGCGATTCGTCGCGCAGACAGCATGATTTCCATGGGCACCAAGGGATTGACACGCCAGTACAACGGCATTCTCCCGTATTTATTGACGGCGGTGCGGCCCCCTCACAAGGGGTATTGCCTCCCGGAAACCCTAGGCTTTCATTAGCATCCGGCACACGGCGGCCAGGCCGAGCAGGTTCGGATCGCGCTCCCGGCGGCGCAGGAAACTCAGGCCGATGGACTGCTTCATGTCGTATTCGGCGGTCAGGGGGACAAAGGCGACGTTCTTCGCGAACACGTCCCGCACGCGCCCGGGCAGCAGGGAATAACCGATGCCGCCGCCCACGAGGTTCATCAGCGAGAAGATGTCCCCGACCTTCATCACCACGTTGGGCGTGAAATCTGCGATGCGGAACGCCTCCATGAAGCCGCTCGATGTCACAAAGCCCTCGCCCAGCGACACGAACGGCTCGTCCTGGCAGACCCGCAGGTCGATCTCGGGCAGCGTGGCGTAGTGGGAATCGGCCGGGGCGGCGAAGAAGATGTCGTCCTCGAACATCGGAATCGACTCGATTTCGGCGTCGGGCTCGGGCAGGGCCATCAGCGTGGCGTCGATGGAGCCCTGGCGCAGCTTCTGGAGCAGGTCGGCGTTGGAGCCGAGCACGAGTTCGGTCTGCAGCTCCGGGCGGCGCATCTTGATGCCGATGACCACCTGCGGCACGGTCTTGATGGTCAGCGAATAGAGCGAGCCGATCTTGAGCTGGTCGGCGGAGTAGCCGGCGGCCTCGCGCGTGACGCGGATGCCGTCGGACATCGTCTTGAGGACATCTCGCGCCACATCGGCCAGCACGTGCGCGGCCTCGGTCGGCAACAGGTTGCGGCCCTCGTGGCGGAACAGCGCGCAGCGCATGCCGTCCTCGAGCGAATGGAGCGCCCGGTGCACGCTTACCGGGCTGATATCGAGCGCCTCCGCGGCCTTGGCCAGGTTGCCGGTCTCCATGAAGGCCAGCAGGGCCTCGAGCTTGCGGAACGTGATCTCTTCACTGATGCGCAGGGGCATGGCGGCGGGGGCGACGGGAGGGTCAGGGGGTCGATGACGCCACCATGATACGCCGCCCGCCTCGCGCTATTCGAGCGCCGTGCCCTTGGCCTGCGGCGCGTCCGCGGCATCGGCCGGGACTTCTGCTGCCGGCTCAGCCTGCCCTTCTGCCGGTCCCTCGGCGGCCTGCGCCGGCGGCTCGACCTCATCCTTCGGCACGTAGGACGGATCGCGCGCCCAGCGGTTCAGGTCCTTGGCCAGCGCCACCGCGCTGCGGTTCAGGATCGAACAGGTGCCCTTGAACCCGCCCCAGAATCCGCCGATGGACCAGCGGTTCAGCTTGACGTGGCGCGCCACCTTGCCGCCTTCGATCAGCTCGGCATTCACCGTGATGGCCTTCGGGCCGGTCCAGGCCCCGCCGCCCACGCCCAGGACGTGCGTGATCTGGAGCCGCATCACCTGGGCCTCGCCGGCCTCCGCGCCGGCGGCCAGCTTGCCGTCACCGCCCTTGTTGCGGCGGCGCAGGACGTCCGACACACGCGTGGCCAGCATCGACTCGATCTGGCATTCCTCGCGGACCTTGTCGACCACGCCGGCGCCGGGCGCATAGGTAACGGGGGTTTCCAGCAGGACTTGAGTGTTGGCGGCCAGGGCAGGCGCGCACAGCAGCGCGCCCAGGGACACTGCGCACAGGGACTTGGAAGACATGGAACGAGACTGAGGATGGATCGCGAGCCGAAGGGTATCAGCGCGCCGGCCGCCACGCCTCAGTGGTTAGTGGGGTGTCGGCGTGGCGCAACGGGTGGCGATGGGGCAGGTCGTGCCCCATCGGTGCTACACCTCGTCGTGCGTGCCCAGCGCCTTGTTGATCCGCAGCGCCACGAGCGTGCCGACGGCACCGGACAGCAGGTACAGGCTCACTGCCGCCAGCCCGAACAGGGACGACAGGCCCAGCGCCACCAGCGGCGCGAAGGCCGCGCCGAACAGCCAGCCGAAGTCCGTGGTCAGTGCGGCGCCCGTGTAGCGGTAGCGGCGGTCGAAATTCGACGTCACCACGCCCGCCGCCTGCCCGTAGGACAGCCCCAGCAGCGCAAACCCGACCAGGATGAACACGTCCTGCCCGGTCTGCCCGCCGTCGAGCAGCCATGGGGCGAACAGGCTGAAGATGCCGATCAGCACCGCCATCACCGCCAGCGTGGTGCGGCGGCCGATACGGTCCGCGATCCAGCCCGACAGCAGCGTGCCGATGAAGGCGATGAAGCCGCCCACGATCTGGATCGCCAGCATGTCCGTCACGCCCTGCGCCTTGTGCAGGAGCACCCAGGACAGCGGGAACACCGTCACCAGGTGGAACAGCGCGTAGCTCGCCAACGCCGCGAAGGCGCCGAGGAAGATGTTGAAGCCTTGCGCGTTCACCATCTGCAACGTGCTGATCGGCTCCAGCTCGCCTTCGTCGAGCAGTTGCGTGTACTCGTGCGTCACCACCAGCCGCAGCCGCGCGAACAGCGCCACCACGTTGATGGCGAAGGCCACGAAGAACGGATAGCGCCAGCCCCAGTCGATGAATTCAGCCGGTGTCAGGCTCGCGTAGAGGAACAGGAACAGCGCGCCGGCGATGATGAAGCCCGTGGGCGCGCCCAGTTGCCCCACCATCGCGTACCAGCCGCGCTTGTGCGGGGGCGAGTTGATGGCCAGCAGCGACGGCAGGCCATCCCACGAGCCGCCGAAGGCAATGCCCTGCAGGAAGCGGAAAAACGCGAGCAGGTAGATGGCGGCGCTGCCGAGCGTGGCATAGGACGGCAGGAAGGCGATGCCCACCGTTGCCGTGCCGAGCAGGAACAGCGAGGCCGTCAGCTTGACGCCGCGCCCCCATCGGCGCTGAATGCGCATGAACAGCGCCGTGCCGAACGGCCGCCCGATGAACGCGAAGGAAAAGATCGTGAAGCTGTAGAGCAGCCCTGCCAGCTCACTGGCGAAGGGGAAGTAGACCGATGGGAAGACCAGCACCGAGGCGATGCCGTAGACAAAGAAGTCGAAGTACTCCGACGCGCGGCCGATCACGACGCCGGTGGCGATTTCGGCGGGCGCCACCTGATGGTGACCTTCCGCCGGAGGTGCAGTCGGCGACGCGCGGTGCTGATGGGTCAGGCTGGCCATCCTTGAGATCTCCTTCGCGAGCGAGAGGCATGTCAAACTGCACTCAAAGTCATCCACTGACAAGAATAGCGCCTAAACTGCCATAGGAAATCGAAAAGATGATTGCGTCGAGCGGCGCTCGACGTTCCTCAAACGCCACTTCCGCAACCATGCGACCCTTCGATTCTGCGGCTCGGCCGCTCAAAGTGACGGGAAGACTGCTTTTGCGTGTTGGTGCGTTCGGCCTGCTGGCCGCGCTCGCCGGTTGCAACGCAGTGCTTTTTTCGCCATCTGGCGAGTTGGCCGTGCGCCAGCGCGACCTCATCATCATCGCCACCCTGCTGATGCTGCTGATCATCGTTCCGGTGATCATCCTGACGCTGCTGTTCGCCTGGCGGTACCGGGAGAACGCCAACAATCCCCACTACAACCCTGACTGGGACCACTCCACCGTGCTGGAGCTGGCCATCTGGGCCGCGCCGCTGCTGATCATCATCGCGCTGGGCGCCGTGACCTGGGTGAGTACCCACCAGCTCGATCCCTACCGCCCCCTCACCTTCATCGACGGCAAACGCGCCGTCACGCCTGACACCAAGCCGCTCGTCGTGGAAGTGGTGGCGATGGACTGGAAATGGCTGTTCCTCTACCCCGAGCAGGGCATCGCCACGGTCAACGAGATGGCCGCGCCGGTGGACCGGCCCATCGCGTTCAAGATCACGGCCACCTCGGTGATGAACACGTTCTTCGTGCCCTCGCTGGCGGGCATGGTCTATGCGATGCCCGGCATGGAGACCAAGCTGCACGCCGTCATTAACAAGGCCGGCGTCTATGATGGACTCTCGGGCAACTACAGCGGCGAAGGGTTCTCGCACATGCGCTTCAAGTTCCACGGGCTGTCCGATGCTGACTTCGACAAATGGGTGCAGCAGGTGAAATCGGGCGGCACCGCGCTCTCCAAAGATGCCTACGCGAAGCTGGCCGAGCCGAGCGAGCGCGTGCCGGTGCAGCGCTATGCCAGCGTCGAGCCCGATTTGTACAAGCAGATCCTGAACCGCTGCGTGCTAGGGGGAACCTGCATGGCGGACACGATGGCGCTGGACCGCAGCCGCGGCAAGTTCGACCCGTCCACCTATGTCTGCACGGCCGGCAATACGGCTGGCGGCGCGGCGGGCGAGGCGTCCATGTTCGCCTCGGAACCCGCGCTGAACGACGGCAGGCGCTTGCTGCGGTAGACGAAGCGCCGCCGGACTCGTAATCTTTCGCCAATACTCAGCGGCCTGCTGGCCCAGGTGACACAACATGCCCGAGCGTTCCGATCTCGCCTCGCCGATCTTTGGCCGCCTCTCCTGGGAGGCCATTCCGCTCCATGAACCGATCCTGCTGGCGACGTTCGCCGTGGTGGCGCTCGGGGGCCTCGCCCTCGTCGGCGCGCTGACCTACTACCGGGTCTGGGGCTACCTGTGGCGCGAGTGGTTCACCAGCATCGACCACAAGAAGATCGGCATCATGTACGTGATCCTGGGCATCGTGATGCTGCTGCGCGGCTTTGCCGACGCGATCATGATGCGCATCCAGCAGGCCGTCGCGTTCGGCGACAACCTCGGCTACCTGCCCCCGCACCACTACGACCAGATCTTCACCGCGCACGGCGTGATCATGATCTTCTTCGTGGCGATGCCACTGGTCACCGGGCTGATGAACTTCGTCGTGCCGCTGCAGATCGGCGCGCGCGACGTGGCGTTCCCGTTCCTGAACAACTTCAGCTTCTGGATGACCGTGGGCGGCGCGATACTGGTGATGATGTCGCTGTTCGTGGGCGAGTTCGCGCGCACCGGCTGGCTGGCCTATCCACCGCTGTCCGGCATCCTGCACAGTCCGGACGTGGGCGTGGACTACTACATATGGTCCCTGGAGGTGGCCGGGGTCGGCACATTGTTATCGGGGATCAACCTGCTCGTCACCATCGTCAAGATGCGCGCGCCGGGCATGACGCTGATGCGCATGCCGATCTTCACCTGGACCTCGCTGTGCACCAACGTGCTGATCATCGCCGCGTTCCCCGTGCTGACCGCCGCCATCACCATGCTGGCGCTGGACCGCTACGTCGGCACGAACTTCTTCACGGCGGACCAGGGCGGCAGCGCCATGATGTACGTGAACCTGATCTGGATCTGGGGCCACCCCGAGGTCTACATCCTGGTCCTGCCCGTGTTCGGCGTGTATTCCGAGGTGGTAGCCACCTTCGCGCGCAAGCGGCTGTTCGGCTATGCGTCGATGGTGTACGCCACGGTGGTGATCACGGTGCTCTCCTACCTGGTGTGGCTGCACCACTTCTTCACGATGGGATCGGGCGCCAGCGTCAATTCGTTCTTCGGGATCACGACGATGATCATCTCGATCCCAACCGGCGCCAAGATCTTCAACTGGCTGTTCACGATGTACCACGGGCGCATCAAGTTCGAGGTGCCGATGCTGTGGACCGTCGGCTTCATGGTCACCTTCGTGATCGGCGGCATGACCGGCGTGCTGCTGGCGGTGCCGCCCGCTGACTTCCTGCTCCACAACAGCCTGTTCCTGATTGCCCACTTCCACAACGTGATCATCGGCGGCGTGCTGTTCGGGCTGATGGCCGGCATCACCTACTGGTTCCCGAAGGCCTTTGGCTACAAGCTCGACCCGTTCTGGGGCAAGTGCTCGTTCTGGTTCTGGCTGGTCGGGTTCTACGTGGCGTTCATGCCGCTGTACTGGCTGGGCTTCCTCGGCGTGACGCGCCGCATGAACCATTTCGACGATCCGTCGCTGCAGCCGTGGTTCCAGATCGCCGCGCTGGGTGCGCTGCTGATCGCGCTCGGCATCGGCTGCTTCATCATCCAGCTGGTGGTCAGCTTCATGCGCCGCGAGCAGCTGCGCGACACCACGGGCGACCCGTGGAACGGCCGCACGCTCGAATGGTCCACTTCGTCGCCGCCGCCGCAGTACAACTTCGCGTTCACGCCGATGGTCCACGACGCCGACGCCTGGTGGCAGATGAAGCAACTGGGCTACCAGCGCCCCGACCAGGGCTTCATCCCCATTCACATGCCGAAGAACACCGCCGCCGGGATCGTGCTGGCGGGCCTGAGCACCCTGTGCGGCTTCGCCCTGATCTGGCACATCTGGTGGCTCGTGGTGGTGTCCTTCGCGGCGACGATCATCTCCGCCATCGTCCATACCTTCAACTACAAGCGCGATTACTACATTCCGGCCGATGACGTGGTCCGGACCGAAGCGACGCGCACCCAACTGCTCGCGACCCATGGTTGAATCGACGATGCCCCTCTCGCACGGCGGCCCGGGCACCCACCCGGCCGCGCCGCTCGACCACAACTACCAGTTCTACGTCAAGGAAGAGGTCCACGCGGAGAACGGCACGCTGCTCGGGTTCTGGCTCTACCTGATGAGCGACTGCCTGGTCTTCGCGTGCCTGTTCGCCTGCTACGGCGTGCTCGGGCGGGAATACGCGGGCGGCCCCACCGGGGCGGAGCTGTTCGAGCTGCCGCTGGTGGCCCTGAACACCACCTTCCTGCTGCTGTCGTCGATCACCTACGGCTTCGCCATGCTGCAGATGCAGGTGCGGCGCAAGGCCGGCACGCTGATCTGGCTGGCCATCACGGGCGTGTTCGGCCTGGCCTTCCTGTTCGTGGAGCTGTACGAGTTTGCACACCTGATCCATGAAGGCGCGGGGCCGCAGCGCAGCGCTTTCCTGACGTCGTTCTTCGCACTGGTCGGCACGCACGGGCTGCACGTGACGTTCGGCATCATCTGGCTGGTCGTGCTGATGTTCCAGGTCAGCCGGCACGGGCTGATCACCGCCAACAAGCGTCGGCTGATGTGCCTGTCGATGTTCTGGCACTTTCTGGACGTCGTGTGGATCGGCGTCTTTACCTTCGTCTACCTGATGGGAACGCTGCAATGAGCGTGCACGACAACACCCTCGGCGACCACGCGGACGCGCATGGTCATGGTCACGAAGAAGAGATCGGGCCGCACGCCACGCTGGGCGGCTACCTGACCGGCTTCGTGCTGTCGGTCTTCCTGACCGCGATTCCGTTCTGGCTGGTGATGGGCGATGTGTTCGACAAGACTTCGACCACGGCCGTGGTGATCCTGCTGCTCGGCGCAGTGCAGATCGTCGTCCACATGATTTTCTTCCTGCACATGAACGCGCACTCGGAAGGCGGCTGGAACATGCTGTCCCTGATCTTCACGCTGGTGCTCGTGGTCATCACGCTCACCGGCTCGCTCTGGGTGATGTTCCACCTGAACAGCAATATGATGCCGTCGATGCAGCATTCGGAGAAGCTGCCGGGCCCGGGCGGCATCACGCCGCCCAAGGCCCCTTGATACTTCTGATACTCCTGCTGCCGCTCAGGTGTCCACTTAGGCGGCCAGGCGGAAGGTAGACACGGCTTCCTTCAGGCGCTGGGCCTGCTCTTCGAGCGAGCCCGCCGCCGCAGCGGCCTGCTCCACCAGCGCCGCGTTCTGCTGCGTCACGGTGTCCATCTGCGTGACCGCGAGGTTCACCTGCTCGATACCGGCGCTCTGCTCGGCCGAGGCCGCGCTGATTTCCCCCATGATGTCCGTCACGCGCTTCACGGCGCTGACGATCTGCTCCATAGTCTCGCCGGCGCGCGCCACCAGTTGCGAGCCGCGCTCCACACGATCCGCCGAATCCCCGATCAGCGACTTGATTTCCTTGGCCGCCGTGGCCGAACGCTGCGCCAGGCTGCGCACCTCGCCCGCCACCACCGCGAAGCCGCGGCCCTGCTCGCCGGCACGGGCCGCTTCCACGGCCGCGTTCAGCGCCAGGATGTTGGTCTGGAAGGCGATGCCCTCGATGACCGAGATGATGTCCACCACCTTGCGCGAGGACACGTTGATCTCGTCCATCGTGTGGACCACCTGCCCCACCACGTCGCCACCCTGCGTCGCCACTTCCGACGCATTCACGGCCAGCGCGCTGGCCTGCTTGGCGCTGTCGGCGTTCTGGCGGACGATGCTGGTCAGCTCCTCCATGCTGGAGGCCGTTTCCTGCAGCGACGACGCCTGCTCTTCGGTACGCTGCGAGAGGTCCGTGTTGCCGGCCGCGATCTGGCTCGTGCCCGTGGCAATCGCCTCGGTGCCGTAGCGCACTTCGGTGACGATGCCGAGGATGTTGTCGTTCATCTCGCGCAGCGCTTCGAGCAGCTGGCCGGTCTCGTCGTGGCTATCCACCTCGATCTGGCTGGTCAGGTCGCCCGCCGCCACGGTGCGCGCAAAGCCCACCGCACGGTGCAGCGGGCGCGTGATGCCGATGGTCAGCCACCACGCAAACGCCACGCCAATACCCAGCGCCACCACGCCCAGCGTGATCAGGCCGTTACGCGCGCTGCGGTAGATGCCGTTGATTTCCTCGGCCGTGCTGTCGATGGCCGCGCGCTGGATGTCCAGCAACTTCTGAATCTCACCCAGGTAGGCATCGCCGGCCGGCACGAATTCGGTCTCGAGGACCTTGTTCGCCTCGTCGGTCTGCCCGTCCTTCTTGAGCTTGGTGATCTTGTCGCGCGAGTCGTTGTACGGGTTGCGCACAACAAGAATGCGCTGGAACGCCGCCTTCTCGGCCTCGGACGTCATGACCGGGTCGAGCTTCTCGCGCAGCTTGGCGATCGCCTCGACCGAATACTTGGTCTCGGCCGCGAAGAAGGTGCCGAGCGAGGGGTCGGCGCTACGCGCCACGGCGGTCGTGCGGCGCACGCTCGCGTACATCAGCCGGTACCAGTCACTGACCAGCCGTTCCTTGGCCAGCGGCTGCTGCATCATTTCGTGCGTGCGGCCGGCCACTTCCTGGAGGCGCAGCACGCCCACCACGGTCATGAGGGTGGATAGCATCAAGACCACGCCAAAGCCAATGCCAAGGCGAACACCAATACCAAGATTCTTCATTTCTTCTACCTGATTGCACACTGGTGGGTGACCGTGCGCGCCCGCATGGCGCCCGGCCGCTCTCTCTCCGGTGCCCCGTCGCGCGAATGAACGCACGACCGGACATTGGATGGCTTAACGGCATCGGGTAGCAGAAGCTTGAGAAATTTCTCAGGGAAAACGCGCATTGCGGACGTTGCCCGCCCGTGGGCAGAGGACATCCCACATCGCGGAACGCAGCGCGGTCCTGTCGGGTTCTAGCGCGGCTGGGCCGCGACCGAGGTCCGGCTGAAGGCGTACGGCACCAGCGCCAGCGCTACCAGTACGGCCGCCGTGAGAAAAATCGCGCCGTAGGTATCGCCTTCCGCCCATTGGCGCGTGTGGCCGACATTGGCGATCAGCCCGAAGCCCCAAGAGGTCAGCGCGGAACCAAGGAAGACAAAGGTATTGAGCACGCCCAGCCCGCGCCCGCGCGACGGCGCCGGAATCAGCGCGCGGCCCTGGGCCATGACCAGCGGATGCAACATGCCGATGGTCGACACCAGCGCCATCAGGCCCACGCCGGACACGATCCCGCTGTCCGGCCAGGCCCACAGCAGCAGCCCGCCCACCATCGACAGGGCGCCCCAGCCGAAGATGGTCGCCTTCAGGGACGTGCCGCGCACCAGCACCGGCAGCAGGAAGGCGGTCAGGAAGCCCGCCAGGCTCAACAGCGTCAGCGCCACGCCGCGCGTGCCCGCGTTGAGATGGTAGACATCGGCCAGATACGGCCCGCTCCAGGCATTCCGGAACGCCGTGCCGGCGGCCATCGCCACGCACATCGGAATCAGCAGCCACAGCGAGCCCATGCCGAGCAGCCGCGCGCTATCGGTCAGCATCGCGCCCATCGGCACATTGCGTGCCTCGGCGTGGCCTTCGTCGCGCACCACGCGCCAGACGCCGTAGCAGACGGCCGCCATGCAAATGGCCGAGAGCCCCATCGCCGGCCGCCAGCCCACATGCTGCGAGGCCCAGCCCAGCGGGGCCGTGGCGCACAACGCGCCAACCATCCCCAGCGCGTTGGATCGGCTGACCACGCGCATGTACTGTTTTTCCGAGAGTTGCTCGGACGCGTAGTGGAGCAACCCCATGAAGACCGGCGCGCAGGCCAGACCGAGGCCCATCTGGGCGAGCATGGCGACCGTGGCGTTGGGCGCCGCCGCGAACGCGACGCCGGACACCGCGCCCACGCCGAGCAGCCACGCCGTGGGGCGGCCCACGCCGAAACGGTCGAACGCCAGCCCGACCGGAATCTGCGCCACCGCGAAAGCCAGGAAAAAGCACGACGACAGGGCCCCGTAGCCCGCGGGCGACAGTTGGAAGTCGTGCTGGAGTTCAGGCGCGATCACCGCGAGGCAGCTGCGATAGAACTGGCTCAGGATGAAGGCGAACGTGAGAAACGTGATGCCGCGCCGGGTCGTGGCGTCGGGGGTCGTGTTGGGGCTTTCCTCGGGGAAAGTCGAAATATGAGGGCGATGCAACGCGATGACTCGTGGCTGTCGGGGGGCAGCCGGCCATTTTACGCGCGCGGTTCGCTCGGTATTCGCAGGAATGCAATAAATCGTGCGAACTACGGCACGCCATTCCGCCTGGCGAAACCTGGAGAGCAGCCTAAGGCCTCGACGCCCTGGACATCAGCGGGCCGAGCGGCCGCCGTAGAACGTTCCCGTGCGCGGATTGGAGATATGGTACGCCTGGCTGATCGCCCAGCGTTGCGCGGCCAGAAAGGCTTCCGGCTCACGTTGTGTCCAGGCGCTGACCATCAGCGGCGAGGCGTCTTCCTCGGTGTTAGGGTAGACGGCCGCCCGGTGCACCGCCGCCCTGTCGGGCGATCCGGGAATCGTCGTGGTTCGAATCGTGACTTGCATCAACGCAGTTCCTAGAGCCCAGATGCCGAAAATTATGCGCGGATCGGCGTGACATTGCCATGACCACGTGATGACAGCCACGCGCACATGTATGGTGCACGCCCCATTGGTGGGGACTGCCGCGCCGGCGCTGGCTTTGCGGGTGGTGTGGCGCCGTGTTGACGTGGTGCGCGCGCCACGCCGACGCCATCCTGGTGTGGCCCGGGCGGCTACAATGCGCCTGCGCCGCATCCGGGCCCATTCGGCCCGCTCATCCCGCCTCCACCGCTTTATGCCGTTTTATGCCAATTCCTGACCGGGTTTTCCTGCTCGGCCCGCTGCTGAAGGGGGTGTCCCGCTCGTTCTACCTGACGCTGCGCATCCTGCCCGCCGGCATGCGCGACCCCGTGGGGCTCGCCTACCTGCTGGCCCGCGCGGCGGACACCATCGCCGATACCGCGCTGATTCCCCCGCCGCAGCGGCTGGACCTGCTGCTGGGGCTGCGCGCCCGCGTGAACGGTGCCGATGACGGGGGCGAACTGGTCCGCCGGCTGGCCGCCGAGGTCGCCAGCCAGCAAAGCCTGTCGGACGAAAAGGTGCTGCTGGAGTCGATCGGCCCGGCGCTAGACGTGCTCGACCAGTTGCCCGAGGCCGACCGCACCGCCGTGCGCGGCATCGTGACCACGCTGACCGAAGGCATGGAATTCGACCTGCGCACCTTCCCGGACGAAGGCTCCGGGCAGGTCGCGGCACTGGCCACCATGACCGATCTCGACCGGTATACCTATCTGGTGGCCGGCTGCGTGGGCGAGTTCTGGACCACGATGACCTACCGGCATCAGCCGGGCACGCTGCAGGCGCCGGCCGAACTGATGCTGCGCCGGGGCGTGCGCTTCGGCAAGGCGCTGCAGATGGTCAACGTGCTGCGCGACTGCGGCAAGGACCTGCGCATCGGGCGCTGCTACCTGCCGACTGAGTTGCTGGACCGGCACGGGCTGTCGCCGGCGGATCTGCTGGACCCGGCCAACAGCCGCCGTGCCCGGCCGATGCTGGCGGAGGGCGTGCGCGTGGCGCTCGACCATTTCCGCGAAGCCATCGCCTACACGCTGGCCATCCCGCGCACGGCCGTGCGGCTGCGGCTGGCCTGCATCTGGCCGATCCTGATCGGGCTGGAAACGCTGCTGTTGCTGGTGGACAACGACGCCTGGCTCGATCCGGCGCGCGTCTCCAAAGTCCCGCGCGGCAAGGTCTACCAGGTGCTGGCGGGCAGTCTTCCGTGCGTGATGATCGATACTGCGCTGCGGGGCTGGATGGAAGGGCTGGTCTCGCGCATCGAGGCTCGTCTGGCCTGAGGGTCGACGTCCCGCCAAAAAACAAACGGCCCGCACTCGGCGGGCCGTTTTCATCTGACGTGCAAGCCGTTACTTCGCGGCTTCGGCCGGCGCCTTCTTGGGCGCCTTGGTGGACTTCTTCGTGGTGCTCTTGGTGTCGGTCAGCGCCGACCCCGTGCTCTTGGCACCCTGGGTGTACGGATCGAACTTGTCGCCAGCGCGCGCGGTATCAGGTACGTAGCCATCCTTGTTGGTGGCACGAGCCGGATCCGGCACATAGCCGTCCTTGTTCGTGGTCCGCATATTGTAGTCGTAGCGATCGGCGGGATTCGCCGGACCTGCCGCGAGCACGACGCCCGGAACCAACGTTGCAATGGCCAATACCATGGTGATCGACTTCATCGATGCCTCCTGACGGAATGTGGAAGATCGCGCGTCCAGGACGCACGTGCCAAGGTTAAGCCTATCCCGATGGGCGCCAAAGCGCCATGGCATTCGCACGTGAATTGTTGTAAAGCACTGGCGCGGCGCAGCAAGGGCGCGAGCGCCCTCACGGCCACCGCCGCCCGCTTTTTGACCGCTTTTTGCCCCCTTATTGGGCAGTCCAGCCGCCGTCCGCCGCCCAGGCGGCGCCACGCACTTCGTCGCCCAGCGGCGAGCACAGCATCGTCACGATCCCGCCCAACTGGCGCGGCGTGACGAACTGCCCGGACGGCTGCTTGTCCGCCAGCAGCCGGGCCTGCGCCGCCTCGGCCGAGATGCCATCCCGCGCCGCGATGTCCGCGATCTGCTGCGCCACCAGCGGCGTCAGCACGAAGCCCGGGCAGATCGCATTGCACGTGACGCCGGTACCGGCCGTCTCGAGCGCGGTGACCTTGGTCAGGCCCACCAGCCCGTGCTTGGCCGCCACGTAGGCCGACTTGCCCGCCGAGCCCACCAGCCCGTGCACGGACGCGATATTGACGATGCGACCCCAGTTCCGTGCACGCATGCCGGGCAGCGCGTGGCGGATCGTATGGAAGCTGGAGGTCAGGTTGATGGCGAGGATGTCGTCCCACTTCTCCGCCGGGAACGCCTCCACTGGTGCCACGTGCTGGATGCCAGCGTTGTTCACCAGCACATCCACGCCGCCAAAGCGCGCCTGCGCCGCGGCCACCATCGCCGCGATCTCGTCGGGCTTGCGCATGTCGGCCGGATGGTGGATGGCCTGCACGCCGGTTGCCGCGAGGCTGGCCAGCGCGGCGTCCACATCGCCGAAACCGTTCAGGACGATATTGGCGCCAGCCTCGGCCAGCGCCTGTGCAATGCCCAGCCCGATGCCGCTCGTCGAGCCGGTCACCAGGGCGGTCTTGCCTTGCAAATGGGTCAGATTGTTCATGATCGCGCCTCGCTCAGACCAGGCCGGTCATGTAGTACACCGCGATGACGAAGAACACCGCCAGCGTCTTGATCACGGTGATGGCGAAGATATCGCGGTACGACTCGCGGTGCGTGAGGCCCGTAACCGCCAGCAGCGTGATCACGGCGCCGTTGTGCGGCAGCGTGTCCATGCCGCCGCTGGCCATCGACACCACGCGGTGCAGCACTTCCAGCGGAATCTGGGCGGCCTGCGCACCATGGATGAAGGCGTCGGACATCGCAGCCAGCGCGATGCTCATGCCGCCTGAGGCCGAGCCGGTGATACCGGCCAGTGTGCTGACCGAGATGGCCGCGTTGACCAGCGGGTTGGGAATGCTGCGCAGCGCATCGCTAACCACGAGGAAACCCGGCAGCGCGGCGATCACACCGCCGAAGCCGTACTCCGATGCCGTGTTCATCGATGCCAGCAGCGCGCCCCCGACGGCGCCCTTGGTGCCTTCGGCAAAACGCTCCCGCACGGCGCCGAACGCGGTGACGAGCACCACCACGATGCCCAGCAGCAGCGCGCCCTCGACCGCCCAGATGGCCGTGACGCTCGCCACCTTGGTCTCGATCGGCTTGGCCAGGCCCGGCAGCGACACGCTGTTGGCCGGCCCATACCAGAGCGGGATCATCCGCGTCAGCCAGAAATTCGACACGCCCACCACGAGCAGCGGCAGGATGGCCAGCAGCGGCGGCGGCAGCTTGCCGCCTTCCACGCGCTGCGGCTCGTTGAGCAGGTTGGTGCCGTAGCCCTCCCCCCGCGCAGCAGCCGAACGGCGGCGCCACTCGAGGTAGCTCAGGCCCACCGCGATGATGAACAGCGAGCCGATCACGCCGAGGATCGGGGCGGCCCACGCCGTGGTGTTGAAGAAGTTCGACGGGATGATGTTCTGGATCTGCGGCGTGCCCGGCAGCGAATCCATCGTGAACGAGAACGCGCCCAGCGCGATCGCCCCCGGCATCAGCCGCTTGGGGATGTTGCTCTGGCGATAGAGTTCGGCCGCGAACGGGTAGACGGCGAAGACCACCACGAACAGCGACACGCCGCCATAGGTCAGCAACGCGCAGACCGCCACGATCACTGCATTGGCCCGCGAGCGCCCGATATAGCGGATGGCCGCGGCGACGATGGACTCGGAAAAGCCGGACAGTTCGATCACCTTGCCGAACACCGCGCCGAGCAGGAACACCGGGAAATAGAGCTTCACGAACCCGACCATCTTCTCCATGAAGATGCCCGTGAACACCGGCGCCACGGCGGACGGATCGGTCAACAGTACGGCGCCAAGCGCCGCCAGGGGTGCAAACAGGATGACGCTGTAGCCGCGATAGGCGGCAAACATCAGGAACGCCAGGGCGGCGATCACCACGACAAAAGACATGAGGTCTCCAGAATTTGTTCTTGAACCGACGCTGCTGAGCGGCCATGGAAGAGCCGTCGCGCGCGGATTGCCCCTGGCTTGTCAGGCATCGGGGGCGGCTTGAGTTCGCAGGATGTGTGCCATACGCCATACGAGGCGAATGCATCACTTATAGACGTTTTTGTCTCGATTCATGGATTCAAACCTGCTATCGACGCATGCAAATCTCGCTTGTGAGACACTCGCCGTCTCCCCATCGAGACAACGAGATCGGCAGCATGCAGAAAATAGCGGAGCCGGGCGGTGCCCTGCTGCTGGACTACGACTACGTGGCGCGTCGCGCCATGGCCTCGCTGTTCCGCACGTTCGAGAATTTCAGCGAAGGCACGTTCGTCGTGGACGACCACGCGCGCGTGGTCTGGATCAACAAGCGCTACGCGGCGCGCTTCGGGTTTTCGAACCCGCAGGAGGCCATCGGCCGCGACTGCGAGCAGGTGATTCCCAACAGCCTGATGCGCGAGGTGGTGACCACCGGCAAGCCGATCCTGCTCGACATCCTGGAGACGGACAGCGACACGATGATCGTCACGCGCCTGCCGATCAAGGACGACGATGGGCGCACGATCGGCGCGGTGGGCTTCGCGCTGTTCGACGAACTGAAGTCGCTGACGCCGCTGTTCGCGCACTACTCGCGCGTACAGGCCGAGCTGGCCGCAGCGCGCCGCTCGCTCGACCAGGCCCGCCGCGCCAAGTACACCTTCGCCAGCTTTATCGGCACCAGCCCGGCGGCGCAGGAGGTCAAGCGCCAGGCCCGGCGCGCGGCGCGCGTGGAGTCGCCGGTGCTGCTGCTTGGCGAGACGGGCACTGGCAAGGAGTTGCTCGCGCATGGTATCCACGCCGGCTCTACGCGCGCCGAGCAGCCTCTTGTCACCGTGAACGTGGCGGCCATTCCCGAGACGCTGCTGGAGGTCGAGTTCTTCGGCGCGGCGCCGGGCGCCTACACGGGCGTGGACCGCAAGGGCCGCATCGGCAAGTTCGAACTGGCGGACGGCGGCACGCTGCTGCTCGACGAGGTGGGGGACATGCCGCTGATGCTCCAGAGCAAGCTGCTCCGGGCGTTGCAGGACAAGGAATTCGAGCCGCTCGGCTCCAACCGCATCGTGCGCGCCGATGTGCGGATCATCGCGGCCACGTCGGCCGACCTGCCGGCGCTGGTCGCGGCGGGCAAGTTCCGCGCCGATCTCTACTACCGGCTCAACGTCCTGACGATCGAACTGCCGCCACTGCGCGAGCGGCGGGCCGACCTGCTGCTGCTGGCCAACGCGATCATCGAGGAACTGTGCATCAAGGCCGATCGCAACCCGCCCGGGCTGCGCCAGGACGCGTTGCAACTGCTTGGGGAATATGACTGGCCCGGCAACGTGCGCGAGTTGCACAACGTGCTGGAGCGTGTCGTGATGCTGTGCGACGAGGATTCGATCGACGCGACCACTCTCGCCCCGCTGCTGGACCGCCGCTTGCCTGCGACCCTGCCGTCAAGCGTACCAGCGAGCCTGGAAGCCCCCGTCGCGCCGGCGAAGGTGACGACGGTTGTGCCGACGGCACCCGAACCCCCGCCGCAAACCTACGCGGCGGCGATGGCCGGCTTCGAGGCCGCCTTCCTGCAACAGGCGCTGGACGCCTGCGGCGGCCGGGTGGCCGACGCCGCCACGCGGATCGGCATCAGCCGCGCCGCGTTCTACAAGAAGCTCGCGGCGCTGAAGCCGGCTTCGGTGACCTGATCAGGCGACCTGATCAGCCGCCGATGCCGAGCAGTTCCACTTCGAAGTTCAGCGTGGCGTTCGGCGGGATCGTACCCGGCACGCCGCGTGCACCGTAGGCGCTGGCCGACGGGCAGGTCAGCTTGGCCTTGCCGCCCACTTGCATCTTCTGCACGCCCTCGGTCCAGCACGGAATCACGCGATTCAGCGGGAACGAGATCGGCTGGCCGCGCTTGTACGAGCTGTCGAATTCCGTGCCATCGGTCAGCGTGCCACGGTAGTGGACCTTGACGGTATCGGAAGCCTTGGGCGAGGCGCCCGTGCCCTTGGTCACGTGCTGGATCACCACGCCGGACGGCAGCGTCTCGGAAGCCGGTGCGGCGGCCTGGGCAACGCCTGCGCCAGCGAGCGTGACGGCGGCAAGAATCAGGGAAAGAGTCTTCATGGGAATCTGTCGTGTCAGTGTGTTTGGAAATTGGCGCCGGCAGCGCGCGCGAGGCCAGCCGGCAGTGTACCCGAGGCATCATCCGACCACGAACAGCCCGACGATGAAGTACGCGAGCGAGAGCGACAGCGCCAGCGCAACCAGCACCACGGCAATTCCTCGCCATGGCATCGTGCGGCGGCGCCGCTCCGGGTTGGCGACCGAAGCTGGCATCGTCTCCTCCGCCTCTGCCGGTACGAGCGCCGGCCGGACGCGCGGCGCGGTGTCTGGCAATGGTGCGCCGTGCTCGTCCCGCAGCCCCCGGGCGACCAGCGCCGCGATCACCGCCAGTGCGTGTGTGCCCATGTCCGGCGCTTCACGCAAGCGCAGGATCCACGTCCGGCATTGCTGCCCGGTATCGGCGCTGCCGTAGTACTCGCGCAGCAGGCTGTCCTGCAGCCATACGCCCCGGCAACTGCCCGACGCGCCGCCCTGCACACGACTGCCCGCCTGATCCAGCGCGGTGCAGAAGCAGTAGTGCACCGCCTGCACGGCGTCGACCGGCAGGTTCACCGCGTTGCCCGCCCGCCGCAGGTGGACGAGCTGTTTGCGGGACTCGCGCTTGAGCCATTCCATCCGCGCCATCGACTTCAGCTCCGGCGACAGTTCATCGAGGATGCGAAACAGCGGCTGGGCGAGATGGAGCAGGAGATTGCCTCCCCAATAGTGGGTCATCCCCAGTCCTTCTCTGCGCCGGAGGCGATCATGGCGTGCCGCCGCGCGGTATCCGCCACGGTCCAGTAGTCGTCCGCCATGGCCGGCCCTTGCGCGTGCGGCGATGGCGCCGGCTTCGCCGTGGGTGCCCGGTACGCATAGGGGTTGACGCCATCGCCGCCGCGACGGTCCGGGCTCAGGTAGCGGCCGATGTCGGGGTCATAGACACGCCGGCCGTGCCAATGCAGCCCGGTTTCGTCATCGGCGAACTGGCCCGCGAGCCGCAGCGGCTGCCCGCCGGCGACTGCCGGGCCATCTTGGGCCAGCAGCCGGCCCAGCGCCGTGTAGCGGCCAGACCAGACCTCCGCGCCCGCCTCGTCGGTCAACGCCACGGCGGTGCCGGCGACGTCGGTCTGGTAATGCAGGAACCGCATGGCCCCGGGCTGGCCGGCAGCATCGAGCGGCTGGTCGATGCAGGTCAAGGGCACGTCGCCGCCAGAGCCTTGCCCCGCCGGCACATAGAGATAGGTCCGTACGCGGTCTGCCTCGAGTATCTGCCGCAAGGTGTCGTCGTGCCAGACGAAGCGCGTGATGCGCGGCGGCGTGGCTGGCAACGCGCGGCCCGGCGCCTGCCGGACCGTCACAGTCCGCTCGATGCAACGGCCCAGCGCGTCGTACTGGTAGCGCACGAGCCGGTCGCGCACACGCACGGCAATCAGGTGGCCTTCGCCGTCCCATTCCAGTGCCATCGCGTCGCGATTGCCTGACTTCGCTATGACCTGCCCCCACGCGTCGTACTCATACCGCCAGCCCGCAAATTCGGTCAGCCGGTGATTGTCACGCCGCACCGGACCCACCAGGCTCCGCGATGGGTCTAGCTGCGTGCCCGCGCCGTCCCAGCTGAAGCGTTCAATGCCGAGATCGTCGGTCACGCGCCGCAGCAGGTTGCCGCTGCGGTCATAGTCGAGGTGGGTGGTGCCATATCGGTGATCGACGGTCTGTACTACCTTGCCGCCAGCGCCGTAACTGACCGCGCGCCAGAGCCGAAGATCTTCCGGCACGATCTCGCGCTCGGCGGTCTCGCTGTGCAGCACCGCGCGCCACCACAGCGGCGCGCCGATGGCGTCGTAGCCCGTATAGGTCAGCAGGTCGCCCTGCATGCGAACCACTTCGCGCTGCATGGGGTCGAAAGCAAACTCCGCGACGTGCTGGCCGTCGATCCCGATTAACGTCACCACCCCCGTGTCGTCGCGCGTGATCTGCACGGTCTGCTGTTGGGGCAGCAGCACCCCAATCAGGCGACCGGCGTCATCGTAGCCAAAGCGGAGCTTGCTGTGCGGGCCTTCCTCGGACAAGGGCTTGCCCATCTCGTCATGCGTGTAGCGGACGGCTGCCTCGACGATCCCCAGCGCCTCGCCCTCAGCGGTGGGCGTGCGCGACACGGCCTGGAGATGACCATCGGCGGCATAGTCGAACCGATACCGACTGTGCGTGGTGTCGCGCCCCACGAGACGGCCAAGGGGATCGTACGAGTACACCTCGCGCCGCACCTGCCCGCCGGCACTCGCTGTCAGCGTGGCGAGCGCGCCGCTGTCCGTGTAGGTGAAGTCCTGCGTTACGCCGTTCTCGTCGGTCGACCGGCTCGGACGGCCCACAGCATCCCATTCGAACGTCTGGACCGCCCCATTGCCGCTCGTGGTGCGCACGCGCCGGCCGTGCGCGTCGTAGGCATGCGCGATTGCGTGCCCCTCTTCGTTGATCTCGCGCAGGACACGACCGCGCCCATCTCGCTCCCACGCCCGGCCCTGGCCGTCGGCGCCGACATACTGGGTGCGCTGACCGAGCGCATTCCAGTCATGACGCTCATCGCTGCCATCGGCGCGCGTCAGCTGGAGCGGCCAACCGTGGCCGTTGCATTCGAAGCGTGTGATGCCGCCCGCCGCGTCGCACAGCGCGGTGACTCGGTTGTCCGCGCCATAGGTCAGGTCGAAGGTACGGCCCTCCGCATCGGTCTGCCGGATCACCCGACCGGCGGCGTCCCGCTCGAATTGAACCGTTGCACCGTCGGCGCCGGTGCGACGGATGATCCAGCCGTGCGCGTCGTACACCGTGGCCACTTTGCCTTCCGGCGTATTGTGCTGCGTCGGCTGGAGGCTGTCATCGCGAATCCACGACCAGTTCTGGCCGGCGGAATCTTTCACCATCAGCGGCTCGAGCGTGCTGAAGGTGTAGTGGGTCTGGCGCCATCGGCCGGCGGAATCGGTCTCCTTGACCACGCGCGAGAGGTTGTCCAGTGTGAGCACGATCCGACGCTCACCCGGCAGTTCCAGCGCGACTGGCCAGTGCGAGCGGCTGTACTGGAACGCATACTGCCGGCGATCGAAGTCACGGAAGCCGACCACGCAACCGCGCGCGTCGTAGCGCCAGCGCGCCGTGTGCCCGAACACATCGGTGACGTCGCAGGTGCGCGATGCAGTGTCGTATGTGAACTGTTCGCGTGCCCCGGCATCGGTGCTGCGCTCGACCACACGCGCGCGGTCTCCATCGGCCTCCCATACGTAGCGTGTCACGCCGCCGAGAGCGCCGGCTTGCTCGACCATGCGCCCGCCGCGGTAGCCGTAACGCCGGGTCGTGGCACCCGTGCGGTCCTCGACCCGCGCGAGCCGTTCGTCATCATCGTAGTGATAGTGCACGAGCATGCCGGCAGGCCCTGTCCCTACACGCTCGATGGCGGACAGGCGCCGGCTGTCGCCGGCATAGTGCATCTGCAAGACGTCACCGCACGTGCTGCCAAGCCGGTCCAAGCGTCCCGAGGCATCCCGGATGCAGCCGATGCGTTCGCCGGCATAGTCCTCGATGTACTTCAGCCGCGCGATGCCTTGCGCGTCGAACTTCTCGAAGACGCGATAGCACGGCGTGAAATCGGCCACGACCATCGTGCCGTCCGACAGGCACGCCAGGTGCAGGCGTTCGGACAGCACTGTCACGCGCGTGCCGGGCTGCGGATCGGGTACGTCGATCGTGCGCCCGTGCTCATCGGCGTAGATCAGTCGATCGCCCTGCCGGTGCAGCGTCACCTCCCAACGCACGCGCCAGCCGACGCCCAGCGCCCCTTCCGCGGCCAGTGCGCCGGAATAGAAGCGCGACCAGCGCAGCGGCAGGCGCGCCGGCAGCGTGAAATCCGTCTCGTGCGCCGGGAGGCAGATCTTGTCGCCAGACAGGACATCGATCTCGCCCCACAGCAGGCCGGACAGCGCGCGACGAACACCGTACCGCGCCGCCATCTCCGCTTCGTGACCATGGAATCGCCCGGCAAAAGGACGCGTTGCCACGGCATCGAGTTCCTTCGCCCGGAGCAGGTCGAGCAGGCTGCCCAGTTCACTGATGGCCGACATGTCCGCCCTCAACCCCCGACGAATACGTTAGGGGAGCCATTCGCGACTGGCGCGCCGCAGCCGGACACGCCGCCGACCATGGAGGCCGGCATGTTATTGATGAATACCGTGGACGAGCCTTTCGCCAATGATCCGCCTCCGTGCAGCGAGCACGAACAACTGCTCCCGCACGCGATAGCGGCGGGCACCCCGTTGATAAAGACATTGCCGGATCCCGACGTGATCGACCCTCCGTGGCCGATCGCGTCACCCAATCGCGCAGCTGGCGTTCCCATATGTGCTTCCTTTCAGAATCGAGTGATGGCCCGGTGACGGATGTCACCGGGGCGAGCAGATTCTCGCCTTCCGCCGTTATGGCTCTGGCGTCGTTGGCGTCGGCGTCGGAATCGGCGGCGTCGGTGGGGGCGGGGTGGGCGTCGGCGACGGTGGCGTCGGTCCGGTTGGCCCAGTCGGTCCGGTTGGCCCAGTCGGTCCGGTTGGCCCAGTCGGCCCGGTTGGCCCTGTCGATCCGGTTGGTCCAGTCGCGCCAGTTGGCCCTGTCGACCCCGTTGGCCCTGTTGGCCCTGTTGGCCCTGTTGGCCCTGTTGCCCCGGTTACGCCGGTTGCCCCAGTTACGCCGGTTGCGCCAGTTCCCCCCGTTGCTCCAGTCGCCCCCGTTGCGCCACTCGGCCCCGGCGGTCCCGGTATCTGCTTGGCATTGGCGCGGGAGCCGAGGCCGAGCATGGGCACCACAATCGGTACCGACGGTGCGGCCAGGCCGATCGCGAAGAAGCCACCGCCACCGCCTCCGCCGCCGCTCTTCTTCTTGCCGTCGCCCGGGTTCAAGTCCAGTTGCGTGCCCTGGATGACAATCTTGTTGCCCACGAGCTTGATCGTTCCGTCGCTGGCCATCGACAGCGACGATTCCCCGCAGGTCAGCGACAAGGCCGAACCGGCACTGACGGCCATCGCCTTGCCGATGCTCACCAGATAGGCGCCGCCCACCGAATAGGTCGATGCCAAGGCCACGTTGACCGCCGATATGCCACCGATGCTCATGGAATAGGCAGCGCCGACGGTATGGACCGATCCGCCCGCCACGTTGGTGGCATACAGTGCGCCAACGCCAAGGTTGAAGTTGGCACCCACGCCCATCGCCAGGTCCATACCGACGGTTTTCGTCTCGTTCCGCTTCGTCAGGCTGACCATGTCGCGCTCGGCCTGCTGGTAGAACTCCTCCATGCCGGCCTTGTCCTCGAACCGGACGCCGTTGTAGTTGTCCGGCCCGCCACCTGGCGTCTGGCTTTTGAAGCCGCTCTTGGTGGCGCTGGCGGGCAGGTCCCAGGGCGGCTGCGTCGCATTGTTATAGAGACTGCCAGTGACCAGCGGCCGATCCGGGTCGCCATTCATGAAGTTGATAATCACCTCATGGCCGACGCGCGGGATATAGATGCTGCCGAACTTGGCGCCGGCCCAGGCCTGCACCACGCGCACCCAGCATGAGTCCGACTCGTCGTTGCGCGCGTAGCGGTCCCAAAGGAAACGCACCTTGATGCGGCCGAATTCGTCAGTCCAGACCGTGGAGCCCGGCGGGCCGACAACGATGGCCGATTGCGGACCGTGGGTATTGGGCTTGGCCGTCGTGCGGGGCATGCGGAACACCTCGCTGGTGGGCTGCACCTCAAGCTCGTTCCGGCATTGGTACTGATAACCGGCTCCCGATTCGTCGGCAACCTCCGTCAGCATCAGTGTCGATTCCACCACGAGATACTCGCGGTTCGCCCCACGGTGCGCATGACGGGCGAGCACGAAGGTCTCGCCACAAGCCACGCCACGGACGTTCCCATGGCCGAACGCGCGCACACCTTCCGCGCGGGCCTCTTCCATGCGGACACGACTGATCATGTCGCCATGACGCGCGTCAGTAAAGTCACTCGGCCATTCGAACACGTCCCGGTCGGCCCATGTCGTGCGGCGAGGCTGCTGATTGGCTTGCAGCAGCCTCGCCCGCGAACGTGTGAAGTCGTAGTCGTCCACTTCCACGCGGCCGGTACGCAGCGCCTCATGCACGGAGAACGCCGCGATGTGTTCGATGTCGATCTTGTCGTCGTTCGGGTGGTATTCGATCTGGTGATAAGACTCGCTGCGCACGCGGCGGTGCGCACCGATGTGGTCGCACAGCACGAGCCGGTGTTTGCCGTCCGAATGCTCGAAGAACCAGTAGATGCCCCATTCCTCCATCAGCCGCTGGATGAAGTTGAAGTCCGTCTCGCCATACTGGACCTGGAACTTGCGCGGGTCGTTGCGCTCGGATTCGCTCGTCAGCGCGTACTTGCCCACGTCGAGCCGCTTCTCCACCGGGTAGGGATAGTCAGCCAGAACGTCGTCGATGATCTCGAGTACGGTCTTGTCCTGGTAGATCTTGAAGTCGTTGGTCAGCGTGGCCAGCCACAGCCAGGGCCGCAACACCACGCGATAAACGTTGTACCGCCCCTCCTGGTGCAGGTAGCCGGCAGAGACCACAAGCCCGCTGATCTCGCGCGTGCCGCGCCCCACCTGCTCGCTGGGCGCCTTCCCGCTTCCGTCGATCTGGATCGAGAGCGTCATCTCCTTGCCGACCAACGCCTTCAGGTCAAGGTTCGCGCTCGCCGCCAGCGGCAGCTGGTAGTCGTCCGGCGTGCGCAACTGCACCTCGTACTCAAACAATCGGCCAAGCCGCTCCGTGCCATGGACCTGCAGGAACTCAAGGGCCGGCAAGCCGGCCACCTTGGGCATGGCGGCGCTGCGGATCGCCACGGTACGATTCTGCGAGGCAACGCCGTTCAAGAATTCAGTAGCCATTTCTTCCCTATTGCAATCACCAGTCTGTTTCCATCGTCGTCGGCACGGCCGGCGCTACGCGCCTTTCGGGCAGGCGAAACCCCTGAGAAGCTGGCCGGACAACGCATTCGCGTGCCCGCCCGTCACGAGTTCCAGTGCGGCATGGCGATCGTCGAATGTAAAATCCACGACCATGCGGCTGGCCGAGGCCGTGCCAACTGGCCGCCCTCGGTCGATCAGCCGGAACAGCGCCCACGGACCCGATGTCACGATCGTCGACGTGTCGGGCCGGATCTTCGGGCTGGCCGACATGCCGGCCACCGCCCCGCCGCGTGGGCCCGGCCATCCGAGCTGGAATGTCACGACCGGGCCATGTGCATAGCGAATCTGCTGGCCGTCGATGTCGAGCGAGAGTTCCAGAATCTCGGGGTCGAGATTGGCCACCCGGGCGTCGACCTTCCACGCCATGCGCTTCCCGCCCGATTCGCGGAAGAACGTCTCGCGGATGGCCGCAGCCCGTTCGAACGGCTCCAGGCTCGGCCCGTGGACGGGCGGCATGCCCGGGCTGAGCGCCTTGTAGCGCCAGGGCCGCGAACTGGTATCCACGTTCGGCGCGAGCGTCCGGGTGAAGAAAGCATCCAGCAGGCCATCGGCCGCGAAGATGTGGTGGAAGTCTTCAATGTCCACATCCTGGCTCGCCCCTGCCACGAACGGATACTTGCCCGCGATCGCCCGGCGGCACGCCGCACCGACCGATGATTCGAGTTGGGATGCCAGCAGCGTGCCAACGCCCGCGTTGACCTTCTGCGTCACCTGGACCGATATGCCGGCCAGCACGGCGCGGAATGGCGCGGGGAGCTTCTCGGCTTCCAGTTGCAGCATCGTGCCGATGTCGACCGCCGGCGGCATACTGTTCGCCGCAAGCGCGGCGCCCGCCACGGAAAGCCGGGTGTACTGCTCACCCAGCAGCGCCATGATGCCGCCCAGCTGGAGCGCATTGCCCCCGGAACCGGCCGCCGCCACCGGCGCGCTGGCGGGTGTCGTGCCGGCACCTGAATCGGCGTGCCCGGTCACCACTTCGCGCAGCGCTGCAAAACGGTTGTCGACCAGATCGCGCTCCACGCGGCGCAGCCGGTTCGTGCCGCCAAGCGCGGATGCAGCACTGGCAGCCCGTGTCACCGTATGGAGCCGCGCGGACATGCCAGAGGCCGTGACGACCTTCTGCGCGGTATTGACGCCATCATCCTCGTCATCCGCGACCGACAGCGATGTCTCGCGTATTGCCGTACGGGCCAGTCGTGCCAGCGGGGAATCCGCTGAAGACAGAATGCGCAGGATCTGAAGATCGAGCACAGTTGAACCACCCTGCTCCGCCGCGTCCGGCATCGCGGGCCGCACGCTTTCCAGGAAACGCTGCCAGTAGTTGGCGTAGTCGATCAGGTATTGACGGCGGATGTCCTCCGCCAGCGGCGAACTGGCCATCAGCGTGGCGACGTCCTGGCCGTAGCCAGCCTTCGCCTGCAACTCCGTACGCCCCATGATCCAGGCATCCGCAGGCTGAGCCTTGACAAGGAAGTGCGCCAGCCGCCGCGCGAATACCTTGTGGTAACCATCGTATGTGTAGAGGCCGGGCACGCCCTGCTCGAGCAGCGCGCTGTCCGCGAGCGTCAGCACCGAACCGGCCTGCAACCCCGCAGCGCGCGCCAGGGTGATCGGCTCGGGCGCCTCCTTGGCCATCTCCGCCATGGCTCGTTCATAGAGCCGTCGCGGCGCCGGGTTGCTGCTCAGGTAGCGACGCGCGCGGTCCACGAGCAACGCGTTTTGTGGCGTGCTCGGCGACAGGTCGTCGCCATCGAACAGCGCCTGAAGGTGCTGGCGCATCCGATGGGGCTCGCCGAACGCCGCGCTGCTGTCCGACTGCTCCCAGTCCTTGAGCACCCACGCCTTGAACACTGCGGCGTCGAAGTGCTTCCTGTCGTACAGCATCAGGTAGGCCGTCAGGGCGCTATAGACGCCATCGGGGTCACCAGCCTCCATTCGCGCATCGAGCGAATCCTCCAGACGCCGTACGACATGCGGCAGCAGCATCTGGCGCAACAGGATGGCGTAGGTGCTCCCCGAGGCATCCATGACGGGGGGTGCGGCGTAGAGCCCGTACCGATAGTCGAAGCCAGGATTGGCGAGATCGAGCTGCCCGAGGTGCGGCAAATCTGCCGACGCATTCAGCATGCCGGGCAAGGCCGTCGGCTCGCGCCGCTTGCGATAGCCCTTGACCCGTTCGTCAAGCGCGGTCACCTTCGCCTCGATGGCTGTCAGATAAGCGTGATTGTTCTCAAAACTCGTGGTGAGCGCATAGACCAGCCAGCCACACACCACGACTGACGCCAGATAGCTCGCTGCGCGCATCGCCCGGAAGCGGAGTTCCCAGCGCTGGTTCGGCCGAACCAGGTGTGCTTCCGGCACGATCACCTGCTGGAACAGGTTGTGCAGGAAGTAGCTACGATAGCCGGACATCTCGGCGCCCGCGGCACGCGAGGCCTCCGCCTCCGCTCCGGTTTCACTGGGCACCGAGCGGACCCCGCCGCCGCGCAGCCGCTGGAGCAGCGTGGTCTTGTCGGCGGCAATCGTTACGTCCGACTGCATTGCGCTCGAGAAGTACACGCCGCGCAGGGCACTGTCGATCTGCGTGCTGTCGTAGCGTGAGTCCATGAATACGAGCGACACCACATCGAGCACCACACCGGCCAGGCAGCCGAATTCCGCCGGCAGCGCGTAGAGACGCTTGCGACGTTCGGTCTCGTACTCCTCGATCAGCCGATTGTTGACGCCCGCTTCCAGGCGGTCGACAAGCACCCCGACTTCCTCGACGCACCGTTCACGCAGATCATTGACACGACGTGCCGCACCGTCTTCCGGAGCGGAGACCGCGATGCCCCATACCTGGGCACGCCCTTCCGCCGTCAGTGACTGGAAGTACTCGCTGAAGCCTGGCAGCACATCGACCTTGGTCACGAGCACATACACCGGGAAGCGAATCCCGAGTTCCTTGCGTAGCTCGGTCAGCCGGGTGCGCAGCGTGGCCGCGAGAGCGATCCGCTCATCGGCCGACTTACCCAACAACTCCGAGGCGCTGAGTGCCAGCACCACGCCATTGACGGGCGCGCGCGGCCGGTGCTTGCGCAGCAGGCCCAGGAAGCCCATCCACTCCGTCTTGTTGCGCTCGGGGTCCTCCGTCTCACCGGCGCGATGATCGGCATACCGGCCGGCCGTATCAATCAGAACCGCCTCATTGGTAAACCACCAGTCGCAGTAGGTCGTCCCCTCCGGCGCCTTCAGCGAGACGGCATTCATCTGGTCCGCCTCCGGGAACTCGAGCCCGGAATTCAGGGCGGCAATGGTCTTACCCGCCTCCGGCGTGCCCAGCATCATGAACCACGGCAGGTCGTAGAGCTGGCGGTCACTTTCGAAGTACCGCTTCAGGCCAAGCCCGTGCCCGTGAATACGCCGGATATGCTGGACAGCCTTGCCGACAATGGCGCCAAGCACGTGCAGTTCCTCGCGCGGCCGCGCGGCCGCGTCATCGGACGAGCCGAAGATGCGCTTGACTAGGGCCTCGTTGTTGCGCAATGCGCCCCACAGACGCCAAGCGCCGTAAACCCCATAGGCAATGACGATCAGCACGATGCAGATCGTGCGCGTGCCGTAGGAGGCCAGTGGACGAACCTCGCCGAATGCGAGGAGCGGGCCGAGATGCCACAGCAGCACGCACAGGGCGGCCACGGCGAGCGGGCTATACGGCCAGCTACGCAGCCAGCATACGTACAGCGCGACCAGCATTACGATGGCCGTCACCCGTAATGACAGATCGCCAAGAGGATGATGGGCACCGAAGGCGAGCCAGGGGCCGAGGAACCAGACGGCGAGCCCCAGCGCCACGATGGCGAGGAATGCCAGCATCGCCTTCGAGAACAGGGGAGAGAAGAAGGTCTTCAAGTTATGCATGCTGCTTCCGCGCTACTGCGTCACCATGACTTCCACGCGCCGGTTGCGGGAACGTCCTTCCGCCGTGCCATTGCTGGCCACGGGTTGCGCATCGCCACGGCCATGCACCGCGATACGATTCGCGGGCGTACCGCCCGACTCCAGAATCTTCGCGACAAAGGCCGCGCGCTTCTCGGACAACTGCTCGTTGCTCGCAAAGTCCCGCGAACGGATCGGCAGGCTGTCGGTATGGCCGGTGACGACGACCTGGCCGCCCACGCGGGCCACCTCTTTCGCCACCTTCTCGAGGGTCGGGTACATGTCTGCACGAACTTCGTTCTTGCCGGAGGCAAACATCGAATCGCCCTTGAAGATGACCAGGCTGCGTCGCTCGTCCTCATCCACGCTCACGAGGCCGCGCGTGACCTCGTCCTTGAGCAGGATCGAGAGGCGGAGCCGCGCCGGAGCCTGCACTGATCCACGCGGAATGCTATGGATGCGCGCATTTAGCGCGCTGCCGGCCGTGAGCAACTGATATTTGTACCAGGCGAACAAGCCGAACACGATCACCGCGGCCACTGCGGCCAGGCTCCATGGCGGCACGCCGCGCAATGCGCGCAGGCGCCCCGCCTCGGCGGGCTTCCAGCGTGGGGAGAGTTCGACCGGCACTGCGTCGCGGGCGCCGGCGACCAGCGCAGCAAGGCGATGCCGCACCTGCTCCAGATGACGCCGGCCATCCTCGATCACGCTATACCGGCCCTCGAAACCCAGGCCAAGGATGCGGTACAGGATCTCCAGCACGTCAATGTAGGTTTGCGGATCAGCAGCCATCCGGCCGATCAGCAGGAATACCTTCTCACCACCGTCGTTCTCGCCTTCGAACGCAATCAGCAGGCTGTTACGCGCCCAGGCACCGCCGCCGCCCCATCGTGTACGGTTTGCGGCTTCGTCGAGCGCCGTGCACAGGCAGTAGCGCACCGCCGCCATATGCGTCCAGTGGAGGTTGGCACGCTCACAGAGGGTCTGGAAATGGTCCACTTCGCGCGCGAGCAGCAGGCGCAGCGCGCGGATCTCTTCCTGCGATGCCATCGTCGCTGGCATGTCGGCCAGCAACCGCAGTAACGGGCTCGCCGCTTCCATGAGCGGATTCCTGGCTAGCTGCACCGTCTCGAGCCGCCGTTCGGCGTCCACCGGCGGATCGAACGCGAACAGCACTTCGGCCTCCACCGGCGACGTACCATCGCGCGGCACCGCCACTTTTGCGCCCGATGCCGTCTGCACGTCAGTCACGCCACCCTCCGTGAGAAACGCGAAGTCGTCCGACGATTCAAGATTTCCGGCGCTCACTTATGACGCACTCCCCACAGTTCCAGCTTCAGCTCGGGGAAACTGCCGGCGATATGCATCGCCAGGGCACCCTGCTGAGCGATCTGGTCCCAGAACACGCCGGTCCGGGACAGCTCGAAGTAGACGTAATTCGCATTGAACGGAATCTGGCGCGGCGGCACGGGAAGCGCCAGCATCTGGAGCCCCGGCAGGTGCGAACGGATCAGTTCCGGCAGGCGCTGAGGCTGGCTGATCTTGGCCTGTGCGGCGAACTGTTGTTGCAGGACGTCTGGCGACATCTGCGCACCCACGGCAAGCACAAGCGTCTCGAAACTGGCCAACTCAGCGGGCAGCATTGTCGCAAGGCGAATGCCATGCGGCTGCTCCACGAGCGGAATCGGTTGCGCGCCACGTATCAGCACCTGGTTCAGCAGGTGATGGACCTCGGTTACTAGCGGATACAGGCTCTCAAAGAGTCGTGCATGGTCGTAGCCCGGCGCAAGCTCGGGCCGCCGCGTCTGCGGACGCACAAAGGTCGCGAGGTCGCCGGACAGCAAGAGCAGCGCGCGGTAGAGCTCGACGGGCGAGGTCTCGCCGATCTGCCCGATGTGTTCGAGCAACGGCTCATGGCGGTTGAGCACCTGCAACAGCAGATAGTCGGCGACTTCGGCTACGGCACCCGTGCGCCCATGGCTGCCTGACAGCCGGTTCGCCAACGCATCGGCGCGTAGCTTCGCCAGGCCATGCAGCTGCGTCACCCATTCCCGCAACAAGGCGTTGGCGCCAAAGTGCACAACGGGCGGGATATGGTCGCGCTCATGGAGAACGACAGAACCGTCGGGCTGCAAGCTCTGGATGCGCGCTACGGCGATGCCGATCCAGGACTGGCTCAGTTCCTTCTCAGGCAACAGCCGCAGCCGCAGGTTAGCCATCTGGACCGGCTTCGGACCTTGGCCGATCGCATTTGCATCGCGTAGCGCTTCGTCAAAGGCAAGATACCGCGCCAGCGACCCCGCCTGCTCCTCGAAGATCGTCTCCTCGGTGTTGGCAAGGCGTAGCGGCACGGCGAGGTAGATCAACTGGCCGAGATGCTCGGGAGTGATCGTCAGCGGCGGTGGCGGTGGCGCCTCCGTTGGCGTGTCGAACGGTGTGCCATCGGGAAAGATTCCCGATCCGCGTTTGATCGCCAGCTTGCCGAAGGACAATGCACTCTGATCGATCTCATACTGGCTGAATCCCCATGAGAACGGACTAAGCGTTGTCACACACCGCTGTGCGACATACTCGAGATAGCGCTCTTGCTGCTGAAACAGCTGAGGGCGCAGGAATAGTCCTTCACTCCAGACGATCTTATTGTGATAGCTCATGGCAATCAGTTGACCTCAGTAATCGAAACAGCTTGATCGCGTGCCTCGATCTTCAGGGCGACAGTCCTGTCGGGCACCACCGCGCGGTACCAGGCTGCATCGGGTGCCTCGGGCAGGCGCCACGTGGCGCGCCATACGGACTTGCCTAGTTCGCGGTAACCAACCAGCACGCCGATCGCTGTTGTGGCCGGATTGGATTTGCGTTCGATACGCTCGTCGGTGCCGGGCCGCATGATGAACTCGTCGACAGCAAGCAGGTCGGCGGCAAGCACCTTCTTGTCTTCGTTCTGAAGCGTAAAGAAGTCGGCGCTATCGAACGCCGCAGCGGACTTCAGTTCGTAGACGCGCACCATCACCGGCGCAGCGCGGCCTTGTTCATCGCTATTCAGGTTCCCGCTCGTCTCGATCAGGAGCTTCAACTGCAACGGCTCTTTCCGCGTCGGTGCAGTGCTGCATCCTTGCAAGACCAGGCATACCATCAGCAACAACCACCCGATCGCCATCCACCGAGTGGCGCGGGTGCCGGCCATTCCGGTGGGAGTCAGATCAAAGCGCATGGACATGTTCGATTCGGTTTGGCTGCACGCAGTGCAATCCGGCCGCCGAATCGCAACCGGATTGCACGACAACCAGGAGGGTCAGGCCGTGTTCTTCTTGACGTCGAACGTTGCGGTGATCACGCCGCCGCTGCCGCCCTGCGCGTTCTGCACCACGTATTCCTGCTTCAGGCGGGAGAACGACAGACGCACGATCTCGCGCGGACGAGCTTCGTCGGAGCTAAGGCCAGAAGGGCTCACCTGCGTCACCAGCAGGTCGTTCATCGTGAACTTGATGTACTCGAGCGGGCTGCCGCCGGCCTTGCGCACCACCAGACGAGCCTCGTCGATATGCTTGCCCAGCAGGCAGTACTGCACGAGATTCGGGCTGGCACGGTCGATATAGTGCTCGAACTGCAGATCATCGACAGTGGCCTTGCCAGCGCCGCCGCCAGAGCCGGCGTGCATGTTCGATTGCTGGCTGACGCTCCACGACCAGCTCAACACCTCGATCTCGCTCTTGTGGACGCTATCCTCGGACTCGCCATCGATGCCGTTGATCTTCAGGAAGATGTCTTGTGCCATAGTGAGAATTTCCTTGTTCAGTAGATATGACTTACCCATGGCGGGCTTGTTTGACGAGCCCCCGCCCTGACTCGGAGTAGCGTTCGCAGGCGCGACGTACGCCGCGCCACGATGCTCAGGCGGCAGCCTTCACCAGCGGCAGTTTCGCGACGAGTCGCAGCGATACCGTCAGGCCCTCAAGCTGGAAATGCGGACGCAGGAAGAACTTGGCCTGGTAGTAACCGGGATTGCCCTCGACATCCTCGACCACCACCTCCGCAGCGGCCAGCGGACGGCGCGCCTTGGTTTCCTGGCTCGAATTTGTCGGGTCGGCGTCAACGTAGTTCATGATCCATTCGTTGAGCCATTGCTCCATTTCCTCGCGCTCCTTGAACGAGCCGACCTTGTCGCGCACGATGCACTTGAGGTAATGGGCAAAGCGCGAGCAAGCGAACAGGTAGGGCAGGCGCGCCGACAGGTTGGCGTTGGCCGTGGCGTCCGGGTCGTAGTACTCGGCAGGCTTCTGCAGCGACTGCGCGCCGATGAACGCCGCGTAATCGGTATTCTTGCGGTGAATCAGCGGCATGAAGCCGTTCTTCGACAACTCGGCTTCGCGGCGATCCGAAATAGCGATCTCGGTCGGGCACTTCATGTCCACGCCGCCATCGTCGGTCGGGAAGGTATGGCAGGGCAGGTTCTCGACCACGCCACCGCTTTCCACGCCGCGAATCAGAGTGCACCAACCGTAGCGCTTGAACGAGCGGTTGATATTCACTGCCATCGCGTAGGCGGCGTTCGACCACGCGTACTTCTGGTGATCGGAACCGTCGGTTTCTTCCTCGAAATTGAATTCATCTACCGGATTGGTGCGCACACCGTACGGCAGACGGGACAGGAAGCGCGGCATGGCCAGGCCGATGTAGCGCGAATCCTCCGAGGACCGCAGCGAATTCCACGGTGCATATTCGAGGTTTTGCGTGAAGATCTTGGTCAGGTCGCGCGGGTTGGCGAGTTCCTGCCACGAATCCATTTGGAGCACTGACGGCGAGGCACCGCTGATGAACGGCGCATGCGCGGCCGCAGCCACCTTTGCCATCGAGCCGAGCAGGTCGACGTCGGCTGGCGTGTGGTCGAAGTAGTAGTCAGCCACCAGGCAGCCGTAAGGCTCGCCGCCGAGCTGCCCGTACTCTTCCTCGTAAATCTGCTTGAACAGGGAGCTCTGATCCCACGCCACGCCCTTGAACCGCTTCATCGTGCGGCGCAGCTCTTCCTTCGAGATATCCATGAAGCGGATGCGGAGCTTCTCGTCGGTCTCGGTATTGGTAACCAGGTGGTGGAGCCCGCGCCAGGCGCTTTCCAGCTTCTGGAAGTCCTCGTGGTGCAGGATGAGGTTGATCTGCTCGGACAGCTTGCGGTCAATCTCGCCGATGATGGCCTCAATGCTCTTGTAAGCATCGTCAGACATCGTCACGGCATTGGCCAGCGCCTGCTCCGCAAGGGTCTTGACCGCGTTCTCGACGGCCTCGCGCGCCTGCTCGGTCTTCGGCTTGAATTCCTTCGTCAGCAGCGCATTGAAGTCGGATTGCCGGTCGAGCGTCTGCGCCGTCGCGGCCTTGTATTGCGTGTCACGTGTTGCCATGTCTTGTACTCGGTTGCGGTTGCGGTCCTTACTGCGCCTGGGCCTTGTCGTCGGCCTCGTTCGCCGCTTCGGGGCGCGGTGCCTTGGCCAGCGCGTTCAGCAGCGCGGGATCCTTGAGCACCTGTGCAACCAGGCCCTCGGCGCCGGACTTGCCGTCCATGTAGGTCTGGAGGTTGGCAAGCTGCGTGCGAGCCTCGAGCAGCTTGGCCAGGACATCGACCTTGCGGGCGATGGCAGCAGGCGAGAAGTCATCGATGCTCTCGAAGGTCATGTCCACCATCAACTGGCCCTGATCCGACAGCGTGTTCGCCACCGGGAAGGCTACACGCGGCTTCATCGCCTTCATGCGCTCGTCGAAGTTGTCGACATCGATGTTGAAGAACTTGCGGTCCGCCACTGGCGGCAGTGGATCCACCTGCGTGCCGGACAAATCGGCAAGCACGCCCATCACGAATGGCAACTCGATCTTCTTTTCCGAGCCGTAGATCTCGACGTCGTACTCGATCTGCACGCGCGGCGCGCGGTTCCTCGCAATGAACTTCTGTGAACTGTTGGATGCTGACATGGAATACTCCGTCGAATGCGTGATGATGTGGGACTTGCCGTGAGAACCGCGGCCCCCTTTCCGGCCACAGGGCCTGCGAGAAGCATGTTAGGTCTCGGGGCAGGCGCGGGATATAGGAAACGTTCGAAAGTTCCGAGTCTTGTCAGAAGTTTCTGAGCTAGCGTCAGCGCACCTCAATGAAGTACCAGGTGCCGGCCGTCACCGACCCCGGAGTTGTGGCTCCCGTCGCGTAGTACCGCGCAATGAATGAGAGCGACATCAACCCTGTCGAGGACATCGGAAACATCGGAGTCGTGGAGTCATCGCCTACCGCGATCGGCGTCCCGTCCGCCTTGAGCAGTTGCACCTGGACGTTCTGCGCGGTGCCACTGGATATCAGTCGCCCATCGATCTTCCTAAAGGTGACGAACGAGACTGCCACGGGCTCTTGGCCGCCCTCGCATACCAGGTTGATCGTGAACGCGGTGTCGCCCGCTGTGTCTCCGGCTTTTTTTAAAGCAGCGGTGGGGATGCTTGGCAGCGTGACGCTTTGCCGCACTGCCCCTGTGTGGCGGCAGGTTTGCGTAACGTACTTCCCCGTGAAATTCAACGCGACCGATGGTTTTGTGCCATCCGCGAAGGCAGGGAAACACAGCACGGTCAGGCTCGCAGCCAACGACGTCCGCAGCTTCCGTGGTGAGCACCTCAGCGTCTGCTGTGTGACGGGCAACTTCGCGTGCATCTTCATTCTCGGGGATCTCCACTCACATCGATTCCGCTTCAGCTCGCCGCTGCCACGCAGCGCAGTGTCAGGCGCGTGGCCGAGTCACCGCCCCCGCCCGCACCCGCGCCAGCAGGCATCTCGTACGGGAGGTCGCATGACTCGTTCGTCAATTCGCCCCACCGCGCACGCAGTGCGCCCCTGCCCGCCAGACCGCGCAGGAACGCCAAACCACCCTGACCCACGATCCCCATCGACTTTCCGTCGGCGGCGAACAAGGCGGTGCCCAGCGGCAGGGCCTTGCCGGCCGCGTCATGCATGGCCACCAGCGCCGCTTTGCCTGTGACGGTTGGCATCTTCACGAGCACAAGGGCGTTGAGGCGCGGTACGACCTCGTCACTGGAAGTCTCCAGTTCCACGTCATCCGGCAGGTCAGTCGGGTCGATCGCCACCCGGTTCACGCGGTAGGGCGTCAAGGACGGCAGCAAGGCATAGCCATTGCCGTCTATGCGCGCGCCTTGACCGTTGACAATCCGCCCGCCTTCCGCGCCCTTGGCTTCGACCAGTGCGGCAGCCTGGCCAAGCGGCGGCCCCAATGTGACGCCGCCAGCGTGCGCGACCATGCTGCCGTCCGCGTTCAGGCCGAACTGGCGGCCCTGGTTCCCGATGGAGGCGTTCGCGGCGTATGTGCCATAGCGCGAGCGATAGGTGGCGTTGCCACCGAGCAGATTCGTTTTGTCGCCAGCGCTCGATGTCCGTTGGGCGTTGATGCCGTACGAAATGGGCGCTTCCCCTGCAGTGGACCCATTGAGGCTGGTCTGGAAGGCGCTGTCGCCGTTGGTGTCCACTGTCAAATTCGTCGACACGGAATCGAACGGACCGCGATCCACCGCGGAGTTGCGGCCGAGGGAGATCGTCAGGTTCACGCCGAACAGGGTATGTCTGGCGCGGTTTTGGTCGAACGACTGCTGCGCGTAGATCGTGTATCCAACCCGGCCGCGTCCGCCGCTGAACCCAGCCTGATACTGGGTATCTCGTCCGCGACGGCCATCCCAGTAGTCCTGCGTGCTGCCTGAGAGATACACGGAGCCCATCGTGCCGAGCGGCTGATTGATGCTGAGCTGCAAGCGGTTGCGCGTGCGATAGCTCATCAGGTTGCCGGCGGGATTCCGCACGTTCCGCGCGTAGATGGCGTCGCGCAGGCTGTAGAAGCCATTTGTCGAATATCGATAGGCACCTAGCAAGACATTCGTATCAATGCCGGGAATGCGTTTGCTGTAGCTGACGCGCCAGCTGCTGCCCGTATGCGAACTGCTCGGTAGTTCCGTACGCGCCATCGTCACATCCGCTGAGACTGCCCCGATCGGCGTGTTGACGGCGAGGCCGAGCAAGCCTGAGTTGTAACCCTCGGAGCCCAGGACACCCGTATAGCCGGTCAGCATATTGTTCAGGCCGCGCTGGATGGTTGCTTGCACCACCCATGGCTCATCCTGAACGAGCTGGTCGCGGTACTGGCCTGCGGACACGTTGAACTTCGTGAAACCGGGGCGCAGCAGGTTAGGGACGGCGGCAAAGGGCACCAGAAAGGTCTGGCGCCGCCCATCCGCTTCTTCCACCGTAACGCGCAGATCTCCGCCGTAGCCGATCGCCGGTAGGTCGGCGAGTTCGAACGGCCCTGGCGGGACGCTCGTCTCGTAGAGAATGTCGTTGTTCTGGCGGACGATCACGCGCGCATTGCTTTCCGCCACGCCACGTACGATGGGCGCGTAGGCACGCATCGAGTCGGGCAGCATCCGGTCTTCACTGGATACCTGAACCCCCCGCACACTGAACGAATCGAAAACTTCACCGGTCGTGAAGCTGTCGCCGAGCGTCAGGCGGCTGCGCCAGGACGTAATGTCTCGCTCGACGTAGGTCGCCAGGTTATTCCAGCGCATGCCGCCCTGGCTGCTGTTCCAGTCAAGCGTGGAGCGCTGGCGAAAGCGCCATTGGCCCAGATTCAAGCCCAGTTGCAGGCCAAGATACGCACTGCTCATGTCGGCGCCAGATTGATTGGCGCTGTATGTACTGAAGTTGTACTGGAGAAGCCCCGCCTTGATGCCGGCGTCCCACAGGGCGGGGCTCACGTACCCGTATGGCGTCTGCACCATGCTCGCCTGGGGCACGGTGATACCGAGTTGCAGTTCCGCGATGTCGAGTTCGACCTGTGCGTCAGGCACAAGGTCCGTCAGTCGTATGCATTGGTCCACTTCGCTGAAGGCAGCGTCTTCTGCTGCGTGACGGGATTGGGCGCCGGCGTCGTCCGCGCTAGATCGAAGCGCCTTGTCAACATCGACGCCAAGACCGCGCAGCGCCGCGATGGTGAAGCAAGGCTCCGCCACGTCACTGTCTGCCACGGCGACAAACTGAACTTCGCGCTGCCCCTGCGAATTTCCATTGAGCGACAGATCCACGTCGTATACGCCGGGCGGCACGGGGTTGCCATTCGTGAAGCGGGAAATGCTCACGACCTGGCCGTTCAGGAACGCTGGATTGAACTGCACCGAGGCGAGCTTGGGCCGATGACGCCGCTTGCTTCGCTCCCGCGGTCCCGTCTTGAGCGTTTCAATTTCCTCGATCGGTACGCCACCTGGCTTCGATTGCACTGCTTCTGCATCCAGCCCGTAGCACACAAATGCGCCAAGGACCATCATCGTCCGTGCCAACGGACGCACAGCCAAACGATGCCTGGTGCTCATAGAAACATTTCGCCTTGCTTTGATGTGATCACGCCTACTCAGCGGCAGCATCAGCGGCTGACGGCGACTACGAGAAGCGCCCTGGGTTGCCTGCTGGCGTTACTGGACCGCGGCGACGTCTTCGACCGTCGCGCCGAAGTCGTTGATTAGGGAATAGGTGATTGCCGTACCGCTTGGTGGGGAGACATTGCGGTCCCCGACTTGGGAAAGCTCGACACTGCCAAATGGAGGGACCATCTGGGGCTGGTAGCTGATGTCGGCGGTGCCGGCTTTGGCCGACACGCTGTCGAGTGACACGTGGTAGCCGGTTGGATTCCCAACCCGCAGCACCTGCTTGCCTTCGGCATTGCGCGCGGCCGTCCAGGTCAACCCAGCACGCCCGGCGGATGGGTCGTCGCGCAACGCGGCAGGTCGATAGAAGAGCTTGATGCGCGTGCCAAACGCAAGCTGGAGCATGTTCCTGCTATCGGCATCCACCGGCTTGGGCGGAATTTCGAGGATGTTGAGCCAGTAGACCGTCTCACGGTCCGCGGGCATCGCCTTGCCCGTGAACTTCACCCGCAGCGTCTGGCCCTTGCCGCCTTCTGCACGGAATACCGGCGGCGTGATGATGAACGGTACGTCGAGCTTCTCAACTGGAACGGACGTATCGCCATCGTCGATCCATGCCTGCACCAGTACCGGCGTGTCCTCGACATTGTTGAGCCGCACGGAGACTTGGCGACTCTTTTCCGGGTAGATCACCCGGGTACCGGTAATGACAATCGCGGCTTGGGCCGGTATCGACACCAGTCCCACTGTGGCCGCAATCAGGAAGGAGAGCCATCGCCAGACATGCATCATTGATCTCCACGCGCTTGAGCGGCTGCCCCGCGAGCGGGCCAGCCAATCTGCCGCATGCCTTAGTTGTAAGCCAGGGTAAAGTTCGCAGTGGTCGAAACCATGCCCGCAGACGTTGCACCGGTCGCGTAGTAGCGGCCGCCGTAGTGCAGCGTTGCGGTACCGACGGCGTCTGCGGCCGTCCGCGCGACCTGAATGGGCTTGCCGCTGTCGCCCAGACGCAGCACCGCGCCGTCGTGATCGAGCAACTGCACTTCAACGTTGCCTGCGGGCGTGGCGGTGGCGAGATTGCGGGCGTTCCCGGTTTCAGGATTGAGGTTCGTGATCTCCCAGTGCGCAGATACGCTGTTCACCCCGACCGGGCAGTTCTCGACATTGATGCTGAACGGCCTCGAGCCGGCGGTATGACCCTTTGTTGTCAAGCTGGCAATCGAGATGGCTGGCAACGTCACGGTCTTGTTGCGATCACCGGCAGTGATCGAGCAGGTCTGCCCCGTCAGCCGGCCAGCGAAATTCACCTGACCCTGCGCGACAACGGCCTGCGCGACAGCGCTCGATGCGGCGCCCATCGCGAGCAATGCTGCGACGGCAACCTGGAGTACTTGCTTATTCATGAAACGTCCTTCCAATTGAGATGCGGATTCAGTCCTTCCGCTGTTGCTGCAAAACGGCGTTGACCAACCTCGGATCCCGCCTCACTTCACGACGAACGCATCGTACAAGCCGGCATTTCCGGCGCATATATGACTCGTACGAAAGTTCCTGTCAGTTCTGCGACATGACTTCCGCTTGCCGCGCGTGCAGGCAGAGCGCCGCCGCAGGAGCCAGCTCGGCATCGCCAATATCGACCTCGATATGCGTCAGCACGGATCGCGACGCGACCGATTCCAGCCAGAGCGCCGACAATCTCGGCAGGATGTGCTGGTCGATGAAACCGATCAGCGCACGCGCGCCCGTCTCCTGCACAAGGCAACGCCCGATCACGTAGTCGACCACCGCCTGGCTGTAGAGCACCGCGATGTCGTGATGGTCCTGCATGCGCTGCACGACGCGGTCGAGGTGCAGGCGGACGATGTTCGACAGCGACGCATGCGCCAGCGGGCGATACGGCACCACGGTCACGCGGCCCAGGAAGGCGGCCGGGAAGGCGCTCAGCAGCGCCGGCATCAGCGCGTCGCGCAGCGCATCGGGTTCGGGCACGTCAGAGGCATCGGCATGAAGATGCGAGATCAGTTCGGCGCCGACATTGCTTGTCAGCAGGATCGCCGTGTTCTTGAAGTCGATGTAGCGGCCATCGCCATCCTCCATGTATCCCTTGTCGAAAACCTGGAAGAACATTTCGTGGACGTCGCGATGCGCCTTCTCCACTTCATCAAGCAGGACCACCGCGTAAGGCCGCCGCCGCACCGCCTCGGTCAGCACGCCACCCTCGCCATAGCCGACATATCCAGGCGGCGCACCCTTGAGCCCGGAGACGGTGTGCGCCTCCTGGTACTCGCTCATATTGATCGTGATCAGGTTTTGCTCGCCGCCGTAGAGCGCTTCCGCCAGCGCCAGCGCCGTTTCGGTCTTGCCGACGCCGGACGGGCCCACCAGCAGGAACACGCCGAGCGGCTTGCCGGGGTCGGTCAGCCCGGCGCGTGCGGTCTGCACCCGTTCGCTGATCCGATGCAATGCGCTCTCCTGCCCCATCACCCGATTGGCGAGTGTGGCCGGGAGGGCCTGTACGGCGGCGACCTGGTTAGTCACCATGCGTCCGGCGGGGATGCCGGTCCAGTCGGAGACGACCTCGGCGACAATCGCCTCGTTGACCTCGGCAAACACGAGTGGCGCCTCGCCCTGGAGTGCTGCCATGGTTGCTTCGCGTTCGCGCAGCACCTCCATCGAAGGCAGCGGCTCCCACTCGCCATCGGTGCCTGCCTCCGCTTCCGCGCCGCGTTCGATCCGTTCGCGCGCGGACAGCAACGCCTGCGCGGCCTCCCGCTGTGCATCCCACCTTGCAGTAATGGCGGCTTCCTCGGTTTCCAATCCGCCAATGCGAGTCCGTACGTCGTCCAGATTCCCGTCGACTTCGAGCCCGATGCGCGCTTCGCTCTCCAGCAGGTCAAGTTCGGCGCGCGCAGCCAGCAACTGCTGCTGCACGTCCTGCAACTCCCGTGGTCGCGTTTGTTGGGAAAGACCAACCCGCGCACACGCCGTGTCGAGCAGGCTGATGGCCTTGTCGGGCAGTTGGCGGGACGGAATGTAGCGGTGCGACAACGCCACCGCGGCGCGGATCGCGGCATCGAGTACCACCACGCCGTGGTGCCGCGAGAACGTCTTCACCAGCCCGCGCACCATGTCGATGGCCGCCGGCTCCTGCGGCTCGTGGACCTGCAGCACCTGGAAACGCCGCGTCAGCGCTGGGTCTTTCTCGATATGGCGCTTGTACTCGGCCCACGTCGTCGCCCCAATCGTCCGGATCGTGCCGCGCGCGAGTGCCGGCTTGAGCAAGTTCGCGGCATCGCCAGTGCCAGCCTGCCCGCCCGCGCCGATCAGCGTGTGGATCTCGTCCACAAACAGGATCACGGTCCCGGCACTCGTCTCCGCCGCGGCCAGTACGCCTTTGAGGCGTGCCTCGAACTCGCCCTTCATGCTCGCGCCAGCCAGCAGTGCGCCCACATCCAGGCTCAGGACCCGCGCGTCGGCCAGCTTCGACGGCACATCAGCCCTAACGATGGCCAGCGCCAGCCCCTCCACGACAGCGGTCTTGCCGACACCGGCCTCGCCCGTCAACAGCGGATTGTTCTGCCGGCGGCGGACCAACACGTCGATCATCGTGCGGATCTCCAGTTCCCGCCCGATCACCGGATCCACCTCCCCGGCGCGCGCGCGGGCAGTCAGGTCCACGCAGTACTGCTCCAGGGGGGAGCCGGCCACCGAGGCGTCTCCGATGGCGCCGGACGCGACGCCAGGCATCGCCGCCGGGAAGTCGGAGCTTTCGTAGGCCGAGTCCCCTTCCTCTGGCGAGTCGATGATCCAGGCCGGCAGCATGGCATTCAGATCGGTCACACCGATCTTCGCGAACTCGGGGGAAATCGACAGCAGTACGCGCCGCAACTCCGGCGACTTCAGTAGCGCCGCCATGAGCCAGGCGCCGCGCACGCGCAGGTCACGGAACTCGAGTGTCGCAACCACCCACGCGCGCTCGATGGCGATGTCGATATGGTTCGAGAAATCGCTGATCGAGCTGGCGCCGGAAGGCAAGCCGGCGAGTGTTCGGACCAGATCCGCGTCGAGCTTCTCGCGGTCCACGCCGCCATGGCGGCAGATGCGGTGCATGTCACTGTCGGGCAGCGCGAGGATCTGGTGCAGCCAATGCGCCAGTTCGACGTAAGGGTTGCCGCGGAGCTTGCAAAACGTTGTGGCCGACTCGATGCCGCGAAACATCGTTTCGCCGAGCTTGCCGAACAGGGTCTTTCTGGATGGGGTCATGGTCTAACGGCAGATGCCGGGAAGGGAATGGGTCCGCCGATGGGCGGTGTTCAGGTCGAGGCGGGGGCGCCGTAGGGCGGCACGTCGCGCGCCAGCTCGTGCACGGTGACGTCGTCTGCATTGACGAATCTGGCGATGTAGCGGACCGGGGTGCCGTCGGCGCCGGACTGGAAGAGGAGTCGCCGGGACAGCCAGCCGTTGTGCTCGGCGAGGAGCTGCGGTAATCCCGTGGCGGGCTGGAGGTCGTCGTGGAGCGTTCCGCCATCCGCCGCGAGCACCGTGAACGCGATGTGCTTCAAGCCAGACAGGCTGTCGAGGTCGCCGAGATAGAGTTCGACGGCCACGTCATGGGAGCAGCGCAGGAGTGCGAGGTCAGTTTCAGGATGTGCCGCACCGGGCGAGGGAGGATCGCCACGCAACGCTTCCGGCGTGGCGGCGCGCCGATCGAAGCTGACGCCCACATAGGCCTCGTACTCAGCCAGTGTTCGTACTTGTCCGAATCCATACGGACCGAAATCGGTGCCCTCAGCGCTCGCGCCGTCCACGCCGAGCAGGGCGCGATTGCGCGCCTGTGAGAGTCTGTCACGCTCGAACCACGCAGTCTTCACCAGCCCAAGCGCCTGGTTCTCGGGCGTGTGGTCATCCCACATCTTGGCGCGATAGTCGCGCGTGTACTCATGCCAGGCGAGCACACGATGCGGGTGATACAGGTCATACCCATGGGTGAAGGCCCGCGCGGCAATCGAGATCTCCTCGCCGTGAAAAAAGTACTCGGGATCATGCTGGACAGTCGTCGAGAAATGCCCGTCGGCAAAGGCAAAGTGCGCGCTATAGAAGCGAGCCTTGAGCGGTTTGGTCTGCGCCTGCCAGTCCGGCATCCGGCGCGACGCCACAAGCAGCGCCCCGGCCGCGACGAAGCGGTCGAAAATGAGGGAGGTGGGATGCTGGCCGCGGCGCGACGGGTCATCGTCCGCCGGCTCGAAAGCTGGCAGATAGGCCGTCAGCACCGGTTTCTCGCTTTCATCGCGCAGCGACTCGAGCATGTCGATGGCCATCCTGTCCCATCCCTGGACGAAACGATGGTGAGAGTCGATCTGCAAGGCATAGGCTTCGCCGGCGTACTGCTGCTGGATCAGGTTCCGCGCCCAGCAGGCGCCCTGGCTTTCCATGGCGGGCACATCGATCAGTTCAACCGTCGCCTCCGCCAGCACAAGCCGATGCACGGTGAGCCCTTCATGCATCACCACTTGCCAATGCGAGAAGCCATGCGCGAAGAACTTGCCGATCATCTCGTCGAGGCCGTGCTGCCAGCACACCACCACGCGCAGGCGTTCCGGCCGCGACGCCTGCCTGATCAGGCTGTGCAAGGTCGGGATCAGTTGCGGATCCCGATAGCTCGCCACCTGCACGAAAATGCTCTCCTCCATCACGTTGCCGCCCTCACCGTCGCCTTCAGTTGACCGCCATGGTGAGCACGGCAGTGGCATTGATCAGACCAGCGGTTGGCGTCTGCGTCCCGGTTCGCAGCACGGTGGCATCGAGGTTGTATGTGAAGAGCTTCGTGTTACCTGGCTTGTTGATGACGCTGGCGTTGTCGTTGGGCCTGAGCACGGTATCGCTATCGCGATCCTTGATCCGGATGCCGAGGTGCTGCGCGCCGGTATTCCTGAGCAGCGAATGATTTTCCGTGTCCGGGGTGCCGGTGAGCTTGGCCGTGATCGATCTGGGCGACGCGGGGCCGATGCATGTCACTTCAAAGTTGATCGGTCGTGTGGGCCCCGTTATCTGCGAGACACTGTTGGCACCAAATGTACCGAAATCGACATTTCGGCTGGGTGTACTTGGGCTGCAACTGGGCAACACGTTGATCCGCGTACTACCGTTGGATACCCGGATAACCGGCCCGCCCGAACCATCGCCGGCGACCGTGGCGATGTTCGCGGCGCTGAACGTCGACGAGGCGTCCATCTCTCCTGTCTTCACAAAATCGACCACCATCCGCAGCCCTGAACGGAAGCCCGGGAAGTACGGCTGATTGGGTTCCGCCGGCCCAAAGTTCACGATGAAGGGAAAGGTGCTGACTGTCCCCGAGCTTCGGACGTAGCTGAGGCGAATGCCGATCCCCTTGAGACCGGATTCCACCACCCCCGGAAAGGCGGTTTGCTGCTTCGCGCTCACGAATGCATAGCGAACCTGTCCGCCCGAGCGCCAATCGCAATTCAATAGCGCCGTGCTGCGTCCCAAGCTCTCGGACGCCCCGCTGCCGAACGTCTCGCCAACTGCAAGATCTGGCCTGACCTCAATCGCCGAGGGAAACGTCACATGGAAGCTGACTTCCCTCTGGATGACATCGATGTTCGGCAGTCCCTTTGCGGTCCACTCATCGATGTCCGCCTGTGTCACCTGACTACATGCCGCCATTGCGCCACCCGCCGGCAGCAGGAGCCCAAGCCCCAGCAACGCGGCGAAGCCCTTGGTATAGCCTTTCATCACAGTACCTGTCGAGATTGCGGGCGACACCGCCGGCTGACCGGCTTGTCGTCCGATGCGTTAATGGGAGTGCCCGTTGGGGCCATTTCAGTTGTCCACGGCGTCCCACTTCGACAGCAGGTCGAGGGGAATGCTTTGAGCGAGTTCGGAGAACCGCTTGCCGACCATGCGCTCCGCCTCGCGCAGCATCACGGTCACGGGGCTGCTTGGCTCGTTGTCTTCGAACCACTCCCGCACTTGCCGTATGGTGGCGAGTGCGGTCCATCGGTCCATTGCCGGGGCGGTGGGGACGGTGGTGGCGGTGGGTGCGGCGTGTGGCGGCGGCGTCGTGGCACGCGGAACGGGGTTGGGAAGGTCGGGCGCGCTCGCTCGCCCAGCCTGCATCTCAGCCACGGGTGCCGGCGGCTGTGCCGCTGGCGCGGGCTCGACCAGCCGATCGATCTCGCTGAATGGCTGCAGCAGTCGGGAAAGCGGGGCGAGGTTGGGCGCGTCGGCCTTCAGTCCGCTCGTGGCCCATGCAGCAATCTGCGCCAACCGGCCGTGGGCTTCGCCAAGCGCCAGCACGACCGCTTCGCCGCGTGCGGCCAGCTCCTTGAGCATGCGCGTCACGCTTTCGGGCGCCAGTGCGTCCTTCTGGCGCGGCATCGCCAGTGCTTTCTCGATATCGCGCAGCTGCAACTGCGCGCCGGCCGCCTTGGGTAGCGGAATCTCCCGCACATCGGCCAGCGCACCTTCCGCGTCCGCCAGCGCGGCGAGCGCATTGGCGAACGTGACGGGATCCCACTCGCCGTCGAAGTACGGTAACGGATGCAGACGGCTGCCATATCGTTCCAGCAGGGCCTGGAGGAAGACCATCCCATCCCGCAGACCTGCCGCGCCGCGCAGCCGCACGGCGGCGCGCAGCAGGATGATGGCCACGCGGAGATCCTTGGTTCGGGCCAGCAGCGCTTCGCACTCGCGCTCGGCCTCGGCCCAGTTGACCGACGCTGGCGTCTCGACGAAGTCACCGTATTGCACGGGCGCCGACGGCGCCACAGCGGCCTGTAGCATGATGAAGGCCGGATCGTATTCCAGGTCATCACCACAGGCGGCTGCGTCCGAAACCGGTTCGAGCAGGTCGTCGTAGCGCGACGTCGCGGCGGGTGCCAGGTTCTGCATTGTCATGGGGAGGTTCTCGGTCATGCCGCGTAGGCCTCCGGCTCGAAGACCATGCCGGACACGGGTTGCGCCGGGTCGCACTCGCCCAGCCAGATCGAGTGCCCAAGCCGCTGACGCCCGTCCACGTGCGGCGCTGGCACCTCTTCTGGCTTGATCAGCAACTGGATCTCCCAGTCGTACTCGTAGCCGATGAAGGCACGCACCCATTCGACCAGTGTGCGCAAGTCTTCGCCACGCGGCGCAAGCCGCTGGTAGTGGAGGAAGTCGAGCGGGCCGATCACAAGCCGGAACTTGTGCTGCCGGTCAGCAATCTGCTCGCCGAGCATCGCCGCCTCGCCCATGAAGGACGAAGCGCCCGGGAGCCCCAACCGGCAATGGCCGGACGCGTCGACGCGAATCCAGTGCGGCACGTACTCCTCGACCGCAATCGGCACATCGAAGTACTGCGACAGCGTGGCCGCGATGCCCTCAGGGTTCCGGGCCTCGCGCACAATGTGCGCCGACGCGCCGTAACGGGCGTGGGTAGGCAGGCAGCTCTGGCGCGCTTCGTCCTGATCCGTTCCCATCAGGCTGGCGACGTAGAACGAGAACCGCTCCTCGTCAGGCCGGTCGAGTGCGGCGGTGGACTGGCCCGCAGCCCAGGCGCGATAGAACAGCGACAGTGCGCGATGGTGGAACAGGTCGGCGAAGTGCTCGAGAGTCCGGTCCTGGAGCGCGACGGACCGGTGATACGCCAACTCGGTGACATGCAGCGGCAGCGGACCCTGCGGGCCCCAGATGCCCAGGCCGAATAGGCGGATGTCGAGCCGTCCGTGCCGCGTGTCGAGCGACGCGACTTCCCGTGGCGGGAAGGCGAGCACCGGGCGCTGGCCGATGCGGTAGGTCTCCTGAGACGGCAGGTCGGCAGACCCCGGCGCAGGACGGTTCCGGTCGCGCGCGGCAATCGCGCGCATCAGGCTCATGAAGCCCGACTTCCACGGACGGCCGTGGTCGAACCATGCGCGCAGGGCATCCGGCTGCAACGCCGCATTCGGGGACGCTTCCACGGCCCTATACCGCACCGCGACCTCCCATCCGGGGCGCCCAGCGCGTGATCAGGCCCCGCTGCATCGAGTGCAGTTCGGTTTCCGAAAAGACGTTGATCGCCACGTGGCGCGCGAGATAGTGCTCCAGGATCAGGCCGAACAGGTACGGGCTGGCGCCGGAGAAGCCGTTCTCGTCCACCGTCAGCTCGCAGCGTACGCCGCGCCCGTACACCAGCAGGCCATGGCCCGGCAGGCGGCTCACCACGGGTTGGGTCTTCGCGCCGACCAGACTCTCGACTTGCGCGATCTGCTCGCGCTCGCTGCTGGTCACGAAGAGGCGCAACATGTTGCGCAGCGCCTGCGCGCCTTCGCCATGATCGAGTTCCGACAGCGGCATGTAGTTGAAGCTGAGCTGGCGGATCAGCCGCCACGCGGCTTCGTCGCTCGCGTAGGGTGCGCGCGGAGCGCTCGGCGCATGGACGAGGCTGACGGCCTCGAGCGGCACCGCATCAGGCATGGTCAGATGGCCGCCCACGCCGCGCGGCATCAGGCGCGGCAGGTCGCGGTTAGTCACCCACGCCTCCACGGACAGGTAGCGGATATCGTCGGCATATGGCGCTTCGGCCTGGTCCACCAGCGACAGGAACACCTCCGTGCCGATATAGGCCGTGCGCGTGCCGTACTTGCGGGCATCGCCGGACAGCATGCGCTGCTCTCGCCGCACCGAGAAGTACCGGCCATAGTTGCCAAGGTCGCTGTGGAGGGTCTGGTACAGCGGATTGAACTGGATCTCCGTCGAGGTCTCCGCCCTCTGCCCAAACACGCGCGAGACCGAGTAGACCTCGTAGTCACGCGGACGTGCGCGATCGACCACTAGATGGAAATCCGTCAGGCTGCGGTCGACCTCCACACGGTCCGTGCGTCGGGGGAACAAGTTGACGATTGGCGTACAGAACAGCAGGAAGCGGCTGCCATCGACATGCACGCCCAGTTCGTCCGGCATACGGTCCAGAAGCAGCACGATCTCCGCTTCCTTGCCGTCCACGTGCGACAGGCCCTTCGCCAGATCCGTCAGCACGAAGAAGTAGAAGCGTTGCCGGCAAGAGAAGTATTCCTGGAGCAGGTTATGCCCGCTGAACTTGTTCCAGCGCAGCGGCAGCAGGCTCTGGTCCGGCTCGAAGCCTTCGAACGCGACCGGTGCCCTGGACACGACATGGCATCGCACATGATCGGTGACGCCCTCCGGCCGCACCACGGACGCGACCGCGCCCGCATGGATCAGCTCGAACAAGTGCGAAGCAATGCGTTCGTCGCCGTCGATATAGAGCGGAAGCCGATCCAGCCCCTTGATCTCGTTGAATCGAATGTCGCCAACCGTACGCAACCGCAGTCGCAGCGCGCCGCGCAACTGGCGGTGCCGGAGCAGATGCCCCGTTTCCGGGAGATCTGGCGGTACGGCGGTCAGCCGCGCATCGACGATCTCGATCGGCCAGAGCGTGACGTCCTGCCCGGTGCGGAACTCGCACGCAGTCTGCTCGCCGGGCGGGACTGCGGAGCGCATGACGCTATGGCGTGCCACCTTGAATCCCTGGCTGAACTCGCCCTCGCGCAGGCTCGGATGCAGCCGCGCCACCGCCATCGAAGGCGTGGGCGCCACGTAGTTCGGGTAGACGACTTCAAGCAGCCGCTGGGTGAAGCGCGGGAATTCCGCATCCAGTTTCAGGTGCGTGCGGGCGGACATGAAGCAGAACGCCTCGATCATCCGCTCGACATAGGGGTCGGCGACTTCGATGCCCTCCATGCCCAGCCGGCGCGCAATCTTCGGATGCTGTGCGGCGAACTCGCCTGCCGATTCGCGCAGGTAGGTCAGCTCGCGGTTGTAGTACTCGAGAAACTTCGGATCCATGTCAGCCTGCCGATCCCGGGGTATGGCCCGACTGGAGCGAGACCTTGCTCAGTTCCAGGTCGAACACGCTCTGGATGCGGAATTCGAGCGGATAGGGCGTCCACTGCATCAGCGCCTCGATTTCAAACATCATCTTGTTGTAGCGCCGTGCGGAAGTGTCGCGCAGCGGGCGTAGCCGTACCGTGTCCGGAATCAGCCGGGGCTCGAAGCGGGCGATCGCGGTACGCACCCGCTCCTCAAGCCGCTCCCAGGTCATTTCCGTGGCGAACCCGCCGGAGAGCGGCGGAATGCCGTAGTTGACGACCGAGTTCGCCACCTCGGGGTAGGCCTCGGCGTCGAGTTCCTCGTTCAGGTTGGTGGTATTCAGCAACAGGCCCAGATCGCGCTGGATGATGCGACGCATGCCGCGCTCGTCCGGGGCGTAGGCCTCGGCCGGCTCGCTGCGTTGCTGCGGGGCATCGTCCTGCAGGCGATCCAGCAGGGAGGGGAGGTACGCGTTGCGGAACCCGCCGTCACGTGGTGGCATGGCGTTCTCCCGTGTCGTCGGACGTGTCGGCCGCGATATCCGGCATGGCGAGGCAGCTATCCATGCTCGATGCATGGTGCTCCTGGCGTGCCAGCAGCGCGAACTGGCCTGTGCGGCGTGTCTGTTGATGGCGGGCAGCGAAGAGTCTCAGGATCTCGTGCCGGGGCGGCGGCGAAAACAGTTGCTGCGCGCCGAAGCTGTCGAGGCTGTCCAGCACGCGGTCGATGCGGCGCGGCCCAAGCAGATCGTCGAACAGGCAGACGGCGGAGGTCGCCTTCGTATTCAGACGAAGCGGATCGGGGGGAAGCGGACCGGACGCGCACCCGGCTCCCAGGCGCTTGAGCCGCTTCGGCACCTGCCCAACGGACATCAGCGCCTCGCGGTACTCGACAGCAAGCTGCCCGAGCACGTCGGAGGCGTCGAGGTCGGCGAGTGGCAGGCTGGCGTCGGAAGCGTGCCGTACCAGCGCGGTATCCGGCAGCGGCGGCACATCCTGCGCGCCGCCCATGGCCAACGCGACCAAGTCGCTGTAATCGGAGGACATGGACACCGCGCCCTCCTCGCGTGCTGCATCTGTTTCGTTCATGGCGCCGTTCGAGGCTGGAAAGAGTTTTCCAGAGAACGAAGACTAGCAAGCCGGCGCCGGGCAATCTATTGAACTAGTCCGATTTTTCCAATGCGTTCGCGCGCCTTTCGACGCCACGCCAGTGACGCATGGGGCGTATCAGGAGAAGTGGTCGCATTTTTCGGAGAATTCCGATGTGCGAGCGCGTCGCGGCCCTCTACAATCCGGCCGTTTCAGACCTTCCATATCGGACACACATCGCCATGCATCAACTGAACTTCGCGTCAGGTCAGCGCATCCGGGTCGTGTTTGCGGGCGACCGGCCCTTGGCCAGACTCGGCGTGGAGCACATCACCAGCACGTCTCCGCAGCTGGAACTCGTGGGCATTCACGCGACTGCCGAGGAGTTCGAACGGTCGTCGCGTGCATTCGAATGCGACGTGGTGCTCGTCGATTACTCGATGCGCGGCCGGGATGACATGGATGGCATGGCGTTATTGCGATACCTGCGGCGCACGTATCCGAGCATTGCCGCCGTCGTGCTGCTGGCGCAGGAGAACCCGGTGCTAGTCCGCGCCATTCTTGCGCGCGGCATGACGGGCATCGTCAGCAAGTTCGACGAAGTGGGGCATATCGTCACGGCGATACGCGAAGCCCGGCGCGGTGTGGCGTACCTTTCGCCAGCCATCGGCCGGTTGCTCGCTGCGCCGGGCGGCGGGCTATCGGCGCGGGAGATGGAGGTGGTGCGGCTCTATGTGTCCGGGATGACGATCAGCGAGATCGCCGCCAGGACGCACAAGGCGAAGCAGACGGTGAGCACCCAGAAGAACCGCGCCATGCAGAAACTGGGGCTCCGGAACGACATGGAGTTGATCCGCTGTGCCGCCTCGCTCGCGTTGCTTGACGACGTTAGCCACTAGGCCGCGCCCGACACGCTCGCCACCAGCCCGACCTCGTTCGCGTATCGGTACAGGTCGCCGTCACGGTCGATGCCGAGCTTGCGCATCGCGTTGAGCTTTTGCGTGCTGATGGTCTGCTTGGTCCGCCGCAGGACGGCCGCGATCTCGGAGACGGTCATGCCGGAGACGAACAGGCGCACCACCTCGAGTTCCCGCTGGCTGAGTGCCCGCAGCCGTGCGTCGTCGCCGCTGCCTTCGGTGACCGGCCAGGCCTCCAGCAGCGATTCCACGCGCGGCGAGGCATAGCGATCCCCACGGAATGCGGCATGGATGGCCGGCACCACGTGGCCCGGGTCGTCGGACTTGCTGACGACGCAGTGGATGCGCTGGCTGAACAGCGAGCGCAGCACCATCGGGTTGTCCATCATGGTCATGACCACGAGCTTGAGCGCCGGATAGCGGCGCGTGAGGAACGAGATCAGCGTTCGCCCGTCGCCGTATTCGCCGCCGGGCATGGCGTAGTCCGTGACCAGCACGTCGCAGGGCGTACGCTGTAGCAGATCGACGAGTTCGGTCGAATTGCGCGCGTCGCCCACACAGGCAATGGTGGGAACGGCGGCGACAACATGGCGGTTTGCAAGCGTGAGCACAGGATGGTCATCGGCAAAGATGACCCGGATACCGTAGCGACTCATAACAGGCCTGATGTATTGCAATCCCCCGCTGGGCCGGCGGTGGGCTTCCTGTGGCCCTCGGCATGCTCGCGCCATTCTTCCACGATGCGCTGCCGGATCTTCGGGGAGGCCAGCAGGAATTCGTTCATCTGCGAGATGAAGACCTTGCGCTCTGCCTCACGCAGGAGTGCGAACGATACGAGCGTGCGCATCAGGTTAGCCCTGTCTCCCATTGCCGAATCCCCAAAGTAAATCCATCCTGCTTCATATTGATTGCGACGAGCAAATGCGAATGGCATGCCTGGCAGGCACGTATCGCGTCACATTACCAACCAATGCGGCTTAGCGATATAGGACGAGTCCGAGAATCCTTGGGGAAAGCCTGCTTCAGCCGAGCGCCGCAGCCGCGCGCGCGTCGTGCCGTGCCAGACGCACCAGCAGATGGTCGACCTCCGACCTGGCGGTAGGCGTCATCGCCGCCGCCGGCTTGCGCTGGGCGGCCGAGGTCAGCAAGCCGCGCCGCATCATCACGTACTTGCGCACCGCCAGCCCCGCGCCGGGCTGCTGCTCGTAGCGCAGCAGCGGCAGGTGGGCATCGAACAGGTCGTGCGCGGCCTCGCGCTGGCCGGCGGCGGAGAGGCGCACCACGTCGCAGAGCATGTCCGGGAAGCAGTAGCCCGTGTTGGCGCCGTCGGCGCCCCGCTCCATCTCGTAGTCGAGGAACAGGCCGTTGTTGCCGCAGAGGATGGAGATATGGCGCATCGAACCGTCTTTCTCGAAGCCGCGCAGCGTCGAGATCTTCTCCAGCCCGGGCCAGTCCTCGTGCTTGAGCATCACGCACGAAGGCAGTTCCTGCACGATGCGGCGGATCACGCCGGGCGTCATCTGCACCGAGAAGGTCAGCGGGTAGTCCTGGATCACGAACGGCACGTCGGCGCCGATGGCCTCCACGGCCTGGCGGTAATAGCCGACGATCTGGTCATCGGTGCGCAGCGTGTTGGGCGGGGCGATCATCACGCCGGCCGCGCCGCGCTCCATCACCTCGCGGGTCAGCGCGCGCATGGCGGCAAACCCGGGCGCCGACACCCCCACCACCACCGGCAGCCGGCCCGCCCGGCGGATCATCTGCGCGGCCACCTCCACGGATTCCGCGTGCTCCAGCTTGGGCGCCTCGCCCAGCTGGCCCAGCACGGTGATGCCGGTGGCGCCGCAGGCCAGGTAGAAGTCGGTCAGGCGGTCGATCGAGGCGATGTCGATCGTGCCATCGTCGAAGAACGGCGTCGGGGCGATGGGGAAGACGCCGCGTGCGTCAGCGGTCAGCGCGGTGAAAGCGGGGGAAGGCATGGTGGCTCCTGGATGGATAGTCAGGGAAAGCGAGCGTCAGGGTAGCCCCAAGCGGCGCCCCCTTCAAGGTCATGGGATTTGTTAGCATCACGGCATGGATGTCAGATTTCTCCAAAGCTTCGTGACGGTGGTGGATGTCGGCTCGCTCGCGGAAGCGGCGCGCCGGCTCGACCTCACGCCGGCCGCCATCGCGGCCCGGCTGCATGCGCTCGAGGAGGAGATTGGCGTCCCCCTGGTGCGGCGCGCTGGCCGCTCGGTGGTGCCGACCGAGGCCGGCATCCGCATTCTGGAGCGCGCGCGGCAGGTGATCCGCGATGTGCGCGACATGAGCACCGTGGCCAGCGGCGACGCCTCGCTCGGCGAATTCCGGCTCGGCTCGTTCGTGACGGCGATGGGCAGCATCGTGCCGCCGCTGCTGGGCCAGCTCTACCGGCGGCATCCGGACGTCAACCTGTTCGTCAAGCCGGGCCGGTCGATCGAATTGTGCGAAAGCCTCGTGCGCGGCGAACTCGATGCCGCCATCGTGGTGGAGCCGCAGTTCGCGGTGGCCAAGGGCTACCAGTGGGCCGAATTCATCGCCGAACCGCTGGTGGTCGTCGCACCCGCCGCGCTGGCCGGGCAGGACCCGCACGCGCTGCTGGCCACGCAGCCGTTCATCCGCTACGACCGCTCCGTACTGGGCGGGCAGCTCGCGGACCGCTACCTGCGCGACCACGATATCCGGCCGCACCAGCGGCTCGAGGTCGATGGCCTGATGGTCATCGCCGCGCTGGTGAGCGAAGGGCTCGGCGTGGCGCTGGTGCCGGATTGGGCGCCGATGTGGGACGGCCCGCTCAAGATCGCCCGCCTGCCGCTGCCGGACCGCGCGCCGGTGCGCCGCGTGGGCCTGATATGGGCCACGCACGGGCCCCGCGCCTCGCTGGCCGAAGCCCTGCTCGACGAGGCCCGCGCGCTGTTCCGGACCACCCGGACCTGACATCCCCCTGACACCCCCCTACTCCGGCGTCTTGCCACGGGTCTCCGCCGCGCGCAGGAAGTCGAAATCCACCCCCTGGTCGGCCTGCGTCACCGTCTGCAGGAACAGCTTCAGGTAGCCGCGCGGCGCGCTCGGTTCGATCCAGTCCGATGCCGCGCGCCGCTGCGCCAGTTCCTCGTCCGATACCAGCAGGCTCAGCTCACGCCGGCTCACGCTCAGGCGGATACGATCGCCGGTGCGCACCAGCGCCAGCGGGCCGCCCACGGCAGCCTCGGGCGTCACATGGAGCACCACCGTGCCGAACGCGGTGCCGCTCATGCGGCCGTCCGAAATCCGCACCATGTCCTTCACGCCGGCGCGGGCCAGCTTGCGCGGAATCGGGATATAGCCGGCCTCGGGCATGCCGGGGGCGCCTTTCGGGCCGATGTTGCGCAGGACGAGGATGTCGTCGGCCGTCACGTCGAGGTCATCCGAATCGATCCGCTCGACGAGGTCCTGCGAGTCCTGGAACACGACCACACGGCCCTCGTGCTCCATCAGGCGGGCATCGGCGGCCGACTGCTTGATGATGGCGCCGCCCGGCGCCAGGTTGCCGGCCAGCACGGCGATGCCGCCCTGTGGATAGATCGGCGCGGCCATCGTGCGCACCACGTCCTGGGCGAAGCCGGGGCCGGCCGCCTCGATCTCCTCGCCCAGCGTGCGGCCGGTGACTGTCAGCGCGTCCAGCCGCAGCAGCGGCTTCAGCTCGCGCAGCAGCGTGGCCATGCCGCCGGCCTTGTGGAAGTCCTCCATATAGTGCTGGCCGCTCGGCTTCAGGTCGAGCAGCACCGGGGTCTCGCGGCCCATGCGGTCCAGCGCCTGCATGTCGATGTCCAGCCCCACGCGCCCGGCGATGGCCGCCAGATGGACGATGCCGTTGGTCGACCCGCCGATGGCCAGCAGCACCCGCATCGCGTTCTCGAATGCCGCCGGGGTCAGGATGCGGTCGATGGTCAGCCGCTCGCGCGCCATCTGCACCGCGCGCGCGCCGGTCAGCTCGGCAATGCGGATGCGGTCTGCCGTCACGGCGGGCGGCGTGGCCGCGCCGGGCAGGCTCATGCCCATCGCCTCGGTCAGGCAGGCCATGGTGCTGGCCGTGCCCATCACTGAGCAGGTGCCGACGCTGGCCACGAGCTGGTTGTTGACGTCGGCGGTCTCCTCGGCGTCGATCTCGCCCGCGCGGAACTTGCCCCAGTAGCGGCGGCAGTCCGTGCACGCGCCCACGCGCTCGCTGCGGTGCGAGCCGGTCAGCATCGCCCCGGTCACTAGCTGGATGGCCGGCACGCCGGCCGAGGCGGCGCCCATCAGCTGGGCCGGCACGGTCTTGTCGCAGCCGCCGATCAGCACCACCGCGTCCATCGGCTGGGCGCGGATCATCTCCTCGGTGTCCATCGACATCAGGTTGCGCAGGTACATGCTGGTCGGCGCGGCAAAGCTCTCGTGCACGGAGATGGTCGGGAAGGCCATCGGCAGCCCGCCCGCGAGCATGATCCCGCGCTTCACGGCCTCCAGCAGCTGCGGCATGTTGCCGTGGCACGGGTTGTACGCGCTCCCGGTGTCGGCAATGCCGATGACCGGTCGATCAAGCGCGCTGTCCGTATAGCCCGAGCCCTTGATAAACGCCTTGCGCAGGAACAGCGAGAAGCCCTGGTCGCCATAGTTGGTCAGGCCCTTGCGCAAGCCGGTGGCGCCGGGCTGGCCCTGGGTCGAATCCGTCGATGGGGTCGATTCCGTCGATTCGGGAGAGGAGGAGTCCTTGGGTTTCTGAGTCATGGATGCGGCGTGTGCGAACAACAATCAAAAAGAATTCGGAAATCGGCGATGGCGGTCAACCATCGGATTTGATCTGGGCATCGGTAATCACCTTCTCCCAGCGCGATACCTCGGTGCGCAGGCGGTCGGCGGCCTTGTCCGGGGAGGTCGGCGCCAGCGCGTAGACGCCCTGTTTCAGGAACTGCTCCTTGACGTCCGGCGCCTCGAGCATCTTGGCCAGCGCGGCGTTGAGCCGATCGACCACGGCCGGCGGGGTGCCGGTGGGCGCCAGCACGCCGAACGTGGAACTGACGTCCAGCGCGGGCATGCCGGCCTCGGTGGCCGAGGGCACGTCCGGCAGCATGGAGATGCGAGCCGGCGCGGCCACGGCCAGTGCGCGCAATTGTCCGGACTTGATGAACGGCAGCGAGGCCGGCGCGGTTTCCACCATCATGTTCACCTGCCCCGCCACGAGGTCGGTCATCGCCGGGCCGCTGCCCTTATACGGCACGTGCACCATGTCGATCCCGGCCTCCTTGCGGAAGATCTCGGCGGCCATGCGCTGCGGCGCGCCGGCGCCCGACGACGCATAGTTCAGCTTGCCCGGATGCGCCTTGCCGTACTGGATCAGTTCCTGCAGCGTGTGCACCGGCAGCTTGGGGTTCACCACCACCACCAGCGGCACCGAGCCCACCACCATCACCGGTGCGAAATCCTTCACGAGATCGTAGCGCAGCCGGCCCTTTTCGAGCGTGGCCATGGTCGAGTGCGAGGTCAGCGCGCCCATCAGCAGGGTGTAGCCATCGGGCGCGGCCTTGGCGACGGCCTCGGCGCCGATATTGCCGCCTGCCCCGCCCCGGTTGTCCACCACCACCTGCTGGCCCAGCGCCTCGGTGAGCTTGCTGGCGATGATGCGGCCGATCACATCGGTCGCCCCACCCGGCGGATAGGGCACCACCAGGCGGATCGGCTTGTCCGGCCACGCGGCCAGCGCGCTGCGCATCGAGACGGCCAGCGGCGCGGCAAGGCCGGCCAGCAGCAGGCGGCGCCGGACGGCGCGGTAGGTGGGGGTCATGTTGTCTCCGGTGTCTTCTTATATAGGTAGGGGACAGCGCGGAGGGGCGAGGCCTCGGGCAATACGGCGGGGGACGCGCTGCTGCCGACAGTCTGGCGGCTGTCGAAAGCAGAAAAAAGCGCTTTTCAGACCGATGAACGCAAAAATTCTTATGGTTCGACCGGTCTGCCCCCCGGGCCTGCGGTCAGGTCGACTGTTTGACGAAGGCCAGCAGGTCGGCGTTGATCACATCGGCATTGACCACGCACATGCCGTGCGAGAAGCCGGGATACGTCTTCAGCACCGCCCCCTTGACGATCTTGGCCGACAGCCGCCCGGCGGCGTCGATCGGCACGATCTGGTCGTCCTCGCCGTGCAGGATCAGCGTGGGCACGTCGAACTTCTTCAGGTCCTCGGTGTAGTCCACCTCCGAGAACTGCTTGATGCACTCGTACTGGCCCTTGATGCCGCCCGCCATGCCCTGCGCCCAGAAACTGTCGATGGTGCCCTGCGACGGCTTGGCGCCCTCCCGGTTGTACCCGTGGAACGGCACCGCCAGGTCCTTGTAGAACTGCGAGCGGTTATCGGCCACGCCCTTGCGGATGCCGTCGAACACGTCGATGGGCAGCCCGCCCGGGTTGGCGGCGGTCTTCAGCATGATCGGCGGCACCGCCCCGATCAGCACCGCCTGCGCCACGCGCCGCGTGCCGTGGCGGCCGATGTAGTGCGCCACCTCGCCGCCGCCCGTGGAATGGCCGACCAGCGTGGCCTGTCCGACATCGGCCTTCTCCAGCACGGCCGCCAGGTCGTCGGCATAGGTGTCCATGTCGTTGCCACCGGACGGCTGCCCGGAGCGGCCATGGCCCCGGCGGTCATGGGCGATCACGCGGAAGCCCTGCTGCACGAAGAACAGCATCTGGGCGTCCCAGGCGTCGCCGCAGAGCGGCCAGCCGTGCGAGAACACGATGGGGCGGCCGTGCCCCCAGTCCTTGTAATAGATCTCCGTGCCGTCCTGCGCGATTGCGAAAGCCATGATGCGTGCTCCTTGAAGGGGGTGGGACAGGGGGGGTGAGCGTGAACTGCCAGGCGGGAACGTTTCATCAAAGGCGATGGCGGCGGCAAACGCAAGCCGTGGGACGCGCGCTTCACAACATTTCACGCCACATGAACGATGAGCGTTTGCTAAGCTTCGCGGACCTATCCCCCCACGACCACCGGAGACAACCATGGGCCAGCGCATCACCCTTTCCGTACCGGACGGCAGTTTCGCCGCCTACCTCGCCACGCCGGACGCCGCCAACGCGCGCGGCACGGCCATCGTGGTCATCCAGGAAATCTTCGGCATCAACGCCGACATGCGCGAGACCTGCAACAACTTCGCGCGCGAAGGCTTCGTGGCGATCTGCCCCGACCTGTACTGGCGCCAGGAACCCAATGTCGAGCTGACCGACAAGACCGAGGCCGAGTGGAAGCGCGCGCTGGAGTTGTACAACGGCTTCAACGTGGACAAGGGCGTGGCGGACATCGACGCGGCCATCCAGGCCGTGCGCCAGCAGCCGGGCGTGACCGGCGGCGTGGGCACGGTCGGCTTCTGCCTGGGCGGGCTGCTGGCCTACCTGACGGCCGCGCGCACCGGGGCCGATGCGGCGGTGTCGTACTACGGCGTCGGCATCGACAAGCACCTGGACGAGGCGCCCCGTATCGCCAAGCCGCTGCTGATGCATATCGCCGAGGAAGACGAATTCGTGCCGGCCGAGGCCCGCGCCAAGATCATCGAGACGCTGGAAGACAGCCCGCACGTGGAGATCCACACCTACCCGGGCTGCCAGCATGCCTTCGCCCGCAATGACGGCGTGCACTACGTGGCGGATGCAGCACAGGAGGCCAACGCGCGGACGCTGAAATTCTTCCAGGCGATGAAGTAACGGGATGGGTTTCTCCCCGCAGCCGCCAGCCGGAGCGGGGAGAAAAAAGGGCGTTTCGTACTAGTCCGATTTGCGGCGACGCAACATCCCCCCGCTTGATCCATGCCAAAATGCCGGCTGGTCCAACGCGGAAACGGAGCTTCGGGGATGTATCGCGGCGAACGGTTCAACGGCTACAGCCACCTCGCGGGGGCGGTCCTGGCGGCCGCCGGCATGGCAGTGCTCGTCACTTCCTCGGCCCTGCACCACGATGCCTGGAAGGTGGTCAGCTCCGTGGTCTACGGCACCACGCTGGTCCTGCTCTACACCATCTCCACGGTCTACCACAGCATCCGCGGCCCGGCGAAGGACATCTTCCGCCGGCTCGACTACTGCGCCATCTACCTGCTCATCGCCGGCAGCTACACACCGTTCGCGCTGGTCACGCTGCGCGGCCCCTGGGGCTGGACGCTGTTCGGCGTCAACTGGGGCCTCGCGGTCATCGGCATCATCCAGGAACTGTGGATCGGCCACCGCACGCGCATCCTGTCCCTGTCGATCTACGTGATCATGGGCTGGCTGGTAGTCTTCGCGTTCGACCCGCTCACCGCCGCCCTGCCGCGCGCCGGCCTGTACTGGCTGGTGGCCGGCGGCGCCACCTATACCGCCGGCATCGGCTTCTTCCTGTTCGACGAACGCGTGCGCCACTTCCACGGCATCTGGCACCTTTTCGTCCTGGCGGGCAGCTTCTGCCAGTTCGTCAGCATCCTCTACTACGTCGGCTGACGATGTTGGCCGATCAAGTCGGCTGCACCTTCCGGCGCCGGCCCTTTTCCACCAGCCCGCCGATCACCGGCCACACCAGCACCGCCACGGCCAGCGCCATGATCGTGCCGACCAGGCCGTTGGACCAGAACACGTCCATCTGGCCCTGGGACATCAGCATGGTCTGCCGGAACGAATCCTCGGCGCGGTCGCCCAGTACCAGCGCCAGCACCAGCGGCGCCAGCGGGTAGTCGAGCTTCTTCAGCACGTAGCCGATCACGCCGAAAATCAGCATCAGCCAGACGTCGAACATGGCGTTGTGCACCGTGAAGGCGCCGATGGCGCACACCACGAGGATCAGCGGCGCGATGATCGCGAACGGAATGCGCAGGATGGCGGCGAACAGCGGCACCGTGGAAAGCACCACGATCAGCCCGGCGATGTTGCCCAGGTACATGCTGGCGATCAGCCCCCAGACGAAGGTCTTCTGCTCGGTGAACAGCAGCGGCCCCGGCTGCAGGCCCCAGATCATCAGGCCGCCCAGCAGCACGGCGGCCGTGGCGGAGCCGGGAATGCCCAGCGCCAGCATCGGCAGCAGTGCGCTGGTGCCGGCCGCGTGCGCCGCGCATTCCGGCGCGATCACCCCTTCCACATTGCCGCGCCCGAAGCTCTCGCGGTTGCGCGAGAAGCGCTTGGCCACGCCGTAGCCCATGAATGACGCCGCCGTGGCGCCGCCCGGCGTCACGCCCAGCCAGCAGCCAATCACCGACGAGCGGATCAGCGTCATCCAGTAACGCGGCAGCTCGGCCCAGGTCTTGAGCACCACCTTGAGGTCGATGCTGGCGCGCTTGCCGCGGAAGGCCACGCCCTCCTCCATCGTGATCAGGATCTCGCTGATGCCGAACAGGCCGATCACGGCGACCAGGAAGTCGAACCCGCGCAGCAGCTCGGTGGAGCCGAAGGTCATGCGCAGCGTGCCCGAGACGGTATCCATGCCCACCGCCGCCAGCGCAAAGCCCATGCACATCGCGATCACGATCTTGGCCTTGGCTTCCTTGCCCATGCCGACGAAGCTGCAGAACGTGAGGAAGTACACCGCGAAGAATTCCGGTGGCCCGAAGCGCAGCGCGAACTTGGCCACCAGCGGCGCCAGGAATGTGATCAACAGCACACCCGCCAGCGCGCCGAGGAACGAGCCCGTGAAGGCCGAGGTCAGCGCTCGCCCGGCCTCGCCCTGCTGGGCCATCGGGTAGCCGTCGAAGGTGGTCGCCACGGACCAGGCTTCGCCGGGGATGTTGAACAGGATCGAGGTGATCGCCCCGCCGAACAGCGCGCCCCAGTAGATGCAGGACAGCATGATGATGGCCGAGGTCGGCTCCATCGAAAACGTCAGCGGCAGCAGGATGGCCACGCCGTTGGGGCCGCCCAGCCCCGGCAACACGCCCACGACGATGCCGAGCAGGATGCCGACCAGCATCAGCCCGACGTTGTGCCACGACATGGCGACCGCGAAGCCGCCCATCAGTGAATTGAGTTCTTCCACGCCCGCCCCCTCAGAAACCGAACGCCGCTTCGAGCGGGCCCTTCGGCAGTGGCACGCGGAACTGCATCTCGAAGATCCAGAACAGCGCGGCGTTGATGGCAACGCCGGTCAGCACGGCACGCCACCAGGCAAACTTGCCGATGACCCGCATGAAGCCGGCGATGAAGATGGCGCTGGCCACATAGATGCCGAGGAACTTGATCAGCGCGATGTAGATCGTCAGCGGCACCAGGATCACCGCCACCTGGCGCAGCTGCGGCCAGGTGACGAAGGTGGCGTCGGACGCGGTGCGCCACGCCTGCCACAACACGGCCAGGCAGGCCACGAAGATGATGGCCCCGATGCGCAGCGGGAAGTAGCCGGCCTGCGGGCCGTCCGGCGCCCAGCCCGCGCCGATCTGGTAATTGCTGACCATGACTACGACCGCGCCGGCGGCGATCAGCAGCGCCACGGCGATCTCCGCCGTGCGCACCGTGATGGCCGCCGGCGCGGCCGTGGCGTCGGTATGCTCGCTCATTAGAACCTCCCAATTGAAAGGGCGACGCCACCAGCGACGCCCAAGTGGATCATTCCGTGCCGCGGTTTCTCCCTCTCCCCTCAGTGGGAGAGGGCCGGGGAGAGGGGTGGTCTAGCACCGAGCCACAATCGATCAAGCCGTCGGTGCGCTCCAGCGCTACAGCTCCGGCCAGCGCCGCCCCTCTCCCCCGGCCCCTCTCCCGCAAGCGGGAGAGGGGAGCAACCCGCCCCCCGAACCGCACTTTCTCGCGGGAGAGGGGAGCAAACCATCACCGTGCTGCCACGAAGCCCGCTTCCTTGATGATGTCCTTGTGGCGGGTCTCGTCCGCCTGGAGGAACTCGGTCAGCTTGGTGCCGGTCAGGAACTCGTTCTTGAGCGCGTTCTTTTCGAGGTACTCCTTCCACTCGGGCGTGGCGGCCACCTTCTGCATCAGATCCACGTAGTACTTCTGCTGGTCCGGCGTGACGCCGCCCGGCAGCATGAACACGCGCAGCATCTGGTATTGCACGTCCAGCCCGGCTTCCTTGCACGTGGGGATATCGCCCCAGCTCTGCGTGGCCGTGACCTTGCCCGTGTACTGCATGCGCGACGGCGCGAACACGCACAGCGCGCGGTGCTCGCCGGCGCGCCACTGGCCGATCGATTCGGACGGGTTGTTCACGTTGGAGTCGATGTGCTTGCCCGAAAGCTGCGTAGCGGCCTCGCCGCCGCCCTTGTACGGGATGTAGATGAAGCGCACGCCGGCCTTGCGCTCCATCTGCGCGGTGATGATCTGGTCCTCGCGCTTGGAACTGGTGCCGCCCATCTTGAGCTTGCCGGGCTGCTTCTTGGCTTCGGCGATGTAGTCGGTCGGGGTCTTGTAGGGCGCTTCGGCGTTGGTCCACAGCACGAATTCGTCCATCGCCACCATGGCCACCGGGGTCAGGTCGCGCCAGTTGAACGGCAACTGGCTGACCATCGGCACGGTATAGAGCGCGGACGAGGTCACCAGCAGCTTGTGCGGGTCGCCCTTGGACGCCTTGGTGTCCATCAGGCCCTCGGCGCCGCTGGCGCCAGCCTTGTTCACCACGATGACCGGCTGGCCCATCAGCTTGTGCTTGGCGATGATGCCCTGGATCGAGCGCGCCATCTGGTCGGAGGCGCCGCCGGCACTGAACGGCACCACGATTTCGACGGGCTTGGTGGGCTCCCAGGCAAACGCGGGAGCGGCAAATGAAACACTGAGGGCAATACCGAGCAGCGAAGCACGCGCGGCGGCGCGTGCGGGGGAACGCAACGTCATGGTCTGTCTCCTTTGGTGTGATCCGTGCGCTCTGCTGGCGCATCGGCGGTACGGCCGGGCCGTCCCGGGAATCCCGGGCGGTCCGTCTTTTTCTTCTACGTCGATGGTGACCGGATCAGGCGGCGCGCAGCGCCGGCTTCAGCGCGGCCGCGCGCAGGCTTTCCATCGCCGCCAGCACGCCGCCCGCATGGTGCGGCACGCCGGCCAGCGCCAGACCCATCTCCACGCCGGCGAGGGTGCCCATCAGCGTCAGGTCGTTGAAATCGCCCAGATGGCCGATGCGGAAGACCTTGCCGGAGAGCTTGGACAGCCCCTGCCCCAGCGACATATTGAAGTTCTCCAGCACCACCTTGCGCAGCGCGTCGGCGTTGTGGCCGTCCGGCATGACCACGGCGGTCAGCGCCGGGCTGTACTCGGCCGGGTTCTGGCACAGGATCTCCAGCCCCCAGGCGTTCACGCAGGCGCGCGTGGCCTCGGCATGGCGGCGATGGCGCGCGAACACGTTCTGCAGGCCCTCTTCCTGGAGCATGTCGCACGCCTCGGACAGCCCGTAGAGCAGGTTCGTGGCCGGGGTGTACGGCCAGAAGCCATTCTTGTTGGCTTCGATGATCTCTTCCCAGCCCCAGAACGCCTTCGGCAGCTTGGACCTGGCCGACGCCGCCACGGCCTTGGCGCTGACCGCGTTGAACGACAGGCCCGGCGGCAGCATCAGCCCCTTCTGCGAGCCGGAGACGGTCACGTCCACGCCCCACTCGTCGTGGCGATAGTCGATCGAGCCCAGCGAGGAGATGGTGTCCACCAGCAGCAGCGCGGGGTGGCCGGCCGCATCGATCGCACGGCGCACGGCGGCGATGTCGGAGGTCACGCCGGTGGAGGTCTCGTTATGGACCACGCAGACCGCCTTGATCTCGTGGCTGCGGTCCTCGGCCAGCCGCGCGCCGATGGCGGCGGCGTCCACGCCGTGGCGCCAGTCGCCCACCAGGAATTCCGGATTCAGGCCGAGCTTGTCGGCCATCTTCTTCCACAGCGAGGCGAAGTGGCCGGTCTCGAACATCAGCACGCGGTCGCCGGCGGAGAGCGTATTCACCAGCGCCGCTTCCCATGCGCCCGTACCGGATGCCGGATAGATCACAACCGGCTGGGCGGTCTGGAAGATCTTGCGGATGTCCGCCAGCACCTTCTTGCCGAGTTGCTGGAACTCGGGGCCGCGGTGGTCGATGGTCGGGTAGTCCATTGCGCGCAGCACGCGGTCGGGCACGTTGGTCGGACCCGGGATCTGCAGGAAGTGCCGGCCGCTGGGATGGGAGTTCAGTCGGATCATGTCGCCTCGTGTTCTTCGGTTTGAATTTTGTATTCAAAAATCGGGGATGCACTGCGCGCCCGGCATGCGGGATAATGTTGCCCGGCGCAAGCGCCTCGCATTCCGCAAAAAGTCCTTATAAATCAGTACTTATCAGGATTTCAGACCGTTCGTCGCGCTGTTCCGGGCGTGGCCAACGACACCGGAATGCAGTTCGTGCTTGCCCCAGAGTAGGTTTTGAATACAATACTGTCAAGCCACACGATCCCTGATGACCGCCAATCCGACCACTCCCTCGCAAGCCGTAGACCGCCAGATCCTGCATGTGGCGGTGGCCCAGCGCCTGCGCACCATGATCATGGAAGGCGAGCTGGCGCCGGGCACCCGGCTCAATGAGCGCGTGCTGTGCGACCTGCTCCAGGTTTCGCGCACGCCGCTGCGGGAAGCCTTCAAGGTGCTCGCGGGTGACGGTCTGGTCACTCTGCTGCCAAACCGGGGCGCCGAGGTGGTGGTGCTGTCCAAGGAAGCGATCGACCACCTGTTCGAGATGATGGGCGCGCTGGAAGCCACCAGCGGCGAGCTGGCCTGCCAGCGCATCACCGACGCCGAGCTGGTGGAGATCCGTGCCATGCACTACGAGATGCTGGCGTGCCACGCGCGCCGGGACCTCCCTAATTACTACGCGCTGAACCGGCGCATCCACGACGCCATCAACGCCGCGGCGCGCAATCCGATCCTCGAGGAGACCTATCGACGCATCAACCTGCGTATCCAGGCGCTGCGCTTCCGCTCCAACTTCGACCAGGACAAATGGGATCTGGCCGTGCGCGAGCACGGCGCCATGCTCGATGCCCTGGCGAAGCGCGACGGCGCCGCCCTGCGAGACATCCTGCGCGCGCACCTGCAACACAAGCACGACGCGCTGATCGCCGAACTAGAACGCGCACAGGACGCCGCCGCCTGACCCCCGCGCGCGCCGCGCCGTCTCCGGACGGCAGGCCGGCGCGCCACGGGCCAGGGCGACGGCGTCTCCAGTGCATGCACACGGAGACATCCCCGCCCATGGCCCTGCCTACCACCCCCACGCCGCCCGGCGTGCAGCCGCTGCGCTTCATGCCCGGCGCCGCATCGTCACCCGCCACGCAGTCGCCGCTGTACCGGCGGCTCGCCGCCGAGCTGCGCGGCGACGTGCTGTTCGACACCGCCAGCCGTGGCCGCTACGCCACAGACGCCTCGATCTATCAGGTCATGCCGATTGGCGTGGTCGTGCCGCGCGACGAAGCCGACGCCCGGCTGGCGCTGGACATCGCCCGCGACTTCAAGGCGCCCCTGCTGCCGCGTGGCGGCGGCACCAGCCAGTGCGGCCAAACCGTGGGCGAGGCGCTGGTCATCGACAACAGCAAGTTCCTGAACCAGGTGATCGACTTCGACCCGGTGGCGCGCACGGTGACTGTGCAGCCCGGCATCGTGCTCGACCACCTCAACGCCTGGCTCAAGCCGCACGGGCTCTGGTTCCCGGTGGACGTCTCCACGGCGGCGCAGTGCACGATCGGCGGCATGGCCGGCAACAACTCGTGCGGGTCACGCTCGATCCAGTACGGCAACATGGTGCACAACGTGCTGGGCATCCAGGCGATCCTGGCCGGCGGCGAGGACGTGCGCTTCGACGCCGGCTGGCCGGCGGACGGCGCCCCGCACCGCGCCATCGCCGATGGCGTGCGGCGCATCGCCGAGCGGGAGCGCGACGCCATCGCCGAGATGTACCCGCACGTACTGCGGCGCGTGGGCGGCTACAACCTCGACCTGTTCCATCCCCAGAACGAACGCCCCTACACTGCCGACGGCAGCGTCAACCTCGCCCACCTGCTGGTCGGCTCGGAGGGCACGCTGGCCTATTTCCGGCACCTGACGCTGCAACTGGCGCCGCTGCCCACGCACAAGACGCTCGGCGTGGTGAATTTCCCGACCTTCTACCAGTCGATGGACCTCACCCGCCATATCGTCGGCCTGCAGCCGGCGGCGGTGGAGCTGGTCGACCGGACCATGATCGACCTCGCGCGCCACAACCCAGCCTTCCGCCCGGTGATCGAGCGCGCGCTGGTGGGCGAGCCCGAGGCCATCCTGCTGGTGGAATTCGCTGGCGAAGACCGCGAGACCACGGTGCGCGGCCTGGCCCGGCTGGTGGAGCTGATGGCCGACCTGGGGCTGCCCGGCTCGGTGGTGGAGATGCCGGATGCCGGCCCGCAAAAGGCGCTGTGGGAAGTGCGCAAGGCCGGCCTGAACATCATGATGAGCATGAAGGGTGACGGCAAGCCGGTGTCCTTCATCGAGGACTGCGCGGTGCCGCTGGAGCATCTGGCCGCGTACACCTCCCGGCTGACCGAGGTCTTCCACAAGCACGGCACGCGCGGCACGTGGTACGCCCACGCCAGCGTCGGCACGCTGCATGTGCGCCCCATCCTCGACATGCGCCGCGACGGCGCCACCAAGATGCGGGCGATTGCCGAGGAAGCCGCCGCGATGGTCCGCGAATACAAGGGCGCCTATTCGGGCGAGCATGGCGACGGCATCTGCCGGGGCGAATGGGTGGCGTGGCAGTTCGGCCCCGCGCTGAACCAGGCCTTCGCCGAGGTCAAGGCGCTGTTCGACCCCGAAAACCGCTGCAACCCCGGCAAGATCGTCGGCACGCCGAAGATGGACGACACCGCGCTGTTCCGCTTCCCGCCCAGCTATACGGTCAAGCCGATCACCCCGGCGCTCGACTGGTCGGCGTGGAACGTCACGCGCGACCCGGTGACCGAGGCCGAGAGCACGCCCGGCACCGGGCTGGACCCCGCGCGCGGGCTGGCGGCGGCCGTGGAGATGTGCAACAACAACGGCCACTGCCGCAAGTTCGACGCCGGCACGATGTGCCCGAGCTACCGCGTCACGCGAGACGAGCAGCACCTGACCCGTGGCCGCGCCAACACGCTGCGGCTGGCGCTGTCTGGCCAGCTCGGCCCGGAGGGGCTGCTGGAGCCAGCGGTCAAGGAGGCCCTCGACCTGTGCGTCTCCTGCAAGGGCTGCAAGCGCGACTGCCCCACCGGCATCGACATGGCCAAGATGAAGATCGAAGTCCGCGCCGCCCACGCCAAGGCCGGCAAGCTGCGCGCGCGCGACCGCATGGTCGCCTTCCTGCCGCGCTACGCCGGGCTGGCCAGCCGCCTGCCGTGGCTGTTCAACCTGCGTGACCGCGTGCCGGGACTGCCGGCGCTGAGCGAGCGCCTGTTCGGCCTGTCCGCCCGGCGCTCGCTGCCGCGCTGGCAGGCGGCTTTCCTTGGGGGCGACTACACGCCGAAGGCGGCGGGCGGCAAGGAGGTGGTGCTGTTCGTCGATACCTTCAACAACCATATGGAGCCCGAGAACGCCCGCGCGGCCCAGCGCGTGCTCGAAGGGGCCGGCTACACCGTGCACCTGTCGGCGGTGCCGGGCGAGCGCCCGCTGTGCTGTGGCCGGACCTTCCTGGCGGCAGGTCTGGTCGATGAAGCCAAGGCCGAGGCCCGGCGCGCGCTCGACGTGCTGCTGCCCTTCGTCGCGCGCGGCGTGGCCGTGGTGGGGCTCGAACCGTCTTGTTTACTGTCGATGCGCGACGAATTCCTCCAGTACGGCTACGGTGACGCCGCGCGCCAACTGGCGGACAACGCGTTCCTGTTCGAGGAATTCCTGGTCCGCGAGCACGCCGCCGGCCGCTTCGCCCCATCGCTCCAGCCCATCGGCACGGCCCGGGCGCTGCTGCACGGCCACTGCCACCAGAAGGCGTTCGATGCCGTACGCCCCGTGGAACAGGTGCTCGGCTGGATTCCGGGCCTGAAGACCGAGCTGGTGGAGTCGTCGTGCTGCGGCATGGCCGGCAGCTTCGGCTACGAGGCCGAGCATCACGAGGCCTCGATGAAGATGGCCGAGCTGTCGCTGCTGCCGGCGGTGCGCAAGGCCGATGGCGACACTCTCGTGGTGGCCGATGGGACGAGTTGCCGACATCAGATCCACGATGGTGCAGGCCGGGAGGCGCTGCACGTGGCGCGGGTGCTGGAGCGGGCCATGGCGACGGCGGCAACGGCAGCCGGATAGCGCACACCCAACGCCCACGCAACAGATTCTCCGTCCAAATCCGCCAAGTTCCCGGTCCTGGCGGACAAAGCGGCCGGCCCGGGCCAGCGCAGCGCCTATGATGCAACGGCGAACCAGCGGTCTGGACGGAGAGTGGACGGAGAACCAAAGCCATGGGCACTATCGCAATCGAGTTGGAGGTCTCGCCTGATGCCCCGGCAGGCCGGGCGACATGACGGGGCGCCAGCGCAAGGGCGCTGCGGCCAGCGTACTGACAGCGGTGGCGCTGGCGGCGCTCGTGCTGTGGCTTGGCAGCCGCAAGGCGCCGGGCGGCTCGATCGACGCGGTCGGCGCCACAACCGATGTGGCGGTCCAGCCGATAGCCGGCGGGGCCGACCAGGCCGCTGCCCTGCAGGCGGCCCTGGATAGCCTGCAGCCGGGCCAGCGCCTCGTGCTGGCGCCGGGCAACTATCGCGTGGGGAACGTGCTGGCCATCCGTGGCGAGCAGGTCGTGGTGTCCGGCTACGGCGCCACGCTCACCGCCACCAGCCCGGACGCGCAGGCGGTGGAGATCACGGGCCGCAACGCCACGCTGGTCGGCGTCACGCTGGTCGGCACCGGCACGCAGCGGCTCGAATCGTCCACCTCCGCCAAGGTCTCCGTGGACGGCTACGGCATCCAGGTGCTCGACGTCACCATCCGTGGCGGGGCGAGCGCCGGCATCTTCGTCTCGCGCGGCAACAGCATCGCGCTGGTCGGCAACAAGGTCAACGGCACGCTGGCCGATGGCATCCACATCACCGGCGGCTCGCGCGACGTGCTCGTGCAGGACAACTCCGTCACCGCCACCGGCGACGACATGATCGGCATCGTCAGCTACCAGCGCGACGGCACGATCAACCAGAACATCCTCGTCAGCGCCAACTACCTGGCCGGCAACGCCTGGGGGCGCGGTGCGTCCATCGTCGGCGGCACCGACGTGACCCTGGCCAACAACTGGATCGAAGGGGTGCAGAAGGCGGCGGCGGTGCTCATCGCGCAGGAGGACGGCTACCGCACGGCAGGCGTGACCAATGTGCAGGTGACGGACAACATGATCTCGGATATCGAGAACGCCACGCAGCCGGGCAACAACCGGCTGGCGGCGGGCCATGCGGCCATCGACATCAATACGGGGACGGGCAGCGTCGCGCGGGTGCTGGTGGCGGGCAACCAGGTCACGCGCGCCACTTACGATGGCTTCCGGGCGGTCGGCAATGTCTGCAACGTGCGGGTCTCGCGCAACCGGTTCGTGACGATTGGCGGCGCGGCGCTGTCCCTCCAGGTGCGCAACTGCCCGACGGACGCCTGGACCTGCGACGGCAACACGCTGGACGGCACTGGCATCGCCCTGACCGGCTGCAACGGGACCGGCGCGCCGCAGGTGTCGGGCGCGGACCGGACCCGGATGCCGCAGGTGCGCACGGCGCTGCGGCAGCAATGAGCCCTCCTCGGACGTAGCGGACTCACCGCACGCGCGGCGTCTCGGCGATCAGCCGTTGGAGGTACTTGCCATAGTGGCTCTTGCCCAGCGGCTTGGCCAGCCGGCCGAGCTGCTCGGCATCGATCCAGCGGCGCCGGTAGGCGATTTCCTCCGGGCAGGCCACCATCAGGCCCTGCCGCTTCTGAAGCGTCGAGACCAGCAGCGCCGCCTCCACCAGCGAGTCGTGCGTGCCGGTGTCCAGCCACGCGTAGCCGCGCCCCATGATGTCCACGGCGAGCTTCCCGGCTTCCAGGTAGCGCGAGTTGACATCGGTGATCTCCAGCTCGCCGCGCGCCGAGGGCCGGATGTCCGCCGCGATGTCGCACACCGCGTTGTCATAGAAGTACAGCCCGGTCACCGCGTAGCTGGAGCGCGGGACGGCCGGCTTTTCCTCGATCGACAGCGCGCGGAAGTCCTCGTCGAACTCCACCACGCCGTAGCGCTCCGGGTCGTCCACGTGATAGGCGAACACGGTGGCGCCTTCCTCGCGCCGGTTGGTGCGCGCCAGCAGCCGGGCGAGGTCGTTGCCGTGGAAGATGTTGTCCCCGAGGATCAGCGCCGAAGGGTGCTTGCCGACGAAGTCCCGGCCAATGATGAAGGCCTGCGCCAGCCCGTCCGGCGAGGGCTGCTCCGCGTACTGGATGTCCAGCCCCCACTGGCTGCCGTCGCCCAGCATGGTGGCGAAGCGCGGCAGGTCCTGCGGCGTGGAGATGACCAGGATCTCGCGGATGCCCGCCGTCATCAGCGTGGAGAGCGGGTAGTAGATCATCGGCTTGTCATAGACCGGCAGCAGTTGCTTGGACACGCACTGCGTGATCGGGTACAGCCGCGTGCCGGACCCACCGGCCAGGATGATGCCTTTGCGGTTCATGTCTGAATCTCCCAGGTCGATGGTGGTGAAGTCTGTTCAGGTCGCTCTTTCAAGCGGTGCGGGAATGGGCGCCACAGGGTCCACGCCCCGGGCCGTGGCGCGGGCAGTCGCCTCGCGCCGGTAGCAGATGAAGAAGGCCAGCGCGCCGAACACCTCGGTCAGGATGATCGAGATCACCGTGCCCCGGGCGCCCATCAGCATCACCAGCGGCACCACGTAGAGCAGGTGGAGCACGGTCACGGCGGCGTAGATGTTCTGCACCAGCCGGTGGCGGCCCAGCGCCAGCAGGCCCAGGTTGCCGAAGACGAAGGCCACGCTGGTCACCGGCAGCAGCACGCCCTCCAGGCGCAGCAGCAGGATGGCGTCGTGGAACGGCTCGCCCAGCCACATGCGGATGCCGACATCGGCAAACAGCTCGATGCCGATGGCCAGCGCGCCGGCGCAGGCAAACACCGCCAGCGTCGCCTTGCGCAGCAGGGCGCGCGCCGCCTCCGGGTCCGTGACGTTGTACTGGCTGATGCGCGGGAAGAAGGCCGTGCCCACCACCGTGAAGATGGTCTGGGCCGCCACGCGGATCTTGTCCGCCATGGAGAACTGCCCCACCGCCACCGGCCCGTGGAAATAGTTGAGCAGGATGGCGTTGAAGGTGACGTAGAAGCTCACCAGCACCAGCGAGAGAAACACCGGGAAGCCTTCGCGGAACGAGATGGCCACCTCGCGCACCGACACGGCCACCAGCGACGCCAGCCGCTGCCGGTGGATGCCCCACAGCGCCGCCACCGCCAGCAGCACCGTGCCAACGCTAATGCCCAGTGCCGCCAGTGCGGCGTCCCCCGGCCCGCGCACCCACATCAGCACGCACCCCAGGCTGACCGCGCGGGCGATGCAATTCGGCACCACCAGCACCTTCATGCGCTCCAGCCCCTGGTACAGCCAGATCGGCGTGAAGGCGTTGGCCACCACGCCGACGAAGGCCGCCGCGAGGATGGTCCAGTGCTCGCGCAGGCTCGGCACCAGCCCGAGCGTGCCGGCCATCAGCAGCGCGGCGGCCAGCGTCAGGGTCAGCTTGGCGGCCATCGTGGCCGAGAACACGCGGTCGACCACCGTGCGGTCGTCCCGCCCCAGCGACACCAGCCGCGTGGCGGTGAGATTGTGGCCGTAGTCGGTCAGCAGGATCAGGTACTGCGCCAGCGCCTGGCAGTAGGCCAGCACGCCAAACTCCTTCACCCCGAGCACCCTTCCGAGCAGCGGCAGCAGGAGCAGCGGGAACAGGTAGTTGCCGGCCTGGATCAGCAGGAGATAGGTCGCGGTGGCGCGGATGGAGGTCGGCATGGCGGCGTAGCGTCAGCGGGGACCGGGACGGATCACACCACGCGGCACCGGCGGCAACCGTCGTCGCACCGGCTGGCCGGCCATCTGGAAGATCAGCCACAGCAGCGCCAGCGGCACGAAGTTGCGCCCGCTGAACAGGTTGGGCACGCGCAGGATCTCCAGCAGCGACACCAGCAGCACAGCGTGCGCGCAGCACCAGAAGCCATCGCCCGCGCGCCAGCCCGCGTAGCTGCGGGACAGCAGCCAGCCCATGCCCGCCGCCAGCAGCAGCGCGAACCATCCCCACTCGTGGAAGTGCACGTAGATACCGGACGGATTGTTGAACTCCGGGTCGCCGAAGTCGCTCAGGAACATCGTGTAGCTGTCGCCATTGCCGACCAGCGGGCGCATGAACTCGCCCACCACCGGGAACTTGACCAGCCAGTCGAAGGTGAACACCGCGTCGCCGGCGCCCCAGCCCATGATCGCCAGCAGCCCGGCGCCGTTGTTCAGCGAGGTGGAGTAGTACATGCCGAGCCGTTCCAGCGCGAACTCGAAGATGTTGTCGTAGAGATTGACGTAGTGCGTCTCCCAAGACCGGTTGTACTCGTTGGCGATAAAGAAGCCGATCAGCGGGCCGATGGCCGCGAACGGCCCGAGCCGCAGCAGCCAGTTGCGCCGGGGCACGTTGCGGAACCGCATCACCATCAGCACCCACGGCAGCACCAGTTCCACCAGCGCCAGCCGCTCGGCGAAGATGAAGCTGCGCAGCACCGTCAGCACCAGCAGCACGGCCAGGAAGACCTTGTAGCGGTTCAGGCCGCGCACCGGCTGGCGGAAGATGTAGAAGTAGAGCGGCACATAGGCCACGCCGGCCTGCGTGAGCGTGCTGATGCCGGCGATGCGGCCCTTCAGTTCGAGGACGTCGTAGGTGCTGGCGGAGCCGGTCAGGAAGGAGATCAGCACGGCGGGCCGGGCAATCACGCCGCCCATCATCACCAGATAGCCGATCAGGGCGAGCCAGAACAGCGCGTCGAGGATGTGCACGGGCATCTCGGCGCGCGGCCGGGGCGCCAGCGGGGCCAGCGAATCGCCCGCGTAGGACGCCACCGTCAGCACCACCAGGAACAGCCCGCCGGCCAGCGCGTAGAAGCTGGTGAAATAGACCCGCTCGATGGCCTTCTGGTCGCCCAGCAGCGACACCGAGATCAGCACATAGAGCGGCAGGATGAAATACAGCAGCAGCCGGGTGGGGTCTTCCCACCAGTAGCCGTCATGGAAGTCGCGGGGCGGGGTCGGATGTGGCATCGGCATCTATCTGGGGACGACCGCGAGGTCATCGGTGTGGAACGGTTCCGTGGGCGCCGGGGGTTCCGGCTCGGGCGACGCGGTGCGGGGCCGGCCGCCCTGCCCGGCCATGGCCTGCCGCACCACGGCCAGGAACTCGCTGCGGAAACGCTCCGGCGTGAAGCGCAGCGCGTTCTCACGGCAGACGGCCGGGTCGAACCAGCCGCTGTCCTCGAAGCGGCAGACCGCGCGCACGATGTCCTCCACGGTCTGGCGCGGGAAGAACACGCCGGTGCGGGTGCCGGCGTTGCCGGCGTCGACCACCGTCTCGCTGGCACCGCCCCGCCCCAGCGCGATCACCGGCGTGCCGCAAGCCTGCGCCTCCACGGCCACAATGCCGAAATCCTCCTCGGCGGCGAACACGAAGGCGCGTGCGCGCTGCATGTGGTCGATCAGTATCTCGGTCGACTGGTAGCCCAGCATCTTCACGTTGGGGGGCAACATGGCCTGGATGCGCGCGAAGTCCGGCCCATCGCCAATCACGACCAACCGCTTGTCCGGCATGGCCGCGAAGGCTTCCACGATCAGCGCGACCTTCTTGTACGGCACCAGCCGGGAGGCGGTCAGGTAGAAGTCCTCGCGGCACTGGCCGAGGCCGAAACGCTCCACATCGACCGGCGGGAACACCACCGTGGCCGGGCAGCCGTAGACCTTGCGGATGCGCCGCGCCACGTAGGCCGAGTTGGCCACGAGCAGGTCCACGCCATGGGCGGTGCGATGGTCCCAGATCCGCATGTAATGGAGGATGGCCCGCGCGATCCAGCTCTTGAGCCCGCGCGTCAGGCGCGATTCGTCGAGGTACTGGTGCTGGAGGTCCCAGGCGTAGCGGATCGGCGAATGGATGTAGCTGACGTGGAGTTGCTCCGGCCCGGTGATGACCCCCTTCGCCACGGCATGGCTGGACGAGATCACGAGGTCGTAGTCGGAGAGGTCGAACTGTTCCACTGCCAGCGGCATCAGCGGCAGGTAGTTGCGGAACGACTTCCGGGCGCGCGGCAGGCGCTGGATGAACGACGTCTTGGCGTGCTTGCCCTGCAGCACGTGGCGCTGGTCGTCCGGGAAGAAATCGACCACGCTGAACAGGTCGGCGTCGGGCCAGATCTTGAGAATCTGCTCCAGCACGCGCTCGGAGCCGGCATAGGTGGTCAGCCAGTCGTGCACCACGGCCACCCTGCCGAACTCGCCGGGAAAGGGAGTCGGGACGAAATTCGGGGCGAAATTCGGGGCGGGGGTCATCGCTGGGGCAGCCATGGGGAAATCTCGGTGAGAAGCCGGTCGGCGGTCAGGCGCCACGAGCGGCGCTGCACGTTGGCGAAGCCCTGCGTGCGCAGGCGGTCACGCAGGGCGCTGTCGTGCATCACGTGCATCATGGCTTCGCCGCACTCCGCCGCACTGGTCGGGCGGAAGTAGATCGCCGCATCGCCGCAGGCCTCGCGCACCGAGGGCAGGTTGGACGCGATGACCGGGCAGCCCAGCGTCATCGCCTCCACCGGCGGCAGCCCGAAGCCCTCGTACAGCGACGGAAACACGAAGCAGGCGGCCTGGCGGAACAGGGCCTTGAGATCGCCATCGTCGACATAGCCCACCCGTTTCACGAAGTCTGGCGACACCTGTTGCACCGCCTTCAGCATCGGCATGCCGCCGCCGACGATCACCACGTCGTAGTCGGTGGCCTTGAGCAGCTCGATGGCCTCCACCACGAGCCGGAAATTCTTGTGATGGCTGGCACTGCTGACGGCGAGGATGTACGGCCGGCCAGACAGGTGGAACTTCTCGCGGACGTCCGCCTCCTCCGGCAGCCGCAGCATGTGGTCGCCGCTCATCGGCAGCACGCCGATCTTGCGGCCCGGGATGTGATACGCCTGGATCAGCTCGCCGCGCGAGAACTCGGACACCGTCAGCACGCGCCGGGCGATGCGGCCGATCCACGGCGCCATCATCCGATACCAGGCCCGGAAGGCCCGCGTGTACGCCTGCGGCACGCGCATCGGCGCGGCGTCGTGCATGACCGTCACCTGATTCCGATAGAGCAGCGGTCCGGCGTTGCACAGGTTCAGCAGCAAGGTGCCGCGCGCCGCCAGCGGCAGGCAGACCTGCTCCCAGTACTGGCCGTTGCCGCCCGGCACGGTGCGGATGCGGAGGTTGGGAAAGCGTTCCGGCTCGACCTGCACCGACGGCGGGATCAGCAACTCGAACGACAGCCCCGCCACGGCGGGTGCCTGCGTGGCGACCAGTTCGTCGATGCTGCGGATCACCTCGTTCGCAAAGCGGTCCACCCCGGTCGGGCGCCGGCCCAGATAGCGGCCATTGATCGACACGATGGTCGGGTCACCGCCCGCTGGCGCCACCGGCCGCACCGGCGCCCCGCTGCGCGCGAGCGGGTTGGCGATATAGCGGATCGCGCGGTCGCCAACCGCCGCCACCGGCACCAGCGCGAGCGCCGTCAGGCCGGACACCGCCACCTTCTTGCGCAGGCTCCAGTACGGGTTCGCGGTGACGGTGTGGAAGTAGCGGCCGGACTCGCGCAGGAACCAGCGCCAGCGCTGCCCGAGCGGCGCCCCGTACAGCGCGGTGGCGAACAGCGCCTTCTCCAGCGCGAAGTCGAGCGGCGCGGCCGGCAGCGTGATGCCGAGCCGCTGGCGCGCAATCTCGCGCAGCAGCACCCAGCGCCGGGTGGACTGCCGGGCGCCCGCCAGCGCGTCTTCCGCATTGGCCAGCGACAGCCCGCCGTTGTCCTGCCGGTGCACCCGGTAGCGGCCAAGCGGCCGATCGATGGCGAACACGTCGCCGACCAGCGCGGTGCCATAGATCGCATAGAAATCGGCGCCGTGGATGTTGTCGGCGGTCACCGGCACAGGAAAGATGCGGCGCAGAGCTTCCACGCGATAGGCGTTGCCGGAACCCGGCGGCGACGGGTAGAGCCAGCCCTGCCGCAGCAGCGCGCCACAGTCGGCCACGGCGTTCGATTGCGGCACCTGCACGCCGGTCAGCGTGCCATCGCCGGTCATCACTTCCAGCCGGAACTGCACCTTGGCGTAGTCGCCGGCGGCGAAGGCGGCCAGCACCGTCGCGGCGGCGTCCGGCTCCAGCAGATCGTCGGCGTCGAGAAAGATCACGTAGGGCGTGGTCACGCGGCGCAGCGCGTGGTTGTAGGCCGAAACCTGTCCGCCGTTCGCCTGGCAGATGGCCTCGATGCGGTCGCCGTAGCCGTGCAGGATCTCGCGCGAGCCGTCCGTCGAGCCATCGTCGATGACCATGACCTTCACCGCCGGCGCGGTCTGGGTCTGGGCCAGCGCCGAGTCGATCGCCCCCCTCAGAAACCGCGCGTAGTTGTAGTTGCAGATGACGATGGTCAGGCTCGCGGATTCCGGGTGGGACGGCATGGGGGTCTCGGTGGGGGAGCGACTACAGGGAATAATCGGCATGAAAGCCCAGGCGGTTCGCCTCGCCATCGGCAATGGCGCGTTCGAGCAGGCTGAGGCGCGCCGCCGCGCTGCGGCGCTTGCCGTAGAACCGCAGCAGGATCAGGAACACCAGCCGGTTCAGCCGATAGGTGAAACCGGACGTGGACCAGTAGTTCTTGTCGAACCACGCCTGGTTGCGGCTGCTGTAGTACGCGCGGAAGTCCGAGCCGCTCAGCAGCAGGCACTCGAAGTGGTTCTTCCAGTTGCGCTTGACGTTCCAGGAGCCCTCCAGATCCTCCAGCTGCGCGCCGGTGACCAGCGCGATGCGCCCGCCCCGGGCGGTCAGCCGCCAGGTGTATTCGGTGTCGTCCGCGTAGAGCACCAGATTCGGGTCCGGCAGGCCGAGGTCGGTGTAGACGTCCCGGTGAGCCAGGAAGCCGCCATACGGCGCGAACGGCATCGACACCACCGCAGGCAGCGCGCGCGGACGCGGTTTTCCCCACGGCGTGCGGCGCCAGATCTTGTAGGGGATGCGGGCGACGTGGAAGCCGAAGTAGCTCGAACGCGGCGGCGAGGCCAGCGCGCCCGGCACGCCCATGGCGATGTCGCCCTGATGGTCGGGCCGGAAGCCGAGCACCGCCGCGCGGCCCCGGCCGGTTTCGCGGGTCAGCACGTCCAGCTGATGGCAGAGCACGCCCAGCGCGCCGGGGCACGGCGCGTTGTCGTCATCCATCAGCCAGAGGTAGTCGGTATCGCCGCGCAGCGCGGTCTCGATGCCGACCGCGTAGCCATTGGCCGAGCCGGTGTTGGTCGGCAGGTGCACCACGGTGATGCGGCGCCCCCAGCGCGCTTCGAGCAGGCTCAGGTCCGATGCCGAGTTGTTGCTGACCACCACGGCGTGCCGCACGCCCTCTTCGTCGAAGGCGCGGCGCAGCAGTTCCACGCAGTAGTGGAGCCGGTCCCCGTAGGTGACAGTGACCAGTGTGATGCGCTTGTTGTGGGAGAAAGTCATGACGGCTCGCTTGGGGAGGAGCCCGGCGTGGCCGGGCGGGGCGCTTGGGGCTCTGCGTTGGTGCCATAGGCATAGCTGTAGCGATGCAGGGTGCCGGTGAAGTCGTTGAAGATCACGCCCTGCACGGCGACGTTGGCCTGGGCCAGCCGGCGCGTGCTTTCGTCGATCTGGTCGACCGTGGTCACACGGTGGCGCGCCACCATCAGCACGGTGCCGGCCAAGCGGCCCAGCACCAGCGCGTCCGCCACGGGCAGCAGCGGCGGGCCGTCCAGCACCACCATGTCGTACTGGGCCGCCACGCGCTCGATCAGCGCGGCCAGCTCCGGCTGGAGCAGCAGCTCGCTCGGTCCCGCCATGTGCAGGCCGGTGGACAGCAGGTCCAGCCCGTATGAGACATCGCGGCGCACCACGTCCTCCAGCCGGTGCGTGCCGGCCACCACCTCGGACAGGCCGGGCCCCCGGTCGACGTGAAAGCGCCGGTGCAGCGCGCCGTTGCGCAGGTCCGCGTCGATCAGCAGCACGCGGCGCTTGGAGGCCCCCGCCAGCGTCGCCAGGTTGGCGGCGACGAAGGACTTGCCGATGCCGGCGGTCGGCCCGGTAATCAGCACCACGCGGTTGGGCGCCTCGCTCAGGGCGAAGTGCAGCGTGGTGCGGATGGTGCGCAGGCTTTCGATGGCGGCATCGGGCAGCACGGCGCGCTCCGCCGGGCTGGCCAGCCGGAGCGGCCAGTTGGCCCGGGCGGGCTTGGTCTCGCTGGTCAGCCGGCTGCGCGGCACGGTGGCGTACACGGGCAGGCCCGTGGCGATCTCGATCTCCTCGCGGTCTTGCACGGCGCCGGCCATGCGGCGCCGGAACGTGGCCAGCACCAGCCCGGCGAACAGGCCCGCCAGCAGCGAGCCACCCACGGCCACGCCCCGGCGCGGCATGAACGGCGTCTCGGGCGGCGTGGCGGGGTCGATCAGCCGCACGTTCGCCACCTTGCCGGCGCGCACCAGCGCCAGTTGCTGACGGGCGTTCAGGCGATTGGTGTACAGCTCGGTGTCCACCTTCATCTTGCGCTGGCGCTGCAACAGCGTCTGCTCGATCAGCGGCAGGTTGCGCGTGCGCGCCTGGTTGATCGCCAGCGCGGCGGCACCCTCCTGCAACTGGGCGTCCAGCGCGCGCACATAGCGGTGCTCGTCCGTATAGCGCGTGATCAGTTCCCGGCGCTTCTCCTTCAGGTCGAGCTGGCGGGTTTCCATGGTGACGGCCTGCTCCAGCAGCGTGCGCGCCTCCTCGCTGGTATCCACGGCACCTTCCTTGGCCCGATAGGCGTTGTAGGCGCTCTCCGATTCCTCCACCTGCTGCTTGAGCTGCGGCAGCTGCTCGTCCAGGAAGCGGATCGACTTGTCCGCCTCCTCGGAGCGCCGCCGCACGTTCTGCTCGACATACTCGGTACCCACCACGTTCAGGATCTGGCTGGCGCGCACCGGATCGACGCTATCGAGCGCCACGCCGATGATGCTCGACTGCTTGCCGCGCTCCGAGATCGACAGCGAGCGTTGCAGCCATTCCGTGGTGGCGATCTCCGAGTAGCGCTTGATCGTGAAGGTGGCGCCGGGCTCCCCGTCGGCGGTCTTCACCAGCAGGTCCACCGGCCCGCGCGCGGTGTCCGCGTGCAGCGGCACGCCGACCTTGCCGCGCAGCGTCAGCAGCGGCTCGCCCCACATCTGCGACAGCGTGAGCACGTAGGACCCGTTCCTCCCCAGCGTCATCACGAAGGTCTTGCCCTGCCAGCCGGCCGGCACATCGAAGCGGGCCACGTCGATGCGCTCCGCGCCATGCACGTAGCCACCCGGCAGCGGCTGGGACAGCCCGTCCGTGCGCGCGGCCAGCCACCAGCCGATCACCGGCACGTAGCGCGGCGCGGCATCGATATACAGCTTCAGCGTCTCCACCGCCCGCGACACGACCATGCGCGAGTTCAGCACCTGGATTTCCGAGGTGGTGTCCGGCTTCAGCTCCTGCATCGGCCGCACGTCGCCGGAGGGGGAGCGCGACTCGGAGGCGCTCGGCTCCACCTGGATCAACAGGTCCGAGCGGTACACCGGCCGGGTAAACAGCGCGTAGGCCACGCCCCCGAGCAGGCACAGCGCGGTGGTGCCGGCGATCAGCCAGCGCGAGGCCAGGATCGTCGTGCGGATGTTCATCGAGCGGGCAAAGTGCCGCCCCGGCATGTCGTGGCCTGCGTGAAAGATCTGAGGCGAATTCATGCCGTTCTCCCGTATCGCCCCCGCCCGCGCGGGCGAGGGTCGTTTTTGTGTATGTCAGTACGCGCCACGGCCATGCAGGACGACTCCGACGGTCTTGAACAGAATCACGATGTCCCCCACGAACGTCCAGTTGCGCACGTAGGCCACGTCGAGCGAAATGCGCGTGCCGTAGTCGGTCTCGTTGCGACCGCTGACCTGCCACGGGCCGGTGATGCCGGGCAGCACGCGCAGGTAGTAGGCCGCTGCGTCGCCGTAGCGCTCCAGCTCCTTCTCCACCACGGGGCGCGGGCCGACCAGGCTCATGTCCCCGCGCACCACGTTCCATAGCTGCGGCAGTTCGTCGATGCTGGTGCGGCGGATAAAGCGGCCCAGCCGGGTAATGCGCACGTCGTCTCGCAGCTTGAAATCGCGCTCCCACTCGGCACGCGCCACGGGGTCCGAGGCCAGCAGCTCCTTCAGCACCACGTCGGCGTTCATCACCATCGAACGGAACTTCAGGCACTTGAACTTGCGGCCGTTGGCGCCGATGCGCGTATGGCCGAACAGGCAGGGGCCGCCATCCTTCATCACGATCAGCGCCACCGTCAGCATCAGCGGCGAGAGCAGCAGCAACAGGGTGAGCGCGGCCGCCGTGTCGAAGGCGCGCTTGACGCCCAGCCCCAGCGCGGGCGGCAGCCGCATCGACATGTCCGCCGGGCCATCGAGCGCAGGCGGCACAAAGGTCGCCATGGCGCCGGGCAACTCGCCCGTCCTCCCGGCACTGCCCGCGCCGCCGGGCACGGGGGGCGTCAGGCGGCGGGTGGCGACGCCGGACTCGGTGAACAGCGATTTGAAAGCTTGGAACATGGCGACTCTCCCGTGGCCAGGGTTAACTTGCGATCGATGTCTCCAGGAGGCGCGCGTCGGCCGGCTGGGCGGCCGCGCGGCGACTGTTTTCAGGTGGTCAGGGGGTCTAGGCGCAGCGCCCGTAGGTGTCCTCGATGCGCACGATGTCGTCTTCGCCGAGATAGGCGCCGGACTGCACTTCGATGATCTCGAGCGGCAGCTTTCCGGGGTTCTCGAGCCGATGCGTGGTGCCGATCGGGATGTAGGTGGATTCGTTTTCGCTGAGCAGGAACTGCTCTTCGCCACGGGTGACGAGCGCGGTGCCGCGCACCACGGTCCAGTGTTCGGCGCGATGGTGGTGCAGTTGCAGCGAGAGCTTGGCGCCCGGGCGCACGACGATGTGCTTGACCTGGAAGCGCTCGCCGGTGTCGAGCGAGTCGTAGCAGCCCCAGGGCCGCTGCACCTTGCGGTGGGAGTCCGCCTCGGTGCCCCGCTGGCGCGCGATCCGCTCGACCAGCCCCTTCACGCCCTGCACATGGGAGCGGTCCACCACGAGCACGGCGTCGGCGGTCTCCACCACGATCACGTTGGTGGTGCCCACGCACGCGACCAAGCGGCCCTCGGAATGGGCGTAGCAGGAGGTGGCGCCCTCGAACAGCACGCGGCCCCGGGCGGCGTTGCCTTCGCCATCCTTGTCGATGGCGTCCCACACGGCGTCCCAGGAGCCGAGGTCGGACCAGCCGGCGTCCAGCGGCACGACCACGCCCGGCACGCCATCGGCGCGCGCGAGTTGCTCCATCACCGCGTAGTCGATGGAGTCCGACGGCACCGCCGCGAACGCCGCTGCATGGGGATGGAACACCGCGCCGTCGCTGCGGCCGGTGGCGAAGGCATCCGCGCAGGCCGCGTGCATGGCCGGCTGGAGCTGTTGCAGCGTGCGCAGCCAGGTGCTGGCGCGCACCACGAAGATGCCGCTGTTCCACCAGTACTCGCCCGAGGCCACGTACTGCGCCGCCAGTTCGGCGGCGGGCTTTTCCACGAAGGCGTCGATCCGGCGCGCGGCATCGTCGAGCGACGCGCCCAGTCGGATGTAGCCAAACCCGGTATCGGCGCGCGTCGGCGGCACGCCGAGCGTGACCATCGCGCCCTGCTCGGCAAACCCCGCTGCGCGCAGCACGGCCTGCTGGAAGGCGGCGTTGTCCGCGATCACATGGTCGGCCGGCATGGCCACGAGAATGCAGTCGTCGCCCTCCGCGCAGGCAAGCAGCGCGGCCAGGGTCAGGGCCGGAGCGGTGTTGCGCCCGGTCGGCTCCACCACGATGCGCGCCACCACGCCGGCTTCGGTCAGCTGCTGGGCGGTCATGAAGCGGTGCGCTTCGCCACAGACGATGATCGGCGCCATCTCACCCATCGCACCGCCCCCCTCCACCAGCCCGGCCAGCCGGCGCGCAGTGGTCTGGAGCAGCGTGTCACCGCCAAGGACGTCGATCAGTTGCTTGGGAAAGTGCTTGCGCGAGAGGGGCCAGAGCCGGGTGCCCGAGCCGCCGGCGAGCACCACCGCGGCGAGCCGCGTGCGTACGGCGGGCGCCGCTATCGCGATATCCGCGGTGTCCGTGATGAGGTCCGTGGATTCGATCGTGGTGTCCGTAGTACGCATGTCTGCTCCTGTCCGGGGGGCTGCAACTGGCGAAAGGCCGTTTGTTGCAGCGAAGCATAGATGCCCGAAAAAGCAGATCTGACCGCGCGGCGGAAAATGCAGAATCTTTGTCCGAATAATGAAGGCGTAACACTTTTGAAAGTAATTAAGCCTTCACTTTGATCAGACAAAACACTGGCCGAATATCAAAATGATGAATCGGCACGGCATATTTACAATATCCCGCACCAATATGCGGCGATGCATGTATTTAGTTCATCGCAATGCCCTAAGCCCGTGCACACAAGGGATTGCGGCTATTCGGCGACAGCGCTTCGTGCGTTTCCGCGCATTCAAATGAAAATAGTGATTCACCTTGGAAACAGCGGATGGCGGCGGCGCCGCTTATTCTCCTTTATGCGACGGCGTACACGTCATGTTCCGCCAACATCGCGCAGTTATCGGCCAGCCGGATTTTCCCGCCAGGTTATATTCGTTATGATGCAACGCAGCAGATGCGGTTTTCTTATTCGACATCAGGGGAGCAAGTGGCTATGGAATACCTTGTCGAGTCGCCAACGCCGATGCGCACCATCGGCCCGATCCCGATGACCGGCCAGCGCGAGATCCTGCGCATCGGCCTGATGCTGTTCGATGGCTGCTCCCTGCTGACCGCCGGCATCATTGCCGAGGCGTTCCGCATGGCGAACGAAATCGCCCTGCAGCGCACCGGCCGACCCGCCTACCAGTTGTCCCTGCTGTCCCACCGGGGCGGCATCGTCGCCTGCTCATCCTCGGTGCGGGTCTGGACGCAGGGGCTGGACGTGCTGGGCCAGCGTGGCTTCAACGCCATCTTCATCGGCTGCAGCGAGCGCGAGCCGTCCGGCGAGCGCGATGCCCGCCTGATGAACGCCATGATCGAGGTGAGCGCCTCCGTACTGGAGCGCAGCCCACGGAGCGGCCAGCGCACCCAGCCCGCCCAGCCCCGCGTATCGCGCGCCATTCCCCAGAAGATTGTCGAGGTGGACGAGGTAGCCGGGATCAGCCACGTCACCTCGTCCGTGTTCTGGTGCCGCGATGGCGCCGTCTCCGCGCCGGACGTGATGCCCTCGGCGGCCGACATGGCGCTGGCACAGATCGAGTTCGACCTCGGTTTCGTGATGGCGACCGAAGTGGCCCGCCGCCTGGCCCCGCAGCGCGACACCCCCCTGGCCCGCCAGGAAACCCCCGAACCCGACGACGTCCCCGACATCGCCGCCTCCTCCGAAGCGCTGGAGAAAGTGCGCGCCTCGGCCCGCTGGATCACCGCGCACTACGCGGAAGAGATCTCCGTGGCCGACGCCGCCCGCATCGCCGCCATGAGCGAGCGCAACTACCTGCGCCGCTTCAAGTGCGCGCTGGGCATGACCCCCTCCGAATACCTGATCCGCGCCCGGCTGGAGATGATCTGCCGGCTGCTTAAGGAAACCGACCTGCCGGTGGACAAGATCGCCCGCCGCTGCGGCATGGGCAACGGCGACCGCCTGGCCAAGATCTTCCGAAAACGCTTCGAGCTGTCCCCCACCGCGTACCGCAATCTCGACAAGACCGCGCTGCCAGACGCAGCCTAGCCACAGGAGGAGGCAAGAGTCATGCACCAAGATCTGCTGGATGTTGCAAAGCTGGACTGGATCTCGCGCGAGCTTTCTGAGTCGTACAGTGCCGCCGCGCCGTTTCCGCATGTCTGTATCGATAACTTCCTGGACGACGGCATCTACCGCGAGGCCAGCGCCGCCTTCCCCAGCGCCGACGAGAAGGTGTGGTTCACCTTCCGCTCCGCCGCCGAGAACCTGAAGCTCCAGATCCAGGACTTCTACGCAATTCCGCCCGCGCTGCGGTCCCTGATCGTCGAGTTCAACAGTCCCGGCTTCATCCGCTTCCTGGAGCAGCTTTCGGGCATTCAGGGGCTGGTGCCGGACCCCCACCTGCACGGCGGCGGGCTGCACCAGACGCTGCCGGGCGGCCGCCTCGGGCTCCATATCGACTACAACTACCACCTCGAGTGGAAGCTGGACCGGCGCCTCAACGTGCTGCTGTACCTGAATGACGAGTGGGACGACAACTGGGCCGGCCATCTCCAGCTATGGGACGAGGAAGTCCAGCACTGCGTGCAGAACATCTCGCCCATCGGCAACCGGCTGGTGGTCTTCAGCACCAACGAGTGCTCGTGGCACGGCCACCCGGTGCCGCTGGCCTGCCCGCCCGGGGTCACGCGGCGCTCGATCGCGCTCTATTACTACACCAACGGCCGCCCGGACCAGGCCTCCGAGGAACACACCACGCGCTTCCACGCCCGGCCGGGCGAGCGCTTCACCATCACCGCGCGAGACATCCTGCATGGCATGACGCCCCCGTACGCCAAGGCGCTGGCCAAGCGGATCGTCGGGCGATAGCAGACAGGCGAACTACGATGGCAACCCTCCTCGTTACCGGCGGCGCCGGCTTCATCGGCAGCAACTTCGTGCTCGACTGGCTGCGCCGGCATGGCGCCGACCGCATCGTCAACGTCGACAGGCTGACCTACGCGGGCAACCGGCGCAGCCTGGCCGCCGTTGACGTCGAGGGGGGCCAGTCCCGCCACGTCTTCTCCCAGACCGATATCTGCGACCGGGCCGCGCTGGACGCGCTGCTGGCCACCCACCGGCCCCAGGCCGTGGTGCACTTCGCGGCGGAGAGCCACGTGGACCGCTCCATCGCCGACCCGGGCGCCTTCATCCAGACCAATGTGGTCGGCACCTTCACGCTGCTGGAAGCCGCCCGGGCCTATTGGGGGCGCCTGAATGCGGCCGATGCCGACCACTTCCGCTTCCTGCACGTCTCCACCGACGAGGTGTTCGGCTCGCTCGGCGCCGAAGACCCGCCGTTCTCGGAGACCACGGCCTACCAGCCCAATAGCCCCTACTCGGCCTCCAAGGCGGCGTCGGACCACCTCGTCCGGTCCTACCACCACACCTACGGGCTGCCGGTGCTGACCACCAACTGCTCGAACAACTACGGCCCCTACCACTTCCCCGAGAAGCTGATCCCGCTGATGATCACCAACGCGCTGTCCGGCAAGGCGCTGCCGGTCTACGGCGACGGCCTCAACGTGCGCGACTGGCTCTACGTGGGTGACCACTGCACCGCCATCCGCACGGTACTGGCGCGCGGCAAGGTCGGCGAGACCTACAACATCGGCGGCTGGAACGAGAAGACCAACCTGGACGTGGTGCACACGCTCTGCGACCTGCTCGACGCGCTGCGCCCGAAGGCGAGCGGCTCCTACCGCCAGCAGATCACCTTTATCGGCGACCGCCCCGGCCACGACCGCCGCTACGCCATCGACGCCCGCAAGCTGGAGCGCGAACTGGGCTGGCGGCCCGCCGAGACCTTCGAGACCGGCCTGCGCAAGACCGTGCAGTGGTATCTGGACAACCCCGGCTGGGTCAAGGACGTGACCTCTGGCGAGTACCGCAACTGGGTGGCGAGGCAATATGCCGCCTGACGCCCCCAATGATCGGGAGATCCCCACCCTGCTGGTCACCGGCAGCAACGGCCAGGTCGGCTTCGAGCTGCGCCGCAGCCTGGCGCCGCTGGGCCGCGTGGTGGCGCTGGACCGCGCCGGCTGCGACCTGTCGGACCTCGACCAACTCCGGCGCGTGGTGCGCGAAGTCCGCCCCGACGTGATCGTCAACGCTGCCGCCTACACCGCCGTGGACCGGGCGGAGGCGGAGACCGAGCGCGACACCGCCTTCCTGATCAACGGCAAGGCCGTCGGCGTGCTGGCGGAAGCGGCCCGCGCGCACGGCAGCCTGCTGGTGCACTACTCGACCGACTATGTGTTCGATGGGGCAAAAGCCGGTGCTTACTATATAGAGAGCGACCCGACCGGCCCGCTCTCGGTCTACGGCCGGAGCAAGCTCGCCGGGGAGCAGGCCATCGCTGCCGTGGACGCGCCGGCGCTGATCCTGCGGACCTGCTGGGTGGCCGGTGCGCATGGCGCCAATTTCGCCCGCACCATGCTGCGGCTCGGCGCCGAGCGCGACAGCCTGCGCGTGGTGGCGGACCAGTTCGGCGCCCCGACCACCGCCGCGCTCGTCGCCGATGTCACCGCGCAGGTCGTGGCCCGCCACTGGCTGGCCGGCAACCGCGCGGCGTTCCCGGCCGGCATCTACCATCTGGCCGCCGCCGGGGAAACCAGCTGGCACGGCTACGCCACGGAAGTGATCCGCTACGCCGCCGCGCATGGCTTCCCGCTGAAGGCGGACCCGGCGCGCATCGCCCCCATTCCCGCCACCGACTATCCGCTGCCGGCGCCGCGCCCGGCAAATTCGCGCCTCGATACCAGCAAGCTGCGCCGCACGTTCGGCATCCACCTGCCGGACTGGCAGGAGGGGCTGCACCTGCTGCTGGACCAACTGCGCCCGTAAGCCTTTCCGCCTGTGAGCCTTTCCGCCTGTCAGCCTGGAGCCCCCCATGACCATGAACGTGACCCGAACCGATATTCCCGACGTGCTGGTCATCGAACCAAAAGTGTTCGGCGACGATCGCGGTTTCTTCTACGAGAGCTTCAACGGCCCCGAGTTCGAGGCCCTGACCGGGGTGAAGACCAACTTCGTCCAGGACAACCATTCGCGCTCGGCACGCAACGTCCTGCGGGGGCTGCACTACCAGGTGCGCCATCCGCAGGGCAAGCTGGTACGCGTGGTGATGGGGGAGGTATTCGATGTGGCGGTGGACCTGCGCCGCAGCTCGCCCACCTTCGGCAAGTGGGTGGGCGTGACGCTCTCGGCCACCAACAAGCGCCAGCTCTGGGTGCCCGAAGGCTTCGCGCACGGCTTCGTGGTCACCTCGGACTATGCCGAGTTCCTCTACAAGACCACGGACACCTGGTACCCCGAGCACGAGCGCTCCCTGCTCTGGCGCGACAGCACGCTCCACATCGACTGGCCGCTCCAGGGCGAGCCATTGCTCGCGGCGAAGGACGCGGGCGGCAAGGCGCTGCGGGAGGCGGAGGTTTTTGCCTGAGGGGGATGCGGTCATACAATGGAGCGAGGCCAACGGCGCCCGTGCTGCGGCGCGCACCGAGGTGTTGGTCGAACCCCAAAGGAGACCCGCATGAGCAGCAAGAACACCATTTGCCTGTGGTACAACCGCGACGCGCTCGATGCCGCCAATTTCTATGCCAAGACCTTCCCCGACAGCGCGGTGGGCGCCGTCCACCGCTCGCCGGGCGACTATCCGGACGGCAAGGAGGGCGATGTGCTCACCGTCGAGTTCACCGTCGCCGGCATTCCCTGCGTCGGCCTGAACGGCGGCCCGCACTTCCAGCACAACGAGTCCTTCTCGTTCCAGATTTCCACGGAAGACCAGGCCGAAACCGACCGCCTGTGGAACGCCATCGTCGGCAATGGCGGGCAGGAGAGCGCCTGTGGCTGGTGCAAGGACAAATGGGGCCTGTCGTGGCAGATCTCGCCGCGCGTGCTGGTCGAGGCCGTCACCAGCCCGGACAAGGCGCTGGCCAAACGGGCGTTTAACGCGATGATGACGATGAAGAAGATCGACATCGCCAAGATCGAGGCGGCCATCCGCGGGGACGGCAAGTGATGCCGGGTTGAATCCCCCCGGCGGGCATGGCAGCATGGCCCGATGCCCGTCGCCGCCAATATTCCCTCCGATACCACTCTCCGGGACCTCGCCCGCCTGCGCCGCGTACGCGACCGCATCGACCGCGAGTATGCCCAGCCGCTGGACGTCGAGGCGCTCGCGCAGGGTGTCCACATGTCGGCGGGCCACCTCAGCCGCCAGTTCCGGCTGGCCTATGGCGAATCCGTCTATGCCTACCTGATGACGCGGCGCATCGAACGCGCGATGGCGCTGCTGCGCCGGGGCGACCTCAGCGTCACCGAGGTCTGCTTCGAGGTGGGATGTTCATCGCTGGGCACCTTCAGCACCCGGTTCACCGAACTGGTCGGGGTCTCGCCGAGCCGCTACCGGCGCGAGGCCGCCGGCGAGGCCGAGGGCATGCCGCCCTGCGTCGCCCGGCAGGTCACGCGACCGATCAGGAATCGAGAAGCGCCGAAAAAGCAGCCGGCCTAGACTGCCTGGACCCCCACACGGAAACGGAAACCCCTCATGGACCTCAGCATTCACTCGGCCTTCCTGCCCCACACCGACCCGGAAACCTCGCTGGCCTTCTACCGGGACGCGCTCGACTTCGAAATCCGCAAGGACGTCGCCTTCGGCGGCAACCGCTGGATCACGGTCGGCCCGAAGGGCAAACCCGAGACCTCGATCGTCCTGTTTCCGCCCAACGCCACCGCCGGGCGTCACCGACGACGAAAAGCGCACCATCGCCGAAATGATGGCCAAGGGCACCTACGCCATGCTGCTGCTTGGCGCGACGGACCTCGACGCCGCCTTCCAGCGCCTGCAGGACTGGGACGCCGAGATCGTCCAGGAACCGACCGACCAGCCCTACGGCGTGCGCGACCTGGGCGTGCGCGACCCGGCCGGCAACATGATCCGCATCCAGCAGCTGAAGTAAGACCGGGCGGGCCCGCCCCGCCTCACAGCATCGACTTGCCCTGCGCGAGGATCTTGTCGCAGACCTGCTTCTTGACCTCGGCCTTCATGGCGGCCGTGTTGCTGAGGTCGAGTTGCCGGCCGTTGCTGGTGGAAAGCACGCCGCGCGAGCCGTCGCTGTAGCCGGCGTCCTTGGTGCCGCCCGGCACGGAGCCCAGCAGCTTGTCCTTCACCGCCGAAGTTGCCGAGTCGGCGTTGAGGTAGTTGTTCTTCATGCAATATTCGATCACCCCGGCGGCGTTGCCGGCGCTGCCGGCGGTGAGCGATGACATCGACATCCCGCTGATGTCGCCGATCGCCCCGGTGGGGGCCGACTTCATCATGTCGCCGAGCTGCGCGTGGGCCACGCCCGAGAGGGCGGAGAGCGCGACGCAGCACGCGGGAAGGGTCAGCCACGCGGCGCGGCGCAGCGTAGCGGGGACGGAAATTTTGGCCATGCGAGACTCCTTGTCCGGTCATGCCGGGAGTGGCCTCACCACTATATGCCGCCGGCCGCCGGATCCGATCTGAACGTTTTTGAGATCCCGTGTGGCTTATGCGTCATGCGACGCATGTCCCCGGAACATCGACATCCCATCCGTGATCTGCGCCAGTAGCGCCAGCGCCGCGCCCGGCAGCGGCCGGCCGGCCTTGACCAGCACCCGGGCCTGCGTGCCCCGGAACAGCGGATGGTCGATGGGCACCACGGCCAGTTGCCCGGCCGCGATCTCCCGGTATGCCGCGAACTCGCCGATCAGCGTCATGAAGTTCTCGTACGCCACGATCTGCTTGAGCGCCGGCAGCGAGTTGGTGGTCAGCGTGGCGTGGATCGAGATGTTCTCGGCGAACTCCAGCATCTTGGCCGCATGGCCGATGCCGAACGACGGCGGCATCAGCGCCAGCGGGTAGGCCTGCATGTCGGCGATGCTCGCCGGGCCGCCGCGCAGCGCCAGCGGGTGATCGCGCCGCACCAGCAGCACCACCGGCTGGGCCACGCTGGCGCGGTATTCCACGCGCGGGTGCGGCGGTGGGTTGTAGGCCAGGCCGATATGGGCGCGGCTCTCCGCCACCTCGTTCAGCACGTCGTCCACGGGCAGGCTGACCATGTGGATCTCGAGCTTCGGATAGCGCGCGCAGAACGGCGCCAGCACCTCGTTGACCAGCGCATCGGCAAACCCCTCGCTGATGACCAGCCGCACCTCGCCCTGCTGGAGCCCCTGCAAGGCGTGGAGCTGATCCTCCAGCTTCTCCTGGTGCGAGCGATAGCCGCGCCAGAACTCGAGCAGATGCGCCGCCGCCTCCGTGGGCCGCAGCCCGCGCGGCTGGCGCTCGAACAGCGTCGACCCCAGTTCGTCCTCCAGCAGCCGGATCTGCCGGGTGATAACCGACGGTGACGTGTTGAGGTGCTCCGCCGCACCCCGGATCGTCCCGTGCGCCATCACCTCCCGGAAGTACCGCAACCGCTGCTGATTGATCTCGCGCATCTCGCCGTATCCCTTGCGTTGCCTGAGGGGCAACGATACGTGAACTTTGTTGCTGTTGGTAGGTGGGCGCGGCGCTGCCACTATCGAGAGACCCCACGCAGGGCACCCGTAGAGAGAACAGAGACAGACTGGAGACAAGCAATGCTAGCCATCCCCCAAGAAAGTGCAGTCGACGACACGTCCGCGCTGTACAGCAAGATCAACTGGCGATTGCTGCCCTTTCTGCTGATCTGCTACCTGTTCGCCTACCTGGACCGCGTCAATATCGGCTTCGCCAAGCTCCAGATGCAGAGCGACCTGGGCTTCTCGGACGCGGCCTACGGCGTGGGCGCGGGCATCTTCTTCATCGGCTACGTGCTGTTCGAGATCCCGAGCAACCTGATGCTGCCGCGCATTGGCGCGCGCAAGACCTTCAGCCGCATCCTGGTGCTGTGGGGCATTACCTCGGCCTGCATGCTGTTCGTGCGCGATGTGCCGATGTTCTACGCCATGCGCTTCCTGCTCGGCATCTTCGAAGCAGGCTTCGCACCGGGGATGATCTATTACCTGTCGTGCTGGTACGGGCCGCAGCGCATGGCGCGGGCCATCGCCATCGTCTTCCTGGCCGGGCCGATCGGCGGCATTCTCGGCGCGCCGGCCTCGGCGTGGCTGATGACCTCGCTCGCCGGCGCCGGCAACCTCGCCGGCTGGCAATGGATGTTCCTGGTGGAGGGCCTGCCCTGCGTGGTGCTGGGCCTGCTGGCGCTGAAGCTGGTGCCGAACAAGCCGTCCGAGGCCACCTGGCTGACCGATCAGGAGCGCCGCATGCTGGAGGCCGATCTCGGCCATGTCGGCGCCGCCCACAGCCACTCGTTCCGGGCCGTGGCGCGCGACAAGCGCATCTATGTGCTGGCCTTCGCCTACTTCTGCATCATCGCGGCGATCTACGCCATCAGCTTCTGGCTGCCCACCCTGATCAAGGCGCAGGGCGTGACGGACACCGTGCAGCTCGGCTGGTACGCGGCGGTGCCCTATATCGGCGCGGCCTTCGGGATGTATTACATGGGCCGGCGCTCGGACCGCAAGAACGAGCGGCGCTTCCACTGCGCGGTGCCCGCGCTGGCCGGCGGCGTGCTGCTGGCGGCCTCGACGCTGGCGGATGGCCACCTGTTCCTGACGCTGGCGCTGCTGACGCTGGGCACCACGGCGCTGTGGATGACCTACACGGTCTTCTGGGCGATTCCGCCCGCCTATCTCAAGGGGCCGGCGGCCGCGGGCGGCATCGCGCTGATCAACACCATCGGGCTGTCCGGCGGCTTCTGGGGTCCGGCCATCATCGGCTGGGCGAAGACCGCCACCGGCAACCTGCACCTCGGCGTGCTGGTCATGGCTTCGCTGCCTGTCCTTGCCGCCCTGATCGTCATCACCAACAAGCTGCCGGCCCACCGGTAGCCACCCATAAGAGGATTCCCATGCAACTGCACATGTCCACCTGGGCCGAAATCGAATCGTTCCTCCAGCGCAGCCGCACGATCGTCGTGCCGATCGGCTCCAACGAGCAGCACGGCCCGACCGGCCTGCTGGGCACCGACTGGCTGTGTCCCGAGATCATCGCGCGGGAGGCGGAGAAATCGGCCGACATCCTGATCGCCCCGACCTTCAATATCGGCATGGCCCAGCATCACCTGGCCTTTGCGGGCACGATCTCGCTGCGCCCGTCGACGTTCATCGCCGCGATTGGCGACTGGGTACGCTCCCTCGCCCTGCACGGTTTCGAGAAGATCCTGTTCCTGAACGGGCACGGCGGGAATGTGGCCTCGATCGAGGCGGCGTTCTCGGAGCTGTACGCGGAAGCCAGCTTCGCGCGGCGCCCGGCCGGCTTCGCGCTGAAACTCGCCAACTGGTGGGATCTGGAAGGCGTGGGCGAACTGGCGCGCGACCAGTTCCCGACCGGGCATGGCGCGCACGCCACGCCCTCCGAGATCGCCATCACGCAATGGGCCTTCCCGGAGTCGGTGAAGACGGCGGACTACGCGCCGCCCATCGCCCCGTCCGGCCCGATCCGCGATGCGCTGGACTTCCGCGCCCGCTTCCCTGACGGCCGGCTGGGCTCCAACCCGGGGCTGGCCACGCGCGAACGGGGCCGCGCGCTGGTCGAACTCGCGGCGCAGAGCCTGGCACGCGAGCTGGCGGCATTCAGCCAGGAACGGCCGCCGGCCTGAGGTTGTCGTCAGGTTGGCCCGAGGTTGCCCCTCGGGCCGCCCGCCGCTCAGCGCGGCACCAGTTCCACGCGCTCGGTGGTCGCCTTTTCCACCGCCTTGCGCGTGTAGACCAGCGGGAAGTATTCCCCCTTGGCCCACAGCGGCGCCAGATCGCGGTAGTGGGGGCTGGCCGGATTGCCCGACTGCCCCGGCGTGTTCACCGCGCGCGAGGCGTCCCAGTTGCCCACGTCCAGCACCATCCGGAACGAGGCCCCGGCGGTCAGCTGGAAGTCATTGTTGCGATAGCTGGTGTTCATCGGCGTGAACGACGATCCACCGATCGGCCCCGCGTTCACGTCGTACTGCTGGCGCTGGGCGGGGTCGAGAAGGGCGTTGAGCGGATGGTTGAACACGGCGGTGTGCAGCTTGCCCCACTGCCACGCCGCCGGGTCCGGCCCGAGCGCCTTCTCCACCTCGGCCATGGCCGATTTCAGTGTGGCGAACATGATCTCGTTGCGGCGCTCGACGGTCATCCAGGTGTCGGGCTGCTCCATCACCGCGATCACCCGGGTGGCATCGCCCGCGCCCACCAGCTTGGCCGCTTCCGGCGACAGCGCCCCGCGCACGATGGCCGTGCGCAGGTGCTTGCTGAACCAGACCTCGAACAGCGCCGCCGCCGCGCTGTTGGCGCGTTCGTTGCCGTCCCAGTTGCGCAGCAGGTCCAGCCCGCGCTGGACCTGCGCGTCCGGGCTGTTGAGCGGCTTGAGCAGCGCCACCACGCGCTGGGCCGGCAGGGACACCGTGTCGTTCTGCCACGCCATCGAGTCCGCCACCGAACTGCGCGACTTGGCCCCCACCACCGCCTTGAGCCGCTGGGCGCGCGAACTGTCGCTCCACTCATAGCCCACACCGATCTTCGCGGCCGGATGGTTGGCCGGGATGTTGTTCTCGTTGGCGGTGACCACGTAGCCCGGCGTCGGGTTATACGCCCACGGCAGTTCGTCCATGTTGCGATAGCCGGCCCACTCGTAGCGGCCATCGCCGGGCACCGGCGTCAGGCCGTCCCAGTTGGGCCGGTTCACGGTCAACCCGCCCGGAATCCAGCCGATATTGCCCGAGGTGTCCGCGTAGACCTGATTCTCGCCCGGCGCACCCCAGCGGTTCATCGCCGCACGGAACTGGTCCCAGTTGCGCGCGCGCATGTAGTCCATCGACCCGAAATACGGCGCCATGCCGTAGTCCAGCCACGCGGCGCGCAGCACCCAGGCGCGCTGGGTCTTGGCGTCGGCGTAGAGCACCGGGCCGTGGCGCGTGTAGTCGATGGTCACCGTGCGCGGTGTGGCCTCCCCGCGCACCGCGATCTGCTCGGTGACGGTTTCCATCGGCTCCCAGCGGCCCTTGTAGCGATACTCGCGCGCCTGGCCCGGGTTGGTCTCGTAGACGTAGAGGTCTTCCTGGTCCATGTAGAACCGGGTCAGGCCGAAGGCGATGGTGCCGTTATGGCCGATCGAGATGCCCGGCAGGAACGGCTCGCCGGCGCCGATCACGGACAGGCCCGGCGCGTTCAGGTGGCTGATGTAGCGCAGGCTCGGGGCGCCGTGCGCGCGGTGCGGGTCATTGGCGAGGATCGGCCGGCCCGTGGTGGTGCGGCTGCCGGCGATGACCCAGTTGTTCGAGCCCAGGCTGCGCCCGGTGTCACTCGACGCATCGACCATCGCATAGAGCTGGTCGACCGGCACGTTCCCGGCCCCTGCGGCCGCAGCCTTGCTGGCGCCCGGTGTCCACCACTCCTTCGGAAAGCGCGGCGCGGCCGTGGCCAGCGCGTAGGCCTGTTTCAGCTCGGCCACCGGCAGCGCGCAGGGGTCCAGCCCCTCGGGCAGCTTCGGCTCGACCGGCGGATCGAGTTCGCGGCGCACCCAGTCGGCGCGCACCCCGTTGGCCTTGCCCTCGCAGAACACCGCCGCGCGGTCGATCTCGCCCGTGAAATTGAGCGTCAGGCCGTGGTGGCGAATCCGCACGATGTCTTCGGCACGCCACAGCGCCGGCTTGTAGTTCAGCACGCGGAACTCGGGCGGCAGCAGTGCCGGGTTGGCTTCCGTCTGCGCCACGTAGGCGTTCACGCCGGCCACGAAGGCCTCGGCCACGCGCTTGGCGTCGGAGCCGTAGGCCAGCCACTCCCGGTACATATCGCCCCGGAACAGCACCGCGCGCGCCATGCGGTCGCCTTCGACATAGGCCGGCCCGAAGTCCTTGGCCATCTCGCCCAGCCCGCGTTTGCGCCAGAGGTCGATCTGCCAGAGGCGGTCGCGCGCGGCCATGAAGCCCTGCGCGTAGAAGGCGTCGTAGAGCGTGCCGGCGTAGATGTGGGGCACGCCCCATTTGTCGATCAGGATGCTGGCCGGCTTCTCCAGCCCCGGCACCGCGAAGCGGTCGGGGCCGGCGGCGAGGGCGGCGGTGGTCGTGGAGAGCGTGGCAAGACAAGCGAGCGCGACGGCAGCGCGCCGCAGCGGACGGGAATGGTGAAGCATTGTGTCTCCTCTTCGGGGCCTGTTAAATCAGGACCCATGAGGATAGACGAATGTGGCGCCGATGTGGCCGATACGGCGATCGTGCGCTGCCGCAATACAGGCGTTTCAGGTTCAGTAAACGTCCCGACGGTAGCGCCCGTCCTCGGTCATCGCCTGCAGCGCGTCTTCGCCGACGATCTCGACGAGCGCCGCGTGCACGCCACCCGCCATGCCCTGCAGGCTGCCGCAGACATAGATCGCCGCGCCTTCGGCCAGCCACGCGCGGAGGGCGTCGGCCTGCGCCGTCACGGCGTCCTGCACGTAGTGCGGCACGCCGCCATCGCGCGACCACGCGCGGTCGATGCGCTGCAACACACCTTGTTCCTGCCACGCGCGCAGTTCTGCCCCGTGGAAGTCGTCATGGGCGGCGGAGCGCTCGCCAAACAGCAGCCAGTTGCGCCGATGCCCGGCCGCCGCGCGGGCCTTCAGCAGCGCGCGCAGGCCGGCGAGGCCCGTGCCGTTGCCGATCAGGATCAGCGGGCGGTCATCGGCAGGCGGATGGAACGTGCGATTGGCGCGCACGCGCAGCGCGATATGCGCGCCCTCGCGGGCATGGACGGTCAGCCAGCCGGACGCCAGCCCCAACCGGCCATCGTCATGACGGGTCTCGCGTACGAGCAGTTCGAGCCGGCCATCGGCGGGCAGCGAGGCAATCGAGTATTCGCGGTGCGGCAGGGCCGGCAGGGCGTCGATCAGCGCCTGCGGGGCCAGGCCGGCCATGGTGTCGAGATGGGCGTCGGGCAGCGGCAGGCGCGTGGCCAGCGCCTCGGTCAGCGTCATCGGGCGGCTGTCGCAGCGCACCGGGGTGGCGCCATCGAGGGCGAGACGGACCAGCAGCTTCGCCACGACGTCCGGTGGCTGGCAGGGGCCGACTTCGGCGATATCGCCGGCCGTCCACGCCAGGTCGCTCGGATCTTCCGGCACCAGCGCGAGGTGCCAGGCCGGCGCACCGTGACTGCCGGGGTTGAGCAGGCGGCGCTCCACCAGTTGCCAGCGGCCATAGCGCGGGCGCTCCCAGTCGGCAATCTCCGCGCCGCCGCCGAGCGCCGACAGATGGTTCTGCCAGTGGCGCAGCGCGCCGGGGTCACCGTTGTCGACCTCGACCATGTCGAATAGCGGCTGGGCGTGGTGGCGCTGCAACCAGCCGGACAGCGTGTGCCCGAAGGCGCAGAAGCGCGCGTAGCTGCTATCGCCCAGCGCGAGAATGCCGAAGCGGAGCTGCCGCAGCGACTCCGGCGCGGCGCCGGACACCAGCTTGCGCGTGAAGCCGGAGGCGGTATCGGGCGCATCGCCCTCGCCCGTCGTGCTGACCAGGAACAGTGCCTGCCCGCACGCGGCCAGCCGCGCACCGTCCAGTTCGGCGAAGGACAGCAATTGCACCGGCACGCCGGCGCCTCGCAGCGCGCGGGCGGTCTGCGTCGCCAGTTGCTCGGCGAAGCCGGTCTGGCTGGCGTAGGCGATCAGCGTGGGGCGCCCGGCGCCGTTGTCATCCGGCACAAGCGCTGCCCGCGCGGCGCGGCGGCGGCGATGCTGGGCGAGGATGGCGGCGCAGAAGCCCGCATAGGCCGCCACCACGCCGGCCGCCATCGTCATCCGGCTGGGAGACAGCACGGCCAGCGCAACGCCGGCGAGGCAAACAACCCAGGGCCACAGGCGAGCGACGGTCATGACAGCATGGCGGCGAATGCCGGCGAGGTGAGTTCATCGAAGCCGCGCGGCGTGCGAACGAGGAAGCGCGCCGCCAGCGCATGGCGCTGCGCGAAGTCCATGCCCGCCTGGGGCCCAAGCACGGTCAGCGCCGTGGACAAGGCATCGGCCAGCATGCAGTCCCGGTGGATCACCGTCACCGAAGCCAGCGCGTGCGCCGCCGGGTAGCCGGTGCGCGGGTCGATGGTGTGGGCAAAGCGTCGGCCGTCCTGCTCGAAGTAGCGGCGATAGTCGCCGGACGTGGCGATGGACAGCCCGAGCAGCGCCACCAGCGTGCGGGCGGCGCCGTGGGCGTTCGCCTCGGGCGATTCCAGTTCCACCCACCACGGCATGCCGTCGGGCTTGAGGCCCTGACCGCGCAGTTCGCCGCCGATCTCGACCAGATGATCGGTGACGCCGCGGGCGTCCAGATGGCGGGACACCGCATCGACAGCAAACCCCTTGGCGATGGCGCAAAAGTCCAGCGCGAGCCCGCCCGGCTGGCGCGCCCGGCGGTTCGGCACATCAACCTCGATGCGCTGCCAGCCGCAGGGCTGGCGCACGCGCGCCACGTCGTCCGGTGTGGGCGCGGTCTGGCGCGCATGCGCCAGACCTGCGGGGCCGAAGCCCCACAGGTCCACCAGCGGACCGGCGCTCGGATCGTAGGCGCCGCCGCTGTCGCGCGCCACCTGCAGCGCGGCCTGGAGCACCGCGAAGCAATCCTCGGGCAGCGTGACCCAGGCATCGGCGGCAGCGCGGTTGAAGCGGCTCAGGTCCGAGGTCTCGGACCAGTTGCTCATCTGGGCGATGACGTTGGCCAGGACCGCCTCGATCGCCGCCTCGATGCCATCCCCGATGCTTGCATCCTCCCCGCCCGCCTGCACCGCCGACACCGACCACGTGGTACCCATGGTCTGGCCGGCCCACTGCCGCACGCGCCCGCCCGCCGCCGGGGTGGGCGGCGGCGCGGAGAGCGAGGTGGGAATCAGCACGCGCGGCATCGATCGGTCTTACTGGGGCAGCACTTCCACGGTCACCGCGTAGGCCGCGCGGCGGGCCTTGGCCTGCTTGACCGAGGTCTTGTCGTCGCGGACATCGGCTTCCATCCAGTACATGCCCGGGGCCGGCCACTTGATGCTGAACTTGCCGTCCGCGTCGGTGGTGACGCTCAGGTCGTTGAGCTTGTCGCGATAGCGGATGCCGCCCGGCACGATCTCCACCTTCAGGTTGCTGGCGGGCTTGCCGTCCAGCAGCAGGCGGAAGCTGGCCGTATCGCCCGCCACGAGGTCGTTCGGGTGGGTGATCGGGGCCAGCTCCAGGCCGCGGCCCGTGGTCGACAGCGCCTGCTTGGACGGCTTGCCGGCGGTCACGAAGGCTTCCACGCGGCCGGCGTTCTCGGTCACCTGCAGGTCCTGCGCGTTGGCCGGCACGTTGCTGGCCAGCGCCTCGGCGGTGCCGCGCCAGCGCTTGGTCTGGCCGCCTTCCTTCCACGAGGCGAACACACCCTGGTTGATCACGGCCACGCGGTAGGTGCCCGGCTGCGTCAGGTGCAGGTCGAAGGTGCTGCGGTACTTGCCGGTGGAGGCGTTCTCGGCCTTCACGGCGGCGCCATCCGGGCCGGTGACGACGAGGTTATCGAGCCGCATCGGCACGTGTTCGAAGTAGAACAGGTCGTTGGAGACGGCGGCGTCCACAGTCACCCAGGCGTCGTTGCCGGACAGCACGGTGGCCGACGGCAGCAGCCACTGGCGGTGGGCGTGGGCGGCCAGCGGGGCCAGGGCGGCTAGCGCCAGCACGGCGGCGCGCATGGCAAGGCGTTGCGGGAAGCGGGCAGGCTTGTTCATCGTCAGGCTCCAGTCAATCCAGTGATTCGGGGTGAGAACGGATGGGGTGCGGGTCAGGGCTTCAGTTCGACGGTGACGCCGCCGAGTTCGTGTTCGCCCTTGGCACGGGCCGTCTGCGCGGATTGCGGCGGCCACGTGAACGGCACGCGCACCAGTTCGCGGCCCCCGACTTCGCGCGCGGCCTCCACCACCAGTTGGTAGTCGCCGGCGGGCAGCTTGCCGAGCGGCGACTTGCCGGCGGAGAACGACACCGCCTGCTCGCCCGGCGCACGCGTGGCGCCGGAGATGCCATCGGCCGGCATCTGCATGTCCCGGCCCGCCTTGCGCCACCACTGGCGCATGTCCTTGAGCCACTTGGTGCCTTCGCCGTCCTTGTTCTTGCCGTCGTACCAGACCGCCAGCGTGGAAACGGGGCTCTGATCGGCGCGCTCCACCCACATCGCCACGTAGGGGCGGTGGTACTCGGCCACGGTGAGGCGGGGAATATCCACCTTGACGTTCAGGTCGGCGGCCATGGCGGGCGCAAGCGGGGCGGCGGCCAGGCCGGTCATGGTCACGGTAAGGAGTCGGCGCATCGGAACTACCTTTTCTGGTTGGATGGAATGCAAATCAGTGAATGAACACGATGGCGAGCAGCAGCGGCACCACCAGCCCCGCCCCCACCAGCGGCCAGGTGGCCATGCGGCCACCGGCGTGCAGCTTCAGCAGGAACAGCCCGGTGAGGCTGAAGACGAGGCACGCGAAGGCGAACACATCGAGGAACAGGCTCCACGCATGGCCCGTGTTGCGGCCCTTGTGCAGATCGTTGAAATAGGAGATCCAGCCGCGCGAGGTGGCTTCGAACTGCACCTCGCCGCTGTCCAGCGCCACGCTGACCCAGGCGTCGCCGCCGGGGCGCGGCAGGGCCACGTAGAGTTCATCGGCGGACCATTCGGCCTCGCGGCCTTCGGCATCCACATGGAGGGATTCCGACAGCCATTGGGCCAGCACGGGCGGCACGGGCGCTTTTTCGTTCTTCTGGGCGGCGCCGGCCGGGGCCGCGCGTCGGAGGGCGGCCAGCACGTCACGCGGTGCGGTTTCGCTGCGGGTGACCACGCTGGGCCGGGCCTCGATCTGGCCGGCATGGTTCAGCGTGAAGCCGGTGATGGCGAACAGCATCATCCCGATCAGGCAGATCGCGGAACTGATCCAGTGCCATTGATGAAGATGCTTGAGCCAAAAGGCGCGGCGCTGCTGGCCGGAGGCCGGCGGGTTGTCTGTCATGCGGGTGAGAAAGGGGGCGCGCGGGGCGCGCGCGGGGGGCGCGGCGGCATGTCGATTAGCCGCAACACCTAGATGGTAATGGTTCTCATTTGTTGAGGCAATCTGACATGACGTAGTCGACACGCTGTCATGGTTACGGTGCGTTACACCCCGTGCGCCTCTTGCATCACCTTACCCTATCAGTGTTTCCCCCCGATCAAGATCCTTGATGACCGCGCCGTTATGGCACCCATAGAGGGCGACAAATCGATCGCCCCGAGCGGGTTCAGACAAGGAAAAGGAGGAAAACGAATGCTGCAAAATCTCAGCCTGAGAAAAAAGCTCATGCTGCCGCTGGTGCTGAGCTGGATCTGCCTGCTGGCCATCACCCTCTGGAATGCCTGGGAAATGCGCGCGCTGCGTTTCGAGGACCGCAAGCTGTCACTCGAACATGTCACCGATGTCGCCAACTCCATCGTCACCGAATACGAAGCGATGGCGCGGGCCGGCAAGCTGCCGGTGGAAGAAGCCCAGAAGCAGGCGCTGGACCGCGTGCGCGCGCTGCGCTTTGGCGCGGACGGCTATTTCACCGTGATGCGTTCGGATCACGTGGTGCTCATGCATGCCATCAAGAAGGAGCTGGATGGCAAGAACATGGGCGACATGAAGGACCCCAACGGGGTCTACCTGTTCCGCGAGATCGCCGCGCTGGGCAAGAACCCGGGCCACGGCTTCGTCGAATACCTCTGGCCCAAGCCGGGCGCCGAGGCCCCCCAGCCCAAGCTGAGCTACGTGCTGAACTTCAAGCCGTGGGACTGGGACTTCATCGCCGGGCTGTACCTCGATGACATCCACGCCGAATTCCGCCGGTCGCTCTGGGAAGCGCTGGGCTGGCTGCTGGGCGTGGGCGCGCTGATGAGCGTGGTGATGGTGCGGGTCTCCATCAGCCTGCAGAAGCAGCTGGGCGGTGAGCCCGCGCTGACGTCGCAGATCGCGGCGCGCATCGCTGAGGGCGACCTCGCCTCGCATGTGCAAACCAAGCCCAACGACCGCGAAAGCGTGCTCTACAACATGCAGCAGATGCAGGCGCGCCTGACCGGGGCCATCGGACAAATCCGAGGCTCGGCCGATTCGATCGCCGGCGCGGCACGCCAGATCGCGGCGGGCAACGTGGATCTGTCGCGCCGCAGCGAGGAGCAGGCCGCCTCGCTCGAGGAAACCGCCGCAAGCATGGAGGAGCTGACGAGCACGGTCCGCCAGAGCGCCGACAACGCCCGGCAGGCGTCGCGGCTGGCCGAAGGCGCCTCGGACATCGCCGTGCGCGGGGGCCAGATCGTGCACCAGGTGGTGGGCACGATGGGCGAGATCAAGGCGGCGTCCGGCAAAGTGGTGGACATCATCGGCGTGATCGAGGGCATCGCCTTCCAGACCAACATCCTGGCGCTGAACGCGGCAGTGGAAGCCGCCCGCGCGGGCGAACAGGGCCGCGGCTTCGCCGTGGTGGCCGGCGAGGTGCGCAGCCTGGCCCAGCGCTCGGCCACGGCGGCGAAGGAGATCAAGGCCCTGATCGACAACTCGGCCCAGCGCGTGGAAGACGGCTCGGTGCTGGTGGAAGGCGCCGGCCGCGCCATGGAAGAGATCGTCGAAGCGGTGAAGCGCGTGACCGACCTGATGGGCGAAATGCGCGCCGCCACCGAAGAACAGACGGGCGGCATCGAGCAGGTGAACCAGGCGGTGTCGCAAATGGACCAGATGGCGCAGCAGAACGCGGCGCTGGTGGAGGAAGCCACGGCCGCAGCGGCGTCGCTGGAAGATCAGGCAGACGCCCTGCACCGGGCCGTGGGGCAGTTCAGGTTGGCAGGGGCAATCTGAAACAGGTGTTTCGACAAGGGTGTTGAAGCCCGCAGGCCGGTCTGGCTGCGGGCTTTTTTTGTGGGTTGTCGTGGAATCGCCGGAACGCCCGGTTCTGGTGAACTGGGAGAGACCGGGAACAGCGTATGATCGACGGCATGCTGCCGATGGCTGCCGAAGCGCCCCCGATGACCAACGATCCTCACCTGTCTCCCAAGCTGCATCTGACTGCGAAGCATGGATTCGCGCTGCATGACAGCCGCCAGCCCGTTTTTCACCGGGGATGGCATATCCACGACTGCGGCATGCTGCTGTGGCCGCGCATGGGGAGACTCAAGACGACATGGAACGATGTGTCCGGCGAGCCGGACTCGCCGCATGCCGTTTCGCTGGTGCGCGGCACCGCAGTGCTGCTGCCGGCGTCGATCTCGCATCTGACGGCATCCGAGCGCGGGCGCCAACAGCATGGGGAGCTATACCTGCCGCCCGACCGCCTGCCCGCCGGTCGACCGTTTGGCGCCATGCATCTGGACGCCGCGACCATCGCAATGCTCGAGGCGCTGCTGGCGCCGGGGATCTCGGCGACGAGCGCTTCCTGGCTGGTGCGCGCCATCGTGGAGCAACTGATGAGCAGCCGGCCGCTGGCGATACCCGAAGAGCCGGCATCCGTGGCACTGCGCATGGTCCGGCGCTTCCATCAGGCGCTCGAACGCGACCTGCCCTTGCCTTCGATCGATACCGTGGCCAGCGAGCTGGGCGTCTCGATCCGGCATTTGCAGCGCGCTTGCCAGATCGAGTTCGGCGTGACGCCCGTGGCACTCAGGCGTCGCATCCTGGCTACGCATGCACGCGCCCTGATCGCGCAAGGTCAATCCGTCGCCAGCGTCAGCCTGGACCTCGGCTTTTCATCCAGCGGACATCTGCACCGCTTGCTGCGCGAGGCCGCCGATCCGTCATAGGCGCGGCGGACTGGCGACCTCATCCCGCCATCACGACAGCATCGATCTCGATCTCCGTCCACGCCCCATCCGGCAGGCTCGACACACCCAGCGCGCTGCGAGCGGGCAGGGGCTGATCGGGGAATGCCGTACGCAGGACGGCCGAGGCCGCATCGAGCACGGCCGGATGATGGGTGAAGTCTGACGCCGCGCGGATGAAGCCGCGCAGGCGGACGATCTGGATGACGCGTGACAACTCGCCGTCGCAAGCCACCCGAAGCGCCGCCAGCGCGTTCAGCATCGATACTTCGGCAGCACGGCGGGCGGGTTCCACATCGGCTTCGCTCTGGCATTGGCCTGCCATGGCCACGCCTTGCTGCCGGCATACCTGCCCGGCGATCGACACCCAACGCGATGGCCCCACCTCCACCGCGCGATACGGCGCATAGCTACCACGCGGACTGGACACCGCGGGCATGGCAAATCCTGCGGCAGCAAGCAAGGCTTCGGGAGAACTGACCGTCATGCGTCGCTCCATGCCACGCCGCCACTGAGCCAGCAGCCGTCGGGCTCGCCTGAGTCCCCATGGCGTGGAGCCACGAGGATTTCCGAAGGGCTGCCCATGGCATCGCCCTGCCGGACTGCGATGGACGACACCGTTCGACCCTGGCCACGCAGTGGGTCCGCCTGGTTCAGATACCCCCACAACGCCGCCGCAGCGATGCCGGTGGCGGCGTCTTCGGGATAGCCCGACGACTTCGGAAACTGCCGCGCATGGACGACGGGCTGCCCGTCCGCTTTAGGCGCCCCGAACGCATAGGGATAGAGGCCAGTCGAGCCGATCGACGCGCATAGCGGCTCCATGGTCGAGAAATCCGGCTGCAAACCGTCGAGCATCGCCACGGATGGCAGGCAGACAAGCGTCTTCACGCGGCTGGTCGCGGCATTGATGGCCGCATAGCTGCCGGCAGGCAGGCCGAGCTGCATGGCCACGCGGTCCGACGCCCCGGCATCCAGCACCTCGGTACGCACTGCCGGCTGCGAAATCCAGACGCGCTGCGATGCGTCGTCCCAATACGCCAGCACGATGCCACTCAGCGTTTCGATGCGCGCCGTCGGCGTGGTCCAACGCCCCCACTGGCGCAGCGCCCACAGCGTGCCCACCGTGGCATGACCACACATCTCCATCTCGTGCTGCGGCACGAAGAAGCGAAAGCGCCAATCGCAGCCGATCTCGCTCGGCAATACGAATGCCGACTCGTGTCCATGCGTTGCGGCAACGCTTTGCATTGCCGGCGCGCTCATGCCACGCGCGTCGGCGACCAACGGCACCGGATTGCCGCCTTGCCCATCGCGCACGAACACCCGGATCAGATTGACGTCACTCACCTATGGCTCCCACGGACTTGGCAATCTTGCCCCAGTATGGGATGTCCTGCTGGACGGCAGCCTGCAGCGCGGACGGCGTCCCGGGGCGCGCGGTCACGCCTTTGCCGGCAAGATCGTCGGCGACCGCCTTGTCGGCGAGCACCTTGTTCAACGCGGCATTGAAGCGATCGACGATCGCAGCGGGCGTCCCCTTCGGAAAGGCGATGCCGTACCACAGCTGCTGCTCGAAGCCGGGCACACCCTGGCTGGCGAACGTCGGAACTTCCGGCAACAACGGCGTGGAGGCCGTCACAGCAATGGCGGCAACCTTCCCAGCCTTGATGTAGGGCGCCAATCCGACCGGGTTGTCGAACATGATCTGCACCTGACCGCCAATCAGATCGGTGTAGGCCGGTGCCGCGCCACGATACGGGACGTGGACCATCGGCACACCAACGAACTTCTGGAACTGTTCGCCCATCAGGTGCGACACGGTGCCAACGCCTACCGACGCAAAGCTGTGCTGCGACTTGTCCGCCTTCAACCGGGCGACGAGCGTCCGGGCATCGGCCACGCGCATGGCGTTGTGGACGGCCAGCACATAAGGCGATGTGCCGATGAAGCCCGCATAGGCGAAGTCCTTCGCCGGGTTGTAGGCCAGCTTCGGATAGAGCGCGACGCTTACCGCATGCGTGCTCGTCGTGACCACGCCCACCGTGTAGCCATCGGCGGCGGCCCGCGCCACGAAGCCCGAACCGATCGTGCCGCCAGCCCCGCTGCGATTGTCGATCACGACAGGCTGCCCGAGTTCGCGCTGCAGCAGCGGCTGGATCGAGCGAACCACGAGGTCGGTACCGCCACCAGCCGGGAATGGCACCACCATGGTGATGGGCTTCGCCGGCCAGGTTTCCGCATGGGCGGCGACGGAACACGCTGCGACAGCGCCCGCCAGCAGGGCGCACCGGGCCCTGCGCGTTGATATGGACAGGATGGACATGTGCACTCCCCTCGTTGGAATGCATGCAGTCTAGAAACGCGTCGACCCGCCCTCAAACCGGAATGCGACGTTCAGCGATCCGAAATGCGCTCGCGGCAGATCCAGCGTCCAAAGCGCCCGACAGATCAATCGGCCGGTGCCGGTACATGCCCCCTGGCGCGTGCTGCGCTGGCTGCCACGGCGGCAGTGCGCGTTTCCACGCCGAGCTTCTCGAAGATGTGCTCCAGGTGCTTGTTGACGGTTCGCGGGCTCATGCCGAGGATGTCGGCGATATCGCGGTTGGTCTTGCCACGGGCTACCCACGACATGACTTCGGCCTCACGCCGCGTGAGTGCCGCCGTGGACGCGAGCATGTCGGCGCCGCCTTCCGCTTCGCCATGGCTGCGCAGGATGGCCTCGCGCAGCGCGCGCGCCTGCCGCGCCTTGCCGACGTGGGACCGCACGCGGGCCACCACCTCGGCGATGGCCACCGGCTTGGTGACGTAGTCGCACGCGCCTACCTCGAAGCCCCGTACGATGTGCACCGTATCGCCCAGGCCGGTCATGAAGATGACGGGGAGGTCTGCGTGGCGGTCCATCAACGCGGCACAGGTGGAAAAACCGTCCATCCCGGGCATATCCACGTCCAACAGCACCGCATCCGGGGAAAAGTGGGCCAGCGCGCCGAGCGCAGCGTTGCCGCTGGCAGCGGTGTGCACCAGCATGGCTTCGCCGCCCAGCGCGCGGGTCAGGAAGCTGCGCGCGTCGGCGTTGTCGTCCACCACGAGCACACGTGTTTCGGATGCAGAAGATTCAGGTTCGGGATGCACGGAGCGCCTCGCCAAGTCGATCATTCAATGCAGCGCCATCGGTACGCGCCAGCGTCAGCATCTTGCGCGCCCACGCACCGATGCCGCCGCCGCTGGCGGCAAGTTCCGCCAGTTGCGCCTCCAGCGCGCGCAGCCGGCCGGTGGCGCCCAGTTGCAGCATCTCGCGCAGCAGCTCGGCGTGGGGCGGCGCCTCAGGCTCGGCGGGCTGGGCGGGCAGCGTCAGCGCGTGCCGGACCATGTCGATCAGCTCCGATTCGCGCACCGGCTTGCTGACGAAGCCGAGGTAGCCATGCTGAAGCCTGGCCTCCTCGGTGTTCTCGTGAGCGTTGGCGGAGACGATGACCACTTGCGACGCGCCCGGCTCCGCGCGGATCTCACGGCACAGGTCCCAACCCGATGCATCCGGCAGGTTCAGGTCCAGCAGCACCAGATGCGGATGCCACGCCCGCAGTTGCGGGAGCACAGCGGCGCCCTCCCCGACTTCCTGCACCGCCAGCCCCAACGGTGACAGGAAGCCGCGCAGCACCGCCCGGTGCGACTGCCGGTCATCGACGATCAACACCCTTGCATTCGCCGGCAGCGGCGCCTCCGGGACCCTCCGTGGCCGTGTTACCGGTACCGACAGTGCGGGTAGATAGAGCCGCACCGAGAACTCGCTGCCCATGCCCGGTGCACTGCGCACCCTGACCTCGCCGCCCATCAGGTCCACCAGCAGCCGCACGATGGCGAGTCCCAGTCCGATGCCCTCTCGGTCGTCATGGGCCGTGGCGCGCTCGAACGGATCGAAGATGCGCACCTGGTCTTCCGGCGCGATGCCGGGCCCCGTGTCGCTGACCGTGATCGTCGCCAGTTCACGCTGATGGCGTACCGCCAGCGTGACCGCGCCGTGCTCCGTGAATTTGATGGCATTGCTGACCAGGTTGATGACAATCTGCCGCAATCGCTTGGAATCGCCATGCACATGGGCCGGCAAGGCGCCGGATACGCGATAGTGAAACGTCAGCCCGCGTGCCGCGGCCAGCGGGCGGAACATGCGTACCAGGTCGTCGAACACGCCCTCCAGCGCCACGGCGTCGTGCTCGAGCCGCAGTTTGCCGGCCTCGATCCGTGACAGCTCCAGCAGGCCATCGACCAGGCTGGACAGGTGTTCGCCGGCGCGGCCGATGGTCTGCACATCCTCGCGGCATGCCGCCGGCAACGCCGGTGCCCGCAGCAGCAGCTGCGAGTATCCCAGGATGGAGTTGAGCCCCGCGCGCATCTCATGGCTCATGCCGGTGATGAACCGGCTCTTGGCGGCATTGGCCTGCTCCGCGACTTCCTTGGCATGCTGAAGCGCCGCATCGGTACGGCGGTGCGCATCGATCTCCTTTTGCAGCAGCCCGTTCTGGCGTTCCGATTCTTCCTGGGCGACGGTCCGGCTTTCGTTGGCCAGCACCAGCCACCAGGAAGCGACCGCGGCAAACAGCACCAGCCCGGCACCAATCTTGAGAAACAGGTCGGTGCGCGGCGCGGCGCTGTGCACCAATGGGCCCGATAGCTGCTCCTGCGTATAGAGCAGCCACAGCAACGTGCCGAACGCGAACACCATCCCAGCCAACACAAGACTGAACTGACCGATGCGGCGTGCCATCACCAGCGGCGTGCCGGCGGGCAGCACGCGCGTGAGCGCGAAGGCGATCTGCTCCTGCGCGCTGGCCCCCGGCTTGCACCGGTCGCCGCAGCGCGCATCCAGCGTGCAGCACAGCGAGCAAATCGGGCCGCGATAGGCCGGGCACGCGGCCACGTCCTCCTGCTCGAACGGGTTACGGCAGATCGCGCAACGGATGACCGCGTGCCGCGCGCCGAAGTGGACCGGTGCCCGCGCGATGAAATAGCGGCTCTGCGTGAGGTAGGCAATCGCCGGCGGCAACAGGACCGCCAGCGCGAGACCCACCCCTACCGAGGCGGGACGCAGCGTGTCGCCGAACACGCCGAGATGCACCAGCATCGACAACGCCGAGGCCAGCACCATGGCGCCGAAGCCTGCCGGATTGATGTCGAACAGGTAGGCGCGGCGGAATTCGATATCGCGCGGCGACAGTCGAAGCGGCTTGCTGATGACAAGGTCGCCAAAGATGGCGCCGACCCACGCCACCGCCAGGTGGGCGTAGAGCGCCAGCACTTGCTCCAATGCCTCGAACACGCCCATCGCCATCAGCATGACCGCGATCAGCACGTTGAACGCGAGCCATACCACGCGGCCCGGATGGCTGTGCGTGAGCCGTGCGAACACGTTCGACCACGCCAGCGAGCCCGCGTAGGCATTGGTAATGTTGATCTTGGTCTGGGAGACCAGCACCAGCAGTCCTGTCAGGAGCACGGCCACCCAGCCGGGCCAACCGTTGCCGAGCCCGAGTGCGAAGCCTGCCAGGTACATCTGCGTCGGTTCCAGCGCGTGGGCGATCGGCAATTCCGCCTGCAGTACGACGAAGGCGAGAAACGCTCCGCCAACCATCTTGGCCGCACCAAGGATGATCCAGCCCGGTCCGGCCGCAATCAACGCCCCCCACCATCGCACGCGGTTGTCCCGCGTGAGCGGCGGCATGAAGCGCAGGAAGTCCACCTGTTCGCCGATCTGCGCGATCAGCGCGGCGGCCACCGTGGCGGCGGCGCCGAACGCTTCCCATGAGAAACCGTCGCCATCGGCCAGGCGCCCGTTGAGCGAGAGAAACTCGGTATAGCGCTGCGGCTCGCGCCACAGGATCAGCCCATAGGGCAGGATCAGCAGCACGAGCCACAGCGGCTGGGTCCAGAGCTGGATACGCGACAGCAGCGTCACGCCATGGGTGACCAGCGGGATGACCACGATGGCGGACAGCAGGTAGCCGATGGACCTCGGCAGACCGAACAGCAGCTCGAATGCCTGCGCCATGATGGCCGCCTCGAGCGCGAAAAAGATAAAGGTGAAGCTGGCGTAGATCAGCGAGGTGACGGTGGAGCCAAGGTAGCCGAACCCCGCACCCCGTGCCAGCAGGTCCATGTCCACGCCATGACGCGCGGCGTAGTAGGAGATCGGCAGGCCGGTCAGGAAGATGACAAGGCTGACCACGCCGATGGCCCACATCGCGTTGGTGAAGCCATAGCTGAGCGTGATGGCGGCACCGATGGCTTCCAGCGCGAGGAACGCGACTGCACCAAAAGCGGTATTTCCGACCCGAAACGCGCTCCATTTTCGGAACGACCTTGGTGCAAACCGCAGCGCGTAGTCCTCAAGGGTCTCGTCGGCCACCCAGCGGTTGTAGTCGCGCCGGATCTTGCTGATGCGCTGGACGGGCTGGGGGACGCTCGACATGGAGAGGGGTGCATGGTCGCACTGGCAATGGGTCGTGCGCTGCGGATGCAAGAGATGTGCCGTGCGCCAGTGGCCGGCCCGACTACGTTGAATGACGTATGGCTGGGCGTCCCCCACCCGCAGCATGATCGCTCCGCAGCATTCCTCTTCCCCAACGGAGCGTCGATCATGCGTGACAACGAAAGCGATAACGAACAGAACGGGTCCCCGCCTTCCCAATCCCGCCGCCGGCTGATGCAGGGCCTTGCCGCCCTGCCCGCGCTGCCGCTGGCCGGCATGGCCGCGCAGGCCCACGGTGCCAATCTGCCTACCGGCACCGTGAATACCACCCGGCTCGCCGTCACCGATACCGAGGTCACCGTCGGCCAGCTGCATTCGGCCACCGGCACCATGGCGATCTCGGAAACCGGGTCGATCCAGGCCGAACAGCTCGCCATCGACCAGATCAACGCCGCTGGCGGCATCCTCGGCCGCAAGATCAAGGTCATCAAGGAAGACGGTGCCTCGGACTGGCCGACCTTCGCCGAGAAGTCCCGCAAGCTGCTGGTCAACGACCGTGTGGCGGCCGTGTTCGGCTGCTGGACCTCCGCCTCGCGGAAGGCCGTGCTGCCCGTCTTCGAGAAAGAGAATGGCCTGCTCTACTACCCGACGTTCTACGAGGGCCTCGAGCAGTCCAAGAACGTGATCTATACCGGACAGGAAGCGACCCAGCAGATCATCTGGGGCCTCGACTGGGCCGCCAAGCAGAAGAACGCCAAGAGCTTCTTCCTGATTGGCTCCGACTACATCTGGCCGCGGACATCCAACAAGATCGCGCGCAAACACATCGAAAACTTCCTCAAGCTCAAGGTCGTGGGCGAGGAGTACTACCCGCTCGGCCACACCAATTTCAACTCGCTGATCAACAAGATCAAGGTCGCCAAGCCCGACTGCATCTACGCGATCGTCGTGGGCGGCTCGAACGTTGCCTTCTACAAGCAGCTCAAGGCGGCCGGAATTACCGCCGACAAGCAGTTCCTGCTGACCATCTCGGTCACCGAGGACGAAGTGCTCGGCATCGGCGGCGAGAACATCGCCGGCTACTACGCGGCCATGAAGTACTTCCAGTCGCTCGACAACCCCAACAACAAGCAGTTTGTCGATGCATTCAAGAGCAAGTTCGGCAGCAAGGCCGTGATCGGCGATGTCACGCAGGCCGCCTACCTGGGCCCCTGGCTGTGGAAAGCCGCGGTGGAGAAGGCCGGCAGCTTCGATATCGACAAGGTCGTCGCGGCCTCGCCGGGCATCGAATTGAAGTCCGCCCCCGAGGGTTACGTCAAGGTGGATACGAATCATCACCTGTGGAGCAAGACGCGCGTCGGGCTGGCGCAGCTCGATGGCCAGTTCAAGGTGGTGGCCGAGTCGCCGCAACTGATTCCGCCCAATCCGTTCCCGAAGGGCTATCAGTAAGCCCGTCGCCGTCCCATCGATCCACGGAGTAAGAGTCATGAACGTGTCGGACATGCTGAACATCGGCCTGATGCAGGGCTTTGCAGGGCTGAGCCTGTTCTCGGTGCTGCTCCTGATGGCGCTCGGGCTGGCCATCATCTTCGGCCAGATGGGCGTCATCAACATGGCGCACGGCGAGTTCATGACCATCGGCGCCTATGTCATCTTCCTGGCCTCCACCACGGTGGAGCGCCTGGCGCCGACGTGGATGCCCTACTACTTTCCCATCGCCATCTGCGCCGCGTTCGTCATCGCGTTCGGCGCGGGTTGGCTGGCCGAATGGGCGCTGATCCGGCATCTCTACAAGCGGCCCCTGGATACGCTGCTCGCCACCTGGGGCCTGTCGCTCGGCATGCAGCAGGCGTTCCGCTCCACCTTCGGTCCCAAGGAAGTCAGCCCCACGCTGCCCGACTGGCTGATGGGTTCATGGTCACCCGCACCCGGGCTCGACATCCCCATCAACGGTCTGTTCGTGATGGCGCTCACGCTCTGTGTAGCGGGGCTTGTCTGGCTCGCGCTGTACCGGTCGCGCTGGGGGCTGCGCGTACGCGCCACCACGCTGAACCGGCCGATGGCGAATGCAGCCGGCATCAATACCCGGCGCACCGACCGCCTGACGTTTGCCATCGGCTGCGGCATCGCGGGCGTGGCCGGCGCGGCATTCACGACGATCGGCTCCACGGGCCCCACCAGCGGCGCGCTGTACATCGTCGATTCGTTCCTCGTGGTCACGTTCGGCGGGGCAGCGAGCCTCGCCGGCACGGTGGCGTCGGCGTTCGGCATCGCGCAGATGCAGTCCATCACCGAGTTCTTCATGACCGGGTCGATGGCACGGGTGCTGACCCTGCTGCTGATCGTGACCATCCTGATGATTCGTCCGCAGGGCCTGTTCGCCCCGGCGGTACGGCGCTGACATGCCAGGAGCACAAACGATGTCCAACTCTTCCCGACTGCAACGGCTGCGCGGCATAGGCGGCGCATGGGCCGGCTACGCGCTGCTGGCGCTCGTGCTGGTGGTGATCATGCCGCTTGCGCTGGATGTGTTCCGCCTGAACCTGATCGGCAAATACCTGAGCTACGCCTTCGTGGCCGTGGGGCTGGTGATGCTGTGGGGCTACGGCGGCGTCCTGAGCCTGGGCCAGGGCGTGTTTTTCGGCCTCGGCGGCTATGCCATGGCGATGTTCCTCAAGCTGGAGGCATCGGATGCCAAAAGTACCGCCATCCAGTCCACGCCGGGCATTCCCGACTTCATGGACTGGAACCAGCTCACGGCGCTGCCATGGTGGTGGGAGCCGTTCCGCCATCTGCCGGTCGCGCTGATCGGGGTGGTGGTGGTGCCGGCCCTGCTGGCATTCGTCATCAGCGTGGCGATGTTCCGGCGGCGCGTGGGTGGCGTCTACTTCGCCATCATCACGCAGGCGGTGGCGCTCATTCTGTCAGTGCTGATCATCGGGCAACAGGGCTATACCGGCGGCGTGAACGGCATCACCGACCTCAAGACGCTGCTCGGCTGGGATATCCGCACCGACAGCGCTCGGCTGATTCTCTACTTCGTCACCGTGGCGCTGCTGTTCGGGGCCATCGCACTGTGCCGTTGGATCCAGCGCAGCAAGCTCGGCGTGCTGCTGCTGGCGATGCGCGACAAGGAAGACCGCGTGCGGTTCTCGGGCTACGACGTGTCGATGTTCAAGGTGTTCGTGTTTTGCCTGGCGGCCGCGCTGGCGGCCATCGGCGGCGCCATGTTCACCTTGCAAGTCGGGTTCATGTCGCCGTCGTTCGTCGGCATCGTACCGTCCATCGAGATGGTGATCTTCGCCGCGGTGGGCGGCCGCATGAGCCTGGTGGGCGCGGTGTGGGGCACGCTGCTGGTGAATGCCGGCAAGACCTACTTCTCGGAGAGCTTTCCGGATCTGTGGCTGTTCCTGATGGCGGCGCTGTTCATCGGCGTGGTGGTGGCGTTTCCCGACGGGCTGGCAGGGCTCTACGCCAAGTACATCGGCCGTCGCCGCCGCACCACCGAGCCGCCCAAGCCGGAAACCCTGCCGGCCAAGACGGCCTGACCGGGAGACATCATGAGCAATACCGACTTCATGCTGGCGGTTGAGGACTTGACCGTGTCGTTCGACGGCTTCAAGGCCATCGACAACCTCACGCTATACGTGGACCGCGACGAGCTCCGCGTGATCATCGGCCCGAACGGCGCCGGCAAGACCACGCTGCTCGACTTGATCTGCGGCAAGACGCGCGCCGGCGGCGGCAGCGTCAAGTTTCGCAATCGCGAGATGACGGGCCTGCCCGAATACCAGATCGTACGCGCCGGGGTCGGGCGCAAGTTTCAGACGCCCTCGATCTACGAGAACCTCACGGTGTTCCAGAACCTGGCCGTCTCGTTCCCCCGCGGCCGCAGCGTGCTGGGCGCGCTGACCTTTCGCACCACCGAGGCGGAGCGCCAGCGCGTGGCCGAGGTGGCCGCGGAGATCGCGCTCGACGATGTCCTGGAGCGCGAGGCGGCGCAGCTCTCGCACGGCCAGAAGCAATGGCTGGAGATCGGCATGTTGCTGATGCAGGACCCGAAACTGCTGATGCTGGATGAACCGATCGCAGGCATGAGCGTACGCGAGCGCGAATTGACCGCCGACCTGCTCAAGCGCATCAGCAAGGGCCGCGCGGTGATCGTGATCGAGCACGACATGGACTTCGTGCAGCGTATTGCCGACAAGGTCACCGTGATGCACCAGGGCCGCATCCTGGCCGAAGGCTCGATGGCCCAGGTGCAGAACGACCCCCGCGTGATCGACGTCTACCTCGGCCACTGACGCGGCCAACTCGCCAAAGGAGAATCCCGCATGCTTTCCGTGGACAACGTGGTGGTGAACTATGGCCAGAGCGAGGCGCTGCATGGTGTGTCTTTCTCCGCAGCGCAAGGCGAAACCGTGGCCATCATGGGCCGCAACGGCATGGGCAAGACCACGCTGTTCAAGGCGATGATCGGCATGCTCCCGGTACGCTCGGGCCAGGTTACCGTGGATGGCCGCGACGTGGCGCACGACGAAAGCTATCGTCGCGTGCGCGCCGGCCTCGGGTATGTGCCGCAGGGCCGCATGATCTTCTCGCACCTGACCGTGGAGGAGAACATCCTCACCGGCATGGAGCAAAGCCGCGTGCGGCGGATTCCGGACGAGATCTTCGCGATGTTCCCGGTGCTGTTCGACATGCGGCGCCGCAAGGGCGGCAACCTGTCCGGTGGCCAGCAACAGCAGCTTGCCATCGCCCGCGCGCTGGTGAGCAACCCGAAGGTGCTGCTGCTGGATGAGCCCACCGAGGGCATTCAGCCTTCGATCATCAAGGACATCGCGCGCGCGCTGAACGAGATTCGGCGCACGCGCGACATCACTATCGTGTTCTCCGAACAGGTGCTGAGCTTCGCGATGGACGTGGCCGATCGGCTGCTGGTCATCGAAGGCGGCCGCTTCGTGCACGAGACCCAGCGCCACAGCACGGATGTGGCGCACATCCGGCAACTGCTGTCGGTCTGAACGCAATCCCGCATCTTCACCGCATCTTCCCCGCTACCAGGAGGCAAACGTCATGACGGATACCCTGATCAAGGTCGATCTGGCCGAATCGCCGTACGAGAACCCCAACGTCCACAACCGCTGGCATCCGGATATCCCGATGGCCTGCTGGGTCAAGCCCGGCGAGGATTTCATCCTGGAGACCTACGACTGGACCGGCGGCTTCATCAAGAACAACGACTCGGCCGACGATGTGCGTGACATCGATCTCTCCATCGTCCATTTCCTGACCGGCCCGGTGGGCGTGGAAGGCGCGGAGCCGGGCGACCTCCTCGTGGTGGATCTGCTCGACATCGGCGCGAAGCCTGACAGCCAGTGGGGCTTCAACGGATTCTTCTCGAAGCAGAACGGCGGCGGCTTCCTGACCGATCATTTCCCGCAGGCGCAGAAGTCGATCTGGGATTTCCACGGCCTGTACACCTCGTCGCGGCATATCCCCGGTGTGAACTTCGCCGGGCTGATCCATCCGGGGCTGATTGGCTGCCTGCCGGACCCGGCCATGCTCGAGACATGGAACAAGCGGGAGATGGACTTTATCGCCACGCAACCGGACCGCGTGCCACCGCTGGCGAATCCGCCCTTCGCGGCGACGGCGCACATGGGCAAGCTGCAGGGCGATGCGCGCGACCAGGCCGCCGCCACGGGGGCACGCACGGTGCCACCGCGTGAGCATGGCGGCAACTGCGACATCAAGGATTTGTCGCGCGGCGCCAAGGTGTACTTCCCGGTCTATGTGGATGGTGCCGGGCTTTCCGTGGGCGACCTGCATTTCTCGCAGGGCGACGGCGAAATCACGTTCTGCGGCGCGATCGAGATGGCGGGCTGGGTACATATGCGCGTGTCGCTGATCAAGGGCGGCATGGCCAAGTACGGCATCCGCAATCCGATCTTCAAGCCGAGCCCCATCACGCCGAACTACAACGACTACCTGATCTTTGAAGGGATCTCTGTCGACGAAGCGGGCAAGCAGCACTATCTGGACGTACAGGTCGCCTACCGGCAGGCGTGCCTGAATGCGATCGAGTACATGACCAAGTTCGGATACTCGCGGGCGCAGGCGTACTCCATCCTCGGAACCGCCCCGGTGCAGGGGCATATCAGTGGCGTGGTGGACATTCCCAATGCCTGCGCCACACTGTGGTTGCCCACCCAGATCTTCGACTTCGACATCCGTCCCAGCGCCAGCGGGCCGACGCGGATGATCGCGGGGGACGTGGATCTGCCACTGTCGCCAGACGTGGTCTAAGCCGGCACCATGTTGCAATCCACCCAGCGGAGCGGCGATGCCTACCTATGACTACCGGTGTAAGGACTGCGGCGAGTTTGCATTGATCCGGCCGATGGCCCGGCGCGATGCGCCTGCCATGTGCCCCGCCTGCGGCATGGGTGCGGAACGGGCACTCGTGGCCGCGCCGGCGCTCGCCAGCATGGCGGCGTCGGCGCGGGCCGCCCATGCGGTCAACGAACGCAGCGCGGCTGCGCCGAAGGAATCATCGCGGCATGGATCCGGTTGCGGGTGCTGCGCGCAGCCGAAGCTCGCCGGCCGGCCCGACGTGGCCAAGAGCACCAGCGGCAGGCCGTGGATGATCTCGCACTGAGCAGCACAGGGACTGACCCCAGCGCGGCCAACGTGCTGGGGCGTCCAGCGCCGTTGAGGCACGGTCTCCCCGTGCCCAATATCAAATCTTCCTGCGATCGCTGACCACGACTAGCGCTTGCGCCTGGACTTTGCCCACCGAGCGCGATCTGTGAGGAATCGAGGCATTGAAGTAGAGCGAGTCACCGGCACTCATGCGCACGGTGCGGCCATCGAACAACACCTCCATTTGCCCTGATACCACGAAGATCAGCTCCTCTCCAGCGTGGCTGGCCATCGGTTGATCCTCAGCCAATGTGAAGGGCGGCAGCATGATAAACGGCTGCATGGCCTTGTCCGGTCGCTCCGCCGCAATGGCTTCATAGGTATAGCCATGTCGCTCGGTAGACGGACTGAACGGAATGCGGTCGCCGGCCTTTACGTGAAGGATCTCGTTGGCGCGCGATGACCTGGAGATGAGCTGATCGACGGTCACTGACAACGCTTCAGCCAGCTTGAGCACGGTGCCGATGGTCGGCGACGACAACCCCCGTTCCAGCTTGGACAGGTAGCTCTTCGTCAGCGATGCGCGCTGCGCCAGTTCTTCAAGCGTCAAGCTATTCAGCTTGCGTAGCTCAGCCAGGCGCTCAGCAATGCCCGGCGTCGCGGGCTCTGCGCTCACTTCTTGCTTTTTCGTCATCCCGGGGATCGAAGTTCCAAAGCGCCTGCACAGGCGCTTCCACAGACCGCAATTGTAAGGGTCGAACGTTTTCACGACAACGCAGTTGCACACATGACACTTTGGTGTCATTCTAGACACACTTGTTTCCAATATCCCCAAGGAGAATGCAAGTGAGTCCCAGCCGCCCCCGCTGTCGTGACCTGACGTTCGTGGTCACCCTTTCCGCTGCCGTACTGTTGAGTGCACCCCTTGCCGGTCACGCGGCAGAGTTTCCCGACAAGCCCATTACCCTGGTCGTCCCGTTTGGCGCGGGAGGCATTACAGACCTCGTGGCCCGCGCCACGGGTAAGGCCCTTTCCGAGCAACTCGGTCAATCCATCGTTGTGGAAAACCGTCCGGGCGCGGGCGGGAACATTGCGGCGGACTTTGTCCGGCGCGCACGGCCGGACGGCTACACCTTGATGTTCACCACGGTCGGCATCCTGGCCGTCAATCCTCACACGGACATCAAGGTCAACTTCGACAGCGCGAAGGACTTCACCTACATCTCCCTGGTGGGCTCAACACCGCATCTGGTCGTGGTGGGTGCCGATGTCCCGGCAAATACGCTCGCCGATCTCATCAAGCTTGCCCAGCGCAAACCAGATTCCGTGAGCGTTGGAACCGCTGGCGTCGGTAGCTCGCCTTATCAAGGGATGCGCGTGCTTCAGGACGCGGCAAGAATCGAGTTTCTCCATGTGCCATTCAAGAGCGGCGCCGAGTCCGTCACCAATGTCGTATCGGGACAGGTGAACATGACTTTTGAGGCGACACCTCAAGTCATGCCGTTCGTCACCTCGGGCAAGCTTCGCGCGCTCGCCGTAGCGAATCCGCGCCGGCTGTCCACTGCACCCCAGGTTCCTTCGACTACCGAACTGGGGTTCCCGACGCTGGTGTCAGGCTCGGTGGCTGGGCTGATCGGACCAGCGGGACTCGACCCCGCCATCGTGAAGAAGCTCAATGCGGCGGTAGGCACCGTCACGGCAAATCCGAAGTTCAAGGCCACGCTGGTCGCTCAAGGGACCGAGCCAATGGCCTCGACGCCTGAACAATTCCGAAAGCTGATCGAAGAAGAGAATCAGCGATGGTCGGCGCTGCTCGGCGCGGCCGACAAGACAAAGTAAAAGCCGCTTCGTATTCACCATACTCTCCAGCACATCCCAGAAAGGACACACCATGGCTGACACAATGCAAATGAGCAAAAGCGAGATCGTCGCCGCTTCGCTCAAGACGATGCAGACGGAACTCCGGGCTGACAAGATGCCCCTGCGCGAGGCCGTCGCGGAAACCTGCCGAGTCCTGTTCGCGTTCGGTCACGATTCCGGGCTCGCGGGCCAGATCACCGCGCGGGCCGAGGCGCCCGGCACGTACTACACGCAGCGCCTGGGTCTTGGCTTCGATGAAATCAGCGCGGACAACCTGTTGCTCGTCAATGAGGATCTCGAAGTGCTTTCCGGGAACGGCATGCCGAACCCTGCCAACCGCTTCCATTCCTGGCTGTATCGCGCGCGTCCGGACCTGAACTGCATCGTTCATTCCCACGCGCCGCATGCCTCTGCGCTTGCCATGCTCGAGGTTCCCCTGACCATCTCCCACATGGACACCTGCGTCCTCTACGACCAGACGGCATTCCTCGAAAAATGGCCCGGTATCCCGGTTGGCAATGAAGAAGGCGAAATCATCTCCAAAGCGCTCGGCGACAAAAAGGCGATCTTGCTGTCACACCACGGTCTTCTGGTTGCTGGTGCGTCGGTGGAAGAAGCTTGCGTGTTGGGCGTGATGTTCGAACGTGCTGCGCGCCTGCAGCTCCTGGCGATGGCGGCGGGGGAGATTCAGCCGATTCCGCCGGAACTGGGTCGTGAAGCGCAACGCTGGGTGAGTACCCAGAAGCGGTTCGAAGCGACGTTCGCCTACTATTCCCGCCGCGCCCGTCGCGAACTGCCGGCGGATTGAAGCGGAGGCGCGGCCGTTCAACGTTTCGTCGGATCGTCGGCGGTTTCCGGGGCGGCTGGAGAAACGCCACCGTCACGCCATCCGGACCCGTGCGCAAACGGTGGCTGTGCTTTTGCATTCCATCGTTCAAGGGCAAAGACAGTCGTATATCGTGAGTAACGGCGCAGGCAAGAGGTGCATACTCTGCCGTACATCGTCAAACGAGGGACCGAACAATGGCGAAATACCTGATCTCCTTTCCTGCAAGGGCGATGGCAGTCCCCGCCGAGGATTTGGCCGCCGTGGGCGAAGCTGCGCGCGAGGTCATACGCGAGGCGAAGGCCGCAGGCGTGTACGTGTTCGGTGGTGGTATCAACGATAATGTCGCACCACTCATGGTCGCTTCAGACGGCGCGGTCACAAACGAGACCTATCCCCAGACAGAGGAGTTCGACGGCGGCTTCTGTGTCCTGGAGCTTCCATCGCGCGAAGCCGCCATCCAGTGGGCCGCTAAGATCGCCAAAGCTTGCCGCTGCTCGCAGGAACTCCGCGAGTTTGGGTATGACCCGGAGAGCTGACGGGCAAGGCCCGTACCCACGGGGTTCGCCAGGGCAGTCAACCTCCATCGATTCTTGATAGAACAGTAGAGTGATTGATGATTACAGGACACGTCTTTATTGCCACCAGCCTTGATGGCTTTATCGCCCGTCCCGATGGCGATATCGGTTGGCTTCTGGAGCGGGACGACCCCACGGAAGACCATGGCTACGCGAGCTTCATCGCCGACAAGGATGCGATCGTGATGGGCCGGGGGAGCTATGAAAAGGTCCTCACCATGGGGGAATGGGCTTACGACAGACCGGTGCTGGTGCTATCCCGTCAGTTGGCCGGCACGCCGGTGCCGGAAGCGTTGCAGGGGAAGGTGCGCTTCTCGAACTGCACGCCCTCGGACGCGATGGCGCAACTCGCGAGCGAAGGCGTGCGCCGCGTCTATGTCGACGGCGGCCAGGTGGTCCAGTCGTTCCTGCGCGACAGTTTGATCGCTGACATGGTGGTGACTACGGTCCCGGTGCTGATCGGGACCGGCATACCGTTGTTCGGCGCCCTGCCGCAAGACGTAAGTCTGGCGCTCGAGTCAAGCCGGCACTTTCCATCCGGCCTGGTGCAGTCGACCTACCGCGTATTGCGCTGATTACCGGGAGCGGCCCGGCAGTCAAGCCGCCATCGCGCGGCGCTCCTCGTCGTCCAGCAGCGGGCCGTCGAGCGTCACCCGCGAATGGTCTGTGCGGAATTTCTGGATGACCGGCTTCAGTTCTTCCTTGACGTGCGCCTCGCTGTAGCCGTTGAACAGGTGCCCGATCAGGCCGCGGCGCAGGTCCGAGGTGCCCATGATGTAGTCCGCGATCGGGAACGTCAGGTTCATGTTGTACTTCATCATGATGCCCATGTTGTGATGGGCGGTATGGTGGCGCCGGATGGTGTTAACGAACGGCATGTTGCGCACGAACCAGTTGTCATGCACATGGCAGCAGTAGTGGAACGTCTCGTAGATCAGGTACTGCGCCACCATCGTGATGAAGACGAAGTAGCCGGCGTTGGCGTTGAAGATCAGGGACGCCAGATAGCCCAGCCCGCCGCCACCCACGCCGAGCGTCGCCAGTACGCGCCACGGGAAAAACACGATGCGGAACTCGCGCGTGGTATCGATCGTGGCTTCCTGGTCGGTGAAGTACTGGTGATGCTGACGCGTGTGGCGCTCGTAGATGGCGCGCAGCGCGAACACGTCGATCCGGCGGTGCATGACGTAGCGGTGCATGAACCATTCGACGAAATTCCCGGCCAGGAACACCGGCAGGATCAAAGTCCATTCCCATGTGACGCCGTGCAGGTGCTGGATGGCCCAGTACAGCGCGGCGATGCCCACGCCGTAGATCACGGTGATGTGCAGCAACCCGTTGTAAAGCGGGCTGATGTCGGCCTTGTACTGCTCCCTGAACTGGCGTTGGCGTTCAGTCATCATGATTGCATCTCCGGTAAAGTCCGCCGCACTAACATATCAGTTGGATATAAAAAGGCGGCGATCCAAAAAATGCCCCTGTCGCACAGGGGCGCTGTCAGGGCGCGGCTCGCGGGCCGCGCGGCGAAATCGTTATTGAGAGACTTCCTCCAGTGCCCTGCCGCGTGTTTCGACGCCCAGCATCAGCACCATCGCGGCTGCCACGGCGAAGGACAGCGCTCCCAGCGTGAACACCCCGCCCTGCCCGGTCACCGGCAGCAGCACGCCAACCAGGTAGGGGCCCGCCAGCGAACCGATTCGGCCGATCGACGAGGCGAAGCCCGAGCCGGTGGCGCGAGAGCGCGTGGGATAGAGTTCCGGGGTGTAGGCGTAGAGCACTGACCACATGCCGAACAGGAAGAACTGCATGCACAGCCCGGCGGCAATGAGCTGCTCCACCGGCACCTTGTGCACCGCCGCCTGGCCATAGGCATACGCGGCGACGGCGCTGCCGAGCAGCATCAGCGCGCAGGTTGGCTTGCGGCCCCATTTCTCGAGCAGCCATGCCGAGAACATGAACCCGGGAATGCCCGCCAGCGAGATGTAGACCGTGTAGAGCACGGACTTCGTCACCGCATAGCCGGCCTGCTGGAGCAGCGCCCCGAGCCAGGTGGTCAGCCCGTAATAGCCGAGCAGCGCGAAGAACCAGACCGACCAGAGCATGATCGTGCGGCGCGCGTAGGGGCCTGACCAGAGTTCCATGAAGCGCGCCTTCCGGTTTGTCGGCTGCGGGCTCCGGTAGGTCGCCGCGACCGGCGGCAAGGCGTGGCCCCAGGCACGTTCCACACGCTGTTCGATGCCTGCCATCACGGCGTCGGCTTCGCGCTTGCGGCCCACATCTTCGAGCCAGCGCGGCGATTCGGGCACCATCCGACGCACCACGAATACAAATACGGCCGGCACGGCCAGTGCGATGAAGATCCCGCGCCAGCCGATCATCGGCAGCAGGAAGTACGTCATCGCGCCGGCGGCGATGAAGCCGATCGGCCAGAACCCTTCCAGGATGGCAACGTACTTGCCCCGGCTCTTGGCCGGCACGATTTCGGACACCATCGACAGGCCGATCGGGAACTCCATCCCCATGCCGAAGCCAAGCAGGACGCGGTAGAGCATCAACGTCGTCACGTTGTCCGCCAGCCCGCACATCAGGCTGCCCACGCCCCAGAAGATCATGCTGACCTGGAACACGGGCTTGCGGCCGAAGCGATCCGCCAGCAGGCCGGCGATGGCCGCGCCCAGGAACATGCCCAGGAAGCTTGAGCTGGCGAGCATGCCGGCCTGCGCGGCGGTCAGGCCGAACTCGGCCTTGATCGAACCGAGCACGAACGTCATGAGGCCGAGGTCCATCGAATCGAAAAACCACGCGGTGGCGATGATGCCGAACAACGAGCGCTGGTAGCCCGTCATTGGCAATCGTTCCAGCCGCGCCGCTACGCCGGCCTCCAGCCTGAGGGCGCCTGCTGACATATCCATGGTTGTCTCCTGTGTAGGTGAATCGCGCTCTTTGCCGGCGCGCTTTCGTAATATATTAGTTGGACATCGCTGATGTTCAAGTTATGGTTTACGGCATGCCGTGCGAAGCGGCAACGTTCGGTCCATCGGAAATGTCGTGCTATGCCGCGCGGCGCGGTGCCATGTGCGGGGCTTCGGCGGAGAGATCGCCGTGCCAGGCATGCTGGACGATGGCGGCATAGCGCGCCGGCACGTCCGGCACGGGAAACGCCTTGGCGAGGCGCGTCACGCCAAGGGCGTCCTTCACCAGCGCCGCCAGGTCGTCTTGCGCGATGCCGCACTGCTGCAGGGTTGTGGGGATGCCCAGATCACGGACCAGATCGCGCACCAGGACGGGGAGGCGCGCCACGGCCGAATCGGGGTCGGTGTCTTCGATCCCAAACAGGCGGGCCACGGCAAGCATCTCGTCACTGCGCACGTCGCGCAGGGCATCGAGCACGTAAGGCAGCATCACTGCATTGGTCGTGCCGTGCGAGCGATGCGTCAGCCCGGCGACGGCATAGGCAATGCCATGCACCGCGTTGAGGCCGGCACTGCCATATGACAACGCGGCATAGAGGCTCGCTTGGCTCATGCCGATGCGCGCTTCGGTGTCGTCGCCGCGCTGGTAGCTGCGCAACAGATACCGGCTGCACAGCCGGATCGATTCATGCGCGAACAACATCGTCAGGGCATTGCGGCCGCTGTAGCCGGGGTCAGCGTCCCCGCCCCGGTCGAAACGGGCGGAGTCGAGCGTCAGGTATGACTCGACCGCGTGCGTCAGCGCATCGATGCCCGCATCGGCCGTGACGCGCGGCGGGCAGGTGTAGGTGAACTCGGGATCGATCAATGCCACGGCGGGCCTCAGCCGGTTGTCCATGACGGCAACTTTGGTGGCGTTCTCCGGATCGACGAGGATCGCCCCGGGCGTGGCCTCGGAGCCCGTTCCGGCGGTGGTGGGCAGCGCAATCATCGGCAGGATGGGGGTGGCGCTGTCGATCGTGCCAATGAAATCCCGCACCGGGTTGCCGGCGGGGAGCGTCAGGCACAGCGCCTTGGCCAGATCGATATTGCTGCCGCCGCCGATGGCGATGACGTGATCGACAGGCACGCCGTCGAGCTGCGCGCGGAGGGCTGCCGTAGCGGTGTCGCAGAGCGTGGTCGTGGGATCCGGCAGCCCGCCGTCATAGATCAGCAGTTCCACGCCGTGCGCGCGTGCGGCAGCGACGAGTTCATCGACCCATGGCGTGGCAGAGGTGAAGAACGTATCCGTGACCAGCAGGCCACGGCGATAGCCGAGCCGCTGCAGCAGCGCCGGCAACTGCGCACGGCTGCCGGCGCCCATGATCAGGCGCGCTGGTGCGCAGAAATAGATCAGGTCCTCCACTCTCATGCTGTCTCCTGTGGGTATGTTCTGTGTCCCTGCGCTGCCGGCGGCATGGGCCATTGCTGGCGCAGATACGCGGCGATGGCGTCGGTCCGCTCGGTCAGCACGCTGTGGCCGGCGCCCTGCAGGACGAGCAACTCGGCGCGTGGGATCCCGTCGGCCAGCATCGCGCCGTGACTGAGCGGGCAGTCGGCGTCCTCGCTGCCATGGATGACAAGCGCCGGGCACGCGATGTGGGCCAACTCGCCACGCTGATCCGTCCGCCGGATGGCGTTCCAGGTCCACGCCACGGTGCGATGGTCGGCTGCCTCGCGCAGCCCGAGCCGTTGCTCGCGTGCCGCGATGGCTGCCAGCAGCGCATCCGGTGACGATGGGGTGAACCACGCCACTGCGTCGAGGTGCGGCGTGCCCGAGACCAGCAGCAGTTCGGTGGGCAACGGCCAGGCGGTCATCGTGCGCGCCTGTGCCAGATACGCCAGCGCCACCGAGACCCCCATGCTCCATCCAGCCAGCACGAACGGCCCGTCGACATGGGTGTCAATCGCCCGGCTCAACACGCGGGCGTAGGCGTCCAGCGAGCAGTCGCGCTCGCTGATGGGCGAACTTGCCCGCCCTCGCCCGGGCAGGTTCGGCAGGATGAACGTGCACTGATCGGCCAACTGATGTGCCAGCGACAGCCAGGCGCCCCGCGTGCCCTGAATACCATGTACGGCGACCACGGTAATCGGCCCCTTCCCCACGACAACGACATCCTCGTTCGCCATGCCGCCTCCGGTACACATCTAATATATTAGTAGGATAGTAGCAGAAAGCCGACGGGAAGCAAGGGCGAAATCCACCGTGTACAGAAGATGCGTACGACTCATATACAATGGGTTTTCCGTGCATCCTACCTCGGCCATGACCTCAAAACCCGCCACGCGCGCCCGTTCCGCGCCAGTACAAGAGCCTGAAGAGACCCCAGGCCAGCGCGGCAAGCTGACCGACATGGCGTACGAGCAGGTGGAAGAAGCGATCGTGACGATGAAGCTGGCGCCGGGCAGCTCGGTGTCGGAGTTGCAGCTCAGCGAGATGACGGGAATCGGCCGCACGCCGATCCGGGAGGCGATCCAGCGCCTGGCGCGCGAACACCTGATCATGGTGCTGCCGCAGCGCGGCCTGCTGATCGCGCCAATGGACGTGGCCAAGCAGCTTCGCCTGTTGGAGGCGCGCCGCGAAGTGGAACGACTGATCTGCCGCTGCGCCGCACGCCGCGCCACGGCCGAGCAGCGCGATCACTTCAAGCGCCTGGCGAAAGAATTCGAGCAGTCAACCCGTAGCGGCGACGACGTCGCCTTTGTGCGCGCGGACCGGGAGTTCAACGAACTATGTCTGGTTGCCGCCCGTAACGAGTTTGCCGAAGGGTCGATGCGGCTGATGCACGGTTTGTCGCGCCGCTTCTGGTATCTCCACTACAAGGAGGCGGCGGATCTGCCAACGATGTCGAAGCTGCACGCCACCGTGGCCTCGGCGATTGCACGCGGCGATGTCGATGGTGCCGGCGAGGCGCTCGATGCGCTGCTGGACAACATCGAGGAATTTACGCGCGCGACGGTGCTGGGGGACCATCGATAGCGCCCCCCGTAGCGAAAGCCTGACTCAGAACGGTGCCGTCATCAGCCCGTAGAGCGTCCGCACGCCGTTGACATAATTCCCGAGACGAAGATTCTCGTTCGCGGCATGCTGGTTGTTATCGGCGTTGACGAGCGGGACGATCACGAACGGCACTTTCAGTACATTCACGATTTCCGCCGTCGGCACGGTGCCACCCATCATGCGGATGCGGACGGGCTCCGGGCTCGTGCCGAAGGTGCCGGTGATGCCCTGGTACGCCCATTTCGCGACCGGAGAGTCCATCGGCGAGCCCGCCGCATCCGCCCCTTCGCTCTGGTAGGAGAAGCTCGCCAGCTTGTCGTAGCGCGCGCGTTCCTCGTCGGTCGGCGAGCCCTTCACAAGGTGGTAGCCCTGCTTGACGATGTACTGCTCGATCAGCTTGCCGAGGTACGCGGCATCGGAGTCCGGCGTGGTACGCAGATCCAGTTCGGCCTCGGCCTTGTCCGGCACGATATTGGCGACCTTGTCACCGACCGCGGCGGCGGCCATGCCGCGCACATTCAGCGAGGGGTATTGCAGCGCCTCCTGATAATTGGCACCGACTTTCTCCGCTTGGGCGATGCCAATACGGGTCTTCAGCGCCTTCTCGTCGTCAGGCACGGCAGCCATGATCTTGCGCTCGGCATCGCCGAGACGGACCTTGGCGTAATAGCCCGGAATGGTGACGCGACCGCTCTCGTCCTTCATCGAACCCAGCAGGCTCGCGAGCCGAAGCGCCGGGTTCGGCGCGTAGTTGCCGTAGTGACCGCTGTGCAATGGCGCCTTCGGACCGAACACGGTGATCTTCGCCTTCGCTGCCCCGCGGTTGCCGAAGATCAGTGTGGGGCGATTGGTAGCGTGCATGGGCCCGTCGTGGATGATCATGCCGTCGCAGGCGAGCAGGTCGCGATGGGCCTGCATCACCTTGCCGATGGAGGGCGAACCCTTCTCTTCTTCGCTGTCCAGGATCACCTTGATATTGACAGCGGGCTGCGTGCCGGCCGCCTTCATCGCATCGATGGCCGCCAGCAGCATCATGATCGGCCCCTTGTCGTCGGACGAGGACCGACCGAAGACGCGCCACTCCGGGTCCACCGCCCCCGAGAACAGGTTGGCGACGTCGATCTCCTCCCAATCGCCATTGGCGCCCTTCTTCTTCAGCACAGGATTCCACGGACTCTTCTGGGCCCATTGGGAAGGGATGACCGGCTGGCCGTCCAGGTGCATATAGAACAGGACGGTCTTGCGCGACGCCTGCTTGCCCGGATACTCGGCAAACAACATCGGCTTGCCGTCATTGTCCAGCGGCTGGGTCGTGAAGCCACGCTTGCGGAATGCCTGCTCGAGCCAGGCCACGTTGCGCCGGATATCTTCGGGCGCCACCGAATCATTGGGGATGTTCAGCAGATCCAGATACTCGCGGTAGCTCGCCTGCGCCTGCTGCTGCGCGGCTTCGGGTGCCAGAGTTGCCGCGTGTGCTGTGAGATTGGACAGGCTGGACAGGCTGATGGCAGCCGCGCAGAGAGTGAGGCGGAGGGTCAGGCAGGGGGCGAAGGCGTTTCTCATCTTGTCCTTTTGGATTTTTTTGAGGAGGGGTACCGTACTGCTTGGCTTGGATTCTACGCCGTAGCCCCCTAGGCCGCCGCCGTCATCTTGAAGATGCCCTGCGCGTTCCCGGCGTCAAACCCGAGGTCCACCTTGCGGCGGGCCTCGGCTTCGTCCTCGAAGCTGTCCCGCGTGATGAACTCATAGAACGAGCCCGGCACCTGGCGCGTCACCGTCTCGCCGTCAGCGCCCACGAACTCGCGCGTCACCGGGTCGGCGCGGAAGGCGGTTTGCTTGACGCGGCCGCTGCCGGAGACCTCGACCTTTTCCTTCATCGGACGGCCCAGGGCCTTCTGGGCGTCGGCCAGGGCGAAGACGTCGGCCACGCGGTCGGTGGCGTGGTTGAAGGCGTTGCCTTCGGTGGAGATCCACGCCATTTCGGCCGATTCCTGGAGCAGGGTCTCGTAGTCTTCCAGACGCGGCGCCGGGTGCTGGCGGGCGAAGCAGCGGGCTAGCAGGCCGACCAGTTCGGCACCATCCGCCACGGCCAGCAGGCCGTCGCGTTCGAGTTGCCATAGCAGCGTCTGGGCGCGCGGGGTCAGCGGATCGATGGAGGCTTCGGTCACGCGGGTCACGGCGGCGCGGAAGGCGTCGCCGTAGCGCTCGCGCTCCGGGTGGAACTCGCTCAGGAAGAACTGGGCGATCTGCTCGGGGGCGTCGGCATGGGCGTACGAGCGGCCGGTCATGCCGATGCGGTCCAGCGGATAGGTACCGTTCAGCACGTAGCCGAGCGGGCGCAGGATGCGCGTGAAGGCGGCCTCGCCCTCGGGCAGCGCGCCGCTCGCCCACTTCACCGTGCGCAGCGCGCCGTGGTCGAAGGTGACCTTGCCGCCGGCCCGGGCCACGTCGTCCGTGTAGGCGCGGCCGGTGGGCACGCGGTCCAGGATGTCGCCGAACAGCACGACGTTGAGCGCCTGGGCGATCTCGGCGCGCGTGGCGCGGCCCTCGATATCGGCCGGCAGCCCTTCGGGCATGGTGACCAGGGTCAGCAGGTGGGCGGCGCGGGCCGCGCCCAGGTTGGCATTGAGCAGCTTGGCAATGTTCGAATTCATGGGGACGTGGTCACGGTGGGGTTGCGCCGCAGCATAGCGGCAGCGCCGGGCGGGTCACAAGCGACGAATGCTCACAACGTTGTGCGCCGCGCGCACGATGTCCGCGTCGCTATACTCTCCCCCTGCCGCCCCACCCTGCCCCCGCCCGCCATGAGAAAGGACATCCCCAACCTGAACGCGCTGCTCGCGTTCGAGGCCGCCGCCCGGCTGGGCAGCTTCACCCGTGCCGCCGACGAACTCGCGCTCACCCAGAGCGCCGTCGGCCGGCAGGTAGCGCTGCTCGAGCAGCGGCTCGGCGTGGCGCTGTTCACCCGGGTGCGGCGCCGGCTGGAGTTGACCGAAACCGGGCGAGAGTACGCGGCGCGCGTGCGGCGCCATCTGGACCATATCGAACGGGACACCCAGGAGATCAGCGCCGGCCGCACCCAGGGCTACACGCTGGAGTTGGCCGTGGTGCCGACCTTCGCCACGCAATGGCTGATTCCCCGCCTGCCGGATTTCGCCCGGCTGCACCCCGAGATCACGGTCAACCTGAGCGCCCGCTCCCAGCCCTTCTCGTTCCAGGATTGCGCCTACGACGCGGCGATCTACTTCGGCGACCAGTTCTGGCCGGGCACGCGCGGCGGGGTGATTTTCCGGGAAGGCGGCATGGTGCCGGTGTGCAGCCCCGCCTTTCGGGCGGCCCATGCGCTGGCCGATGCCGAGGGCTTCGCCCACTGCCGCCATCTGCACCTGAGCACGCGCCCGCAGGCGTGGCGCGACTGGTACGCGGTGCAGGGCTGGGACTACAGCGTGGCGGCGGCGCGCGGGCCGCGCTATGAGCTGTTTACGATGATGACGGCCGCCGCGGCGGCCGGGCTGGGCATCGGGCTGGCGCCGCGCCTGCTGATCGAGCGCGAACTGGAGACCGGCCAGCTGGTGATTCCGGTGGAACGGGTGCTCGACGTGAGCCAGGGCTACTACTTCGCCTATCCGGAGGACGGCCCCCACGCGCCCGCGCTGGATGCCTTCCGCGACTGGGTGCTGGGCCTCTCGCCGGACGCGGCGCGCGAGCCCTGAACCGTCCTGACCGCCCGGACCCGGCTGCGGCTAACCCAGCCGGCTGGCCAGCGCTGCCAGTGCGGTGTCGAAGCCGCGCAGCAGGGCCGTGGTCGGCTTGTCGGCAGGCTGGCGCCGGGCAAGGGCCCGGGCCACGCTGGCGGCGATGCCGGCGCGCTGGGCCCCTATATATATTAGGCAGCGCGCCCGGGCATCCGCCCCATTGGCGGCCAGCACGGCCAGTACGGGGGCCAGCGACAGCGTGCGCTGGCCGTCCGGCGGGATCGCGGCGAGGTCGCCGCGCGGACCCAGCAATTCCGGCAGCAACAGGCGAAACACCGCGTCGCCCCAGTCGCGCTTGTCATCGGCCTCGGCGTCGCGGCGGCGGGCCAGCGCGGCGCGATAGCCGGCATCCACCACCTCACGCGCCTGCACCAGCGGGCGGGACGCCCCCACAGTGATGCAATCAGCACCCAAATACTGCGCGCCACCGGGCTGCTTGGCGGCCAGTGCCACCTGTTGCAGGCCGTCGGGCACCCAGGCGTCGAGCGGGACCATCGCGCAGGTGGCGGGCCGGTCGGCGTGGATCGCGCAGCGGTTGTCGTCGGCCAGCGCCGGGCAGCGGCCAGCCGAGGGATAGTCGATGGCCTGCGTCATCAGGACCAGATATTCCCCGCCGGGCAGCGCATGGCCCTGCCGGCGGGCGATGGCGTGGAACTGCGCGACGTCTTCCTCCCCCACCTCCACCACCCGTCCCGCCACGGCATGGCGCGTGCCGGCCACCGGCGGGCGGATGCGCCGCAGCGCCAGCGCGCCGATAAAGCGGTCGGCATGGCGGAACAGCTCCGGCAGGCTCATCAGCGGCGGCGAGTTGCAACATTTGCCGCAGGCCGTGCAGTCAAACGACAGCGTGGCGCCCTCTACCATGGCCGGCGCACGGAATCGTTGAATCGGGCCAGGATGAAGGTCTTGACAGCCGGGGCGTGGAGCGCGGCCACCGTGGCCCCGGCCCACCCCGCCCCACAGTCCGCAGCGCGCACGGCCAGCACATTGGCCCAGGGCACGCGGGCGTCTTCCATGCCGATGGCGTCGCGCGCCGGGGCGAGGTTGGCGCTGGCCGCCGTCGCATAGGGCATGGCCACCAGCGCGCTCGTGCGCAGCGCGCCGGGCAGCCGCGCGGCCGGCAGCGTGTGCCAGCGCAGCTTGCGCGGGTTATCGACGATGTCTTTCGGGCGCGGCGTGAGCCCCGCCGCCGAATCGAGCCGCACCAGCCCATAGCGTTGCAGCAGCAGCAAGGCCCGCCCCTGCCCGGCGCGGTCCGCCGGCAGCGCCACCACGCCGCCCACCGGCACCTCGCGCAGCGCGGCGAGTTGCTGCGCGTACAGGCCCATCGGATAAGTCACCGTGTAGCCGGCGGCGCAGACCTGCGGGTTGGCGGCCACCACCTGGGCGTCCTGCGCCACGGAGCCGTCGATCTGGCCGGCGGCCAGCGCGGCGGCGGCCTTGCCGGCATCGGCAAACGCCACGGCTTCGAGCCGCACGCCTTGAGCGAGGCCGGCGGGCGCCGCTGCCTCGATCAGCGCGCGGTCGGTGTCCGTCGCCACGCCAAGGCGGACCACGCGCGGGGCATCGTCCGCCCGGGCGGTGACGGCGATCATCGCCAGCAATATGGAGAGGGCGAATCGCCCCAAGCGGTCAGCCATCGCGCAGCACCGTACGGAACCCGATGTGCGAGGTCGGCAGGTCACGCTCGGCGGGTTCCCGGGCCGAGGCGCGGTAGCGGACGCAGAAATCCGGCGCGCACAGGAACGAGCCGCCCTTGATCACGGCGGTGCGGGCGTCGCGCCGCTGGCGCGAGGTGGCCGCCGCCACCGCCGCCGTGTCGCCGTTGGCGTGCGACTGGCGCGGGCCGGTGTACGGGTCGGCGGTCCATTCCCAGGCATTGGCGATCATGTCGTGCAGCCCCCACGCGTTGGCCGCGTAGCAGCCGACCGGCGCCAGCCCGTCGAAACCATCCTGCGAGGTGTTGAGCACCGGGAACACGCCTTGCCAGTAGTTGGCGGTGGGCGTGCCGTCCGGGGTCTTCGGCGCGGTTTCCAGGCCGGCGCCGTCCTGCCCGGCCTTGGCGGCGAACTCCCATTCGTCCTCGGTGGGCAGGTCGCGGCCGAGCCATTGCGCGTAGGCGCGCGCATCGGCCTGCGTGACCAGCGTCACCGGCTGGTTGTCCTTGCCGGCGACGTCGGTGGCCGGCCCGCCCGGATGCCGCCAGTCCGCGCCGCGCACCATCGACCACCACGCGTACGGGCGCTGCTGGAGTTCGGCATCGCTCGGCTTGTGGAAGATCACGGCCTCGCCGGCACGCTCGGCGTCCGTGACGTAGCCGGTGGCCTGCACGAAGGCGGCGAACTGGGCGTTGGTGACTTCGGTGCGATCGATCCAGTAGGCGCCCACGCGCGCCGTGCCGGCGGGGCGCTCGTCCGGGTAGCCGAGCGTGGTGCCGGGTACGAAGCTGCCGCCGCGCACGTGGACCATGCCGGCGGTGCGCTCCCGGCGCCAGCCGTCCGGCAGGCCGGCGTATGTCTGGCACTGGCGCGCGCTGCCGAGCGGCGAGGCGGTAGTCCCGGTGATGGCCGGCACCGCGCGCACGCCGACCGTGACGGCCAGCCCCGCAGCGAAGGCCAAGCCGGCGACCGCCGCCAGCGGCCGGGATGCAATACGCATGGTCGCCGCCGCCTCAGTAGATCATGCCCGGCACCTTCGGCAATACCGCGCCGACCGCCTTCGCATAATCGTTCCACTTGGCCTTGAGGTCCGCCAGCACGTCCGGACGCTGGGCGGCGAGGTCGTTGGTCTCGCCACGGTCCGCGCGGATGTCGTAGAGCGTCCACTCGCCATGGGCCGGGCCGAACGGCGGCTCGATCCACGTGGCCTTCCAGTTGTCGCTATAGACATAGGTGCGGCCGTACAGCTCCTCGGCGAAGGTGGTACGTGCCGGTGCCGTGGCCTTGCCCTGCAGCGTGGCCACCAGCGACAGCCCGCTGATCGGGTAGACATTGCGCCCGTCGTACACGACCTTGCCGGCGTTGCGGTTCACGCCCTTGGCGTCGTACAGCGGCGCGGCCGGCGTGCTGGGCGCGGCGATGCCGGCGAGCTCCAGGAAGGTGGGCGCCAGGTCCACCACGTGGGTGAAGGCGTTGAGTTGCGGCGACTGCGCCGCAGGCACCGCGCCCGGCAGCTTGACGATGGTCGGCACCGAATGCCCGCCCTCGGCCGGGAACGACTTCCAGAGCCGGAACGGCGTGGCGCTGACTTCCGCCCAGCGCTGGCCGTAGTCGAGATTGCTGCTGCCCGTGTAGGCGGTGGTGCCCAGCGTCGGGTAGACCGCCGCCGCCGCGTTCTTGGCGTCGTAGTTCTGGTCGTAGTTGCCGCTGAACTCGTAGTAGCTGGCTTCCGGGCCGTTGTCGGACTGGAACACGATCAGCGTGTTCTCGTACTCGCCGATGTCCTTGAGGTGGGCCACCAGCCGGCCGACGTTGTCGTCGAGGTTCTCGACCATCGCCGCGAAGATCTCCATGTAGCGGGCCTGGGCGCGCTTCTCGTCGGCGGTGAGGCTATCCCACTTCTTGTTGGCGTTCATCACGCGGGTATCCACCCCGCCCTGCGCCGCGCTGTTCGTCGAACTGACGTAGTTGGCCTGCGCCGTGCCCCAGTTGGCGGTGCGCGGGGTGACGGCCACCGTCTCGTCCCGGCCCGGGTTCGGCGTGAAGTCCGCCGGAATCAGCCCGAGCGCCTTCTGGCGCGCCAGCCGCGCCGCACGGATCGGCTCGTAGCCAGCGTCGTAGACGCCCTTGTACCGGTCGATATAGGCCGCCGGGGCCTGCAGCGGCGAGTGCGGCGCCTGGTAGGTCAGGTAAGCGAAGAACGGCTTGCCGTCCGCATTCTTGCCGGTGCTGGAATCGATGTACTTGATGATCGTGGACGTGTAGAAGTCCGAAGAGAAGAAGTTGGTGGTGTTCGGCGTGACGTAGTGGTCGTCCTCCACATAGGCCGTGCTGCCGTTGCGGCCGTAGTGGTCGCCGCCGCCGCCCAGCAGCGCGTAGCTCTTCTCGAAGCCCCACGAGACCGGCGTCTGCCCCGGCGAGCTGGCGCCCACCGCCGCGCCCTGGTTGGTGGCGTTGGGCAGACCGCTGCCCAGGTGCCACTTGCCGGCCATATAGGTGTGGTAGCCGCCGTCCTTGAGCAGCTGGGCGATGGAGAGCGCGCGGTCGTTCAGGTAGCCCTCGTAGCCGGGCACCGGCTTGCCGTTTTCGTCGATGTAGTTGACATCGCTGGTGGCCATGGTGCCCTCGCCCACCAGGTGGTGGTCGGTGCCGGAGATGATCATCGAGCGCGTGACCGCGCAGACCGCCGCCGTGTGGTGGTTGGCCAGGATGCGGCCCTGCTTCACCAGCGCGTCGAGGTTGGGCGTGCGGATCTCGCTGCCGAAGGCGCCGAGGTCCGAATAGCCGAGGTCATCGGCCATGATGAAAATGATGTTCGGCTTCTTCTGGACCGTGGGCGGCGGCGTGGTGGCCACCGGGGTCTGGGCGGCGCTGTCGCCGTCGCTGCCGCAGCCAGCCGCCAGGGTGGCCAGGGCCAGCGCGGCCAGGCAGGCGGCCGATCGGCGGAACTGCGGGAACCGGCTGACGGGGGTTCGGGGAGCTTCTGTTCTTGTTGTCATGCGCGTCGCTCGTTTTTGACGGGAAGGAGCGCCATCCTAAGAAAGCGTTCCCCGCGCCCGAACGAATTGTTTCGCATAAGCTTCATCGGCCCGGCCGATATATGGATCTGCGTTCCAGATCAATGCCGCCGCGGCGCCGGCTATCCTGTATAACGAACGCGTGGGTATAAGCGGTCGATTGGACACCAGCGGCGCAACGCCGCCCCGTTCAACTGGAGATTGCTCACTGACGGAGTCGTTCGTCAGTGGCGCCATGCATCCAGCCGCACCCGCCCCCTGACACGACTCCCGCAAGCGGCATGACCAGCGTCCCCGAACGCCGGCATGCACGTCTTCCACCTGAGTCATCGTTAGGGGATCTCAATGATCATCGACACCAGTTGCTATCCGACGAACCTGGTCGACCTGGCCTGGCGGCATGACGGCGACCCGTTCACGGGCGAACGCCTGATCCGCATGATGGACGGTCCGTTCACCATCAACGGCAAGCCGCGCCGCATCGACAAGGCCTTCATCCAGCCGCCCCAGGGCAACACCATCTACACGTACACCGACGGCGAGCGCAGCGGCGCGGAGTCCATCGACATGTACATGGGCTACACGCGCGAGATGGTGGAGAAGTACCCGGAGCGCTTCATCGGCTGCTACGTCTACAACCCGCGCTGCGGCGTGGAGAACGGCGTGAACGCGATGGAGCACTACGTGAAGCGGCTCGGCTTCAAGATGGTCCAGTTCCAGGCCAACATGCACGCCTACCGGCCCGACCGCGCGCTGGACTGGCTGCGCCCGGCGCTGCAGAAGTGCGCCGAGCTGGGTGTGCTGGTCAAGCTGCACACCGGCGACGGCCCGTACAGCATTCCCACCGAGTGGGTGCCGATGATGAAGGAGTTCCCGACCGTGAACTTCATCATGGCCCACTTTGGCGTGCAGACCGGCGGGGTGTACTGCTTCGAGCCGTTCCAGATGGCCATGGACATGCCGAACGTGTATTGCGAGTCCGGCTGGTGCCTGCAGTCGCGCATCGTCGAGTTCGCCAAGGTGCTGCCGAAGCACAAGATCCTGTTCGGCTCCGATACCCCGCCCAACGAGCCCGGCATGTGGCTGCGCCTGCTGGAGGTGCTCTGCTTCGAGCCGCCGCAGGGCCTGAACCTGGACGAGGACACGCTCGAGGACTACCTCGGCAACAACGTCGCCCGCATGATCGGCCTGGAACCCACGCCCGTGCCGCGCACGCTCGAGGAAGCCCGCGCCCGCCTGGCCGCCTGATTCCGCACCCGGAGCCACACATGATTATCGATACCCACCTGCACCCGACCAACCTCGTCGACGAAGCCTGGCGCCACACCGGCGAGCCCTTCACCGGCGAGCGCCTGCTCAAGATGATGGACGGCCCCTACATGATCAACGGCAAGCCGCGCCGCATCGACATGGGCTTTATCCAGCCGCCGCCGGGCAACACCGGCTACCGCGACGGCAACCGCCGCGGCCGCGAAGGCATCCGCGACTACATGGCCTACGTGGCCAGCCTGTGCCAGAAGTACCCGGACCGCTTCATCGGCAACTTCACCTTCAACCCGCGCTGGGGCCCGGAGGAAGGCGCGCAGGAGCTGGAGTTCCACATCAAGGAATACGGCTTCAAGATGCTGAAGCTGCACGCCAACATGCACGGCTACCGGCCGGACCGCGCGCTGGACTGGCTGCGCCCGGCGATGAAGGTCTGCGCCAAGTACAACATCGTGGTGCTGATCCATACCGGCGATGGCCCGTACACGATTCCGACGATGTTCTACCCGGTGATCCGCGAGTTCCCCATGGTCAATTTCATCATCGGGCACTTCGGCATCCAGACCGGCGGCAACTACTCGTTCGAGGCGTTCTGGATGGCGATGGACACGCCGAACGTGTATTGCGAGTCCGGCTGGTGCTTCCAGTCGCGCATTGTCGAGTTCGCCCGGCAGCTGCCGCGCAACAAGATCGTGTTCGGCACGGATACGCCGCCCAACGAGCCCGGCATGTGGCTGCGCGAGCTGGAAATGCTGTGCGGGCCCGCCCCGCAGGGCATGGACCTGGACGAGGACGGGCTGGAGGGCTACATGGGCAACAACATCGCCCGGCTGGTCGGCATCGAGCCGACCGCGCCGCCCAAGACCCAGGAGGAAGCACAGGCGCGGCTCAAGGACACTTACGCCAGCACGCGCTGACGTCGCCCTGACCCTCGCTCGATCCTGACATCCGTCTGGTCACGCGCGGGCCGCCCTCCCCGGCCCCGCCCGCGCGCGGCAACGGACTCCCGATGGTTGTACCAGCCTGTACCCAAGCGGAGCCATGCCATGACTGCCTCAACGACATCATCCTCGCCATCTTCGGCGGGGTTCGATGACACCTCGCAGGACTTCCACACCTTCCTGGCCGCGTACCGCGCGGCGTATCCCGACGACGTCCTGACCGTGCGCGAGCCCGTGGCCGCCGACCAGGACCCGACCGCGCTGGTCTGGGCACTGGCCGCGCAGAACCGCCATCCGGCCATCGTGTGCGAGAACGTGGCGGGCCTCGCCACGCCGCTGGTCACCAACCTGTTCGCCTCGCGCGAGCGCGTGGGGCGCATGCTCGGCGGGGTCTCGCCGGCCGGCATCCATGCCGAGTACCAGGCGCGCAGCCGCCGCATGCAGCCGCCACGCGTGCTGCCGAGCGGCGCGGTGACGGACATCGTGCAGGAGCAGGTCGATCTGTCGACGATTCCCGCGATCCGGCACTTCGCCACGGACCGGGGTCCGTACATCACCAATGCCATCCTGATTGCCGAAGACCCCGAGACCGGCATCGGCAACGCCAGCTATCACCGGTCGATGCTGCACTCGCCCACGGAGATCGCCACCAGCCTGCATTCGCGCGGGCACCTGTGGCGCATGCTCCAGCGCGCCACGGAGGCTGGCAGGCCGCTGCCGGTGGCGATGGTGGTCGGCGCCCATCCGCTGTTCATGCTGGCCGGTGCGGCGCGCCTGCCCTATGGCGTGGACGAGCGCCACGTGGCCGGCGGGCTGTTCTGTGCGCCGCTTGAGGTGGTACGGACGCCGCGTTATGGCATCGCCGTGCCCGCGCATGCCGAGATCGTGCTGGAGGGGGTGATCGACCCGTCGGCGCGCGTCGAGGAAGGGCCGTTCGGCGAGTTCACCGGCTATTCGTCCGATCGCTCCACCAACAACCTGCTGCACGTGGAGACGGTGATGCGCCGCCGCGATGCCTGGCTGGTCGATGTGGTCGGCGGCAATTCGGCCGAGCACCTGAACCTCGGACGCATTCCGCGCGAGTCGGAGATGGTGGAGAAGCTGCGCGAGCGCTTTCCCGGTATCACGGCGGTGCACTACCCGAGTTCCGGCACGCACTTCCACGCCTACGTGGCGCTGCGCCAGTCGCGCCCCGGCGAGGCGCGGCAGGTCATGCTCGGGCTGCTCGGCTGGGATCCGTACCTGAAGACCGTGGTGGCCGTCGACGAGGATGTCGACATCACGCGCGACGAGGAGGTGCTGTGGGCCATCGCCACGCACCTGCAGCCGCATCTGGATGTAGTGGTGGTGGACGGCCTGCCCGGCAGCGCGCTCGACCCCTCGGCGTCCGGCGTGGGCACCACCTCGCGCATGGGGCTGGACGCCACGCGCGGCCCGGCCTTCGACGGCATCCGTGCCCGCATCGACCCCGCCGCCATGGCTCGCGCCACGGCACTGCTGGCGCGGCTCGATACGGGAAAACACTGACCCGCCGCCGTACCCCCCACCAGCCCCTAGATAGCGCGCCGTAGGGGCAGATTGATCGGCTTTGCCGATCGATTCATCCGTGGCGCCTGTTTACCCACTGACCGGTGGCTGGCATGCTGCCCCGATAACGACAACGCAGGTGGCGGAAGACGTGGCACAGACCACGGGGGGCGGCTACAGCGACTCCCTTCCGACCCATCATGCGGCGACCGGCCTGGAAGACCAAGGAGACAGCATGACCCCCCACCACGCCCCCCACGGGAAACCGCCCGTGCATCCGGTCGATGAAGTCCTGCCCCCGCTGCGCCTGGCCGCGCTCGGGCTGCAACACGTGCTCGTGATGTACGCGGGCGCCATTGCCGTGCCGCTGATCATCGGCGGCGCGCTGAAGCTGCCCAAGGACCAGATTGCCTTCCTGATTGCCGCCGACCTGTTCTGCTGCGGGCTGGTGACGATGATCCAGAGCATCGGCATCTGGAAGATCGGCATCCGCCTGCCGGTGATGATGGGCGTCACTTTCACCGCCATCGCGCCGATCATCGCCACCGGCTCCAACCCCGCGCTCGGCCTGCCCGCCGTATTCGGCGCGGTGATGGTGGCCGGCGTGTTCACCTACGTGGCAGCGCCCTACGTCAGCCGGCTGATCCGCTGGTTCCCGCCCGTGGTCACCGGCACCGTGGTGCTTATCATCGGCATCTCGCTGATGCGGGTGGGCATCAACTGGGCAGCGGGCGGCAACCCGACGATTGCCAGCCCGACCGGCCCGGTGCCGAACCCGGCCTACGGCCTGCCCGCCAACCTCGGCATCGCGGCGGCGGTGCTGCTGACCGTACTGGTCATGATCGCCTTCTTCAAGGGCTTCCTGTGCAATATCGCGGTGCTGATTGGCATCACGGTGGGCTTTGTCATCGCGCTGTCGATGGGCAAGGTCAGCTTCGCAGGCGTGCACACGGCGCACTGGGTGGAGCTGATCACGCCGTTCCACTTCGGCTGGCCGACTTTCGACGCCATGACCTCGGTCACGCTGTGCGTGGTGATGGTGGTGATCATGATCGAGGGCGTGGGGCAGTTCCTGGCGCTCGGGGAGATCGTGGAGCGGCCCGTCACGCCGGACGACCTGGCACGGGGGCTGCGCGCCGATGGCGTGGGCGCGCTGGTCGGGGCGGTGTTCAACACCTTCACCTATACCTCCTACGCCCAGAACGTGGGGCTGGTGCAGGTGACCGGCGTGCGTAGCCGCTGGGTGTGCGCCACGGCGGGCGGCATGCTGATCGTGCTGGGCTGCCTGCCGAAGCTGGCGTTCTTCGCGGCGTCGATCCCGCAGTACGTGCTGGGCGGGGCGGCGCTGGTGATGTTCGGCATGGTGGCGGCCACCGGCGTGCGCATCCTCGGCCATGTGGATTTTGTCGAGAACAAGAAGAACGCCTATATCGTGGCGGTCAGCATCGCCATGGGCGATGATCCCGCTGGTGGCGGACAAGTTCTTCGTGCAGCTGCCGGAACTGGTGGCCAAGTTCTGCCAGAACGGCATCCTGCTCGGCACGCTCTGCGCGGTGCTGCTGAACCTGCTGTTCAACGCCCGGGGGATCGCCGGGGCGCCGGAGATGATGGCGAAGAAGATCGCCTGATCGGACTTACGCGCCCTACTCGCCCAGTTCCTTCTTGTGCTTCATCAGCAGGTCGCGGAAGGACTGGGCGGGCGGCGAAAGCGAGCGGTCCGCATGCACCAGCAGGGAGATGTCACGGTGGATGGCCGGGTCGCGCGGCGCCACCGTGACCAGCCCCAGCGCTGACGTCAGGCGCGTCACCGCAGTGCTCATCACGGCGATGCCGAGCCCCGCATCGACCATGCCGACCATCGTCAGCGGCAGGAAGACTTCGTGCACGCGGGACAGCGTGATCCCGCGCGCCGCCAGTGCCGCATCGAGGCAATCGCGGATCGGGTTGCCTCGGTGCGGGCCGATCACCGGGAGCTTCGCCACATCCTCCCAGGTCAGTTCCCGGCGCCGCGCCAGCGGGTGATGCGGCGGCATGACGATCACGAAGGCATCCGACGAGAGACGGTGCGCGGTGAGGTCCGGCTGGCCCTCCGGAATCGTGCCGATACCGAAATCGACCTCGCCCGAGCTGACCATGCGCGGCACCTCGTGCTCGGACACATCGTGCAACTCCACCTTCACGCCCGGATGCCCGACGCAGAACTCGCGGATAAAGCGCGGCAGCATCAGCGCCGCCTGGATCGACGACGCCGCAATCGACACCCGCCCCCGGCCCAGCGAGCGCAGTTCGTTGGAGTTTTCCAGCACGCTGTCGATGTCGGCCACGGCCTTCTTGACCATCGGCAGCAATTCGGCGCCGGCCTGGGTGATCTGCATGAGCCGCGTGTGGCGGTCGAACAGCTTGAGGCCGAGGTTGCCTTCCAGTTCGTGGATCAGGGCGCTGACTGACGACTGCGAGAGGTTGAGCTTCTCCGCCGCGCGCGTGAAATGCAGTTCCTCGGCAACGGCGATAAAGGCGCGCAGTTGCCGCAGCGAAACGTTCATGTTGCTGAGGTTGGCCATGTCTCCCCCGTGCTTTCTGTTGAAGCGTGGTGTGGTGGTCGATTCAGAGCGTAACACGATCAATAAATCCGGTTATGGGTATTTACCGATGATCGTGCGCCAACCATCATGGTTTCACCGACACGCCGCCCCACAGGAGCCACGATGAGAGCGTTTGAATATCTCGAACCTGCCACGCTTGCCGAAGCGTCCGCGCTGCTGCACCGCTGCGGCGGGCGCGCCAGCGTGCTGGCGGGCGGCACCGACCTGCTCGTGCAGATCAAGGAGTCGCACCGCCAGCCCGCGCAGGTCATCAACATCAAGAAGATCCCGGGGATGGACGTGCTGACGTTCGATGCCGTCGAGGGCCTGCGCATCGGTGCGCTGGTCACCACGCGGGAGGTCGAGACCTCGGACATCGCCCGGCGCCACTACGCCAGCCTGGCCCGCGCCGTGACCGACTTCGCCTCGATCCAGGTGCGCAACCGCGCCACGGTGGTGGGCAATGTCTGCCGCGCGTCGCCATCGGCCGACACGCTCGCGCCGCTGATTGCCGACCGTGCGCAGGTGCACCTCTACGGCCTGTCCGGCTCGCGCTCGATGCCGGTGGAATCCTTTGTCACCGGCGCCGGCAAGACCGCGCTGGCCGCCGACGAACTGGTCTCGCGCCTGACCGTGCCGGCGCCCCGGCCCCACACCGGCAAGGCCTACCTCAAGCATGGTCGGCGCGTGCAGATGGAGCTGGCCACGGTGGGCGTGGCGGTGTCGATCACGGTGGAGCGCGGGCAGTGCCTCGACGTCGGCATCGTGCTGGCGGCGGTGGGCCCCACGCCGATCCGCGCCGTCCACGCCGAAGCCATGCTGCGCGGCCGCCCCGTCTCGGCCGGGCTGGTCCTCCAGGCCGCGCACGCGGCCATGGAAGACGCCCGCCCGATCAGCGACGTGCGCGCCAGCGCCGATTACCGCCGCGAGATGGTGGGCGTACTGACGCGCCGTGCCATCGAACTGGCCCTGCAGGAAACGGAGACCCACTGATGCGCCAACTCATCGCACTCACCATCAACGGCGAGCCCCGCGAACTCGCGGTGGAGCCGCACAGCACGCTGCTCGACGCCCTGCGTTATGACGCCGGTCTCACCGGCACCAAGAAGGGCTGCGACGTGGGCGAATGCGGCTCCTGCACGGTCCTGATGGACGGCAAGCCGACCAACGCCTGCCTGGTGCTGGCGCCCGAGGCGCACGGCTGCACGCTGGTCACGATCGAGGGCATCCAGCCCGACCCCGACACCGTGCACCCGGTGCAGGACCAGTTCATGCGCTGCGGCGCGGCCCAGTGCGGCTTCTGCACGCCGGGCTTCGTGGTCATGGCCAAGGCGCTGCTGGAGGAGAACCCCCAGCCCACGCGCGAGGAAATCCGCTTCGCCATCGCCGGCAACATCTGCCGCTGCACCGGCTACACCAAGATCATCGAGGCCATCGAGCAGACCGCCGAAGCCCTGCGCCATGCACCGGAGGCCACGCGATGACCCACGCCGTGATCGGACACAGCGTCAAGCGCACGGACCTGCTCGACAAGGTCACCGGCAACGCGAAGTACGTCGCCGATATGCCGCTCGCCGGCCTGCTCCACGCCAAGATGAAGCGCAGCAACATCGCCCATGCGCGCATCCGCCGCATCGACGCCTCGGCCGCGCTGGCGCTGCCCGGCGTGAAGGCCGTGCTGACGCACGAGAACGTGCCGCGCGTGCTGCATGCCGGCTCGCCGCACCCGCGCTCGGCCTCGGTCACCTGCGACCAGTACATCCTCGACGACAAGGTGCGCTACTGGGGCGAAGGCGTGGCCGTCGTGGCCGCCATCAGCGAGGAGATTGCTGCGCGCGCCGTCGAGCTGATCGAGGTCGAGTACGAGCCGCTGCCCGCCGTGTTCACCGTGGACGATGCCGCCGCGCCCGGCGCACCGCTGATCCACGACCGCGAGCCTGGCGGCAACCTCGTGCTGCCACCGGTGCGGATCGAGCGTGGCGATGTGGACAAGGGTTTCGCCACGGCCGACTTCATCCTCGAAGGCGTCTACGAGGGCGGCCGCCCCACCCCGGCCTACATGGAACCGAACGTGCTGACTTGCAAATGGGACGGCAACGGCAACCTGACCGTGTGGATCTCCACGCAGACCGCCTTCATGGTGCGCGGGATCATGGCCGAGGTGCTGGGCCTGCCGCTGCACAAGGTGCGCGTGCTGGTGGATCACATGGGCGGCGGCTTCGGCGCCAAGCAGGACCTGTTCCAGAGCGAATTCCTGTGCGCGCTGCTGGCGCGCGAGACGCGCCGCCCGGTGCGCATGGAATACACACGCGAGGAGACCTTCCTCGGCGGCCGGACGCGCCACCCGGCGCGGGTCTGGCTGCGCCAGGGCTTCCGCAACGACGGCACGATCACCGCGCGCGAGGCCAAGGTGGTGTTCAACTCGGGCGCCTATGGCTCGCACGGGCCCGGCGTGACCAACGTCGGCACCGCGGCGATGGTCTCGCTCTACCGCTGCGAGAACGTGCGACTGGAGGGGCGGTGCGTCTACACCAACAGCCCCATCGCCGGCGCGTTCCGGGGCTACGGCGTGGTGCAGACCTACTACGCGCTCGATATCCAGATGGACGAGGCCGCCGCCCACCTCGGCCTGGACCCTGCGGAACTGAAGCTGCGCAACGCGGTGCGCGAGGGCGATATCGCACCGTCCAACCATCCGCTGATCGGCCACGGGCTGGAAGCCTGCATCCGCAAGGGCATCGAGGCCACCGGCTGGGCGCAGCGGCGCGCGGAGACGCGCCAGCAGCAGGGCGTGATCCGACGCGGCTGGGGCGTGGGCTGCGAGATGCACGGCAGCAGCGCCTACCCCGGCATCAAGGAGCAGGGCAACGCCATCATCAAGATGAACGAGGATGGCACCGTGGTGCTGCTGACCGGCGCCGCCGGGCTCGGCACCGGCGCGCACACTGCGCTGGCGCAGATCGTGGCGGAGGAGTTGTGCATCCCCTTCGATTGCGTGAGCGTGGTCCATGGCGATACGGACGTGGTGCCGTGGGACATCGGCGCCTTCGCCAGCCACACCACCTATATGGTCGGGCGCGCGGCGCAGATGGCCGCTGGCGAGATCAAGACGCAGTTGTTGGCCCGTGCTGCCGCACAGATGGAGACCACGCCGGAGCAGCTCGACATCGCCAACGGCGTGATTGCCGTACGCGACAGCCCCGGCCCCACGCTGACCGTGCGCGAGGCGGTCATGCCGCGCAAGGGCCTGCCCGCTGCGCAGTTCGTCGGCACCGCTACCTATCACCCGACGAAGTCGTACTCGTTCGCCGCGCATTTCGTGGAAGTGGAGGTCGATACCGAGACCGGCTTCATCACCGTGGCGCAGGTGGTGCCCGTTCACGACATCGGCAAGGTCATCCACCCAGTGGCGGCGGCGGGCCAGATCGAGGGCGGCATCCAGCAGGGCATCGGCCATACGCTGTACGAGGACTACCAGATCGACATGCAGACCGGGCGCTCGCTCAATGCCAACTTCGTGGACTACAAGATGCCGCTGGCGATGGACATGCCGCCGATCCACACGATCCTGCTGGAAGCCGCGCCGGACCCGGGCGGGCCGTTCGGTGCCAAGGGAGTGGGCGAGGACCCGATCGTCGCCATCGGCCCGGCCATCGCCAACGCGGTGTACGACGCCATCGGGGTACGCTTCCGCCACTATCCGATCCGGCCCGAGCAGGTGCTGCAAGCCCTGGCTGCCAGAGCTGGGGAGGCCCGGCCATGAGCGCCCCGCGCCGGCTCGTCGTGGCCATCACCGGGGCCAGCGGCGCGGCCTACGGCGTGCGGCTGCTCCAGGCGCTTGGCACGGCGGAGGGCTGGGAGACGCATCTGGTCTGCTCGCCGTCCGGGCTGCTGACGATCCATCACGAACTCGGCATGCAGCGGCCCGAGGTGGAGCGGCTGGCGGATGTGGTGCACAACGTGCGCGATATCGGCGCGACCGTGGCGAGCGGCTCATTCCGCTGCGACGGCATGGTGGTGGCGCCCTGCTCGATGCGCACGCTGGCCGCCATCGCCACCGGTGTGGCGGACAACCTCGTCACCCGCGCGGCGGACGTGATGCTCAAGGAGCGCCGCCGGCTGGTGCTGCTGGCGCGCGAGACGCCGCTGCACCTCGTCCACCTGCGCAACATGACCACGGTGACCGAGATGGGCGCCATCGTCATGCCGCCCGTGCCGGCGTTCTACGCCCATCCGCAGAGCGTGGACGACATCGTCGGCCATACCGTGGGCCGTGTGCTGGATCTGTTCGGCGTGGAGCACGCGGGGCTGGTCTCGCGCTGGCGCGGCATGCGCGCCACGCTCGCCGCCGTGCATTCCGACTTTCCCACCCAGGAGACATCATGACCTTCCCGCAAGCCACGCCCGTGCCCGTGACCATCCTTACCGGCTTTCTCGGCGCCGGCAAGACCACGCTGCTCAACCACATCCTCACGCAGAAGCACGGCCACCGCATCGCGGTGATCGAGAACGAGTTCGGGGAGGTGGATGTCGATTCGGACCTGGTGATGACCTCCGACGAGGAGATCTACCAGATGACCAACGGCTGCATCTGCTGCGTGGTGGACGTGCGGACCGACCTCGTGCGGATTCTCCAGAAGCTGCTGGCCCAGCCGGAGCGCTTCGACCATATCCTCGTGGAAACCAGCGGGCTGGCCGACCCCACGCCGGTGGCGGCAACCTTCTTCATGGACAACGACGTGGCGAAGCAGGTGACGCTCGACGGCATCCTGACGCTGGTGGACGCGGTGCACATCGAGTCGCACCTGGATGACCCACAGCTGTCCGGCTTCGACAACCAGGCGGTCGACCAGATCGTGGCGGCGGACCGCCTCATCCTGAACAAGTCCGATCTGGTTAGCGCCGAACGGCTCGACGCGCTGGCGGCGCGGCTCCATCACCTGAACGAGGGCGCGCAGATCCTGCGCTCGAACCACGCCCAGGTGGATCTGTCGCGCATCCTCGGCATCGGGGGCTTCACGCCCGGCGTGGCCACGCTGCCGGCGGACGACCTGCACGCGGGGCACGACCATGACCACGATCACGATCATGTGTGCGACGAGACCTGCGAGCACGGCCACGCTGACGACGACGCCCACGCCCATCGCCATGATCCGTCGGTGACGTCCGTCTCGCTGCTGTTCGACACCCCGTTCGACCGCCAGCGCCTGGAACACGCGCTCAAGGCCCTGCTGGCCGCGCAGGGCGACGATGTCTTCCGCATGAAGGGCATCGTCGCCGTGCAGGACGACGACCGCCGCCACGTGCTGCAAGCCGTGCACCGGCTGATGGACTTCCATCCGGCCGACCCGTGGGACGCGCGCCCACGCGAGAGCAAGTTCGTCTTCATCGGCCGCAACCTCGACCGCGCACGGCTCCAGACGCTGCTGCGCGTCTGTCAGCCCGCGCAGCTGGCGGCCTGATTGGTAGTTTGATATCGCTCTGGGACCCGTCTGCCGGACAGTCGGGTGTTTGCCGGTGCAGCGCGGCTTACGCCGCCTGCACCGTTTTTTTGGGGGCATCAGGCGCCATCGTCGATGGGTGCCCTGCGGTAATATCCTGCGCTGCCTTTTCAGCCTGGCGACGAGCAATGCACGCGTGGTAAGCGTCGCTTTGCGCGCTCGATCCAAGGTGTTTTCTTAGGCAAGTGATCAACCATTCTCCTGTGCTGTTAAGCACAGGGTGACCTCGACTGCCCCCGCGCTTTTCTCCGCTTGTAACAGTTGGCAACAGCGAAGCGCTCCCTTGGCGTTTGACGCCTTGGGGCAGCATCCCTATGCACGCACACCCATCGTGCGCTCGGCGAACCCCGATTTACATCAATCAAGCAATCCAAGTATGGAAGTGAAATCTCTACACCCTTTGCATGACCTTCCCGCCAAGGGAACGGTTCTGTTGACCGCTCTTGTGCTGACCGTAGCCGGTTGTGGCGGCGATGGTGACCCTGCAGAATCGACTGCCGCGGCCCCCACCCGTCAGGTCGCACAGGTGAATTCGGGCTTCGATATCCTCGCCAATCTGGATGCCTTGAAAATTACCACGGGCCCCTTTGCCGGCGCCTATCAGGTTGGCGTTGGCAGCAACTGGCTCAATTGGTATTTTGCGAATATCGGCCTGTTCGCCTTCATCAAGGACCGTCCCAATGAAGTTCGGACTTACATGGACTTGTATATCCGGAACGTCAGCCCTGCGAACTACACCATCAACGACGTCAAGTTTGGTGGCGATCTGAATTCCCCGATCCAGTGTCCCGCCGACTCCAACGATTCGTATGCGTCGACATTCCTGTCGCTGGCATCCGAGTACATGAGAGTCACTGGCGACATCGAATGGTTTCGGCACAACCTGCCAGCTCTCAAGTCCATCGCGTATGCGAATCTGGCTGCCCCGCAAAAGCCGAACGGCCTGATCTCGGTCTTCCGGCAAGACTACGCGCCGCCGACCCATCCGACCTATTGCGCCAGCTTTACGCCGTCAAGCATCGCCTACACGGAAGACAATACGGAAAATTATCGGGGGCTGGTCGATTTTTCCAACGCACTCAAAGCGCTGGGCGATGCGGATGCAAGTTACTACAACCGGGTTGCCGCATCGGTTGCCGCGGGAATTCAGGGCCGATCCGATGGCTCGATCTTTTATGTCGCGGATGCCGAGAACACGCCCAATCCAAATTTCTATCCCGGTACGGTCACGCAGGTGTTTCCGCAGCTCTATGAAGTCCCCTTGTCCGCCGATGCGGTGTCCACACAGCGCCGATATGACAATGGCTACGCCTACCTGAGTGCGCACGCGCCGACCTGGTCCACCCAGATCGATCCGAGCGCAGGCTATCCGTGGATGCTCTTGGGCTACGTCGCGGCGAAACGAGGCGATACGGCGCGCGCGCAGCAGCAGATGGCACTGCTGCGAGCCAATAGCGGAAAGGCGATCATCAACGAGATTGGCTTCTACAAGCGCATTCTCGATGCGGGCGTCAAAGAGACAGGCTAACTTCCTGCGCCGTCGAGGGCCGACGCAGCGCTAAAGGGGCGGGCTGATGCCCGCTTCCACAACGCACTACGCGCTACCGTTCGACCCTCTCCCAACTCATCGCCCACCCATACAACGCAATACATCCGAACACCAGCATCGTGGGACCGAACACAAACGACAGCAGCGGCATCAACAACAATGAACAGGACACCATCAGGTAAACGTGCAACGTCAGCTGCATCGGCACCGCGATGATAATGAACACCAGCGTGAGCAACGTCAGGAATATCTTCTTCGGCCAGGAGAAGTCGAAGATGTAATAGACAAGCGCATGTCCCCATGGCAACAGGAACAGCAAGCTGGCGCAGGTCTTCAGGCCGTTGTCCACATAGCGGCTGGCCGTATACGGAAAGCTATGCGGCGCCACCGCGAAGAACAGGAGCGCCGTGCCCTGGATGAACACCGCGAACAGCAGGAAGTATCGCAACGGCAGATACAGGTCCCGTATCCGAAAGGCCATCAGGCAGACCGCGAGCGTCGCGATCAGCGTCATGCCCCATGTCACCGTGTCCGGCGCCGGTGCAACGACAGTGGTGTAAGGCAGGTTGAAGTCGAACCATGCCACCCGGGTCAACTGTTCGAGGACGACACCATCGATGCCGAGCTTGTCGATCCAGAAGCGCAGCACGCCCGCCCACAGCCAGCTGATATCGTCGCGCAGCATCCACTCGGCCAGGTTGAATCCCGCCGGTACGAGCATGATTCCCGCGATGGTGGGAAGGGATAACGTCAGGTGGTCCAGAGAGCGATGCCTGGCCAGGCACAGGGTGGTCAGGCCAAGCGCGTCGCTCTGGTCGCGGGTGGCGGCAGTATGTCCGTGAGGGTGCGTCATGGCTAGAACTCCGCGAAGACCCCGATTTCCGCCTGCTTGCGCGTATAGGACGGGTTGTCGTAGTAGATGGCGCGCAGGTTGATGCCATAGCGCTTGGTGATCCATTTACGCCAGGTCAGCGAGACCTCATGGCTCTTGAAGTCGCTCAGCAGGGCCTGCTCGCCGGTCAGTTGGTAGGCTTCGCTGCCGCCGTCGTACTTCAATGTGATGAACTGATCCTTGTCGCGGCCGTAGGCAATGGCGACAATGCCGCGATTGGAGCGGACATTGCCCGGGTCGCTGCGGTTCAGCCGTGCGCCCAACTGGAGGATCCAGGGCGCGTCGAAGTAATAGGTCAGGCCAAGCAGCAGGGTCTTGTCGGTATAGACATCCTTGGCGCGGTAGTAGGTAAAGCCAACGCTCGCCACCAGGTTCTTCTTCTCGAGCAGTTTGCGGAACAGCAACCCATCGGCCCGGAACTCGGGCAGGAAGAAGCCGCCCGCGCTGGTGCCGGCGCTGATGAAGCCATACCAGTTCTCGTCGAAGGTGCGCGTGTAGCCCAGGCCGAAGAACGTGCCCTGATCGCCAAAATGGCTCTGGTGGCTGATTTCGCCAGTGACGTAGTCCTTCGGGGTGAAATTGACCCCGCCTCGCACGTACTGGTCGTTCCAGTTGGCATTGTCGCCGGAGAGGTTGGCGTGGCCGAGGCCGCCTTCGATGAAACCGGTGAGCAGCGGCGCGAACGTTCTTGGCGGCGTGGCTTCCGCCTGGGCGCGGACATCGGTGGCGGCGAGCAGTGCCAGCATGCCCAGCAGGGGCAAGGCACGGGTGCCGTTGGTTCTGGTATCGGAGTGCTTTGCCATGCGTATCCTCTCGATCGTGAATCGATGTCGCACGGAAGGCCCTGCCAGGAGCCTCCGGCCCGCAAGCTGCCGATGCACCATACACCGCTTCGCCATGGGCGGTCGATGCGAACTGGCCCGAAGGGCAGGTTATGGTCGCGGGTGATGCAAATCAGCGACACCGCATGCCAGCCGGAGGCGGTGCCACCACCTGTTCCGCAGTGAGGCGTGACGCGAATGCCAGGTACAGCGCCTCCTCCAGGACATTCCAGTGCGTGCCATGCCGGAACTGGATGGAGCGCATGCGCCAGCACGCAATCGCTTCCTTGTCTCCCATCTTGTCGGCCACCAGGGCCACCAGTCCCCACGGAAAGTCGGCCTCGGACATCTGCAGCCAGACCATGCGGTTCTCCTTCATCCACAACGCGTAGGCCGCCGCATGGGGCCGGCTGGCGGGCCGGATATCGGCCAGGATGGGGAAGATCTGCGCCACGGCGTCCGGGTAGAACTCCGACTCGGTGCGTGGCTGGGTGCTGACGAGGTAGCCCAGGTTGGGGCGCCAGAACACCCGCAGGATGTCCTTGTCGAGCTGTTCGGCCTTGCGCATCCAGCCGGCGGCGCCTGCGGCATCGCCGCGGCGCCGGTGATAGTCGCCGACAGCCTTGAAGGCACTCGACACTTCCACGTTGTCCATCAGCAGGGCCACCGGAAGCTTGGCCGAGATCAGGTAGACGCCGGAAGCCGGGGCGCGCAGGGTGTCCAGGTGCCGGCTCGCCTTGTCGAAACTGGCCTGCCACGCCGGCGGCATGCCCTTGGGCGGCGCCGCGCGTACCAGCAATTCCATCCAGACCGCCATCAACGCGTCGTCGGCGTCAGCCTCCTGGCACGAGACGAAGCGCTGGCCTTTCACGCAGTAACGGTCGAAGCGTCCGTCCGCGTGCTGGCGCGGAAGCAGCCAGCCGATCCAGCGGATGGCCGCGGTTCGCGTGGTCATGCCGGCGTCCTGCGCCGCCAGCAGTGCCTTCGACGCAAAGTACGGATCGATCGAGTCCCCGTTGAAATAGGTCGTGATCGCCCCGTCGGGCCGCTGGTAGTCGGCCATCACCAGCTCGGCGGCGCGCGCCGGCGCGGTGAGGCTGGTAGCAATCAGGAGGAGCAGCGTGAGCAATGTCTTCATGGTATGCCGGGGCATGGTGGAGTGGCCGCATGGCCATCCGACAAGACCCTTCCTCCCTCCGGGGCGCATGCCGCGCCATAAACCACTGTTCCGGCGCACACGCGAAGCACCGGCGCCACCAGGGTGGTGCATTTGTCCGCTGTGCCGATCGTACAGCGCGCGCCGACATCGATCTCGCGCTCGGCGGCCACGGGTCCGGCGATGACGCATTCGCGCGCCACCGAGATGGCGCCCGCGGCAATCAGGGCCCCGTCGATGCGCACCCGCGTACCCAGCCAGATGCCACCGCTTGCCTTGACGCTGCCAATGATGCGCGCCCCGGTGCCGATCCACAAGTCGCCATGCACGACAAGGTCGCCGCGATACAAGGTGCTGGCGGGAAATGTCAGATCATGCGTGACCAGCCAGCGGCCGTCCCTGGCTTCGGGCGGCACGATGACGGCATGGGCCCAGTCTCCCCCGGCCGGTGCGGCGGCATCCATGTCGAATGGCACGCCAGCGTGGCGTGGGCCGAACCAGATCACCGCGGCGCTGACCGAGGTGAACTCGCATTCGTCTTCCAGGCGGATGCCGTACAGCGCCGAAGCTGGCCCGAGCAAGCGCCCCTTCGCCTCCACGTGGATACTGCGCGCATGCGCCCAGCGCTGCAGCTCGCTGCCGCTGCGCATCAGGATCTCGCCTTCGGACAGCAGTACCTGCGTGCGATTGCGCCGGCCCGTGGAAATACTGCGGCGGCCGTAGATAGGCCGGGAAAACGTGTGGAGATCCGGAAGCACCAGCGATCCGCCGGTGACGATGGCGCGCTCGCACACGCCATCGAATGCCTCCGCCGCCTTCGGCATGAACTTGCCAGTGACATGGACTACGGGGCCCAGGTCGTCGAGTGGGTGTGCCACGGCGTGCAGGCCGTTGCCATCGCCATGCCGCGCGGCGAGCGCGCGGAATCCCGCCGCCACCGCCGCGACGTCCAGCGTATGTTCGCCATCGATGGCCAGCGGGTGGGTATCGCGGCGGCGCCGCCACTCGATCACGGACGGCAACAGCGGCAGCGCAAAGACCAGCATGGTGAGCGTGCCGAGCAGCAGGGGCCACATGGTCAGCTCCTCTGCCGGTAGCGCGCTGTCTTGTCCCACCGCATTTCGCGGCGCAGCAGGTAGTCGAAGACCACCTGGCTGAAGATGGCGCGCGACACGGCCAGCATGCTGACCAGGAAGCCGAAGTAGTTCAGTGGCAGCAGGCGGATGCGTTCACGTGTGCCGTCCAGGTAGACGGCAGCCGCGATCTCGAAGAACGCCGCAAAATTCCCGAGCGTCCCATACGACATCAGCGCGAACAGAATCACGGCTTCACCGAACAGCGAAAGACCGCCGGCATAGAACAGCAGGATCGCCATCAGCCAGCCGAGCAGCATCAGCGGCGCCATCATGTAGATGCCGAGCAACGCCACGCCGTCGATCTTTTCGAACAGACCGTGGTGCCGGCAGGTGGCCATCTTCAGCCCGTGTCGAAACAACGCCTGATTGTGGCCCTTGGTCCAGCGCATGATCTGTCGTATGCGCACCGGCCAGGTCTCTGGCACCTCCTCATAGCATTCCGACCAGTTCTGGTAGACCGTCTTCCAGTTGGCCAGCAGCAGCCGGTAGGTCACGTCCGTGTCTTCGGCCAGCACATCGTCGTGCCAGCCGCCCACGCTGCGCAGTGCCCGCATCCTGACGCCGCCGACGGTACCGCCATACTGCGGCACCAGGCTCAGGTTCATGCGCGCCTGCTGGTCCACCTGGTAGCCGCCAGAGCGTTCCAGGTCCAGCAACCGCGTCAGCAGGTTGCTGCCCAGGTTCAGCGGCACCACGCGGCCCATGGTTGCGCCAACCTCGGGATCGAAGAACGGGGCCACCAGTTGCTTGAGCAGATTTACCGGCGGCAGGTAGTCCGCATCGAACACGATGATGATGTCGCTGGCGACGGCCTCGCTGGCATCCTTCAGGGCGGCGGCCTTGCCGGGCTTGCCACTCGTGCGGTGGAACGGCGTGACACGGCCCGGGTATTGCCGGACGAAGTCGTCGATGATCTCGCGCGTGCGGTCGCTGGAGCGGTCATTGACGGGCATGATGGTGAGCCGGTCGACGGGATAGTCCGCGTGCAGCAGGCACTTCAGCGACCCGGCGATCACCGCCTCCTCGTTATGTGCCGCGACCAGCACGGTCAGCGTGGGCCAGTCCGCGATGTCGATGTCCAGGTACGGGTGGCGCTGCTCCCCGAACAGCCGGTTCAGCGTGAACAGGTAGTGACGAACGGCATAGAAGAGCACCAACCCCACGATCAGCATCAGCACGACCGTCATGGGCCGCGCGATCGCCCGGGTTTCCTCGCGCAGGGGCGGCTTCAGCGCCGCGACGTTGGAGCGGGGGCGGGGGCGCAGCGCTGGCTCAGGCGCGCCATCGCTTTCCAGCGTGTCCAGCATCGGCATCGCAACTTCCATCGCGCCGGTACCGGGTCCGGCAGCAGCGAGCGTCACGGTTCCTGGCGACGGCCTGGTGGCGGTTTTCGGAGGGACGGACCCGCGGGCGAACGATTCGCCCCTCACGGGTGCTTCCGTGGCCTTCGTCTCGGGCGCGGACATGCTGAAGACCAGCAGTGCGTTCATCGAGAGAAACAGGCGATACACCAGGCGCATGCTCAATGCCCTCCCGTGTCGTTTTCCGTGGGGCTTGCCATGCTGCCGCAGCCAACCCCGCGCATCAGTGCTTGCCGGCGACGAATGCCAGCGAGTTGCCCCCCGTAGCGGTGACGATCCAGTTGGCGGCATCCCACGTCACCGTGGCGAGTCCCTGCGTCACCACCGGCTGGCTATAGCCGGAGCGCGGCAGGACCCAGGCCATGTCGGTCAGGTCGGTCGGGTGGCTGGCCTGGAACGACCATGCGTTGCCGGTATCGGTGGCCTGCCAGGTGGTCTGCTCGCGACGCTGGCCGAACTGCGCCAGGGTATCCATCGTGTACCAGTTGAACTGCCCGCTGGCCTTCAGGTTGGCGGCTTTGTTGAACAGGGCATTGAGCACCGTCGGGTAGTCGGCGGCGCCCCGCGGATGCATGTAGATCAACCGGCCGGTGCGATTCTTCACCACGAAGTCGATCAGTTGCCGGTACCAGGTGGTGATGGTGGCAGCCGGAACGTTGAACTCATCGAACTCTTCGAACGTGGCATAGGGCCCGAACGGCATCACCGGGAAGGCACGGATGGTGTTGTTCGACAGCACGCCATTGCGATAACTCCGCGTCGGTGCCATGCCCGTATGGCCGAGGAAGTAATAACTGCTGTTGCCGTTGGCCTCCAGCCAATTGACGGACCACTGCGGTGTATTGCCTTCCGGCGCGGCGTATTCGACGGCCGGTATCGCGGTGGCACTCTCCACGCTTTGCTTGTTCATCACCAGGTACTGCTCGAAGGTGGCCTGGTTGGTCTCGCTGGCGTTGGCGCCCCAGAAATCATGAATCCAGCCCCCATGACTGCCAATCCGGTGCCCCTTGGACAGCAGGTACGCCACCAGCTGTTGGGCCGTGATGTTGCCGGACAGGTTGACGCCTTTGGCGTCACCGCCGGTGATCTGGTCCGGACCCGCCGTGATGGAAATGGAGAAGGGGCCGTTGTTGAAGGTACCCCGGCTCTTGAGAACGTTCGCGGGTGCAACCTGGTCACCCGCGCAGAAGTGCCAGTTCAGCACCAGGCCGCCACGTGCCTGAGGCTGGGCCGAGAGGCGCGCCATCTTCATCAGGTTGCTGCCGAAGTAACGCAGGAAGCCGTGCATCAGCATGCCGTCCGTCTGGCCCTTCAGGTACGAAAGTGGCAAGTTGACGAACAGCACCCGCCCCGATCCGACATTGCGCAACCCCGCCACGAGACCGAAGTTCGGCGAGGTCACCAGCGCGGTGCCCGTATAGGTGCCCTGGGTGACGAAACTCGGATAGATCAGGAAGCCGTAGACATAGCCCGAGATGCCTTCCACGGGATCGGTGCCCGCCGCATCCCACACCATGGATTTTCCCGGCGGCACCTGCAGGGTCCTGAGCGTGGTCCCCAATGCGGTGATCGGTCCCACGCCAATCATGTTACCGAGCAGCTGGTCGTAGAGCACGTAGTCAACGCCGGCCAGGCTGCTGAGCCGGCTTTTGGGCGATGCATAGAACCCCGTGGTGGTCAGCGCGCCGAAGTCGTACACCAGCATCAGTTGCCCGCCCTGGTTCGCATACGTATCGAGCGCCGCGATCAGCGCATCGCTCGCATTCACATGGACCTGGTCTGGCAGGATCACGCCGGAGAACTGGGCGGGGGTAATCCCCTGCTGGAATTGCGTGTCGTTGATGACGGCGATCTTCAGTCCCTCTTCCTGTGCGGCGTCCAGCCACGCCGAGACGCGCGGATCGGGAAGGCTGAGGCCATCGGGCACCAGCAGTGCGATCTGATTGGTGGCGGCATGCGTCATGGCCGGCAAGACAGCGGCCAACGCGAGCGCAAGGAGCATTAACGCGCTCGTGCGCCGCAGGAAAGATTGGAGTTGGTTGAACACGGTCATCTCCCAACGCGATGAATATCGGTTTGCCTCCCGGTACAAGCCAGGCGGCCGCGACGCGTACATACGCGTATGCGTGCGTGTGCCTGAACGGCCGTCAGTCCGGCTCGGCCGCCGGCGCCGGTGCAAGCGTGTACTGGCCCGAACGCACTTTTGGCCCGGCTTTGACCTTCTTCGGCTGTTTAGCCTTGATCTTGTCTTTTTGCGCCTTGTCCTTGCCCTTGCCGTCGGATTCGTAGGCGAAGTCGAGCTGGACGCCATGGTCGTAGCCTGCCAGCCCTCCGGGGTCCGCCGGACTCGCGGGCAGGTAGAGCGGCGCGCCAGCCGTCGCCGTCGTCGCTTCGCCGGTCAATGCGGCAAAGGTGGTGGCGGGTGCCGTAGCACCCGCGACAGCCACAGCTGTTGCTGCTGCTGCAATACGTGAGAGGTTCATTGCTTCGCTCCTCTTGACCAACTACCAGCCCGGCGGGCGGTTGCGCTGAACCGCCGATGTCGCCAGGACAGGTCCTGTACTACAGGCTGACGGCGTCGGCATCGGCCGACTCGTCGCCGCATTCCCCATATGCACCGGGGTGCTCGCCCTCCAGCGCCTGCACGATGCGTTCGCTGGCGCGGCCGTCGCCGAACGGGTTGTGGGCACGCGCCATGCGCGCGTACGCCTCCGCATCGTTCAGTAACTGTTCTGCCGCCACGATGAGCCTTGCCGGATCGGTACCCACCAGCCGCGCTGTGCCGGCGGCCACGGCTTCCGGCCGCTCGGTGGTTTCCCGCGTGACCAGTACCGGCTTGCCCAGCGCCGGCGCTTCCTCCTGGATGCCGCCCGAATCGGTGATGATCAGGTGGGCGCGCGACATCAGGAACACGAAGGGCAGGTAGTCCTGGGGCTCGATCAGGTGGATGTCCGGATGCCCGCTCAGGATCGCCTGCACCGGTTCTCGCACGCGCGGGTTGAGATGCACCGGGTAGACGATCTGGATATCCGGATTGCGGTCCGCCAACGCGCGCAGCGCGGTGAACAGGCGCTCGAATGGCGTACCGAAGTTCTCGCGACGATGCCCCGTTACCAGCACGAGCCTGCGCGACGCATCCAGGAAGGGATAGCGCGCGCTAAGTTGGCAACGCATCTGCACATCGGCATCCAGTCGGGCCTTGACCCGCAGCAGGGCGTCAATGCCGGTGTTGCCAGTCAGGCTGATGCCGCAGGGATCGACACCTTCGCGCAACAACGCTTCCCGGGCCTGCCGCGTCGGCGCGAAATGCCAGGACGCCATCACGTCGGTCACGCGCCGGTTCATCTCTTCAGGCCAGGGGGCGCCGAGATTGCCGGTGCGCAGTCCCGCTTCGACGTGTCCGACGGCCACGTTGCGATAGAACGCCGCGAGCGTTGCGGCCAGGGTGGTCGTGGTGTCGCCATGCACAAGCATGGCATCCGGCAGGAACCGGTCCAGCACCGAGTGCACGCCGGAAAGCACACGCGTGGTGATGTCCGACAGGCTCTGACCATGGCTGATGACGTTCAGGTCGAAGTCCGGAACGATGTCGAAGAGCCGCAGTACCTGGTCGAGCATTTGCCGGTGCTGGCCCGTTACGCATACCCGGAGATCGAAATTCGCGGATTCCCTGAGCCGATGGATGAGCGGTGCCATCTTGATGGCCTCGGGGCGGGTACCGAATACAGCCAGCACTGTCTTGGGCATGTCGGTCTCTCCTGCAAAAGGGGGTCATGCCGCCGGGGCGTTGGCGATGCTGCCGATCGCCTTTGTCCCCACACTTCCCGCGCGCAGGGCGCTGCGGATTATTACCAGCCAAACATAATCATGGCGCACTTATGTCCCGTGAAGCTACATCACGACAGAGGGGAGCGATGCCTGTGCCACCCTCTCGTAGCACGTTGAATCCACAGAGAATTCGGACAAGTCAGCGAACGCATACATCGCCTCGGGTGTGGAAACGGTTGCAGGAGCGATACGGGGGGCGAACCGTGCATCGGGATCTCGATGCCGACGCGGTATCCGATGCTGCACCGGCACCCCCCACAACGCCTGAGAAGTCTGTTGCACGGGGCGTGAATTCCATGGGGTGGTGAGATGTCGGCTTTCGGCGTCGTCCGGCAGATGTGTTGCGGGCTCCTCGACCGGAGGGTCGCAACACAATGTGGGCGGTGGAAAGCCGGGGGCACACGTGGAGCGAAATGGGCCTTGTGGACTACAACAAAGGGATGACGAATGTCGAGCTGCCCTCACCCGGGAGCGCTGAGATCCCTCTTACGACTTAGCCCCCGGGAGTACCGACCGGGAGGGGGCATTGGTTACAAGAATGAACATCGTGCAGATCAGAGTTACCTATTTCCTGAAGTGGTCGCATCACCCGTGGCCCCGGGTGCAAGCCGCTTATCACCTGAGCGGCTAACGACATGACGAATCGGCAGTTCCGGCGCCACGCGTATCGACCTACGATGGTCGGTCTGCTTCATGCGCCCAAGCCCATCTTTTTCCGTTCCCGATCGTCATGCACTTTCCCGCTCTACCTGCGCCCCTGCGCGCCGCGCTTGCGGTACTCGCCGTGCTCCACGCCGCCACCGTGACCGCATCTGCACAACAGCCCTTCCCGTCGAAGCCGATCAACTACGTGGTGCCCTATACACCCGGAGGCACCAATGACAACGTCGCACGGATCATTGCCAGGCGGCTGGCCGAGAAGGCTGGACAACCGGTGGTGATCGAATACAAGGCCGGCGCAGGCGGCACGCTCGGGGCCGGCTTCGTGGCGGCGTCTCCGGCGGACGGATACACACTGCTCAATACGTCGATCGGCAACCTGGCCATCGCTCCGCAGTTAATGACCGTAAAGTTCGACCCGTTTTACGACCTCGTGCCCGTTGCCTATATCGGCAACTCGCTGGCGACGGTGGCTATCAACCCAGCGCTGCCGATCCGAACACTGCCGGAGTTGATTGCCTACGCGCGCGCGAATCCCGGCAAGCTCACGTTCGCCAGTTCGGGCAATGGCACCCCGGGGCACCTGGCTGGCGAACTGCTCAAGCGGCTCGCCAACATCGATATCCGGCACGTGCCCTACAAGGGCAGTGCGCCGGCCGTGGCCGATGTGGTGGCGGGCCACGTGGACCTGGTTTTCGATCCGCTCAGCACGCAGTTCATCAAGCAGGGTAAGCTGCGCGCGCTCGCCTACTTCGGTGGTGCGCGTTCGCCAGACCTGCCCAACGTGCCCAGCATCCGCGATGCGGGTATCAAGGGCTGGGAAGACTCGCTGGCCGGTGCATTCTTCATCACCGCGCCGCGCAACGTGTCGCCCGAGGTGCTGGCCAGGCTGCGTCAGTGGATCGGCGAGATCCTGGCAGAGCCCGACACCGTTGCCGCGCTGGGCCGCGTCCAGGTGGATGTGCAGACGCTGACGGCGGAGCAGACGTCGCAGCGCATCCGCCAGGTACACGAGATTGCCGCGCGTGTGGTCAAGGACAGCACAGTGCAGGGAAACTGAGCAGAGACAATCATGAAACTTGGATTGTTCCTGCTCGCGGCCGGGCATCATGCGGCCGGTTGGCGATACCCAGGCGCCGAGTCTGGTACCGAGAACATCGACCTGGTCGTGCGTATGACACAGGCGGCCGAGCGCGCGAAGTTCGACATGGTGTTCTTCGGCGACCGGCTGCTGACTTCCGCCGACGCCCATCCTTCGATGATCACGCGCCCCGATCCGCTGGCCATGCTCGCTGCGCTGTCGATGGTGACCACACATGTCGGGCTGGCTGCCACCGCGTCGACGACATACAGCGAACCGTTCAACCTGGCGCGAACGCTGGCGACCATAGACAAGTTGTCGCGCGGCCGCGCCGCGTGGAACATCGTGACCACATTCGCGGACGGCTCGGTGAACTTCAGCCGCAGCCGTCACCCCGATCACGCCGAACGCTATGCCATTGCCGAAGAGTTCGTCTCGGTGATAAAGGGGCTTTGGCGCTCGTGGGATCCGGACCCGTACGTTCAGGACAAGGCTGGTGGCATCTATATCGACGTGGACAAGATGCACCCGCTGAACCACGAAGGCCGTCACTTCTCGGTCGCCGGCCCACTCAACGTCACGAACAGTGAACAGGGACAGCCCGTGCTGATCCAGGCAGGTTCGTCGGGCCCGGGCCAGGCATTGGCCGCGCGTCATGCGGAAGTTGTTTTCACCGCGCAACAGGACCTCGAATCGGCGACCGAGTTTGCAAACGGCCTGCGCCGGCAGGTGGCTGAAGCGGGACGCGATCCGCGTCATTGCCTGATCATGCCCGGCCTGATGCCGATCATCGGCGCGACCGAGGCAGAGGCACACGACAAGCTCGCGCAACTGCAGTCCTTCACCGACCAGTCGAATGCGTTGGCCATCCTGGCCGAGCAACTCGCCGTCGACGTGTCTGGCTTCGCGCTCGACGCGCCGCTGCCGCCATTGCCCGCGCAGGTCGTCGTGCATAGCCGCAGCGCGTTGCTCATCAGGCTGGCGCGTGACCGCGGGCTAACGCTGCGCCAGCTCTATCATCTGGTGGCCAGTGCGCGCGGCCACCAGATCGTGGTTGGCACCGCCGCACAGGTGGCCGACCACATGATCGAATGGGTGCGTGCCGGCGCCGCCGATGGCTTCAACATCATGCCCGCCTATTTCCCCGGTGGATTTGAAGACTTCACGCGCGAGGTGGTGCCGATCCTGCAAGCTCGCGGAGCGTTCCGACGCGACTATGAGGGCCGCACGTTGCGGGACCATCTTCAATTGCCACTTCCGCAGGGTCGTTGACGCCACGTTGAGCGTGCAAGTCGGGCGCGCATATCCAAGTACGAAAAGATTTGTTCGTATTGGATGCATCCCTCCATAAGCTGATTGGTCCGCGACATTGCTTGACTGCATGCCGACATCGTGTCGGCATGCGTGTCCGGACTCATACTGGCTTTCATCATGCTGCGCCGCAGACTGCTCGACACATTGAAATCCGCACTGGTGGCCTTTGCCTGCTCCGCCTGCGCAACCGCCGCCATCGCCGCCATCGCCGACACGCCGGCCGACAGCTTTCCGGCCAGGACCGTCCGCATCATCGTACCGGTGTCGGCTGGCGGCAGCGCCGACAAGCTGGCCCGTACATTGGCGCAGAAGCTCAGCGAGCGGTGGCACCAGAGCGTGGTGGTCGAAAACGTGTCCGGCGCCAGCGGCACAATTGGCGCGGCCCAGGTGGCCCGCGCCACGCCGGACGGCTACACGTTGCTGCTGGGCGGCGAAGGCGTAACGCTAAATGCTTCGCTGTTCAAGCGGCTGCCCTACGACACGCGGCACGCATTCCGTGGCGTGACCAAGGCTGTCGTCAGCCCGCAGATCCTGGTCGTCCGTCCCGACCTGGGCGTGAGAACCTTCGGCGAGTACCTGGCGCTGACGCGGCGCAAGCCCGGCGAACTCGCGCTGGGATTGCCCGGCAATGGTGGGATCGCCCACGTCGCGCATGAAATGCTGTCGCGCCAGCTCGGCATCGAGGTCAACTACATCCCATACCCCGGCGGCGGCCCTGCCACGCTTGATCTGCTCGGTGGCCATATCGACGCCACACTGATCACGCTGGCCGCCGTCACCGACTACGTGCGCAACGGACGCCTGACCGCGCTCGCCGTCACCACGCCCTACCGTTCGAAGGCGCTCCCGCAAGTGCCCACGATGGCCGAATCCGGTGCACCGGGCTTCGCGGTGGAAAGCTGGCAGGGCCTGCTCGCCCCGGCCGGCACGCCAACCGAGGTTGTCGAGCGCATCAACCGCGATGCCACGGCCGTGCTGACCCAGCCGTCCACCAGGCAGCAGCTTGAAGAGGCCGGCTTTGTTGTGGTGGCCTCTTCGGCGCGGGCGCTCGACGACACGCTATCGAAGGATTTGCCCCGATACGCGGCGGTCATCGTGTCTGCCGGGATCACGCTGAACTAGCTGCTGCGCACCGCCGCCGCACCCCTTCATGGGAATCTCCCTTGCTGTGCAGCGATGCCTTTTCCAGGCGCCGGCTGACCAGCTTCCACTACCCAAGCCTCATGACAACCGACCACACCCTGCGCGCCATCGCCGCACTCGCGTTCACCCTCCTCGCCACGCAGCCGGCGCACGCTGATGCCACGCTCGACAAGATCAAGCAACGCGGCAAAGTTGCCATCGGCGTGCTGGTCAACGGGGGCCCTTTCGGATCGATCGATCCTGCGACCCAGCAACTGATCGGCTGGAATCCCGAACTTGCCCGCGACCTCGCCCGGCGGCTAGGCGTGGAAGCTGAACTCGTACAGGTCAATCCGTCGAACCGCGTGCAGTTCCTGCAGGCAGGCAAGGTAGACCTGCTGATCGCCTCGATGGAGTACAACGCCGATCGCGGTGAGCTGCTGTCCTATGCGCCCACGCCGTTCTATCGCGTGGGCGGCACCGCCGCGGCGCTCAAGACCAGCGGCATCCATCAATGGGATGACCTTCGCGGCAAGACCGTCTGCGCATCGCAGGGCAGCAGCTTCGTGAAGCCGCTGCAGGAGCAATACGGCGCCCAGGTACGCGGTTTCAAAACCGCATCCGAATCGCTGCTGGCCTTGCGTGGCGGCCAATGCGTGGCGGCGGTCCATGACGCCACGCTGATCCATCCGCTGCTGCGTACCAATGCCGAGTGGGCCGGCTACGCAGCGCCGATTCCGACCGAGATCCTGCCCGCGCCATCGGTGGTCTGGGCGCGCAAGGGGGAGGCGGATACCGTCGCCGCAGTAGACAAGGTCGTGCAGGAATGGCACCGCACGGGCTGGCTGATCGGCACGGAGAAGCGGCTTGGCATTACGCCGCCGCAGCCACTGCTGCCCGAGTTGCAAGCCAGGTACAAGGGTTGAGGGGGCGCCCGATGGACAAGCGTCTCGTATCGAGCGCCCTGCTGCTGGCTGGGGTCGCGCTGGCGCATACCGCATGGGCTGACGCCACGCTCGACAGGATTCGGCAGCGCGGCAAGCTGTCGGTGGGCATCGATGGCGCCAGCCCGCCATTCGGCCTCCTCGACACTGCGACCGGCAAGACCGGCGGCTACCAGACGGAACTGGCGGCAGACCTGGCCCGGCGCCTTGGCGTGCAACTTGAGACCGTACCGGTAACCGCATCCACGCGCGTGCAGTTCCTGCAGGCCGGCAAGGTCGACCTGCTCGTGGCCAACATCCAGTGGACGCAGGAACGCAGCGAGATTCTGAGCTTCGCGCCCACGCCCTACGACCTGGTCGGCGGCGGCGCGATGGTGTCCAGGCAAAGCGGCATCAAACGCTGGGAGGATCTGCGCGGGAAGGTGGCCTGCGTATCTCAGGGCAGCAACTTCGCGAAGCCGCTGGCCGAACAGTACGGCGCCATCGTCAAGGGCCTGCGCGGCATTCCGGAATCCCTGCTGGCGCTCAAGGGGGGCACGTGCGCGGCGTCAGTGCATATCCAGCCAGCGCTGTACCAGACGCTGACCGGCCCCAACAAGGCCGAGTGGACCGCCTTCGCGCTGGCCACCGAAGATCAGTTGATTCCCGTCCCCAACCGTCGTGTGGACGCGGCGCGGCGAACAGGACACCGTGGCGTTTGTCGCGACACGGCCATCCGCGACTGGCATCGCACCGGCTTCCTGCTCAGCCAGGCCCGCAAGAGTTCGGCGTGCCGGACGGTGCCTATATCAGGGCCGCCCACGACCATGCCCGCCAGGGCAAGTTCGACGTGGCGCCGCAGGATTTCACGGTCTTCACGGAAAGCCGGAAACCATGACCACGCCGTCCATTACGTCGTCCCAGCGTGCCCGTCGCGTCCGGCTGTCGCCGATTGCGGCCGCCGGGCCGCGCCATGTGCTGGAAGCGGCATTGCGGCGCATCGCGCAGGCCGTGGGCACGCTGCGCCCCGCGCCAGCGGAGGCGCGCCCATGATTGACGCCTGGATCGAACACGCCCACGCTGGTACAGCTCTATTGCGGCTTCCTCGTGCTGAACATGCTGATTACCCAGCATCTGCACAACTTGGGCAGCAGCAATCCGCTGACGCCGTTCTTCTGGGTCGTCGCCGTCGTCTCGCTGCACAAGGCCGTGTTTCACGCCGAGGCGCTCCGCGCCGGCATCGAAGCCGTGCCGGGGGCCACACTGGAAGCCGCGCGCTCGCTGGGGTTCTCCCGCCGGCAACTGCTGCTGCAGGTCGAATTGCCGCTGGCCGTCCGATTCGCGCTGCCCGCGCTGGTCAACAACCTCGTCGACCTGGTCAAGATGACTGCCGTCGCGTCGGCCATCGCCGTCGGCGACGTCACGTACGAGTCCATCATGATCTGGACCCAGCGCGACAATGTGCTGGAGCTGCTGCTGTTGATCCTGGCATGCTTCGGATTGCTGACCTGGCTGGTCAGCCGAACAGGACGCTGGCTGGAACTACGCTTGAGGATGCCCGGCTATGGCCAGTAATCCGCTCGCCCTGCGCTGGCGCGTGGCGCCCAACCCCGTCAGGAGCGCCCTCCTCAGTCCCTGGGCGCTCGCCGCCGTGTGCGTGCTGGCCGTGGTCGGATTCTGGACCGCCACCGGTAGCACCCCGGCTGTATTCCGCAATCTCTGGACCTGGTCACCCGCGCTGCTGCGCGGCATGGGGGCCAATATCGAGATCAGCATCCTTGCGATGGCGCTCGGCACACTGGCCGGCCTGGTCATCGGGGCGCTGTCCCTGTCCACCTATCCTTGGGTACGCCACATGGCGCGTCTGTGGGTACAGGCGTTCCGCAACGCGCCCATCCTGGTGCTCGTGTACTTCACCACCTACGTGTTCCCGTTCGAGCTTCACATCGCCCATTGGACCGTGCCGTTCCCGGACTGGATCAAGGTCGTGCTGGGTCTCGCACTCCCCGCCAGTGCCAATGTGGCCGAGATTTTCCGCGGCGCGATCCAGTCGATTCCAAGTGCTCAGTGGGAGGCCGCCCAGTCGCTGGCGTTCCGTCGCAGCCAGATTTTCCGGCTCATCGTACTGCCGCAGTGCCTGCGACGCATGCTACCGCCGTGGATGAACCTGTACGCGAGCATCACCATGAGCACGTCGTTGGCCTCCCTGGTTGGCGTGCACGACGTGGTCGATACCGCCCAAGTGGCCAGCAATACCGTGGCCCGCACCGATTTCACGGTGCTGGTCTACTTCACGCTGCTGGGCCTTTTCTTTGCTTACTGCTATCCGATCGCGCGCGCCACGCGTGCGCTGGAGCGTCGTCATGACCGCCACTGATTCCTTCCTGCGCAGCCGGCAGTCGCCGGCGCCGGCCGCACCGCTTGTCGCGCTGCACGATGTCCACCTGACCTTCGGCGACAACAGCGTGCTCAAGGGTATCGACGTCGAGGTACGACGCGGCGAGGCCGTGACCATCATCGGGCCGTCCGGTTCGGGAAAGAGCACGATCCTGCGCTGCATCACTGGCCTGCTGCGGCCGCAGCAGGGGCAGATTCGCGTTGGCGATACCGCGGTGGAGACCCTGTGCACCGAAGACGAGCTGATTGCGCTGCGCAAGCGCGTGGGCTTTGTCTTCCAGCAATACAACCTGTTTCCGCACCTGACCGTGCTGGAGAATCTGGTGATCGCGCCCACTCGCGTGAATGGCCGCACCCGCCACGAGGCCGAGCAGGAAGCCCATGCGCTGCTGGGCAAGGTGCGGCTGTCGGACAAGGCACACGCCTATCCGGGCGAGCTGTCGGGCGGTCAGCAGCAACGGGTGGCGATTGCCCGGGCGCTAGCCATGCGCCCGGAGCTGATGCTCTTCGACGAGGTGACGTCTGCGCTCGATCCCGAAACCGTTGGCGAAGTGCTGACCGTTATCCGTGAACTGGTGGAAGACGGCATGACCTGCGTGCTGGTGACGCACGAAATGCGTTTCGCGGCCGAAATCAGCGACCACATCTATTTCACCGAGGCTGGTCGCATCGTCGAGCACGGTCCGCCCGAGCAGATCTTCGGCGCTCCCCGCCACGAACGCACGCGCGCATTCCTGCGCCGGGCGCTGGGCGCCATCCCGCGCCTGCCCGCCGAATTCAATGCCGCGTTCGCCCCGGCATCCGCAACCATCCAAGGCTGACAAGGACGATCGATGAGCCAGAATTCCGCAGACGGCATCCACACGCGGCTACTGCATGCCGGCGCACCGCGCCTGCGCAACGGCGTCGGCCCCGTCAACGTCCCTGTGGTGCGTACCAGCACGGTGCGCTTCGAGGATATCGAGACGCTGGCCGACCGTCAGCACCGCCGCTCACACGGCGAGCGCATTGCCACCTACGGTCGCCACGGACTCGACACGCATGAGGCGCTGGAAGACGCGCTGTGCACGCTCGAAGGCGGGCATCGTGCATTCCTCACGCCGTCCGGATTGTCGGCGATTACGCTGGTGCTGCTGGCGCTGCTCGGTCCGGGCGATCATGCGCTGGTTTCCGACACGGTCTACGCACCACTGCGTCGGGTTGACCAGACACTGCTGCAGCGGCTGGGCGTGCAGATTCAGTACTTCTCGCCCGCACACGACAACCTTGATGCATTGATCCGCACCAATACGCGGCTCGTGTACGTGGAGTCGCCGGGTTCCTTGCTGTTCGATGTCCTGGATCTGCCTGCCCTGACCGCCATTGCCCGCGCGAGGGGCGTTCCCGTGGCCATCGACAACACGTGGAGCGGCGGCTGGTTCCTGCAGCCGCTGCGGCTGGGGGCCAATATCTCGATCCAGGCTGCAACCAAGTACATCGCTGGCCATTCCGACGTGATGCAAGGGGCAGTCGTGGTCGACGGCCAGGCAGTGGCGGACCGCATCGCCAACGCGCACGAAGCGCTGGGCCTGACGATTGGTGCCGATGACGCCTACCTGGCATTGCGCGGACTGCGCACGCTGCCCGTACGGCTCGCGCAGCACCAGCGTAACGCCACCGAGGTAGCGCAATGGCTACAGCGGCAGCCGCAGGTCGCCCGGACCTTCTATCCTGCGCTGCCCGAAGACCCCGGCCACGCGCTCTGGAGGCGCGATTTCACCGGCGCCAGTGGGCTGGTGTCGTTCGCTCTGCTGGGGACAGACCATGCCGCCGCCGGCCGTCTGGTCAATGCCTTCCGGCTGTTTTCGATCGGCGCTTCGTGGGGCGGCTACGAGAGCCTGGCACTGGTGGCGCCGGCCGAACGGCTCAACGCATCCCGAACTTGGCAGGAACATGGCAACAACGCCCCGGTCATCCGTCTGCATGTCGGCCTGGAAGATCCGCGCGACCTGATCGCGGATCTTCAGCAAGCTTTCCAACGCACCATCGCCTGAGGAAAGCATGCGCGACATCGACCCATTCGCCCGAGACACGCGGCGGCGGCCAAGGCGGCTCTGCCAGGTGTATGCGCACGCCGTCTGGCGTGGCAGTTCGATTCAACTCGCCGTCTCGGCCGCCGCGATCAGGCGGATGCCGATGTCGCCCTCGCGCCCCAGTTGTTCCACGAGATTGACCTCCCAGTCGAGATACGCCTGGAAGCCGGCATTCCGTTGCGCGACATCGGAATGCTGATACGGGCTGAACCAGTAGTCGTCGTCGCCGGTCAGCACCCGCTCGCCACCCGTTCCCACGGGTAGCCCTGCAGCCACCCACGCCTGCGTACCGCCGCTTAGGTAGCGGGTATCACGGCCAGTACGCGCCACCAGTTCCGCGGCTACCGCGCGCGCGAGCACGCCATCCGACGAAGTGATCAGGATGACGTGATCTGCCGGAATGTCGGCAATCAGCGCTTCCAGCCGGTCTGGCACAGCGAAATACGCGCCCTCTGCATGGCGCTTCTCGTAGGCGGATCGTCGCTCCACATCGAACAACCTTGCCGTGCCGGACGCCAGCCGTTGCGACGCCTGCTGCGCCGACACCGGCGCGGCAGGCGGTTGCGATATCAGCACGCGCACCGGCTCCGGGCCGGTCACGAGACCCGCATGGGCCTGAGGAGCGTAGACGAAGACCTCGTAGCCGCCTAGCTGCGCCAGCCACGCGGCCGTTGTCAGCGCGCGCACGCCGTCGAAGTCCGCCAGAACAATGCGCGCACGGCGCGTGGCCAGGTACTCGTCGGTCGCCTGCACCAGTTGCCCGCCTGGGGCCCAGCGCCAGCCGGGCAGATGGCCCCCCTCATACTCGCTGCGCGTTCGCACATCGAATCGGTACAGCGTACGCGTCTGCGACACTGCCTCCAGTCGTTCCAGGCCGGCGGCGTCGATCCTCTGTACACCCGCGCGCGCGGCCACATGCTCGGCGCGAGCACGGGCGCCATCGAGCGTTGTGGCGGATGGCTCCGGCAGCGGCGTCACGCGCCCCTTCGCCAGCATCCGGCCAGACAGCAACCAGGCCATCGTACCGTCCTTGAGCGACGCCACCGGGTTGGGAATGCCCGCATCGATCAGCGTTTGCGCGCCCACAATGCTGCGCGTGCGGCCCGCGCAATTGACCACCACAAGCGTGTCGGGGTTCGGCGCAAGTTCGCCAATTCGGTAGACCAGCTCCGCACCAGGCAGGCTATGCGCGAACGGGAGGCTGAAATCGGCAAACTCCTCGGTGGTGCGGCTGTCGACCACGACGATGTCGTCGCCTTCTTCGATACGGCTGTGCAGCTCGTCGACGTCGATCCAGGGCGTATGCTTCTCGTGCTCGATGACCTCGCCGAACGCCTTGCTGGGAACGTTGCTGCCCGTGAACAGCTCATTCCCGGTCGCAGCCCAGGCGGCGACGCCACCTTCGAGCACGGACACATTGCCCCAGCCCAGGCGTACCAGCTTTGCGGCCGCCTGGTGTGCGAGCGCGTCGGCATTGCCGCCGCCGTCGAGCAGTACGATGCGCGTGTCGCGTCTTGGCACCAGGCGATCGATCAGCAGTTCCAGGCGCCACAATGGTGCGGACGCCGCCAGCAGCGGATGGCCCTTCGTATGGACGCCAGTCTCGCGAACATCGAGCAGCGCGATCTCCTGCCCATCGGCCAGCGCCTCCTTCAGCGCTGCGGCCCCGATCACGGGCGCGGCCAGCCGGCGCGGCGGGCCAAAGTGGCGGTACGTGCCGCCGGCCTTGCTTTCGAACACCACGCGGCCTGCCAGACGATCCAGCGCCAGCCCGTAGAAGTGCAAATGCAGCCCTTTCTCCTCACCGATCAGTTCGATTGTGTGTACGTCGTCCGGCAGCAACGTCACGGAGGTGCCAACCACGACATCGAATTCGTCGATCTCGTGGAGTGTGTCGCGCGCCGGGTCATCGGTCCCCTCACGCGCGTAGAAGTTGTTCCGTTCGCGGCCACTGATGCCGGCAATGATCGCCCATGTGGTGTGATCGTGCGGCGGTTGCGCCTTGCCTGGCAGCCCGGCTGACACATACAGCGCGAACCTGCCGTCGATATCCTCGGCCAGGCGGTAGACCTGTGCCGGGTTGCTGGCGGACACCGGAAAATGCTCACCTGGAAACAGTTCGCGTTCCTGGCCGAGTGCCTCCAACGCCCGCGCAACCGGTTCGAGCCCAGCCTTGTCGGTCACAGCAGTGCTTCCGAGCAGGCGGCGCGCTTCGGCGATGAATCCGGCTACGGCCCGGTGACGGCGGCTGGCGATGTCGGTTCCTGCTGCAGCAGGGAAAGATGTCTGAGATGCGGTCATGTCGAAGGGCCAAAGGGTCGGATGGGGACAAGCTACCGACTCTAGGGCCTGCCGCGTGCGCAAGGAACGAACAAACACGCACAAGGTTATGCGTGATTGGCAATAGGCCGCGGCGTGATGAGCATCGGCCAGAAGACCCATGTGGCCCGTGCCACGATGTCAGCCTGAGCATCCCACAAGCCTGAACTGCCCAGTCATAGCGGCCCCTTCATATGCTTCTGTAAATCTGTTCGTTTGCTTCCCCACAGCCCGGCCCTAAGCTACGCCCATGTATTGCAAGGCGGACATGAATGCCGCCAGACGACCGCCAAGGAGCAACGAACAATGAGCGTGCAGGCTGGAATTGCAGAGGAGACGCAGGACGCCAGCCTGGGCCTGGCCGCCTACGCGGCACTGCGCCGCGACATCCTGTCCTGCAAGCTGGTGCCAGGCACGCTGGTCACCGAAGGCGAGCTGATGACGAGCTACGGCTTCGGCAAGAACAGTTGTCGCATTGCGCTCACGCGGCTAGCCCACGACCGCCTGATCTTTGCCCGGCCACGTCGCGGCTACCAGGTGGCGCCCATCACGCTCAAGGATGTGGAGGAAGTCTTCGCCCTACGTGTACAGCTGGAACCGATGGCGGCCCGGCTCGCCATCGGCCGCGTCGATACGGGGCTGCTGCACGGGCTCGAGGCGGCTTGCCGCGATGAGTACGCGATTCCGGCACCACGCCGCATCGACAAGTTCATGGACGCGAACAAGCAATTCCACCTTGCCATCGTCCAGGCTACTGGCAACGAGCGGCTGACGCGCACGCTGTCGTCGCTGATGGACGAGATGTCGCGGCTCGTCGCGCTCGGCTTCAATGTCCAGCGCGTGCGTCCGGAGATCCGCCATGACCACAGTTCGCTGATCAAGGCGTTCGAGGATCACGACGAGAAGGCCGCCGAAACGATTGCGCGCCGTCACATCGAGGCATTCCGCACTCAGACCATGGAAAAGGTCTACGCCAGCTTGTCGCAGGCCGGCACATCCCTCCCCCTGCGTGTTGTGGGAAATTTCGCATGAATCCGCCCATTCTGTCTGCGCTGGGGATCGTTAAGCGCTTTGGCGCCATCACGATTCTGGACCGTATCGACGTGGCCGTGCGCCGCGGGGAGGTACTTGCACTGGTGGGTCCGTCTGGCTGTGGCAAGAGCACGCTGCTGAACATCCTGTCTGGGCTTTTGACCCCAGACGCCGGCCAGCTCGCGGTGGACGGCGTGCCCGCGACGCAGGTTTCTGACTGGCGCCGTATCGGCTACATGTTCCAGGAAGATCGGCTGCTGCCGTGGCGCAGCGTGCGCGACAACGTCGCGTTCGGCCTCGAAGCCAGCAGCCTCTCGCGGGCCGGCCGTCGCCGTCGGGCAGACGAGATGCTCGAACTCGTCGGCCTGCACGCCCGGGGCGATGCCTGGCCGCACGAGCTGTCGGGTGGCATGCGCAGCCGCGTAGCGCTGGCCCGCAGCCTGGCCGTGCAGCCCGAAGTCCTGCTGATGGATGAGCCGTTCTCCAAGCTCGATCCTCAGACCCGCAGCCAAATGCATGAGGAACTGCTGCGCATCCAGGCGTGCAACCGCATGACCGTCGTCTTCGTCACGCACGATATGGAAGAAGCCGTGGTGCTGGCCGATCGCGTGATCCGGCTTGCAGCGCGGCCCGGCCGCGTAGCCGACGTGGTCAACCTGGAAGAACTGCTCCGGCCACGTGTCCCCACCGAGCCGGTCGTGGCAGAACAGGTGCGCGTACTGCGCGCCGCGGCATGAGGAACGGCATCGTGACAGCGGCCGCTTCCCGTCATCTCGCCACGCTGGTGCTGCAACGCCTGCTACTGGTGGCCCTGCTGCTGGGGCTGTGGTGGTGGGGCGCTACGCGCGTGCCGTCGTTCGTGCTGCCGGGCCCGGAGAAAGTCGGCTTGGCCCTGATTTCGCTGTGGCACAGCGACACCTTCGCCGCCGACGTGGCCGCCACGTGCCGACGCGTACTGTCCGGTTTCGTGCTGGCCACCTTCGTTGGCAGCGGCCTGGGACTGACGCTGGGCGCAAGCCGCGTCCTGGCCCGCTTCTTTGAACCGGTACTGACGGTCTTCAACACCGTGTCGTCGGCCATCTGGGCCATCTTCGCCATCATCTGGTTCGGCATTTCCGATGCTACGACGGTTTTTGTCGTGTTCATGACCGCCATGCCACTGATCCTGACCAATGTCTGGGAAGGCACCAAGACCGTCGATCTCCACTATGTCGACCTGGCACGCAGCTTCCGCATGTCTCGGCTCCAGGTGCTGCGCAAGATCTACGTGCCGACAATCCTGCCGCATTTCTTCGCCGGCGCGCGACTGGCGTTCGGGTTCGGCTGGCGCGTATCGCTTGTGGCCGAGACGATCGGGTCGTCCAGCGGCATCGGCTATCGGCTGCGGCAAGCCGCCGACCTCGTGCAGACGGACCAGGTATTCGCGTGGACCGTCCTGCTCGTCGGCCTGATGCTGCTGCTCGAAGGCGGCTTGCTGAAGCCCGCGGAACGCTGGTTGTTCCGCTGGAAGGCAGCGGCGCGGCAATCGTCTATCCCCTCCGTTTCCTTCCAAGCCTGAGACTTCATCGTGCGCAAACTACTGTCAGCGGCCGCCGCCGCGTTCTCCGCCTATTCCGCATTCATCGCGCTCTCCTACGCCGCGATCACCCCTGCGACGGCCAGTGCCGCCGAGCCGGCGCACACCGTCAAGATCGGCTATTGGACCAGCGGCGTCAGCCTCGGCTATGGGTCGGTTCTCGAAACCAAGGATTTCCTGGCCAAGCGTGGCGTGCGCGCCGAGTTCGTTCACTTTCCCGACGTCAACGCGCCGCTGCGGGCGCTGGCTTCCGGATCGATCGACCTTGCGTTCGGCGCACCCGTAGCCGGGGTGTTCGGTACCGCCGCATCGGGCGTGCCCATCCGCATCTTTGCCGCGACACAGCCAGCCGATGTGCAGTTCGTCGTGCCAAAGGATTCACCGATTCAGTCGATCCGTGAGCTAAAGGGAAAGAAGGTGGGCATGTCGCCCGCCGGCTCCTCGGTCGCGGTGATTGCCGGGGCCGTGCTCGCCGGGAACTATCAGATCAGGAGCGGCGACTTCGCGCTGGTCGGTGGCAACGAATCGCGCCTTGCGCAGTTCCTGGTCCAGAAGCAGGTGGATGCGGCGGCGCTGCGCTCGGTCACCGTGGAGCAACTCGGCGACGAACTGCCGGTACGCAAGCTGGGCACGTTCGCCACCGAATGGAAGACGCTGACACAGTCCGATGCCGTGCCCTACATCGGCGTGGGCGCTGCGCGCGCCGATCTGGTCGACAACCATCCGGAAGTGGTGGCACGCGTGATTGCTGCCTTGCGCGACACGCTGGCCTGGGGCAACGCAAATCGCGACGAAGTCGTTCAGATCCTGCAGAGGAAGGCCAACCTTCCGGCGGACGATGCCAAGGTCTATGTCAGCCACTGGAACGATATGAACCGCGTGACCTTCGAGCCCGCGGACATCGCCACGCTGCGCCGCCAGCACGCCGTGTTCGTCGAATCCGGCCTCGTCAAGGGCGAACTGAAGGACGATCTGTTTGCCCTCAAGCCCTATGCGCAGGCCAAGGCGCTCAAGTAAGCCCGCCTGACTGATTCCACCTTTTCCATTCCGCTTTCCCATCCCCCAAAGGAATCCATCGTGACTCAATCCATGCAAGCGCTGGTGCTCGACGCACACGGCACCGTCGAAGAACGGCTGCGCGTCGTCGCCGACAAATCCGTACCCAAGGCCGACGAAGGCCACGTCGTGATCAGCGTAGGGGCGTCGTCCTTCAACTATCACGACGTCTTCACCGTCCACGGCATGCCCGGCATCAAGGTGCCGTTTCCTGTTGTGATCGGCCTGGATCTTGCCGGCACGATCACCGAACTGGGCGCCGGCGTGACCGGGTGGAAAGTCGGCGACCGCGTACTGGTGAACCCGCTCAAGCCTGGCGTGGGCCTGATGGGCGAGATGACCGATGGCGGCATGGCACAGTTCGCGCGCGTGGATGCACGTCAGTTGATCGCCCTTCCGGACAACGTCACGTTCGCGCAGGCCGCCGCACTGCCGGTGGCCTACGGCACGGCACATCGGATGCTTGTTACCCACCAGACCGTCAAGGCCGGCGACAAGGTGCTGGTACTAGGCGCCAGCGGAGGCGTGGGAACGGCCACGGTACTGCTGGCAAAGATGCTGGGCGCTGAAGTCATCGCTGCGGCGGGATCCGACGACAAGGGTGCGCGACTCAAGGCACTGGGCGCTGACCACATCATCAACTATCGCGAGGTCGATTTCGGCAAGTGGGTCATCGAGCGCTACGGCAAGCCGCAGCGGCGTACCTTCGATGGCGGTGTCGACGTCATCGTCAATTTCACCGGAGGCGATACGTGGCTGCCCTCGATCAAGAGCCTCAAGCGCGGCGGCACGCTGCTCGTCTGCGGGGCCACAGCCGGCCATGACCCGAAGGAAGACCTGCGCTACGTCTGGAGCTTCGAGCTGAACATCAAGGGGTCGAACAGCTTCTACGACGACAACCTCAAGGCCCTGTTGGCACTGGTTGCCGACGGCAAGCTCGATCCGGTGATCGACAGCGTGCTCCCGCTGGACCAGGCCGCCAAAGGGCTGGCACTGATCCGCGACCGCGCCGTGCTGGGCAAGGTCGTGGTGACGCCTTAAGGCATCGACGCAAGCCGCTTTCGCACACGCCTCCTCACCGACATCGATACGAGAACATGACACAGACCACCACCCTCCCCTCCGCCGCAGAGGTACAGGCACGATTGCTCCGCGGCCCTTATCACCAATGGCTCGGCCTGCAGGTCGAATCCGTCTCCGAAGGCGAGATCACGTTGACCGCGAAGTTCCGCGACGAATGGATCGTCAACCCTGACGGCGGCTACATTCATGGCGGCATCCTGGCCGCGCTGGTCGACCTTGGCGCTGACTGGGCGCTGGTTTCGCACACCGGCAAGGGGGTGCCGACGGTGGACCTGCGCGTGGACTACCATCGCCCGGCGCGCGGCGATCTGAAGGTCGTGGGCACGGTCATCAAGACCGGGCGCCTGGTGAGCGCAGCCGAGGCCAATGTCTACGACGCCGAAGGCCGCCTGGTGGCCAGCGGCCGGGGCGTTTACGCCACGCCTGCGCAGGCTTGACGCATCATGGCAGCTGAAGCGCACGCGGCACAGGGCCGCAATCTCGGGAGCGTGATTGCCCGCGACGCCGATCCCGCCACGCTGGCCATCGTCGGCGTCGGCGCGAACGGGGAGGCAACCCAACATACGTACGGCGCCATCGATGCCGCCGCGGACGCCATTGCGCGCGGCCTGCTCCGGCGGGGCCTGGTGCAGGGCGACCGCGTCGCGCTGCTTGGCGTGAACTCAGTCGACTACGTCGTGTCACTACTCGGCATCATGCGCGCCGGATTGATCGCGGTGCCGGTGAATTTCAAGCTGCCACAGGCACTGGTCGACTATATCGTCGACGACAGTGGCGCAAAGCTTGTGCTGTGCGACAAGGCGAAACACGCGCAGGTGCCCGCCGGCGCGCCCGTCATCGCGTTCGGCTCATCCGAATACGCGGCCCTGAGTGCGCCGAGCGGCGATACATCGCCTTTCACGCCGTACGCGCCCGCCGATGAAGACCTGGCGCTGCTGCTCTATACCTCCGGCTCCACGGGGCGGCCCAAGGGTGTGCGCCTGAGCCACGCCAGCCACCTCTGGGTGGTGCGGGCACGCCAGGCCAGCACACCGCTGACCAACGAGCGCGTGCTGATTGCCGCGCCGCTGTACCACATGAATGCGCTGGCGCTGATCCTGCTGGCGTTGGCCTGCCACGCGCCATTGGTGCTGCTGGACCAGTTCCAGGCCGCTGCCTATATCGATGCGATCGGACGCCACCAATGCACCTGGCTGACCGCTGTGCCGCCGATGATCGCGATGATGCTGCGCGAGCATGAATTGCTGGCCCGCACCGATCTGAGCAGCGTGCGGGCAGTACGCATGGGATCTGCGCCGGTCAGTCCCGCGCTGAAGGCACAGATTCATCAGTTGCTGCCCAATGCGCGCGTCATCAACGCCTATGGCACCACCGAGGGCGGCCCCGTGGTCTTCGGCCCACATCCCGATGGGCTGCCTACGCCAGCGCAATCAGTCGGCTATCCGCATCCCGCCGTGGCGATGCGGCTCATCGACGAGCGGGGTCAGGCGGCCGATGAAGGCGTGCTGGAGTTGCGTAGCCCCGGGCTGATGCTTGGCTACCACCAGCGTGCGGAATTGCGGCCCTTCACCGATGACGGCTATTACATCACCGGCGACGTGTTCCGCCGCGATGCCGATGGCTTCTACACCTTCGTGGGCCGGCGCGACGACATGTTCGTCAGCGGCGGCGAGAACCTTTACCCAGGCGAGATCGAGAAGGCGCTGGAGAGGCACGAAGCTGTGCAGCAGGCCAGCGTAGTCCCGGTTCCCGATGAGATCAAGGGCACCAAGCCGGTGGCATTCGTGGTGCTGCGTCCAGGCATCGCGCCGCCCACCGAGCACGCGCTGCGCCAATGGTCGCTGACACAGCTGGCCGCCTATCAGCACCCGCGGCAGATCTGGTATGTCGATGCGCTGCCGCTGGCCGCCACGCAGAAGATCGACCGGCGCGCACTGGCCGACGAAGCCGTGCGCCTACTGGTTCCATAACACCCCCCCGATTGCAATCCGCAGGAGTCCATGATGTTGTTCTGCAAGCCGGCGCGCGCCGGCGCCATCCTCGCCGCGCTCGGCACCACCGCTCTCTTCGCCACCTCGGCCCAGGCGCTCGATGAAGTCACGGTGGCGCTGGCCATTCCCTCGGCTGTCCACGACGGTGCGCCGTATGCCGCCGCCGAAGCGCTGGGCCTGTTCAAGGAGGCCAACCTTAGCGTCAAGACGATCGTCTTCCAGGGTGCTGGCGCCCTGCTGCCCCAGGTGGCGGGCAAGCGCGTGACGTTCGGCTATCCAACATCGGAACCGGTCATCGCGAGCTATTTCTCGGGCAAGGACCCGCTGCCACTGCGCTATTTCTATAACGGGGTCCCAGGCAATACGATGGAGTTTGCCGTGCTGGCCGATTCGCCGATCCGCACCCTGGCCGACCTCAAGGGCAAGCAGATCGGCGTGGGCGCGCTGACATGGGGCACGATTCCGGGCGGCCGCGCGGCGCTGCGCATCGCAGGCCTGGAGCCGGGCAAGAACGTCGAGTACGTGGCAGTGGGCGCGCTCGGAGCGGGGTTCCAGGCGCTGCGCACCCATCGCGTTGATGCGCTGAACTTCAACAGCAGCTGGGACGACATGCTCGAGTTCTCCGGCACCAGGATCCGGCGCATCGCGTATCCGGCGGTGTTCCAGGAGACGGCCGGGAACGGCTTCATCGCGCACGTCGATACCCTGCGCGACCAGCCCGACCTGGTGCGCCGCTTCGGCCGCGCCTACACCCAGGCCCAGATCGTTTGCGAGGCGAATCCCGCATTCTGCGTCAAAGCGTTCTGGCAGCAGCATCCGGAGACCAGACCGGCCGGCGACGAAGCCAGGCAGCTCGCCGAGGCGTCCGAACTGCTGACGCGCCGGCTGAAACGCGTGCTTTACACGCCGTCGGGTACGCTTCGCGTGCCGGGCCAGTACGATCTGCCGGCCATCCAGCGCGGCATCGATGCCATGGCCAAGGCCGGCGAATATCCCAGCGCCGACGTGCCGGTACAGAAGATCTTCTCGAACGAGTTTGTCCAGGCGTTCAGCGACTTCGATCGCGCCGCGCTGGTACGTCGCGCAAAGGCAGCCCAATGACCCGGCATCTGCACGCGCGAATCGATATCGCGCCGGCTGACGCGCTGGTGGATGTGCCGCGCGAGATCACGCTGCGAGGTTTCAACGGCGACGAATGCGTGGCCCTGGCCGCCACCTTGAACCATCCTGACGGCAGCCAGTGGGAAAGCCAGGCCATGCTGACTGCCGATGCCGACGGCACGGTCTCGGTCAGCGCCACGGCTCCAGTCAGCGGCGACTGGATCGTTGCCGACGCCACCGCGCCGGTCTGGGCGATGCGGCGGCTGCGCGCCCCCACGCGCCCGGCATGGAGCGAAGGCACCGCACCGCTAGAGATCGCGCTGACAGCCACGGGCCAATATGGCGCACAGGCGCGCGCGCAATACACCTTGCGGTTCCTGGCGCCCGGCGTCACGCATCGGCCGGTACGCGAAGCGGGGCTTAGTGGCACGCTCTACACCCCGGCGAGCCCCGGCCCGCATCCGGCGGTACTGGTGCTTGCCGGTTCGGGCGGCGGGATGCACGAACAACGCGCCGCGCTGTACGCCTCGCACGGCTACGCGGCGCTGGCGCTTGGCTATTTCAAGGCACCGGGCAGGCCAGATCATATCGACGACACACCGCTCGAATACTTCGAAACCGCGCTACGCTGGATGCACGATCGCCTGGCGCCCCGGCACGGATTCGTTGCGATTTCAGGCGTGTCGCGCGGCGGTGAACTCGCGCTGCTGCTGGCGTCCTGCTTCCCTGCGCTGGTCTCGGCCGTCGTCGCGTACGTACCCAGCGCTGTGGTGCATGGCACGCTGCGCGCGGGCCATCCTGACAAGCCACGCGATGCCACCGCGTGGACATGGCGCGGCGCGCCGCTGCCCAATGTCTGGCGCGACAACCCCGACGCCGACTGGCACGCGTTCGATCATCCGCCCGCACCCGGGCAACCGGTACGTCAGGCAGCCGCTTTCCATACACCGCTGCGCAACACCGGGGCCATGGCACGCGCCCGCATCCCAGTGGAAAACATCCTGGGACCCGTTCTGCTGATATCGGGCACCGATGACGGTTTCTGGCCATCCACGCTCTACAGTGACCAGGTGGCCGACGTACTGGGCCAGCGCAAGAACGGGGCGCCCGTAGAGCACGTGCGCGGCGAAGGCGCCGGACACGCAATCGGGCTACCGCAGTTGCCCGCAACGCTGATCGCAAAGCCGCACCCGGTGGCCGGCCTGCTGCTCGATGGCGGTGGCACCGCGATGGCTAACGCCAGGGCGAGCGCCGTCTCTTGGGCACGGGTGGTCAATTTCCTCGCCGACGCCGAGCAGCGGTCGGCAAGCGGTCATGCTGTGGGAGCGCCCGCGTCATGAGCGCCGCACTCTCGATATGCGGCGTGGGTCTGACCTATCCGACGCGTTCCGGCCAGACCGAGGCCCTGTCCGACGTCGATGTGGAGATCGGTGAAGGCGAGTTCGTCGCCTTGCTCGGCCCCTCGGGATGCGGAAAATCCACGCTGCTGCGCCTTGCCGCCGGCCTGCTTTCACCGACGCGCGGACACATCGCACTGAATGGGCGGCCCGTCGAGGGGCCCAGCCGCAGCACCGGCGTGGTATTTCAGAAGCCGAGCCTTCTGCCCTGGAAGAGCGTACGCGAAAACGTGCTGCTGTCAGCATGCACGCAGGGACTGGACCCTGCCCGCGCAAAGGCCCGTGCGGATCAACTGCTCGACCTTGTCGGCCTGACCGCCTTCTCCGAAAACTATCCGTTCGAGCTGTCGGGCGGCATGCAGCAACGCGTCGGCATCGCGCGCATGCTGCTACCTGACCCCGCACTGCTATTGATGGACGAGCCTTTTGCCGCGCTGGACGCGCTGTCCCGGGAGACCCTGACCTTCGCGCTGCAGGACATCTGGAGCGTCCAGCGCAAGTCGGTGTTATTCATCACCCACAGCATTCCCGAGGCCGTGTTCCTGGCCGACCGAATCCTGGTCATGTCGCCCCGCCCTGGCCGCATCGTGGAGTCACTGCCAAATCCGCTGGCGCGCCCGCGCAGTCTCGACACGTTCGACAATCCGGAGTTCACCACGCTCACCCAGCATCTGCGGAGACATTTCAATGCCCACTGACACCGTGGCCCGGCGGCTGCCCGCACTGGTCTATCCCGCCATCAGCATCGGCCTGCTGCTGCTCGCCTGGGATCAGGCCGTACGATGGCTTCGGATTCCCGACTACCTGCTGCCACCGCCAGAGGCGGTGTTTCGTTCGCTCGCAGATGGCTTTTTCACGGGCACGCTGTGGCCGCATATCGGCGCCACGCTGCTCAATACGGTGGCCGGCTTTGCGGTGGGCAGCGTGCTGGCCGTGGTACTCGGCGCGTTGCTGGCGGAATCCGAGACTTTCGAACGCTTTGTCTACCCTCTGCTGGTGGGCCTGCAAGCCACCCCGAAGGTAGCGCTGGGACCCATCCTGCTGGTCTGGTTCGGTTTTGGCGCAGCATCGAAGATTGTGCTGGTGGCCCTGGTCTGCTTCTTTCCGCTGTTCGTCAACACGGTCAACGGCATCCGGCGCACCGATCCCGAACTGCTCGAAGCGTGCCGCGCCTTCAGCGCTTCGCGCGGTTTCCTGCTCTGGCACGTAAAGCTGCCGGCAACGCTGGGCGACATCTTCTCCGGCTTGCAGATCGGCGTATCGCTGGCATTGATCGGCGCCGTGGTGGGCGAATTCCTCTCCGCGCAGCGGGGGCTGGGTTTCCTGATTGCGTCATCGTCGGTCAGCATGAACTCGGCCACGATGTTCGCGGGCGTATTGCTGCTTGCGCTGACAGGGCTCATTGGCGTGGAGGGGGTTCGGGCCGTCCACCGGCGCGTCGTCTTCTGGCATCCGACGGTACGGGGCCGATAGCAGCGGCGAGAAATCTAGACCAACAGACCGCGTGCGTCCGAGATCGGCCGTGGATTCAACCGGTCGACGGATCGTTGTCTCACTCCCGCCGACACCTGCGCCAGAGTGCAATGCGCCGCGCAAGGGAAATACAATCGGTGCTCTATGGGATTTTAGGCAATCAGCTGGTGATCCACCGAAGCACGATGTTTAAAACCTCCACCGCAATCCCACCGTCCCGGTATGGTCCTGGTTGCCGCCGCCAAACTGCCCGGTATAGCGCAGGCCGAGCGTGGCCATGGGCGAGATGGCGAAATCGGCGCGCAGTTCGGCCAGGGCCGCGTTCTGGGCGATCGGGGCGCCCGTCACCGTGAACGGCTGGCTGCCGTCGAACGCCAGCGTTGTGGCCGGGTGTACGTCGCCGAACGCGTGGCGCCAGCCCGCCCCGACGTAGAACGCCGCGTCGGTGCCGCCAAACTGGACGCGCGCGCTGGTGCGCAGGCCGAGCGTGGTGGTGGTCAGCGTGTTGCTGTCGCCCGGGCTGTGCAGGGCCGTCGAGCCGCCCGTCTCCGCGAAGCTGCGCGTGCGTGTGTCGCTCCAGGCCACGCCGGCATACGGCTCGAGCTGGGTTGCCGCCGATAGCGGCATGGCGAAGCCGGCTTCCGTGAAGACCTGCGCCGTGCTGGCGTGATAGCTGGCCGTCAGGGACTGGACCGTGCTGCCCCCGAGGCTGGCCTGCCGGTCGGTGTCGGCGTCGTGCCAGCTATAGGCGGTGCCGAACAGCCATTTGAGCTTGCCGCCGCCGAGCGCGAAGGCGCGGCCGCCATATAGCGTGGCGCTGAAGGAATCGGTGATGGCGCGCGAGGACCGTTCGCTCACGCGCAGCGTGCTGTTGGCGTAGCCGAACGCCCCGCCGATGCGCCAGTCTTGCCCCACCGCCCCGTCGCCGCCGAGATAGAAGCCGCCAGTCTGCTGGCGCGCGCGCGCCGCATCGGCACTCCCATGGAAATTCTGCCAGTTGCCAAGCACCTCCACCCAGAGCGGCTGGGCGGCGGAAATGGGCAGCGCTGCGGCCGGCAGGGGGCCGCCTAGCTGGGCGATGGGCGCGCCGGGCAGCATGCCGGCGGACAGGCTGTCGTTCAAATGCGCCAGCGGCAGCGCCCGTGCGCCACCGGCCAGGGTCATCAGACCCGTGGCCACGCTGGCGTGGGCCTCCCCGGAGAGACTGTCGAAGACAGCCGGCGGCGCGCCCTCGGGCAACGTCACCACGGCTTCGTGCACCGGGTTGCTGTCCGACAGGGTCTCCAGTGCGTTGGCCACGGCACGCTGGTTGCCGGTGACCGCGGCGTCGGCAAAGCGCATCGGGCGCGGGGCGGCTCCGCCAATCCCGCCACCTGCGCCGCCACCCGTGCCCGGATCGACTGGCGAGACGGGCGATACAGGGTCCGTCACGTCCTTGCGCGCGAGTGCCAGGGTGACCTCGTTGGGGCCATATGTCAGCGTCGGGTCAAGGAACGCGTAGTTCGAACTTACCGACGCAAAGCGGCCCTGCACCGTCCCGGCCGTCAGGATGCTGTAGCGGCGCGTGGACGCGAAGTTGCCGTCGGGGCCGACATGGACCACCGCACCGCCGAGTGTGGCCGTACCGCTCACCGCCACGCGGTCGCTGGCCGACGAGGCCGGGTCGGCTTCCACGCGATAGGTCGAACCGGCGGCCAGCGTCAGGTCGCCGATGACGGTCAGCGTGCCGATGGAATTGCCCGGTGCCAGCGTGCCGCCCGATGCAATCACGGTACTGCCCACGCTGCCGGCGCCGCCCAGCGTGGCGCCGTTGTTGACCGTGACCGCACCCGCCACGCTGCCGTTCACGGCCAGCGTGCCCGCGTTCACCTTCGTCGCACCGGTGTAGGTATTCGTGCCGCTCAGCGTCAGCGTGCCGGTGCCGATCTTGATCAGACCGCCGCCGGTGCCGCCACCGGCCCCGCCATCCTCGATCGTGCCGCTCACGGTGGTGGAGGTGTTGTTGCTGCCCACGGTCAAGACGTTCTGGCCGAGCTGGAAGCGCCCCGCCCCCGCGATGGCGCCGGCGGTGATCCGGTGGTCGAAGGCCGGACCGGATGTGCCCGAGAAATCGACCCAGCCGCCCGCATCCGCCACCAGCGAGGCGTTGCCGGCGGTACTCCAGCCCCAGAACTCGGTATAGCTGCCACTGCGGGTGGTGACCTGGCTGTTTCCGCCGGTGCTGCCTTCCTGGAAGGACATCACGCCCCCGTTGTTGACGATTGTGGCATTGGCCGCCGTGCTGCTGCCGAGCAGGTACGTGAACCCGCCGAGGTTCGTCACCTGGGCATCGCCAAGCGTGCCGGCGCCGTACAGGTTGATGTAGCCGGATCGATTGACCACCTGCCGGCCGCCCAGGTCGAAGCCGCCGTTCAGGCGCAGCGTTGCGCCGCCAGCGACACTGACTGCACCACTGCCCAGCGCGCCGTTGACGTTGGCGATCAGCGTGCCGGCGCTGACCTGCGTGCCGCCGGCATAGGCGTTCACGGCGTTCAGTTCCAGCGTGGCGTTGCCGGTCTTGGTCAGGCCGCCGGGGCCGTCGATGACACCGTTGTGCGTCAGCGTGCCATTCGTGACCTCGAAGGTGCCGCCGCCGGCACCGAGCGTGGTGGCGCGCGCGGTGGTCATGGCTGCGGTGGTGCGCAGCGTGCCGCCGTTCAGCCCGAGCGTGCCAGCTGCCGCCCCAAGGTTGGCGTCGGACGAAATCGCCAGCGTGCCGCCCAGGATTTGCCAGCTCGTGATATCCGTGTTGCTACCGGCGAGGGTCCAGACCGACGCGCCGATTTTCTCGAAATGCTCGAAGCCACGATAAAGGCCGGCGTTGCCGATGCCGCCGGTCAGCGTGGCAGCGCCCGTGTCGCCAGCCAGCGCCAACGTGTCGTCAGTGCCGTAGGCCTCGATGCTCCCCACGAAGCTGTTGGTCCAGAACTCGAAACGGTTCGTGCCGCCCGTGAACTGGACCGCCGCCGCGCCGGGGCCGCTTGCTACGATGGTCCCCTTGTTGACGATGGTCAGGTTGCTGCCGCGCACGCCCACGCCGGACGCACCCGTAGTGCCGTTCGCGGCCGGCGAACCATCGAAGTTCATGCCACCCTGGCCACCCGCGCCCCCCGCGCCCCCCCTGATCGTGCCCTCGTTCAGCAGCGTGGAGCCGCTGGCCAGTTCCATGCCGCTGCCGCCCATGCCGCCCTTGCCGCCCACGCTGCCGTAGAAATCGTAGACGCCGTCGCCGCCGTTGCCCCCGGTCCCGCCATTGCCACCCGCCACCACGGCATTTGCTTCGATATGTACCGTGGCTGCGCTGGTCAGCAACATGCCGACACCGCCGTCGCCGCCGTTGCCCGCGCCTTGGAGGCCCGCGATCGGCTTCGACCCGCCGCCGTTCCCGCCATTGCCGCCCCGGCCGCCGGACACCCCGCCGCCCGCCTTCACCACGATCTCGGTACCGCCCGCGTGGATCAGGCCGTACCCACCTTCGCCACCGCCGCCGCCGCCCCCCTGATACGCTACCGGCAAATAGCCGTCATCGCCACCGTTGCCACCCTTGCCACCACTGCCGCCGAACACGCCGGTGGAGATGGTGGTCGGCACGGCACCCATCACCATGCCATCCGCGCCACCCCCGCCGCCACCGCCGCCGCCACCTGCGTACGAGGCATTGTCGAAGTTACCGTTGCCACCGTCGCCACCACCTTGGCCCGGCGCGGTACCCGCTGCGCCCGCCAGCCCCCGCGGCATCGCCTGGGACGCGTTGATGCCGCCCGCCCCACCGGCCGCGTTGCGCGCGCCGCCCCCGCCGCCGGTGCCGTCGCCATCGGGCACGGTCAGCCCACTCTGGCCAGCCTGGCCCGAAGCGACGCCGCCCAACCCGCCCGGCAGGTTAAAGCTGTAGCCCCCGGCGCCACCATTGCCGCCAGCGGCCTGCGCCGGCGACCCGGAAAGGGACATCATGAGGATGGCAACAGCGCCGGCAATGGCGCGCAGGCACGGCTGTTCACCGGCGGTGAGGCTCGAATGTCTTGTCATGCGGATTTGCGGCCGGCCAGGCCGGCGACCCTTTTCCCTGCGCGGCGACCAGCGGCTTGCCGCCTATGCGTGCGCTTTCATTGTTTTAATGTGCAGGCGGGCGCCCGTGCGAACATCAGTGGCATCGGCAAAAAGCCGAAACGGTGCACGAGATGGCCCCCTCGGGGCGGGATTTTCGCAATTCTGCGAATAGAAAGATACGCCTGAGTACCGCAGATATGCCTCAAAACAACAGCCCATATGTTTTAAGCCGCGCTTCGAGGTTAACGTTCATGCGTCCCGCACGCCCGATGCGCATTCACGGCTAGATGCGCAAAGGTGCCTCCCGCGTGGATCGCCAGGCGGACAGCGAGGCTGGCCGCGACACTTCTTTCGAGTCCCCGGTCCGTCGCCCTTCGGCTAGTCCCCAATCCCAGTTCATAATAACGACCGCGGCGCGACGAATGGAACGGCGTGTGCCTGCATCTCTTATTTCGACGTGGAGAACGCAAATGCGTGACATCATCGACGGCTTCCTGCGTTTTCAGCGAGAGGTCTATCCGCAACGCGTTGAGCTCTTCAAGCAACTCGCGACGACGCAACATCCAAAGGCGCTGTTCGTCACCTGCTCGGACAGCCGCGTCGTGCCTGAACTCCTTACGCAACGTGAACCGGGCGAATTGTTCGTGATTCGCAATGCCGGCAACATCGTGCCTTCGTACGGTCCAGAACCCGGCGGGGTCTCGGCCACCGTCGAGTATGCGGTCGCGGTGCTGGGCGTAAAAGACATCGTGATATGCGGCCACTCCGACTGCGGCGCGATGGGCGCCATTTCGCGGTGCACGTGTCTTGACCATCTCCCGGCGGTTGCGAGCTGGCTGCGCCATGCGGATGCCGCCAAAGCCATCAACGCGGTGCACCATTTCGACACGCCCCGCGCCAAGCTCGACGGGCTCGTGCGCGAAAACGTGATCGCGCAACTTGCGAATCTGCGCACGCATCCCTCTGTGGCACTAGCCCTCGAGCAAGGACGACTGAATCTGCACGGCTGGGTGTACGACATCGAGGCAGGTAGCATCGACGCACTGGACGGCACGACCCGACGCTTCGTGCCGTTGGCCGAGTCGCCGACGACAGTTGCGGTGACTTCCCATCACCACAGAAGCGTATGACTGCGCCCTCCCTTCGCGCCAGTAGGAAGGTGCCAGGAATATCGTAGCGCAGGCGTGTACGGTGGCGGCCGAGTGTTAGCCATTCGACACGAAACTCCAGGATGTCCTCGACATTCGGTTCACACCGGCGAGACGCGTGAGCGTCCGCCGGCGTGTGCCGTCAGTCGGCGTTGACGGTGATGCGGCGCGACTTGGCCAGGAGGGTATTTCCCATACCGTCAACGCCAATCGAAAATTGCGCAGCGATGGAGGGGAGAATTGTAGATATTGCCGGCGGCCCATAGGTCGCGGCACGCTCGTTCTTCGTTCACCATCCAGCGTGTGTGTGCCTCCGCCGCTGCCAAGCTGCCCAAGCCATTCCCACTAGAAACGCCAGTGCCGGGGCGAAGATAGGCACAGCCGCACGAAGGACCACTCTACTTACCGTCATGGCCTGCTCTCTCGGTCGATTCATTGATCACGGTTGGGCGATGCTTCCAAAGCAGGGCCTCCACGCCTTCCAACTGCAACAGGTCCACGCCGGTGACGATCAATCTCGCGCAATCGCCATCTGAGTCCTCGTGGGCCTCCGGGCTCTGAGCGCCTACGATTTCCACAATCAGGCTGCGAAGTGCGGGTAAAACTCCCTGCTCGCCCTCCTCGCCCACCGATTTCTGTGAAAGCTGGACGCTAACGGCGAGGCCGGGATAAGTGTCTCGCAAAGCCTGACAGGCACTGGCTGCAGAAGATTGATTAGAAAAGCTCGCCGTGATCGTGGACATTTCTCCTCCGTGTCCTGCGCATCGAAATTAGCGATTCCTGCAACCACCATGCCAAGTCGCGCGCCTTCATCGTGTTCGCCTCCGACCGTGGATGGTCAAGCCTAACCCGCGCCGGCGGGCGGTTCAGGCGACTAGGGAATGAGGCCGGCCTGGCGGCAGCCCATAACCGCGTTATCGAACAGGCCGATGTCCCGGCGCCCACGCGCCACCAGTTGCGCGCCTTCGATGGCGGCAAACATCGCCAATGCGCGTTGGCGGCGCTTCTGCACGCCCGCAAGTGGATCGTCCATTTCCACCACTCGCATGAGCCACGCGATATTGACATCGGTAAAACGGCCCACTTCCGAGCGCACGGCCTCAGGTAGGGCTTCCTGTTCCGCTGCCATGATTCCACAGAGGCACATACGGTTGCCGTTCAGCAGCGCGGCCCGAAAGATCGCCACATACGCGTCGAGCAGTGCCGTCGGATCCTCGGAGGTCTTGAGCAACTGTTCCAGCATCTCCGCGCCTGAATCCGTGTACTCGCGCGCCAAGGCTGCGCCGAGATCTCCCTTGGTGGGGTAATGGTGATGGACGGCGGGTCCTTTTATGCCCAGCCGAGCCGCAATGTCGCGGAAGCTGAGCGCGTTATAGCCCTGCGCTTGGACCATTCCTCGGGCTATTTCTAAGATGCGTTGTTTGGTGTTTGTCGAAGCCATGCCGCATTGTACTAAATGACTTAGCGCTAAGTAAGCTTGACGCGGTGCGAATGAGCCTTTAGGATCTGTCTACTTATCAATAGGTAAGCCACCCAAGAACGCGCGCTACAGGCACAAAATGAAAATCTTCGACATCCCAGGCTTTCCTAATCCGCTGCGCATCCGCATCGTTCTCGCTGAAAAATCGCTGGCCGACCGCGTGACTTTCGTGAAGATCGATCTTCCCGCCGCCGAGCACAAGCAGCCAGCCTTCCTGGCCATCAATCCGACAGGCACCGTTCCGGTGCTGCAGTTGGACGATGGCACGTACATTTCAGAATGCACGGCCATCACGGAATACCTCGACAATCTCGATGGCAAGCCGGTGCTGACCGGCCGCACGCCAAAGGAGAAGGGCGTCATCCATATGATGCAGAAGCGCGCTGAGTCTGAACTGATCGATGCAGTAGGCATCTATTTCCATCACGCGACGCCCGGGCTAGGCGCCGGGTTGCAGCCCTACAAGAGTCCGGACTGGACCGGACGGGTGGAATGGGGCAATCGCCAGCGCGAGAAGGCCGAGGCCGGTATGCGCTACTTCAACGCGGTGCTGTCCAAGCAAGCGTATGTGGCGGGTGACGCGTTCTCGATGGCCGATATCACTGTGTGGGCGGGGCTTCTGTTCGCGGGCTTTGCCGAGATTCCGGTGCCGGCCGAATGCGTTCATCTGATGGCATGGCGGGCCAGGATGGATGCGCGACCATCGGTCAGCCATCCGGCCTGACCGCGTCTCCCTCCGGTTAAGTCGCGCCGGCGTTACTTCGGCGCGCCCAGCTGCGGGGGTCCACCCGGCGCCGTTGTGTCGTCGCTCTTAAAGGTGTATTGAAATTGGTCACCGGGACGTGAACCATGAATTCGCCGATGCGCTGACTGCCGCCCCGATTCGGCAGACGGGCTGATCGTCCACACGCTTTCCTACTCCCCCTGCATCGTCCTCTTCGCTTCGCGCCGCAGGATCGAGACGAATTTCACCAGCGTTTCATCCTGGCCGCCACGTCGCCACACCACGCCGACTGGGCCGAACGAGCCCACGTCGGTCAGGGGCAGGCGGCGTACCAGCGAGCGGGCCACGAGGTGCCGGGCCATGGCGCCCGAGCAGACGCCCAGATAATCGCTGGCATGGAGAATGGATTCGAGAACCATGACCGATCCTGTCTCCAATGCCGGCACGATTCCCGCACCGCCCCGCTCCAGCAGCGTGTTTTCCAGCCGCACGCGCATCAGCGTATCGCGCGGCGGCATGGCCCATGGATAGGCGTACAGGTCCGTCCAGTCGATCTGGGTGGCGTTCGAGAGCGGATGGTCGGGTCCGACCACGATCGCAATATCGTCTTCGAACAGCACTTCGTGCTCAAGCGTCGGCCCATAGGCGCGTGCATCGATCGAGCCCACGATCAGGTCGAATTCGCGCTCTTCGAGCTGGCTCAGCAGCCTGTTAAAGACACCCTCCGACACCTGGAAGGCCACGTTGCCTTCGTCTTTCTGGAACGCGAGGATGGCACGCGGCAGCAGATGGGCGATCCCCGCCGTCACACTCCCAATGTGCAGCCGCGACACCTCGCCTCGTTCGAGCGAAACGAGTTCGTCATTCGTCCGGCTGACTTCGCCGAGCACGCGCAGCGCCAGCTTGCGCACGGCTTCGCCCGCTGGCGTCAGCCGCATCTGCTTGCCCCGTAGCACGAGCCGGGCGCCGACCAGTTCCTCCATCTCGCTGAGCCAGTGCGAGACGGCCGACTGGGTCATGTGGAGCCGGTCGGCAGCCAGCGTCAGCGTCCCCGCCTCGATCAGTACCAGGAACGACTCCAGATGGCGCATGCGCAACCGCCGGGCCCACGCTACGGCGTCTTGCGGTGACTGCATGAGCATTTCCTCATAGTAGGTTCGTAAGTTTTCATTGGCGACGACCGGGAAGTCGCGGCAATAATGCGATAGCAGCGGCCGCACTGCAACCACGACACGACTGAAGATAAGGATACGACATGAGGAAAATCTCCACTCGGGGGACGATGCTGGCTGCCGCGCTGGCGCTGGGCGCCACGGGGCCGGCCTGGGCCTGCGGGGAGGCCGGTAACACCAGCCCGATCCGCCTGGTGGTCTCGCAGCAGGCCGGTGGTGGCACCGACACGCTGGCACGCATGTGGGCCGAAACCGCGCGGCGGGAACTGGGCACGACGGTCGTCGTCGAGAACAAGGCTGGCGCTGGCGGCGTGATCGCGGCGAAGTACGTGCTCGGCCAACCTGCCGACGGCTGCACGCTCTTCCTGGCCGGCGTGTCGCAGATGGTGCTCAACAAGTTCGCCTACGCGCCGCTCGCCTACAAGCCTGAAGTCGACTTCGCGCCGGTGGCAGTGCTGACGACCACGCCTTTCGTGCTGGTCGCCAATCCGCAATCCGGTATCCGCACCCTGCAGGACCTTGAGGCGATGGCGAAGGCCAAGCCCGACGCGATCAACTTCGCATCGTCGGGCAAGGGCAATTCCACGCACGTCATCGTGGAGTTGTTCCAGAAGAACCAGAAGCTCCGCATGACCCATGTGCCCTACAAGGGCGAGCCCGATGCCATCGTCGGGACGGTCAGCGGACAGACCCAGGTCATGGCGCCCACCGTCGCCACCGCCACGCCGCAGATTCAGGCCGGCAAGCTGGTTCCCTTGGTGCTGTTCTCGCCGAAACGCGTCCCCGAACTGCCTAACGTGCCCACCGCATCCGAGCTGGGCCTGACGGGGTTCGACGACCTCGGCTGGATGGGGATTGCTGCCAAGGCTGGCACACCGCCTGAAACGATCCGCCGCCTGCACGCCGCCTCGCAAAAATTCCTGACCGACAGCGCCGTGCTTCAGAAGATGAAGACGATGCAGGTGATCCCGATGCCGGGACCGTCGAACCTGCTGATGCAACTGACCGAACGCGACACCGCCCGGCTGCAGAGCGCGATGTCCGACGTCGATTTCAAGGCGAACTGACCATGAGCACGCGTGGAATGGTGGTGTGCCCGCAGCCGGAAGCTGCGGAATCGGGCGCGGAGATCCTGAAAGCCGGCGGTAACGCCATCGACGCCGCAGTGGCGTGCGCGCTCGCCCAGACCGTGGTCGATCCGCTGATGTGCGGTATCGCCGGATTCGGCACCGCAGCGGTCTACCTGCCCGGCAGCAACGTGCATGAGTATTTCGACTTCCACGCGACCGCGCCGGGCAATGCCCGACCGGACATGTGGGCCGACCTGCTCGAAGGCGAAGCCCGCGACGGCTTCGGCTTCTTCATCAAGGACCGCCTCAACGACATCGGCTATCAGTCCGTCGCCACCCCGGGCACGCTGCGCGGACTTGAGGCGATGCACGCCGCGCACGGCCGCCTGCCGTGGGCCGAAGTAGTCGCCCCGGCCGTCGACTGGGCGCGGCACGGCTACTTCGTCCGCCCCGGCATGTATGCCTTCTGGAACGACGACGCCACCTTGGGCCGCGCCAGCAACCGGGAGCGGCTGGCCTTCAGTGCATCGGGCCGTACGCTCTACTGCAAGGCGGATGGCAGTCCCAAATCCGTTGGCACGCCCATCGTCAATCCCGACATGGCCAACGTGCTGGAGCGGATCGGTCGCGTCGGTGCCGACGATTTCTATCGTGGTGAAATTGCTGCTGCGATCGTCGAAGACATGCAGCGCCATGACGGCCTGATTTCGAAAGCGGATCTCGATGACTATCAGGTGGTCCGACAAAAGCCGCTGTTCGGTCGATACCGCGACCGCGTCGTGGCGACGAACCAGCCCCCCGGCGGTGGCGCCATGTTGCTGGAGATGCTGCACGCGCTCGAACAGTTCGACCTGACGGCCATTCCGCACAACTCGCCCGAGTACATCACGATTCTGTGCGAGATCATGAAGCAGGCCACCGTCGACAAGGACCGCCATATCGGCGACCCCGCCTATGTCGACGTCCCGCTCGACTATCTTCTGTCGGCCGAGCGGGCGGCGGCAACGGCCGACGCGGTGCGTAGCGGGCAGCGTGTCGAAGTGACGCGCGTCAATCCGGGCCATGCGGTGCCGCGCGACACCACGCATCTCTCGGTGGTCGATGGCGACGGCAACTGCGTGTCGCTGACGCATTCGCTCGCCATGCCGGCCGGGGCGATCACACCCGGACTGGGGTTCATGTACAACGGCTGCATGGGCGTGTTCGATCCCCGGCCCGGTCGGGCTGGGAGCATCGCGCCGGGCAAGCGCCGCTTCACGTCGTCTTGCCCGACCATCGTGTTCCGGGATGGCAAGCCGGAGATCGTGCTCGGCGCGCCCGGGGGCACCCAGATCGCCATGGGCGTGCTGCAAGCCATCCTGAACGTGGTGGATCGCGGCATGACGATGCAGGAGGCCGTGTCGGCGCCCCGGTTCTCGTCGACCAGCAACGCCATCGACATCTGCAATCGGGTACCGCGGGCAGTGGCTCGGCAACTGGAGCAACGCGGCTACGAAGTCATCCGAAATCCCTACAACTACACCATCGGCTGGGTGCACGCTGTGCGACTCAGCGACGGCCGCCTGGAAGGCGGCGCCGACCCCGGACGCGATGGCGTCGCCTACTCGGTGGAATCGTTGATGTAGGGCAGATGCGGCGCGCTACCCAACCGTGGCGTACGCCAACGTCTTCGGCGTCTGGACGATCACCTCAGGCGCATCGCCAACAATGACGGTGTCGTCCAGGCGGAAGCCGCCGAGACCGTAGACGTACAGGCCCGGCTCGGCCGAATAGACCTCCCCGGCCAGCAGTGCCCGCGTGTTGAATGCCATGTCTTCGGGGTACTCATGCAGCATGAGGCCCACCGCGTGGCCGGTCCTGTGGAAGACGAATTCCCCGCATCCCGCGGCTTCGATCACGGCCTGCGCGGCGGCATCCATATCGCAGACGCGCCGGCCGACCACGGCGGCGGCCACCGCAGCGTCCGTCGCCTGCGCGGCTACACGATAGAACTTCGCCTGCTCGTCGCTCGGCTGGCCGCAGAACCACGTACGTTCATTCTCGACGTAGAGCCCGTTCAGCCTCGGGAGTACGAGGTTGACGATGGTGTCGCCCTTCGCAATGCGCGCGCCGCAAGAGGCGCCATCGCCGTGCGGGGAAGCGGATGCAGCGCCGGTGAGGGTCCAGCACTTCAGGATCTCGAAGTCCTCGCCGGGGAACCGCCTCGCCGCTTCTTCCACCATGAGCGCCGCCATGGCGTGGTCGAGTTCCTGAACCAGACGGCCGGGGCGAATGTTCTCCCGGTACCGATCCTGGACCCAGTCGGTCAGGCCGGCCAACGCCCGCATGTTCTGGAGTTCCTCTTCATGCTTGACCCACCGGAGACTGCGCATCTCGGCAAGCGCCGGTCGCAACGTTATCTCAGGAAGGTGGCGCTGCGCCCCGGCCAGAATGGGATGCGGCACGTCCACAGCGATGCGCGACATCGCCAACCCCTTCTGGCTCAACAAGCCTGCTACCACCTCCGGCAGTTGCGACGGCAAGGCAAGACGGTTGGCCACACGCGGGTGCTCGGCATAGTAGGTCACGTCCGACAGCCAGACCGTGCCCTTCTCCGTGGCGAAGCGCATGTGGTTGGTGGAGAGCTCGTTCATCACCGCGAACGTATCTCCGTTACGCGGCACGACAACGAACACCGGCCGCTCCCATGGCCAGACATCGAGCTGGAAATTCGTTGCGTACTGGAAGAAGTCAGGCGTGCCGAACACCAGGGCATCCACGCGCAAGCGGTCCATCAGGCGTCGCATGGCCGACAGCCGGTATTCGTGTACAGCGTTGGTCAGATGAGGCATGTCGTGGCCTAGAGAGAGATGTTGAGACGGCGAATGGTGGGGCCCCACGCGTCGGCATCGCGCTTCATATAGCGCTCGACTTCCGAAGGCGGGCCCTTGATGGCATCCAGAAACTGGAATCCCAGCTTTTCCTTGAACTGCGGATCGTCAAGAACATGGTTGATATCCGCGTTGATCTGCTGGACCACCCCCGGCGGCGTGCCGGCCCGCGCCACGATCGCGTACCAGCCGGGCACCTCGACGTCGTAGCCCAGCTCCTTGAACGTAGGCACCGTCGGCAGCGCAGTCAGGCGCCGCTCACCGGTGACCGCCAAGGGCAGCAGTTTCTTGCCCACGATGAACGGCTGCACACCCGCCACGACGTTCATCATCACGGGCGTTTGTCCATTCATCAGGCTGGTCGATCCCCCCGTCCCGTTGAAGGGCACGTGCTGCATCTTGATGCCGGTGCGCTCCGCCACCAGTTCCATGGCGAGGTGCGTGGAGTTGCCGATGCCCCCGGACGCAAAGCTGATCTCGCCGGGCCGTGCCTTGGCCATGCGCACGAAATCCTGGAACGTTTGCACGTGCAGGGATGGAGCCGCGACGAAGACGAACGGCGAGTTGGCGAGCATGGCCACGCCAGTCAGGTCCTTGGTCGGCGAGTACGGCAGCTTCGGATAGAGGAAGGGATTGAAGGCCAGGTTGGACACGCCGGCAAAGAACAGCGTGTGGCCATCGGCCGGCTGCCCCAGTACGTACGAGATGGCCAGCGTGCCGTTGGCGCCTGGCTTGTTCTCCACGACAACCGGCTGCTTCCACGCCTGCCCGAGCTTCTCGGCCAGTGCGCGTGCCAACACATCGTTGCCCGTTCCACCCGCCTGCGGCACTACCAACCGGATGGGCTTGGTCGGAAAACCTTGCGCGCCGGCGGTGGCCGACAGCGCCAGTGACGCAACCGCCGCAGCAGTCCATCCCCATAACTTTTGCACGTTCATCTCGCACCCTGAAATCATCTGTTTCGTCGCTACCGCTAGCGACGATGACCGAAATGTACCATGTGGTACACGATGGGACGAAATTGGGGTTTACGCGAGCGCGCAACGACGGTGTCGGGTGAGAGTGCTTCGGGGGTCGGTCGGGGCTACGCGCCCTTCTTCGACTTTCCAGGCGAGGTCATCTTGCTGGCGAAGTACTTGAGCGCGGCCGTGGTGCCCTTGCGGTCGCCCGTCGTGATCAGGTCCAGCAGCAGGCCGCGAATCGTCGCCACTTCGACGCGTGCGAACAGCCGCGCTTCCTCCGCGCTGATGTGCATGGCTTGCTGCAATCGCTCGGCAATTACTGCGGTCCAGCTACCAATGACATCGTCAAGAAAGCCGCTGAAGCGTTCACGATCCCGGATGGCTCTTCCGTAGATTTCGAACAGCAACTGCATGATGGGCAGATAGCTCGACGCGGAGTAGCGCTCCCATGCCGCCACCAGGGTCGCTTCCGCATCCAGTCCATCCACGTGCAATTGCTCACGTGCCTGCTGCTCGGCATGCCGCACGCGGAACAGCAGTGCCTGCCAGAAGCCGTCAGCGGAGCCAAAGTAGTAGATGAGCATCCGGTGGCTGGTTCCCAGTGCATCCGCCACACTGCGCAACGACAGATCCCCAAGACCGTTCTCGAGAACATGCACGGTTGCCGCATCGAGCAATTGAATGGCCTGCTCGCTAGCGGAGCGGTCGGGCGGCGAGGCTTTGGTTTTTGGCATCCTTGGCTTCGGAGTCAGGAATAGGGCGCGGGGTGCAAAATGTACCATGCAGTACAAGACGGCAGCGCTCTCTTCATTCGTCGGCCTGGCCGCAGCGCCACGCTGATCGCTATCCAGCCTCGCCTTTCATCCCGATCTTCGTCACCAGCGCCCCGTAGCGTGAGGTTTCCGCTGCAACCAGCTCCGCGAACTGTGCAGTCGAGGCGCTCTTGCGAATCTCCCCGCCATTGGCCTTCATCGTGGCGTCCAGCTTGCCGCTGGCTTGCAAGGCGGCTACCGCCTCGAACAGCCGCCTGGCGATCGGGGCCGGCAGGCCCGCTGGCGCGAACAGTCCACTCCAGTTGTCGAGCACGAAGCCGGGCGGTAGCGATTCCGCCAGCGTCGGCACTTCCGGAAAATGTATGGAACGCGCCGCCGCGGACACGGCCAGCGCGCGCACCTGTCCCTGCCGGATCATCGGCGCGGCCGTGCTGAGCACAGGCATGCCGAACTGCGTCTGCCCGCTGATCATCGCGGTGAGGATTTCGTTGGCGCCCTTGTACGGGATGTGCACCGCTTCCGTGTGCGTGTCATGCAGCAGCGTTTCCACCGCCAGATGCGACACACTGCCTTTGCCGCCCGAACCATAGTTCAGCGCGCCGGGTCTCTTGCGCATCGCGTCGATCAGTTCGCGGGCCGACTTGTAGGGCGACGAAGCCGGCACGGCAAGCACCACGGGCCCGCCCGACAGCGCAGAGATCGCCGTGAAATCGCGCGACGGATCGTAGGGCGGTTCGCGATACAGGTGCACATTGATCACGTGCTGGTTGGCCAGCACGCCCAGCGTGTAGCCATCGGGAGCCGCCCGCTTCAAGGCGCGCGCGCCGATGATGCCGCCGGCCCCGCCGACGTTCTCCACCACCAGCGGTTGCCCCAGCACCGGCCCGAGTTCGGCCGAGATGGTTCGGGCGATGGAATCCGGCGCGGTGCCCGCGACAAACGGCACGACGAGCCGGATGGGCCGGCTGGGATACGGTGCGGCGGCCAGCGCCACGCGGCCAAACGTGCCGCCCAGCGCCGCGGCGCCGGCGGCGGCGCCTGCGCTGGCAAGCCATTGACGACGATTCATGGTTGTCTCCTGATAGGCGCGCGGTCTGGGCCGCGTCACCGGTCTGCGTTCAGGCAGCAGCGGGATCGAGGATCGCCTTGGCAATCGTGTTGCGCTGGATCTCGCTGGTGCCGGTGAAGATGCGGAACATGCGCAGCTTGCGCCAGGTCTGCTCCACGGGATGTCCGCGTGTCACGCCCACGTTACCGTGGATCTGCACGGCCTTGTCGGCCACTTCGAAACAGCGCTCGGACACGAACAGCTTGCAGGCGGCGGCCTTCATGCGCAGGTCGGCGCCAGCATCGGCCAGCATCGCCGTCTGCGCAATCATGCTCTCGCAGGCCCACAGCGCTGCCGCCATATCGGCCAGCATATGCTGGATGGCCTGGAAGCGCGCGATCGGACCGCCAAACTGCCGCCGTTGTCCCGCGTACTCGACCGATGCCTGGTACGCGCGCGTCGCCAGCCCGAGCATCGAGGGGCAATGCAGCAGTCGGTTCACGTTGATGCGCGACATGCCGAGCTTGAAGCCCCGCCCTTCCCCGCCGAAGATGTTGGCGCGCGGCACACGCACGTTCTCGAAACGGATATCCGCATCGATATGCTGGCCGGACATCGGCACGTAGGCCTGTTCGACGGTGACGCCGGGCAGGTCAAGGTCGACCAGCACTGCGGTAATCGCGGGCGGCGTGGTGCTTGCATCGGTCACGCACATCACGATGGCGAAGTCCGCAAACGGTGCCCCGCTGATGTAGTGCTTCTGGCCATTGACGACCAGATCGTCGCCATCTGCGACGGCGGTGGTCCGAATGCTCTGCGCGTCAGATCCGGAATGGGGTTCCGTCAGCGCGAAGCAAGTGGACTTCTCGCCCCGGATCACCGGGCGGAAGTAGCGCGCCACCTGGTCTGGCGTGGCGTACTTGAGCATATTGCCCACGCGGGGCGGGCCACCCAGATCGCCCAGCACGTGCGGTGCCAGTACCGCGCCGCTGGCGGCAAGGTCGGCCTTGAGCGCGCACTGCTCCTGGATGTTGAGTCCCTTTCCGCCAAGTTCTACCGGCAGGCACGCGGCGTAGAGGCCCAGTTCGCTCGAACGGCGCCATACCTTGCGCAGCACCTCGCGCGGCCATGGGTCTTCAGTGCCCAGACCGATCTCCTGTTCGAGCGGGCGCAGTTCATCGTCGATGAAGCGCGCCACGGCGGCCCGCGTATCGATCAGCACCGGATTGGTCAGATGGTCGAACATAAGCACTCCTCAGTTCACGCGGCGGCCGGCGCCGGCCCAGTACTGCTCGCGCACGAGCTTGCGGGCCAGCTTGCCGCTGGCGTTCTTGGGTAGTTCCGCCACGAAGTCCACCGAGCGCGGCGACTTGTAGTCCGCAATGCGCGCGCGGCAATGGCCGATCAGTTCGTTCGCGCTGGCCTGCCGGCCCGGCCACAACGCCACGACAGCCTTGACGCTTTCGCCCCAGGTATCGTCCGGCACGCTGATCACGCACGCCTCCATCACGTCGGGGTGCTGGTACAGCGTGGCCTCCACTTCGTTCGGATAGACGTTGAAGCCGCCCGAGATGATCATGTCCTTCTTGCGGTCGACGAGATAGATATAACCCTCCGCATCCACGCGGGCGAGATCGCCGGTATGGAGCCAGCCATCGACCAGCACCTCGCTGGTCAACGCCGGCTCGCCCCAATAGCCCTGGAACACGTCTGCGCCGCGAATCACCAGTTCGCCGATCTCTTCGCCGCTGACCTCCTCGCCGCGCTCGTTGACCACGCGGACTTCGGTCTCGCCCAGCGCGCGGCCGCAGGACGCCAGCCGCTCGGGGTATTCGTCGATGGCCAGTGCATGGTCGACCGTGGAAAGCCGCGTGACGCCGGACGTCGATTCGCTCGCGCCATAGCCCTGCGACAGCACCGGGCCGATGCGCTGCCACGCCTCGCGGATGCGCGCCGGCGCCATCGGTGCGGCGCCATAGGCCAGCGTCTTGAGGCTGCTCAGGTCGGCAGCGGCAAGCGTCGGCTCGGCCAGCAACATGTTGATCATCGCCGGCACCATGAAGACATGGGTCAACTGCAGGCGCGCGACCTCGGCCAGGAAATGCGCGGGCTCGAACTTCTCGAACAGCACCAGCGTGGCGCCGAGGAACAGGTACGGCTGCATCAGCATGCCGGAGGCATGCGTGACTGGGCCGATCAGCGCGAGGCGGTCGCCGGGGCGCGCGGGCCGGTCCATGGTCAGGATCATCTTGCGCAGCGCCGCCAGCCGGTTGCCATAGCTCTGCATGGCCGCCTTGATCTTGCCCGTGGAGCCCGAGGAGAAATGCAGCACCGCCAGATCGTCGGGGTGCGGCGTGTAGTCGATCGCTGCCATGCCGCCACCGGCCACGAGCGACTCATAGTCACCATGGCCCGGTGCCACGGTCTCGATGGCGAAGAAGTTCTCCACGCTGCCAAAGCCTTGGGTATCCCGCGAGTAGCCGGTATATCCGGGCCCCACGATCATCACGCGCGGCGTGCAGTTCTCCACCACGTCGGAAGCCTCGGCGGCGGTGAAGCGCGGGTTCAGCGCCGCCTTGACGAGCCCGGCCTTGTACAGCGCGCATTCAATCTCGACGATCTCGGGGCAGTTGCGTGACTGAATCGCCACGCGGTCGCCCTTGCGCAGGCCCAGCGCCAGCAGCGCGTTGGCCAGCCGGGTCGAACGGTCTTCAAGCTGGCGATAGGTCAGCACGCGGTCTCGGTACAGCACAGCGGGGTTATCGCCCCAGTAACGCGCCGCGCGCCTGAGGAAATAGGCGAAGGACATGGGTGTCTCCTTGATGGCTTGGTTTTTGTGCCCCCAGTCTGTAAGCTGCGGCCCATCACCACAATGAGGTAAGTGGCATGAAGCCATAACCATCAGGAATGCCATATGGAGACGCGGGATCTGGACTACGTGCTGGCAGTGGGCACGCACGGCGGAATCGGGCGGGCGGCAGACGCGCTGGGCATGACCCAGCCCGCGCTGACCAAGGCCATCCAGCGCGTGGAAGCGCAACTCGGCGTGTCGCTGTTCGAGCGCACGGCGCTCGGCATGCGGGTGACGCCGGCTGGAGCGGTGTTCCTGGAACGGGCGCGCCGCATCCGGCTGGAATACGAAGACGCGCTCAAGGAGATGCGCGGCATCCAGACGGGGGAACTGGGCTTGCTGCGGCTGGGCTATTCGCCGTCGATGCCAACCGGGCTGGTGCTCGGCGCGTGCCGCCAGTTGATCCGGGAGCGGCCGGTAGCCAGGCTGCGGCTGACAATGCGCGTAGCGCGCGAACTGATGGATCTGGTGGAGACCGGCGAACTGGACCTGGCCTTGGCTCCCCTGCCGCGCCAGCCCAACCCGGCGCTAGAGATGCGGGAACTGTTCACCGACCGCCTCGCCGTGGTCGCCGATGAGGCCCATCCGCTGCAGCAGCGGCGCAACCTCACGCTGGCCGATCTGGTCGGCCAGCAATGGATGCTGCCCAGCGCCCACGTATTGATTCGCCAACAACTCGAGGCCGCGTTTGCCGAGCTTGGCCTGCCACCGCCCATCCTGCGCGTGGAGACGGATTTCGGCAGCGCCACGCTGTTCGACCTCGTGCGCGGCACCGACATCCTGTGCATGGCCGCTGCCAACGGCAACAGCCGGATTGCCGGACTGCACCCGATCGCGCTGCGCGCCGATGCACTCGACCTGGGCCGCCGCGTCGGCGTGCTGTCGCGGGCGGGCGCCTACCTGTCCCCGCTCGCGAACCGGATGGTGGATCTGCTCGCCGCGAAGTCGGCGTGAGCGAATTCGCTGGCCAGTGGCAGCCGCTTCCGCCCCTATGCTTTGGCATAGGTGTCGATGGCTCTTCGAACAATGATGCGGATACAGACTGAGAATTGGCGTCCGACCTCCATCTGTCTAACATTCCGGCTATCAGTCGCACGTTTTGTTCGACATCCGGAGGAACCTCATGACCCCCAGCAATATATCCGCCCCCGTCGCCGCCACGCGTGCCGGGTTCGCCGTTCCGGCCTCTGCCATGGGCATTGTGCTCGGCATGGCCGGCCTATCGAACTGTTGGCGGGTCGCTCATACGCTATGGGGTGTCAGCGCGGAGATTTCTGACGCGCTCTTTGCGGTCACCACGCTCATCTGGGCCGTGCTCGTGCTCTTGTACGCCGCCAAGTGGGTGGGGCATCGTAGCGAAGCATTGGCGGAGGCACGACATCCCGTCGCCTGTTGCTTTATCGGCTTGATCCCGGTGGCCACGCTGCTGATTGCGGTCTGGCTACACGGTTACGTTCCAACGTTGGGGCGCGCCCTGATCGTGGTGGGCGTGGTTGCCCAACTGGCCTTCTCGACGTTCCGCAGCGGCGGCATGATGCGAGGGGGTCGCAAGCTCGGCGATACCACCGCGGTGATGTATCTACCCACCGTGGCGGGCAACTTTGTCTCCGCGATGGCCATGAGTTCGCTTGGCTGGATGGATCTCGCCAAGCTATTCTTCGGCGCCGGCCTGTTCTCGTGGCTCGCGATCGAGTCGATCCTCACCTACCGACTGCATCTTGGCGACGAACTGGCCACTGCGGTGCGACCGACACTGGGTATCCAGTTGGCGCCACCGGTAGTTGGCGCGGTGGCATACCTTGCCGTCACAGGTGGCAGCCTGGACTGGCCCTTCTACGCAATGTTCGGTTATGGCGTCCTGCAGCTACTGTTCCTGGCGCGGCTCGCAACCTGGTTTTCGGCGGCGGGCGCGACACCGGGCTTCTGGGCGTTCAGCTTCGGGGTCACCGCGCTGGGGCTGTCCTGCATGCGCGCCGCGACCATCGCACCTGCTTCTCTATTCGCGAACGTCGCATTGCCCCTGTTCGTCTTCGTCAATCTCTTTGTCGGCGCGCTGTTCCTGATGACACTGCGCCTGTTGCTGCAAGGTCGTCTGTTCCGTCGCACCACTTAACCGGCAGTCACGAAAGCGCGCCCAGGACCGCAAACGCGGTTCTGGGCGTTGCGCCTGCCTTGCCTCGGCTAGCTACGCTCGAGGACTATCTTCCCGACGGTCTTGTTGCTCTCCAGCGCTGCATGCGCACGACGGAGGTTTTCGGCCGTGATATCGCCGTAGTGCTCGCCAACCGTGGTCTTCAGCACACCCTCATCGAGCAATGCCGCCACGCGCCCGAGCAGCTTGTGCTGCGCGATCATGTCGGCGGCCCGGTACATCGACCGCGTGAACATGAATTCCCAATGCAGCGAGATCGACTTGCGCTTGAGCGGCATCGCGTCCAGCGTTGCGGGATCGTCGATCAGCGCCAGTTGTCCCTGGGGCTTGAGCAGGTCGACGATCTGGGCGTAGTAGCTGTCCGTGTGCGTCAGGCTGATGACATGCTCGACCTGAGGCAGCCCCAACGCCGCCAGTTGCGGCTGCAGCGGCTGGCTGTGGTCGATCACATGGTGCGCGCCTCGCTCGCTCACCCACTTCCGGGTCGCGGGCCGGGAAGCCGTGCCAATGACCGTCACGCCGGTGAGCTTGCGCGCCAACTGGATCAGGATCGAGCCGACACCACCGCTCGCGCCGATCACCAGCAGGCTCTGTCCCTGGCCGCCACCCTCGGGGATGCGCAGCCGATCGAACAGCAGCTCCCACGCCGTAATGCTGGTCAGCGGCAGCGCCGCAGCCTCGGCGGGCGCGAGCGAAGTGGGCCGATGCCCCGCAATCCGTTCGTCGACAAGGCCATACTCGGCGTAGCTGCCCTGGCGCGTGATATCGCCGGCGTACCAGACCTTGTCGCCCACCTTGAAGAACTCCACCGCAGCGCCAACGGCCTCCACCGTGCCGACGGCGTCCCATCCCAACACGCGCGGCGCGCCCGGCTGCACACCGAGGCGTAGCTTGCTGTCCACCGGATTCACTGCAATCGCCTCGATCCGGACCCGCAGATCACGGGAATCCGGTTCCGGCCGCGGGAGGTCCACCTCGTACAAGGCACGCGGATCCTCGATGGGTAGCCCGGCCTTGTCGTAAACAATCGCTTTCATTCTGCTTGACTCCTCGATAGATAGAACAGGCTACGCGCCGCGCAGGAACTCGCGCACGTGCGCGACGTAGGTGGGGGCATGCTGGAAGAGGGCCCCGTGACCGGCGTTCGGATAGACGATCAATGTCGCATCTGGCAGACCCTCCGCCAGCACAAAGCTGTTACGCGTAGGGATCATGGTGTCGTTGTCCCCATTGGTCACGAGCACGGGATGCGAAATCTTGCCGAGCTTGCCGGTGACGTCACCCTCCCAGTTCGCCCAGGCGATCATCGCGCCAAGTTGCGCCGGCGCAACCTCGGTGCTGGCCGGCAGGTCCGGCTCGCCGGTTCGCGATGCAAGGCGCTCCAGGAAAGCTTGCGCAGCGGCGGTGCCGGCGGGCGTCGCCGGGAAGAAGAGCCGCTTGAGTTTTTCCGGCATCGGCATCTCGCCATCCGTGTAGATCGCAACCAGTTCGGGACGATCCATGCCGGCACCCTCGCCGCCCTGCGGCGCACTGCCCGACAGGATCACACGCGCCACCAGTTCCGGTCTGGTGATCGCGATATCCTGCGCGAGAAAGCCGCCGAGCGAGTAGCCCAGGATGTGGCACTTGCGGAGTGCGATGGCGTCGGCGAACCGCAGGACATGCCGGGCCATGGCCTCGATGGTGGCCGGCACGGCACCGCCGGAGCGTCCCACCCCCGCGTTCTCGAAGAGGATGATCTCCCGGTCCGCGGACAGCGCATCGATGATCGCCGGGTCCCAGTTGTCGAGCGTGCCAGTGAAATGCTGGAGGCAAAGCAGGGGGAAGCCGCCGTTTGCGTTGCCGAAGCGCCGATAGGCGTAGCGGACGCCCTCGGCTTCGGCATACTGCGTCGGGGCATTGGATGAGGTTACGGGTGTCATGCTCGTGTCCAGTGTTGTTCAGCCATCGTTGTCATGCCGCCGCGGAGCCGTCGTACGCGGGCATGACCAGCACCGCCCGGAACCGGACATCGGCACGCATCATGCGGTCGTAGGCTGCCTGCGCCTGCTCCAACGGGAAGGTCTCGATCATGGGCCGGATGCCCTGCAAGTTGGCAAAGGCCAGGGTCTGCTCGTTGTCGAAGACCGTTCCCGTGAGAGCGCCTACCACCGCACGCGCGCCGAACACGAGGTCCATTGCCGTCAGCGAGATGGGGTCGCCCGGGACTGCCACGACGACCAGCCGTCCGCGCGCCGCCAGGCCGGGAACGAGCGCCGACATGCCGGCGCCCGTAGGTGCCGTTCCCAACACCACCTTGGCCCCGCCGAGACTGCGCAGCACGGCCACAGCGTCTTCGCTTTCCGAGTCGATATAGCGATGGGCGCCCAGCTCGGCCGCCAGTTCCGCCTTGTCGGCGCCACGCGCAATCGCCACGGTATGGAAGCCCATCTTGCGCGCGAACTGCACCGCGAGATGGCCGAGGCCGCCCAGTCCATGGACCGCCACCACGTCGCCGGCCCGCGCATTGGCGTTACGCAAGGCGTTGAAGGTGGTCAGGCCGGCGCACAGCAGCGGAGCCGCCTCGGCAGCGTCGAGTTCTTCCGGCACACGTACCAGCCCGCGCGCTTCGGCGAGCATCCGTTCGGCGTAGCCGCCATCCGTCGTCATGCCCGTAATGACCGGGCTCTCGCAGTTGACGATATCGCCCTGCCGGCATGACGGGCAGCTACGGTCTTCGCCGGCCAGGAAGCCTACGCCCACGCGCTGGCCGATGCGCCAACCATCGACACCATGGCCCAGTGCCTCGATCCGGCCCACGACCTCGTGGCCGGGCACCATGGGCCGCTCCGGGTCGGCGGGAGCGCGCCCCACCGTGGCGCTGTCCGAGTGGCAGACGCCGCACGCTTCCACGCGGATACGGACCTGTCCGTGTCCAGGCTCGGTCACCGGGCGATCGATCAGCGCCAGCTTGCCAGGCGCCACCACTACGGCGGCGCGATAGGTTTGCGTTGCAGTCATGGTTGCGCCCTCACTCGAAGCGGAAGTCCGACAGATCCACGCCCACGATCAGCGGCTCCGCCATCGCCAGGTTCTCGGGCGTGCGCGGGTAGATGCGCATGCGCGTCGGCATGCGAATGCCCTGCACCTCGACATAGTCGGAAAGGTAGCGGGCGGCGGCGTTACGGCCCTGGATGTCCACCTCGTAGTCATGACGGCGCAGCAGGCCGTCCGCGTCGAAGTAGTAGGTCTGCTCCGCGCTATGCGTGGCCACGGCATCGGGGAAGGTCACACGCAGACGCCGCCAGGAGAGGCCGCCCACCACCCACGGCTCGATCTCGGTGGCACGCACGCCGGGGTGGCGCAGCACGAATGGCGACGTCAGATACGTCCACATCGTGTAGCCAGCGAAGTACGCCAGTTGGGCATTCGACCAGGGGGTCTCAAGCTCGAAGCCGGCGAATGAGGCACGGGGGTTCGAGAGGGTCTCGACCGGCGTACCGTCCGGTTGCAGGATCTCCACGCGCGCCGGCGTGAAGACCGAGTGGTTCGTGGTCGGTGCGAAGGGTTCGTGCGACACCCGTTGTGCGTGAAGGTCGACGGTCACGCGTGAATCCGTCAAGACCCCTTCACGTTGCTTCAGCGTCCACAGGACACCCGTGTGGTGCAGGCGCGCCGACACGCGCTGGAAACCCTGGAAGCGTTCGAGGCCACCCGCGGCCTCGATGGCGAAACTGATCAAATCAGACATGCTTTACCTTTCTGAAGACGAAACGATCCACCTCGACGCTGACGCGCGAAGGTGGGGAAATGGTGCGACCGGCGCGCCGTGTGCCGGTCGGTATCCGCTAAGCGTGGGTATCGATGAAAGCGGCCACGTGCCGAGCAGCCGCAACAGGAAACTGGAGGTGGGGACCGTGCCCGGCGCGCGGGAACGTCACCAGGTGGAGGGTCGGCAACTGGTTGTTCAGCGCATACCAGTTCTCGACCGGGAACACGATGTCGTGATCGCCGCCCACATGCAGCACCGGAATGTGCGTGGACTTGAGCGCGTGAAGCACGGCTTCGACCGGGAAGGCGGGGTTCCGCGGCCCATCGCCAAGTTGGGCGCCGGCCCATTGCCATGGCACCTCGGGGCTGACGTCGGCTTTGCGCGCGGCGAGCCGCTCTGCGGATTGCCTGGCCGCCTCCCGGCTCTCCGGAGAGGCCGGCTCGAAGAACAGGCTGACGAAATCGTCGAAGTCGTTCTCGCGCTTGGCCAGCGTATAGAACAGCGCCTCGCCCGGTTTGGCCAGCTCGCCCGGCGGTGTCGTGGCGAGCAGCACGGCGTGGCTGACGAGCTGAGGCGCCAGTGTCATCACGAGTTGGGCAGCAATACCGCCGACCGACCAACCGCCGATGATGACCTTGCCGAGGTCTAGCGCGGCGATCAGGTCGATCGCATCACGGGCCAGCGACGCAGGCTGATAAGTCGGCTCACCGGTGGATTGCCCCATGCCACTGTAGTCGAACACGGTCACCTGGAAGCCCTGGCTGGCCAGGGAATCGAGGAAGAGAGGATCCCAGGCGTCCATGGTGCCCCGGAACCGCACGCAGAGCACGACCGGCTTTCCACGCCCGAAGGTGCGATAGGCGAGGCGCCGTCCCGGCACGTCGGCGAACCGGGTTTTCGCGGTGAGGCTTGCCGAGACTTCGGCCGTTGAAGCATTCATTGAGTCCAACCTTGCATGACCATCGATGCACTGTGAGGCACGGATGCCAGGCCTTCATGATTCCCGCTCCGCAGAAAATCTCAAACGACATTTATCGTGAGGTTTTCGGACATGCGGACCCTGAATGCCGTGCCGCGCCCTCCCAATCGCGGCGCTTTCGATGCGCGCCGCGCCAGCATCAAAACTAGCCGCAAAGCCAGACCGGATAAAGCGTGGACGCCTGAACAGTACATCCGTGCGGGCCGAACAATGGGTCTCCAATGCCGCGCTGACGCCAGTTTCCCGCACGTTTCCGGGGCATGACACGTTCACTTCGCACAGGGGGGATATGCGACAATCGCCGCGACCTTGAAGACAGAAACACAACGCTGTCATCGCGGTTGGTGCGTTTTTTAAACCCGTGAAGTGAAGCATGTCCATGGATGCCAAGACACAGGACGCGACGTCAGTCGTCTACATCGTCGACGACGAGGAATCGACCCGCTCGTCATTGACCAACCTCCTGCGTTCCGTGGGATTCACCGTCCGCAGCTTCGAAGGGACAGCGGCGTTCAAGGCATCGGCGAGCGCGAACGTACCGGGCTGCCTGCTACTCGATGTTCGCCTGCGTGGAGAGAGCGGATTGTTCTTTCAGCAGCAGGAGAAGGCGAACCACCGGATGCCGATCATCTTCATGACGGGATATGCCGACGTGAGCATCTGCATCAAGGCGATGAAGGCCGGAGCTGCGGACTTTCTTCTCAAGCCATTGGCAGAGCAGGATGTCATCGACGCCGTGACGGCCGCCCTGGCATTGGACAAGACCCTGCTCGATGCGGATCACGCGCGCAACAAGCTGGCGCAGCTCTATGACTCGCTGACCGCGCGCGAGCGCGAGGTGCTGGCCTACGTGGTAGGCGGCGCGCTGAACAAGCAGATCGCTGCCGGCATCGGCATCAGCGAAGTCACTGTCAAGGTGCATCGTGGCACTGCCATGCGGAAAATGAAATCGAACTCCGTCGCCGACATCGTGCGCAAGGCGCAGATGCTTGGCATCGAGCCGATGTGGCGCTGATCAGGGCCGCCGCGCCTGTCCTTGCACGCCCGGCAGCGTAAAGCAGAGCGTCGCGCCCTCGCCTCCCATCGACTCGGCCCAGATGCGGCCGCCGTGGGCCTCGATGATCGACTTCGAGATGGACAGGCCCAGGCCCATGCCTTCGGCCTTGGACGTCGCGAAGGGCTGGAACAGCCTCTGGAACGCTTCAGCGTCGATACCCGGCCCGGAATCGGCCACCTTGAACCGAATGCTGTCCTCGCCTTCCGGCTCCGCCTGCACGGCGAGACGGCGTACCGGCGCATTCGTTCTCGCTTCGATGGCGTGGATACCGTTCAGTAGCAGGTTGCCCAGGACTTGCTGCAGCTGCAGACGGTCCACGAACACTCGCAGGCCGGCATCCACGTCAGTTTCCACGACGATGCCCTTCGCCTCCGCTTCAGGCGTGATCAGGAAGATCGCCGACGCCACCACTTCGGCCGCCGACTGCAACCTGGCCTGCGGCGGCGTATGTGTCATGAAACCGCGCAGCTTGTGGCAGATCTCGGTGGCGTCGCGGGCCCAGCGCGCTGCGTCGCGCACGGATGACTTGGCTTCCTCCATCTCCGGCTGGTCGCGCTCCAGCCATCGGGCTGCGGCTTCGATCGACGTCCTGGTCGCGGACAGCGGCTGGCTGATCTCATGCGTGATCGACGCCGCCAATTGTCCGATCAGTGCAATGCGTCCGGCGCGTGCCATCTCGGCGCGCATCGACTGCAGGCGGCTGATGTTCTCCTGGTACTCGGAGATGTCGAACGCGAAGAACTGCAGCCGCGCATAGCGGGCAGGCTGGGCCGGCAACGAGCAGCGCCATACGATGGGGATCGTCCGTCCGGTCAGCGACGTCAGCGTGCGCTCGCCCTGACAGGCTGTCGCGCCATCGAACATCGCCTTGAGTACCTTCGAGTTGCTAAGCCGGCTGGCGGGAAGCAGGTCCCTGGCCTTCGCGAAGAAAGATGCCCGGGAGTCCGCATCGAACAACGCCAGCGCGGCGTCATTGGCGTCCACGAAAACGTGATGACGATCGCGCAATTCCTGGATGGCCATCGGATTGGCGTCCAGATAGGCCTCCAGATCCGTCACGCCCTCCGCCTTGCGCGCGTCAACCCATTGCCGGATCCCGGACCAGTCCTCGATCAGGATGGGAATCGGCGCGAAGCGAAAGGTCTCATCCCCAGGATGGCTACACGATGCCAGGCGTGGACAGGCGTCGGGGTCGATTGCGATCTGGGGCGTGGAAGCTTCGGGGCTGGGATGGATCATGGAAGACGGATATGGGCGGCAGGTCACGCGGGCGCCATGGCAATCATGCCGGACCGTGGATGTACCGGCATCTATACGAACGTATAGTCTGCCGCCCTGTGGGCCTTGAAGCTACGGCGCCACCAGCCCCGAGGCCGGAGGCTTCTTCGGGACAAACCCGATGTGCCATGGCGTACGTGCCGCGATACGTCCGTATAAGTGTCCCCGGCACCGCGATTGCGCTAATGTCCGGACGAGAGACCCTTCGCCGCGTTGCGCTACCGATATGTCGTGTCAGTCCTGACGCCCGTGCCTGCCAAGATTGTCTGTGTCATCGATGATGAACCGTCCGTCCGGAGTTCCACCGGCGCGCTGATCCGCGCGCTGGGTTGGGGCGTCTCCTTTTTCTCGTGTGCCGAAAGCTTCATCGCCCATCCGAGCAGCACCGCCTACGACTGCCTGATCTGCGATATCGCGCTGGAAGGTATCTCCGGCCTCGAACTGCTGCGACGGTTCCGTCATGCGGGGCACGCAACACCGTGCATCTTCGTCACCGCCCATGGCACGCCTCAAAACCGTTCCGAGGCCATGCAGCTCGGTGCGGCATGCATGCTCGACAAGCCGGTGGATCCTGATGAGCTGGTCGACTGGATGTCACGCATCCTGGGTTCGATACCCTGACGCGACACGCGCCCGGCCCGTGCCGCCACGTTGCGCACGGTTATACGAACGTGTCGCCCACCATGCGCCAATCGCGACTATTGCGGGCGTGCTGCCGTCCCTACACTCGACGGCATCACCAATCGAGCTGATGCACAGGGGAAACCGGCCATGGAACGCATGCTGCAAGCGATGGAGGTATTTGCGCGGATCGTCGAGTGCGAGAATTTCACGCGTGCGTCGAGTCTTCTCGGCATACCGAAGGCCTCGGCGAGCTTGCTGATCCAGCAGCTCGAAGTCCATCTGCAAGTGAAGCTGCTGCACCGGACGACGCGCCAGGTTCGACCCACCCCGGCCGGCATGACCTTCTACGAACACTGCCTCAAGATACTCCTCGCCATCACCGACGTGAAATCCGTGATCGGGTCCAGCGCGGGCAAGGCGAGCGGCAAGCTGCGTGTGGAGCTGCCGGGCGATATCGCACGCCAGCTGATGCCGCACCTGACCCAATTCCGGCATGAGTATCCGGACGTCAGCCTGCAGATCTCGACACCGCGGCACGCCTCGAACCTGATCCGCGATGGCATGGACTGCGCGATCAGGCTGGGCGAACTCGAGGATTCCTACAGTTTCAGCCGCCGGATAGGGAGCTACCGCCTGATCACCGTGGCAAGCCGGCTCTATCTGTCGCGGCATGGATGTCCTGCCAAGGTAGAAGACCTGGCGGGGCATCGCACGGCTCACGCCGCACAGCACGGTGCCGGCCGCCCTTGGGAGTTCGCGTTCGAGCTTGGCGGCCGCCACACGCGGCATCCTGTGCCGGAGTCCATCGCCTTCGACGACATGGACCTGCTGTTGCACTACGGTCTCCAGCATGGTGGCGTCATTCAGGTCTGGGATGCGGTGGCACGACCCTATCTGGCCAGCGGCCGGCTCGAGGAAGTTCTCGCCGATTGCCGACCCGGCGTCCTCCCGATTCACGCCGTCCACTCGTGCCGAACGCGGGAATCCATGTCGCTGCGCGTGTTCGTCGACTGGCTGTCCGCCGCGCTCGAAGCCGAGCATTGAGCCGGCGGTCAGGATCGCCTGGCACCATTCCCAGTCTCCACGATGCCGCACGTACATTTCGCTTGACATCTATAATCCGGGTTTTCAGGCAGCGGTAGGGGTGGAAAGGATGCATCGGATCGGCTACTTCCTGACAGATGGCTTCCAGGTCATGGCCATCGGCACCCAATCGGTGTTCGAGTTCGCCAACGTCGTGGCGCGTGAGCGTGTCTACAGCGTGACGAACTACTCTCTGGATGGCGGCGAGGTGCAAGCGTCCCTCGGCGTTTCCGTCAAGACGACACCCGTGCATGCGAGCACCGAGGCCGACACCTGGATGATCAGCGGCATCGTCGATCCGACCCAACGCACCAGCACCGCCCAGGAACTGGATTTCGTGCGGACGGCGTCGGAGCAGTCGCGCCGCACGGCGGGCCTCTGCACTGGGGCCTTCGTGCTGGCAGATGCCGGCCTGCTCGACGGCAAGCGGGCGACCACACACTGGGCGTTCGCCGAGGCGCTGCAGGCGCGCTGCCCTGCTGCGCGTATCGAGCCCGACCATATCTTCGTGGCGGATGGCGCCATCTGGACGTCCGCCGGCCTGACGGCAGCGATGGACCTGGCCCTCGGGCTGGTCGAGAAGGACCTGGGCAGCGAGGTGGCCACCAAAGTCGCTCGCGTCATGGTGATGAACCAGCGGCGCGCGGGCGGCCAGCCCCAGCAGTCCGAGCTGCTCAAGCTCGCCCCCAAATCCGACCGCATCCAGACGGCGCTCGAATATGCGCGCCAGCACCTGTCGCGGCCGTTACGCATCGATGAACTGGCGCGGGCCGCACATCTCAGCACGCGGCAGTTCCAACGCATCTTCCAGTCCGAGACGGGCCACTCCCCGGCGAAAGCGGTTCAGCAGCTTCGCATCGAAACGGCACGCACCATGATCGAGCGCGGGCGCCATTCCCTGGAAGTGATCGCGCGGGAAACTGGCTTCCGCGATCGCAATCATCTGCGAGAGGTCTTTGTTCGCACCTATGGCGCAAGCCCGCAAGAATTGCGCAGGGATGCCAGGACGCTGATCGCCGCCTAGCGAGCGTGGCGGCAGGCGATCCCCCTCAGCCCCGCAACGTCACCGAAGGCAGCTCCCCAAACTCCCGCTGGTACTCGCGCGAGAACAGGCTCAGGTGGGTGAAGCCATGCCTTAGGGCGATGGCGGATACCGCGCCCCGTTCCAGGGTGGCGCGCTGGAGGTCCGCGCGCGCGGCCTGGAGGCGCAGCACGCGCAAGTATTCCATCGGCGTGGTGTTCTTGGCCTTGCGGAAGCCCAGTTGCAGGGTGCGCTCGCAGACGCCGCAATGGGCGGCCAGCGCGCCCAGCGTGATTGGCTTGTCGAGGTGGGCGCGCAGGTAGCGGATGGCGCAGCGCACGTAGGCCGGCAGGGCGGCGTGGAAGCCGCGCGGGAGCAGGCTGCCGTCATGGCCGAACTGGTCCACCAGCAGCGTGCCGAGGATCAGCCGCTCGATGGCGGCGTCAGTGGCCGGCAGCGCGGCGCCATGCGCGCGGGCGTCGAACTCGGTGCGCAGCCACACCATCATGGCCTGCCAGCGCGGCGTATCCACGGCGTGGAAATCGAAGACCAGCGGCGCCGGCGCGTCGAAACTGAAGCATTCCAGGAACGCCGCTTCCAGCGCCTGCCGGCGGATGACCACGCTGAAGCGCTCGCAGTCGGCATCAGGCTGTAGCCGCACCGGCAGCGAAGGCGAGAACACGCGCACCGCGCCCACCGGCATCTCGTCGGCGCTGCCCTCCATCACCAGCCGGCAGCGGCCCGCCGTCACGGTCTGGATCACGAACTCGTCCTTGCCGACGCGCGGCTCGATCTCCATCGCCCGGCCATAGCGCGTGGTGGCCAGCGTCAGGTGACCGATCTGGCACGTGCGCAGCTGCACGTCGGGCGTCGCGTCTTCGGCGTTTCCGACGCTTTCCCCTACATCGAGCCGCGTGGGCCCGAACACCCGCGCGGAGAGCGACTGCACGTGGTCCAGCGCCCGCGCGCGGCCAGCGTGGGCCGTGTTGCCTGTCTGCGATGCGGCGCGCTGCGTCATGGCACGTCTCCGGTGAGGTGCGGCCATCGTAGGAGCCACGCTCCGCTCGGGCAAGTCAGGGAAACCCGCTGTGCCGTGCCCCTGTCCGGATCTCGCGCGGTTTCGTTTCGATGCTGGCGGCTTCGTATCGATGCTACGGCCGCCGCGCCGCGCTCGCTACTGTCAGGGCAGGCGGCCACGCGGCTGCCGGCGGCAGCACGGCCCGACCACGATCGGCCGGCCCGCCCTTCCAACATGGCAGGAGACAACCCCATGCAACCCCCAATCCACCCCGTCGACCAGATGCTGCCCGCCCGGGCGATGGTCTCGCTCGGCTTCCAGCACATGCTGGTCAGCTACCTCGGCGCCATCGCGGTGCCCATGATCGTGGCCGGCGCGCTCAAGATGACGCCTGCCCAGACCACGCTGCTGATCAGTACCGCGCTGTTCACCTCGGGCATCGCCACGCTGCTGCAGACCGTGGGGTTCTGGAAGTTCGGCGTGCGGCTGCCGTTGATGCAGGGCGTGGCGTTCGGCTCGGTGGGGCCGGTCATCGCCATCGGCAGCGACCCCGCACTGGGCTTCAACGGCGTCTGCGGCGCGGTGATCGGCGCCGGCATCCTCACGCTGTTCCTGGCGCCGGTGATCGGCCGGCTCAAGCGCTTCTTTCCGCCGGTGGTGAGCGGCTGCATCATCACTGCAGTGGGGCTGTCGCTGTTCCCGGTGGCCTACCAGTGGACCGGCGGCGGGCACGGCGCCAAGGAGTTCGGCTCGCCGATGTTCTTCGTGGTGGCGTTCGGCACGGTCGCGCTGATCCTGTTCGTGAACAGCCACGGCGGCAAGCTCGTGCGCAGCCTGGCGGTGCTGATCGGCCTGCTGGTCGGTGGCGTGGCGGCGTGGCTGCTCGGCATGGGCAATTTCGACGAAGTGGCGCGCGCGCCGTGGTTCACCCTCGTCACGCCGTTCGCGTTCGGGCTGCCGACCTTCAACGCCGGCGCCATCGCCACCATGGTGATCGTGATGGTGGTGCAGATGGTCGAGTCGATGGGGTTGTTCGTGGCCATTGGCGACATCGTCAAACGGCCCGTCACCGAGCGCGAGGCCACCAACGGGCTGCGCGCCAACGGGCTGGCCAGTGCCATCGGCGGCATGTTCGCCGCGTTCCCGTTCATCGCCTTCATGGAGAACGTGGGCCTGGTGATCGTCACCGGCGTGCGCAGCCGCTGGGTGGTGGCCACCTGCGGCGTGATGCTCTGCGCGGTGGCGCTGGTGCCGAAGATCGGCGCGCTGTTCTCGTCGATCCCCTCGGCCGCGCTCGGCGGGGCCACGCTGGTGATGTTCGGCGTGGTGGTCGCGGCGGGCATCCGCACGCTCGGCCAGGTGGACTACGAGCGCAAGCCGGCCAACCTCAGCGTGGTGGCCATCACGCTGGGCTGCGCGTTGATGCCGGTGATCATGCCGTCCCTGCTCGCCAAGCTGCCGGCCGCGCTGCAGCCGTTCGTCCACAGCAGCGTGATCATTGCCTGCGTGGTGTCGGTCTTCCTCAACCTGCTGCTCAACGGCATCCCGGCGCGCGACGAGGAGCCGGCGCTGGCCGTCGCGCCCGAGCACATCCCGGAGATGTAAGCCATGACCCCTCCCCTCTCCCCTTCCCCGCAAGGCAACCTGCTGGTGCGCGGCGCGGCGGCCGTGATGACCGGCCGGGCCGGCGCCGCGGCACGCGTGGGCGCCGTCGACATCCGCATCCGTGATGGGCGCATCGCCGAACTGGCGGCCGGGCTCGTGCCGGGCGCCGACGAGACGGTCATCGACGCCACCGGCTGCGTGGTCTATCCCGGCTGGGTCAACACCCACCATCACCTGTTCCAGAACCTGCTCAAGGCGGTGCCGGCGGGCATGAATGCCGATCTCCAGGCATGGCTGGCGAGCGTGCCCTACCCCCGGCTGGCGCGCTTCACGCCCGAGCTGTTCCGCACGGCGGTGCGGCTGGGCATCGCCGAGCTGCTGCTGTCCGGCACCACCACCTGCGCCGACCATCACTACCTCTACCACCACGGCCACGGCGCGGAAACCGGCGACGCGTTGTTCGAGGAAGCCGAGGCCCTCGGCATGCGGCTGGTGCTGTGCCGGGGCGGTGCGATCCAGTCGGCCAGCGACCATCCCGGCATGCGCGCGACCGCGCTGGTGCCGGAGACGCTCGACGAGATGCTCGGCGATATCGAACGCCTGAAAGCCCGCTACCACGACGCCGCACCAGACGGGCTGCGCCGCGTGGCCGTGGCGCCCACCACGCCCACGTTCTCGCTGCCCCCCGTGCTGCTGCGCGAGGTAGCCGGCTTCGCCCGTGGCATGGGGCTGCGGCTGCACACGCATCTGTCGGAGACCGACAACTACGTGCGCTTCTGCGCGGAGAAGTACCGCTGCACGCCGGTGCAGTTCGTGGCGGACCACGACTGGCTCGGCCCGGACGTCTGGTTCGCCCACCTCGTCACCGTCACGCCGGACGAGATCCGCATGCTCGGCAGTACCGGCACCGGCATGGCCCACTGCCCGGTCAGCAACGCGCGGCTCGGCAGCGGCATCGCGCCGGTGCGGGCGATGGCCGATGCCGGCGTGCCGGTGTCGATCGGCGTGGATGGCGTGGCGTCGAACGAGTCCGGCAGCATGGTGCACGAGGCTAATTTCGCTTGGCTGGTGCACCGGGCGCTCGGCGGCGCGACGCAGACCCGCGTGGAAGAGGTCATCCACTGGGGCACGGCCGGCGGCGCGCAGGTGCTGGGCCTGCCCGGCGTGGGCACGCTGGCGCCGGGGCAGTCCGCCGATCTGGCGATCTACGACGTGGGCGGCCTGCGCTTTGCCGGCTTCCACGACATCGCCACGGCCCCGGTGGCGGCGGGCGAACCGACCCCAGTACGCGATGTGTTCGTGCGCGGCCGGCACGTCGTGCGCCAGGGCGAGGTGGTAGGGCTCGACGTGGAGAAGTTGCGCCAGGAGGCACGCGACGCGCTGGCGGTGCTGATGGCGTAAGCGGCTTGCCGAAAGCCGCCGCAGGGTGCGGCGGCGTTCAGGGATTCTTCTCCGCCGCCGAGGCTTCGCGGAATGCCTTCTCGCCGGCGGTGGATATCTCGACCCACTTCTTGTCGGGCGCTGCGCCGTCCACGTAGCTGTCGTGCCAGTTCCACCATTTGTAGGTGGGCGTCTGCGGGTAGCCTTCGGGCGAATCCTCCCAGAGTTCCTGACGCCCCAGCGGGGTGATGTCGAGGCAGTTCCAGGTGTTGCCCATCTGCTCGTCGCCGCGATTGTTCAGGAAGTAGGTGCGGAAGATGCGGTCGCCGTCGCGGAAAAAGACGTTGGTGCCATGCCATTCGTCTACACCAAAGTCGGCATCGAAGCGGTCCGTGATGGTGAACCACGGAATGTCCTTCCAGCCCATGCGCGCCTTCAGCCCCGCAATCTCCGCCTGCGGCGCGCGCGAGACGAACACCATCGTCGTGTCCCGGGCGTTCAGGTGGGACGGATGGGCGATCTGGTCGGCCACCAGCGAGCAGCCCCGGCAGGCATGCTCGGGCCAGCCGTGCACGCCGGGCTCATAGAAAGCGCGGTAGACGATGAGCTGGCGCCGGCCGTCGAAGAGGTCCGCCAGGCTGCGCTTGCCGTCGGGCCCCTCGAATGTGTAGGGGGTGTCCACCGCCATCCACGGCATGCGGCGGCGCTCGGCGGCCAGCGCGTCGCGCGCGCGGGTCTGGGCCTTCTCCTTCACCAGCAGCGCCTGGCGCGCTGCCTCCCAGGCGTCCGGCGATACCACCGGCGGGGTCTTCATGTCCTTGGTTGATGTCGTCATGGTTCGCTATCTCCTATGCGTCCTGTACGGGGCGATCCCAGCCTAGTTTGGCACCCGGAGTCGGGATTGGGGAGTAACAAGGCTGACGGGATTGCGTAGGGCGCGGCCCCGGCTGTGCCGTCGTCGTCACAATCGATCATCCGTCCGACGCCATCGGCTACGCCTCAGGGATGATGGCGGCGCCGTCGGTATAGCGCCGGCCCGTCCCCATCCGCCGCAATTCGCCGCCAGCCCTTGCCAGCACTGGCCGCGCGGCGGTCGATACCCACGTCTGATGGATTCCCCCCCGCCGGCCTTCCAGAATGAACCGGACCGTCACGGCTCACTGTCATGGGGACAGCGACCGCGCCGCACGGACCGCCTTCAGGAGGCACAAGCACATGGACGTCCAGACCATCCGGGAGCGCGCGTTCGCCGCGCCGCTTTGCAGCCCGGCCTATCCGATGGGACCGTACCGCTTTCTCCATCGGGAGTTCTTCGTCATCACCTACCGCACCGACCCCGAGCGGCTGCGCGCCGTGGTGCCGGAGCCGCTCGAGATTGCCGAACCGGTGGTCCACTACGAATTCATCCGCATGCCGGACTCCACCGGCTTTGGCGACTACACCGAGTCCGGCCAGGTGATTCCGGTGATCTACCAGGGCCGGCGCGGCAACTACACCCATGCGATGTTCCTCGACGATCACCCGCCGCTGGCGGCGGGGCGCGAGCTGTGGGGTTTTCCGAAGAAGCTGGCCACGCCACGCCTGGCGGTAGAGACCGACACGCTGCTGGGCACCCTCGACTACGGTCCGGTACGCGTGGCCACCGGCACCATGGGCTACAAGCACAAGGCGCTGGACCAGCAGGAGGTGCACGACGCGCTGGCGAACACGCCCAACTACCTGCTGAAGATCATCCCCCATGTGGACGGCACGGCCCGCATCTGCGAGCTGGTCTGCTACTTCCTCAAGGATGTGGACGTGAAGGGCGCCTGGAGCGGCCCGGCCGCGCTGTCGCTGTTCCCGCACGCGCTGGCCCCGGTGGCAGACCTGCCCGTGCTGGAGGTGCTGGGCGCGAAGCACTACGTGGCCGACCTGACCCTCGGGCTGGGCGAGGTGGTCTTCGACTACCTCCAGCGCTAGCCCCAATCCCTTTTCTCTTTCCCTTCCCCTCTTTCGGAGAAACAAACATGAAGCTCCAAGGCAAATCGGCCATCGTGACCGGCGCGGCAAGCGGCATCGGCAAGGCCATCGCAGAAACGTTGGCCCGTGAGGGCGCGGCCGTAGCCGTGGCCGATCTCAACGCGGACGCCGCCAACAAGGTCGCGGCCGAGATCGAGGCCGCTGGCGGCCTGGCCATGGGCGTGGCCATGGACGTGACCAACGAGGATGCCGTCGAGTCCGCCACGGCGGCGGTGGCGGAGCGCTTCGGCGGCGTGGACATCCTGATCTCCAACGCCGGCATCCAGATCGTCGCCCCGATCCACGAATACAGCTTCGCGGACTGGAAGCGCATGCAGGCCATCCACCTCGACGGCGCCTTCCTGACCACGCGCGCGGCGCTCAAGCACATGTACCGCGACAACCGGGGCGGTACGGTGATCTACATGGGCTCGGTCCATTCGCACGAAGCCTCCCCGCTGAAGTGCGCCTACGTGGCCGCCAAGCACGGGCTGCTGGGCCTGGCGCGCGTGGTGGCCAAGGAAGGCGGCGAGCACAACGTGCGCTCGCACGTGATCTGCCCCGGCTTCGTGCGCACGCCGCTGGTGGACAAGCAGATTCCGGAGCAGGCGCGCGAGCTGGGCATCAGCGAGGAAGAGGTGGTGCGCCGCGTGATGTTGGGCGGCACCGTGGATGGCGTGTTCACTACCGTGGAGGACGTGGCCGAGACGGCGCTGTTCCTGTGCGCCTTCCCCTCCACCGCGCTGACCGGGCAGTCGTTCGTGGTCAGCCACGGCTGGTACATGCAGTAAGGGCGACGGGCGCCCCGTGGGAAACCCCGGGGCGCCACACGCCAACCGAGGCGAGGAGAAGACATGTTTCTCGAGAAGCAACCCCTGCAGGGCAGCTCCGGCGCCGCGCGGGCAAGAATCGAAGTGGATCGCGGCTATGCCGTGCGGGCGCTGGTGCTGCAAGGCGGCGGCGCGCTGGGCTCCTATCAGGCGGGCGTCTACGAAGGGCTGGCCGAGGCCGGCATCGCGCCGAACTGGGTGGCGGGCATCTCCATCGGCGCGCTGAATGCGGCCATCATCGCCGGCAACGCCCCCGAGCACCGGGTGGCGCGGCTGCGCGAGTTCTGGGCCCATATCTGCCGGCAGCCCTGGCTGCCCAGCCTGTTCCCGTACGAGACGATTGCCGACAGCGCCCAGCACTGGCCAGACCCGCTGCGCATCTGGTTCGATGGCATCGAGGCCGCACGCGCACTGGTCGAGGGCCAGCGCGGCTTCTTCTCGCCGCGCGTGTGGCGCACGCCGGGCGCCCACAGCGCGAGCTACTACGACACCTCGCCGCTGAAGGCCACGCTGGAGCGCTTTGCCGACTTCGACCGCATCAACCGCCATGCCGACATGCGCGTGTCGGTGGGCGCCGTGAACGTGCGCACGGGCAACTTCGTCTATTTCGACAATACCCAGATCACGCTGCGCGCCGAGCACTTCATGGCCTCCGGCGCGCTCCCGCCCGGCTTTCCGGCCGTGGAGATCGACGGCGAGTACTACTGGGACGGCGGCCTGGTCTCCAATACCCCGCTGTCGGCCATCCTGCAGGCCAAGCCGCGCCGCAACGCGCTGATCTTCCAGGTGGACCTGTGGAGCGCCCAGGGCGCGCTACCGGAAGACCTGATGGCGGTGGCCACGCGCCAGAAGGACGTGCAGTATTCCAGCCGCACGCGCCTCATTACCGACTCGATGAGCGAGCAGCAGAACTTCCGCCGCCTGCTCAACGACGTGCTGGCGCTGGTGCCCCCGGCGCGCCGCCAGACCGAGGCCTACCTGCGCGCGGCGGCAAGCGCCTGCGATGCGCGCCGCAACGTGATCCAGCTGATTTACCGCGATAAATCGTTCGAAGGCAGTGCGAAGGACTTCCAGTTCGGGCCGCTGACGATGCGGGAACACTGGACCAGCGGGTTGGACGATATCCGCGACACGCTGAGCCGTCCGGAATGGCTGGCCATGCCCACGCATGAGGAACCGTTCGTGACGCACGACATCCATCGGCAAGAGGCCGAGGACGCTCAGTAACTCAGTAACCCATCGCCGCCGGCTGGGCCGCGCCATCTCCCGGGCGCGGCGCGGCCGGGCTGGCCCCGCGTGGCGGGCACAGGCCGAGTTCCAGCGCCATCTTCACCAAATCGGCGAAGGTGCGCGCTGCCATCTTGCGCATGGCCCGGGCGCGATGGATCTTGATGGTGACCTCGCTGATCCCCATCTTCCCGGCAATCTGCTTGTTCATCAGGCCCGAGGCGGCCAGCGTCATCACTTCCCGCTCGCGCTCGCTGAGCGTGGCATAACGGGCGCGCAGGTCGTCGCCGCATTGCAGCGCGTGACGCTTGGTGCGATCGACGGCAATTGCCGCCGACACCGCGTCGAGGAAATCCTGGTCCCGGAACGGCTTGGTCAGGAAGTCCACCGCGCCGGCCTTCATCGCCCGCACCGACATCTCGATATCGCCATAGCCGGTGATGAAGACCACCGGCAGGCACATGCCGCGCTGGTTCATCTCGCGCTGCACCTCCAGCCCGTTGGCCACCCGCAGGCGCACGTCGAGCACCACGCAACTGGGCGAGTCGTCGATTTTCACCGCCAGGAACTCTTCCGCCGTGAGGAAGGAGCGCGAGCGCATGCCGACGGAGCGCAGCAGGTTCGCCAGGGCGTCGTTCATGCCGGGGTCGTCATCGACGATGTAGATCAGCGGTTCGAGGGGGGCGCAGCCGTGAGGGGACTTCGGTGGCAGGGATTTCACGATGGGCTCCGGGTCTTGCAGACAACAATTTCAGTTGCTGGAAGTCTAGGCAGGCAGACGGCAGCCAACAAGACGCATGCCCGGGAGGCCGCGTTTCCAAGTCCGCACCAATCGCCCCGGATACGGACGACAAAAAAAGAACCGACGGCCCCGGAGGAGGAAGCCGTCGGTCAAACGGGATGGAGGAGACAGGATGGAGAGAAGCGGGACGGCTTAGAACGTGATGTTCGGGTTCCCGGCGGCCAGCGCCTGCTCGCGCACTGGCGCGGGCGGGTAGATCCACTGGGTGTTGATCATCATCTTGCGTTCCTTGCCTTCGGCGTGCGTCAGCTTGACCTGACGGTCCCAGCCTTCGGTGTAGACCGCGCCCCAGCTGCCCAGGTCCAGGCAGGTGGCGTAGAACGGCTGGCTGTAGTCGAGCGTCGGCAGGCCCAGCAGGTCGGCGGCCACGTTGTGGCCGGCAAAGCGGCCCATGAACAGCGCGTGCTGGCAGGACATCAGCGAGTAGTGGTCCTGGTCGTCGGTGAGCGCGCGCACCACGTCGCCGGCGCCGAAGACGTCCTTGGCGCCGATCACGCGGAGGTCAGGCGTCACGTCCATGCGGCCCTGGCGGTCCAGGTTCGGGGACACCTGCTTGGTCAGCGTGCTGGCCACCATGCCGCCGGTCCAGATGATGGTGTCGGTGTCGATGCGCTCGCCGGTGGCCGTGACCACGCCGGTGGCGTCCATCGACACCACACCGGCACCCAGGCGGGTTTCGATGCGAAGCTGGTCCAGCGCTTCCAGAATCTGCGGACGCGGGCCCGGGCCGAGGTCGGGGCCGATGGCCTCGTTACGCTCCACGACCACGATGCGCGGCTGGTAGTCCTTGCCGAAGATGGCGCGCAGGCGCTCGGGCAGCTCGGTCGCCACTTCCAGGCCGGTGAAGCCGCCGCCGACCACCACGAAGGTATTGCGGGAGGCCGTGCTCGGGCGCGCGGCCAGGCCCTGCAGGTGCTCGCGCAGCTTCACGGCCTCGTCGATCTGGTCCACCGCGAAGGCATGCTCGGTCAGGCCCGGCAGGGGCGGACGGAACAGGCGGCTGCCGCTGGTCAGCACCAGGCGGTCATAGCTGACCGACTGCGTGTCGCCGGAGGTGGTGGTCACATCGACGCTGCGGTCGCCCGGGTGAATCCGGTCGACGGTGCCTTCGATGAACTTCACGTTGACCGCGTTCAGCAGCGGCAGCAGGGGCACGGCCATCTGCTCAGGCTGGGCTTCATGCAGGCGGGGGCGCACGTGCAGCTCGGCCTTGGGCGACACCAGCGTGATCTCGACCACGGTGTCCGCGTTGCGCTCCATGTCCACGACACGCGCCGCACCGAGTGCGGACCAGACGCCGGCGAAGCCGCCGCCCACAATCAGAATCCTTTGTTTCATGGTCGTTTCCTCTTTATCTCAGCCAGGGGTGCCGCCGGGCACGGCAGCGATGGGATACCTACGGGAGGGCAGGGCACCGCTGCAGTGCGGGGACACTGCGGCGGTGCGGCTTGGTTGCCGTCCTGCTTGGGATGAATCGTAGGTGGAGGGGCGGTGGACCGGAAGTACCGCCACGGTACGCATGCTGTTGCCGCGCAGGCACCAATCGAGGGTGTACTCAGTGGGCGATGGCGATGACGCTTCGCATGCCCTCGCGGGCCATCTTGGCGTAGGGGCACATGCGCTCGGTATTGCGCACAAGCTCCTCGGCCACGTGCCGTTCCACACCCGGCATGCGGATGCGGACGTCCGCGATCAGCGCGTAGGCGCCATCGGCGGGGTCGCGCCCGAACGCGACCTCGACGGCCACGGTCATTGCTGCGACATCGACGTGCGCGCGCTTCGCGATCAGGCTCAGCGCGCCGTGGAAGCAGGCGGCAAAGCCCGCCGCGAAGAGCTGCTCGGGATTGGTGCCGCTGCCCGGGCCGCCCAGCGCGGCGGGCAGCCGCAGGTCCAGCATCAGATTGCCGTCATCGGATCTCGCCACCCCGGATGCACGGCCGTGCTCCGCCGTGCCGCCCGATACCGTGACGGTGGTCGTATACAGCGCGGTGAAGCCCTGGCCCCGGTATCGGTCGAGCAGCGTCAGCGGTGGAGGTTCCAGCCTCTCGTTATCCATCGTGTCTCCCGGCTGGTTGTTATCGATGCATCCAGTCGCTGAAGCTGATGTGGCCGAGCCGCGCCTCCCCTTCCGGCACCAGCGTGCCCTCCTGGAGTTCGGCGCCGAAGTAGCGCGCGTCCGGATCCGCCACGGCGGTCTTGGTAGCGCCGGTGGCCTTGAGGTAGCGCTGTACGAGGTCGCTCATCTGGAAACGCTCCGGGCCGGCGATGTCGACGATGCCGTTGACCGGCGCGGCCAGGGCGGCGTCCGCCACGGCGTCTGCCACGTCATCCGAGGCAATCGGCTGGATCAGCGCGGGCGTGATGCGCAGCGTGTCGCTGTCTCCCGCCGACTGGACGATGGCGCCGAGGAATTCGAGGAACTGCGTGGAGCGGACGATGGTGTAGGGGATGCCGGCGCCCCGGATCAGCGCTTCCTGGGCGATCTTGCCGCGGAAATAGCCGCTCTGCGCGAGCTTGTCCGTGCCGACCACCGACAACGCCACATGATGGGCGACCCCGGCGGCCTTCTCGGCGGCGGCCAGGTTGCGGCCGGACGTCTCGAAGAAGTGCAGCACCGCGTCGTCGGCGAACGAGGGCGAGTTCGCCACGTCCACCACCACCTTGGCACCGGCCAGCGCCTTGTCCAGCCCTTCGCCGGTCAGCGCGTTGACGCCCGACTTCGGCGAGGCCGCCACCACGTCATGCCCTTGCGCGACGAGACGCGCCACGACCTTCGTGCCAATGAGGCCGGTTCCGCCAATGACCACAATCTTCATGATGCTTCTCCTTGCTGAGTGCTGCGTTGCCGAGGGGGGATGAATTCACCCTCATGCTAGACACCGGCGGCGCGTGGCGCCAGACCGACGCCAAGCGCACGGTGTTTCCTGTTTCGCACCAATCACAAGGAGACGTACAAAAAGAAGGCTAGCGGTTCACCTGCAGGCGGTATTCGCTGGGGGAGAGGCCGAAGTGGCGCTGGAAGGTCACGCGCATGCGCTCCTCGCTGCCGAAGCCGCATTCGTTGGCAATCTGGTCGATGGCCCGGTTCTGGTCCTGGAGCGCCCGCCGGGCGGCTTCGAGCCGGAACAGCTCCACGCCCTTGGCCGGCGTGCGGCCGGTCTTCTGCTTGTAGACCCGTGCGAAGTTGCGCGGGCTCATGCCGACATAGTCGGCCAGCTGCTCGACGGAAAGCTCGGCCCGGGACAGGTTTTGCACGATCCACATATGGAGCGACTCGAACACCGGCACCTGCCGGCTCTGCGTGATCAGCATCTCGCTCAGTTGCGGTTGCGCGCCGGGCCGCTTCATGTACACCGCGAGTTCCTTGGCGGTGTTCAGCGCCACCTCGTGGCCGTAGTCGGCCTCCACCATGGCGAGCGCGAGGTCGATGCCGGTGGTGACGCCGGCCGAGGTCCAGAGATGCTGCTGTTGCACGAAGATGGCGTCGGCGTCCAGGTCCACGCTGGGAAACAGCTCGTGGAAGCGGTCGCGCATCGCCCAGTGGGTGGTGGCACGCTTGCCGTCGAGCAGGCCGGCGAAGCCCAGCAGGAAGGCGCCGGTGCACACGGACGCCACGCGCCGCACCTTGCACGGCGCGTCGTGCAGCCAGGCGATCAGCGACGCGGAATGCTGGGCCACGTCGATGATCTTCGGGGAGCCCGGCACGATCACCGTGTCGACAAGGCGCAGATCGAACGTCTCCAGCGACTCGACCTGCAGCATCGTGCCTTCCGCCGACGGTACGGCGCCCCCATCCAGGCTGGCGGTATGACAACGGTAGCCCGCCAGCCCGTGCTCGTGCGCGTAGCGGGAAGCGGCCCAGAACACGGTTTGCGGTCCGGCCAGGTCGAGCAGGCTCACTTCGGGATAGACCACGAAAAGAATATTGCGTGGCATCTGTTCAATGTTCCCTGCGTACGGCGTAGGTGTCTGGCCCATGGCTGGTAGCGCTGAAATCGGTGGATGTTAAGTCTTGCGGACAATCTGGCGCAAGACCGTGACCGGCGGATGTCGGGCTGCCTGGTGGACCCGGCGGACCCGGCGGCACGTGGCGCAGATCGATCACGGCCTGCATCAGCGCAGGGCGTTCGACCATGCCGAGGTAGGCACCGTCCCGGGTCACGACCAGCGGGTCCGCCGGGTGCCGGTGCAGCGTCGGCGTCAGTGCCCGCGCCAGCTCGATGACCGTGGCATCGATGCAGAGCCGGTGCGGCGCGTGCGAGACGAACTGCACGCAGTGTTCACGATGGATCCAGCCCCGGTAGCACGGCAGCCGCACCACGTCGCCAATCAGCTCGCGGCAGATCACCCCCACCGGCACCTCCCCCCTCAGCACGGCCACCGCGCTGGCGGTGGGATGCTGGGCCAGGATCCGCAGCGCGTCACCCAGGGACTGCGTGTGCTGCACGGCGGGAATTCGGCGCAGCAGGGTCGGCAGCACAGCCGTTGGCACGCGATACGGGTCTTGTCTCATCGGGGAGTCGGGGGGCCCACGCTGGCGCAGGCTGGATCGGGACACTGTCAGAGCGAGTCTAGTCAGGCGCGGGATGGTGAACAAGACACCTGGCGCGGCCACGAAGTTTCCCCGTACGCACCAATCGCCCGGCCGATGCCCGGTACGTGCCGAACGCGGCTGGCAGCTTGGCAGGAATTATGGGAACGCTGTCATTTACGTCACATTGGCCCCTAATTACCATCGAAGCAAGTCCAGAACAGGCCGAAAAACCGGCCGGCATCGAAGTCTTTAGTGAGAAGCAAGCATGAACAATGCAGTACGCGTCGCGGTGGTGTACCACAGTGGGTATGGTCACACGCGCCGACAGGCGGAAGCCGTGCACGCGGGCGCCGCCAGTGTCATGGGGGTAAGGAGCGTGCTGATTCCCGTGGAAGACGTCGACGCGCACTGGAAGGACCTGGAATCGGTCGACGCGGTCATCTTCGGCACGCCCACCTATATGGGTAGCGCCTCCGCACAGTTCAAGGCGTTCATGGACGCCTCGTCGCAAACCGTGTTCGCCACCGGCGCCTGGAAAGACAAGGTGGCCGCCGGTTTCACCAACGCGGCCTCGCGCTCCGGTGACAAGCTGAACACGCTGCAGCAACTGGCGATTTACGCCGCGCAGCTCGGCATGCACTGGGTCAACCTGGGCCTGCCGCCCGGCCACAACCACTCCGGCTCCACCGAGGACAGCATGAATCGTCATGGCTACTTCCTTGGCGCGGCGGCCCAGAGCGATGCGGATGTCTGCGCCGATGACGGCGCCACCGCGGCGGACCTCAAGACTTCAGCCTACCTGGGTGCGCGCGTGGCGCGTGTGGCCCTGCAACTGGCGGCCGGCCGGGCCGAGCTGGCCAAGCTGTCGCTGGCGGCGTAATCACCGCGGCGGCCCGCGCACCGGCTCCGGGTGGGTGCCCTAGGTGGGCACCCTTAGGTGGGCACGCTCAGGCCGCTTCCTGCGCGGCAGCCAGGTAGCCGTGAATCTGCGAGACGACCACAGCCCCTTCGCCCACGGCGGTGGCCACGCGCTTGGTCGATCCGGACCTCACATCGCCGATGGCGAAGATGCCCGGCACGCAGGTTTCCAGCGTGTTGGTCGGCTGCCCTGCCAGGGTGCCTGTCAGCACGAAGCCCTTCTGATCCAGGCCCACCTGGCAACCGCCCAGCCATGCCGTATTCGGGTCGGCGCCGGTGAACAGGAACACATGCTGAATCGCTTTCTTCTCTTCCACACCCGTCTCGCGGTTGCGGAGTACCACGCCGGTGAGCCGGGCGTCGCCGCTCAGGTTCGTCACTTCGGTATGCGCATGGACGGTGATGTTGGGCTGCGCGGCGATGCGGTCGATCAGGTACCGGGACATGCTCTGTTCGAGGCTCGCCCCCCGGATCACGATATGCACGTGCGCGGCGTGCGCGCCGAGGAACACGGCGGCCTGGCCGGCCGAGTTGCCGCCGCCCACCAGCACCACTTCCTGGCTGGCGCAGAGCTTGGCTTCCACCGGCGATGCCCAGTAATAGAGTCCCCGGCCCTCGAACATCGCCCGGTTAGGGATCGGCGGGCGACGGTAGGCGGCGCCGCTGGCGATGATCATCGTGCGCGCGCGCACCGTATCGCCGGCCTTGGTACGCACCTTGTGCACCGTGCCGCAGTCCAGCCGGGCGACTTCGACGGGGCTCGCGATATGCGCGCCGAACTTCTGCGCCTGGGCGTAGGCATTGGCGGTCAGCGTGTGGCCCGAGATGCCCGCCGGAAAGCCGAGGTAGTTCTCGATGCGCGCGCTGGCGCCCGCCTGCCCGCCGGGCGAGAGGGCGTCCAGCACGATCACGCGCAGGCCTTCGGACGCCGCGTAGACGGCGGCGGCGAGTCCCGCCGGGCCGGCGCCGATGATGCCGACGTCGTAGACGCGGTCCTTGTCGAGTTCGGGCAGCAAGCCGAGGCAGGCCAGCACCTGCGTGGTATCGGGGCGGCGCAGCACCGTGCCGTTGGGGCAGATCATCAGCGGGAGGTCGGCCTCGTGGGCGTCGAACTTGCGCAGCATGCCGGCGGCGTCCTCGTCGGTGTCGAGATCGAACACCGAGTAGGGGTAATTGTTGCGGCGCAGCAAGGCCTGGAGTTCGACCATGGCGGCGTCGCTGCCGTGGCCGACCAGCGACGGGCCGCGCCCGCGCTGGATCATCGCCGTGCGGCGCAGGATCAGCGCCTGCATGATCAGTTCGCCGAGCACCGCCTCCGCCACCATCAGGGAGCGCAGGCAGGCCGGGCGCACGACGATGGCGCGCACATCCTCCATGGCGATGCCGTCCACCAGTTCCGGCATGCCGGAAAGCTGGCCGATCTCGGCCAGGAAGTTGCCCGGGCCGTGTTCCGTGACCAGCGTGCTGTCGCCGATGCCGTCACGCTGGACGATGCGCACCCGCCCTTCCACCACCAGCACCAGCCCGCTGGCCGGGTCGCCGGTGCGCACCACCAGTTCGCCGGCACGCCAGGTCCGTTCAGCGCCATAAGGCGCGATCCGGGCGATGTCTGCGGCGGTCAGGTGCGGGTACATCTGCCGACGATGAAACGCAATGACCGGAGCGCCCGGTTGCTCTCCCGACGCATCGCCAGCGGCGGTGGCGGAAGTGAGGGGGTTCGGGAGGGTGTCCATGGCGTTTTCGAGGGTGAGGTGGGCTTGGATTGCAGAGTAGCAGTCCGGCCCCGGAAACTCAGTCATGCACTCGGCGACTCCCGTACGACTTACGTATATCGATCCGCAACCGCTTCGACTGGGGAACAGCAGGAATGAACCGATCCGACACATTGGACCCGGCGGCAGGCGTGGCATCGATCGTCCCGGCGACGCCCTTGGCGCCCGGGGAGGCCATGGAACGTGGCTTCCGCGTCAGCCTCCCGAATCGCGCCGATGCGCTGTCCACGGGCTTTGCGGCGAGCTACGCCGGCATCATGGCCTTCATGGCGGTGGCCAGCGAGGGCAGCTTCGCCAAGGCCGGCGAGCGCCTCGGCATCGGCCGCTCGGCGGTGAGCCGCAACGTGCAGAAGCTGGAGACGCAGCTGAGCACGCGGCTGTTCCTGCGTACCACGCGCACCACACAGCTGACACGCGAGGGCCAGCGCTTTTTCGAGAATTGTCATCAGGGCGTCACGCATATCGTCGAGGCCATGAACGACATGCTGGAGCTGCGCGAAGGCCCGCCGCGCGGCATGATCCGCATCAGCGCCACCGTGGGCTTTGGCCGGAAGGTGGTGGCACCGCTGCTGGAGCCATTCATGGCCGCCTATCCCGAGATCGCCATCGAATTGCTGCTCGACGACCGGCCCACCGACTTCGCCTCCGAGCAGGTCGACGTGGCCTTCCGCAACGGGCGCATCGAGGACTCCAGCATCATCGCCAAGCAGCTGATTCCGATGCAGATGGCGCTGTGCGCGTCGCCCGCCTACGTGGCGCGGCACGGCCTGCCCGATGCGCTGGAAGACCTGAGCCGGCATACCTGCATCAACTTCCGCTTTGCCAGCGGGCGGGTCTTCGAATGGGAGTTCAAGGTGGAGGGGCAACTGCGCAAGGTCATGCCGACCGCGCGGCTCACGTTCAACGACGCCGACCTGGTCCTGCATGCGGTCCTGCAGGGCTGGGGCATCGCGCAGCTGGCCGGGTACCAGATCGCCGAGCCCCTGGCCGCCGGGCAACTGGTGGTGGCGATGGGCCGCTACGCGCCCGACGACCGCGGGCACTACCTCTGCTACCTGAGCCGGCAGCACCTGCCCACGCGCATCCGCGTGTTTATCGACTTCATGACCGATGCGATCCGCGCGCAGGCGCTGAACTGCCTGACCGACTTCAACCCCGAGCCGGATCTGATCCCGGCGCCGATCGGTTGAGTGCCGCCGCGACGAAGTCGATGAACACCTTCGCGCGGGCGGGCAGGCGCCGCCCGAAGCTGTGCAGCACCTGCAGCGGCACGGGCCGCAGGCCGACATCGGGTAGCACCACGCGCAGGCGGTCGGCGTCGAGATCGGCCTGCACAGCCGTGCGCAGGATCTGGGCGATGCCCAGCCCGTTGACGGCGGCGGTGCGCAGCGCCTCGCCGCTGTCCGAGTCGAACGCGCCTTCCAGCGGCACGCGCGCCCCATCGGCAAAGGCGATCGGCACCACCTGCCCGGCCAGCCGGTAGCGCACGTGCCGGTGCGCGGCCAGATCCGCCACCGTGCGTGGCACGCCGTGCCGCTCCAGATAGTCCGGGGAGGCCACCAGCACCAGCGGCAGGTCCGCCAGCGGCTTGGCGAACAGGCCGCTGTCGACCACCTGCCCGGCGCGCAGGGCCAGGTCGAAGCCTTCACGGATCAGGTCGACATGCTGGTCGCTGACGCTGACCTCCAGCGCCAGCCGGGGATGGCGCGGCATCAGGATCGCCGTGACCGGCCCCAGCAGCGAGCGCGCGAGGTCGCTCGGCATGCTGATGCGCAGCGTGCCCACCGCCGTGGACGGGGTGCCCAGCACCTCGGCGGCCTCCTCCAGCCCCCGCACCAGCGACGCCACGCGCCCGTAGTAGGCCTGCCCCTCGTCGGTCAGCTCGAAGGCGCGCGTCGAGCGGTGGAACAGCTTCACGCCCAGCCGCGCCTCCAGCCGCGCAATGCTCTTGGACACCGCCGAGGGCGTGGTGCCGAGCCGCCGCGCGGCGGCCGTGAACGAGCCCGCTTCCACGGCGCGGACGAAGGCGGACAAGCCATGCAGGCGTTCGATCGACATTGATGACAGGTTGGCACAAGTGATGGGTCTATTGTAGGGCTGGGAGGCCCCGGCCCGCTCTGGCTAAATGCGTAGGCAAACCCATCAGGCTTATCGAGGAACGCATATGAACACGCTAGCAGAAAAGGTCGCCGTCGTTACCGGCGGCAACAGTGGCATCGGTTTCGCCATCGCCCGTCAATTCGTCGACCAGGGCGCCCATGTGGTGATCGTCGGGCGCCGCAACGACGCCGTGGAGGCCGCCGTGGCCGAACTGGGCGCGAAGGCAGTCGGCCTGACCGGCGACATCGCCGATCTCGCCACCCACGACCGCGTGGCCGCCCTCGTTGCCGAGCGCTTCGGCGGCGCCGACATCTACGTGGCCAACGCCGGGATGAACATCATCACCGAATCCGCACAGGTCGGCATCGACGAGTACGACACCCACTTCGCCACCAACACCCGGGCGGTGTTCTTCGGCGTGCAGAAGATTGCGCCGGTGCTGCGCAACGGCGGCGCGGTGCTGCTGGTCAGCTCGATTGCCAGCGGCAAGGTGCTCGACGGCCACGCGGTCTATGCCGGCAGCAAGGCCGCCATCGAAGCGTTCGCGCGGAACTGGGCGCTGGAGTTCAAGGGACGCGGCATTCGCGTCAACGTGATCAGCCCGGGCCCGACCGAGACGCCGATCCTGGCCAAGCTGGGCGTCGGCCCGGCCGAGCGCCCCGGCTTCGAGGCCGCCATGGCCGCCGCCATCCCGCTGGGCCGGCTGGGCCGCGCCGACGAGGTGGCATCGGCCGCCGTGATGCTGGCAGGCAATGCCGGGAGCTTCATCACCGGCGTGAACCTGCGCGTGGACGGCGGCATCTCGCTGACCTGAGCCGGCTGATCCGGGCGCAGAAACGAAGAAGCCCGCCGGAAGGCGGGCTTCTGTCATGCGTACAGCGGTGTAGTGCTTACTGCGGACGGTTCACCGAGATGTCGAAGAACGGCACCGGCGCGCTGAGGCTGATCATCACGCCCAAGCCGGTGTTGTTCAACGTCATGGCAATCCCCTCGCGCAGGCCGTTGGCGGCCGCGCGATAACGCAGACCCGGCACCGGGCTGTTCTGCGTCCAGCTGTCCGGACGGCCGTCGCCGCGCAGGCGCGAGTAGACGCCGGTCACCGGATCTGCCGCAGTGATCGTCGTCGACGCCGTTTCCATCAAGAGCGTGCTGTCGGCGAAGGCCGTGAGGTCCCAGTACGAATTCTTCGTGCCGACCACCGGCATCGCGCGGGCAATCGCCTTGGTGGCGATCATGATGCCGTTCGGCTGTGTGATCACGACCGTGAGCTGGCCGTCCGTGCCCTTGAACGCCACGGCTTGCGCAACGCCCGAGGTGTCCGTCAGGTCGAAGCCGCCAGTGGGGTTGACCGTGACCGTGCCCAGATCAGCGTCGAGCCATGGCGTGCAGGTGCTGGTACCCGTGCAATCCGCGCCGGCGGTCATCTTGCCGGCGGCATTCAGGGTGAACTTCACACGCGCGGGCGCGTACGGCACGCTGGGGTCGTCACGCTCGAAGCCCAGGCCGTTCCAGTCGCCAGCCAGTTCAGCCAGCGGCAGGGTCTGCGCCGGGACGATCAGCGGCGGGAAGACCGTGGGGGCACCGACACCCAGGCTCGGCACCACCATCATGCCGATGCCCGACTTCGCCACCATGATGTCCAACGCCATCGGGGCGGTGCCGAACGTGAAGTGGCAGGCGTCGCCGACAACCGGGGTCAACGGCGTGGGGGGAGCAATTTCGATACCGTCGGCGAAGCTGGCCACGGGAACGAACGACGTCGTGTCGGCGTTGAACTTCATCGGCCCGATGATGCCGCCCGTCACCATGAAGTAGTTGCCCGTGCGCAGGCCCGCGCAGGTGGCCGAGGCCGGCTGGAGAACCGTGCCGATGGCGGTTGCACCGGCGTTGCTGCCCACCGCTGCCGACAGGTCGCCCAGCGTGGTCTTCGCCGTGGCCAGGCGTGCCATCAGTTGGTCCAGCAGCTTGTCCAGCGCATTGCCGGCGTTGCTGCCGTTGGCGGCCACCAGCGGTGCCTTGAACGGGTCGATGCCCGTCAGGTCGACCACGCCGGTCAGGACCAGGCTCACGGCGTTGTTGGCCTTGGTCAGGCCGTCCGCGGTGATGAGGTTCTGGGCATTCTTGTCGAACTGGGTGAAGAACGTCGTGGTGCTCCCGCCCGCCAGCGCGGCGGTCAGCAGTTCGGTCAGCGGCGTGATGTTGGCCACGGCGCTGGTGCCGGAGCCGCCTTCCACCACCGAGTGCAGCGTCGTGCCGTCCGGCGTGGTCACGGCCAGCACGCACGGACGCACAGCGTTGTCGATATTGAGGGTGAACGTGCCGTCAGCGGCCGTGGTGGCCGTGCCGCTACCCGTGGCGCATTTCGCCTGGACCGTGGCGCCAGCCAGCGCCGCACCGACCGCAGCCGTGCCGCTGATCTTGGTGGTCACCGGCGCGCTGCCCGAACCGCCGGCCGGCGTGCTGGTGGTGCCATCCCCGGAGCCGCCGCCGCAGGCCGAAAGCACCGCAGCCGCCAAACCCGTCAACAAAATCCTCGATTTCATCCCTGACCTCTTTCTTATGATGTCTTTCCCCGCGCAGCGACCCGCAGCGCGTACCCGCGGGCAAATCTACGATGCCCGGCGGCGTGGAGTGTCAGGGAGTGGTCTTGCGCCGGCCAACCCGCTGTGGGGGGATTGACAACACAACAGGATTGGCACATTTCGGCGACTTTGTCTCAAATCGCAATAATGCGTTATTCGACACCTGAATCCTTGTCAGAGCGGCGGCAGCCGCCGCCTGACCGGCTGGGATTTGACGATGGACGAACTGGTCTCCGCCATATCGGTAATCCGCTCGAGAATATGGTCCAGGTGCTCGATGGAGCGGAGGTACAGCCGTCCGATAAAGCAGTCGTCCCCGGTCACCTTGTCGCATTCGCCGAATTCCGGAATCGATTCGATCAGCTTCTGCACCTGCTGGAGCTTCCCCGGCAGCGGCCGGATGCGGACGATGGCCTGCATCGGGTAGCCGAGCGTGCGCGGTTCGGCATCCACGGTAAAGGCGCGGATCACCCCGCGCTCCTCCAGCCGCCGCAGCCGCTCCGACGCCGCCGGCGACGACAGCCCCACCTGCTCCGCCAGCGCCTTCACCGGCATGCGCGCGTCCTGCTGGAGCAGCGCCAGGATACGGCGGTCCAGATCGTCGATCGACATAGGAAATTTCCCCCTTTTGCCTAATTAAGTAAGGAATATAGGCGACTTGCCTACATTCCGGCATGGGCAGCGGGCGGACGACCTCGTAAACTGCCTAGCCTCGATAGGAGGATTCGCAGTGGACGAGCGCAAACGCGGGATGATGGAAATGGTGGCGGCGATGGTCATCTCCGGCACCATCGGCTGGCTGGTGGTGGTGTCGGGCCGCCCGGTGACGCAGGTGGTGTTCTGGCGCTGCGCGTTCGGCGCGGCCGTGCTGCTGGCGGTCTGCGCCGCCAAGGGCTACCTCAAGCCGGGCACGCTGAACCGCCGCCAGTTGCTGCTCGCGGTGGCGGGCGGCGTGGCCATCGTCGCCAACTGGCTGCTGCTGTTTTCGGCCTACGCGGGGGCGTCCATCTCGATTGCCACGGCGGTCTACAACACCCAGCCGTTCATGCTGGTGGCGCTCGGCGCGGTGTTCCTGCGCGAGCGGCTCACACTGGCCAAGCTCGGCTGGCTGCTGCTGTCCTTCGGCGGCATGCTGCTGATCGTGCAGGCCAAGCCCGGCGCCGGCGCGCCGCACGGCGACTACCTGGTCGGCATCCTGCTGGCGCTGGGCGCGGCGTTCTGCTACGCGCTGGCCGCGATGTTTGCGAAACAGCTCAAGGGCACGCCGCCGCATCTGATCGCCCTGATCCATGTGATCGTCGGCACCGTGATGCTGCTGCCGATGGCGGTGTCGTCTGATTTGCCGTCCGGCCTCGTGCCGTGGGCCACGCTGACCACCATGGGCGTGGTCCATACCGGCCTGATGTACATCCTGCTCTACGGCGCGATTCAGAAATTGCCTACGCACCTGACCGGCGCGCTGTCCTTCATCTATCCGATCGTCGCCATCCTGGTGGACCGGGTGGCGTTCGGCCACCAGTTGCACCCGACCCAGTTGGTCGGGGCGACGCTGATCCTGCTGGCCGCCGCCGGCATGACGCTGGGCTGGCCATGGCGCAAGCCGGCAGCAATGGTGGAGGTGGAGGGCAAGTCCTCAACGTGAGGCGGGGTCCGGCGCGCCGATGCGGTCGAGCGCCGCGAGCACGTCCGGCGCCAGCGCCAGCGTGGCTGCCTGCAGGTTTTCGCGCAGATGGCCGACCGACGAGGTGCCCGGGATCAGCAGGATATTGGGCGACCGGTGCAGCAGCCAGGCCAGCGCCACCTGCATCGGCGTAGCGCCCAGCGAGCGCGCGATATCCGCCAGCGCCGTGGACTGGATCGGCGAAAACCCACCCAGCGGGAAGAACGGCGTGTAAGCGATGCCCTGCCGCGCCAGATCGTCGATCAGCGCCTCGTCGTGGCGGTGCACGAGGTTGTACTGGTTCTGCACGCAGACAATCTTCGTGATGCGCTGCGCCTCCGCCACCTGCGTGGCAGTGACATTGCTCAGACCGATGTGGCGAATCAGGCCCTTTTGCTGGAGTTCGGCCAGCGCCACCACCTGCCGCTCCAGCGATCCCTCAGACGGCGCGTGGATATCGCCCATCGCCCGCAGATTGACGACATCCAGCGCCTCCAGCCCCAGGTTGCGCAGGTTGTCGTGCACGCCACGCGCGAGGTCTTCCGGCTCCAGCGCCGGAATCCAGGCGGCATCCGCGCCGCGCACCGCGCCCAGCTTGGTCACGATCAGCAGATCGTCCGGATACGGGTGCAGCGCCTCGCGAATCAGCTGGTTGGTGATATGCGGGCCGTAGTAATCGCTGGTGTCGATATGGTTCACGCCCAGCGCCACGGCCTCGCGCAGGACGGCGATGGCGGCGTCGCGGTCCTTCGGCGGGCCGAATACGCCGGGGCCGGCCAGTTGCATCGCGCCGTAGCCGAGGCGGCGAATGGTCCGACCGGCCAGCGAAAAGGTGTTCAGGGGTTGGGATGCCGACATGACGCGCTCCTTGGAAGTGGGTGAAGCGAGTATGAGAGCGATTGCGCTGTTCGATAATCCCATCTAGATTGCACAGGTTGTTCAATAATCTGCACAGTCCGTGCCATTGCTGCGATGGAATTCAACGACCTTGCCGCCTTTGTTTCAGTCGCCCGCGCGGGCGGGTTCCGGGATGCTGCACGGATCGGCGGGGTATCCGCATCGAGCCTGAGCATTGCCGTGCGCCGGCTGGAAGCGCGGCTCGGCCTGCGGCTGCTGAACCGCACCACGCGCAGCGTGGCGGCGACCGAAGCCGGGCTGCGCCTGCTGGAGAAGCTGACGCCGCTGTTCAGCGAGATGGAAGCCTCGCTCGACGTGCTGAACCTGTTCCGCGACAAACCCACCGGCACGCTCCGGCTCAACGTGCCGTCGAGCGTGGCCACGCTGGAGTTGACCGCGCTGCTGCCCCGCTTTCTTGAGACTTATCCCGATATCCGCGTCGAGGTGATCGTCGAGGACAGCTTTGTCGATCTGCTGACGATTGGCTGCGACGCCGGCATCCGCTATGACGAGCGGCTGGAGCAGGACATGATCGCCGTGCCGATTGGCGCGCGCGTGCAGCGCTTTGCGACGGCTGCGGCGCCGTCCTATCTGGATCGGCACGGCCGGCCCAGCCATCCGCGCGAACTCCTCGGCCATGCCTGCCTGCGCGGCCAGTTCGCGGGCGGCGCGATGCCGCCGTGGATCTTCGAGCGCGATGGCGAGGTCGTGACGCTGGACCCGCCCGGCCCGCTGGTCGTGAAGCCGGCCGCCGCCTTCCACCTCGCCTTCGAGATCGCCCTGGCGGGCGGCGGCGTGGTCCATTTCTTCGAGGGCGGCCTGCGCCGCTACCTCGACAGCGGCGCGCTGGAGCCCATCCTGGCGCCGTGGTGGCAGACGTTCTCCGGACCGTTCCTCTACTACCCCGGCCATCGCCACGTGCCCGCGCCGCTGCGCGCTTTTATCGATTTCGTGAAGGCGGCGTAAATCAGAACGGCGCCGCCAAGGTCAGCCGCACGCCCTGCTGCAATCCGCCCATGCCGAACATCACGTTGTAGTCCAGCCCGAAGCGCATCGAGCGGGTGCGCAGCTTGGCGCCCAGACCCACCTGCACGCGGTCGCGACCGTACGGCGAGCCGTTCACGGTGTAGGCCGGCCCGGCGCCGGCCAGGTCGGCATAAGCCAGCCCGGCCCCGCTCTGGCCGTTGAAGTCATGCTGGAATTCGACCCGCGCGAACGGCAGGAACAGGCCCCAGCGCGTGGGCTGCGCGTACTCGGTGCGCAGGCCCAGCGTGCCGGACACCGCGGTCACGGTCTGCCCGAAGTAGGTCAGCGAACTGAAGCCGGCGCCCGTTTCCGAATACCGGTCGAGCGTGCTTTCCGAGACCGACAGGCGGCCGTAGGGTGACACCAGCCACGCCGAGTCGCGGTACTCGTAGCCGGTGGAGACCGAGGCGAAGACCTGATGCCCGTCGCGGCTGCCATGGGCGAAGGCGCTTTCGTCGCCCACCCAGCGGCGCGAATCGAAATTCAGCGAGCCGTAGCCGGCCACCCCGTCGATAAACAGCGAGGGCTTCGGGCGATAGCTGCCGTAGAGCGCCACGCTGAAGGCGTCGGCCTTGCTGTGCGTGCCGGAGGCCCCGACGTCCGTCGAATCGCGCCCGTAGCCAAAGCCGAGGCCGAGCGTGAATTCGTCCGAGAACCGGTAGTCCGCGCCGGCGGTCACGCCGCCCGTGGTGAAGCGGAAGCCCGACCGTTGCGCCGTGGTGTTGGCGAAGCCGAAGTCCACCGTGCCGGCGGTCCAGAAGGCCAGGCGGATATCGTCATTGTCCGGCGTCGACGCGGCGCCGGCATTCGGCAGGTCTGGTGCGGTGCCCTCGCCGGTCCCATCGCCGGTCCCATCGCCGGCGCCGGCTTCGGCGGCCACCGCGGCCTCGCGCGATCCCGCTCCCCTATCCATCCCACCGCGCCGGCCCGTGTCGGCCAGCCGGCTCGCGGGCAGCACGCCGCGCAGGCAGGCATCGCGCGCGGTCAGGTTCTGCTCGGACTCGCAGCGCCGCGTATCGCCCTCGGTGCGCGGCATCTGCACCGTGATCTGGTTGCCAGACGGCGCCCGGCCCTTGCCGTGCAACTGCTCCAGACGCTGGTTGTAATTGCTGAGCTGCGCCGTCGCAAAGCGGCGCGCGGCCTGGATCTGGGCGTTGATCAGGCCCGAGACGTCCGGGTCGGTCGACGGATCGCGGCGCGCGGCCACGCTCAGCTCGAGCACGGCTGGCGACGAGGTGGCGATGGCATTGCTCAGCGTGTAGGTCACCACGGCGGCGCCCGAGAACGCGGCAGCCGGCGTGAACGTCACCGTGTAGCCGGCGGCGGCAGCCACCTGCTTGTCCGCGCTGGCGGGGCTCTTGGCCGCGCTGGCGGCCACGGTGGCACTGCCGGCGTTGGCCGGCGTCACCGAGACGATGGTCACGCCCGTGAACGGGCCACCCGTGGCGCCCTCGGTCACGTCCACGCTGACCGGCCGGTTGGCGAGGGTCGAGAGCTGCCGCTGGGCCACCGCGATCGGCACCGCGTTCACGTTGACGGTGACCGTCACCGGCGCCGAGGCCCCGGCGCTATTGTTCAGCGCGTAGGCGAACGTCACCGCGCCCGAGGTGGTGGGCGTGGGGGTGTAGACAATGTCCAGCCCATTGACGACCACGCTGCCACTGGCCGGCGGCGTGGTGATCGTCACGCCCGAGAACGGCGCGCCCGTGGCGTTGGCGGCGGCATGGATCGTCACTGGTCCGTTGGAGGCCGTGGTCACCGCCACCGGCGGCGCTGTGGGAATCGTCTGCGCCGTGGCCAGCGTGAAGCTGCGGGTGGTGGTGAATGGCGCGCCCACCCCCGTGCTGCTGTCCATGATCTTCACGGTAAAGGTGGAGGCGCCCGGCGTGGTCGGGGTACCGCTCAGCACACCAGTGCTCGCGTTCAACGACAATCCGGGCGGCAGCGTGCCGGCCGAGATGCTGAAGGTGTAGGGTGCCACACCGCCAGCGCCGGTCAGCGTCTGGCTGTAGGCGGTGCCGAGGGTCGGCGTGGGTAGCGTGGCGGGCGACAGCGTCAGCGTGGGCGTTCCCACGATCAGCGTGTAGGGCCGGCTGCCCGTGTATGGGCCGCCGCCGGTGCTGCTGTCCGTGGCGGTTACGGTGACGTTGAAGGCGCCACTCGCTGTCGGCGTCCCCGACAGCAAGCCCGCCGGGGACAGCGTTACGCCAGCCGGCAGCGCCCCGCTGGTCACGGCATAGGTATACGGCGCCGTGCCCCCACCTGCCGTCAGGACCTGGTTGTAGGGCGCACCCACGGTGCCGTTTGGCACGGCCGTCGGACTCATGGTCACCATCGGCACGCCGACGGTCATCACGTAGCTCTGCGTAGTCGAGAAGCCTGCGGTGTCGGTCGCGGTGATGCTGAAAGCGACAGCGCCGCCCCCGGTTGGCGTGCCCGCTAACACCCCACTCGGGCTTAGCGCCAGCCCGGACGGGAGCGTACCGCTCGTCACGGCATAGCTGTACGGCGCGGTCCCGCCGCTTGTCGACATGGTCTGGCTGTAGGCGATGGCGACCACGGGAGTCGGCAAGGTGCTCGGACTCATCGAGAGGGTTGGCGGAAGGACCGACAACGTCAGCGGACTGCTCGTCTTGGAGAACGGGCCGACACCCGTGCTGCTGTCGGTCGCTCTGACCGTAAAGTTGTAGGTGCCGGCGCTCGTGGCCGTGCCGGCCAGCGTACCGTTGGAGGCGAGGCTGATCCCAGACGGCAGTGCGCCCGAGGCGAGCGTATAGGTGTACGGCGCGGCGCCGCCGGACGCCATGGCCAGCGACTGGCTGTACGGCACGCCTGCGGTGGCGGCGGTTGGCGAGGGCAGCGCATAGTTGATCGTCGGCGCCGAAACCGTGACCGTGACCGTGGCCGGCGCCGAGGTACCCGCCCCGTTCGTCGCCGTGTAGGTGAAGCTGTCCGGGCCGGCATAGCCGGCAGTGGGCGTATAGGTGATCGTCGTGCCCGACGGCGTAGCGGTGCCATGGGAGGCCCCCGTCGCCACCGCGACGCTGGTGGCCGCGCCGCCGGTCAGATTCAGCGTGATCGGGTTGTTGGTGCTCCCGTAGGCCACCGTGGCGGATACCGCCCCCGCCGTGGGCAGCGTGACATAGGTGAACCTGTCTGCGGCGCTGATGGCGCTGGTGCCGTCTGCCGTGGTCACGGTCACATCGACCGTGCCGGCGGCCCCGGGGGGCGCTGTGGCGGTGATATTCGTCGAACTGCCCACGACGAAGCTGGCCGAGGTCGCGCCGAACCTGACGTCGGGTATGCCTGTGAAATCGGTCCCGATGATCGTCACAATCGTGCCGCCGGCGGCGGATCCGCTGGAAGGGCTGATCGACGTCACCGTGGGCGGCACCGCCCATGCCAGTTGCGCGACAGCCATCAGCCACAGCGCCAGGATCGTTCCCAGCCATCGCCGGAAGACCCTCGCCATGCCCGTGGACCCTGCGCGCGCCACCCCTGCGGCGCCGTGCTGGCAACCGCCTCGTTTTTTGTTGTTTTGCACCCGATTTCTCCCGCAACCCCGCTTTTACTTAGGGGGCTGTTCTTTTTTCAGACCGGGCAGACCATAAGCGAAAGTGGCGCCTACGGCATCCCCCCTATTGGGTACTGTCGCCCGTGCAGCGGCCGCTTTGTCCATTTTTCACAACGGACTCGCCCATCAAAAATTCCTGAAAATTCCTCTTGAAATGAGATCGATTCCCATTTACACTGCTTTCACTGTCTGACGAACGGCACCGCCGGCGCAGACAAAACAGTTTTCAGGGCGTGGCAGCAATGCGGCGCCTGTTACCGACTTTTGTGGGGACCGCTCCGACACACGGAGCGTTTGGTAGTAGCCAGTCGCAGGAAGATCGGGAAAACATCCAGACCCCGTTTTCCCGATCGCGTCATCCTGCGACAAGCCAGGCCACCTTTTTATTCCGCGCGCCGTCAGGCACGGCGCGCCGCCCGGGACGGGCTGCCAGTCTGCGTCGTCCGGCCCGGGTGCTTCTCGCCTGATTTCCAGCACGCCTCGGCCGGTGGGCCATCGATACCTCGATACCCGCGCCCACCGCCTTCGGAATCCTCGTGGAGTCAACTAACTGAGCGCACCCCGCCCGGTGCGAGCCGCCGCATGTCCCTGTCATCCGTGAAGTCCAGCCCTACCCCTCTCCAACGCGCCGGCCTCAAAGCCACGTCGCCCCGCATGCATGTGCTGGAGGCGTTCCGGCGCAGCGACCGCCGCCACCTGAGCGCGGAAGATGTCTACCGGATCCTGCTGGCGCAGGAAGTGGATGCGGGCCTGTCCACGGTCTATCGCGTGCTGAACCAGCTGGTGCAGGCCAATATCCTCCTGCGGCACACGTTCGAAGCCGACCACGCCGTGTTCGAACTGAACGAAGGCGGCCACCATGACCACCTGATCTGCGTGAGCTGCGGGGTGGTGGAGGAATTCCGTGACGAGGGGATCGAGCAACGCCAGCGCAAGGTGGCGGCCGAGAATGATTTCGAGTTGCGCGAGCACATGCTGGTGCTCTATGGCCTGTGCCCGGCCTGCCAGGTGGTGCCGGGAAGCGAGTAATCGGCCGGGCAGAAGTGCCGGCCGGATCTCTTACAGAATTGGCCGATTCTGTTACAAATGTGCGTGAATAGTAATACGCCAGATGGGTAGAGTGGAGTCATAACCTCTCACCCCCTGGTGAATACTATGAACAAGCGTCCCCTTTCCCTGCTGGTTTTCGTCGCTGGCGCCGCCGCGCTGGCAGCTTCCACTGCCGCCATGGCGCGCGTCGATATCGACGTCAACCTCGGCGCGCCGGCCCCGGTCTACGTGGCACCCGCTCCCGTCTATGTCGAGCCCCGTCCGGCCCCGGTCTACATGCCGCCGCCGCCGGTGGTCTATCGTCCGGCGCCGGTGGTGGTGGCGCCGGTCGTGATCGGCTGGCATGGCGATCGCTACTGGGATGGCGGCCGCTGGTATGACCGCCGCCAGTACCAGGCGTGGCATCGTCACGACAACGGCCATGGCTATGGGTATGGCCGCGACCGTCACGATGACCATCGCGGCCATGACGACCACCGCGACCATGGTGACCGTGGCGACCACCGCCACTAAGTCAGACCAATAAGCCAGTCGTCAGGAGCTTGCCGCAGCGGGCTTGACCGCCGGCGCGGCCGGCTTCAGCACCAGCCAGACCGCCGCGCCGATCAGCAGCATTCCGGCGGCATGCGCCCACGACAGCGTCTCGCCCAGGAACATCCAGCCCCAGACGATGCCGAACGGCGGAATCAGGAAGGTCACCGTCAGCGACCGCACCGGGCCCAGATCCGCCACCAGCCGGAAATACAGCACGTAGGCGATGGCCGTGCAGACCATGCCGAGGCCGAGCATGGCCGCCCACACGCCCAGGCCAGCGGCCGGCAGCGTGTTCTCGCGCACCAGCGCGGCCAGGCTGAACGGCAGCAGGAACAGCGTCGCGCCGACCATGCTGCCCGCCGCCACGAGCCGGTTATCCAGGCCGCCGCGCGCGGTGATCCAGCGGCGCGTCAGGAAGCCGGCCAGCCCGTAGCACGAGGTCGCCACCAGGCAGGCCAGCGCGCCGAGCAACACGTCATGCGAGAACACCACCGGGCCAGTGCGCGTGAGCACCGCCACCCCGGCCAGCCCGATCAGCACCCCCATCCCCTTGGCGCGCGTCAGCTTCTCGGCGAAGAACAGACTGCCGATCAGCACGCCCATCAGCGGCGTCATGGCGTTGAAAATGGCCGAATAGCCCGCCGGCAGCCACAGCGCAGCCACCGAATACATCACGAACGGGATACCCGAGTTGATGATGCCCAGCGCGATCACCGGGCGCCACTTGCCCTGCATATCCCATTTCACTTTCATCAGCATCAGGCAGGCCGCCAGCGTGACGGCACCGATCAGCACGCGGAAGAACGCTGTCGGCAGCGGCCCCAGCACCGGCGCGCCGATGCGCACGAACAGGAAACTGGCGCCCCAGATGGCGGACAGCGACAGCAGACGAATCAGGTCGGAGGGTTTCATGGGCTTCGTGAGAAGCAACGATTCGGGCGCCTGCCGCGAAACCGTTGCGCATTGGATACAAAACGACGAAAAATCGATCGATATGCCCCGTGCCGTAGGTTGATTGAACAACACGACGCGCGACACCGTACTGCCATTACACCGCGCCCGACGGCAGGCTGCGCGCTGGAATCGGACCTGATCCTGACCACGAAAATGGCCAAAGAACACGCGCTAAAAGTCGCAAAGTCTGCCCAAAAGTGGGGCAAAGATCACCATTGTTGCGGAATCGCCGCAGAATCGCTTTCGGATGCCTTTCATACCTACCCCCCATATGTGGGGAGCCCTAGCACAGGGCGTGACATCGCGTATTCGATTCCGCTAAACTCTGTTCTGCGCCAGAGTTAATTGACCCCTCCGACGCATTCCCGACAAGCCGCCAGGCAACCCTGGCGGCTTCTTTTTTTTCTGCCGTCGGAAAGCGCCTATCGTATGCGACTTCGGCATCTCTTGGGCAGCGCCGCAGCGCGCGCGGTAAAATCCGCGTCAACCGCCAGTCCCCCCTTTGCGTTGCCTGCCTCATGAAACGACAGTTCCTCGGCTTGTTAGCCCGCGTCTACGTCTTGCAATTCGCCATGGAGGTGCCCGCCACCGTGGCCATGCTTGCAGAAATGCTGATGGAGTACGGATTCCAGGTGGATATCGGCACAGTGCGGCCTTTGCTGCGCGCGTTGCAGATGGATGGGTATCTGGAAAGTGTATTGCGCGACGGTATCGGGCGGGTCTACCAACTGACCGAACAGGGACGCGAGGAACTGGCGAGCAGCCGGCTGCGCATCGACGAACTGTACCGCCGGCTCCATTCGCCCAACGGCGAGGACGCGGCGGCGTCCATCGTCAACGGCTGAGCCCCGACTGATCCCCAGACAAGACAAACCCGGCTGTGCGCCTGAGCGCCAGCCGGGTTTTTTCATGGCCACAGCGAACCTGAAGCGTACCCGTTTCTGCGGCGCCGGATGGGTGCCGGAGGGGCCTCAGGCGACGCGCGAGAAGCCGTCTCCGGCCAGCAGCAGGTCGCGCAGCGCGTTCAGCCCCAGCGGTTGGGAGAACAGGAAACCCTGCACCGCGTCGCAGCCCTCGCCACGCAGGAAATCCAGCTGCGCGGTCGACTCCACACCTTCCGCCACCACGTGCAGGTGCAGTTGATGGCCGAGCGCGATGATGGCGGCCGCCACCGCGCGGTCGTGGCCGGGCACGGCCAGGTCATCGACAAATGACTTGTCGATCTTGAGCTTGCTGATCGGCAGCCGTGTCAGGTAGCCCAGGCCCGAATAACCCGTGCCGAAGTCGTCGATGGACACACTCACGCCCAACTGGCGCACGCGCCGGAACGACTCGATCGTGGTCTCGCCGCCATCCACGAGAATGCCTTCGGTGACCTCGATGGTCAGGCTCGGGGCCGGCAGGCTGGCCGCCTGGAGGCAGCGCGCGACGGTCTCCGGGAAGTCCGCCCGGCGCAGTTGCAAGGGCGAGATGTTCACCGCCACGTCGATGTCGCGGCCCAGTTCGTTGCGCAGGGTCTGGATGTCGCGGCATGCGGTGGCCAGCGTCCACTCGCCCAGCGCGTCGATCATCCCGCACTGCTCGGCAATCGGGATGAATTCGGATGGCTGCATCACGCCGCGCTCGGGGGTTTCCCAGGCGATCAGCGCCTCCACGCCCACCACGTTCAGCGTGGCGAGGTCGACGATGGGCTGGTAGCGCAGCCGGAATTCCTGTTCGGCCAGCGCGCGGCGCAGCAGCGCCTCGATCGTGAAGCGGGTCAGCGAAGCCTCGGCCATCTCGCTCGCAAAGCGCCGCAGCTGCGCCCGGCCGCCGCGCTTGGCCGCGTACATGGCCGAATCGGCGGATTTCAGGAGGTCGGTCAGCGTCTCGCCATCGTCGGGATAGATCGCCATGCCGAGCGAAGGCGTCACCCGCAGCGGCTGCCCGGCCAGGTGCCCGGCCAGCTGCAAGCCTTCGGAGACGCGCGCCAGGATCTTGGCCGCCGTCAGTTCGGCCTCGCTGTCATGGCGCAGGCCGCCCAGCACCACGGCGAATTCGTCGCCGCCCATGCGTGCCACCACGTCGCGCGGCTGCACCGTGCCGCGCAGGCGCTGGGCAATCGTGCGCAATACGTCGTCGCCCACCGGGTGCCCGAGGGTTTCGTTGATGTGCTTGAAGTGGTCGAGGTCGAGCAGCAGTAGCGCCACGCGCTCGCCATGGCGGCGCGCATCGTCGAGGACGGCCTCGGTGCGGCTGTGCAGCGCGGCGCGGTTCAGCAGCCCGGTCAGCGCATCGTGCTGCGCCAGATGGCGGATGTACTCGTCCACGCGGCGGCGTTCGGTCTGGTCCTGCGTCGCCTGGGCCTGGGTCACCTGCCCGGACGCCCGGCGGCTCCACCAAGCCCGCGCCGCCCAGCCCGCCAAAGCGCCGCCCGCTGCAACCAGCAGCCAGGGCAGAACGGGCAACCACGCGGACAAAGTCATGAAGGCAGGATAAAAGACGGTGGAAAATGGCGCCGGCTCCCCCTCGTTTGGGGGGCAATTTCGACACGCCGGCCGCACTATACCGTGCCGGCCCAACGGCGCACAGTGCTTCCGCACACACATGCGCGGGCCGCCAGCAGAAATGCGCGGCCGTTGTCAACGCCGTTTCCCCCGGCTGACTCAAACGGGTGATGCGTGATAGGTTCCCCCCGCTGCCGCACCCCCGGAATCAGGCACGGGAAGTGCGTGAGCAGCATTGTTTTCCACTCCCGCGCGCCCTCGCCCTCCGTATTGCCCGCGTTTGTCAGCATGCCCCGCATCCAACCCTCCCTGAAGGCGCGCATCGCGCTGATCACCACGGTGCTCGCCGCCGTGCTGGGGACGGGCATCGTACTCGGCTCGCTCTATTACGCGCACCGGGACCTGGAGGACGCCCTCCAGAACCAGCAGGACTCCATCGTCAAGCTTTCTGCCGACCAGCTCGACACGGCCATGGACGACCGCATCGTGATGCTGGCCCATATGGCACCGCAGATCGGCGCGGTGCTGGAGGGCGCACACGGCCGGGCTCGGGAGGACGTGCGCGCCGACCTGCTCGACGTCATCGGCAAGACCATCCCGGTGCCGGCGGCGTTCAATTCGGTGGTGGTGACCGATGCCACGGGCAGCGTGCTGACATCCTCCGGCCCGCCGATCGAGGTGTCCGACCGCGACTACTTCCGCGAGGCGGTGCGCACGCTGAACCCGGTGGTGGCCGCGCCGATCCACGCGCGCGTCGATGGCACGATTGGCGTGCTGGTGGCGATGCCGGTGGTCTCGGCGTCGAAGCAGTTCCTCGGCCTGGTGGGCGGCTGGCTCGATCTGTCGCGCTCGAACTTCCTGGTCGAGATCGCGCGTAGCCGGCTGGGTAGCACCGGGTTCTACTGTCTGGTGTCAGCGGGTGCCAAGCCGGTCTACGTGCAGCATCCGGACACCCGCCAGGCCCGCCAGCCGGCCCGCGCCGTGGGCGACACCTGCGGCGAGACGGACCAGACTGCGACGTTCGAATTCCTGATGCCGGAACGGCCCGTGATCGCGCGCTACCTGATGTCCACCACGGGCTGGGAGTTGATCGCCGTGCTGCCCGCGCGCGAGGCCTACGCGCCCTTGCGCCAGATGCAGCGACGCTTCCTGATGATGGCGGGGCTGGTGCTGGGCGGCGTGGCACTGGCGATCTGGCTGGCGGTGCGGCGGCTGCTCATGCCGCTGTCGCGGCTGCATCAGGTGGTGCAGGCCAGCGCCGACGACGCCGACGCCTTCGAGCGCCTGCCGCGCCGCCCCCAGCGCGATGAAATCGGCGACGTAACGCGCGCGTTCATCCGCCTGATGCGCGATGTGCGCCAGCGCGGCCAGCAACTGGCGCGCAGCGAGCGCCGGCTGCGCGCGGTCACGGACAACCTGCCTTCGCTGCTGGCCTTTGTCGACAACGACGAGCGCTACGTCTTCAACAACATCGCCTACGAGCAGGCATTCGGCATGCCGGTGGAGGCGATCCGGGGCAAGACTGTGCGGGAGCTGCTGGGCGAGGAGCGCTACGCGCTGGCGCGCCCCTTCCTGCAACAGGCGCTGGCGGGCGCGGTGATCACGTTCGAGAGCGAATACCGCACGCCGCAGCCGCACTGGATGGAAATGAGCTACCGCCCCGAATGGAGCGAGGACGGCAAGCAGGTGGTGGGGGTGCACATCCACGTGCAGGACATCACCCAGCGCAAGCTGGAGCACCAGCGGCTGGCGCGGATCTCCCAAACCGATCACCTGACGCAGCTCGAGAACCGGAGCGCCTTCGAGAGCCAGCTCCACGCGGCCATGGCGCGCAGCCGTGATGAGAATAGTCTGATAGCGCTGCTGTTCCTCGACATGGACCGCTTCAAGGCGGTGAACGACGCGCACGGCCATGCCACGGGCGACATGCTGCTGCAGTCGTTCGCCCTGCGCGTGCGCCGCTGCGTGCGCGACCAGGACCACGTCGCACGGCTGGGCGGCGATGAATTCGCGGTCATCCTGGAAGACATCCCCTCGCCCGCCACGGCCCAGCGCATTGCCGAGTCCATCCTGGACTCCATCGGCCAGCGCTTTTACTTCGACGGCGTGATGGCCGATGTGGACGTCAGCATCGGCGTGGCGCTCTATCGCGGCAGCCCGATGACGGACGAGACGCTCAAGCGCATGGCGGACGCGCTGCTCTACCGCGCCAAGGCGCTCGGCCGGGGCCGCTACGAGATTGGCCCGGCGGAGCTGATGGCGCTGGAAGCCTGACGCCCTGAAGGGGCATCACCGGCGGACTTTCGGCGCTGAAAGCGCCACCCGCCCGGGGGCTCAGTGCTTGGTCGAGTCGTCGGACGCGTCCGATGCCTGCGGCGCGGCTTCGTCGAACGGCACGTGCCGGCCATCGGCCGACTGGTAGCCCAGCCGCGCGCTCTCGCCCATCATCCGCTCGTAGGCCAGCATGGCCTCGGCCACCGCCTGGGGTTCGCCCTTGAATACGACTACATCGTTGCCGCAGCTCGGGCACTCGCCGCCGAATACGGCGTCGATGCCGCGCAGGCCGGGGGCCGGAATCGCATCGAAATTGGTGAACGAGGTCTTGCACGCGCCGCAGACCAGTTGTGCGGGCCGCAGGGCGTCGATTCGTGCCTGCGCCTGCTGCGCCCGTTCCTCGGGCGTGCCCCGCCGTTTTGCTTCACCCATGATGCCGTCCTTTCTCGCAGCTTATCGCTGCCAATTTGCAACTTCTTCACGCTTCTCCGGCCATTCAAATCGATGGACCGGAACTATCCAACGCTGACGGCGCCGAACCTGAGGCGGCCATTGTAGACCACGCCACATTGCGGCAGGACGCCGAGGCGCCTGCTATTGTGGATAACGGTTGCTGGTTGTCGACCACCCACCCCCAAGGAGGACACCCGATGATTCGACCCACAGTGCGAGAGAATTTTGACCGGTATGCCGACTGTATCGCCGCCTGCAATGCCTGTGCGGCCGCCAGCCTGAAGTGCGCGGCCGCCTGCCTCGAGGAGCAAGACGCCCGGAAGATGACCCGCTGCATCGCCCTGGACATGGACTGCGCCGGCATCTGCACCCTCGCCGCCTCCTACATGCTGCGCAATAGCGAATTTGCTCCCCTCGTCTGTGAAGACTGCGCCGAAGTGTGTAAATGGTGCAAGGAAGAATGTGAACGACATGACCATTGGCACTGCCAGGAATGCGCCGCGGCGTGCCAGGCCTGCATGGAAATGTGCCTCAAGATGACCGCCTGACCCGCCGGCATCGACAGCAATCTCCACGGCAATCTAACCGCCTGACGGCGAAAGGGGCTTCAGCGCGAATGTGACGCGGGAAGGCTATGCTAGCAGTCCTGCCTGATCCTGCAGCCTTCCCTCAAGGAGTCCGTCCATGTCCGCCAAGCCCGCAAACCCCTCGTCAGCCACCCGCATCGAAAAAGACAGCCTCGGGGATGTGGCCGTGCCGGCCGATCATCTCTGGGGCGCCCAGACCGAGCGCTCCCGCCAGAATTTCCGCATCGGCACTGAGAAGATGCCCCCGGCGCTGATCGAGGCGTTCGCCGTGCTCAAGCTCTGCGCGGCCCGTGCGAATCGCGACCTGGGCGTGCTGAAGCCCGAGATTGCCGAAGCCATCGAGCAGGCCGCCGAGGAAGTCATCGCCGGCAAGTGGCCGGCCGAGTTCCCGCTCTCGGTCTGGCAGACCGGCTCGGGCACGCAGACCAACATGAACCTCAACGAGGTGATCTCCAACCGCGCCATCCAGCTGCTGGGCGGCGAGGTCGGCAGCAAGAAGCCGGTTCACCCGAACGACCACGTCAACGCGAGCCAGTCGTCCAACGACAGCTTTCCCACGGCGATGCACATCGCCGCCACGCGCGCTATCCAGCAGACCCTGCTCCCCTCGCTCGAAAAACTGCAACAAACCTTCGCAAAGAAGGTGGAAGCGTTTGCCGACATCGTGAAGGTGGGCCGCACGCACCTGCAGGACGCGGTGCCGCTGACCCTCGGCCAGGAATTTTCCGGCTACATGACGCAGGTGGCGGACGCGCAATCGCGCCTGCAACAGGCCATGCTGCGCGCGATGCCGGTGGCGCAGGGCGGCACCGCCGTCGGCACCGGCCTGAACGCGCCCCCGGGATTCGCCGCCGCGTTTGCCCGCTCGCTGGCCGGCTACACCGGCCTGCCGTTCGAGCCCGCGGCGAACCGCTTCGCGCTCCAGGCCGCCCATGACGCGCTGGTCGATCTGTCGGGCGCGCTGAACACCACGGCGTCGTCGTTCCTGAAGATCGCGCGGGACTTCATGCTGCTCGGCTCAGGCCCGCGCGCCGGGTTTGCCGAACTGCAACTGCCGGCCAACGAACCCGGTTCGTCGATCATGCCCGGCAAGGTCAACCCGACCCAGGCCGAAGCCCTCGCCATGGTCTGCTGCCGCATCATCGGCAACCATACGACGGTGACGCTGGCCAACAGCCTCGGCACGCTCGAACTCAACGCCTACAAGCCGGTGATCGTCTATAGCCTGTTGCAGTCTGTGGTACTGCTGGCCGACGCAGCGTCGAGCTTCGCCGAACACATGGTGGAAGGCGTGGAGCCCGACCGCGCGCGCATCCAGGAACTGCTCGAACGCTCCCTGATGTCCGTGACCGCGCTGAACCCGCATATCGGCTACGACAAGGCCGCCGAAATCGCCAAGCTGGCCGTGAAGAAAAACCTGTCCCTGCGCGAGGCCGCCATCGCCTCCGGCCACGTCACCGAGGAACAGTTCGGCCAGTGGATCGACTTCAAGGGGATGACGAAGGAGGTGTGAGCGCCCGGCTGGAAGGCGGTCAGCCCACGACCGCCACCAACCCTGCCACGCCCAGCGCCAGCGCCGCCAAGGCATCGCCGGCGATCAGCCCGCCGCCCACCAGCGAGGTCGTGCTCATGTCCTCGGGCAGCGCGGCATCGCCGGCGGGCGCCGAGCGGTTTTTCGCCACGCTGTTCGCCACACTATTCACCACGCTGGCCAGCACCCCGCCCGCCGCCATCCACGCAGCGGCCGGCAGGTTCACGAAGCCCCCGAACGACGACGCGTACGGCGACGGCAGCACGGCGGCATCGAGCAGGAAATCGACGGTCTTGCCGGTGCCGCCGGACTGCGCGAAGCGCCGGTAGCGGGCCGATGCGCGGATCGTCTTGCGCGCGACCTCGGTCACCAGGCCGATACCCACCCCGATCCACACCGCCAGCCGCTGGTAGGGCCGGTCCTCGGTCATGCTGCGCAGCGCGCCGACGATCTTGTAGGTCATCGCGGAGGTCCAGCGCGCCGGCTGCTGATCGGCCGGCAGCAGGGTCTGGTCGAGCCGCAGCACCGGATACGCCTGCATGAACAGCCGCGCCAGCAGCACCGCCAGCACCGCGCCCACGACGATGCCGGCCACCTGATAGCCGAACTGCGTCATCCGGTTGGTGCCGAGCCGCCAGCCGGTGGAGCGGTCCTGCTGCATGTCGCACGCCTCGGCCGTGGAGACGAGCAGCACGGTCGCGGCGATCAGGCCGATATGGGGCTCGCGCAGCCCCACGGCGGCCATCAGGATCACCGTGAGCACGAAGGCCGACGAGATCGGATTGGAGTCCACCATGCCGACCGAGATGCCGTTGACCAGCGCGAACACCAGCACCAGCGCCACGGCCATCAGCTGGTAGCCCACCGGCTGGCCGAACCACACCGCGCCGGCCGCCACCACCGCCGCGCCCCAGACCACCACCCAGAGCCAGATCCAGCGCATCGGCAGGCCGCGTTGTTGGGAGGCGGGGGCCGGCGCCGGGTTGGCCGGCTGCCGCTCCCGCCAGGCCCGCACGAGCAGCATCGACACATCGATCAGCGCCGCGCCCATGATCATGCCCAGCGCGATCAGGAAGGTGATCTTGCGATAGGGGTCGCCCGGCGCCAGCCAGCCAATCGACACGAAATACGGCGTCAGCGCCCATCCCGCCAGCCCCCCGACCAGCGCCGCGATACCGATGCGCGCGCCGACGATCATCCCGGCGCCGAAGGTGGACGCGGACAGGTCGATGGCGCCCAGCCACGCCACGCGCGTGACCCCCACCCCGGCCACCGCCCCAAGCGCGATGCCGCCACCCAGCCGCGCCACCGAGCGCCGCAGCAGCACCGGATCGGTCAACGCGCGCAGGATGTTGGCCACGGCCAGCCCGGACGGGAACGTCAGCTGCATGCGGTCCACCAGCAAGGGCGTGTAGAGCATGCCCACACCCACGCCATACATGCCGATGCACAGCATGTAGCCGATCAGGTGCCAGAGCGGCGGCGCATCCATGCCCATCCAGCCCATCGCCTGGATCACCACGACCATCCCGCCCATCCCGGCCACGGACGCCGCCGCCGTCTGGATGTAGTTCGCCCCATGCCGCCCCGCCGCGCCATAGCCCGCCGTCACCGCCGAACCCAGAATGCCGGCCAGCACCTGCCCGCCAATAAAGAACCCGAGCGAGAAGTTCATATAGGCCGCCGCCACGCAGCCGAGCGGCCCAAGCACCAGCATCCCCGCCGCGCCAAGCAGGGCGTGGTATTGCCAGGTATCAGGGGCGGGCAGCCAGCGCCAGCGGGGAGTGGTGAGGAGGGTGGACATGAGATTCCGGACGTGAATGCTCCCAAGCATAGTGGCGCGGACGCCACCGTGCGGTGAAGGCATGGTATCTATACGAAAACCGCCTATTTATGTCCTGTTACTGTATAGATAAGCTGGGCACCCGCAGGATCTGCACATATAATGACCAAATCTGTCCATTTATCGTAGAGATAATGATCCTCAGTGCCTTGTTGGCCACCCTGGAGTATTGGGATCGCGCCGGCATCTGGAGCTTTTCGCTTCCCGTCCTCAGCCAGCTTTTTGGGGAGTCCGGCGACACGCTCAACAAGTCGCTGTCCCGTCACCAGCGCACCGGGATGATCGAGCGGATCGCCCGTGGGCTCTATATCAATCCGCGGGCACGCTCCCTGCCGCCCGACGTGCTCAGCGCCCTGCCGGCGTTCCTGCGCCCGTGGGACCTTAACTACCTGAGCCTCGAATCGGCGTTATCCGAGGCGGGATGGCTGTCGCAACTCCCTTCGCGGCTGACGCTGATGACGACAGGCCGCAGCCAGACGTTCCACACGCCGTACGGGACGCTCGAATTCACCCATACGGCGCGGCACATCGACACCCTGCGCGACGATCTCGTCTTCGATGCACGGCGCAAAATGTATGTCGCCAAGCCCGAACGCGCGCTGAAGGACCTGCGCCGCGCCGGGCGCAATGTCGATCTCGTGCAGATTCCCTCGCAGTCTCCCCATTCGGACCATGCCATTTCGCACCCGTACTGATCTCCTGGCACTGGCCGGCCGATACGCCACCGAGCGGCGCGTGCCGGCGGGCACGATCGCCAAGGAAATCCTCCACTACGAAATCCTCTACGCCCTGCTGCAGAGCGGCGCGGCCGCCGCGCTGACCTTCCAGGGCGGCACCGCGTTGCGGCTCTGCTATCAGGGCACGCGCTATTCCGAGGACCTGGACTTCGTTGCCGGACGCGCATTCGATCCTACTGTCATGGCGCCGTTCGAGGCCCTGCTCCGACGGGAAATTGCCAATGCCTACGGCCTGGAGGTGGAGATCCGCACGCCCGCGAAGGATGCGGCCCCGTCGGACGTTCACGTCGCGCGCTGGAGCGCACGCGTGCAGATGCCACAGGCCGACCGCAGCGTGCCGCAGGGTCAGGTCATCCATATCGAGGTTGCCAATGTGCCGGCGCACGATCCCGATCTGGTCGCGGTCAGCGCCAACTATCCGCACTTGCCGGAACCCCTCCGCCAGATGATCGTCACGGCGGAGACGCCGCGCGAAATCCTTGCCGACAAGATGGTGGCACTGGGCGCCCGCCCCTACATCAAGGCGCGCGACGTCTGGGACATCAAGTTCCTGACGGACCGCCAGCTCACGCCTGACATGGCGCTGATCGGCAGGAAGCTGATCGACTATGGCTGGACCGTGCCGTCGTACAAAGACCGTCTGCGCGAGCGGCTGGCGCTCCTGTCCCAACCCGAGACGGCCAAGGCGTTCCACGCGGAAATGACGCGATTCGTCGATGCGGGCGTGGCGAGCCAGATCGCCAATCCCGCGCTGGCCGCGCAGTTCCTGCGGCGTGCGGAAACCCTGGCCCAGAAGGTACTCGACGCCGATCTCGCGGTCGCCTGATCCGGCCCGGATGGGGCCAAAGCGTACCCGTTTCTGCGCAGGCGTTTCCGCCGCCTTCCGCCTCCCCCGCCCCCAAACCGTACCCATTTCTGCGCGCCCCGACCCTTGCGTGGTCAAGCATTGATCCGGCGTCGGGCATAGAATGTCGCGTCGGTCCGCCGGCATCCTCCATTCACTTCCCTCGCCGTTACGTCATGAAGCCCGCCCTGCTTGTCCTGATCCAGCTCGAACCCGCTCATCTTGAACTCGTCTCCGCCCAGTACGACGTCCGCTACGCGCCCACGGCCGAGGGCCGGGCGGCGGAGGTGGCGGCGCACGGCAAGACGTTCCGCGCCGTGTTGACCAATGGCACGGTCGGCCTGACTGCTGCCGAGATCGCGGCCATGCCGGCTGTGGAGGTGGTGTGCGCGCTGGGCGCCGGCTACGAGAACATCGACCTGGCCGCCTGCCGGGCGCGCGGGATTGCCGTAGGCAACGGCGCGGGCACCAACGACAGCTGCGTGGCCGATCACGCCATGGCGCTGCTGCTGGCCACCGTGCGCCGCGTGCCGGCGCTGGACCACGCCACGCGCGACGGCATCTGGCGCAACACGCTGCCGCTGCCGCCGAACTTCTCGGGCAAGCGGCTCGGCATCATCGGCCTCGGCACCATCGGGCGGCGCATTGCCCAGCGCGGCCAGGGCTTCGACCTCGAGATCGGCTATCACAACCGCCGGGTGCGCGAGGACGTGTCGTTCTCGTACTTTGCCGATGTGGGCGCGCTGGCCGAGTGGGCCGACTATCTGATCATCGCCACGCCGGGCGGCGCGGAGACGCGGCATCTGGTCGATACGCCGGTGCTGCGCGCGCTGGGGCCGCACGGCTACCTCGTCAATATCGCGCGGGGCAGCGTGGTGAACACGGCGGCGCTGGCCGATGCCTTGCGCGCCGGCGAGCTGGGCGGCGCCGGGCTCGATGTCTATGAGAGCGAGCCGCTGCCGCCCAAGGAATTGTTCGATTGCCCGAACGTGGTGCTGACCCCGCACATGGCCGGCTGGTCGCCGGAAGCGGTGCTGGCGTCGGTCAGCCAGTTCCTGGAGAACGCGCGCCGGCACTTCGCGGGCGAGCCGCTGTTCGCGCCTGTCGGCTAAGCACCGACAGGCTCAGGCCGCGACGGGGAAAGTCACGCGCACGCGCAGCCCCGGCGCGGCGTCTTCCAGCGCCACGCGGGCGCCGTGCGACTGGACGATCTCGGCCACGATGGCCAGCCCCAGCCCGCTGCCGCCCGTGGGCGCCTCCGGTACGCGGTAGAAACGGTCGAACACGCGCGCGCGTTCGTCGGCGGGAATGCCCGGGCCGTTGTCGCTGACCTGCAGTTCCACGCCGCCATCAGACAACCTCGCCACCCGCACATCGATCCGCCCGCCGGCCGGAATGTAGTGCAGGGCGTTGTCGATGAGATTGGTCAGCAGGATGCGCAGCGCGTCTGCATCGCCCCGCACCATGGCACCTTCGGCATCATCGGCCTCCAGCCCCAGGTCGATATCCCGGTCGATGGCCGCCTGGGACATTTCCGCGATCACCCCCGCAGCCAGCGCGCGCAGGTCCACCGGCTCATGCGGCGGCGGCGCGGCGCCGGGCTCCTGCCGCGCCAGCGTCAGCAACTGCGCGACGAGGTGCGTCAGCCGCTCCAGCCCCTGCCGCAGCTGCGACACGGCTTCCTGCCGGGCCGGCGCGCTGTCGGCGCGCTCCACCAGTTGCGCCTGCAATTGCAGCGCCGCCAGCGGCGTGCGCAGCGCGTGGGCAGCGTCGGCCACGAAGGCGCGCTGGGTGTCGATGGCCTGCGCCAGCCGCGCCAGCAACTGGTTCAGCGCGTCGGAAAGCGGGGCGATTTCGTCCGGCATCTGGCGCAAGGCCAGCGGCGCCAGCGTGTTGGCGTCGCGCGCGCGCACCTCGGTGGCAATCTCGCGCAGCGGGCGCAAACCCCGTCCCACCGCCATCCAGATCAACCACGCCAGCAGCGGCAGCAGCAGCAACAGCGGGGCGACCGTGCGCAGCGCCATATGCGCGGCCAGCGTGCGGCGCGCGCTCATCGGCTGGGCGATCTGGACCACGGTCGGGCCCAGCTGCACGCTGTAGATGCGCCATTCGCCGGAATCCGTCAGCACGCTGGAGAAGCCGAGTTCCGCGCGTGGCGGGAGCACCGGGTGGGAGTGAGACAGGTAGAGACTGCGGCCCGTGCCGTCCCAGATGTGGATGACCACGTCCTCGTCCGCATGGAGCAGGTCCGCGCTGGCGCCGCTGCCATTGCCGCCGTCGAACGGCGGCGCCATCGGGCTCGGGAACTGGCTCGGCAACGCCGCCGCCACCTGCTTCATCTGGTAGTCGAACAGCGCGTTGGCCTCCTGCCGGGCCTGCGCGTAGATCAGCCCGGTGGCCACGGCGATGCCCGCCGCCAGCCCGGCGGCCAGCCACCACAACAACGTACGTTGGATCGAGCGCATCAGGACGGATGCTCCTCGTCGGCGCCGTCTTGCTTCGGCACCATGTAGCCCACGCCACGGATATTGCGGATCAGGGCGGCGCCGAACTTGCGGCGCAGCGCGTGGATATAGACCTCGACCGTGTTGCTGCCCACCTCGTCGTCCCAGCCGTAGAGGCGCTCCTGCAGTTGCGCCACCGACCAGACCTGCCCGGGGCGCGCCATCAGCGCGGAGAGCAGCGCGAACTCGCGCGCGGACAGCCGCACCGCCGTGCCGGCCTGCGTGGCCTCGCGCGTGGCGGGGTTGAGCACGATGTCGCCATAGCGCAGCAGCGGCTCGGCACGGCCCTCAGCCCGGCGCGCCAGCGCGTGCATGCGCGCGGCCAGTTCCTGGAGGTCGAAGGGCTTGACGAGGTAGTCGTCCGCGCCGGCGTTGAGGCCGGCCACGCGGTCCGCCACGGCGTCGCGGGCGGTCAGGATCAGCACCGGTGTGCGCACGTTGCGGGCGCGCAGCGTCTTGAGCACGTCCAGGCCCGAGCGGCGCGGCAGGCCGAGGTCGAGTAGCACGAGATCGTAGCCGCCGTCGGCGCGGGGGCCGTGCTGGTCAGACGCGGCGTCGAGGCCGGCATCGCCATCGCGCACCCAATCGACGGTAAAGCCCTCCTGGCGCAGCGCCACCTTCACGCTTTCGCCAATCATGGCGTCATCTTCCACCAGCAGTACACGCATATCGGGATCAATCAGTCAGGGGTGGGCGGCGCCGGCATGGCGCATGTCGCCCTCCAGGCGGTCTGCCAGCGCGCGCGCCAGCCCGGGCAGCGCCGGGTAGGCGGCCGTGATCACGTAGACCGGGATGTCGGCCAGATAGGCGCCCATGCGACCCTTGGCGGCGAAGCGCGCGGCGAACGGCGAGGCCCGGAAGGCATCGACGAAACGCGGCACGATACCGCCGCCGAGGTAGACCCCGCCGCGCGCACCGAGCACCAGCGCGACATCGCCCGCCACCGAGCCGAGCAGGCCGCAGAACGCCGCGAAGGCGCGCTGGCACAGCGGGTCGCCGGTCTTGATCGCACCATCCGTGACCTCGGCCGGCGTCAGTGGCTGGGCCAGGGGCGTACCCGTTTCTGCGACCAGCGCGGCATGGATCTGGGACAGGCCCATGCCCGACAGCATCCGCTCCGCCGAGACCCGGCCCAGATGCTGATGGGCGTAGCGCCAGGCGGTCCACTCGTCGTCGGTGTCCGGCATGATTTCGATATGGCCGCCCTCGCCGGCCAGCGCCACCGCGCCGCCGCCGGGCGCGGGGACCAGTCCCGAGACGCCCAGCCCCGTGCCCGGCCCCAGCAGCGCGCGCGGCGCCGTGGGCACCGCCGTGCCGTCGCGCACCAGCGCGAGGTCCTCGGCGGGCAAGTAGGGTAGCCCCAGCGCCAGCGCGGTGAAATCGTTGATGGCGACCAGCGTGTCGAAGTTGAGTGCGCGGCGCGTGGCGTCGATCGAGAACGCCCAGTTGTGGTTGGTCAGCTTGACGTGGTCGCCGGTCACCGGATTGGCCAGACCGATGGCCGCATGGCGCGGGCGCGGCAGGTCGTGCAGGCCGCGCAGGTACTGCTGCATGGCGGCTTCGAGCGACGGAAAATCCGCCACCTTCAGCGCGGTGACCGCACCAATTCGCAGCGGCGCCGTCTCCAGCGCCATCCGCACGTTGGTGCCGCCCACGTCGGCCAGCAGGCGGGGAAACGAGTCGGCTTGCGAATCAGGAGGAGGCATCGGGACCCTTTGTCGAAAACGAACGTTGGCGGGCGATCAGGTGCGGAACACATCCACGCCATGGCGGTGCCGCGCCAGCACCAGGCTCACCGGCAGCGCCGGCGTGGGCGCCTGGAGCGCGCGGGCCAGCACCTCGGCCTTCTTCTCGCCCGTGATGGCCAGGAAGGTGCGTTCGGCGGCCAGCAGCGCGGCGAGGTTCAGCGTCACGCGGGCGTGGTTCGCGCTGGTCGGATGGGTGACGAGGAAACCGGGCTTTGGCTCGGACAGCGCGGTCTGCAGCTCGGGCGCCTCCGGGAACAGCGACGCCGTGTGCCCATCCTCGCCCATGCCCAGCACCACCACGTCCGGCTGCTGGAAGCGTTCGTTGAGCCGCGCCACGGCGCGCTCCGGCTGAGACGCCTCGGCGGCATCCTCCACCAGCGGCACCCAGGCCGCCACGCCCGCGGCCTCGCGCAGCAGGTTGTGGCGCACCAGCGCGCCGTTGCTGTCGGGATGGTCGGGCGGCACCGCGCGCTCATCCACCAGCGTCACGGTCACGGCGTCCCAGCGGATGGGCCGATAGCGCAATCGCTCGAACATCGGCACCGGCGAGCGCCCGCCGGACACCGCCAGCACCGCCCAGCCTTTGGCCTGGATCACCAGATCCAGCGCATGGCCGATCGAGAGGGCCAGCGATTCGGCCTGATCCATCACGGAGGCATGTTCGTACTGGCGCATGATCGGTCCCTTTTATATATAGACAGGCGATGGGTCAGACTTCCTCGTGCCAGAGCGCTTTGTCGCGCGACATCAGCGCCGACGACGCCGCAGGCCCCCAGGTGCCGGCGGTATACGACTTGGGCGGCACGGTGCTGTCGGCCCAGGTGTCGATGATCGGCTCCACCCAGCGCCACGCCTGCACCTGCTCGTCACGACGCACGAACAGGCCCAGCCGGCCGCGGATCACGTCCAGCAGCAGGCGTTCGTAGGCCCCGGCGCGGCGCACCTTGAACGAGTTGGCGAAGTCCAGGTCGAGCGAGGTGGGGGTCAGTTCGAGGGTATCGCCCGGCTGCTTGACCAGGAAATACAGCTTGATGCTTTCCTCGGGCTGGAGCTGGATCACCAGCCGGTTCTGCGGCGACAGCGTCAGCGGCTTGGGGAAGATGGCGTGCGGCACATCGCGGAAGTGGATCACGATCTCGGCCACGCGTGACTGCATGCGCTTGCCGGTGCGCAGGTAGAACGGCACGCCCTCCCATCGCCAGTTGGCAATCTCGGCCTTGATGGCGACGAAGGTCTCGGTGCGGCTGTCCGGGGCGATGCCCGGCTCGTCGATATAGCCCGGCACCGGCTTGCCGCCGACCGCACCGGCGCGGTACTGGCCGCGCACGGTCTTCTCGGCCACGTCCTGCGGCTGGATCGGCCGCAGCGCCTTGAGGATCTTGATCTTCTCGTCGCGGATGGCGTCTTCCGACAGGCTCGCCGGCGGCTCCATCGCCACCATGCACAGCAGTTGCAGCAGGTGGTTCTGCACCATGTCGCGCAGTGCGCCGGTGCGGTCGTAGAAGTCGCCGCGCGACTCCACGCCCAGTTCCTCGGCGATGGTGATCTGCACGTCCTGCACCCATTCGCGGCGCCACAGCGGCTCGAACAGCGCGTTGCCGAAGCGGATCGCCATCAGGTTCTGGACCGATTCCTTGCCCAGGTAATGGTCGATCCGATAGATCTGGTCTTCGGCGAAATACTTCGCCACGGAGGAATTGATGGCCTCGGACGAGTCCAGGTCGTGCCCCAGCGGCTTCTCCAGCACCACGCGCACGTTGGGCGTGTTCAGGCCGGTGCGGCCCAGCTGCTCGCAGATCGGCACGAAGATATGGGGGGCAGTGGCCAGGTAGCAGACCACCACCTCGGGCTTGCGGGCCAGCACCTTCTCGGCGAGGGCGTCGAAGTGGGCGGGCTCGCGCGCGTCGGCCTGGACGTAGCAGATGCGTTGCAGGAACGAGGCCCAGGCGTCGGGCGGCGCGTGCTCCAGCGCGGGCCGCACGGTGTCTTCCAGCGTGGCGATGTACTGCTCGGTGGTCTGGGCGTGGCTGCCCGTGGCGAGGATGCGCGCGGACGGATGCAGCACGCCGCAGCGGTGGGCGTCGAAGAGGGCCGGCAGCAGCTTGCGCCGCGCCAGGTCACCGGTGCCGCCGAACAGCACCATGTCGAAATCGGGCATGCTCACCCTGGGCTCCTTGCGGGGGGAAGTGGGCGCCCCGGCCTCTACTGAGTGCCGGCGAGGGGCGGATAAGTTCCGGCCATGTTACGTCACTCGCCCGGGATTGGGCAGTGGGCGGGGCGGATTCGGCCGGCGGGCGGACCCCGAGCGTACCCGTTTCTGCGTAGCGTCGCGGACGGCACACGGGGGTCGCACCGGGGTTCACACCGTTGTCACAGGCCGGCGCGGAACATCCGGGCGTGTGAGCGATCCGACCTGTATCCGCTCACTTCGCGCCCCAGCCGCCCCGGGGCGCATCCGGCCGATTTGGACTACGCTGATGGAGCGCCGCACGAAGCGCCCCACGCCTCACAGGAGAACACTCCATGCCACGCCACCCTGTCCTGGAGCGGGTTACGGCCCGCATCGTGACCCGCAGCCACGCCACGCGCCAGGCTTACCTCGACCGCACCCGCGCCATGGCCGGGCAGAAGGTCGAGCGCGCCAACCTGTCCTGCACCAACCTCGCCCACGGCGTGGCCGCCATGCCGGACGACGCCAAGATCCGCCTCAAGGCGCAGGAGCGCCCCAACCTGGCCATCGTCTCGGCCTATAACGACATGCTGTCCGCCCACCAGCCGCTGGAAGCGTTCCCGCGCTGGATCAAGGAGGCCGCGCTGGCCGCCGGCGGCACGGCGCAGTTCGCCGGGGGCACCCCGGCCATGTGCGATGGCGTGACGCAGGGCCAGGACGGCATGGACCTGTCGCTGTTCTCGCGCGACGTGATCGCCATGGCCACCGCCGTGGCGCTGTCCCACCAGATGTTCGACGGCGTGCTGTACCTGGGCGTCTGCGACAAGATCGTGCCCGGCCTGGTGATGGGCGCGCTGTCCTTCGGCCACCTGCCGGCCGTGTTCGTGCCGGGCGGGCCGATGACCACCGGCATCGGCAACGAGGAGAAGGCGCACATCCGCCAGCTCTACGCGGAAGGCAAGATCGGGCGCGTGGAGCTGTTGGAAGCCGAGACCCGGTCCTACCACGGCCCGGGCACCTGCACCTTCTACGGCACCGCCAACTCGAACCAGATGCTGATGGAGATCATGGGCCTGCACCTGCCGGGCACCGCCTTCATCAACCCCGGCACGCCGCTGCGCGAGGCGCTGACGCGCCATGCGGCCACCCACGCGCTGACGCTGGTGCATGGCGGCGAGCGCTACACCCCGGTGGCCGATGTGCTCGACGAACGCGCATTCGTCAACGGCATCGTCGGGCTGGTGGCCACGGGCGGGTCCACCAATCACACGCTGCACCTGATCGCCATGGCGCGCGTGGCTGGCATCCAGCTGACCTGGGACGACTTCGATGAACTCTCCGCCGTGGTGCCGCTGCTGGCGCGCGTCTACCCGAACGGCAAGGCCGATGTGAACCAGTTCCAGGCGGCCGGCGGGCTGGCAGTGGTGATTCGCGGCCTGCTGACGCTGGGGCTGCTGCACGACGACGTGACCACCATCGCCGGCAAGGGGCTGGCCGACTACACGCGCGAGCCGGTGCTGCGCGACGGCAAGCTGACCTGGATCGACGGCCCCACGGCCTCGCTCGACGACACCATCGTGCGCCTGCCCGACCAGCCGTTCGCGCCCGATGGCGGGATCAAGCTGCTCGACGGCAATCTCGGGCGATGTGTTATCAAGACATCCGCCGTGAAACCCGAACATCAGGTGGTGGAGGCGCCGGCCATCGTCTTCGAACGGCAGGATGACCTGCTGGACGCCTTCAAGCGCGGCGAACTCGAGCGCGATTTCGTGGCGGTGCTGCCGTGGCAGGGGCCGGCGTCGTGCGGCATGCCCGAACTGCACAAGCTCACGCCTACGCTGACGCTGCTGCAGGACCGTGGCTTCCACGTGGCGCTGGTGACGGATGGGCGGATGTCGGGGGCGTCGGGCAAGGTGCCGGCGGCCATCCACGTCTGCCCGGAGGCGCTGCTGGGCGGGGCCCTCGGCAAGGTGCGCACCGGCGACATCGTGCGTGTGGACGCGCCAGCCGGCGTGCTGACCGTAAAGCTGGCCGATGCCGACCTGGCGGCGCGCGAGGCCGATCGGCCTGATCTCTCGCGCAACCGGCACGGCGTGGGGCGCGACCTGTTCGGCGGCTTCCGCGCCCATGTGAGCACGGCCGAGACCGGCGCGTGCTCGCTGTTCGCGGACGAAGGGGTGGAGCCGCGCTAGTTCGGCCGGCGCGGCGGGGTGCGGCGGGCGTCGTAGCGGTCCGCCTTGCCGTCGCCGTCGGCCCCGTCTGCCAGCGCCTCCTCATCCATCTCCGGCACGTGGACTTCCTGCACCGGCACGGCGATCCGGCAGCCGGCGGCTTCCAGCGTGGGCTTCAGCTTGCTGAAGAAGCCGAACTGCACGTTCCAGAAATCGTCATTCGAGGTCCAGTAGCGCGCGTTCAGCGCGATGCCCCGGTCGGTGTACTTCGTCACCATGACCTCGGGCCTGGGCTCGGCCAGCAGCCGCGGCTCCTTGGCCAGCATGGCCTTGAGGGCATCCAGCCCAGCCTGCACGGGGCTGTCGAAGGTCACGGCGATCTCGATATCCATGCGCCGCGTGACGTTCTCGCTGTAGTTCATGATCGAACTGCCCCAGAGCTTGCCGTTGGGCACGCGCAGGCAGACCCCGTCGAAAGTCGTCAGCTCGGTCATGAACAGCCCGGTCTCGCGCACGGTGCCGGCCACACCCTGGGCGTCGATGTACTGGCCGACGCGGAACGGGCGCAGCAGCACCAGCATGATCCCGGCGGCGATGTTCTGGAGCGTGCCCTGCAGCGCCAGGCCGATGGCCAGGCCGGCGGCGCCGAGCATGGCGATGATGCTCGCGGTCTGCACGCCGAACTGCGACAGCACAAGCACCACGGTCAGCACCCGCACCACCCACTGGGCCACGCTCGCCAGCATCGGCCGCAGTGTGTCGTCCACATGGGTGTGATGGAGGCCCTGCCTGACGGCCCGCGCGGCGCGGCCGGAGAGCCACCAGCCGGCAAGCAGGATGGCCAGCGCGGCGAGGCAGTTCAGCCCCTGACTGACCGCGAACTGGGTGAGATAGGCCCAGGTGGCCTGGACTTTGTCGGCGTCGATATACGGCAATTCCATGCGTTCGCTCCTCAGTGCAACCCGGGCCGACTTGCGAAGGACGTGCCAGCCAGCCCGCCGGGCAATCCCAAAGCGTACCCGTTTCTGCGTGGGCCGTTGCCACGCAATGGCTCACGGCGGCCCGCACGGCGCGCCGCTTACATCACAGTCGGGGGAGAAAAGGCAGAGGGAGTGCAGGGATTACAACTTTCGGCCGTGAGCCGTTGTAATCCCTGCATGGAGAGCGCGGGCAACAGGGCCCGGCGGGAAGGTGTGCGCAGAAACGGGTACGCTTTGCCCGGATCGGAAGCGGTCAGCGCGCCGGGGCCGGGCGGTCGTGGGGATGATCGTGCAGGCGGTCTCGATCGGCCAGCGCCGGGAACAGCCGCATCCACGCGAACACCACCAGCACCGTGCCGGCGCCGCCCAGCAGCACCGCGCCCACGGGCCCGAGCAGCGCCGCCGTGACGCCCGATTCGAACTCGCCAAGCTGGTTCGACGCCCCGATAAACACCGAGTTGACCGCCCCCACGCGACCCCGCATGTCGTCCGGGGTATCGAGCTGCACCAGCGTCTGGCGCACCACCACGCTGATCATGTCCGACGCGCCCAGCACCACCAGCGCCCCCATCGAGAGCGGCAGCCAGCTGGAAATGCCGAAGACCATCGTCGCCACGCCGAACAGCGCCACCGCGCCGAACATCACGCGGCCCACGCGCCGGTTCAGCGGGTTCCGCGCCAGCCAGAGCGCCGTGACCAGCGCGCCGATGGCCGGCGACGAGCGCAGCAGCCCCAGCCCCCACGGGCCAGTGTGGAGGATGTCCCGCGCATAGATCGGCAGCAGCGCCGTGGCGCCGCCGAGCAGCACCGCGAACAGGTCCAGTGACACCGCGCCCAGCAGCACCTGATGGCTGCGGATATAGGCAAATCCAGCAAACAGCGTCTTGATGCTGACCGGCGTGGTCAGCCGCTGCGCGGCCTGGCGCAGCTTGAGCGTGGCCACCAGCACGGCGGCGATGGCGAACAGCACGGCGCTGATGGAATAGACCACGCCCGGGCCCGCCACGTAGGCGAAGCCGCCCAGCGCCGGGCCGATGATGATGGCGGTCTGGCTGGCGGAACTGGCCAGCGCCACCGCGCGCGGCAGCTGGCGCGGCGTGACCACGCTGGGCAGCAGCGCCTGGAGCGTGGGCGTCTCGAACGCGCGACAGGCGCCGATGGCCGCCACGAACAGGAAGATGTACTCGCGCGTGATCCCGCCCGAGAAGCTCGCCACGGCCATCGACACGGCAATCACCGCTTCCAGCGCCTGGCAGGTACGCACGATCCGCCGGCGGTCGAAGCGGTCGGCCACGTGGCCGGACATCAGCAGCAGAACGATCGACGGCAGGAACTGCACCAGCCCGACCATGCCGAGCATGAAGGGATCGCGCGTGAGGTCGTACATCTGCCAGCCCACCGCCACCGTGAAGATCTGGTAGCCGATGGTCGTGCAGAGTCTGGCGAACCAGAAATGTCGGAAGGCGGGATCGCGGAAAACGGTGTCCGGCTCGGCGGCCGGCACAGGTGTGGCGGTGGACATGAGGGGCGGCAGGAAGGGATGCGATGTGCGCCGGATGACACACGTGATGGCAAACGGGCGCGCGGCTCGTCGGTCATCGTACAAAGCTGAGAATTCTAGCCGACCCGACCCGAGGGCGCTGAATTCTCCATGTATCAATGTTGATGCATTCCCGCCACACCGGGGACAAATTGCGCCGTCATGGGAATCATTCGTATTTATAATCCGGGCAACTTTTGGCAAGTATTCCCTGGACCTCATCGTGCTGCCCGCATTTCGCCTCAACGTCGCCGCCACTGGCGTCGCCCTGCTCTGCCTCTCTGTGTCGGTCTCGGCACAAACCGCTCCCGAATCCGCCGAAACCCCGAACGCCCCTGCCAACGGCAGCACGCTGAACGCCGTGACGGTGGTCGGCAACTGGCTCGAGGCGCCGAACGAGGAAAAGGTGCTTGAGCACCCGGGCGCGCGGACCATCGTCGACCGCGAAGCGATCAAGGAGACCGGCGCGAACAATGTGCGCGATGTGCTGCGCCGCATTCCCGGCGTGCAGGTCCAGGACAGCAACGGTACGGGCGGCAGCGACATCTCGCTGAACGTGGGCGTGCGCGGCCTGACCTCGCGGCTTTCGCCGCGCTCCACGATCCTGATGGACGGGGTGCCGCTGGCTGTGGCGCCGTATGGCCAGCCGCAGTTGTCGATGGCACCGCTGTCGCTCGGCAACCTGGAAGCGATCGACGTGGTGCGTGGCGCCGGCTCGGTGCGCTACGGCCCGCAGAACGTGGGCGGCATCATCAACTTCGTATCGCGCCCGATTCCCAAGACGTTCGCGGCCGATGCCTCGATCGAGACCGATATCTACAGCCATGGCGGCAACGCCAAGGCCAATCCGACCGCGTTCATCGGCGGCACCAACGAGCAGGGCCTGGGCGGCGCGCTGCTGTACTCGGGCGTGCACGGCAATGGCTACCGCGAGAGCAACGACTACGTCGATATCGACGACCTGATGCTCAAGGGCGCGTACCGGATCTCGAAGAACGACGAAATTTCGGCGGCCTTCCACTATTACGAAGCCCACGCCGGCATGCCGGGCGGGCTGACCTCGGCGCAGTACGCGGCCAATCCGTTCCAGTCGGATCGCCCGTATGACGATTTCTCGGGCCGTCGCTCGGATATCTCGCTCAAGTATTCGCACAACGACGCCAACCGCAAGTTCGAGGTGCTGACGTACTACACCGACAGCTTCCGCGGCAGCACGATCGAGCAGCAGGGCACGGGCGCACAGGCCGCGCAACGCCGCCTGACCACGGCGCCGCGTAATTACCACGTGTTCGCCTTCGAGCCGCGCTACTCGCAGCTCTTCCGTACCGGCAGCGTCAGCAACGAAGTGAGCGTGGGCTACCGCTACCTGCGCGAAGCAAGTGATGAACAAGCCACTCGCACGGCGTTCTATCGGCCCGGCTCGGTGAACGCGCCGGACCTCGCCGCGCCGGTCTACCAGTGGCGCACGGGCGGCACCACGGCCAATGCGGTCTATATCGATGACACGATCAATTTCGGCAACTGGACCATCACGCCCGGCCTGCGCTACGAATTCATCCGCTCGGACCTGACCGACCGCTTCACCAACGTGCGCACCGATGTGTCGTCGAACGAGCCGCTGCCGTCGCTGGCCGTGCTGTACCACATCAGCGACAACTGGACCGCGTTCGCCAACGCCGGCGTGTCGTTCGGGCCGCTGCAGTATTTCCAGATCGCCTCGACCACCAACGGCCTCGTGCCGGAGAAGGCCAAGACCTACGAGGTCGGCACGCACTTCAACAGCACCAACGGCTGGGGCGGCGAGCTGACGCTGTTCAACATCGACTTCGACGACGAACTGCAACTGCGTGGCGGCACAGGCGGCGCGCCGGACGCGTGGACCAACCTCGGCGCCACGACGCACCGGGGCGTGGAATCGTCGATCCGCTATGACTTCGGCACGCTGTCGAAGACGCTGGCCGGCCTGAGCGCGTACGCCACGTACACGTTCACCGACGCCACGTACAACCAGGGCAACTTCGCCGGCCGCGACCTGCCGTTCTACTCGCGCCACGTGGCCACGCTGGGTATGCGCTATGCGCGCAACCGCTGGGCGTTCAACCTGGATGGCTTCGCGCAGTCGAAGCAGCGTTCGCCGGGCGACCCCGCCACGGCCACCGCCTACCAGACGGCGGAGACGGCCGATGGCCGGCTGGGCGATATTCCGGGCTACGCGCTGATGAACATGCGCCTGGGCTACGACTTCGGCAAGTCGGCGCAGAACCTGAAGCTGGCAGTGGGGATCAAGAACGTGTTCGATCGCCGCTACTTCACGCGCTCGACCGACAACAACTTCGGCAAGTACGTGGGCATGCCGCGTACGTTCTACATCCAGGCATCGCTGGCGTATTGAGCGATTGTGCTGGCAGCTCAAACGCTGCCGGTTTGCTCCCTCTCCCGCATGCGGGAGAGGGGCCGGGGGAGAGGGATTGAGCCAGCGGCGCGATCCCCACTTCCCCAGGTCAGACGATCTCGCGCGTTTCCAGGAACTGGAGGTTCGGGAAGCGCTCCTGCGTCAGGCGCAGGTTGACCATGCTGGGTGCCAGGTAGACGTGGTCACCGGCGCCGTCCAGCGCCACGTTGTGGCCGGCCTTCTCGATCAGCTTCTCGATCTCGGCAGCATCGCCACGCAGCCAGCGCGCCGTGGCGCATTCATGCGATTCGAAGATCGCATCGACCCCGTACTCGTGCTCCAGCCGGTGCGCCACCACATCGAACTGCAGGATACCGACCGCGCCGAGCACCAGATCGTTCGACGCCAGCGGGCGGAACATCTGCGTCGCGCCCTCTTCGGCCAGCTGCTGCAACCCCTTCTGCAACTGCTTGACCTTGAGCGGGTTGTTCAGCCGCGCGCGGCGGAAGAACTCGGGCGCGAATGACGGAATCCCCGTGAACTTGAGTCCCTCGCCCTCGGTGAACACATCGCCGAGGCGGATCGTGCCGTGGTTCGGCACGCCGATGATGTCGCCCGCGTAGGCTTCCTCGGTGGTGTTGCGGTCCTGCGCCATGAAGGTGATGGCGTTGTTGATGGCCACCGTCTTGCCGGCCGAGACGTGCAGCAGCTTCATGCCCCGGTCGAACTTGCCCGAGCAGACGCGCACGAAGGCGATGCGGTCGCGGTGGCGCGGGTCCATGTTCGCCTGGATCTTGAACACGAAGCCGGTGAACTTGGCTTCCTCGGGCTCCACCACGCGGCTCTCGGTCTGGCGGGCCAGCGGCGGGGGCGACAGCTCGCACAGCGCGTCCAGCATCGACTGCACGCCGAAGTTGTTGATCGCCGAGCCGAAGTAGACCGGGGTCTGCTTGCCGGAGAGAAAGGCTTCCCTGTCGAAGGTATGCGATGCACCGCGTACCAGTTCGATTTCCACGCGCAACTCGTCCGCCTGGCTGCCCAGGATGCGGTCGAGTTCGGGGTTGTCCAGCCCGTCCAGGATCGCGGCGGTGCCCTTCTCGCCCTTGGGGTCGAACAGCTGCACCTTGTCCTCGATCATGTGATACACGCCGCGGAACGCCTTGCCCATGCCGATCGGCCAGGTCATCGGCGCGCACTGGATCTTGAGCACGTCCTCGATTTCATCGAGCAGTTCGATCGGCGAACGGCCTTCGCGGTCGAGCTTGTTGATGAAGGTCAGGATGGGCGTGTCGCGCAGGCGGCAGACGTTGAGCAGCTTGATGGTCTGCGCTTCCACGCCGTTCACCGAGTCGATCACCATCACCGCCGAGTCGACGGCGGTCAGCGTGCGGTAGGTGTCTTCCGAGAAGTCCTCGTGGCCCGGGGTATCCAGCAGGTTGACGATGTTCTCGGGGACGTCCGGCCGGCGGCGGTAAGGGAACTGCATGACCGACGAGGTCACCGAGATCCCGCGCTGCTTTTCCAGTTCCATCCAGTCGGACGTGGCGTGGCGGTCGGCCTTGCGGGCACGCACTTCGCCGGCCACCTGGATGGCGCCGCCGAACCACAGCAGTTTTTCGGTCAGCGTGGTCTTACCCGCGTCAGGGTGGGAGATGATGGCAAAGGTGCGACGACGCGCAATTTCGGAAACGAGCGAGCTCACGGCAACGGAATCTGGTGACTGACAGGCAGGATCGGGTGGAGGGCCCCGGGCGGGGCACAGGGAATGGGGCGGTATTTTACCGGTTCGCGGCCCCCGGCGGGGTGGCGCCGTGCGCGGCACCCGGCCCCGCGCGGTTTTCCATCGCCGGATCCCGCCCGCGCAGGCTGCCGAACTGCAACGCGTACTGGCGCGTCAGCTCGGCGCCGAAGAAGAAGATTTGTGCCGAATAGTACACCCACAGCATCAGCGCCACGACCGAGCCGGCCGCGCCATAGGACGACGCCACCGCGCTGTTCCCCAGATAGATCCCGATCAGCCGCTTGCCTACGGCGAACAGCAGCGCGGTGATGATCGCGCCCATCGTCACATCCCGCCAGGCGATGCGCGCGTTCGGCAGCATCTTGAAGATCACCGCGAACAGGGCCGTAACCACCGAGAACGAGAACACCGTGGAAATGGCATCCGCCACCGGGGCGAACCAGGAGGCCGTCCAGAGCGCGCCCCAGAAGCGGTCGATGACGGCCAGGGCCGCGTTGACCACCAGCGAGACCAGCAGCATGAAGGCCAGCGCCAGCACGATGCTGAACGACAACATCCGCGCGCGGAGCAGCTTCTTCCAGCCCGCGCCAGCCGGGGGCGGGGCGTGCCAGATGTCGTCCAGGCTGCTCTTGAGTTCGGCGAAGGCACTCGTCGCGCCGACGATCAGGATGCCGAACGCGATGGTCGCCGCCACGCCGCTACCCCCGGCGCGGTGCGTGGCGGCCAGAATCCCCTGGATGGCGGCGGCGCCCTGCTCGCCCACCAGACCGTTGAGCTGGGAGAAGATCTCGCCGCGCGCAGCCTCGGCGCCGAAGAACAGGCCGGCGATCGAGATCACAAGCACCAGGATCGGCGCGAGCGAGAACAACATATAGAAGGAGAGCGCCGCGCCCTTGCTGGCCGCGCGGTGCTCGAACCAGGACTGGATGGCGGCCGAGACCACGCGGAAGGTGCGCGCGGCCGTGTGGCGGTCGGGCAGGATGCGTCCACGCTGGGGCCGGGGCGGCGCGCCCTCGGGCGGCCGGGAAGCTTGTTCAGGAGGCATACCGGATCTCGGATGGTGGAGGGTGATGACCTCGTCACGTTCAGAGCATGGACGACGCGGCCGGGGCTGTCTGTCCGCGCGCGTCCGACCTGCGTTCATGATAATGCGCATCCGGAGCGGCGCCGGTGCAACCTGCTACAGTAAGTTCAGGCACACCCGCCGGCGCGCGGACCCGCCGCGCCCGGCCAGGAACAGGAGACTTCCGTGATCCGCACCTCGATCAGGCGCCCCGTTGCCGCGCTCTGCCTTGGCCTGCTGGTGCTGGCCGGCTGCGAACAACAGCGTGGACAGCCGGGGCCGAAGCCCATTTCCGGCGCCACGTCCAATGTGACCCCGGGCGACCGTCCGGCACCGATGGCGCCGAGCGCATCGGTCCCGTCGGGCACCCCGCGCTAGCCGCCGGCGCCTCGCGCCCATCCTCCCCTGCCCTGCCACGCCGGTTCGACGCCCGGCGAGCGTACCCGTTTCTGCGTCGATCCTCCCCGCCACCCTCATGTTTCAGCCCTGCAACCGGGTGCACACGCGTGCCGCGCCTCCGTGCGGGCGCGTCCGGGCTGCGCATCAGGACGCGCCATCGGCCCTGCCGCCCCACCGGCACGCGCAACGGCGTGCCGCCGCGCGGTCATTCGGGGGCGACATGTGCTGCCGCCTCCCACTTTGGCAGCGTTGGCAAGGGCCAGGGCAACGCGCGATGACGCGCCGATCGCCCCAGCCGCCCTGCCACATGTCACACGACCACGCGCGCCTCCGTCCGCTTGCGTTACAGCGGCGAAACCGATCGACGCCGCCTGGCGTCCCGTTCCGGGGCTGGCACAGGTGCCGACGTCGCGCAGCCCCTATAAAACAAGCGTTCGGCGCGCATTGGCACACTTGTCGCTCTGTACCGGGCAGGGAGAAGCACGCGCCTTAGACAACTATTCGACTGACACGCAGGAGGAACCTCCGCCATGCGTCATCCGCCCGCGCGAATGACGGCACGCAGGCGCGCCCATCGGTTGGCGGGCCCCGCACCGTCCGTGATTGACCTGCTGTCGCCGCCCCTGCTTCCGTCGCCCCGCCAGCCACTGCGCCCGATCGCCTCGTATTGCGCCGCGGCCAGCCGCACGCTGGCGGTGTCCGCCAGCCGGCGCCGCAACGGGTTGCCGGCAGGCTGAGGGCACGCCGCAGGGACAACATGAGATGACAGCCGACATCGGCATTGCTTGCAGTATTTGAAAGCTTTACGTGCTCCGTCCCCCGGCGGGCACCTTTTTCCAGCAAGGGAGTGAGCCACCCATGAACGCCAGAGTCCCCGCCATCATCGCGCTGGCGCTGCTCTCGACCGCGACGACTGCCGCGTTCGCCGGCAACTACGCGTACTTCGACCGGCCCGACTGCGCCAACCTCAACAGTCACGCCGCCCTCAGCAATGACAGCTATGTGCGCAGCTTCGCCTGGGCCTGGGGCGATCTGACCTTCGCGCCCGACCAGAGCGCGAACCACCCCGACGAGCGCCAGGCGCGCGACAGCGCCGAGCCGCGCGACCCGCTGCCCACGCGCGGGCCAGTCGACGCCACGCCGCCAAGGCACCGGCGCGACAAGATCAGCATGAGTTGAATGGACTAAGGAACGAAGGGAGGGAGGCAGGAACGATTCTTGTGTGCGATCGAGATTGAGGACGATCTCCGCGCGGGCCAGGCCGCGCTAGCCTGCCGCTGCTGTCCGGGCGGTGGGACGAAGGGGGTCCGGCGAGCGGACGTCGCCGGGTTCCCCCTGGCACTTCGGCACGGGCGTGCCCGGGGCGAATTACTCCGCCACGGCGCCCGGTTGCGAATCGACGCGGATGTTGTGCTTGTGCATGAGCCGGTACAGCGTCACGCGCGACACATTGAGTTCGCGCGCCGCCGGCACCACGTGAAAGCCGTGGCTGGCCATCACCGTGCGGATCGCCTCGCGCTCCGCCTCCTCGCGGATGGCATCGAGCGTCTTGCGCGGCAACTCCACGCCCCCATGCAATTGCAGGTCTTCCGCAGTGATCTTGCGGTTGTCCGTCATGACGATGGCGCGCCGGACCCGGTTGATCAGCTCCCGCACGTTGCCCGGCCAGGCGTACTGCATCATCGCCTGCGTGGCGCACGCGGAGAAGCCGCGAATACGCCGGTGGGCCTCGTGCCCGTGCTCGGTCAGCACCGCGTTGGCCAGCAGCAGGATGTCTTCGCCCCGATCGCGCAGCGGCGGAATCGTCAGCGTCAGCACGCAGAGCCGGTGGAACAGGTCGGAGCGGAAGCGGCCGTCCGTCTGCGCCAGCACCAGGTCCACGTGCGTGGCCGAGATGATGCGCAGGTCGAGCGGAATCGACTGATGCCCGCCCAGCCGCGTGATGCAGCCCTGCTGCAGGAAGCGCAGCAGCGCCACCTGGCTCTCGAGCGGCAGGTCGCCGATTTCATCGAGGAACAGCGTGCCGCCCTGCGCCTGCTCGATCCAGCCGATCTTGCGCGCGTTGGCGCCGGTGAAGGCGCCTTTCTCGTAGCCGAACAGTTCCGACTGCACCAGGTGCGAGGGAATGGCGCCGCAGTTGATCGCCACGAACGGGCCCTTGCGGCGGCTCGATGCCTCGTGGACGGCCTGCGCGGCCAGTTCCTTGCCGGTGCCCGACTCGCCCGAGATGAAGACCGGCGCGTCGTTGTGGGCCACCTTGGCCAGCGAGCGGAACATCACGCGCATGACATTGCAGTCGCCGATCATCGGGCCGTGCGGCACATGCTCGGGCGCGCGCACGCCATGCAGGCTGGCCATGCCGTGGGCGTGCTTGAGCGTGTACGCCAGTTCATCGAACGAGAACGGGGTGCGCACGTAATCCACGCAATAGTCGCGGATCATGCGGCGGATGCGTTCGTCCTCGATCATCTCGTTGGAGGTGATCGCCACCCAGGTCACGTGCAGATGCTGGAGGCCCTGCTCCAGTTGGGTCAGCTCCGCATCGGAATAGGTCGATTGCAGGTCGAGGATGCCCGCCATGGGGGCACTGCCCCGCACCACGCGCTCCAGGTCGCGCACCTGCTGCACGCGCCGGATCTCCCAGCCCTGGCCGAATTGCTCGGCACTGAATCCAAAATCTTCGAAACGCGACACCAGCACGATCTGTGCGGAGCGTGTCGACGCTTTGCACAGTCGGTCCATGCCGTTCTCCCTGACGTTTGTCTTTTTGTTCGCGGCGGCCACCCCGGCAATCGCGCCGGAAGCGGGCCACATGGCCCGGCTGGTTTCCGCCGGCTGCGGGGGCTCCCCCGCGCGCAACGTCGGCATCACGGTCTGGACAGACTGCGAGACTGTTCTTCGAGCACGCTGTCGTAGTCACGGCCGGCGTGCAGTTCGTCGCGGATGCGGCGGCGCACCATGTCTTTCTCGCGCATCAGGTCCACGCTGGGCGCTTCGGGCGACTGGCCGGAGTACTGGAAGTAAAGCGCCTTGTAGGTGAGCTGGCTCAGGATCCATTCCTGGAGCAGCGTGCGCTGGCGCGCGAGTTCCTCGGCCAGCATGCGATGGCGTTGCATCAGGGCCTCGACGGCCTGGCGCGTGCGCGGCGAAATCTCCGTGTCCTCGGCGAGCAGCACGGCGACTTCGGTGTCCGGGCCGCCTAGGTCGGCGTCCCGTAGTGAAATATCGGACGCGTCACTGGCCAATGGCGCGCGGTGAATCGATCGACTGGCGGATGCACTGATGGGCCCGAATTCGGGACGCCGGATCTCTCCTGCGGTCATGATTTGTTCCCCGTTGAACAACACCCCCGGCACTGCGTACGATTACCACTGTCTATGTTTGGTTTTGAGCTGTCTGTTGTCTGCCACACGTGTCGGCCGTGTGGTCTGTTATGACTTCTGTGACTTCCTGGTGGCCCCCGCCGCCGCTGCGTCTCGTTGGACGCTCTCGGCCGATGGCGGCCGCCGCGCGCGGGCCGCGGCCCTCCATATAGGCCGGAGTCAAGAAAGGGCGCTCTCACGCGCCCTTCTTCTACTTCGCCTCTAGTTCAGTGCATTTGAGACGGTTTGTCCAGCCCGAAGTGATCGGTTTCAGCCATGTCTCATACTTTAGTGTGAGATCAGAATCTCACACTGCAGGCGACCCGTCAGGTTAATGAGCGCTCACATTTAACGCAGAATCGGGTACGGCGTCGGACGTTTTCGGTCGGTTTCAGTGCCCCGGCAGGTAATAGAACTTGAACAGAAACACGGCGGCGATGATCCACGCCATGACCGGTACTTCGCGCGCGCGGCCGGTCAGCGGCTTCAGCACCGCGTAGGCAATAAAGCCGAACGCGACGCCATTGGCCACCGAGTACGTGAACGGCATGCCGAGGACGGTGAGCACGGCGGGAACGACCTCGGTGACATCGGTCCAGTCGATGTCGACCAGCTCGCGCAGCATCAGGCAGGAGACATAGAGCAACGCCGGCGCGGTGGCATACGCCGGCACCGTGCCGGCCAGCGGCGCGATAAACAGGCAGGCCAGGAACAGCACGGCCACGGTCACGGCGGTCAGGCCGGTGCGGCCGCCGGCCTGCACGCCAGACGCGCTCTCGATATAGGCGGTGGTCGACGACGTGCCGAGCAGCGAGCCGGCCATGATGGCAGTGCTATCGGCCATCAGCGCCTTGTTGAGCCGGTGCATCTTGCCAGCCTTGAGCAGCCCGGCGCGGTTGGCCACACCCATCAGTGTGCCGGTGGCATCGAACAGCTCGACCAGGAAAAAGACCAGCACCACGTTGATGATGCCGATGGACAGCGCGCCGGCGATATCTAGCTTGAACAGCGTGGGCGCGATCGACGGCGGGGCCGAGAACACGCCGTGGAAGGTGTTGCCGCCGAACAGGAAACTGAGCACGGTGGTGAGCAGGATGCCGATCAGGATCGCACCCTTCACCTTCAGGCGGTCCAGCGCGACGATCACGAAGAACCCGATAGTCGCCATGATCGCGGGAGGCTGGTGCAGATCGCCGATGGTCACCAGGGTGGCCGGGCTGGCCGCGATGATGCCGGCGTTCTTCAGCGCGATGATCGCCAGGAACAGCCCGATGCCCGCCGTGATCGCACCCCGGATCGCATGCGGGATACCGTTGACGATCATCTCCCGGATGCGGAACAGCGTGACCAGCAGGAACAGGCAGCCCGAGATAAACACCGCGCCCAGCGCCGCTTCCCACGGCAGGCCCATGCCTTTGACGACTGTATAGGCAAAGTAGGCGTTGAGGCCCATGCCCGGCGCCATCGCGATCGGATAATTCGCAAAGAACCCCATGATCAGCGTGCCGATGGCCGCGGCCAAGCAGGTGGCGACGAACACCGCGTCCTTGGGCACACCGGCATCGCCGAGGATGCTCGGATTGACGAAGATGATGTACGCCATCGTCAGGAACGTGGTCACGCCGGCCAGCACTTCAGTGCGCACGTTCGTGTTGTGCTCGGCCAGGCGGAACAGGCGCTCGGCCAGGCTGGCGCTGGCCTGGCTGGACTGGAAGGCGGGCGCGGAATCGCTGCCCGGCCGCTCGGCGGGGTCCGGTAGGGACATGTAGGGTCTCCTGGAATGTGTTGCGCCTGCTTTCGTCTGGCTCGCCCGGCCCGGGCGGCAGCCATGGGCTGCATGACAGACAATAGGCAAAAGGCGGGATGATCCCATAGGCCAACGTGACGGTGCCAGCCCCTGGCGGGGAATCCCCACCTTGACGAAGCCGCGAATCCCCCGTATAAACCACAGCTAGATTCAAGCGACGAGGCAACAGTTCATTCGTTAGCCACCGTTGGTACTTCGGTTGTCCATGGTGTCCTTTCCTTGAGTTGGCAGTGCGATGGTGTGTGCACCATCGGTTTCTTTTTTATCTTTTTTTGGAAAGCAATACCATGCAAACCGGTATCGTCAAGTGGTTCAATGACGCCAAGGGCTTCGGCTTTATCAAGCCGGACGCAGGCGGTGATGATCTGTTCGCCCACTTCTCCGAAGTGCGCGCCGACGGCTTCAAGTCGCTGCAGGAAAACCAACGCGTGTCGTTCGAAGTCAAGAACGGCCCGAAGGGTCTGCAAGCTGCGAACATCACGCCGCTGTAAGCCAAGGTAGCTCCGGCACGCCGCAAGGTGTGCCAGCAACCGAAAGAGCCCCGCCATCACTGGCGGGGTTTTTTTTCGCCTGTTTTCCGCCGGATCGGGCTTCAGGTCGACCGGCTTCAATTTGTCGTGCGTCTTTTTTCGTGCCCCGCGCAGTCGCGCCGCAGAAACGGGTACGCCTTCCTGATTGATCTCCGCAGAAATGGGTACGGCTGGCGGCTGGCCGTCGCCTCGGCAGGCCGCTATCGCACGCAGAAACGGGTACGCATTGGCTTGTGGCGTCCCATCGCTCGAGGCCGGTTTCCTTCGATTTTTGCCTGGCTAGGGTGGGAATCCCCCGCGAGTTGTCCCCGCAGAATCGGGTACGCCGCGAAAGCCCGCCGTATACGGTCCGCAGCCTCGTATGGGGTCGCAGAAATGGGTACGGTTTCAGCAGCAGGTGACGTCGGAGGTGTGGATGCACGCGCAGAAACGGGTACGGTCGCTCAGGGCGCGGGAGATGTATACGTTCCGAGCGGCACTGCGGGGCGTCAACGTAGCGCAGAAACGGGTACGCAGCGGATTCCTCGGTTTGATTCGGTATACGTTGAGAGTGAGTACTGGCTTTTAAGCAAAGCTAATGCTATAGTCGGACTGGTTTTGCAGGCTGACGCATTGCGCCCGCAATTTGCGCAGAATTGGGTACGCACTTGGCATTTGCTGGCGCTGGAATCGCCGCAGAAATGGGTACGGTTCCCGGCAGCGCAGCAAAATGCTGCCAACTCGCAGAATTGGGTACGCCGCAGAAACTGGTACGCAACGAGGCTGGGAGGCTTCGAACCGGCCCAGCGCAGAAATAGGTACGCTTTGAGCCGCTTGGCCCGCAGAATCGGGTACGCATCGACTGGCTGGAAACCTCACGGCGCACCCATTTCTGCGGGGATAACGCGGTTGTTCACAGCCCCTCCACGCAGGGAAACGGCCGTCGGGTACGGTTCGCGCAGAAACAGGTACGCTTTTTGCCCATCCCGCTGTGGAAAAGCCTGTGGGATCAGTGAGTTATCCCCGCAGAATCCGGTTCGCTGTTTCCGCTGAAACGGGTTCGCCCAGCCGCAGATTCGGGTTCGGGGCTTCGCAGAATCGAGTACGCTTCCACGCAGAATCGGGTTCGCGGGGCGTACTTTTCCCTTTTGAAATCAACGGCGTTTTCCCTCCGTATACGGTTTACAAGTAGTTAACCCGTAACGGTATCGTTTACTTGTAGCTGATGCGCCGCCAACCGTGGACAACCCTGGCGGGTTGCCCACCGCATGCCGGCCATCCTGCCAGTCGTGAGAAACCCGACACCCGAAACAGATCGCTTGCAGAGAAGCCCGTCAGCGCTGACAGGGAACCGCAAGCTCGGGGGCAACGCGACCGGACAGCCAAAACACACAAAGAACGTATACGTACCTGTTTCTGCGTGACAACGTTTACGGGTTCGCGTAAAAAGGCGGGTAATCCGAAGCCCGTCAATATGCCCATCAAACGCTCCCTGGCCACCGAGGGGGATCGCTCCGTCCTGCAAGGGGATCACGAGCCTTCCCGCATCATCGTTCCCGGTAACGAGAACGTCCTGGTTCCGTCCGAGAAATTCCAGCGCCTCTTCGACGAGGCCCAGGCGATGGAGCGCGAGGACGCCTGGCACAGTGGCGAAGTGGGCTTCCTGAGCCGCGCCAGCGTGCAGGTAACCCTGCCGTATCGCGCCCCGAAGGGCGCGCCGCCCGTGTGGACGCGCACCAGCGGCAACATCTCGCTGATGATCCAGCCGGGCTACTTCACGCAGCAGCGCTCCGAACGAGCGGCCAATGGTCGTCAGAAGCTCGTCTCCGAAACCGTTTCGCTCGGGTATCCGTACGGCTCCTATCCGCGTTTGATGCTTGCCTGGATCGGCAAGGAAATCATGGCGAAGAAGAAGCGCGGCGAGTTTACGGGCACGGTCGAGGACCGCCGCATCTCGCTCGGCAATTCGCTGTCGGAATTCATGTACAACCTCGGCATTCCGATGGCCACCGGCGGCAAGCGCGGAACCATGACGCTTGTGCGCCAGCAAATGATCCGGCTGTTCTCGGCGACCATTGCGATCGTGCAGAACAAGTCGACGCCGACGCCCAATCAGACGCCGAATCACGAACCCCTGTCGATCGACCGGGTGGGCTACCTGCTGGCCGACCAGCTGTCGACGTGGTGGGACCCGATGCAGCCCGGTCAGGGCTCGATGTTCGAGAGCTTCGTGGTGCTCTCCGAGCCGTTCTTCAACGAGCTGGTGAACCGTCCCGTACCGGTCGATATGCGCGCGCTCAAGGCGCTCAAGCAGTCGCCGTTCGCACTGGACGTGTATTCGTGGCTGACCTACCGGTTCTTCACGATCCAACGACGCACCGAGATCCCTTGGGAAGCGCTCCAGATGCAGTTCGGTACCGAGACCGAGAGCGAGCGCAAGTTCCGCGCGCTGTTCCGCAAGGCGCTCAAGGATGTGCTGGTGGTGTATCCGGGCGCCAAGGTCGACGCCGATTCGTCGAAAGCCCTGGTCCTGCAGCCGTCCCGCACGAGCGTTCGCAAGCTGGCCTGAAGGCGAACTGACCGCTGGAACGAAAAAGGCAAGCGACGAGCGCTTGCCTTTTTCTTTTACCCGTCACGCGCTTGCGCGCATGGCAGGACGTTCAGTGAGACAGGGTCAGGCGGGCTTGATCGCCGATGCCTGCAGACCCTTGGGGCCCTGCTTCACTTCAAACGTCACACGCTGACCATCCTTCAGGGTCTTGAAACCCGAGCCCTGGATTTCCGAGAAGTGCGCGAACAGATCTGCACCACCGTCGTCCGGGGTAATGAAGCCGAAGCCCTTGGTCTCGTTAAACCACTTGACCGTACCGGTTGCCATAGGAATTTCCTTTCGAAGCAAGTTCTTGTACACAACGCAAACAACCGTTCAAGCACGTTGAGGTCTCGTAGATACCGAACGGAAGCCAACGAGGTTGACACGACTTGACTCGACTGTAGCGCGCATCATAACCAGTTTGTTCTGCTGTGTCATGTGCGGGGTAATGCGCACTATCTTTACTTTAGGCGGATTCTCTGCCTCTTTTCAAGAGGAAATCTCCGCAAATTTGAGGTAGGCGGTGTTTACCCTTTCACCGTGGCGTGGAGGTATCACGCTACGAGACATAAAATTTGAATAATGAAAAATGGGTTGTAGCGCACTGCCGATTTGGCTACAGTTCCGCCTGTAGAGAACTCGTCATGTGCGCTTTCAGCGCTGAAAGTGAGGCCAGTGTGGCAGCAAAAATCATTACCGTGTTCAACCAGAAAGGCGGCTGTGGCAAGACCACGGTAAGCATGCACCTGGCTGGCACGCTGGGCCTGCGCGGCGCCCGTTCCATGCTTGTCGATATGGATGAGCAGGGCACCGCCACGCGATGGGCCGCACAGGCGACCGACGAACGCCCATTTCCCGCTTCCGTGATCGGCCTGGCGCCGTCCGGCGGCGCGATGCACCGCGAAGTCCGCAAATTCATCCACGACTACGACTACATCCTTGTCGACTGCCCGCCCGCCGTGCATTCGGCCGCGCCGTCGAGCGCGCTCCTGATTTCCGACCTCGCGATCATTCCGGTTGTCCCGTCGCCGCCTGACCTGTGGGCGGCCGTCGCAGCGAAGACGCTTGCGCAGCATGCACAGGTCCAGAATGAGACCCTGCAGATACGCGTGATGGCCAATATGGTCCAGCGACGCGTCTCGATTGCCCGCCAGGCCATCGAGATCCTGGGGGATGACGGTGATGTGCCGCTGCTGAACGCCCTGATCGGCTCCCGTTCGGCGTTCCGGGAATGCCAGGCCATTGGCTGCACCGTGCACGGTGTGCCGGGCGCCCGCGAGGCCGTGCAGGAGGTCGACATGATGGTCGACGAAATCCTGTCCCTGATCGAGTAATTCCCATGGCAACGAAACTGAAAAGCCTGAAGGCCGGCATGCTGGCCGGCATGGCGGCGGAGAAAACCCGCAACGACACGATGGATCGCTTCGCCAGGGCGGAAGCGGCGATCTCCCAGCACCCGAATGGCCTGCTCCAGACCCAGCGTCCCGAGCGTCCGGTAGTTGCCGAAATCCAAACTTTCAGCGCTGAAAGTGCGGAACCGACTGAAACGGGTCGAACGCTGATCAAGATCCCCATTGCGCAACTGCACGACAATCCTTTCAATGCGCGTCGAATTTATGATCCCGCAGTGGTCCAGGAACGTGCTGCGTCGATCGCTACGCATGGGCAGAAAACGCCCGGTCTGGCGGCGCCGGACCCGTTGCGTCCCGGGCACTACATCCTCATCGATGGTCACTATCGCAAGCGCGCCCTGGCCTCGGCCGGCAAGCTCGAGATGGAATGCTTTATCGAGAGCGACCTCAGCGATCTCGATTTCTACCGACTCTCGTTCCTGCTCAACGAGCAGCGCTCGGACCAGTCCGCACTCGACAACGCGATTGCCTGGCGGCAGTTGCTGGACGAAGGCAAGGTCCAGAAGGAGGAGGAGATCTGCGAGCTGACCGGGATGTCGGCGGGCACGGTTAACAAGACCCTGGCGCTGCTGAAGCTGCCGGACTCGGTGCTCGGCGTGATGCGTGAGCGACCGAGCGCCATCGGGATTGCCGCCGGTTACGAGCTGACGCTGTTCTGCAAGATCGCCGGCGAAGACCGCACGCGTGATCTGGCGACGCGCATCATGAACGACGGCCTGTCCAGCCGCGAGGTCGAGGCGATCCGTAAACATGCGCAGGAAGGGAAGTCGCGCAAGGTCAAGGAGATCAGCCGGCAGTACAAGATCCGGACCGAGTCGGGGCAGCTTCTGGGCACGATCAAGGAGTGGGATTCGGGCCGGGTAATGCTCGATGTTCAGCTGTCCGACCGCAATGCCCGGGAGGACCTGCTCGAGGTCCTTAAGGCACGCTTCGGATTGGATAAAACGCTACTCTGAGTTTTTTGCAGTCGCGTTCGCTAACTCATTGTTTCATCGAACATTTGGATCGCAGCAAAAGGTACGCTCGGGGTCATTTTGGGCCGTCCGGCAACGGACGCCCGGCGAGCGCCAGGAGGCGCGGCGTGAACCCAATTTCGGCCAGTTCTCGGCCCGCCGCGAAGCGCTTCCAGGTACCCCGTAGCAACTGGTCCAAACCACTCGCGGCGTAGCCCGCACCGACCTGCGCCTGCTTGGCGCGACCCCGCGCCGTGGCCGGAAATTCGCTTGGTGCGAGCAGGGCGGCGTCGGCGTTCCAGCCGGCCTCCACCTGAATCCCGCGATCGGCCCAGTGCGCGCGCAGCGCCATCCAGACGTCTTCATCGAGCCGCAAACCTGAATCTTCGGATTCATTTCGGGCCCCGGGCAGCAGCCGCGCGCCGCGTCCGGCGAGCCGGACATCCCCCAGCCGCATCGCCGGCAGTGCCGAAATCCGCACCCCGTGCCGATGCACCAGCAGCGCCGTCGCCCGTGCGGCCCGGTGTCTGGGGGAGGCCTCCACCGCCCCGAGCCATGCCAGGAAGTCATCGACAACACCGGGCGGAAGCAAATTCGAGCGATTCGTTTCGATAGATTCCGACGCAGCAACGGGTACGCCCCCGGCCGGTACAGCCGCACCGCCTTGCCGCACCCCCGCCCGCACCATCGCCCGGAGCAGGGCGCGAACCACACGCAGGGAAGCCTCGATCGAGCTCGCGCCGAGTGGTCCCTCGAACGGCCGCCAGTGCGCCCGGTCTCGGGCGCCCGCCGGGCCGCACCAGAAGGCCGCCGGCTGGGGATCCGCCAGAAAGCTGCGGTAGCGCACGAGATCATCCGTCTCCAGCCCCCGGACCGAACCACGCTGCTGGGCGACCCAGAGCAGCAGCCGCTCCGCCTCCCGTCGATAGCTTCCGGCCGTATGCGGGGAGCCGCTGTGGCGGGCTACCCAGTCCCGAATGAACCGCAGGTCATCCCGGAGCACCGCCGCGCCGGGGTCGCCAGACGATGGCGCCAGCATGTGTTCGAGCGGAACGGGTTCGCGCATCGCCGGCCCCAGCCGCTCCGGGACCAGTGCGGGTCTGCTCCGGTGTTGTGACGGAGAAAGCACATATGGCCGCACCGCCGTCGCGATCACCGACTGCTGCTGACCCAACCATCGTGTGATGACTTCGGCGGATTGCTGGCCGATGCGTGGCACGGCACGCCACCAACTACTGCCGCGCTGGTTCGCCAGATCAGTCAAATCGGCGATGGTGCGCACGCCCCCCGTCGCCAGCCGGCGGGCGAGGCTGGGGCGGAACCACAGCGATACCTGATGCCCCGGCAGCGGCCGGCCCTGGCCGAGCCGCTCGATGGACGACAACGCGTCCACCCGGCGCGTCATCCCGGCGTCAGACCGCCCGCGCAGCGCCTCGAACATGGCCGCGATATCGGGCCGGTCGTGCTGGAGCGCGAACTGCACCAGCCGGTCGCGCAGCGTCAGGATGCGCTGTACCGCCTGATGCTCGGTCAGCACATCGTCATCGTCCGGATCGAGCAGGTAGCGATTGGCGATGTCCACCGGCCGCATGCCCTGGGCATACGCCCGCACCACTGCAAATTCGGTTCGAGTGAGCTTGGTAGCGGCGAGCGTGTCGGGATCCGTGCTCATGAAGAAGGGGTGGTAAGTGATTGAGTTATAACAACTTTAGCGGAGTGCCAATCCGTACCAGGCACTTTTGAATATCAAAGTGCAATGTAAATTATTTTCGATGGGAAGCCAAGGGATTTGCCCGGGATGGCCCCCTGGGCTCACCGTCTGCCGGTTTCGCTGAAACGCTTAAAACAGACCCCCAAACATTTGACTTCCGTTCTTCAGCCCAGTCTCCAGAATGAGGAAACCTCGCTGGTCAGTGTTAAGACCAAGCGGGCGAAGGGAGGCGACCCATGGTCAGCAGGCGGAGAAAGGCCGGCGTCGGCGTGGGCGCCGTGGGCGGCGTCGTTCTGGCGAGTCTGTCTCCCGCCGCGCACGGGCAGGCGGCCTGCCCGACCATCGGCACGGGGCAGGTATCCGCCACCACAGCCTGCACGGTCAGCGCTTCGGCCATCGGCACCACGGTAGCGGCGCCGGTGGCGATCACCGGCACCGGCGCCGGTGCGGATGTGACGGCGTCCGGCGTCACGCTGAGCCTCGGCGTGGCCAATGCGAACGGCGTCAACGCCTTGAGCGGGGCCCGGGTCTCGCTGACGGGCGGCGCCATCAATACCACCTCCAACGGTGCGGCGGCGGCCAGCCAGGTTGGGCTCAAGGCCGTTGGCGCGGGCTCCCGCGTAGTGGCCGATAACGTCCGGCTCAACCTGGCGCCGGCCAACTCGGTGTCGATGCAGGGCGTACGGGCCGAAGGCGGCGGGTCCGTGACGCTGACCCAATCGAACCTGACCGTGGGCGCCGCCGGCAGCGGGCGCAATTTCAACCATGGGCTCGTGGCCACCGGCGCGGGCAGCCTGATCACCGGTTCCGGCAACACCGTCGCGGTGGCGTCCAACTTCTCGAATGCCGCGCGTGCCGAACTGGGCGGCGCCATCGAGCTGTCCAGCAGCACGCTCACGGCCACCGGCACTGGCAATGCCGCGAGCGGCCCCGTGGCCGCCGCCGCCGCGGTCTCGGGCGGTCGCATTGCCATTGGCGGCAGCGGCAACCTGCTCACCGGCGGGCCGGCGACGATGGCGCACGGCGTGTTCGTGTCGGGCACCGGCTCCTCGGCCACCATCGACCAGGCTACGATCCGTGCCAGCGGCAACAATTCCGCCGGGGTCGCGGTCGACCTGGGCGGCATTGCGACCCTGACGAACAGCACGGTCAGCGCGCCGACCTATCGCGGCGTGTCGGTCACTGGCAACAGCGACGCCATGCTGACCGACGTCTCGGTCGATAGCGCGGGCAGTGCCGCCATCGCGCTGGGGTCCGGCTCGCGCATGTCGATCACGCGCGGCACCCTCAGCAGTGGCGGGCAGGTGCCCACGGTGAATGTCGGCGGCGTGGGCTCGACCCTGACCACCGAGGGCGTGGCGATCGTCTCCACGGGCAGCGCCAACGCACCCGGCATCGCTATCACCCAGGACGGCCTGGCGACGATCAACGGCGGCACGGTCGATACCTTCGGCACCACGGCCCGCGCCCAGCGCGTGAAGGGCGTCACGGCCGCCTTGCCCAATGCGCGGCTCGTGACCAATGGCCTCGCCATCCACAACCGGGGCGACGAGGCGATTGGCGTGGCCGCCGACGATGGCGGCACGATCGAGATCAACCAGACCTCAGTACTCACCGACGGCCGCAACGGCATCGCCGTCTACGCGGGGGTGGACCCGCTCAAGCCCAACGTGGCAACGGTGGTAGCCACGGCGTCCCACATCGAGACGATGGGCGAGATCGCCCACGGCGCGCTGGCGCAGGCGCGTACCGTGCTCGACGTGCCCGCGCGGGTCTCCCTGACGAATGGCACCACCGTCATCACGCACGGCACGGGCGCGATGGGGCTGCGCGCCGTGTCGAAAGGCCGGGTCGAGGCGCTGTCCGGGTCCAGCGTGACGACCGAAGGGGCCGCCGCGCATGGCGCCTTTGCGCGCAACGCGCTGAGCCTCGTCCTGATCGACAACGCCACCGTGAGCACCAGCGGCGTGGGCGCGCACGGCGCCGTGGCGCTGGACGCCGGCCAGGTCAGCGGCAACCGGGCGACCGTGACCGCCAGCAACGCGGACGCCGCCGCGCTCTACGTGGCCGGCTACAACGACACGTTCACCGCGCAGGTGCCCACCGGCGCGGATTTCACCGCCTCCGTGCTGACCAGCCGGAGCGGCCCGGCCATCGCCGTGGCCGGGCCGGGCACCGTGACGTTGGCCGGCTCGACGGTTTCGGGCGTCGAGTGGCTCCGCGTCGGCTCGATCGGGGACTTTCCGACGCTGCCGCCGCCCGAGGCCCCCATCGCCCGGCCGGAGCCGCTGCCGTCCGTCGACGATCCCTCAACCCCGCCGTCCGATTCGGTCGCGCCGCTCGCGGCCCCCCTGCCAGCGATCAAAAAGCCCCTGGCCGTGGGCGATGTCGCCACCGTCGATGTCTCGGCCTCAACGCTGACCGGGGCGGCGACCACGCTACCGGGCACCACGTCCATCGTCACCCTGCGCGACCAGACCACGTGGCACCTCACCGGCAACTCGACGCTGACCACGCTCACCAACGCCGCGAGCCAGATCCTGTTCACGCCGCCGTCGGCGGGCACGTTCAAGACGCTGACGGTGAACACCTACACGGGCGCCGCGGGCGGCATCGGCCTGAACACGGTGCTGGCCGGCGACAACGCACCGTCGGACAGGCTCGTCATCGACACCGGCACCGCGTCCGGCACCACCGGGCTGACGATCACCAACGCCGGCGGCACCGGCGCGATCACGCAGCGCGATGGCATCCTGGTCGTCGATGCCGTCAACGGCGGCACCACCGCTCCCGGCAGCTTCGCGCTGGCCCGCCGCGCCGTGGCCGGCCCCTATGAGTACCGCCTGTACCGGGGCAGCCTGGACGGCAGTCAGGCCGATGCCTGGTACCTGCGCTCCGAGCGCGATCCGTCACCCGATCCGCCCCCGCCGGGGCCGCCCACGCCAGGGCAGGCGCTGTTCCGCCCCGAGGTGGCCGCCTATCTCGCCAACCAGCGCCTGGCCGGGCAGATGTTCGTGCACAGCCTGCACGACCGCCTGGGCGAGCCGCAGTACGTGGAAGGCCAGCCGTTCGACAAGGCCGAGGACAAGCCGCGCTCGGGATGGCTGCGCGTGGTCGGCAAATGGGAAGGCAGCCGCAGCCAGGACGGCAATTTCAAGGTCGATACCGACAGCTTCCTGCTGCACGGGGGCGCGGAATTCGCCAAATGGAAGGTGGCGAGTGAGGAAGACCGCCTGCATCTGGGGCTGATGGGCAGCTACGGCTATGCCAGCAGCGACGCGAAGGCGGCCGGCAACCCGGCGTCCGCCAGCGGCAAGGTGGAGGGCTTCAGCGTGGGCGCGTACGGCACCTGGTACCAGAACGACGAACGCAAGCTCGGTACCTATATAGATACGTGGTTCCAGTACGGCTGGTTCGACAACAAGGTCGAAGGCGACACCCTGCCCACCGTGAAGTACCACGCGCAGGGCTGGGCGGTCTCGGGCGAACTGGGCTACGCCGTGCCGCTGCGCCACGACTGGGTGATCGAGCCGCAGGGGCAGCTGATCTACGTCGACTACCGCGAACACGACATTACCGAGCCCAACGGCACGCGTATCGCGGGTGCCGACTCCACCGGCCTCATCACGCGGCTCGGCGTCCGGCTGCATCGCACCTATGTCCGTGCGGACGCGCGCAAGTGGCAGCCGTACGTGACTGTGAACTGGTGGCATACCAGCACGGACAGCAGCGTCCGCTTCAACGAGGTGCCGCTCGGCACGCTGTATCCGTCGAATCGCTATGAATTGAAGCTGGGGCTCAACCTGTCGATCTCGACGCGCTGGACCGGCTGGGCCAACGTGTCGGGCGCCTGGGGGGCGCAAAGTTTCCACCAGTATGCGGCCCGGATCGGGGCGAAATATACGTGGTGAGCGCGGGTGTCATACATGTGATGTATGGCAAACACCCGCTGTAAAAGTGCTTGATGAGGCATTTTGTGCCGCAAGCAGCCTAGGCAAAAACCCAACACGGGAAAACCCCCGCAATGCAGCATTCGCTTGCAATCACTCCGCGTGCTTCCTATGCTGAACACCAGAATTCAATTTAATTTGAATCTGAGTTGCGAAGCATCTAACGCGTGTCATACGCGAAACGGGGCGGTAGGCATCCTCCGAGGGAGGGCCGGGCAGGACAGCAGCGAGCCAGGACGGGAAACGCTGCGAGGCTCAGGAGGCGATACCTATCGTATGGGCGTGCAGCCGTGCCAAAAGCGGAGCATGTCCAATCAGCGCGCAGTGGATTGTACGCGGCATCCGCGCGCGCCAATAAGAAGTGAGCGGCCATGGCCACCATCCTGTTGCTCGAGCCACATCCTTTGCTCCGCCTTGGGCTGCGCCACCTGTTGGCACAGGCGCATGTTCCCGGCGATCTCGTCGATATCGACCCCCAGTCCCTGCATGAACCGGATCCCTGGACGCACCACGCCGAGCTGCTGATCTATGGCCTGCCCGCCGATGCGGAAGCCGGCTGGCTTGGCCTCGCCGGCCTGTGCCAGCGGCTGGAGCCGCAACGCGTGCTGGTGCTGGCCGAACACGTGCCGGCGCCGCTGCCCGAATTCGGCCTGCCCGAGACCGTGCGCGGCCTGCTGGCGAAAGCCTGCTCCGCCGAGGCGCTCGAAGCCGCCATCCGCCTGGTGCTGGCCGGGGGCGAATGCTTCCCGTCGCAGCTCCCGGTCATGCGTGGCGCCGAGCCGGCTGCCCATCCGTACGCCCAACTGGGCGGCGAGCATGCCCACGCCGCGCCGGTGCCGGTGCCGGTGCCCGCAGCCTACGCCGACGGCCGCGACAGCCGCCATGCCGCCGCGCCGATCGTCGTGCCGCTGCACGGTGTGCCGAGCCACGGCCCGCAGTCGCACGCCACGCCGCTGGAAACCCCGACGGCAGGCGCCCATCTGCTCAATATCACCGAGCGACAGTACGAAGTGCTGGCCCTGCTCGCGCGCGGCTATCCGATCAAGACCGTCAGCCGGCTGCTCAATATCTCGGTGGCCACGGCGAAGACCCATGCATGCACGCTTTATCAGCGGCTGCACGTGCGCAACAAGGGCGAGGCGGTCTACGTCGCGCTCCAGCGCGGCGCCACGCTGAACTGGCAAGGGCCGACGGTCACCGCGCCGGCCTCGATCCGCCCGTCCGCCGTCCTGCAGTCCCGGGAGGCCTGTGAGGCCGCCTGAGCGCGGTCGCGCAGCCATCCGCTCGCGTCCCCCTTCTGCCGGCCCGCCCTCATCCGAAAGCATGAGGCGGTGACCGGCTGCGGTTGCTAGCTTTATTGCAGGCCGATTTGCAGACCCATTGCGGACGGCGTCACCCGACGCACGCCGCCACCGTCATCCATCCCCAGCCTGCCATCTGTGCCTTCCCGGCTGCGCCTGCCGCGCGGGTAGGTCGTGCGTGTGCCCAATCGGCACGCGTTCAGTGAACCGACGTCCGATAACCGTCGCGCCAGCGGTGACCCACGCCGCGCCGCGCAGACGTCCAACATGCCCGATCTCTGTCGATGACGACCTACCTGATCGCCAGCAACGAAATGATGTGCCGCATCCTCGCCAGACGCATGGAGGGGCAGGACATCTCCATGCCCGTGCGATGGCACGCGCCTGACTGGCTGCTCGATACCCCGGACCCGGAGGCGCGCGCCGCCTCCATCGACAATCCGGACGCCTCCGAGACCGTGCCGGACGCCCCGGTGGACATGGCCATCGTCGACTGCAGCGGCGTGGAGGGCGACCCCCGCGCGCTGCTGGACCGCGTGCGCGAGCGGCTGGCCCCGCATCGCTGGCTCGTGTTGTCCGATTCGCTCGATGCCGCGCTGATGGTCTACGCCGCGCAGATCGGCGCCAGCGGCTGCCTGGCCGTGCCCGCCCCGATCGAACTGGTCTGTGCCGCCGCCGCGCTGGTCTGGGCCGGCGGCCAGTGCTTCCCGCGCGCGGCCCTGGCGCTGCTGCGCGCCCAGCCGCGCCATGCCGGCACCGCGCCCGTCTCCCACCTCTACCCCCACCCCCACTCCGCTGACGGCACTACGGCAACCGGATGAAGGCGCGGCTGCGTCGCGCGACCTATGCTTGCGAGAAGTCCACGGTCTGAAGCCGGTGCCTTTGAGAGGCCGGCCGCCGTGGCGACGCAGGGGGTCGTATGGAACACGGAGTCAATATCCTGGTCGTGCATGGCTTTGCCGTGCGCGAGGGCCGGGGCAAGTGGGCATGTTGTTTCGAGATTCGGCTCGCCATCGCAGGAGGCGGGCCGTTGTTGTTTCGGGGCGAGCTGCACGGCCGGTGCTTCGCCACCGAGGCGGCCGCCGTCCTCGCCGCGTGCGAGTTCGGCGAGCGGGAGGCCACCCGGCACATGGCCACCGCGCGCGCGATGATCGCGGCGGACGACGACGAGGCGTCGCGCCAAAAAAGAAGCCCGCCGACCGGGGGACCATGCGGGCTTTGAAATGGCGCCGTCCTGGACGTGCGCCATTCATGTGACGATAGCCAAACGCCGGCAACGGGCGTATTGGCCAGAAGCATCACGCGCCGCATGGGGCGCACGCCCCGGTCACCGGGCCTCCACCTTCCCGCGCAAACGCATGCCCCGCGCCGGGCGCGCGCCCGCCGGCGGCACGCCGCGCGGCACCGTCTCCACCTTCTGGCTGGTTGAGGCGGCTGAACATTGCGTCGCACACTGCGGGCGCGACGGTGCGAACCTCCGTCAGCCGGCCTAACCCCGTCATCCTTTTCTGTGAGCTGCCGCACCATGTCTGTCTGGCCCCTTGTCTCCCGCGTTGGCGAAAGCGCACTGCTCATGCCCTGCGCGCTCGTCGTGTTCGCGTGGCTGCAGTCGGGCCGCGCCCCGCACGACCGCGACAACGCCATGCGCTGGGCACTCACGTTCGGCGGCGCCGTGGCGCTGGTCGTGGCCAGCAAGCTGGCCTTCATGGGCTGGGGCATCGGCAGCCGCGCCTTCGACTTCACCGGCATCTCCGGGCACAGCACGATGGCCGCCGCCGTGCTGCCGGTGCTGGCGCGGCTGCTGGTGCCGGAGCGCCATCGCGTGATGGCGGTGGTGGCCGTGGCAGTGAGCGTGGCGGTTGCCATCGTGGTGGGCGTGTCGCGGCTGGCGCTGGAGGTACATTCGCCGGCCGAGATCGTGGCCGGGCTGGCGCTGGGCTTCGGCGCGAGCGCCAGCTTCCTGGTCTGGTCCGCCCGGCCGCTGCGCGCCGCGCCGCGTGTGGTGGCGGGCGTCGTGCTGCTGCTGGCGCTGGCGGCGCCGCATCCGTCGGTGAGCCTGCCGACGCATGGCATGCTCGAGCGCATCGCCAGCCATCTCGCCGGGCGGGAGGAGCCCTACCGGCGCGGCGAATGGCACGATGGGCTGGGTGGGCACGGCAGGCATGAAGCGCGACAGGGACACGCTGCCGCGCTGACCGGCGACGCCGCGCGCTGTGTGCGCCACCAAACAGACCCGCCCGCCCGGCAGCACGACGATACCTGACAGGGTGGCCCGCTCCGCCCCGGCAGGAGAACCAACATGTCAGCAGTGCGCGCCTTCGTCGCTGGGCGACAGGGAACCTTCCAGTACCTGTATCGCGCGACCGACGCCCTCGTCATCGGCGCCACCGGCTTTGCCATCGGCGAACTGGTCTTCCCCGAAGGCCTGCGCGGCGCCGCGCCGGTCCATGGCTTCCTGACCGCCTTCTGCGCGCTGGGCGCGCTGCTGATCTTTCCCGCCTGCGGCCTGTACGGGTCCTGGCGCGGACGCAGCAAGGCCGGGCTGGCCGTGCGCGTGCTGGCGGCCTGGAGCGTGGTCTGCCTGCTGGCGCTGGTGTCCGCCTTCCTGCTGCACCAGGTGGCTGGCGTGTCGCGGCTGTGGTCGGTGCTCTGGGTGGCGTGGTCGGCGGTCGGGCTGGTGAGTTCGCGCGTGGTGCTCTACGGCACCCTGAGCAGCGTGCGCCAGCAGGGCATCAACGCCAAGCGCGTGGTGATCCTCGGCTACGGGCCGCTCGGGCACGACATGTTCCGCCGCGTGGCGCAGATTCCGGGCGCCGGCTACGAGGTGGTGGGCATCTACGACGAAGCCGGCACCGACGACCTCCCCGAAGGCGTGGCCCCGCTGCGCTCGCTCGATCAGGTCTGCACCTTCGTACACGCCCACCGCGTGCGCGAGATCTGGCTGACGCTGCCGATGGCGGCCTGCCGCGACCTCTACGACGTGGTCTTCCACTTCCGCAACGATCTTGTCGATATCCGCTGGGTGCCGGACATCATGTCCGTCGAGCTGCTCGGCCATCGCTTCTCCGAATTCATGGGCCTGCCCGTGATCGACCTCAACAGCCCGCCCGACTCGGGCGTGACCGGCCTGGTCAAGGCCAGCTTCGACCGCGTGTTCGCGCTGGCCGTGCTGCTCGGGTTGTCGCCGCTGCTGCTCGCCATTGCCCTCGCCGTGCGGCTGTCCTCGCCGGGTCCGGTCCTGTTCCGGCAGGCGCGGCTCGGCATGGACGGCCAGCCGTTCCACGTCTTCAAGTTCCGGTCGATGGTGGCGCACACCGATGCCGGCGTGACGCAGGCCGCGCCCGGCGACCCCCGCGTGACGCGCGTGGGCGCCTTCCTGCGCCGCACCAGCCTGGACGAGCTGCCGCAGTTCCTGAACGTGCTGCGCGGCGAGATGTCCGTGGTCGGCCCACGCCCGCACGCCATCGAGCACAACGAGCTCTACAAGGAGATCGTGGACCGCTACATGCTGCGCCACCGCGTGAAGCCCGGCATCACGGGCTGGGCGCAGATCAACGGCTGCCGGGGTCGCACCGACACGGTGGAGAAAATGCGCCGGCGTACCGAGTTCGACATCTTCTACATCCGCAATTGGTCCTTCGTCCTGGACCTCCGCATCATCGGCCACACCGCCGTCTACGGCTGGACCGGCCGGGACGCCTACTGACGGCTGACCCGGCGCGGCAATGTGACCTGTCGCGCGTGCCCCGGAGAGTTTGTTGGACACCGCACCGAAGCCGTGCCCCCGCTGCGGCCCAATGGCACCGTGAGCAGGAACCGATCCTAAACAGGCGCCCGCCACGGCCGCCGCCACACCTGCCTTCTGACCAGGAGATACGCCATGAAGGAAACCATCCGACAGATCCTTGCCGAAGTGGCCCGCCTCGACGTCCCCATCGAGACGCTGGACGATCAGGCCGACCTCTACCAGGCGGGCCTGTCGTCGCTGGCCACGGTGCACGTGATGCTGGCCATCGAGAACGCGTTCAACATCGAGATTCCGGATCACATGCTGACCCGCCAGCTCTTCAAGAGCGTGAACTCGCTCGCGGCGGCGGCCTCGCAACTGCAGGAGGCTGCGTGATGAACCCCGTTCTCGCCGCGGTGGACCAGGCGTCGCCGCATCCCGCACCGGCGGACCCCGCCGCCCTGATCGCCGCCGCCCAGGCTGCCGCCGCCGTCGCCGCCACGCATGCCGATGCGGTGGACCGCGACGCGCGCTTCCCGGATGAAGCCTTCGTCACGCTGCGCGAGCACGGCCTGCTCGGCGCGATGATCCCGACGCACCTCGGCGGTGCCGGCGCCACGCTCGATACCGTGGCCGCCATCTGCCGCGTGCTGGGCGGCGCCTGTGCCGCCACCGGCATGGTCTACGCGATGCACCAGATCCAGGTGGCGTGCGTGCTCGAGCACGGCATGGGCAGCCCGTGGCACGAGGGCCTGCTGTCCCGCGTGGCGGGCGAGCAGCTGCTGCTGGCCTCGGCCACCTCGGAGGAAGCCATTGGCGGCGCGCTGCGCAACAGCGGCTGCGCGGTCAACGCCGAGGGCGAGCGCTTCCACCTGCTCAAGATGGCGCCGACGATCTCGTACGGCGCGCACGCGGACGGCATCCTGATCACCGCACGCCGCAGCGCCGACGCCGCGCCGTCCGACCAGGTGCTGGTCTGCGCGCTGAAGGCTGACTACACGCTGCAGAGCCTGAACACCTGGGACACGCTCGGCATGCGCGGCACCTGCAGCAACGGCTTCCGCCTCGAAGCGGCGGGCGACGTGGCGCAGATCCTGCCGGTGCCGTTCGGCCAGATTGCCGACGAGACCATGACGCCGGTGTCGCACATCGTCTGGAGCGCACTCTGGCTCGGCATTGCCGGCGATGCCGTGCAGCGCGCCAAGACCTTCTTCCAGGGCCAGGCGCGCGCGCGTCCGGGCTCGATGCCGCCGTCCGCACCGCGCGTGGCGGAGGCCGTGAGCCTGCTCCAGATGATCGAGGCCCGGCTGGACCTCGCGCTCGCCCACCAGCGCGCGCGGCATGTGGCCCAGGGGGTGTCGTCCTTCACCCTGGCCGCCGAGATGAACGGGCTGAAGACGGCCGTCTCCACCATGGCGCTCGAAGTCGTGCAGCAGGCCATGCTGGTCTGCGGAATGGCCGGCTACAAGCACGGCACGCCGTTCAGCCTGGGGCGCCATCTGCGCGACCTGTGGTCGGCGCCGCTGATGATCAACAACGATCGCATCCTGTCCAACACGGCCAACCTGCTGCTGGCCGACCGGACCTGAGAGAAGTCGAAACAAGGAGCTTCCATGGACGCCCAAACCGTAACGGCAGACGCGCAGGCCATCGGCGGAGCCGGTGGCAGCGCGGCTGCGCCCACCTTCCTCGAACGGTTGACCGAGGCCGGGCTGCTGATTCCCAGCGGCGTGCTGGGGCTGTATGGCCGTAGCGAGACCTTCGAGGCCATCGCCGAAAGCCTCAACCGCATGGTGATGCGGCTGGGCGCGGATCACCATGCCGAGACGCTGCGCTTCCCGCCGGCCATCGGCCAGCACGACTTCGAGACCAGCGAGTACCTGAAGAGCTTTCCGCAGCTCGCGGGCACCATCCACAGCTTCTGCGGCGACGACCGCGGCCATCGCCGCCTGCTGGCCCGGCTCGAGGACAAGGAAGACTGGACCGACCAGCAGCAGCCCACCGGCGTGGTGCTGACGCCGGCCGCCTGCTATCCGGTGTATCCGGTCGTCGCGCGGCGCGGGCCGCTGCCGCCCGAGGGCAAGATCATCAACGTGATGTCCTACTGCTACCGGCACGAGCCGTCGCTGGAGCCCACCCGCATGCAGCTGTTCCGCCAGCACGAGTTCGTGTGCATGGGCTCGCCCGAGCAGATCATCGCGTTCCGCCAGTTGTGGATGGATCGCGGCCAGGCCGTGGTGCAGGCGCTGGGCCTGCCGATGGAGGTGGAGGTGGCCAACGACCCGTTCTTCGGGCGCGGCGGCAAGATCGTGGCGGACAGCCAGCGCGAGCTGAAGCTCAAGTTCGAGTTGCTGATTCCGGTGAACGACGGGCTGGGGCCCACCGCCTGCATGAGCTTCAACTATCACATGGACCACTTCGGCGCGCTGTGGGGCATCCGCACCGCGGATGGCGGCACGGCGCACACCGGCTGCGTGGGTTTTGGCATCGAGCGTCTCACCTTGGCGCTGCTCAAGCATCACGGGCTGGATCCGGCCCGTTGGCCGCAGTCGGTACGGGAAACGCTCGGAGGCCAGTAAATGTACGGTGACGGCAGGCTTCGGCCGCGGGGCGGCCCGGCATTGCATGGTGGCAATCCGGTGTGGGCACACGCCAATCGCCATATCGATCTCTGGGTCGAGCTGCTGCATGGATGGGAGCTGGAGCCCGTGGCGGCCCTGCCGTTCGCCGTGACACAGGATTTCGAGGGCGACCAGTTCACGCTGTCGAGCTTTCCGCCTGGGGATCTTGAGCGCCTGTACGGCATCCACACCAACGAGCTGTCCACCTACGACAAGCTCGAGACCCACGTGGCCGCGCAGACCTGCCGGGGCAACGTGGTGCTGCTGGAAGTGGACGGCTTCTACCTGCCGCAGCCGCCCAATGCCTACCGCCGCCAGCACACGCGCTCGGCCATCGGCATCGACGTGCTGGTACCGGAGGCCAATGCCGTGGGCTTCTATCATGGCGATGGCTACCACACGGCCAGCGGGGACGACTACACGGCCATCTTCCGTCAGGCGACCATCGCCCCCGAGTGGGAGGCGCCCGCGTTCCCCCATGCCGAGGTCGTGCGCCGGCGCTTTCCGGCGCAGGCGGGGGAGGCGCTGGTCGCGGCCTCGCTGGAACTGCTGCGTCACCACCTGGCCTGCCGGCCCCGCCAGAACCCGATCACCGCGTTCCGCAGCGCGTTTCCCGCGCACCTGGAGCAGCTGATGGCGCGCGGCGAGCCCAACTTCCAGGTCTACGCGGCCAGCGTGCTGCGGCAGCTTGGCGCCAACTTCGAGCTGCTGGGGCGCTACCTGCGCTGGCTCTCGGAACACGGCCAGCCGCTGCCAGACGCCATCTGCGAAGCCTGCTACACGATGGCGTCCGAGGCGATGGTGATGCAGTTCCGCCTGATGCGCGCCGTCATCAGCCACAAGCCGGACCCGTGCCAGGACTGCCTCGACCAGCTCGAACTGTCGTACGAAGGCACCGTGCCGGCGCTGGCCGCTTATTTCGGGGAGACCGTCTCATGACTGCGCGTGATCCGGAACCGGCGCTGCAACCTGTCCTGTGGTCCGGCGTGGCCGTGGGCGATGCGCGGCTGGAGGGCGACTGGACCTTCCTGGAGACGCTGGCCGGCGCGGCCACGCATCCCCGTGAACTGGGCGAGGACGGGCACTGGCTGCCCGCGCCGGTGCCGGGCACGGTGGCCAGCGCGCTGCGCGCCGCCGGCCGGTGGGACGAGTCCGCCCCGCCCCCGCTGCACCAGCACGACTACTGGTACCGGCTCCACTTCGCCGGCAGTGGCCGCCGCGTGCTCCGCTGCAACGGGCTGGCGACGCTGGCCGAAGTCTGGCTCAACGGCGTGCAGGTGCTCACCACGCGCCATATGTTCGTGGCGCACCAGGTGGCGGTGCAACTCCAGGGTGCGGACAACGTACTCCATATCTGCTTCCGCGCGCTGCATCCGTGGCTGCGCACGCAGCGCGGCGCGGTGCGCTGGAAGCCGCGCATGATCCAGCCGCCCACGCTGCGCGCGGTGCGCACCACGCTGCTCGGCCATATGCCCGGTTGGTGCCCGCCCGTGCACGCGGTGGGCCCGTGGCGCGACATCGAACTGCTGCACCCCGAAGGCGCGGACGTCGTGCATGGCGCGCGCGCCGTGCTGGCCGGTCATCTCGATGGCCGCGACGGCGTGGTGGCACTGCAACTCCACTTTCCCGGCCCGGCGCCGATGCAGGGCAGCTTCCGGGCCGAAGGGTCCGATGGCGGGGTCTGGCAGGGCGAACTGCGCCGTGTGGGCGCGCATTCGCTGGCCGGCACCCTGCGCGTGCCCGATGCCCGGCGCTGGTGGCCCCATACCCACGGCGAGCCGGCGCTGTATCGCGTGCAGGCCGAAGTGGGTGGCCATGCCATCCCCTGCGGCCAGACCGGCTTCCGCACCATCACCGAAGATCGCGACGGCGAGCCCGGCGCGTTTGCGCTGCGCGTGAACGGCGAGCGCGTGTTCTGCCGGGGCGCCTGCGTCTCCAGCCACGACCTGCCGGGCCTGGCCGACACCGACGACGCCGTGGCCAACTGGCTGCGGCTGGCGCGCGATGCCGGCGCCAACATGGTCCGCGTCAGCGGCGTGACCTGCTATCCCGGCGAAGCGTTCTACCGCCAATGCGATGCCCTCGGCCTGATGGTCTGGCAGGACTTCATGTTCGCCAATTTCGACTATGGCAGCGAGACCAGCGCGTCGCCGGCCTTGATGGACGACGCCGCGCGCGAGGTCGCCCAGTGGCTGGCCGGCACGCGCGCCCATGCCAGCCTCGCCGTGCTCTGCGGCGGCAGCGAGGCCGAGCAGCAGGCGGCCATGCTCGGCACGCCGCGCGGCGCGTGGCGCCAGCCGCTGTTCGACACCCTGATTCCCGCGCTCGTGGCCGAGCATCGTCCCGATGTGGTCTATGTGCGCAATTCGCCCAGCGAAGGCGCCTGGCCGTTCCAGCCCGATACCGGCATCACGCACTACTACGGCGTGGGCGCCTACCAGCGCCCGCTGGCCGATGCCCGGCTGGCCAACGTGCGCTTCACGTCCGAGTGCCTGGCCTTCGCCAACGTGCCGTGCGCGCGCACGCTGACCGAGGCGGGGCTCTCGCAGCCGCTGCACGACCCGCGCTGGAAGGCGCGCGTGCCGCGCGACGCCGGTTCCGCCTGGGATTTCGAGGACATCCGCGATTTCTACCTGCGGGCGCTGTACGAGGTCGATCCGCCCCGCCTGCGCTACGAGCAGCCGGCGCGCTACCTCGCGCTCTCGCGCGCCGTGGTGGCCGAGATCATGACCGACGTCTTCAGCGAATGGCGCCGCGCCGGTTCCACCTGCATGGGCGGGCTGGTCTGGCAACTGCAGGACCTGTTGCCGGGCGCCGGCTGGGGCATCGTCGATGCCCGGGGCCGGCCGAAATCGGCCTGGCATGCGCTGCGGCAGGTCTGGCAGCCGCTCCAGGTGCTGATCACCGACGAGGGCCTGAACGGGCTGCACGTGCACGTGGTCAACGAATCGGCCACGCCGCGTACCGTGCAACTGACCTTCCGCTGCCTGCGCGATGGCGAAATCGCCACCGTCCACGCCACGCAAACGCTCACGCTGGCCCCACGCGAGACGCGCCGGCTCGTCGCGGCGGAACTCATCGATCACTTTTTCGATTTCACCTACGCCTACCGCTTCGGCCCGCCCGCGCACGACGTCGTCCTGGCCACCCTGCACGACCCCGCGGACAGCAACGCGTTGCTCAGCCAAGCGGCGTATTTGCCGGACCGCCGCGCCGCCGCGCTGCGCGCGCCAGGGTTGAGTGCCCAGGTGGAACAGTTGGAGGGCGTGTGGTGGCTGACCGTCAGCGCGCAGCGCTTTGCACGCTGGGTGCACATCGAGGACCATGCGTACCGCCCGGAGCAGGACTGGTTCCACCTTGGACCGGGGGAATCGCGGCGTATCCGCCTGATGAATGAGGCAGGGGGAGGGGGCGGGTCGGACGCCATTCCTTCAGGCGAGATCTCCGCCCTGAACGCCGAGCGCCCGCTCTCCTACGACGCCTGATCTCATCCTCTCAACCCCTGCCCGCTGCGCCATATGCGGCGCGGCAGGGCGGCACATCCGCCGGCTCCGGCCCGTCGCGCGTCATCCCCGCGTCATCCCCGCCTCTCCGCCGTTTGTATCCTCCTTCCCTCCCAAAGCATGACCGCCGCACCAACCGTCTGCCTACTGTCGATTCTGATCTGCATGGCCCTTAATAGAGTCAACAACGAGATAGCAAAACCGGGGCCCGCGAGGTGCCGGGGGTAAAGAGGGTGGCAGCTACGGGGCTGCCAGAGATCGCCAGAAAACGCAAACGGGTGGAGCGGCGAGATCGGGTCACAGCCTGCATGGAGATTGCCATGCGGGGTGGAGGACCGATGCTGCTCCCGGGTCAGAGGGAGGAGAATCACCATGATTACGCATCGGTCAGACTTGCATGTCAATCACCTGCTCAACGCGTTGCCGCGTCACGAATGGGAAACGCTTTCGCGGCATTTCGAACTGGTCCGGCTCCGCGCCGGTGAGCTGCTGACCGACTCGGGCCAGCGCATCGTCCACGTGTACTTCCCGACCACGTCGGTGGTTTCGCTGCTGTCGCTGCTCGAAGACGGCGCCACGGTGGAATTCGCGGCCGTCGGCAACGAAGGACTCGTCGGCATTCCCGTGGTCACCGGCGGCGACACCATGCCGAGCCGCGTGGAAGTGCGCAGCCCCGGCTTCGCCTACCGTATCCCCGCCCGCGCCCTGCGTGCCGAACTGGCCCACATGCCCGCCCTGCAACGCGTGACCCTGCTCTACGTGCAGGCCGTGCTGACGCAGATCGCGCAGACCGCCGCCTGCAACCGCCACCATTCGCTCAACAAGCAACTGTGCCGCTGGCTGCTGCTGGCCATCGACCGCATGAGCTCCAACGAACTGGTGATCACGCAGCAGGTCATCGCCAACATGCTCGGCGTGCGCCGCGAGGGCGTGACCGAAGCGGCGGGCAAGCTCGAGGACCTGGGCCTGATCCACCATAGCCGTGGCCACATCACGGTGCTGGATCGCTGCGGGCTGGAGAAGCATTCCTGCGAATGCTACAAGCTCGTCAAGCGCGAGTACGACCGCCTGCTGCCGGCGCTGGTGCAAGCCTGATTTCCGCAGGGCGATGCGGCGCGGCATCACGCCGCGCCGCATCGCATTCCTGCCGAAGGATCCTTGCGCCAACCGGAGAGCCCGCTATGACGGTCACCTCGCTTGACTTGCCCGACCTCGATGCCAAGCCGGGCGGCGACGCCCAGGCGGCAGTCGTCCCGCTACGCATCGGCCTGCTGCTGGACAGCCCGCAGGCGTTGCATCACCTCTACCAGCTCGTGCTCTGGGCCCGCAAGCAGCCGGGCCTGGCCATCACCCATCTGATCGTGCACGGGCCCGTGCAGGGCGGCGTCTCGCCGTGGGACCGCCTGCTCGCGGCCACGCTGCGCGGCCTGATGCGGGCCGAAGGCACGGTGCTGCGCGGTACCTATCGCGGCCACCTGACCCGCCACGACCTCGCGCGCTCGATCCCCGAGCGCCTGGACATTGCCGCGCCGATGCCCGGCGCCAACGGTCACATACAGTTCGACGTCGCCGCGGTGGAACAGGTACGCGCCCTCGGGCTGGACCTGCTGCTCGGCTTCGGCCCCGCCACGGTCGATGCGCGGATTGCGGCTGCCGCGCGCATCGGCACGCTGTGGATGCGTTATGGCCGGGGCGGCGTGGCGCCAGCCGCCGGCTTCGACGAATGCCGGCACGCCGAGCCGGCCACCGGCTTCGCCATCGAACGCATCGACGGCACGCGCCGCGTGCTGCGCGCGGGCCGGGTGGGCACGCGCGTGAGCTACCTCGAAAACCAGGCCCACCTGTACCGCAAGGCCGATGTGCACCTGCGCGCGCTGCTGACGGGCATCGCCACGACGGGCACGCTGCCCTCGCCCGCCGGCGCGCCGGTTCCCGGGCTGGCCCGGCCCCGTGCGCGCGACCTCGTCGGCTACGCGGGCCGCCTGTTCAAGCGCGCGGCGATCAAGGGCACCCAGCGCGCGCTGCACATGCGGCGCAAGTTCGGCATCTCGATCCTGCAAGGCTCCTGGCGCAACGCCGATCTGCGGCAGGCCGTGGAGGTGACCGCGCCGCGCGGCCGCTTCTGGGCCGATCCCTTCCTGTGGACCGGGCCCGATGGGCGCGTGGTCTGCTTCGTGGAGGACTACCGCTACGCCACCGGCCGCGCCCATATCTCGGCGCTGGAAATCGTCGGCCATCGCGCGGTGGACCTTGGCGCGGTGATCGTCGAGCCGTACCACATGTCGTTCCCGTACCTGTTCTCGTACGAAGGGGCGCTATATATGTGCCCCGAATGCTCGGGGTCCGGACAGATCCGCGTCTATCGGTGCGCCGAATTCCCGCTCAAGTGGGAGCTGGCCGCCGTGCTGATGGACAACGTCTCCGCCGCGGACACCGTGCTGTTCCCGCGCGACGGCAAATGGTGGATGCTGACCAGCATGGACCCCGCCGACGTGAAGGACCATTGCAGCGAGCTGTACCTGTTCTCGGGGCCGTCCCCGCTCGGCACGGACTGGACGCCCTGCGCGGCCAACCCGGTGCGGATTGACCCGGCCGGCGGGCGCAATGCCGGCCTGATCATGGACGGCGGGCGCATCTACCGGCTGGCGCAGCGCCAGGGCTTCGACCGCTACGGCGAAGGGCTGATCGTCAACGAGGTGCTGGCGGTCTCCGACGAGGCGTACCGCGAGCGCGAGGTGCGCCGCATCGACCCCGACTTCGGCCGGCGGCTGATCGGCTCGCACCATATGACCAGCACCGGCACGGTCACCGTGGTGGACCACGTGCGGCGGGAGTTCGTGTTCTGAGTGCCTTGGGCGCCCGGCTACGGGCGCCCGATCGAGCGCTGTACCGCCTTGGTTCAGCGCAGCGCCGGCTCCGGATCGATGCCGGCCACGAGGGCCGCGATGGTGTCCGCGTCCTCGCAGAAATGGGTACGCAGGTACTGGTCGAGCATGGCGTAGACCGCCTCGCGTGCCGCGTAGGACCGCAGCGCGTGGTCCACTTCATCCGAAATCACGCACTTCACATGACGACAGCGCCGCAGTTGCCGCCCGCGCGCGCCGAAGTGCGTGGCGAGTTCCCCCAGGCCCGGATCGTAGCCGCCGAAGACCAGCCACACCGGCACGCTGCGTTCATCGAGCCGACGAATGAGGCCGTGCACCTGACGCACTGGCGTATCAGCGCGAGTAATCCACGCGGCCAGTGTCTGCGCCCGCGTGCGCACGCGGGCCACGATGCGGCGGCTCAACTCCATGGCAATCGAGCCGATTTCCGCGTCGCCCTTGAACACGCGTACCCATTTCTGCGTGTCCAGCGCGGCGGTCAGATACACGCGCGTGGCCGCCTGGCGCGGGCTGGGGCGCTGCTGCACCACGTCCTGGATGCCGAGCCCTTCGGGCCACTGGAACTTCTGCACATTGACCAGCACCGCGCCCGCCACGTGCTCGCTGCCGGTGGCCGCGTGCAGCCCCACGAAGGCGCCCGAGCAGATGCCGAACAGCACCACCCGGCCGAAGCCCTGCGCGGCCAGCCACGCGGCGGCGGCGGTCACGTCGCGGCGCAGGTGGCTGCCGTAGGGCTGGAAGGCGTACTGGGGCAGCGCCAGCGAGACGCTGTCGCCAATCCCGCCCAGATCCATCCGCATCGACGCAATGCCGCGCCGCGCAAGGTAGCGCGCGCAGAGCACGCCCATGCGCGCATCGCCCACATGATGGCCAGCGCCGGTGTTGATGATGAGCACCACCGGCGCGCCGTCGCCGCGCGCGGCGGCAGGCGGCTCGCACAGGATGCCGAACAGGCCGTCGGCGCCGTAGTGCGCGCGGCGCTCCACGAAGCGGTCGCCGTGCAGCACCGGCGCGTCGTCGGCGGACAGGCGGCGCACGCGCGCGTTGTCGGGCTCGCGCACATCGGTCTCGGGTACGCCGGCCAGCCACGCCGTGGTGTGCCGGAACGCCTGCCAGGGCAGGTCGTTCAGCTCGGGATAGCTGACATAGGTCTCGTATTCGTCGAACGGCGCCTGCGTCACGTCGCAGCCGAGCGCGGCGGCGCTCTCGGCCAGCCGCCCGGCGCCGTCGAGCGTGCTGGCCGACAGGATCAGCATGCGTGCGGCGGGCCGCTGGTGCAGCTGCCCGGGTTTGCCGAGGTCGCACGTCTGGATGGCGTCGATGGTGTCGCGGTAGAAGCGGTTGCCGACCACGGTCATGAAGTCTTCGGTCTCGGCCGGATCGAGCTGGTCGGCCGGGGACGATCGCGCGGTGCTCTGCAACGCGCGCAGTTCGCGCAGATGGTCACGCCCACGCACCACCGGCGCCAGCAGCACCAGCGCGTCGATCGCCTCCGCCTCCATCTCCTGCGTGGCGAGCACCGCCAGCAGCGCGCCGAGGCGGATGCCGCACAAGGCCACGCGCGTCACGCCGGTACGTTCGCGCAGGACGCGCACGGCGGCCACGATGCTGGCCGTCCACGCCTGCAGGCGGGCAGGATCGCTCTCGTCGCCATCGGAATCGCCGGTGCCGTGGTAATCGAAGCGCAGCGCCGGCATGCCGTTGGCGGACAGCGCCGTGGCGAGGTAGCGCCAGCCACGGTGGGTCATGATCGCTTCCTGCCCGAACGGGTTGCACAGCACCACGCCGCAGGGATCGGCAGAAAGGGGGGCAAGGGGGGCAAGGGGGACGATGGGCCGGTGCAGCCAGCCGTAGCACCCGTCGAACAGCAGCGGTTCCATCAGGGCGTGCACCATCCCCGGGCCATGCGGCCCGTGGCCGCCGTGCCCGTCCCCGTGCCCGTCCTCGTTCGGGCCGTCGCCCGCGCCGCCCATGGCGCCGCCGCCCTCAGGCACCCGCATGGACGTGCACCGGCCCCGCCGCGCCGAACGTTGCCACCAGGCCAGACAGCGTGCGGTCGTAGGCGGACTCCAGCACATCCAGGCAGTCCGAGCAGGCATCGGTCCGGCCGCGCGCCACCGCGCGGGCCAGCCGGAACTGCAGCACCTTGGCTTCCGTGGCGATGCTGTGCGCCGCGTCCACCACAGGCTCGGGCACCTTGTGCCCCTGCCGCGTGAGCCACGTCAGGTAGTGATGCAGCATCTCGAAGTTGGCGCCGAGCTGGCGCGGCACGTTGAAGGTGTACTGGTGGAAGTAGGCATCGCCGCGCGCCAGCATCCGCTCCATATGCGACGGAAACACCGCGCGCAGCCGGCTCACCGGGTTGGCGGCGGGGCGCCGCGCCAGATGCTCGCGCAGCAGCCGCACCGAGGCATCGGCCAGCATGCCCGGCGCCACCGGCGCGCGCACGCGCTTGGCGCACTCGGCGTAGGGAAACAGCAGGTCCGGATTGCCGGAGAGTTCGGGCGTCAGGCGCAGCAGGCCCTCGTAGTCGTCGCCATTGACCGTGTGGTAGCCCAGGCCGTGGTAGTAGCCCAGCCGGCGCGCCTGCGCATCGATCATGTCCACGCCGATCGAAGTCTTGACGTGTTTCTGCCGATAGGAAGTGGCCTTGGTGTCCGGCAGGTAGTAGCTGTCCACCTCCACCAGCACCGTGTGGCCGCGCCCGACCTGTTCGACGAGATGCGCCTCCAGCGCATCGTAGAGCGCCATCTCCTGCACCACGGTGCCGTAGAGCCGCTCGATGTCGTTGGTCGGGTATTTGAAGAAGGTGAAGTGATCGCCCTCGAAGTCCTGCGTCACGGTGAACGGCAGCGCGGCGCGCGGTTCGAGCCCCCAGCCGTTGAGCAGTTCGATCCACAGGTCGATGTAGCAGTTGGTCTCCTGCCAGATCACGTCCTCGCCATGCAGCGCATGCGGCGCGGGCTGCGGCGTGCTGCGTGCCAGGGTCGCCATGACATTCATATGGATTCTCCTCCGCTGTGTAGGCATGCCGCGCAGCCGGGCGCGGCCAGACGGTCTCCATTACAGCCCCAACCGCGCCAAAGATTGGTGCGCGAGGCAACACAGGCGCCGCAGCAAGGTGCACGTTTGCGCGCATGCTGGCGGGGCACCGGCAAGGGGCAGGCCGCGTGCAGGCAGTGGCACTTTTCCCGGCCTTTTCGCGCTCTGATGGGCACGCCACCGCACGCCGGGCAAGGTGTGCGGAAGCGTACAGAGACGGCGAGGGGCCGTTCCTACACTGCAACTCATGGATTGGGACGCGTGCCGCCAGCGTTGCGGCGCGCGCATTGAGAGACAGCGGTGAGCATGGGGAGCGTGAGCGCAGTGCGCAGCGCCGTCCATGCCTTTGGACAGACCAGGAAGGCGGGCATGAACTGGGTGGACAAGGAATTCAGCGAGCTGACCACGCGGGAGCTGTATCAGATCCTGCGCGTGCGCAGCGAGGTCTTCATCGTGGAGCAGGGCAGTCTGCTGCTCGACGTCGACGGCAAGGACATCGTCGGCACGCACGTGCTCGGCGTGGAGCCGGCCGAGGACACACAGCAGGTGGTGGCCTACGCCCGCCTGCTCAAGGGGGAAGGCAGCGAGATCCGGATCGACAAGTTCCTCACGCGCATGTCGCGTCGCGGCGACGGCACGGCCGAGGCATTGATGCGCAGCGCGCAGGAGGCCATCCAGACGCGCTGGCCCGGTGCGCCGGTGGGCATCCAGGTGCCGTTCTACCTGCGCGAATTTTGCGAGGGGTTCGGCTTCAGCAAGCGCGAGGGCCCGTACCTGGAACACGGTACGCATTTCATCGGCATGGTCTGGCAGCCGCCCCGCGCGCGCGCCCGGCTGTTCCGCCTGACACGCTGAGCCGCATGCGGCCCGGCCGGGAGAGCATTCCATGAACCAACCGACTCCGGTGGGCCTGCCGCCCGTTACGCTCGGCGCAGCCCTCGCGCCGCCCGTGACCGCGGCACTGCCCGTCATCCAGTTTCCGATCCAGCCCGTGATTATGGCCGGTGGCGCCGGCACGCGGCTGTGGCCGCTCTCGCGCGAACAGTTTCCCAAGCAGCTCCTCAACCTCGTGGCGGAAGACACGCTGCTGGAGGCCACCGCGCACCGCTTCGACGGCGTGGCGGTGCTGGCAGGCCGCCCGGCCGGCATCGAGCCGCCGCAGTTGGTGGTCTGCGGCGAGGAACATCGCTTCATGATCGCGGACATGATGAAGCGCGCCGGCAAGCCCGCGCGCCTGCTGACCGAGCCCTGCGGCCGCAACACCGCCCCGGCGCTGACCGTGGCGGCGCTGCACGCGATGGCGGCTACGGATGGAGGCGATGTGGTGCTGGTGGTGACGCCGGCCGACCACAGCGTGACGGACGTGCCGGCGTTCCGCCAGGCACTCGCCACGGCGGTGCGCCATGCCGACGCCGGTGCCATCGTCACGCTCGGCGTGGTGCCGGTCTCGCCGGAAACCGGCTACGGCTATATCCGCGCCGGCGGCACGGCGGTCGATGGCGCCTACACGCTCGAAAAATTCGTCGAGAAGCCGCACCTGGAACTGGCCCGCCACTACGTGGACTCGGGCGGCTACTGGTGGAACAGCGGCATCTTCGTGGTGCGCGCGGCAGTGTGGCTGCGCGCGGTGAGCCAGCTCCAGCCCGAGATGTATATGCAGTGCCGCGCCGCCTACGAGGCTGGCGAGGCGGGTGGCGACACGTACAAGCTGAACCGCGAAGCCTTCGGGGCGTGCCAGTCGGACTCCATCGACTACGCCGTGATGGAAAAGCTCGAAAGCCTGCCCGACGTGCCCGGGCGCGTGGTGCCGCTCGATGCGGGCTGGTCCGATGTCGGCTCCTGGGCCGCGATCTGGGACATCGCGCCCAAGGATGCGCTTGGCAACGCCGCGCGGGGCCGCGTGGTGTTCGATGGCGCGACGGCCTGCCTCGCCCACTCGGAAGGCCGGCTGATTGCCTGCGTGGGCGTGCATGACGTGGTGGTGGTGGAAACCGCCGACGCCGTGCTGGTGGTCGACAAGGCCCACGTGCAGGACGTGAAGAACGTGGTGCAGCGCCTGCGCGCCGAGCATGGCAGCGAGGTGGTCAACCATCGCAAGGTGCACCGCCCGTGGGGCTGCTACGACGCCATCGACCATGGCGACCGTTTCCAGGTGAAGCGGATCGTGGTCGAGCCGGGCGCCAGCCTCTCGCTGCAGATGCACTACCACCGCGCCGAGCACTGGGTGGTGGTGCGCGGCACCGCGCGCGTCACCTGCGGCGAGACCGTCAGCATCCTCAGCGAGAACCAGTCCACCTACATCCCCATCGGCACGCTGCACCGGCTCGAAAACCCGGGCAAGACGCCGCTGGAGATCATCGAGGTGCAGTCGGGCGCCTATCTGGGGGAAGACGACATCGTGCGCTTCGAGGACAACTATGGCCGCAAGTAAGGAGATGCCGCGATGACCGGGCTGATTGCCTGCGCGCTGGACCTGCTGCTGGTGGCGGGCAGCGCGCTGCTGGTGCACCAGCTCATGGTGCCCGCCGCGCTGCCGGGCCATGGCCTGCCGCTGGCCTGGTCGGACACGCAGACCATGCTGGTGTTGTTCAACGCCCTGCTGGCGGTGGTGCTGTTCGCCGCGTTCGGGGTCTACGGCCAGTGGCGCGACCGCTCGCTCAGCCAGCTCACCCACCGGGTGCTGGCGGCCTGCGGCGTGGTGGCGCTGGCCGGCATGGCGCTGCTGTGCACGCCGCGCCTGGAGAACGTGCCGACCTCGTGGTTCATCGCCGTGACCGCCGCCTCGGCGGGCATGCTGGTGCTGGCGCGGCTGGTGCCGGGCTGGGTGGCGCGACGGCTGGGCCGGGCGGCCACGCGCACGCGCACGGTGGCCGTGGTCAGCACGCGCGCCCATGCCCGCAACATGCTGGCGCAGCTGGCCCACGCGCCGGGCGCGCAGTATCGGGCGGTGTGCGTCTATGACGAGAGCGACGATGCCCCCGAGTGGCTGCACAACGTGCCGGTCTGCGCCAACTTCCGCGACTTTGCCGGCATGGTCCGCGCGCGCGCCATCGACGAGATCTGGCTGGCGCTGCCGCTGGCGGACCAGCATCTGGTGCGCCGCTTCGTGCGCGAGTTCCGCAACGACTTTGTCGACATCCGTTACATGCCGGACCTGCGCGGCCTGCCGCACCTGCAGTGCTCGGTGGACAAGGTGCTCGGCTATCCCACGCTGAACCTGGCCGTCTCGCCGGCCGATGAATACCAGCTCTGGCCGAAGGAGATCTTCGACCGCGTGGCGGCTGCGCTGGCGCTGGTGGCGCTGGTGCCGCTGTTCGTGGTGGTGGCGGCGCTGGTCAAGCAGTCCTCGCACGGGCCGGTGTTCTTCCGCCAGCGCCGCAAGGGCTACGACGGCCGCGAGTTCGAGATCCTCAAGTTCCGCACCATGTGCCTGCACGACGAGGCGCCCGGCACGGTCACGCAGGCGCGGCGCGGCGATCCGCGCGTGACGCGCGTGGGCGCGGTGCTGCGGGCGCTGTCGATCGACGAACTGCCGCAGCTGCTCAACGTGCTGCGCGGACAGATGTCGCTGGTGGGGCCGCGCCCGCATGCGCTGGCGCACGACGATCTCTACAAGAACCTGGTGGAGGGCTACATGCACCGCTACCGCATCCGCCCTGGCCTGACCGGCTGGGCGCAGGTGAACGGGTATCGCGGCGAGACGTCCACGGTGGAAAAGATGGAAACGCGGGTCAAGTTCGACCTGTTCTATATCCGGAACTGGTCGTTCTGGTTCGACATGCAGATCATCCTGCGCACGCCGGCGTGCATTTTGCTCCGGCGCAATGCCTACTGAGAGCAGCGCGGGCGTACTGAGACACGGTATGTGATGTGGCGGCAAGGCAGCGCGGCAATGGAGCCCGCCCGCTGATCCGCCGGGGGACGCCAAGATGGACCTATCGGTAATCATTCCCAGCTACAGGCGCTGCGACGACCTGGACCGCTGCCTCCGCGCGCTGGCGCGCCAGCAGCGCCCCGCCGACGAGGTGGTGGTGGTGGCGCGCGCCGACGACGCGCCCACGCTGGCGCTGCTCTCGCGCTGGCTCTCCACGGCCAGCGCCGACACCCTGCCGGGCCTGCGCCTGGTGACGGTAGACGAGCCGGGCCAGGTGGCCGCCAACAACCGCGGCTTCGCGGCTGCGCGCGGCGACATCCTGTGCCTGACCGACGACGACGCCGCGCCGCATCCAGACTGGCTGGCGCGTATCGGCGGCCATTTCGCGCGCGATGCCAGCCTCGGCGGCGTGGGCGGGCGTGACCGCGTGCACGAAGCCGGCCGCGTCCTGCAAGGCGCGGCGAACTGCGTGGGCCAGGTGCGCTGGTACGGCCGCGTGATCGGCAATCATCACATCGGCGCCGGCGCGCCGCGCGACGTGGACGTGCTCAAGGGCGTGAACATGGCGTGGCGGCGCAACGCGGTGGCCGGGCTGCGCTTCGACACGCGGCTGCGCGGCGCGGGCGCCCAGGTCCACAACGACCTCGCCTTCAGCCTGGCCGTGCGCCGTGCGGGCTGGCGGCTGCTGTACGACCCGGCGCTGTGTGTCGATCACTTTCCGGCGCCGCGTGCCGATGCCGACCAGCGCGCGGTCTTCAACGCCGAGTCCTATTACAACGCCAGCTACAACCTCCACCTGGTACTCGACGAGCACCTGCGCGCCACCGGCGTGCCGGCCAGCCGCCGGGCGATGGCGGGCGCGTGGCAGGTGCTGGCGGGCTCGCGCAACTATCCGGGCTGGCTGCGCGCACTGGCGCTGTGCCTGGGCGGCGAGGGTGGCCGCGCCTGGCGGCGCATGGCGCTCGCGCAGCGCGCCCGGGCCGACGCCCTGATGGCGCTGCATGCACCCGACGCCATGCGGCGCATGCCCCACGTGGTGCCGCCCACGTCCGGTGTGCCCGAACGTGCGGAAACAGACGTCCGCCCCGATGCCGGCGGCGCTTCAATGACTCCCATCGGTATGCAGCAACAAGGGCGCGCAGGCGCCGACAAGGAGAAGCTGCCATGGTAAATCGATTCCTCCCCCGCCTCGTTACGCTGGCCATGCTGGCCGCGCTTGGCGGCTGCACCTGGGCACCGGGGCCCGCACTGGACAGCAGCCGCATCCAGGACGACCTGTCCGCCAAGACCGGCACGGATGTCTATCCGGTCAAGCTGATCACCGCCGACGTGGTGCGCGCCCAACCGGACTCCATCGCGCTGGCCGCCGCCGTGCCCGATTCGCCGGCCCGCACGGGCAAGCTGGGCGACGACCTCGACGGCTACGAATACCTGATCGGACCGCAAGACCTCGTCGGCGTGACCGTGCTCGACCACCCCGAGATGAGTTCCGGCCTGCTGACCGCCCCGGTCACCGGCGCCACCGCGCCCGTGCCCGGCGTGCCACAGGTCACCCCGACCGGGCTGCCATCGGACCAGAGCGGCTACCGCGTGGACCGTACCGGCGAGATGTACTACCCGCCGGTGGGCAAGCTGCGCGTGGGCGGCAAGACCGTCGACCAGGTGCGCGCCATGATCACCGGGGCGATCAAGAACACCGTGCGCGACCCGCGCGTGGATGTGCGCGTCATCGCCTACCGCAGCAAGCGCGTGGACGTGACCGGGCAGGTCCGCACGCCGGGCATGCTGCCGGTGACGGACGTCCCGGTGACGCTGGTCAACGCCATCACGCGGGCCGGCGGCTTCGCGCCGGAGGCGGACGTGCAGAAGGTGCGCCTGACCCGCGACGGCAAGCTGTTCGAGTTCGACCTCGAGGCGCTGATCGAACGCCGCAACGGCGCGCATGACTTCCTGCTGCGAGGCGGCGACGTGGTCTACGTGCCGGACCGCCTGTCCAGCCGCATCTTCGTGCTCGGCGAGGTGGCGCGCCCGCAGTCGCTGCTGATGAACAAGGGACGGCTGTCGCTGGCCGACGCGCTGGCAGGCGTGAACAGCATCGACGTGAAGGCGGCCGACCCGCGCCAGATCTTCGTGATCCGTGGCATGCGCGACAAGCCGCAGACGCCCGACGTGTACCGGCTGGACATGACCCAGGTGGACGCGATGCTGCTGTCCACGCAGTTCCGGCTCGAGCCACTTGATGTGGTCTACGTCGGCACCTCGGACGCCGTGCGCTTCAACCGCGTGCTCGACCAGATCACCCCCACCATCCAGACCCTGTTCTTCACAGTGGAACTGGCTCGCTAGCATCGTCAGGACGGAGCCGACATGAATACCCCTTTCCAGCGTCCCTACGGTACGCCACTGCCCCTGGAGGACGACGAGTTCATCCTGCGCGATCTGGTGCGCATGGTGCGCCAGCAGCTTGGCTGGGTGATCGGCATCACGGCCGTGGTGGCCGCGGTGGCCACGCTCTACGCCTACTCGCTGCCGGCGATCTACGCGGCGGATGCGCTGCTCCAGGTGCAGGCGAAGAACTCGGACAGCCCGCTGTCGCGTGCCTCGCAGGTGATGGGCGGCACCTCGCAGCTGGGGACCGAGACCGAGATCGAGATCATCCGCAGCCGCTCGGTGCTTGAGCCGGTGGTGAACGCGTTCCGACTCAACGTCTCGGTGTCGCCGGTGGTGATGCCCTATCTCGGCAACCTGGCGCGGCGCTTCGCCAAGTCGGGCGAGCCGGCGCCGGCCTGGTTCGGCCTGTCGCGCTACGCCTGGGGCGGCGAGCAGATCGACCTGGAACTGCTCGGCGTGCCGGCGGCGCTGGAAGGGGTGCCGCTGACGCTGCGCGCGCTCGGCAACGACAGCTTCGCGCTGTACGACCCCGAAGGGGTGAAGCTGCTGACCGGGCAGGTGGGCGAGATTGCCGACGACGGTCCGCTGCAGATCCGCATCGGCAAGCTCGTGGCGCGGCCCGGCACCGAGTTCACGGTCACGCGCTCGAACCAGCTTGCCGCCATCGGCGGGCTGGCCAAGTCGCTGCTGGTGCTGGAGCAGGGCAAGCAGACCGGCATCGTGCAGATTTCGATGGAGAGCAGCGACCGCGTGCGCGCCATGCAGATCGCCAACGCGGTGGTGCAGTCCTACGTGCGGCAGAACCTGGAGCGGCATCAGGAGGAAACCGCCCGCACGCTCGACTTTCTGAACGCCGAGGTGCCGCGCGTGCGCGCCGACCTGGAGAAGGCCGAGGACGCGCTGGCCGCGCTGCAACAGCGCCAGGGCGCGGTGAAGCCGACGTCGGAAGCCCAGTCCTACCTCGCGGGCGGGCTGGAGCTGGATCGCCAGATCGCCCAGCTCAACCTGCAGCGCACGCAGCTGCTGCAACGCTTCATGCCGGGCCATCCGCAGGTGCAGACCATCGACACGCAGCTCGGGCAGCTGCGCGCGCTGCAACAGAAGCTGGAATCGCGCTTCCACGACATGCCCGCGTCCGAGAAGGCCGGCGTGCGCATGGAGCGCGACGTGAAGATCGCCCAGGAGATCTACATCTCGCTGCAGAACAAGACGCAGGAGCTGATGATCAACCGCGCCGGCATGGTCGGCAATGTGCATGTGCTGGACGAGGCGCTGGTGCCGTCGTCGCCGGTCAAGCCCAAGCGGGCGCTGATCATCGCGGCCGGGCTGATCCTCGGACTGGTGCTGGCCGTGCTGACGGTGTTCATGCGCCGCGCGGTGTTTGGCCGCATGCACGAGATGGAGGAGATCGAACGCCGCCTGGCGCTGCCGATGTTCGGCGAGATTCCGTTCAGCCCGGCGCAGAGCTGGCTGGAGGACTACTCGCGGCTCGAGGCCACGGCCCCGCCCGAGCTGCCGCTGCCGGTGGAACTGGCCGGCGCCGAGCACGTGCCGGTGACGCCCGAGCGCGCCGAGGAATGGCTGCCCGCCGCCACCCGTCCGGTGCTGGCGGAGAGCCGGCCGCACGACGAGGCCATCGAGGCGCTGTGCGGCATCTGCACCCAGTTCCAGTTCACGCTGGAGCAGATGGGCCACCGCGTGGTGGCGATGGTCGGGGCCACCTCCGGGGTCGGCAAGAGCTTCGTCACGTCGAACCTCGGCACGCTGCTGGCCAAGTCGAACCGCCGCGTGCTGCTGATCGATGGCGACCTGCGCCGCCAGCGCCTGTCCGGCTACTTCAACCGGGCCGCCGGCATGGGCCTCTCGGAAATGCTGGGCGGCCGCATCGACGCCAACCAGGCCGTGGTGCCCACGGGCGTGTCGAACCTCTGGATCGTGCCCGCCGGCAACTTCGGCGCCACGCCGGCCGAGCTGCTGATGAACACCCGCTTCCGCCAGGCGCTGGACACCTACTCGCGCACCTACGACCTCGTCATCATCGACACCCCGCCGGTGCTGGACCACAACGATGCGATGGCCGTCTCCGCGCTGGCTGGCGCCACCGTGATGGTGCTGCGCACGGGCGCCCATACCGAGGAACAGATCGTCGATGCGGTCAAGCGGCTCAAGCGCGCTGGCGGCAACGTGGTGGGGGGCATCCTCAACACCGTGGTCGGCGAGGCCGTGCCGCAGTCCGACAGCCTGAGCGACACGCTCGCGCGCGCGTCCGGGCAGCCCGCCTGATGCGCCGCCCCGCACGTCACGCACACCACGCACCCCTCCCGGGAGCCCGCCCGTGATGACCCTCGCCCTCGACGGCCCCCGCCGCGCCAACCGCCAGCTCCACCCGGCGCTGGTGCCGGGGCTGTTCTTCGCCTTCGTGCTGGTGCTGATCCTGCTCAGGCTGGGCCGCGTGGTGGAGCTGGCGTACCCGGTGGGCGCCGTGCTGGTGGGGCTGATGTGCTACCGGCGCAACCCGGCCGAGTACGTGTCCTTCATGTGCTGGCTCTACTTCCTCTCGCCCGAGGTGCGCCGCATCGCCGATTTCTTCAACGGCGCCTACAACCCGATCAGCCCGATCCAGATGGCGCCGGTGCTGGTGGCCATCCTCAGCGGCCTGACCGTGCTCACCCACTACCGCGTGGTGGCGACCAAGCGCGCCTTCCCGTCGCTGCTGATCGTGCTGGCGATGACGTACGCGCTGGTGGTGGGATGCATCCGCAACTCGGTGCCGTCCGCGCTGTTCTCGTTCGGCTACGCCATCATCCCGGTCTTCGTCGGCTTCCATGTGCTGGCCACCTGGAAGCACTTCCCGGTCTATTCGCGCGTGCTGGTCTCCACGTTCAGCTGGGGCATGTTCGTGATCGGCATCTACGGGGTGATCCAGTACGTGCTGATGCCGCCCTGGGACGCCATGTGGATGCTGAAATCGGGCATCGGCTCGGTGGGCGAGCCGCTGCCGTTCAGTTTCCGCGTGTTCAGCACGCTCAACTCGCCGGGGCCGCTCGCCACGGTGCTGATGGGCGGCCTGCTGTTCATGCTGGCCGGGCGCGGCAAGGTGGTCTGGGTGGGCGCGGTGTCCGGGCTGGTGGTGCTGATGCTCACCGCCGTGCGTTCGGCCTGGGGCGGGCTGATCATCGGCGGGATCTACGCGCTGGCCTGCATCGACGCCCGCACGCGTGCCCGGGTGATCCTCGCCATCCTGATCGTGTCCGCGCTGTCCGTGCCGATGTTCGCCGTTGAGGAGTTCGCCAAGCCGGTGCTGGACCGCATGGAGAGCGTCACCTCGATCAAGGACGACCGCAGCTTCCAGATCCGCATGCGCTTCTACGAGTCCTTCCTGGCCGCGGCGACCAGCGACATCGCCGGGGCGGGCATGGGCGCGGTCGGCATCGGCACCAAGCTCGACTCCGCCACCAGCCAGCTTGGCAAGTTCGGCGTGTTCGACAGCGGGCTGATGGAGATTCCGTTCGTGATGGGCTGGCCCGGCACGCTGCTCTACCTCACCGGGCTGCTGTGGATGATTGGCCGGGCGATGAAGCGCGGGCTGGCGATGAAGTCCAACCGGCTGCTTGCGGCCGCCGTGGGTACTTCCATCGCGCTGGTGTCGATGCTGGTGTTCAGCAACACGCTGAACGCGTTCGACGGCATCCTGTTCCAGCTCGGCGTGACGCTGCCCGTGATCGGCCATCGCTATGCGCGCATGCTGGCGGCGTCGGGCGGGGCCACGCCATGACGCCGGCCTCCGCCGCAGCGGCGCCGGGCGTGCCGCCGCTGCGTGTCGCCATCGTCACGCACGTGGTGGACCGCAACGACGGGCAGGGCCGCGTGAACCACGAGATCGTGGCGGCGGCGCTGGCGGCGGGCTGCGAGGTGACGCTCGTGGCCAGCCAGGTGGCGGCGATGTGGCGCGAGCATCCGCGCGTGCGCTGGCACGCCGTGCCCGAGGCGCGGCTGCCCACGGCGCTGCTGCGCTACCAGGCCTTCGCCGTGGCGAGTGGCTGGTGGCTGGCGCGGCACCGCCGGCAGTTCGACATCGTCCACGTGAACGGCTTCATCACCTGGGCCCATGCCGATGTGAACACGGCGCACTTCGTGCACCACGGCTGGCTCCATTCCGGCTACTACCCCTACCGCCTGCGCGACGGCGCGCGCGCCGCCTACCAATGGGCCTACACGCGGCTCAACGCCCGGCTGGAGCGCATGGCGTTCCGCCGCGCGCGGGCGGTGGTGGCGGTGTCGCCGCGCATCGTGGCGGAACTGCGGGCGACCGGCGTGCCGGTGGATGGCATCGAGGTCATCCCGAACGGCGTGGATACCGCCGAGTTCGCCCCGGGCAAGGTCTGCCGCGCGCGCTTCCGGCTGCCGGTGGGCGTGCCGCTGCTGCTGTTCGCGGGCGACCTGCGCACGCCGCGCAAGAACCTGGATACCGTGCTGGCGGCGCTCGCCCAGGTGCCGGAGCCCGTGGCGCTGGCCGTGGCCGGCAACGCCGAAGGCAGCCCCTATCCGCAGCGCGCCCGCGAACTCGGGCTGGCTGACCGCGTGCACTTCCTCGGCCATGTGGCCGACATGCCCACGCTGATGCGCAGCTGCGACGCGCTGGTGTTTCCGTCGCGGTACGAGCCGATGGGGCTTGTGGTGCTCGAGGCCATGGCCAGCGGCATGGCCGTGCTGACCGCGCGCTCCACGGGCGCGGCTGGACTGGTGCCGGATGGCGCCGGCATCGTGATCGACGACCCCGACGACGCCGTGGCGCTGGCCGCCGCGATCCGCCACTTCACGGCCGACCCCGGTGCGCTGCGGCGCATGGGGCAGGTCGGCCGCGCCGCGATGCTGGCGCAGGGCTGGGACGCGATGGGCCAGCACTACCTGCAGCTCTACCGCCGCCTGGCCGTGCGGCCCGTACCCATCCGATCACAGGAATCCGACATGACGCTGAAGGGAGAGACCCGATGACCGCACGACTGGCGATTGGCGACCTGACTGCACCGCATCATCCCCCTGGCGCGCTGCGCGTGCAGCCGGGCGCGAACGACGCCGGCCCCGAGACGCTGGCGGCACAACTCGCGCAAGCCGCGCGCCCGCCGCTGTCCGCGTTCCAGATCGGCATGCACTGGTTTCCCGAGCGCGCGGGCGGGCTGGACCGCATGTACCACGCGCTGACCGGCGCGCTGCCGGCAGCCGGGGTGGAGGTGCGCGGCATGCTGGCCGGCTCCGGCGCGGCGGCGGCCGACACCCACGGCGCCATCAAGGCGTTCGCGCCGGCCGACGCGAGCGTGCCGATGCGGCTGCTGCGTGCGCGCCGGACGCTGCGCGCGATGCTGGCGCAGGAGAAGCCCGATGTCATCGCCTCGCATTTCGCCCTCTACACCTTGCCCGGGCTGGACCTGATCCGCGACTACCCGACCGTGATGCATTTCCACGGCCCCTGGGCCGCCGAGAACCAGGCCGAGGGCGTGGCGGACGCGGCCAGCCGCATCCAGCATCGCGTGGAGGCTGCCGTCTATGCGCGCTGCCGGCTCCATATCGTGCTGTCGATGGCCTTCGGCCGCGTGCTGCAAACGCGCTACGGCGTGGACCCGGCGCGGATCCGCATCGTGCCGGGCTGTGTCGATGCGGCGCGCTTCAACGTGCCGATGGACCGCCGCGCCGCGCGCCAGGCGCTGAACCTGCCGACCGATCGCCCGATTGTGCTGACGCTGCGCCGGCTGGTGCGGCGCATGGGGCTGGAGGATCTGATCGATGCGATGGCGAGCGTGCGCCGGAGCGTGCCGGATGCGCTGCTGCTGATCGTCGGGCGCGGCACGCTCGATACCGAACTGCGCGAGCGCGTCGCCGCCATCGGCCTGCAGGATCACGTGCGGCTGCTTGGCGCGCTGCCGGATGCCCAGTTGCCGCTGATCTACCGCGCGGCGGACGTGAGCGTGGTGCCCACGCTCTCGCTGGAGGGATTCGGGCTGACCACGGTGGAATCGCTGGCGGCCGGCACGCCGGTGCTGGTAACGCCCGTGGGCGGGCTGCCCGAGGCCGTGCGCGACCTGTCCGAGGCGCTGGTGCTGCCGTCCAGCGGCATGAGCGCGCTGGCGGCCGGCCTGACCGATGCGCTGCGCGGCAACCTGCGGCTGCCGGACGCCTACGCGTGCCGCCGCTACGTGCGCGAGCGCTTCGACGTGCCGGTCATCGCGGCGAAGGTGGCCCAGGTGTACCGCGAGGCGGTCAATCAATGCGAATGAACAGGCCAGCAGGATCGAGGGAGTAAAGATGAAAGTTGCAGTGGTCCATGACTGGCTGGTGGCCTACGCCGGCGCCGAACGGGTGCTCGAGCAGATCCTGCGCTGCTATCCCGAGGCGGACGTGTTCAGCCTGATCGACTTCGCCGAGGAACGCGCCTTCCTGCAGGGGCGGCCCGTCACCACCTCGTTCATCCAGCGGCTGCCGTTCGCGCGCACGCGCTATCGCGGCTATCTGCCGCTGATGCCACTCGCCATCGAGCAGCTCGACGTGTCCGGCTACGACCTGGTGATCTCCAGCTCGCACGCGGTGGCCAAGGGCGTGCTGACCGGCCCCGACCAGCTCCATATCAGCTACGTCCACACGCCGATCCGCTATGCGTGGGACCTCCAGCATCAGTACCTGCGCGAGAGCAACCTGCAATACGGGCTGCGCTCGGTGCTGGCGCGCATGCTGCTGCACTACATCCGCAACTGGGATGCCCGCACGCGCGATGGCGTGGACCACTACATCGCCAACTCCGCGTTCGTGGCGCGGCGCATCCGCAAGATCTACGGCCGCCATGCCAGCGTGATCCATCCGCCCGTGGACGTGGAAGCCTTCGTTCCCGGCGGCCCGCGCGAGGACTACTACGTCACGGTGTCGCGGCTGGTGCCGTACAAGCGCGTGCCGCTGATCGCCGAGGCCTTCGCGAAGATGCCGGACCGCAAGCTGATCATCGTCGGCACCGGCCCGGAGCTGGACAAGGTGCGCCAGGCGGCTGGGCCCAATGTGCAGGTGATGGGCCACCTGCCGTTCGAGGCCATGCGCCGCACCATGCAGCACGCCCGGGCCTTCCTGTTCGCGGCCGAGGAGGACTTCGGCATCTCGGTGGTGGAGGCGCAGGCCTGCGGCACGCCGGTCATCGCCTATGGCCGGGGCGGCGCGCTGGAGACGGTGCGCGACGAGAAAAGCGCCATGCCCACCGGGCTGTTCTTTGCCGAACAGACCGTGCCGGCGATTATCGACGCCGTGGAGCGCTTCGAGCGCCAGCCCGAACTGTTCCGCCCCGAGTACTGCCGGCTCAACGCCGAGCAGTTCTCGGCCGACCAGTTCCGCGAGGCGCTGCTGGGCTTCGTGGCGCGGGCGCGGGCCATCGCCGCCGGGGGGAAGTCGTCCGGCGGGGGCGACGATGCCTCCCAGCCCGTGCGCGATGACCAGCTCGACGGCTTTGCGGGGTGGCGCGATGGCTGATGCGCACCGGGTGCCGCCCGCGTGCGTGCCCTGGCCAGGCCAGACGCGTTTCGGTCCCTGTCTCGGTTCCTTCCTCGCCACGCTGGGGCTGATCGTCCTGCTGCTGCTGTGCACACCAGTGGGCGCGGCGGGGCTCGACTACCGCACGTCCTGGGTCGGCAATACGCTGGGGTTCGGCAATGGCCGCTGGGTGCCCAACGCCGTGGAGGACATCGCCGTCACGCCGGAGGGTGTGGTGGTGACCAACACCGAGTGGGACGAGGCCGGCGGCGAGATCACGCTCATCCGCGACGGCAAGGTCGATGGCGTGGGCGACCACACCCACGGCTGGGGCAACTTCGGCGGCGACGCGATCGCCGTGGGCGACGGCTACGCCTTTACGGCGGCGCGCATCGAGAATGCCGGCGGCAAGCTGGCCAACCGGCCCGGCTATCCCGAGAAGAACACGGTCTGGTTCGGCCTGATGCGGCGCGAACTCGACCACCTGTCGCGCGGCGCGCCGTTCGAGGGCGGGGTGGGCAATGCCGACGACGTGAACCCGAGCCCGGTGCTGAACAGCTTCCTGCGTATCACCGCCGTGCGCGAGGGCGAGGACGCCGCCGTGCGCGGGCTGGCGGTGCAGAACAACGTGCTGTACGCGGCCACGCCGCTGCGCAACCGCATCGACCGCTTCGACACGCGCACCATGCGCCGGCTGGGCACCTGGGAGGCCGAGCAGCCGGGCAAGATGGCGCCGGACGGCGCCGGCAACCTGTGGGTGATCCTGCGCACGGCGGGCACGCAGGGCCGGCAGGTGGTGCGTTTCGACGCCGACGGCAAGCGCACCGCGCAGGTGCCGCTGCCGGCCGGCACCCTGCCGGTGGACATCGCCGTGGGCGTGGACGGCCGCCTGCTGATCGCCGACAACGGCCCGAACCAGAACCTGCTCTGGTTCCAGGTGGAGGGCAACACCGTGACCCCGGCGGGCGAGCTGGGCGAGCGCGGCGGCGCCTACAGCACCCGCAACGGCGCGCGCGCGGGCAGCGTGGGACCGCTGCGCTTCCAGGGCCTGACCAGCGTGGGCCTGGATCGCAAGGGCAATATCTACGTGGCGATGAGCGGCATGGGCCCGCGCCCGGTGGGCCATCGCCCCTACCATTTCGGCGCCGTGCTCGAAAGCTACACGCCGGACGCCAAGCCGCGCTGGCGGTTGGAGGGCCTGCTGTTCCTCGACACCGTGCATGTCGATCCGGGCGACCCCGGCTGGGCCTACACCGGCACCCGGCGCTTCCGGCTCGACTTCGACCACATGGACCCCGGCAGCGAGTGGCGCTACACCGGCATCACGCAGGACCCGTTCCGCTACCCGCAGGACGCCGCCTTCGCGGCGGGCCCCGAGGGGCGCGGCTTTCCGCTGATGCGGCGCATCCAGGGCCGGCTGTTCGGCTTCTTCACGGACCGCCACGCCAAGTACCTCAAGATCTATCGCTTCGATCCGGCCCGCTCGGAACTGGCCGTGCCGGCCGGGTTCATCTCGACCCGGCGCATCGAAGGCAACTGGCCGCCGTTCCAGCCGCCATCGGGCGAATGGATCTGGCACGACGACAACGGCGATTCCCGCTTCCAGGCCAACGAGTTCGAGCGCAACAGCGGCCGCGACGCCCCCGCCATGCAGGCCTGGTGGGTGGACGACCGGGGCGACGTCTGGGCCGGCTCCTACGACCAGGGCATCCGCCGCTTCCGCCTGCGCGGGCTGGACCGCCAGGGCAATCCCGACTACAGCTTCGACACCGTGGAGCGCGAGCCGATGCCGGCGCCGTTCACCAAGGTGCAGCGCCTGCAATATTTCCCGGAGACCGACACCATGTACCTGACCGGCGCCACGGCCGCCAAGCCCTATGACCCCGGCCAGTGGGACTCGATCGGGCGCGTGGTGGCGCGCTACGACAACTGGCGCGGCACCAGCCGCAACACCGTGCGCAAGCCGCGCTACGTGGTGGAGCTGGACAGCCTGCCGGGCCGCCGCCCGACGCAGGGCATCGAGGGCATCGCCGTGGCCGGCGACTACATGTTCCTGGTCGAGGCCGAAAAGGCCCATGTGCGGGTGCTGGAGAACCGCACCGGCCGGCATATCGGCGTGATGACGCCGGGCGGCGAGGTCGGCAACGAGAGCGGCTGGGTCGATGTGCCGATGGGCATCACCGCGCTGCGCCGCCCCAATGGCGAGTATGTGGTCTTCGTCGAGGAAGACGCGCGCGGCAAGAACCTGATGTACCGGTGGCGCCCGGCGGCGGTGGCGGCGGCATCGGCCGGGGAGGCGAAACGGCCATGATGGACGTCACCCTGCGGCGCAACCTGCTGATCAACCTGACCGGGCTCGCCCTGCCGACGCTGGTGTCGCTGGTCACCGTGCCGCTCTATATCAAGGTGCTGGGCGTGGACCGCTTCGGCGTGATGACGCTGGTCTGGGTGCTGGTGGGCTATTTCACGCTGTGCGACTTCGGCATCAGCCTGGCCGGCGAGAAGCGCATCGCCCGCGCGCTGGCCGTCGCCGACCGCACCGACATCGCCCTGACGTTCTGGAGCGCGCTCTGGACCAGCCTGGTCACCGGGCTGATCGGCGCGGTGATCCTGTGGGGCGTGGCCGGCGCCTATTTCCACTGGGCCACGCACGCGCCCGAGGCGCTGCTGAACGAGGTGACGCGGGCGCTGCCGTGGATCGCGCTGTCGATCCCGGTCGGCAACGTGGCGCTGGTGTTCGCCGGGGCCATCAGCGCAGCAGAGCGCTTCTCGGTCTTCAACATCAACCAGACCATCGGCACGGTGATGTTCCAGGTGCTGCCGGTGACGGCGGCGTTCGTGTTCGCGCCAACCCTGCAGGTGGCGCTGTGCACGGCGGTGATCGCCCGGGCCATCAGTGCGCTGATGCTGGGCGTGGCGGCGGTGCGGGTGCTGGAGATCGACACCGTCCAGCGGGCCCAGCGCGCCTGCGTGCGCGCGCTGTTCGGCTACGGCCGCTGGCTGCAGCTGACCGTGGCGGCCAACATGATCGGCGAGTCGCTGGACCGCGTGGTGGTCGGCGCGCTCCAGCCGCCGCGCTTCGTCACGTACTACGCGGTGCCGCAGAACCTGGTGTCCCGGCTGAACCTGCTCTCGGGTGCGCTCTCGCGCACGCTGTTCCCGCGCCTGGCCGCCGCCCCGCGCGAGGAGGCGGTGGAGATCGCCCATCACGCGCTCGGCTTTCTCCAGACCCTGCTCACGCCGGTGACGATTGGCGCGCTGTTCGTGCTGGAGCCGTTCCTGCGCTCGTGGGTGGGGCAGGAGCTGTCGTCCAGCTCGGGCGAGATCGGCCGGATCATGATCCTGGGTGTGTGGCTTGGCGGACAGACGACCGTGGCGCGCAACCTCATGCTGGCCCAAGGCAAGGAGGCGGGTGTGGCGCACGTGTCGCTGCTGCTGCTGCCGGCGTTTGCGCTGCTGCTGTGGGGCGGGGTCTACGTGTTCGGCATCCAGGGTGCGGTGATGGCGGTGCTGGTGCGCGGGGTGGCCGAGTATGCGGCGCTGCTGCGGCTCTGCGGCATGCGCGCAAGGCCGCTGGTGCATGAGATGGCGCCGCACCTGGTGTTCGTCTCGCTGGCGCTGCTGCTGGCATCGCACGTGGACGGCTGGCTCCCTTGCTTGGCGGCGGGCACGGCGCTCGCCCTTTGCAACATGGGATGGTCGCTGCACAGCTCGGCTACGTTCCGGGATGTGGCGAAGTCGGCCTGGCGGCGCGTGTCGCCGCGCCCCACGCCCGATGGCGCGGCACCGGATGTCGCCGCGCCCGCTAACCACGAAGGGAAGACATGAGGATCCTTCACCTGGCCAACCACGCCCGCGATGTCGGCAACGGCATCGTGAACGTCATGGTGGACCTGGCGGTGGCGCAGGCCGCGGCCGGGCACGCGGTCACCATCGCCTCCGCCGAATGCGGGTTTGGCGAACTGCTGGCCGGCTCGGGCGTGCGGCACGTGACGCTGGCGCAGCGCAAGCCGCTCGCGCTGCCGCTGGCGGTGCGCGAACTGCGCCGCCTGACGCGGGAGACCACGCCGGACATCGTCCACGCGCATATGGTGTCCGGGGCGCTGGTCGGCGCGCTGGCGCGCCGCGCGGGCGGCGGGCGCTACGCGCTGGTGACCACGGTCCATAACGAATTCCAGCGCAGCTCGGACCTGATGCGCCTGGGCGACCGCGTGGTGGCCGTCAGCGGCGCCGTGGCGGCGTCGATGACCGGGCGCGGCATTCCGGCGGACAAGATTCGCGTGGTGCGCAACGGCACCATCGGCTCGGCCCGGCTGGCGCGCCTGCCGGCGGCACGAAAGACGCTGGCGGGGCCGTCGATCGTCACGGTATCCGGCCTCTACGCGCGCAAGGGCGTGCTCGATCTGATCGATGCCTTCGCCGATGTGCACCGCGCCGTGCCGGGCGCGCAGCTCTATCTGGTCGGCAACGGCCCGGACCGCGCCGCCTGCGTGCAGCTGGCGGAGGATCTGGGCGTCAGCGACGCCGTGCACCTGCCCGGCTTCGCGCGCGACCCCCGGCCGTGGATGCGGGCCGCCGACGTATTCGTGCTGGCCTCGCACTCGGAGTCGTTCCCGCTGGTGCTGAGCGAAGCCCGCGAGGCGGGCTGCGCCATCGTCGCCACGGCGGTGGGTGGCGTGCCCGAGGCGCTCGGCTACGGCGCGGCGGGCCTGATCGTGCCGGCCCAGCGGCCCCGCCTGCTGGGCGAGGCGCTGTCGCGCCTGCTGCGCGACCGCGACACGCTCGACGGCTGGCGCGCGCGCGCCGCACAGGACATCGACTGGCTGCGCGTGGACCGCGTGGAGCGCGACTACGGCGCCATCTACACCGAATTGCTGGCCGAGCAGTTGGCGGGGGCGCGACCGCCCCAGCACGCCCCCCATGCCCCCCTTCCCGTCGCCGGCGTGACCGAGCCCGCCAAGGAGCTTGCGCGCCATGGCTGAACAGGACCCCCCACGTATGCTGCACGTAGACCTGCTGGCCCATGGCGCCAGGACGGGCAACCATCAGCCGTCGCCTGCACGGCGCGTGCTGTTCGTCGACCAGAGCGGTGAGATCGGCGGTGCGCAGCTCAGCCTGCTCGACATCGCGCGGCATCGCCGGCATGACAGCGAGGTGGTGCTGCTCGCCGACGGCCCGTTCCGCGAGCGCCTGGCCGCGCAGGGCGTGGTGGTGCGCGTGGAGGCGAGCGACGCCGTGGCGGCGCTGCGCCAGCGCGGATTCGGCGCGAGCGCGCTGCGCGGCCTGCTGGCGCTGCCCTCGCTGGTGCGGCGCGTGGCCCGGCGTGCGGCTGGCGCGGACGTGGTCTACGCCAACACGCAGCGCGCCATGGCGGTCTGCGTGCTCGGCAAGTGGCTGCATCGCCGCCCGGTGGTCTGGCACCTGCGCGATATCGTCGATGACAGCTTTTTCGGCGGCACGCAGTTACTGGCGATCCGCTGGCTGTCGCGCGGGCTCTCGCGCGTGGTGGCCAACTCGCAGGCCAGCGCGGACGCGTTCCGCAGGCTGGCGGGCGAAGGCGTGCCGGTGGACGTGGTGCATAACGGCATCGATCCCGCGCCGTTCGACGCCGCGCTGCAGCGCGACCGCATGGCGCTGCGCGTGGCGAACGGCCTGCCCGCCCGGGGCCTGGTGGTCGGCCTGTTCGGCCGGCTGACGTCCTGGAAGGGCCATCGCGTGCTGATGGATGCGGTGTCGCGCATGCCCGACACCACCATGGTCGTGGTGGGCGGGGCGCTGTTCGGCGAGCACGCCTACGAGGCGTCGCTGCGCGAGCGCGCGGCGCAGCCGGACCTGGCGGGGCGCGTCCATTTCACCGGCTTCCGGGCCGATGTGGCCGAACTCATGCACTGCATGGACGTGGTGGTGCATGCCTCGACCCGCGCCGAGCCATTCGGCCGTGTGGTGGTGGAGGGCATGCTGGCGGCGCGCCCGGTGGTGGCTACGGCGGCCGGTGGTGTCACCGAGATCGTCGACGATGGCGAGACCGGCATCCTGATCCCCTGCGACGATGCCCCGGCGCTCGCGGCGGCCCTGACCCGGCTGGCTGACGCCGCCGAGCGCGACCGGATGGGCGTCCGCGCCCGCGCGGCAGCGGTGGCGCGCTTCTCCCCCCAGGCCATGCTCACGGCCGTGGACCGCATCGTGGCCGACGTGGCACGCCGAGACGGCGTGGCGCAGGACGCGCCCGCCGTCTGACTTCCTTCCTGACTAATTAGATAGATCAGCGTGGCGTGATGGTTGCCGAACCGGTTGCCGAACCGGTCGCCGAGTCGGCGGTTATCGGCGTCACGCCGCCGGTGGTGCCCGCGCCGCGCGCGTGCCGGTGGATGTAGCCGCAGGCCAGCCGCGTGGTGCGCCACGCCTCAGCCACGCCGCGCAGCCCCTGCTGGCGCACGTTGTGGGCCAGGTTGTGGGACACGGCCGCCATCAGGAACACCGCGGCCTTGGCCGGGCGGCGTTCGCTCCAGCCATAGCGCTTGAACGTGGTGTAGATGCGCGAGGCGTGCAGGAACGGCCGGTAGTAGTCGCGGTTGGCTGGCGACGGGAAATGATGATTGGCCGCGCTGGCCAGCCATTCGATGCGGAAGTTGTGCTTGAACACCGCCCGGCTGGCCAGGTCGATCTCGTCGTAGCCATAGACCAGCTGCTCGTCGAAGGCCACGTGTTCGAACAGCTCGCGCGGAAACACGGTGCTGTTGATCACGATCGAGTACATGCGCTCGCCGCAGCGGTAGTTGTGCTGCTGGAAGCCGAGGAAGGCGCCCTTGTGCGGCCGGACGCGCTCGCCGTGGCAGACCTCGGTGCCGGTCAGGATCAGCCGGTTGGCGGGCCCGCCGGCGGCCACGTGGTGCACGTGGTCGTCGAGCAGCCGTTCGGCCATCTGCTGGAGGAAGGTCTCGCCCAGCGTGGCGTCATCGTCGATAAACAGCACGTGCGTGCCCGTGGCGGCAGCCAGGGCGCGGTTGCGGTTGGCGCAGAGGCCGCGGCGCGGCCCTTCGACGTAGGTGATGGCCGGGAACTCGCCCAGCATCATGTCGCGCGTGCGGTAATCCGTGCTGTCGTCGGAGACGATCAGCTGGTGCACGGGCGTCGTGGAGGTCTGGACCGATTGCAACGCGCGGCGCAGGTCGTCGGGCCGGTTTCGCGTGCAGATGCACAGCGAGAACGTCGGCAGGAAGCTGGCTGACATGGCGATTTCTCCCGTCGGGCTGGTGCCCGTATCGTCGTTTGCAGCCTGTGCGGCTGTCTTCGTCAGTCTGGGAGGCGCGGCCACCGGGGTCTGTACGCTCGCTCACTCACTCCCCGGCTCCCGCGCCTGCGCGCGGGGAGCCCCGGGGAGGGGGAGCAAACGCGGCTCAGATGCCGGGCTGCGTGGGGAAGGACGCCTCGCGCCGTACCGCCGGCGCCGCGCGCGTGGCGCGCTCGTCGCCGCTGACCCAGTCCAGCGTGGCGCCGCGTTGCAGCGCGGCGTAGACCGCTTCGCCCTTGTTCTTGACCTTCAGGCGCTGGTACAGCGTGCAGGCGTGGCTCTTCACCGTGGCCACCGAGATATTGAGCATGCGGCTGACCGTCTTGATCGGATAGCCGCGTGCCAGCAGCACCAATACCTCGTACTGGCGCGGCGTGATCTTGAGCATCTCGGCTTCGTCGTAGCTCGGTTCGTCCTCGGTCAGCGGCTGGGCCGTGGCACGCAGGGCGCCCATTGCGGCGCGGGGCGTGGCGGCGCAGGCGGCCAGCGCGTGCGGATCGGTCTGCACCGTGGCGGTCAGCGGCAGCGGCGCAGCCGAAGCCAGCGACAGCGTGGCCGGCAGCGCCGAACGCGAGGCGGCCGGGGCGGTCGCCACGGCGGCCGGCAGGGCATCGCCCGCGAACATCAGGCCCTGCACGCTGGAGATGGCGAGCCGGATGGCGGCTTCGATCACGGCCAGCGAGGCCGATTTCGGCAGGCAGCCGCAGATACCCCGCGCGGCGTCAGCCGTGGGCGCATGCAGCGGCAGCTGGTCGGACAGCACCAGGATGCGTTGCGGCGCAAGCCGTTCGCGCGCCAGTTCCAGTTGTGTCCAGCCGGCGAACTCGTCGGCGGGCATACCGAAGACCAGCAGGTCGGCATTGCGGTGTGGGGTGTCCAGTTTGCCGATGTCGGCTGGCGCAAGCGCCAGTACATGTCCGGATTCCTGGATGGTTTCGAGCATCTGCAACAGCCCGAGGCGGAGCAGTGGATGCTCCTCGATCAGCAAGGCGTTCATTATTCTTCACTCCCCGTTGGCGGGTGAGCTGCGGGCGCTTTGCGTAAGGGAATATCACCGGCAGGGCGGCCACCCATGACAGATGCCGCGAAGACCGCTTGAACCCCGTGCTTCCGTGTCAGTCGATGTCCAGTTGTGAGATTGGACTTTGCCGCGCGACCGGAAGGTTGACCCGAACCCTAACCCGAAAAAATCTCGCTCCTAAATTCGGCTTAAATTCATCTTATGGGCTGGTTCATCCGAAAGCAAGCGGGTGGAATTCAGCGTCTGCTGAGGTGGAATGAAAACGAACTCATAATCCGTTGCTAAACCGAGCCACCCCTCATGCGTTTGGGCGGCGATGTTCGCCAAACGCCATCTGGCACAGGCTGGCCGCCCGGTTGCAGGCCTGATACAGGCGGTCCCGAATATGTTTCACCACTGCAACCATATTGAATAAAAGACACACGATAAATGGAAAAAGCTCACCCGACTGGGGGGTATGGCATTAACGAAAGTCTGCTTTATGCGCCAGTTTTGCAACCATTACAAAATGACTGGCGGATGGCGGCAGGAGCAGTTCTCCTTTCGTGGGGAGTCTCGTGGCCTAGTGCAAAAGGATGAGAGTGAAATCCCACCTCCGGAGGAAAGTAATCGAGGGTGTTAAGGGGGCGGCGCCCGGCTTGCCACCCACCTTCGTGGGGATACACCCCACCTCCCGGGGGAGGGCTGAAAGCCCAATGGACCGATTGCCGGAATAGGAAAAGGAAGGGAAACGAAAAGGAAACGGGCCGGACCACATGCCCATGGTCCGGCCCGTTTCCTTATTCAATGGCTACGCTTAGCGCGCCCAATACCCTGGACGCCTCACCCAGCCGCGGGGGCTCTGCACCCAGCGGTCCGGCACATAGCGGTAGCCGGGGCGCGCCGCCTGGTAATAGCCGCCGCGCCAGGCGTAGTTGCCCTGCACGCGGTCGTAGTGGCCGGGCACCCAGACCTTGCCGGGCCGCGGCGCCGGGCGCACTTCATGGCGCGGCGGCGGCGGGCGGTCGTCGTAGCCATTGCCATGGGCCTGGGCGGGCGACATCAGCCCGAAGGCACTCCCGGCGGCAAGGACAGCGGCGGCAAGCATCAGTTGGCGTTTCATGGTGGTTCTCCTTCTACCGGGTCATCCGGTCGGGCAAAGCAAGCTGCGGGATTGGGTTTGTTCGATGAAGTCCGACGCCGTGGCCGATCAATAGCGGCCGCGGTCGTGGTAGTGGTAATGGCCGCCGCGCGGCGGCACGACGATGCAGGCCGAAAGCAGGGCGCTCGTGGTGGCCAGCAAAAGGGTCAGGGCGATGGCGCGTTTCATGTGGGACTCCGTATGCGATTCGCTCGGTGGCGGTTCGCGTTGAACACGGCTTCACTGTAGCGACGCACCCCCGCCCCGCGCGGTTGCACTTGTAAGGCAGTCTTCGCGCCGGATGCGGCGAAAACGCCTCCCAATCGGCTTGGCCCATCGCCCGCCAGCCCTTGTCGGATAAGGCTTTGCGGCGAAGTGACGCCTACGCCCGCGGCGGGGCTGGCCGCAAGGCCCAGGGTAATGTGGCGTTACATCGGAAATGTCTGCTGCAAAGATTTGCCACGGGGGCAGCGCTGTCCTGATCCATTGACGTCGCCACGCTTCGCGCAGAAACGGGTACGCTTCAGCCTGTGCGCCCCGCACGGCGGGCTTCCCCGCAACGGTGCGCACCCCGCGCCGACGCCCTCGCCGGTCTCCGAAAACGCCCCACGGTGCGTCATCGGCAGCCGATTCCGGGGCCGCGCGCGTGGCACGAAGCTTGCGCCAGTCTGTTCGCCGTATTCCCGAGGGAGGACGTCATGCCGGTCATGTTCATCGTGCTGATCCTGCAGGCGCTCGAAGGCCTGAGCCCGCTGTCGGTGCCGCGTTTCGCGCGGATGCAGTTCGAAGACAGGGGCGATGCCGTCGCGGTCATGGAGCGCTCCAGCGTGCCGTGACCCCATCCGCCGTTCTCTCCCGGGCCAATGCCAAATACCAACGGAGGGAACATGAATCGCAGTGACGTGACCGATCTGATCATCGAAGCCAAGGTCAGGCGCGGGATTTCCTGGGCGCAGGTGGCCGAGCGCGTGGGCAAGAGCAAGGAATGGACGACGGCCGCGTGCCTGGGCCAGATGGTGTTCGACGAAGCCGGCGCGCGCGCCGTGATGGAGATCTTCGACCTCCCCGCCGAAGCCGAGCCGTGGCTGCGCACCGTGCCCTACAAGGGCTCCCTGCCCACCCAGGTCCCCACCGACCCGCTGATCTACCGCTTCTACGAGCTGGTCAGCGTCTACGGCACCACTTTCAAGGCGCTGATCCATGAGGAATTTGGCGACGGCATCATGAGTGCCATCGACTTCCGCATGGACCTCCAGCGCGAAGCGGACCCCAACGGGGACCGCGTCCGGATCGAGATGTCCGGCAAGTTCCTGCCCTACAAGACGTATTGAAGGGCGCCGGGGCGGGCAGGCCGCCCCGGCATTTCCGTGTGTCGGATCGCACAGAGGCCGCGCGCCTCCCCTCGCCAGAATGCAGGAAACTGCCATGCGGCAACCCAGGGGGAGACACGGGCCATGCAGATCACTTACGACAAGCAGACCATCAACGCGTCCAACCCGCTGGCACGTTTTGCGCACCGGAGCCGGATCGCGCTGGGCCTCGGCATGGTGTCCGCCCGCTGCCCGCACGGCGGCACGGTGGTGGACTTCGGCGCGGGGCCGGGGTTGTTCCTGCACCGGCTTGGCCAGGCGCGGCCTGACCTGTCGCTGGCCGGACTCGACCCCTACAAGACCCCGGACTACCCCGAGATCCGCTATCTGGCCGAAATGGACGCCCAGCCCGCCGACTCGGTGGACATGCTGACCGCGTTCGAAGTCTGCGAGCACCTCTATGCGGACGAGGTCGACACCTTCCTCGACGACGCCCTGCGCATCCTGCGCCCCAGCGGCACGCTGATCATCTCGGTGCCGGTGATGTATGGCGTCGCCATCGTGCCGAAGCTGCTCAACGGCATGGTCAGCGAGCGCACGTTACGCATGGATCACACGCCGGGCGAGGCACTGCGGGCGCTGATGGGGTTGCCGGTCACGCGGCCGGACAATCCCCGCCATACCCACAAGGGTTTCGACTTCCGCAAGCTGCGCGCGCAGGTGAGCATGCGCTTCGACGTGGAAGCCGAATCCACCAGCCCCCTGCGTCAGCTGCCGTGGTGGCTCAGTTCGCAAGTCTTCATGATCTGCCGGCCACGCGAGGCCTAGGGCCCCGGAGGCTGGCTTCAGCCGAAGAACTCGTTGTAGTAGCGCGTGCAATGGCCCGATTGGCGGAAGGTGTAGGGCAGTTCCGCCATGGCGGCTGCGTCGAGCGAGCCGAAGGGGATGTCGAGGTCCAGGTCGTGCTGGGCGGTCTGGTCGTCGGTGCGGGAAGTCTGTTGCGGATTCACGGTAACGCTCGCTCAAGTCAATGGCGCGTTCTGGGCGCCGGGGTCTGGAAGTTCGACGGGCGGGATCGCCGCCACGGGTTGAATCCTACGCAAGCAATGCGTATCGATCATCGGGGCGCGCCTCAAAACACTATTTCACGATCGCCATCAATCGTCGGGACCTATCGGGCCGATAGGGTCCACCCTTCCCCCATCACTCGCCCCAGAAAGCGCCGCCGCCTTCCCGTGACGGGTCTATAGTGGGCTGGGGAGCCGCTCCCTCGCGGCGCCTGTCCCCCTGTCCTTCCAGTCACCGCCAACGCCTGCGGGAGCACGCCATGACACTACCGCCGTGCTATGCCGACCGCCGCGAGGCGGGCACCTATCTGGGCCGGGATCTCGCCGAACGCGGGATGGGCCATACCGATGATGGCCAGCCGGCGCTCGTGCTGGCGCTGCCGCGCGGTGGCGTACCCGTGGCTTTCGAGGTGGCGCGCGCGCTGGACGGCGCGCTGGACGTGCTGCTGGTGCGCAAGATCGGCGCCGCCGGCTACCCGGAACTGGCGCTGGGCGCGGTGGTGGAGGGCGATGCCAGCGGCGGCGAGCCGCATACCGTGGTCAATGACGATCCGTGGGCGCAGCGTTCGGTGGAGTCCGGCGCCTTCGATGCCGAGCGCGGCCGCCAGCTCAACGAGATCTGCCGGCGCCAGCAGCGTTATCGCGGCGGGCACGCCGTGACGGCGATGCAGGGGCGGCAGGTGATCGTCGTCGATGACGGCGTGGCCACCGGCGCCACCATGCGCGCAGCCCTGCACGCGGTGCGGGCCGCCGGCGCGGCGCGGGTCGTGGCGGCCACCCCGGTCGGGGCGGCGGACGGGCTCGATTCGCTGCGCGAAGTGGCCGACGAAGTGGTGTGCCTGAAGACCCCGGACAGTTTCGGCGCCGTGGGCGCCTTCTACCTCGACTTCACGCAGACCAGTGACGAAGAGGCGCTGACCCTGCTGCGTGAGGCGCAGTTGTCAGCGATCACCGCCGCGGGCAGCCAGCCGGGCCTTCAGGTGCGGCACCAGCCCACCCGCCCGTAGCAGCGCGCGCAGGAAGTCCGGCATCGGCTCGCACGCCAGGTGCGTGCCGTCTTCGAGCCGGATACGCGCGCCGTCCAGATCCAGCGTGGCGCGCGCGCCATCGGCCAGTAGCGCCGCCTCGGCGCACACCATCACCGGCAGGCCAAGATTGAGCGCGTTGCGATAGAACAGTCCCGCGAAGGATGGCGCGATGACGGCCGCCACGCCGAGGTGGCGCAGCGCCTGCGGGGCCTGCTCGCGCGACGACCCCATGCCGAAGTTGCTGCCGGCCACGACAAGGTCGCCGGGGCGCACCGAGGCCGGAAACTCCGGCCGCAGCGAGGCCAGGCAATGCTGGGCGAGCACGTCGATGCCGGCCTTCATATAGGTGCCGGGCGCCATGGCGTCAGTATCGACATCATCGCCAAAGCGCCAGATCCGGCCGGCTTGCGGCAGGGGGAATTCGGGGGCGGGGGGCATGTAACGCGTTGTCTGTCTCTTTCTGGTTTTTATGGGGATGCTACGGATGATGCGGGTGCAGCGAGTCAGGCGAGCAGCGTGCGGGGATCGGTAATGCGCCCGGTCACCGCGCTGGCAGCTACGGTCATCGGGGAGCCCAGCCAGACTTCGCTGCCGGCATCGCCCATGCGTCCCGCGAAGTTGCGCGCGGTGGAGGCGATGGCGTGGCTGCCGGCCGGGAAGCGGCTCGCGCCATAGCCGGCACAGGCGTTGCAGGCGTTGGGCAGCAGCGCGGCGCCGGCATCGGTCAACACTTGCAGCGTGCCTTCGCGCGCGGCCTGTTCCTGGTCACGCAGGGAGGCCGGGGCCACGCGCAGCGACACGCCGGGCGCCACCTTGCGCCCCCGCAGCACGCTGGCCGCCATGCGCAGGTCCTCGAGCTTGGCGCCGGTGCAAGCGCCCAGGTAGGCAATCTCCACCGGCTGGCCGGCGCTGACTTCCACCGGCGCGCTGTTGGCCGGCGAATGCGGCGCGGCCACCTGCGGCGCGAGCGTACTGGCATCGAAACAATGGGTGGTCAGGACCGGCGCACCGGCGTCGCTGCGCCAGTGGCGGGTGTCGATGGCGGCCAGCGCGGCGGCATCCACGCCGGCTTCGGCCAGCCATGCGAGCGTGGTGGCGTCCGGCGCAACCAGCCCGGTCTGCGCGCCCAGTTCGGTACTCATATTGCACAGCGTCATGCGTTCCTGCATCGGCAGGGCGGTGACGGCGGCGCCGGTGTACTCGATGGCCTCGTAGTGGCCGCCGGCCATGCCGAGCTGCGCGCACAGGAACAGCATCATGTCCTTGGCGCAGACGCCGGTGCCCAGCGCGCCGCGCCAGTCGATGCGGATGGTCTGCGGCACGCGCAGCCAGATCTCGCCGGTGGCCAGCACGCCGGCCATCTCGGTGGCGCCGATGCCGAACATATAGGCGCCGAACGCGCCGCCGGTGGGCGTGTGGCTGTCGCCGCCGACGATGAAGCGGCCCGGCAGCACGTGGCCCTGCTCGGGCAGCACCACGTGGCAGATGCCGTGGCCATCGATAAAGTTCGAAATGCCGGCCTCGCGGACCCAGTCGCGCGTAAATTGGACGATGGCCTCGGCGTCGGGGTCGGCGGCCGGCACGTAGTGGTCGGTCACCACCACGAAGCGCGTGGGATCCCACACCTTGACGCCCAGCTCGCGCAGCAACGGTGCCACGCGGCGCGGGCCGCTGGAGTCGTGCGCCATCGCCAGATCGACCTTGCACATCACCACCGTGCCGGGCGTGACGTGCGCCACGCCGGCGGCCCGGGCGACCAGCTTCTGCGCCAGCGTGGCCGGCGGGGCGGCGGGGGGCTCGGCGGCGTGGCCGCTCGGCAGCGTCATTCCGGCTGGGCTCCCGAGTACTTGACCACGGTGGCCCAGCGCTTCACGTCCTGCTTGACGAAGGTGGCGAAGGCGTCCGGCGCCATCGCGCTCGGCTGGGCGCCGTCGTTCTCGAGCCGCTTGCGCACCGCTGGCGATTCCAGCCCGTGGCGCGCGGCCTGATACAGCGCCTGGGTCACCTCCGGCGGCAGGTTGGCCGGCCCGAACAGGCCGAACCACGCGCTGGACTCGAAACCCTTCACCGTCGCGCCAATCGGCTGCGCGCCCGGGAACTGGGGCAGCGGCGCGGGGCTGGTCACGCCCAGCACCTTGAGCTTGCCCGCCTTCACGTGCTGGGCGACGTTGAGCGTGCTGGCGAACATCAGGTCCACCTGCCCGGCGAGCAGGTCCGTGATGGCCGGCGTGGTGCCCTTGTAGGGGATGTTGACGATATAGGTGCCGGTCATCATCTTGAACATGTCACCGGCCAGATGCACCGACGAACCAACCGAGCCGATGCCGAAATTGAGCTTGCCCGGCTCGGACTTGGCCAGCCGGATCAGTTCGGGGATGTTGTTGGCCGGCAGTTTCGGCGTGGCCACCAGCACGCTCGGCACCGTGGCCACCAGCGTGATCGGCGTGAAATCCTGGATCGGATCGAACGGCAGCTTCTTGTAGAGCGTGGCGTTGATGGTATGGCTGGTGAAGCTCATCAGCAGCGTGCTGCCATCGGCCGCGCTCTTGGCCACCATGTCCGCCGCGATGTTGCCGCCGGCGCCGGGACGGTTCTCCACCACCACCGGCTGGTCCAGCGACTGCGACATTTCCTGGGCGATGGTGCGCGCGAGGGTGTCCGTGGTGCCGCCGGCCGGCGCACCCACGAGGATGCGGATCGGCTTGCCGCCGGCTACCGCGGCGTGCGCGCCGGCGGGCAGCACGAGTGCCACGCACAGCGCCGCCGAGGCCGAAGCCATCAGCGCGGCGGGAAGGTGTTGGAACAGACGGTGGAAGGGGCGAAGAACAGCAGCGCGGGCGGGCGGACAGGCAGGCGGACAAGCGAGCTGGTGCGCGCGCGGGCGGACGACTGGCATGACGGTAGCTCCTCGACAGTGTGATCAGGAGTGCGCAGTATCGCCCGGAATCCGCCGCGCGCGGCAGTGGACAGGAGGGGGGTCAGTCGCGCAGGCCGGTGCGGGTCTCGTTTTCCACCCACACGTTGGCGCTGTCTCCGCCCATCGGCGACAGGTCCATGCGGTACTCATAGCGGTCGGGCCGGTACTGGCCCAGCAGCAGCTGCACCGGGCGGCCCGCCTTGTCGAGCACCACGCGGCGCACGGCCAGCAGCGCGCCGCCCACGGGGACGTCGAGCAGCGGGGCCACCACCACGTCGGCCAGGCGCGCGGTCAGCACCTGGCTGGCGCGGCCCAGTTCCACCCCGGCGGCCTCCAGCAGGCGCAGGATCGGCGTGCCTTCCAGATCCTTGCGTTGCAGCGGGCGGCCCAGGTCCACGGGCAGGTAGACGGTGATATGCGAGAGCGGGCGGTCGCGGTAGTGGCGCACGCGCACCACCTTCACCACGGGGTCGCCCGGTTCGATCTTGAGCGCCTCGGCCACATCGGGGGTGGCGTGCACTTCGTCGATCGAGATCACCTTGACGGCGGTCTTCTCGCCCATGTCGATGATGTTGCCGAGCAGGCTGGTGGTGCGCTCTTCGGTGGCGGCCGGCTTCACCGGATGCGGGTTCACGAAGGTCCCCAGGCCACGATGACGCCGCACGAGACCTTCCTGCACCAGGCGGTCGAACACGCGGCGCATGGTCACGCGGGAGGCGTGAAACTGCTTGGCGAGGTCGATCTCGCCCGGCAGCGGGCCCTGCCCGAAACGGCCTTCCACGATCTGCTGGCGGAGGACTACGTAAATCTGGTGATACAGGGGAACGACGGCTTCACTCATGGTTTCCCTTGCGGATGCGCTGACAAGTCCTAGACGAGACTAATGTACGTTAAATCAGACATAGAGCCTAGCATGAAACAGGCTGGCGGCGCTCTGAGCACTCCGTACGCCCGCATTTGTTGCGGTCCCGCATCGCCGGCGCGGCGCGCGCAAGAAAGGCCCGCCGCCGGGCGGGATTCCCTCTGAAAGCCGGTGCTCACGTCGCACTGGCGCCGGGGCGCGGGGTAGGGTGCCTATCAGGGATTGCAATTCTTGACATATCAGGCACTTCGCACAGGCCATGTGATTGCGTAGCGGTCACCTCGGCCCGGCTGTTTCACCGCCGTAACGGGCCGCAGCGTTGCGGGGTTCCCCTAGGCGCCGCGCCAAGCCACTGAAAAATCACGGTTTTTTCGCAATTGCACGGGGCCCCCACGCAGCCATGCGGCTGGCGGTGTCTCAACGGTGTGACATGTCTACTGCGGTTCACAGCATCGCAGCATCGCCGGAGATGGGTGGCCGCTAGAAAAGTTCCCGCTCACCGGTTGGTAGCCCTTGTATTTCAACGGATTACACGGCGCGGGGCGCCCGCTGGCACTGTTTGTGCGCAAGGGGAGGCTGGTCTGGTCCCGTGCCGGACCTGAACCTCCAGCCGATGTTCTCGAGAGCGCCGGCCGGAGGCTGAGCCGCAGCACAAACTTCCTGGGAGCATCGTATGAAAAAGACATTACTGGCGTCGGCGATCACATTGGCCTTCTTTGGTAGCCAGGCCTATGCGAACCCGACAACCAACAACGACTCGGGCGAGGGCGACAACACGCAGACCGCCACCGCAACTTCCACCCAAGGCGATGGCGCCAACGCCAACGAAAATTCCACTGCGACTCAGGACAACAGCACCACTACCACCAACAGGACTTCGAACAGGACCGCCACGCTGACGCTCAACAAGACGTCCACCCGCGTCAGCACCCGCGTTCGCCAGAGCGTGGATGGCTACGGTAATGCCGCGGCGGCCAATGGCGGCACGGCCACGTCGTCGATCGCCAACTCCTTCAACTCGACCAAGGCCATCGCCGTCAGCCGACTCAGCGGCACGGTGTCCGGCAATACCATCAGCAACATCGGCAACTATGCCACCAACAGCGGCAATGCCAATGGCGCTACGGGTGGTGCAGGCGGCCGTGGGGTTGGCGGGACCGGCGAAGGCGGCAGCGGCGGCAATGGCGGCAACGGCGGCAATAGCGGCAATGGCGGCTCGGGCGGTTCGGGCGGCAGCGCCACCAACGGCAGCGCCAACAACGGCAGTGCCACCAATGGCAGCGCCACGGCAGGCAATGGCGGTCGTGGCGGCAACGCCAGCGGCAGCGCCGGTGATGGCGGCAACGCCCGCGCGAGCGGCGGCAGCTCCCTCAGCGCCAGCCTTGGCGTGGGTGGCCGTGGCGGCTCGGCCCTTGCGGGTGCTGGCGGCGGCTACAGCGGCGCGATTGGCGGCGACGGTGGCCGTGGCGGTGGCGCACTGGGCGCCGGCGGCAGCGCACTGGGCGCTGGCGGCGGGGCACTGGGCGCAGCCGCGGCACTGGGCGGCAGCAGCGGTGCCGGCAGCGCGGCCAGAGAGCGCGGCGATGGCGCTGGTGGCTCCAGCACGGCCACGGCCGGCGCAGGCGGCACGGGCACGACCGGTGCGGTATCGGCGAGCGGTGGTGCCGGTAGCGGCACGGGCGGCTCGGGTTCGGGCACGGGCGGCGCAGGCGCGGCCGGCGGCACGGGCACCTCGACGGCAGTGGGCGGCACGGCCACGGGCTCGGGCGGCGCCGGCGGCGCGGGCACGGGCGGTGCGGCAACGGCCACGGCTGGCGCGGCAACGGCCTCGGGCGGCGCAGGCGGCGCGCAAACCAGCACTGCCGGCAACGGCGGCACGGGCGGCGCGGCGGCCAATGGCAGCGCCACATCGTCGGCCTCGAACGGTAGCGCCACGGCCGGCAACGGCGCTGTGGGTGCCGCATCGGGCACGGGCGGTGCAGGCGGCGCCGGTGGCGTGGGCAATGGCGGCGCGGGCGGTACCGGCAACGGTGCAGTGGGCGGCGCTGGCGGCAACGGCGGCTACAACGTCGTCGATGCTGGCGCCTTCAACATGTCCAACACCATGACCAGCGTCGGGCAATCCGCCGCAGGCGTCATGATCGCCAGCCAGAACAGCGGCATGGCGTCGCTGGTGCAGCAAAGCGTCAACGTCCAGGCGAACGTGAATGCCGGTCGCTAAGTCCGAGTGAGTCCTCCGGCTTCGGCCGGAGGCTTGCACGGTTGGCATTCGAGATGACGGGTATCCCGGCGCCTGCAAGGGCCGGGATGCTTGTCTGTCGAGGTGCCTGGGAGGTCCGATACCGTGGCCCGGATGGGAGCCGCGAGGTCGGAACAAGAGGGAGACGCACCATGTGTTCGCATCGCTCCGCTGTCATGGCAGTCACGACAGCTCTCCTGGCCTGGCCGTTCGCCCAGGCTGTAGCAGGACCACCGACCGCCGAGGCATCGGCCGTGGCGGTGGCCAGCAGTGAATCGGGCGCAGCCACCGCGGTGGCCGGCGCAGCGGCAAGCGTCACGGCGGTCAAGCCGGACGCGGCACCCAGGAACAATCTGTTCGGCACCACGGCACGCGCGGTTGGCAGCGACAAGCTGGACGGCGTACGCGGCGGCTCCGAACTCGTCGTCAACGACATGCGCCTGCACGGCACCGTGGCGGACAACGCCGCCATCAACACGCTGTCTGGCAGCAACATCGTTTCCGATGGCGCGTTCTCGAACGCGGCGGGCTTGCCCACCGTGATCCAGAATTCGGGCAATAACGTGCTGATCCAGAACGCGACCATCCTCAACGTCCAGTTCAAATGATCATGCGCCGCCTGTTGCTGGCCGCCGCTACCGTGGCGGCGACGCTGGGGAGCTTCTCCGCTGCCCGCGCCGACTACATCAACGTGCCCGCCGACGGCGGCAAGAACTACTACGTGCCGGTCACCAGCCTCCGCGAGGCCCGGTATCGCACCACCATCCGCCAGCAGTTCGACTTCAGTTGCGGCTCGGCCGCCATCGCGACGCTGCTGACCTACCAGTACGGCTACCCGGTCACGGAGCAGGTGGTCTTCGCCAACATGTATGTCAACGGCGACCAGGCCAAGATTCGGGCCGAAGGGTTCTCGCTGCTCGACATGAAGCGCTTTCTGGAGTCACGCGGGTTCCTGGCCGATGGCTACGAGCTGCCGCTCTCCAAGCTGGAGGAAACGCAGGTACCGGCGATCGTGCTGATCGTCGAGAACGGCTATCACCACTTCGTCGTGGTGAAGGGCGTGAAGGGCAACCGCGTGCTGATCGGTGATCCGGCACGTGGCACGCGCGCGCTGGAGCGGGAGCATTTCGAGCGGATCTGGGACAGCCAGCTGCTGTTCGTGATCCACAACCGCACAGAAAACGCGCGCTTCAATCTGGTGTCCGACTGGCGCGTCGCGCCCTCGGGCCCCTACTCTTCGGGGATCAACCGCGACAGCCTGTATTTCACCGTCATGCCCAAGCATGGCGTGAACGATTTCTGAGTCGAGGAGCAGTCATGGTCCTGACAACCGCTTCACCCGCACTCCGGCGCAGAGCCGGCAGTGCGGCGGCGATGGCCCTGCTGGGCGCGGGTCTGGCCTGCGCCGGCAATGCCTACGCCGACATGGGTGCGCCCATGCCCGATACGGCAATCGACATCGCGCTGAGCGCGACCGCCGACGTCCCTACCGTGCCCGCAGCGCCGGAACTCCCGGCCGTGGCCGTGTCCCATGCCATCGATCTGCCAGCGATGCCCACGCAAGTGGAGCTGGCCGCCGATATCCCCGTGCCGCCGCCCGTTGAACGCGTGGCGGCACCTTCCGTTAACCCCGTTGTCCCTGTTGCCCAAGCGCCTGCGTCCGAGGGACCGGTGGCCAGGGCCCCCACGGCGAAGCACCGCGCAGCCGAGGATCCGCTGGCAAAGGCCATGACCGTTGCCACGCGCGACCCCGACGCGCCGGTGACCGATGCACGCGGCGGCATGGCCAAATGGAAACCGGTGGCGCAGGCGCGGCTCGACAAACAGCGTGGCGGGTTTGACGTGGCCGGCCTGCAGGTCAGCTTCGGCATCGACCGCGCGGTCTTCGTCAACGGCGCGCTGGCCGTGGCCACCAGCATCAACATTCCCGATGTAAGCCGCATCACGGCGGCGCAGGCGCAGCAGCTGCAAGCCACGCTGGGCGGCGTGGCGGCTGCCGTAGCCAACGCCAACAACGCCGCCACCGGCGCCGTGGCAGCCGCCAATGCCGCGGCCGCCAATGCACAGGGTGCGGCGGGCGCGGCGGGGCAGTCGGCCACCGCCACGGCCAATGGCGCGGCCGCCAGCGCCCAGGGCGCGGCAGGCACGGCCCAGGCAACGGCCAACGCAGCCGCGCAGGGTGCCAATGCCACGGCGCAGGGCGCGGCGGGCATGGCCTCGCAGGCCGTGGCCACGGCCACCGGCACGGTGACCACCAATGGCCTGTCGAACGTCGTGCAGAACGGCGCAGGCAATACGGCCAACGTTGGTGCGATGGCGAACATGCCGAGCACGGTGATCCAGAATACGCTTAACAACCAGAGCATCCAGAGCCTGATGACAATCAACGCCAGCGTGAACACGCTGGCGGCGTTCCGCACGCAGATGGCAAATACTGCGCTGAACAGTGTCATCCAAAGGACAGCCAGCATGAGGTAAGTCGCGAATACGCGGACAAGCGGTACAGGTTGCGGGCTCCTGCGAGACAGCCCGCCGTCCCCGGGGGAGGAAGACGTCATGAAGAAGCGTTCGCTGCAGGGCATCCGTTTTGCCGGCTGCTCGACGATGCTGTTGCTGGGCGGCATGAGCCACGCCCAGACACCGCCGGACGCGGGGCCACCGGCCGCCGCCCGGCTGGAGACGCTGCAGAAGGAACTGACCGAACAGTCCCGGCAGCTCGAAGCCATGAAGCGCGCGCTGGCGGAGCAGGAAGCCACCATCCGCGAGCTGCGCAATACCATCAGCCCCGACTCCCTCGCGCGCAAGCGCGGCGGCCAGCGTACCGGCGCCGATGTGTCCACCAACTCGGCTGCTGCGGCCGCCGGCAGCAGCGCCACCCAGATCAACAACACGGTGCAGCAGGGCATGCAGCAGCAGGCCCAGCAGCAGCCTGCCGGTCCGGGCGATCCGCAGAACCAGGCCCCGCCAGACAACGTGGCGCAGGGCGCCCAGCAGGGCGAGTCCCTCGCCGGCGCCGAGGAGCCGGTGGGCCGCGCGCCGGTGTCGGACGGCCGTCCGCCCGAGATCGCCCCGATCTTCGACCAGCCTGGCGTGCTGACGGCCCAGGGCAGCCTGGTGGTGGAACCGAGCTTCCAGTACGGCTATTCGTCGAACAACCGCGTGGCGCTGGTCGGCTACACGGTGATCCCGGCCGTGCTGATCGGCCTGATCGATGTGCGCGAGGTGAAGACCACCACCTACCTCAGCGCGGTGGCGTTCCGCTACGGCCTGACCAAGCGGCTCGAGATCGAAGCCAAGGTCCCCTACGTCAGCGCGAAGTCGCAGACCGTGAGCCGGGAAGTCTTCACCGGCAGCGCGTTCGACAACGTGTTCAACTCCAGCGGCAACGGCCTGGGCGACGTGGAGGCGACGCTGCGCTACCAGCTCAACTACGGCAACGAGAAGATGCCGTACTTCATCGGCTGGCTCCGCTACAAGTCGAATACCGGGAAAGATCCGTTCGAAGTGGTGACCGATTGCGTGACGCGCTGCGTCAGCAATACCACCGGCACCGGCCTGCCGCTGGGCATGCCGACGGGTACCGGCTTCCAGGCGATCCAGCCGGGCGTGACCTGGCTGCTGCCGACCGATCCGGCGGTGTTCTTCGGCACCTTCAGCTACCTGCACAACTTCGCGCGGGACAACGTCAGCCGCACCGTGCTGAACGGCCAGACCGAGTCGCTGGGCAAGATCGCCCCGGGGGACATCTTCCAGTTCAACTTCGGCATGGGCCTTTCGCTGAACGAGCATGCCTCGTTCAGTATCGGCTATGACCAGAGCATCATCTGGCCGACCAAGCAGAACGGGCAGACCATTCCGGGCTCGGTGCGCATCACGCAGGGCACGCTGCTGGTGGGCTACTCGTACCGCTTCAGCCCACGCTACACGCTGAACCTGTCGGTGGGTGCCGGCCTGACCCGCGACACGCCGGACCTGACTGTCACGCTGCGCCTGCCGATCACATTCTGACGCAGGCAGATAGCGCGAGGTGACGCGCGGCGCGCATGCGCGATGTTTCAAGCGCGCGTCACCACGGAGCGTGCCGCAGCGCGCCTTGCAACCGGTCTGCGAACGGAGTAGAACGAACCTATCCCGTCCCGCACCGACGGATACCCAAGCCGGGGCGGCCTGAGCCTGAAGAGGAGACAAGCCATGCGCAAACGCATCTTCTGGTTGTTGCCCGACCTGCCAAGCGCCCGCCGCACCATGGACGACTTGCTGCTGGCCCGCATCGAGAATAGCCACATCCATTTCGTGGCGCGCGATGGGTCAGACATGACCGGATTGCATGAGGCGAACCTGTTCCAGACCTCCGACATCGTCCACGCCGCCGAGATGGGGCTGATGGTGGGCGGTGGCGTGGGGATCGTGGCCGGTGTGGTGGTGGCGATGTTCCCTATCGTCAGCGACACGCCGCAGTGGGGCCTGGTCGGCGTGCTGGCCGTGCTGGGCGCGGTGTTCGGGGCCTGGGCCTCGAGCATGATCGGCAGTTCGGCCCCCAACAGCCGGCTGCGCGCCTTCGAGAAAGACATCGAGGCCGGCAAGCTCCTGCTGATGGTGGACGTGCCGCGTGGCCGCATCGAGGAAATCGAGATGCTGCTCCAGCGCGCCCATCCGGAAGCCCGCTTCGCCGGGATGGACCCCGCAGTGCCGGCGTTCCCCTGAGCCCTTCCTGGGCTCTTCACGGAACGCTTCGCTGCATTGCAACGCTTAGCCTGCGCGCCCCCGTGGCGCGCCCCGGCGCACGGCTTGTCGTGCGCCATGCTGCGGCCACACCCGCGCCGTCACCCGGAGCTTTCCCGGCAAACGGTGTGCTGCCGCAGCAACACCCCTCCCGACCCTCCCCATCTGGATGTTTGAACATTTACCCCCGTTGAGGTAAGTTGCGGGCATCGCACGGCCGTCCTCACGGGGCGCGCCGCGCGCCGCAGCGGCAAAAAATTACTAGTCAGCCAGCAGCTTTTGGAGGGGTCACAATGAACGCAAGGAGCTTTGCGTGCGGCATGCTTGCCGCCACGCTGGGGTTTGTCGCGCCCGTGGCGGTGCACACCGCGCACGCGGAACCGGGGATCAGCAAGGGCACCATCCGCATCGGCCAGTCGGCCGGCGTGACCGGCCCGGTAGCCGGCTCGGTCAAGGAGCAGATCGCCGGGGCGCAGGTCTACCTGAAGACCGTCAACGCCAACGGCGGCGTGGCCGGGCGCCGCATCGAGCTGGTGACCTACGACGATGGCTTCGACGCCAAGCGCACCCCGGACAACGTCCGCAAGCTGATTGCCGAGGACAAGGTCTTCGCGCTGTTCATGGTGCGCGGTACGCCGCAGAACGAGAGCATCCTGCCGATCATCGGCGCGGAGAAGGTGCCGCTGGTGGCCCCGCTGACCGGCGCCATCACGCTGCATCGCCCGGTCAACCGCTATGTGTTCAACGTGCGCGCCAAGTACCAGGACGAAGTGGCCCGCGCCATCAACCACCTCGCCACCTCCGGCATGAGCCGGATCGCCATCTTCTACGCCAACGACGGCTTCGGGCAGGACGTGTTCGAAGGCTTCACCACCGCGCTGCAGGCGCGCGGCGTGCAGCCGGCGGCGGCGGCCTCGTTCAACCGGCCGATGGGCGATATCGGCCAGGGCGTGGCCAACGTCCACAAGGCCAATCCGCAGGCCGTGATGGTGATCGGCTCGGGTTCGGAAGCCGCGCGCATCATCAAGGAACTGAAGCGCGCCGGCAGCGAGGCGCAGTTCGTCACGCTCTCCAACAACGCCGCCGACTCCTTCATCAAGGAACTGGGCGATGACGGGCGCGGGCTCATCATCACGCAGGTGGTGCCGGGCATGAACTCCAGCCAGATGAGCATCGCCAGCGAGTACCGCAGCATGGCCAAGGCCCAGAACGTGGAGCCGAGCAACGCGGGCATGGAAGGCTTCATGTCGGCGAAGGTGCTTGTGGAAGGGCTGCGACGCGCCGGCGCGGAGCCCACGCGCGAGAAGCTCGTGACCGCGCTGGAAGGCTTGCGCGACTACGACCTCGGCGGCATCCTGATCAGCTACAGCGCCACGCGCCACACCGGCTCGTCGTTCGTCGAGATGTCGATCGTCTCGTCGACGGGCAAGCTGATTCGCTGACGCATCAGGGAACCCCCGGCGCCATGCCGGGGTGTTTTTCCGGCTGCTGCGCTGCGGTATAGTCGCCGCATGCCGATTTCCACCGCAGTCTCCCCGTCCCCCTTTTCGCTCGATGGCCGCGTCGCGCTGGTCACCGGCGGCGCGCAGGGCCTTGGCCGCGCGATTGCCGCCGGCCTGGCCGCCGCGGGCGCCCACGTGCTGGTCTGCGCGCGCAGCGCCGACCGCGTGGCGGACACCGTGGCGCAGTTGCAGGCCAGTGGCGGCAGCGCCGAAGCCCTGCCGCTCGACATCACCGACGAAGCCGCCGTCGCCGCCACCTTCGCGGCGCTCGCCACCCGGCCGGGCCGGCTCGACATCCTGGTCAACAACGCCGGCACCCGCAACCGCGCTTCCATGGTCGATCTCGACGCTGGTGACCTGCGCGCCATGCTCGAGACCAATCTCGTCGCGCCCTACACGCTGTGTCGCCACGCTGCGCAACTGATGCAGCGCGGGCAGTACGGGCGCATCGTCAATGTCTCGTCGATCGCCGGGCAGGTGGCGCGCGCCAACGACGTGCTCTATCCGGCCACCAAGGGCGGGCTGGACGCCCTCACGCGCGCCATGGCGGCCGATCTGGGCCGCCACGGCATCACCGTCAACGCCATCGCGCCCGGCTACTTCGCCACCGAGCCGAACCAGTCGATGGTGGCGGACGGCACGGTCGCCGAATGGCTGCGCAACCGGACCTCGCTGGGCCGCTGGGGCCAGCCGGACGAAGTGGCCGGCGCGGCGGTCTTCCTCGCCTCACCGGCGGCATCGTACGTCAGCGGGCAGGTGCTGGCCGTCGATGGCGGCTACCTCGGCCACTTCTGACGCAGGCAGTCGATCATCGCCGCCGCGGCGGCCGAATCGCCCCGCTCCTTGAGCCGCACCAGGCAGATGTCGCGCACCAGCGACGGCATCTGCAACGGCCGCACCGCCAGCCCCTCGCGCCGGAACTGGAACAGCGCCAGCGCCGGCACCACCGAGACCCCCAGCCCCGCCTCCACCAGCGCCGCCACGGTGGCCAGGTGCTCCACCTCCATCACGCCATTGACCCGCAGCGGGTGCAGCGCCGCATCCAGGTGCTGGCGCACGCTGCTTGTGCGGGAGAGCTGGATGAAGGGCAGCCCGGCCAGCGCCTGTGGCGCGATGCGCCGCTTTGCCGCGAGCGGATGGTCTGCCGGGCAGACCAGATGGAAGTTGTCGTGGACCAGCGGCTCGATGCGCAGGTCGGCATCCTGGGCCGGCGCCGGGGCCAGCGCGAAGTCCGCCTGCCCGCGCCGCACGAGATCGATGCAGCCATCGGCCAGTTGATCGTGCAACTCCAGCGAGATGCCGGGGTAGCGGCGATGGAAGTCCGCGAGCAGCGGCGGCAGGTCGCCGCCCGCCAGCGAGGGCAGGGCGGCGATGGCCACGCGGCCCTTGCGGCGCTCGGCGTGGTCGCGCAGGTCCTCGAATGCCGTCTCGAAGTCGGCCAGCAGGCGGCGCGCCACTTCCTCGAAGCGGCGGCCGTCCGCGCTCAGCTCCACATGGCGCGTGGTGCGCTCGAACAACCGGCTGCCGGCCTGCTCCTCCAGCGTCTGCACCAGCGTGCTGAAGGCCGACTGGGAGAGGTGGCACGCCTGCGCCGCGCGCGTGAAATTGCGGTGCGTGGCCAGCGCCACGAAGGCGCGCAGGTGCTTGACCGACAGGTTCATGGCGGGCTGGATTTATCCACAGAACCGATAGATTAATCCAAATGATCTGTTTGATGGTGGGAGCGGCGAAGCCTAGAATCGGATCGCCTTCCCCCCTCTTCCGCGAACGCCCATGACTGCTCCCCTGCTGATCGGCTCCGGCGCCGGCTTCTCCGGTGACCGTACCGATGCCGCCTTGCCCGTGGTGCGCACGCTGATCGCCGCCGGCGGCCCGGCGGCCCTGATTTTCGAGACGCTGGCCGAGCGCACGCTGGCGCTGGCGCAACTTGCGCGGCGCAGCGATCCCGAGCATGGCTACGAGCCGCTGCTCGACCAACTCCTGACGCCCGTGCTCGGCCTGTGCCTGGCCAACGGCATCCCCATCGTCGGCAACTTCGGCGCGGCCAACCCGCGCGCGGCGGCGCGCCGTATCGGCACCCTGGCGGCGCAGCTTGGCCTCGCGGCACCGCGCGTGGCCGTGGTGGAGGGCGACGACCTCTCGCACGACGCCGGCCGCGCCGTGCTGCGCGGCATCGTGGGCCCGTCCTTCCCGGAAGCGCGCTTCGTCTGCGCCAACGCCTATATCGGCGCGCGCGGCATTGCCGATGCCCTGCGCGACGGCGCGCAGGTCGTGGTCTGCGGCCGCGTGGCCGACCCCGCCCTGGCCGTGGGGCCGGCCATGGCGCACTTCGGCTGGGCCTGGGACGACTGGGACCGCCTGGCCGCTGCCACCATGGCCGGCCACCTGCTCGAATGCGGCGCCCAGGTCAGCGGTGGCTACTTTGCCGATCCGGGCATGAAGGACGTGCCGGACGTGCACGCGGTGGGCTTCCCCATCGCCCAGCTCGACGCCGACGGCCGCATCGAGATCTTCAAGGCGGCCAACACTGGCGGCTGCGTGGACCTCCGCACGGTGAAGGAGCAGCTGCTGTACGAAGTCCACGATCCGAGCGCCTACCTGACGCCGGACGTTGTGGCCGACATCGGCGCCGTGACCGTGTCCCAGATCGGCCCGGACCGCGTGGCGGTGCGCAACATCCACGGCCACCCCCGGCCCGAGCAGCTCAAGGCCAACCTGTTCTATCAGGGCGGATGGTTCGCGGAGGGCGAGATTTCCTATGCGGGGCCCAACGCGGCGGCGCGCGCCCGGCTGGCGGCCGACATCCTGCGCAAGCGGATGCAGGGCCTCGGCCACGATGTGCCGATTCGCTTCGACCTGATTGGCGTGCTGAGCGTGTTTGCCGACGATGGCGGCGCCATGCTGGCGGCGCCCCAGCCGGGCGAGGCCGCCGCGCAGGATGTGCGCCTGCGCGCCGCGCTCGCCCACGAGGACAAGGCGGTGGCCCAGACGCTGCTGCGCGAGGTCAACGCGCTCTACACCTGCGGCCCGGCCGGCGGCGGCGGCGTGCGCACCGCGCTGCGCGCGCGGCTCAATGCGATGTCGTGCCTGGTGCCGCGCGATGCGGTGTCGCCCACCCACGTCCTCGTTGCCTGACCGGAGACCGCCATGACTGCCACCACCGCCGCCACCGCCCCGCTCTACCAGTTTGCCCACGGCCGCACCGGCGACAAGGGCGACCGCTCCAATATCAGCGTCATCGCCTACGACGCGCGCGACTTCGATCACCTCGTGACCCATGTGACCGAAGACGCCGTGCGGGCCCTGTTCGCCCACCGCCAGCCCACGGCGGTGAAGCGCTACGTCGTGCCGTCCATCCAGGCGATGAATTTCGTCATCGATGGCGTGCTCGACGGCGGCGTCAACGACGCCCTCAATCTCGACACGCACGGCAAGGCGCTCGCGTTCCTGCTGCTGGGCCTGCCGATTCCCGTGCCGCCGCGCCTTGCCGCCGGCACTTCCTGATCGATTCTTCGCTTTTTTCTGATCCAGCGACCTCTTACAACAAATCGAGGAGACAACGATGTACGGATTCCGCAGCCCGCTTACCCTGGTCGCGCTCGCCTGCCTGGCCCTGCCGGCCGGCAGCGCCTGGGCCGAATACCCCGACAAGCCGATCCGCTTCGTCGTGCCGTTCGCGGCCGGCAGCGCCACGGACCAGCTCGCGCGCGCCGTGGGCCAGGCCATTACCGTGGACAGCAAGGTCACCGTGGTGGTGGACAACAAGCCCGGCGCCAACGGCTTCATCGCCGCCAGCGACGTCGCCAAGGCCAGCCCGGACGGCTACACGGTGCTGATCACCACCAACACCACCCACGCGGCCAATGAGCACCTGTTCAAGAAGCTGCCCTACGACCCCGTGAAGGACTACGCGCCCGTGACGGCGCTGGGCCGGGGCGGCCAGATCATGGTGGTGAACCCGCAGGTGCCGGCCAAGACCGTGGGCGAGTTCATCGCGCTGGCCAAGAAGGAGCCGGGCAAGCTGAGTTTCGGCAGCGGCAGTTCGTCGTCGCGCATCGCGGGCGAGCTGTTCCAGCAGATGGCCAACGTGCAGCTGCTGCATGTGCCGTACAAGAGCAATCCGCTGGCGATTACGGACCTGCTCGGCAACCAGATTCAGATGATGATCACGGACACCGCCACCGGCCTGCCGCAGGTGAAGTCGGGCAAGCTGCGCGCGCTGGGTGTGTCGGGCAAGGCGCGCTCGCCGCTGGCGCCGGACGTGCCGACCATCGACGAGGCAGGGGTGAAGGGCTACGAGATGAGCTACTGGTTCGCGGCCTACGCACCGGCCGGCACGCCACCGGCGGTGGTGACCAAGCTCAACCAGCTGCTGGTGAAGGCGGCGAAGAGCGACACCGCGTCCACGTTCTATCAGTCAACCGGGACCGAGGTGTTCACGAGCACGCCGGCCGAGCTGGCCAAGTTCCAGGGTCAGGAATCGGCCAAATGGGGCCGGATCATCAAGTCGGCGAACATCCAGCCGGAGTAATCCGCCCACGCAGAAACGGGTACGCCCGCTGCTATGAAAAGACGCCCGCTATTGCAGCGGGCGTCTTTTTTTGCCTTACGGCTTTAGCCCGAGGCGGTAGGCCACTGCGTACGGCAGCTTGCCGGGCTTGGTCGAACCCACCGGCTGCGAGAGCGCCGTGAACTCGGTTTCGTTCAGCGTGGTCAGGCCGCCCAGTTGCGCGGCGGTCTTGCCGTTGCTGACCACGGCGTCCGGCGCCAGCGCCACCATGGCGGCCGAGGCGCGGTGCACGGCGTCGAGGTAGCTCGCGGTGTCGTCCAGGTTGACCGTCTTCAGGTCCACCACGCCGCGCAGCCAATCGCCCCAATAGAACTCCGTGAACTCGGTGGCATCGGTCGGCTGGCTGTAGCCGATGTCGCGCGTGAAGTAGACCAGCGCGCGGTACGGGTCGTTGCCGAGGCCGTTCTTCAGGCCCAGCGCGCGCGGCAGGTCAGCCGGGTAGGTCGGCTGGTTGGCGCCGTCCTTCGACCAGATCAGCTTGCGCTCGCGCAGCGTGCGGAAGAACGTGGCGCGGTTCAGCGTGGACAGGTTGTCCTGCACGCGGATCCACATCTTCGACTGCGCGCCGCCGGTGTCGGCGTCCCAGATCGACGTGAACGAGTGGTGTCCATCGGTCAGGAACGGCTCGCCGTAAGGCCCCACCACCAGCGTCTTCATGTCGGCCGGCTTGTTGCCGACCGCCTTGGTGCAGGTGAAGGAGGCGAGGTCGCCGAGGCGGGACGTGGCCGCATCCCAGGTGCTGGTCTTGTTCTGGCCGTTGGTCTCGCAGGCGTCGTCGAACTTCTTGATCGGGTCCGCGGCGTAGCGGCCGAGCTTGTAGTAGATCTGGTCGCGGCCGATGGCCGGCTGGGTGGGGCGCAGATCGGCCAGCGTGACGAGGATGTTCTGCCCTGCAGTGGCCGTCAGGTAGGTCGAGACCGGCGTCGGCGCGGCCATCGGGGCGCACACGGCGGGAAGCTGTCGCGTGCTGCCCGGCACCTGCCGGAGCTGGTACGCGAGGTTCTTGCTCACCGGCAGCCAGGTCAGGCCGAGCGATTGCGCCTGGCCGGCCACGGTGGCCTGCCACGTGCCCGAGACCAGCCCGTTGGCGGCGGCCCCGCCGGCGCGGTTGTAGGCCAGCGTCACGTCCACGGGGATGTTGTCCGCGGCGAGCGTGGTGCCCGCCACCGAGACGATGTTGCGGCGCGTACGGCCCGTGGCGGCGTTCTTGTCGTCGAGTTCCGGCTCGGCGCAGACCCAGTCGCCATCGATGCCATTGGCGGCGACGGCCGTGGCCGTGCGCACGACCCAGCTACCGGTGGGCGCCGTGGCGCTGGCGCCGGTTTCGTCGACGAAGAGCGCCACCTGGCCCTGCTGGCGGCCTACGAACAGGCGGCCGACCGTGCTGCCGCCCAGCGTCAGCGCGAAGGCGCCCGGATAGCGCGACTGGTCGGCATCGGCCGCCAGCTTGCCCGACTGGCCGCCGGCGCAGTCGGCGCTGTAGCCCAGCCCGGCGCAGACGCGCACGTTGCCATCCGCGCCGATATTGAGCTGGCCCGCGCTGGCGGCGTCGCCGGCCTGGCGCAGGTAGCTGTAGGTGCCGGCGATGTCGGCCAGCTGCGCGCCACGGTTGCCGGCCGAGATATAGCCCTGGAGCAGGGCGCCGTTGCCGGCCTTGACGTTGGGCACCTGGCCCAGCGCGCCGGAGAGCACGCCGTCATCGAGCGTGAAGCGGAAGGTGATGGCGGCGGCGGCGGCAGCCAGTGCTGCCGGTACGTCGGTGCCGCTGGCGGCGAGGCCGGTCACGCGGTAGGTGCCGTCTTCCAGCACGTACTGGCCCACCAGTGCCCCGGCCAGGCCGAAGCGGGAATCGAGGAAGCGCAGGGTGAGTTGGCCGGCGGCGGGTTTGTCGAGTTCGACGGATACCGTGTCGCCAAAGCTGACCGCGCCGACGTACAGCGATCCGCCCGACAGCGGCTGCACCGATGCCGGCTGCGTGGTGCCGCCATTGCCGCCGTTGCCACCATTGCCACCGGTACCGCCATTCGCGGCGCTGCCGTTGTCATCGTCGCCGCCGCAGGCGCCGAGCGCGAGCGTGGCCGAGATCAGCGCGGCAAAGGCTGCCTGCCTGGTCCTCTTTCCCATGATTTCCCCTGTTCGTTGTTGTAATCGATAAGTGCCGAAGACGGCACGTGGTCGCGCGTCAGTCTAGGCAGCGGCGATGACACTCCCATGACAGCGCCGGTGGCGTGGATTTCGCCTAGAGTGGCTAGATCGGAACTGCTGGAGCGAGGCCATGGGGCACGAATCGACACACATGCACCGGGGCCGGCGCAGGGTGCTGGGGGCGATGGGGCTTGTGGTCGTGGCGGGCGCGCTGCCGGCCATGGCGCAGACGCCAGCCAAATCGAAGATCGGCGTGATCGGCTCGGGGCGCATCGGCGGCACCGTGGGCGGCCTGTTCGTGAAGGCTGGGCACCCCGTGATGTTCTCCTCGCGTCACCCGGAGTCCCTGAAGAGCCTGACCGATTCGCTCGGCCCGCTGGCACAGGCCGGCACGGTGGCGCAGGCGCTGGCCTTTGCCGATGTGCTGCTACTGGCCGTGCCCTACGGCGCCGTGCCCGAGGTGGGCCAGCAGAACAAATGGCAGGGCAAGATCGTGCTCGATGCCACCAATGCGGTCTCGCCGCGCGACGGGGCGATCGTGGAGGAGGTGAAAGCCAACGGCATCGGCGCCACCACGGCCAAGTACCTGGCCGGCGCGCGGATCGTGCGCGTGTTCAACTTCACGGGCGCGGCGGAGTTTGCCCGCGAGAGCCATCGCCAGGGCGCGCTGATGGCGGTGCCGATGGCTGGCGACGACGCGGCTGCGCTAGCCGTGGCCGCGCAACTGGTGCGTGAGGTGGGGTTCGAACCGGTGGTGGTAGGCGGCCTGTCGACGGCGGACCGCTTCGCGCCGGGTGGCAAGCTGTTCCGCCAGATGGGCTCGGCGGACGCTTTCCGGCGCGCGATGGCGGAGTAACAGTGGTGGAGTAACAGCGGCGGAGTAACAGCGCCGGAAAATCAGCGCCGCCGCCACTCCATGGCGACCATCGACGGCGCAAAGCCGAGTTGGCCGAAGAAGGCGGCTTCCGAGGAGCGTGCCGCGCGCAACACCCAGACGATGTCGGGATCGTTGCCCATGACCTGGCGCACCAGCGCCCGGCCGATGCCGCGCCGGCGATGCTGCGGCGCCACGGCCACCATCGAGATGTAGCCGTTGGCGATGTCGTCGCAGAGGGCGCGGGCGAAGCCGATCACCTCGCCCTTCTCCACGGCCACGGCTACGCGTTGGGAATTGGCGATCAGTTGCGCGAAGCGTTCCGCATTGCCGACCTGTTGCTCCCAACCGTTGGCGGCCAACAGACGCCTGGCCGCCTCGATCTCTGCGGGCAACGGGTTACGGATTTCCATCGACGGCTCCTCCTGCCAGATACCATGTCGCGTGCCACACCCCCAACCAAAGTGGGGAGCGCAGCGGCGTTTGCGCCACGAAGCTGCGATGTGCGGCGCGAATGGCGACAGAGTGTAGCGAAGCGGATATGGATGCGTCAAACAATGCACGGTGCAAAGCGCACAAGCGTTCGTATTCCCACGCAACGCCATCGATTGCCGCCACGGCGCGATGCCGCGCGGTATGATGGTCGCCATGAACGCCTCGATCTTCTCTTCCGCCCATCCGGCCGATCAGTTGGCCGAGTTCTCTGACGCGGACAGCGCGCTGGCGCGCATTCGCGAGATCTACGACGGCTCGGTCGCCGCCGTGCGCGCGCGCTTCGACGCCTTCGCGCAGGGCAAGCCCCTCCCATCGGCGGCGCACGCGTGCTACCCGTACCTCGGCATCTCGGTCAACCTCGAAACCATGGTGACCGACAGCCGCCCTTCGTGGGGTACGGTCGCCTACCCCGGCGTGTACGGCACCACGGTCACGCGACCGGACCTGCTGTGCGACTACTACCGCGACCAGATCGAGCGCCTGATGCGCTATCACCGCGTGCCGGTGGTCGTCGGCCTGTCGCGCCGGCCGATCCCGCTGCCGTTCGTCATCGAAGCTTCGACCACCGACATCAGCTACACCCAGGCGCGCGAGCTGGAGGCGTCGTTCGTGCTGCCCGAGCTGAGCCGCATCGACGACTCCATCGCCAATGGCACCTACGAGCCCACGCCCGGCGAAGCCTGGCCGCTCTCGCTGTTCTCGGCGGAGCGCGTGGACCTGGCCCTGCAGCGGCTCTACCACTACACCGGCACGGCGCCGCACCACTTCCAGCGTTTTGTCCTGTTCACGAACTATCAGCGTTATGTCGATGAGTTCGTCGCGCTGGGCCGCTCGCTGATGTCTGGGGATGGCGGCGACGGCTACGTGCGCTTCATCGAACCGGGGGACGTGACCCAGAACCTCGGCGAAAGCGAACCCGACGACGCCACCCGCCCGCGCGCGCTGCCGCAGATGCCGGCCTACCACCTTGTGCGCGAGGACAAGCTCGGCGTCACGCTGGTCAATATCGGCGTCGGGCCGTCGAACGCGAAGACGATGACCGATCACCTCGCCGTGCTGCGTCCGCATTGCTGGCTGATGGTGGGTCACTGCGGCGGCCTGCGCCGCTCGCAGCAGCTTGGCGACTACGTGCTGGCGCACGCCTATGTGCGGGACGACCACGTGCTCGATCACGACCTGCCGCCATGGGTGCCGGTGCCGCCGATCGCCGAGATCCAGGTGGCGCTGCAGGAGGCCGTCGCCCGCATCACCGGCCTGTCCGGCAACGAGATGAAGACGCGCATGCGGACCGGGACGGTGGTGTCCACCGATGACCGCAACTGGGAGTTGAAGTCGAAATCGCTCTATGCGCGCTTTAACCAGTCCCGCGCGATTGCCATCGACATGGAAAGTGCGACGGTCGCCGCCAATGGCTTCCGGCTGCGCGTGCCCTACGGCACGCTGCTATGCGTGTCCGACAAGCCCTTGCATGGGGAGTTGAAGCTGCGCGGCATGGCCAATACCTTCTATCGGCAGCGCGTGAGCCAGCATATGACGATCGGCCTCGAGGCGATCCGTATCCTGCGGGAGAACGGCGTGGAAGAACTCCACTCGCGGAAGTTGCGCAGCTTCGACGAGCCGGCCTTCCGCTGAGCATTGCCCCCCGCTCCGGGCGGAGCGGGGCGTCCGACATCAACACATCAGAACCGGTAACCCACGCCGGCGCTGAACAGCCACGGGTCGAGCTTGACCGTGGAAACCTTCACACCGCCCGCATACACGTTGCTGGAGATCCAGACCTTCTTGGCGTCCACGTTCAGGAACCAGTTCTTGGTGAGCTTGTAGTCCATGCCGATCTGCAGGGCAGGCCCCACGCTCCAGCGGTCCAGGTTCAGCGTGTTGCCCGCGATGTCCGCGCCGTAGACGCGCGTCGCGTTCACGCCCGCGCCGATGTACGGCCGGAACGTGCCGTTCGGGATGAAGTGGTACTGGAGCAGCAGGCTGGGCGGCAGGTGCTTGAACGTGCCGATCTTCTGGCCATCGAGCGAGACGTCCTGCTTCTGCGGAATCGTCAGCACCAGTTCGGCAGCGATGTGCGGCACGATGAAATACGTGATGTCGACTTCCGGAATCCACTTGTTGTTGACGTGGATGCGGTCCGACGCGCCCACGCCGCCCACCGGATCGGACTTGTTGGACATGTCGAGGAAGGTGCCGCGCATGCGCACCATCCAGTTGCCCTGGGCTTCCTCGGCAGCCATGGCCGGGGCCGCGAACGCGGCGGAGGCCGCCAGCGCGGCCAGGGTGGAGCAGAGTGTCTTGCGAGTGAGAGAGATGTTGGTCATGTTGGTATGCACAGGCGAGGAATAACTGTGCGACCAGTGTGGCCTTTGCCTCTCATCCCCACCTTGACCCAGCGCAAGCCGCGCGGCCTCGCGTGGCGGCCGCGCGACAGCCGATGATTCCGGGCGTGCGCCCGCTCCCTTCTATTTACATGCGGATTTATTCGTGGCGCCCGCGCGATGCGGCCCGTACGCTGTGCGCACGTGGTGAATGCATCGCGCATGTCGTGGGCGTCCGCAAGGACGTCTTTCCGGGTGTGCCCCGTGGGGGCGGGGCACACCGGTTTTCTCCACGGCGGCGGGACTCAATCCGCCGTAATCCGCCTCAGGCCGCCTGTGCTTCCTGGCTGGCGCGCCCGATGTGCCGGTTCACGCCGCACACCACCGCGCGCAGGGACGCCGTGACGATGTTCGCATCCACGCCCGCGCCGAAGCCCGTCGGCGAATCGCCGACGCGCACTTCCACATAGCAGGCCGCACGCGCATCGGCGCCGGCGGTCAGCGCATGTTCGTGATAGTCCATCACCCGCACCGGCAGGCCCAGGCCGCGCACGAAGGCGTCGACCACGGCGTCGATCGGGCCATTGCCCGCGCCGCGCGCCCGCACCGGCTGGCCATCGCGTACCAGTTCCACCTCGATCTCCACGCTGGCGTCGCTGGCCTCGCTCGTCGACACCATGCGATGCGAGACATAGCGCAGCGGCGCGTCCACGTCGAGGTACTCACGGCGGAACAGCGCGTAGAGGTCGTCGGCGCTCGCTTCCAGGCCCGTTTCGTCGGTCATCGCCTGCACCGCGCGGCTGAATTCGATCTGCAGCCGGCGCGGCATGAAGATGCCGTGCGCCTGCTCGAGGAGGTAGGCCATGCCGCCCTTGCCGGACTGGCTGTTCACGCGGATCACGGCGTCGTAGCTGCGGCCGAGGTCGGCCGGGTCGATCGGCAGATAGGGCACTTCCCAGATCGCGTCCGGCTTCTGCTGAGCGAAGCCCTTGCGGATGGCGTCCTGGTGCGAGCCGGAAAACGCCGTGAAGACGAGATCGCCGACGTATGGATGGCGCGGATGCACGGGCAGCTGGTTGCAGTGCTCCACGCACTGGCGCACCTCGTCGATATCCGAGAAATCGAGTTCCGGGGCCACGCCCTGGGTGTAGAGGTTCAGCGCCAGCGTGACGAGGTCGACGTTGCCGGTACGCTCGCCGTTGCCGAACAGGCAGCCTTCCACGCGGTCCGCGCCGGCCATCACGGCCAGCTCGGCGGCGGCCACGGCGGTGCCGCGGTCATTGTGCGGATGGACGGACAGCGCGATATGCTCGCGCCGCGCCAGATGGCGATGCATCCATTCCACCTGGTCCGCGAACACGTTAGGCGTGCTGCATTCCACGGTGGTCGGCAGGTTCAGCACCATCGGGCGGGTGGCGGACGGCTCCCATACAGCCGATACCGCATCGGAAACCTCAAGCGAGAAATCGAGTTCGGCCAGGCTGAAGGTCTCGGGCGAATACTCGTAGGTCCAGGCCGTTTCCGGCATCGCATCGGTCAGTTCGCGGATCAGGCGCGTGCCACTCACGGCCACCTCGCGGATTTCCTCGCGCGAGGCATTGAAGACGATGCGGCGCCACGCCGGCGCGATCGGGTTGTACAGGTGGATGGTGGCCTGGCGCGCGCCACGTACCGACTCCACGGTGCGCCGGATCAGGTCCTCGCGCGACTGGGTCAGCACCACGATGTTCACGTCGGCGGGAATCCGGTCTTCTTCGATCAGCATGCGGACGAAGTCGAAATCGGTCTGCGAGGCCGACGGGAAGGCCACCTCGATCTCCTTCAGCCCCACCTTCACCAACTGCTCGAAGAAGCGCAGCTTGCGCGCGGGGTTCATCGGCTCGATCAGGGCCTGGTTGCCGTCGCGCAGGTCGGTGCTCATCCAGCGCGGGGCGCGCGTGATCTGGCGCGACGGCCAGGTGCGGTCAGGCAGGTTGACGGTGGTGGCGGGGCGGTACTTGGCGGCGGGATTGCGCAACATGGGTGTTCTCCTTCCTCGCGGGAAGATGCGACAGGCAAAAATCAAAAATTCGGGGAAAAAACGGGAAAACGGTGGCGATAGACGGCTGCCGAACTGCCACGGGGCGCTAGGCCCGGCAACCGGTCGTTAGGTCTAGTAGTAGCGAGGAGGGGGATGCGGCCAGGCCGCCGCGCGACAGCCGGCCAGCCCGCGCCACGCACGCGCGCACGGCGGCATCGATGCGCGGGGCATCAACGGCGTGGCGGAGGAGGAGGGCGGAGGCGTGCATCGTGCGCGAAAGGGTTAAGCCGCCAGCGTAGTCGAAATCCGCACTTGGCGTCAACCGCTTGCCGTAGACCGGGGATGACCTCATCCCGATATGTGGGGTGGCGCTCAGTCCTCTGGCCAGTACATCGCCTGGCGGATCGCGCCTAGTCTCGTAGCACGGGAACGGGACATTACAACAGAAGGGGACAAACCATGACGACACGTCGATGGATATCCTGGCTCGCCTGCGCGGCGACCGTGGCGCTGATGGCAGCCTGCGGCGGCGGCGGCGGGTCCAGCGGGGGAGGTACCTCGCCGACGGGCAGCGCCGGCAATGGCGGGAGCGGTGGCAACGGCGGCAATGGCGGGAATGGCGCGACGGCTGCCAAGTCGTACACCGTGGTGATGAGCCAGACCTCCGGCCAGGTCTCCGTCGGCAGCTCGATTTCGCTGACTGCGTCAGTGGTGGACAACAACGGCAACGACGTCACCGGCAACACCAGCTTCGTCTGGACCTCTTCGAACAGTTCCGTAGCGGCCGTGGGCAATGGCACGGTGCCGGGCAGCGGCGTGGTGACCGGCGTCGGTACCGGCACCGCCACGATCAGCCTGCTGGCCACCGTCACCGGCGCCAGCAACGCCACCACGGCGTTGCCGCAGGTCTCGGCCGTCATCACGGTGGTGGCGCCCGGCACGCGTACCTACAGCCTTGCGCTGCCTTATCCGGTGTTGTCGATGACTGACGGCCAGGTGCTGCCCGTCACGGCGTCCCTGATCGACAGTGATGGCGCGGACCGCTCCACGGCCGGCAGCGGCTGGAACTGGAGCAGCAGCACGGCGGCCGTGCAGGTCACCGGCGCGATCAACTTAGGCATGCTGCGCGGCGTGAATGCGTCCGACACGGTGGCCCAGTCGGTGGTCTCGGTCTCGGTCACGGCGCCAGACAACTCCGTGCTGACAGGCGCGTTCCTGGTGTCGGTGGTCAAGACGGGCGTGGCGAGCTTCCGGCTGGTGCTGTCGCAGAACGGCGCCCAGATCAATGCGCTGAACGTGCTGAACGGCTATCCGCAGGTCTATGCGTCGAAGGTGGTGCGTAATGACGAGAGCGATGTCACACCGGACTTCAACGGCCTTTGGACCTTCACCACGACCTCGCCCTCGCTGGCCGTGCTGCCGGATGGCGCCACGCGCCTGACCACGGTCAGCACCAGCCGGCCGAATGCCGCGTCACCGCTGCAAAGCGTGCTCGCCGAGTTCGCCAGCAGCCTGTCGCTAACCGCGACGCCGCGCGCCAACCTGCTCGTCACCGAGCAGCCGACCTGGGCGCTGGTCTACAACGGTCCGCAGCCGCTGGTGGTGCCGCCGGGTATCGGGGCGACGATCGCGGTGCATCTGCTCCATCGCGGCATCGACGAAGGCATCTCGCCGTGCTTTGGCAGCTGGGCGTGGTCTACTGCCAGCAGCAACATCATCCTGAACCAGGTGGTGATCGCGCCGAACTCGGCATCGATCACGCCGCTCGCCAACGGGCCGTTCACGGTGACCGCGCGCTGCACGGCCGGACCCGAGGCAATGCCTGTGTCGATCACGCTGGCCGGCGTGGTGCAGTAAATCGGCTGGACGATGGAACCCGCCGCGCTTCCCGCGCGGCGGGTTTTTTCTTTGCCCGTTGCGGATGCAGGACGGCGGCGGGCGTACCCGTTTCTGCGGGCGTCGGACGGGTCTGGCGGGACGAGCGTACCCGTTTCTGCGTGCAGCGATCCGGGGTCAGAATGCAAAAACGGCGGTCGCAAGGACCGCCGTTCTTTGTCGGGATGGGCTCTGCGCCGTCAGGATTTGCGCACGAACCGGATGATCTGCTCGTTCTCCGGCGGGGCCGAGGCCGAGGCCGCAGGGGACGTATTCGACCCGCACGTGCCGCAGCCGCTATTCGTCTCGCACCCGGAGGCGCAACCGGCGGCGGCCTGCGGCGCCAGACGCCGCGCCAGCCATGCGCGCCAGCCGGTGGCGCCGGCGCCACCCAGGCGCACGGCCAGGGACGCCTTCACGCGTTCCCGCGTGCGCGGCATGTAGCGGCCCGTCACGTGGACCGCGCAAGCCGCCACGATCAGCGCGACCACCAGGATTTCGAAGGCGTGATAGAGCGTCATGGCCGTTGGACCCAAGTCGGTGTCGCCAGTTTCAACCTCGTCTCAACCAAATGCCAGCGCCGCACGATACGTGATGAACGACGCGAGGTAGGCCAGCCCCGTCAGGTAGGCCGCCGAAGCCGCCATCACCGCCCAGGAGTTGGTCTCGCGCCGGATCACCGCCAGCGTGGAAATGCACTGCGGCGCAAACACGTACCACGCCAGCAGGGACAGCGCCGTGGCCAGCGACCACTGCGCGGCAATCATCGGCGCCAGTTGCACGGCCACCGCGTCGTCGCTGCCCGAGAGCGCATAGACCGTGGCGAGTGCGCCAACCGCCACTTCGCGTGCGGCCAGACCCGGCACCAGTGCGATACAGATCTGCCAGTTGAAGCCGATCGGCGCGAATACATGTTGCAGCGCCCGGCCGAGCATGCCGGCGAAGCTGTAGTCGATGGCCGGCAGCGTGGCGCCTTCCGGCGGCGACGGGAACGTGGCCAGGAACCACAGCAGCACGGTCAGCGTCAGGATCACCTTGCCCACGCGCGACAGGAAGATCCGGGCACGCTCCCACAGGCCGATGGCGATGTCGCGCGGATTCGGAATCCGGTACGACGGCAGTTCCATCAGCAGCGGATGGTCGGTACGGTCACGGCGGAAGAACTTGAGCACATAGGCCACCACCAGGGCGCTGACGATGCCGGCCACGTACAGCGCGAACAGCACCAGGCCCTGCAGGTTGAACAGGCCGGCCACGGTGCGTTCGGGGATGAACGCGCCGATCAGCAGCGCATACACCGGCAGCCGCGCCGAGCAGGTCATCAGCGGCGCCACCAGGATGGTGGTCAGCCGGTCGCGCGGGTCCTGGATGGTCCGCGTGGCCATGATCCCTGGAATCGCGCAGGCGAAGCTCGACAGCAGCGGGATGAACGAGCGCCCCGAGAGCCCCGCGCCCATCATCAGGCGGTCCAGCAGGAAGGCGGCGCGCGGCAGGTAGCCCGACTCCTCCAGCGTGAGAATGAAGAGGAACAGGATCAGGATCTGCGGCAGGAACACGATCACGCTGCCCAGGCCGGCGATCAGCCCATCGACGATCAGGCTGTGCAACAGGCCAGCGGGCAGCCAGCCGCCCACGACCTCGCCGGCCAGGTGCACGGCGCCTTCGATGCCGTCCATGAGCGGCTCGGCCCACGAGAACACGGCCTGGAACATGAAGAACAGCAGCACGGCCAGGATGACCAGGCCGAACACCGGGTGCAGGATCACGCGGTCGAGCGCGTCATCGAGCCTTGCGGTGCGCGTCGGCATGGTCACGGCGGTGTCCAGCAGGCGCTTGACCTCGGCGTGCGTGTCCAGCTCGGACATCGCCTCCACGGACTGCGGCGGCACGGGCGGGGCCGGCGGCAGCACGCCGTCGAGCAGGTCGATCAGCGCCGCGGCGCCATCGCGCTTGACCGCCACGGTCTGCACCACGGGTACGCCGAGCGCCTGCGACAGCGCGTCGCGGTCGATCAGGATGCCGCGTTTTGCCGCGGCATCGCTCATATTGAGCACCACCACCATCGGCACGCCGAGCCGGCGCAGTTCCAGCACGAAGCGCAGGTGCAGGCGCAGGTTGGTGGCATCGACCACCGAGACGATGAGGTCCGGACGCGGCTCGCCGGGGCGCTGGCCCATGCAGACCTCGCGCGTGATCGCCTCGTCCAGGCTGGCCGCGTGCAGGCTGTACGCGCCCGGCAGGTCCAGGATGCGCACGCTGCGGCCGGCTGGCGAGACGAACTGGCCTTCCTTGCGCTCGACGGTCACGCCGGCGTAGTTGGCCACCTTCTGGCGGCTGCCGGTCAGGCGGTTGAACAGTGCGGTCTTGCCGCAATTGGGATTGCCCACCAGCGCAATGCGCAGGGCGGATGGAGGTTGTGCGACGGACATGTTGGCAGGGGGTCCTGATCGGCCTGTGGCAACGCCCTCAGGCGATGCGCTGGGCGGCGGAGGCGTCGGGCTGGGTAGCCGGGGCGATGCTGGAAACGGTGGCGCTTACCACTTCCACGGTGATGCGGGCCGCTTCGGCGCGGCGCAGCGCAAAGCGCGTGAAGCCGACCTGCGCCACCAGCGGGTCTTTGCCGAAGGGGCCGAACGCGATGATCTGCACCGCTTCGCCCGGCACAAAACCGAGATCGCGCAGGCGGCGCGAGATGGGATCGTTCGCGGTGGCATCGTCCACCGATTTCACAACGGCGGCCGTGCGCCGGGGCAGTTCAGACAACCGCATAGGTTTCCAGTGCGCAGGCAGGATCGCCGCCCCGCGAAGGTAAATAAAAATCGTTCTCGATTGTATAGCATTCGTGCGGCTTCGGCGCCGAAGCCATACCGGATCGCGGCAGAAGCCGTCCGTTTTCGTACGCGGGGGCGTTTCCTCCACGTCCGCGCGCGGGCTAGGGATTACGCCAGTATTCGCACTAATCTGGGGCCCGGGCGCCGGCATTCCATCGAATACCGCATTTGTGGTATTGGTCCGCCGGGAGGGGGGCGCTATGCTCCAGACACGCTGAACACCCCGTTCCACGCGTACTTCAGAGCCACTGGTCCTTGGACCGGTGGCTTTTTCTTTGGCGCACATTGCGCACCGGATTCTAAACGCCGGCCTGCGCGGCGGCCAGCCGGATGGTGTCGACGAAGTGGTCGCGCGCCGGATGATCAGGCGCCCGCTTCCACACGCAATAGACCTCGGACGGCACCGTGGCATCGGCCAGCGGCCGGAAGGTCGCCCCCGCCATGCCCGAGCGCGCAAGTGCCGCCGGCACCACAGCCACGCCCATCCCCTGCGACACCAGCGACACCACGGACAGCCAGTGCCGCATCTCGTGCCGCACCTGCGGATAGAAGCCCTGCGCGGCGCACATCTCGAAGATCCGGTTGTAATAGTCGGGCGACGCCTTGCGCGAAAACAGCACGAAGGGCTCGCCGCGCAGGTCGGTCAGCGCCACCTCGGCCCGTGGGGCCAGCGGGTGGCCTGCCGGCATGCAGCAGACAAAGGGCTCGCGATGGGCCAGCTCGGTGGCCAGTTCATCGGGCACCCGGCTGGTGTGGATGAAGCCCGCGTCGAGTTCGCCGTGTAGCAGGGCGTCGATCTGCTCCTGCGAGTTGAGTTCCGTCAACGCCACCTGGATGCCGGGGTAGCGGTGCTGGAACTCGTGCAGGCGCTGGGGCAGGCCCCGGTACAGCATCGAGCCGACAAAGCCGACGCGCAGCCGGCCCACCGCGCCCGCCTCGATCTCCCGGGCCAGCTGGCGCGCCGACTCGGCCTGCGCCAGCAGCGCCGTGGCCGACTCCTTGAACGCGCGCCCCGCCGCCGTCAGCCGCACGCCGCGGCTGTCGCGCTCGAACAGCCGCGCCCCCACCGATGCCTCCAGTTGCTGGATGTTGAGCGAAAGCGGAGGCTGGGAGATCGACAGCCGCCGCGCGGCGCGGCCGAAGTGCAGTTCCTCGGCCAGCACGAGGAAATAGCGCAGATGACGGAATTCCATGGCGATATAAATTTTGTATGGATCAAGCCAATTTTAGAATTAGACACGAATCGTTGGCGTTCGAATAATGGATCCCAAACAAGGAGACAGCCATGCCGACCAGCGCCGCCCGGATTCCGTCCGCTTCTTTGACCGATTCGCGAGATTCGTCTCAAGATATCGCCCATCCGGTACCGGACCGGCACGGCACGAGCCTGTTCACGGCCGACCCGGACCTGCGCGCGCTGCTGCCGCTCTACCTGCCGGCCGACCTGTTCAATCACCTGCTGCCGCATCTTGAGCGCATGGGCGCGCTGGCGGGTGGCGTGCTCGATACCCTCGCCAATGTGGCGGATCATGCACCACCCACGCTCTCCCATCGCACTCGCACCGGCCTCGACGCGCAGGCCATCCACAAGGATCCTGCCTATATAGAACTGGAGAAAGTGGCGTTCGCCGAATTCGGCCTCGCCGCGGCCTCCCATCGCGGCGGCGTGCTCGGCTGGGACAAGCCCATGCCGCCTGCGGCGAAGTACGCACTGACTTATCTGTTCGTCCAGGCCGAGTTCGGGCTGTGCTGCCCGCTGTCGATGACGGACTCGCTGACCCGCACGCTGCGCAAGTTCGGCGACCCGGCGCTGGTGGAACGCTATCTGCCCAACCTGACCACGCAGGTCTTCGACGACCTGTACCAGGGCGCGATGTTCATGACCGAGCAGGGCGCCGGCTCCGACGTGGCAGCCACCGCCACGCGCGCGATTCGGGACGACAGCGTGGAAGGCGGCTGGCGGCTGGTAGGCGACAAGTGGTTCTGCTCCAACCCGGACGCCGCCCTGGCCATGGTGCTGGCCCGCATGGAGGAGCCGGACGGCACGGCCACACCGGGCATCAAGGGTGTCTCGCTGTTCCTGCTGCCGCGCACGCTGGCCGATGGCAGCGCCAACCACTATCGGATCATCCGTCTCAAGGACAAGCTCGGCACGCGCTCGATGGCCAGCGGCGAGATCCGGCTCGAAGGCGCGCACGCGTGGCTGGTGGGCGAGCCGGGCCGGGGCTTCGTGCAGATGGCGGACATGATCAACAACTCGCGGCTCTCCAACGGCGTGCGGGCGGCCGGGCTGATGCGCCGCGCGCTGACCGAGGGGCAGTTCATCGCCCGGGAACGGCGCGCGTTCGGCAAGCGGCTGGTGGACATGCCGCTGATGCGTCGGCAGCTGCTCAAGCTCACGCTGCCCACCGAGCAGGCCCGCACGATGGTGTTCCAGACCGCCGAGGCGCTGCGCCGCGCCGACGCCGGCGAGGCCGATGCCTACCCGCTGATGCGCGTGCTGACGCCGCTGATCAAGTTCCGCGCCTGCCGTGACGCGCGCAAGGTCACCGGCGACGCCATGGAGATCCGCGGCGGCTGCGGCTATATCGAGGAATGGAGCGACCCGCGCCTCGTCCGCGATGCGCACCTGGGGTCGATCTGGGAGGGTACGAGCAATATCGTCGCGCTGGATGTGCTGCGCGCCATCCGCCGCGAGGGCTCGCTGCCCGTGCTCCAGACGTATCTGGCTGGCCTGCTGGCCGATACGCCGATGCATGCCACGGCTCGGGCCACCTTCGCGCAGGCCATCGCCAACGCCGCCGCGCTGGCTGCACGCGCCGCCGAGGCCGGTGCCGAAGGCGATGTGCTGGCCCGCCAGGCCGCCTCCGCGCTGTACCACGTGACCAGCGCCGTGGCGATGGCGTGGGAAGCGGGCCGCATCGGCTCGGTCCGTCGCATGCGGCTGGCGCAACTGGTGCTGGTGTACCGCGTGCTGCCGCAGGACCCGCTGGCCGGCGGCGCCGAGCCGGCATGGCTGGCCGAGACTGTCGCGCCGCCCGAGGACGGCGCGCTGCGCCCCGCCGGCCAACTCGACGAGATCAACGTGTTTTGACCTGTTTTGACGTGTTCCTGCGTTCCAAATAGACAAAAAAGCCTCACCCGGAGACAAACCATGCCCCCCAAGCTTCATTGGCACCGCCGCGCGGCCCTGGCGGCCTTCACCGCGCTCGCCGCCGCCACGCTCGGCCTTGCCGCCGCGCCCGCCTTCGCCCAGAAGGACTTTCCGACCAAGCCGATCATGATGGTGGTGACCTACCCGCCGGGCGGCCCCACCGATGCGATGGCCCGCACACTGGCCGCCGCGCTCAAGAGCAGCCTGGGCCAGCCCGTGGTGGTGGAGAACCGCGCCGGCGCCGGCGGCAATATCGGCGCGGAGGCGGTGGCGCGCGCCGAGCCGGACGGCTACACGCTGATGTTCGGCACCTCGGCGCCGCTGGCCATCAACGTGAGCCTGTATCGGAAGATCAACTACGACCCGGTGAAGAGCTTCGCGCCGGTGATCCAGATCGGCCATCTGCCGAACGTGCTGGTGGTGAACGCCAACGTGCCGGCGAAGAACGTACAGGAGCTGATTGCCTACGGCAAGGCGCATCCGGGCAAGCTGACCTATGCGTCGTCGGGCAACGGCGCGTCGTCGCATCTGGCCGGCGTGCTGTTCAACAACCTCGCCGGCACCGACTTCCAGCACATTCCGTACAAGGGCACCGGCCCGGCGCTCAATGACCTGCTCGGCGGGCAGGTCAGCATGACGTTCACCGACGTGCTGACCGCGCTGCCATTCATCAAGAGCGGCAAGGTGCGCGCGCTGGGCGTGACCACGCGCGGCCGCTCGCAAGCGCTGCCTGACGTGCCGACCGTGGCCGAGCAGGGCGTGCCCGGCTTCGACGTGTCCGTGTTCTTCGGCGTGGTGGCGCCCGCCGGCACGCCGCCGGAGGTGATCCGCAAGCTCAACGGCGCCTTCGCCGAGGCGCTCAAGCAGCCCGAAGTCCGTCAGACGCTGGTGGCGCAGGGGCTGGAGTTCGCGCCGTCCACCTCGCCCGAGCAGCTCGGCGGCTTTGTGAAGTCGGAAGTCACCAAGTGGCGCGCCGTGGTACAAAAGTCGGGTGCGCAGCTCGACTGACGCGCGCAAGCCATCCAAAAAAACGATAGCGAGGTAGACACCATCATGACGACGCCCCCCACTCCCGGCGCGCTGGCCGGCATCCGCGTGGTTGATTTGTCGCGCATCCTGGGCGGGCCGTTCTGCGGCCAGATCCTGGGCGACCACGGCGCCGACGTGCTCAAGATCGAGCCACCGCAGGGCGACGACACGCGCACCTGGGGCCCGCCGTTCCGCGACGGCGTGGCGTCGTACTACTTCGGCCTGAACCGCAACAAGCGGGTGATGCGGCTGGACCTCACCGCCGATGCGGACCGCGAGGTGCTGCTGTCGCTGCTGGCCGAGGCCGATGTGATGGTCGAGAACTTCAAGACCGGCACGCTCGAGAAATGGGGGCTGGGCTACGACGTGCTGTCGCAGCGCTTTCCGCGCCTGGTGCACTGCCGGGTGTCCGGGTTTGGCGCCGATGGCCCGCTGGGCGGCCTGCCCGGCTACGACGCGGCGATCCAGGCCATGGCCGGCATCATGAGCATCAATGGCGAGGCCGATGGTGACCCGCTGCGCGCCGGCCTGCCCGTGGTGGACATGGTCACCGGCCTGAACGCGGCGCTGGGCGTGCTGCTGGCGCTGCAGGAGCGCGCGCGCAGCGGGCGCGGCCAGTTCGTCGAGGCGGCGCTGTACGACTCGGGGCTCTCGCTGCTGCATCCGCACGCGGCCAACTGGTTCATGAGTGGCAAGACACCGACACGCACCGGTAACGCCCATCCCAATATCTATCCGTACGACACGGTGGCCACGGCCACGGACCCGATCTTCCTGGCCGTGGGCAACGATCGCCAGTTCCGTATCCTGTGCGAGCACCTCGGCGTGCCCGCGCTGGCCGATGACGAACGCTACGCCACCGCCGGCGCGCGCTCGGTCAATCGCGATTCGCTGAAAGTGGAACTGGAAGCGCGCATGGGCACGCATGATGGCAAGGCGCTGGCCGATGCCCTGGCGGCGGCCGGGGTGCCGTGCGCGCCGGTGCTGTCGGTGCCGGACGCCCTCCAGCATCCGCACACCGCGCACCGCGAGATGGTGGTGGAGATGCCCGGCGGCTACAAGGGCCTCGGCGCGCCGGTCAAGCTGAGCCGCACGCCGGCCACGTACCGCTACGCGCCCTTGGCGGAGGGCAACCAGTTCCTGCCGCGCGAGGCCGCGAACGAGGGCTGATCCGTCGCAATCTCATCGCGCGGCAACGGGAGCGTACCCGTTGCTGCGCATTGAATGCCAATGCATTCAACGAGTTAACAATCGCCTACACCAGCGCCGCCGTGGACAGCTCGCGCTTCACGTAGGCATAGAAGATCGGTCCCGCAATCACGCCGGGTATACCGTAGAGCGTTTCCATCACCAGCATCACCGTCAGCAGCTCCCACGCGGCCGCCTGTATACGCGCGCCGATGATGCGCGCGTTCAGGAAGTACTCGAGCTTGTGGATCACCACGAGGTATACCAGCGACACCACGGCAATCGGCAGGGACACCGACAGCGACGCCACGAAGATCGCCGTGTTCGAGATCAGGTTGCCGAGCACCGGCAGCAGCCCCGCGATGAACGTGATGGCCACCAGCGTCTTCGAGAGCGGCAGGTGCTGGCCGAACAACGGCATCACCACCAGCAGGTAGATCGCCGTCAGGATGGTGTTGATCAGCGAGATCTGCACCTGCGCGAAGATGAACTGCGAGAAGGCCACTTGCAGCGTGCTCGCACGGGCGATCAGTGCGCTGGCCAACGGACGGCGATTGGGGCGCGAGATGGCGCGGTACAGCGCTACCATCGCCCCGATCACGAAGCCGATCAGGATATGCAGCAGCGTGCGCAGGATGTCCGCGCCGAGCCGCTGCGCCATCTGGGCGTGCTCGCGCAGGGTGGTGATCAGCGTGGTGGCGAGTTCTTCCACGCCGCGCGGCAGGGAGTCGCTCACCCAGGGCGGCATCTGGTTGCGGGAGCGGTCGATGATGTCGGCGGCGTGGTCCATCAGCCGTTCGAGCGTGTTGCCGTCGCCGCTGATAAAGCGCACGAGCGCCCAGATGCCGCCGCTCAGGGCGAAGAGGATGATCGCGGACAGGATCAGCACGGCCAGCGCGTCCCGCCGGGAATGCCGTGTGAGGCGCGGGGCCAGCACTTCGACCAGCGAATACAGCAGCAGCCCGGACAGCAGGGCCGCCACGAGGTTGGCCTGCATCACCAGCAGGAGCGCGCCGGCGGTCAGCGCATATGACGCCGCCGTGACACTGAACCAGCTGCCCGGCGTCAGGCGCCGGACGGGGTGGAGCGGATCGGGGTTGGGCGTGCCGTCTCCGGTCTGGGGGCGGCCTGGCGTGCGGTCTTGTTCCACCTGCGGCATGTCTCGGCTGTCGCGTTCGCGTTGGGTTGAAGGGTTGGGCGCATCGATTGTCGGCGCGCGGCGCGCCAATAGCAAGTCACATCGGGCGTGAAACTTGCGTGCCAGCTCGCGTATATTGAAGTCACGCAGCGCACGCTTTCCTCCCGGAGATCTGACGCCATGCCCTTCACCCATACCGTCGGCACGCGCCGGCATGTCTTTGCCGACTTGCGCACGCTGCTGGCCCGGGCCAGCCCGGCGCGCTCGGGCGACGCGCTGGCCGGCATCGCCGCCGGGGACGAGGAGGAGCGCATGGCCGCGCGCATGGCGCTGGCGGATGTGCCGCTCGGACACTTCCTCTCCGAAGCGCTGATTCCCTATGAGGACGACGAGGTCACGCGGTTGATCGTCGATCGCCACGATGCCGCCGCCTTCGCCGAGATCGGCGCGCTGACCGTGGGCGGTTTCCGGGACTGGCTGCTGCGCCACGAGACCGGCGAGGCCACGCTGCGCCGCGTGGCGCCCGGCATCACGCCCGAGATGGCGGCGGCGGTCAGCAAGCTCATGCGCAATCAGGACCTGATCGCCGTAGCGCGCAAGTGCCGCGTGGTCACGCGGCTGCGCAGCACCATCGGCCTGCCAGGCAGGCTGGCCGTGCGCCTGCAGCCCAATCATCCGACCGACGACCCGCGCGGCATCGCCGCCTCCATCATCGACGGCCTGCTCTACGGCTGCGGGGACGCCACCATCGGCGTGAACCCGGCTGGCGATAACCTCGCCGCCATCGTCAAGCTGCTACGGCTGATCGACGATGCGCGCACGCGCTACGACGTGCCGACTCAGTCCTGCGTGCTGACCCACGTCACCAACACACTGCGGGCGATGGAACTGGGCGCGCCGGTGGACCTCGTGTTCCAGTCCGTGGCCGGCAGCCAGCGCGCCAACGAGGCGTTCGGCATCTCGCTGGCCCTGCTCGACGAAGCCCGGCAGGCGGCGCTGGCGCTGCAGCGCGGCACGGTGGGGGACAACGTCATGTACTTCGAGACCGGCCAGGGCAGCGCGCTGTCCGCCAACGCGCACCATGGCGTGGACCAGCAGACCATGGAGGCGCGCGCCTACGCCGTGGCGCGTGCGTTCGAGCCGCTGCTGGTGAATACCGTGGTCGGCTTCATCGGCCCCGAGTACCTGTACGACGGGAAGCAGATCATCCGCGCCGGGCTCGAAGACCATTTTTGCGGGAAGCTGCTGGGCGTGCCGATGGGCTGCGACGTCTGCTACACCAACCACGCCGAGGCCGACCAGGACGACATGGACACGCTGCTGACGCTGTTCGGCGTGGCCGGCATCAACTTCATCATGGGCGTGCCGGGCGCGGACGACATCATGCTCAACTACCAGAGCACGTCGTTCCACGATGCGCTGTACCTGCGCGAGGTGCTCGGCCTGCGCCCCGCGCCCGAGTTCGAAGCGTGGCTGCAACGGATGGGCATCCTCGACGATGCCGGCCGGGTGCTGGAGCCGGCCGCGCGCGCGCCGTTGCTGGATCTGGCGCGCACGCTGTAGCCTAAATTGGAGCCGATCATGCCGAAGCCGCCCGCCGACATTGACCCCTGGACCCAGCTGCGCCAGTACACGCGGGCGCGCGTGGCGCTGGGCCGTGCCGGCCATGCGCAGAAGACAGGGGATGTGCTCGCCTTCGGCCTCGCCCACGCGCAGGCGCGTGACGCGGTGCACCTGCCGCTCGACGTCACGGCCATCGACATGGCCTTGCAGGAGGCGGGACTTACCGCGCAGCACGTCCACAGCGCGGCACCGGACCGCGACCAATACCTGCGCCGCCCCGACCTCGGCCGCCGGCTGGACGCCGAAAGCCACGATGCGCTGGCCAACGAGCGGCCCGCCCAGACCCCCGACGCCGTGTTCGTGATCGCCGACGGCCTCTCCGCGCTGGCCGCCCAACGCCACGCCGTGCCACTGCTGCGCGCCGTGCTGGCGCGGCTGGCCGACTGGCACATCGGCCCGGTCGTGGTAGCCCGCCAGTCCCGCGTGGCCCTCGGCGACGAAATCGGCGATCTCCTAGGCGCCCGCCAGATCGTGATGCTGATCGGCGAACGGCCCGGCCTCAGTTCGCCGGATAGTCTTGGGATTTATCTGACCTACGACCCGAAGCCCGGACGGACCGACGCGCAGCGGAACTGCATCTCGAATGTCAGGCCGGAGGGATTGCCATACGCGACAGCGGCGGACAGGCTGGTGTTTTTGATGCGCGGCGCGGTGGCGCTGGGAAGGTCGGGGGTGGAGTTGAAGGAGGATAGTGAGGGGGGCGACCCCGTCGGGCTGCCGGGCTAGCGGGAAAACGCCCTGCCGGCGTATTTCAGGGTTTTACGATTGTAGTGGTTCGCTCGTCGCTTTTAGTATGCCGCATGCGCAGTGCCAGACACTGCGGCGGCTACGGAGCGATGACTGATGGCAGAGGGTTTCGACGCGCTCGGCGCAACGTTGAGCGGGCAGCAGCAGTACTTCCT